>Ga0208958_1000018_pt1 | contig 283942 bp, 264 predicted proteins | sample RifOxyB1_FD_184032 | JGI IMG/M metagenome (GOLD analysis project Ga0208958, IMG submission 184032) | Soil microbial communities from Rifle, Colorado - Rifle Oxygen_injection B1 (SPAdes) | ecosystem: Environmental > Terrestrial > Deep subsurface > Rock core/Sediment | place: Rifle, Colorado...
TAGCCGCAGGCGAAGTTGTGTGGCGCGCCATCTCCAGTTACGAAAGTGCGAAGTGTGCCCCGCGGAGCTTTGCGCAGCAAAGCGAAGTGGGGCATTATGATCTGCCTATGTATTTTGTATACATCCTCAAACTCAAGAATGGGCAATTCTACATTGGGTTTACAAGAGATTTAAAAAAGAGGCTTGTGAGACATAAGAACCATTCCTCGCCAACAACGAGTCGCATTGAACCAGAGGAACTTGTTTTCTACTCAGCATTCAAGACAAGAGAGAAAGCATTGGATTTTGAGAAGTACCTGAAGTCATCATCAGGTTTTGCCTTCCGGAATAAACGTCTCATATGACGAGTGGAGGGGTCCCTCCTGGCCCACCAGCTAATATGCCCTTTCTTTTGGGCACTCTGTGACAGTGGAGGACGCAAGGTAGGGACTAGCTTTTCTCCCTCTACAGTCCATGCTATGGCATGAAATCATATGCCAAAATTTTTCTTTATTTTATTAATTTCAAGATTACGGTTTTTCCGATTAAAGAACTTGTTTCGTTTCATTTGTAGCTCTTCAGCTTCTAGTGCTAGTTTTTTTATGTCATTAACCCATTTACCATCAATAAAAGCATCAATTTCATCTTTTACGAAAAAACCACCAACTATTCTACGACAACTAAATACTAACTTATTATTAAAAAATAAATGTGTTTCTTTTGATTCGGAAAGGTCTTCTTGTGCAAGTGCAAGAATATAATTATTATTGTTATTGAGGAAGCGTACTGCACCGATATACTTGTTTTCCAGGAACATTGCTTCTTTTGGTAAAGCATTCTTAGGAGATGTTGAAGATATTTCTGTTACAGAACGAATAGACTGAGGTATAAACATTGCCTCTTCTTCTATCTCCTTTTTCGTAATGCCTTCTACCTGATACCGATATCTTCTATGATTGATTTCATAAAAGAGTAAATTAACGAGCCTAGGCAGTTCCAATGTCTTTGCTTTATTCTTGGCGAAACGGATTTGGAAATTTAGCTTCCACTGCTTAAACATACTACAAAAAGTACATTTATATTTTCTTATTGACAAGAGCGGGTTACCTTAAGGGGTTCTTATTTATAGTCCTCAGGGTGTTGTGGGGTCCCAAGCTTTTCCATTAAGAATTGGTTGGTCTTTGTCAATTGCTTACTGATTTGGATGGTATTCCAAAAAGCGGCTCCAGAAGCAAAGATAGCAACCCAAAGTAAATTTTCCATAGGTGCTAAACCTACACGAGGAATAATATTTTCTCAATTGCGTGTCTTTGTGGCATCCAGAGGTTCATCTGAGATTCTAGAAGTTTCTTATATACATTCGGATGATGGCGACATTGTTGGTTAATTTGTCGAGTGCTAAGCTCGATGTATGAATATATTTGGCAGCAAGAATAAGGCACTCAACAATCGTTGGTGGCAATGGAAAGAACCTTCCAAAGGGGGGAAATTGAAGATTTGGAATTATTTCTAAGAATCTCGGAATAGCCAAATTTTTCCTCTGAAGTGGATTTATGAGGTGATTCATGCTAAAATACTAGGAGTCAAAGCTTTGACTTGTTAGCTCAAATAAACATAATATGAATATCCTTCCTTCAAAAATGGGTATGTGGGTAGCCAAGCTCTTCTCAGGCTCAAAATCTGTTGAGAACGAAGTTCTTAGGCGTCTTCCTGAAAAAATTAAATTTGAGTTTAGAGCAGAGTTTGATAATGACAATCAACTGGTTATTTTTGCAGCGGCTCCAGAGCATGAAGGTCTATTTTCAGAAGGGAAAGATTTTGATGAGACAATCAATAATTGCTGTGACGCCGTTTTAACATACTTTGATGTTCCTAGAGAATATGCAAAATTGGTTGAATATGAATGTGTGGGAGAAGATCAGCAGTCTTCAATGCCTGAAGAGCTAGAGAAAGAATCTTGGTTGAAGCGAGTTGTCTTGAACAAGCATTTAGCGTGTGCCTGATTTTCCCGAAGTCTCGCAGGCAAGATTGGCAAGAGCATTAAGTAGACTTGGATTAACTGTAGATAAGAAAAAAGGGAAAGGTGGTCACTACAAAGTGTTTGCATCTAATGGCAAATGGACTCTTATTCCTCCAAAGCTGAAGGCTAAAGGAACAAGATGTGCAATAGCAAAATTTCTCATAGAACAAGGAATAGATTTCGATACGTTTTTAAAAGATCTTTAAGTGTAGACCATGGCACTCCCGTGCCATTTCTTGCTGTATCCCAACATCCAGATAAGCCTTAGATCCCCAACTGTAACACAGAAAATGCTTCTTGGAGAGCCTGCTTAGTCTCCACTATCTCAGTTCGAACGTTATAGAGTCCGCACCACCATTCGTTGCTGTGCGCTTCACTGTGTTCAGCGCAAGCTCCTCATGGCAAGCCATGAGGTTCGAACTTGTCCTGAGGCGTAGCCGAAGGATCCCTCCCGGCCCACCACACTTCGCTCTTCGCTATACGAAGAGCTTCGCGTGGTACACTGCGTAGCCGCAGGCGAAGTTGTGTGGCGCGCCATCTCCAGTTACGAAAGTGCGAAGTGTGCCCCGCGGAGCTTTGCGCAGCAAAGCGAAGTGGGGCATTATGATCTGCCTATGTATTTTGTATACATCCTTAAACTCAAGAATGGGCAATTTTACATTGGGTTTACAAGAGATTTGAAAAAGAGGCTTGTGAGACATAAGAACCATTCTTCGCCAACAACGAGTCGCATTGAACCAGAGGAACTTGTTTTCTACTCAGCATTCAAGACAAAAGAGAAAGCATTGGATTTTGAGAAGTACCTGAAGTCATCATCAGGTTTTGCCTTCCGGAATAAACGTCTCATATGACGAGTGGAGGGGTCCCTCCTGGCCCACCATTTTCTGAGGGAAACCTACGGTTTCCCCCAGTACCCCCTTCCCTTTAGCGGTGCCGCTCCAGCGAAAGCAAGCTTCCGCTTCGCGGGTTTTTTTATGAGTGGTGTGCTTATCGAAAGACCGTTAAGGAGGTAGAATGATCTCCATGGACGAATCACAACACATACTCAAAGAGCTTTCAGGTATTAGAAGCGAAGTGTCTTTGCTTAAAATAAAAATGGACTCTCTGGAGAGGATTTTTGATTTTCAGAGGAGGCTTGATGAGTTGAATAGACCAGACAGATTTCTTGAGGAAGCTGCAAAATCAGAGTCACTGATCCAAAAGAATTTTGAAGAGTGGAGGGACTACTTGCACAAGTATTCAATTGTGATGATGTCTATTACAGCATTCTTCACAACCCTTGTTGGATCTAATTTAATGAGAGTAGAACCAGACTGGAGTACAGTTTATTGGTCTTTTGGATTTATAGGTACTTCAGTGTTGCTGGCACTTCTTTCGATCTTCATTACTATTTTTGTTGAGAGAAAGATAATAAATGCCCGAGTGCTTTTTGCTCTTCCTGGAAGAAAAAGAGACGAAAGAATTAATCCAATTGACGGAAGAAAGATGGATTACCGAGATTCAATTGAAGAATGTAAACAAAAATTGAAACAGGAAACTGATCCAGATGAAATCAAATGGTTAAAACTGCGAATCAAAGCAGATAAAAGAGGGTTACGACTTATGAAATACGTTGCTGCACCTGTTGGATGGTACGAATCAGTGAGACTTTGGATGACAGTACTGATGCTAGGTATGTCCTTTATAGGAATAGTAATAATGATGTCTCAATTTCTGCGAAGTTCGAATAATGAGTCTATGCAACAGGTAGAGACACAAGAGACTGATGCCAGTTTGCCATAACATTCCACAAAGGGTTTGCCTTCACACTCTTTAAGCCCATCACCTATTCCCTGATTACTTGCTTTTGTCGTCTTTAGAATGCTCCTCGCCATCTTTCCGTTGACCGGGTGTGCTGTCTGTTTTTGCGCCCCACTGTGACATGAGGATGAGGAAGAGAACAACAACGAATATGAACAAAGCAAGAGCGACCACGAAGAGAGTATAGCAGTACCGTGCTATCAAGTCTGAATACTATTGAGTCCGCACCACCATTCACTCATACCCCCCTCCAGCAGCAAGCCTGCTTGCATTTGGTGCAATACTGCTCTCCGTTCTCGTGGACTTTGCCGGTAATGCACAGTGCGCCACAACAGTCTGACCGGATGCCATCCTGTTGCTCCTGAGACAGCTTTCTGCGCTCATCCACCGACAGGTGCTTTTCGCAGTACTGCCTGCCGTTCGTTGCTTTGCTGCAACCTTTCACCGCGCAGAATTCACGTTTTTTTGGAATGAGAGAGGGTGGAAAAGGCACGCAACTGCGCAGAGCCACCATAGGCTTCTTGGGGCAATCTTCCTAGGAGAAAGGTCCTTTTTCCTCTCTTCCTGGCTGTTTTGGCAGGAATTTCTGCGTGATAATCTCGGGTATTTGTTCGCCTTTTTCTCCGCTGAGAGTAGGCTTAAACCGTATGCAAACCAGTACTGTCTCTGCGAGAGAATCTCTCGGATTTCGTGAGATTGGCATTAAGCCTGTGTTCCTGAAAATCCTCGATGACCGAAAGATCTCGCAGCCGACGCCCATTCAGCATCAGGCAATTCCTCTCGCGCTTGAGGGGAAAGATCTCGTTGGCATAGCGCAAACAGGCACGGGCAAGACTTTTGCCTTCGGGCTCCCGATGTTGCAGCAGCTGGCAGCCGGCAAGAAGAGGGCGCTCATCCTTCTCCCGACGCGCGAGCTCGCGTACCAGGTGGAGGAGGCGCTCCGGCCATTTGCGTCCGTGGTTGGGATTCGCATGGCGGTGTTCGTCGGCGGTGCATCCATGCATTTGCAACAGCAGATGATCAAGGGAAATCCCCGCATTCTCATTGCTACTCCCGGTCGGCTCAACGACCACTTGCAGCGGCGGACTGTGTCTCTCAAAGAGGTCGATATTCTCGTCCTCGACGAAGCGGATCGCATGCTCGATATGGGGTTCAAGCCGCAGATCGATCGCGTTCTCTCCCATGTCCCGCGCGTGCGTCAGACACTGCTCTTCTCGGCAACAATGCCGCAGAGCATCATCAAGCTCGCCTCCAGCCAGATGCATCTTCCGCTGCACATAGAAGTTGCTCCGTCCGGAACGGCCGCAGCAAAGGTTGAACAGGAGGTTATCATTGTGCAGCAGCAGGATAAGCTTTTGCTGCTCAAATCACTCCTTGGCGAAAGTGAGGGAAAGGTGCTTGTTTTCTCGCGCACGAAATATGGTGCCAAGAAGATTGTGCGTGCACTGAGTGCTGCGAAATTCCGTGCAGCGGAAATACACTCCAACCGGTCTCTGGGGCAACGCCGCGCGGCGCTCGAAGGATTTAAGAAGGGCGCGCACCGCGTACTCGTTGCAACAGATATCGCCTCGCGGGGTATCGATGTCACGGACATCGCGATAGTGATCAACTACGATCTTCCGGATGATCCCTCCGACTACGTCCACCGGATCGGGCGGACAGGCCGCGCTGATCGCGAAGGACATGCCATCTCGTTCGCGACACCCACGCAGGCCAGCAGCATCCGGGACATTGAACGGCTTATTCGCACGCCAATACGGCGCCGGCAGCATGCGGCTCTTCCTCCTGTTCCCATGGAAGAAAAATCGCGTACGTCGGCACATCCACACCAGCACACCGGGCGGCCGCATGCACACAGTTTCAATCGCAGTGCACACAGGCACCATACCCGGGGAAGATATCGTCGGAGGTAAGTGTTCCGATATACTGTGCTTGTATGCGCGGATATCTGTTTGTAGCCGCCTGTGGCATTTTGAGCGGGACGGTGACATTTGGCGGGAGAGTCTTGAGTGATCTCGGGGTGTCTCTCTTCGAGATCTCGATCTATCGGTATGCCATTGGTGCATTGGTGCTTCTTCCGTTCGTGTGGAATGCACTGCCGATACTCCGGAGAAAGTGGAAACCATTGATTGTTCTTGGTCTCGTTGGAGCGGCACTGGGGCTCTCGGAAATCGCTGCTGTCGTACTTGGCGCACCCGTTGCTTTGGCTGCGTTTCTTATCTACAGCCAGCCGCTGTGGACGGTGTTCCTGAGCTGGCTCATTCTTGGAGAGCAGCCCACACTGAGAAAGATTCTCGCATTGGTCATAGCACTGTGTGGCGTCATCATTCTCTTCCAGCCGTGGAAGATGCAGGCGATCGGCTCTCTGTCAGGTGCGCTGCTCGGTCTCCTGGCGGGAATGTTGCTTTCCCTCTACATCATCCTGATTAGGAAAACACACTTTGACGAAATCCCATCACTGCTCGGAACGTTTGGCTGGCTCATCTTTTCATTGTTTTGGTTCATTGTTTTCTACCCATTTGTTTTTCTGGTGACGCAGGATCCTGCATTAGTGTCCCTGCGGACGGATGTATCACCGACAGCTTGGTTGCTCATCTTTGTGTTTGCGATGACGGCTGAAGTGTTGCCTGCTGCGGCGCTGTTCAAAGGATCACAAACGGTGGAAGCGTCACTCTCCGGCATTGTGCTTCTCCTTGAACCAGTGAGTGCAGCGCTGCTTGCGGTGGTGTTTCTCCATGAAGCAATAACGGGGAATATCCTGCTCGGGGGGTTGCTGGTTCTCGCAGCCAATGTTGTCACAGCTTCCAGAAGGCCGGCAATTTCCGGTGTATGACGTAACAAATTTGCTTGTACAGCTGTTTCAGCCCTAATAGAAGCGAAATAGAGAGGAATGATTTCCCAGGGGGAGTGTTGACAGAGAAAGGGATAGTTTTAGAATCCTTGCAATGGATTACTCGGAGATGCTGCCGGTGTACGAGGGGCATATGATGCCGGCTTTTGGGGACGAGCCTCCCTGCTCTTATGGATGCAAGTACTGCTTTGCGCACACGAAGGGATTTTGTCAGGATGCAGATCAACTTAAGCCCGGTTCTCCTGCGGAAGCAGACAGGCAAATACGGGTCACTCTCGAGCGTCTTGGAAAATGGGTACACTGCCTCGTCTCCTCACGGTTCCATGAACTCTTTGCGCGTGGCGAGCAGGAGGGATTGGCGCATGTCCGCAGGCTTGCAGGCTATGGGAAGAGCGTATCTCTCCTCACCAAAGCTGCTCTGAGTGCACGGACTGTCGATGAACTCGCTGAACTCAACAACCGGATGAAGGAGCAGGGGAACAGGCTTGCAGTGGAAGTTTCATTTGTCTCCGGGAGAGACCGGCCGGATCTTGAGGTTCATGCACCTACCGTGCAGGCCAGGATAGATGCCGCGCGGCTCCTTGCAGCGAAGGATGTTCCTGTTGGTGCCTGCATCAGCCCGGTACTCCCCGAAGAGATCGTGAGCACAGATGAGCTCTGTGCTCTCGTGGAGGAGACTCGTGATGTGATGGGTGCGTACACCGTATCAAGGGGATTTGCGTATACGGATGAAATTGATGAGCGCATGGGTCTGAGTATGCTTCCTGGTGTTTCTGATCATACGACGCACAACCACACCAATCCGCTTGTGGAAGCGCCAACATTTTCCCATTGGCATCTGTACAGCGATCCGAGGACGCACGAACTCAAGAAGCATATTCGCAGAGGGGGGAGACCGGCGTTCTCCCGTTCCACGCTCGCAGTGAACCACCTCATCCGCACGGCGGGCGGCACTGTTCCGGAGTATCTTTGGCAAGTGTGGCAGAGAGAAGCGGCCTAGTGTTTTTCTATGCGTAAGCAGGCTCCGTTTCCCTCATACATACTCTCCACATTTGCCTGCCGTTCCAGGATTGCCATCCTTCGATGGTGGATTTGATTTTCTCCGCCTCTTCCGGTGTGCATCGAATGGCGGCTTGCACTTCTCCGAGGTATCCCGGATTAGTGACACTGCAGTCTGGGGCATCGGGGAGGGAGCGGAGGACATCATCAGCGGGTTTTCCAATTCGTTTTGCGACTTCATCTGAGTGGAGAGCGAAGTGTGTTCCGTTTTCTGTATCCACCATGATCGTGGCGGCCCCATCAGCATCTTTGCAGAAGTTGACGCTTTCAAGATCGAGTGTTGCCCGGAATGCGTATTCTGTTTTCTCCATTGTGGAGCATTCTTCTCCTTGTCCATACACTGGTCAAGAATTAATTTAGGTGTCAAACACGAATTTTTCTCCCCTCGTACCTCCTGAGTACGAGCACGTTTTGCTGGGCGAGAATTTCTTTGGAGAGGGGGTCATCGTAGTCGCTGTCGTACACCACGGTATCAATGCCGGCATTGAGGATCATCTTCGTGCAGATCACGCAGGGGAACGTGTTGCAGTAGAGCGTGGAGCCTTCGATGCTGATGCCGAACTTCGCTGCCTGTGTGATGGCATTCTGCTCCGCGTGCGTGCCGCGGCAGATCTCGTGCCGCTGCCCCGAAGGAATTCCAAGTTTTTCCCGCAGGCATCCTCCGAGTTCCGCACAGTGTGGCACACCCCTGGGTGCTCCGTTGTACCCTGCGGTGAGCTGCTGCTTGTCCTTGGCGATCACTGCGCCTACCTTGCGCCGGAGGCAGGTAGCGCGTTTGGCCCAGGTGTAGGCGATTTCCATGAAGATCTCGTCGAAAGTCGGCCGGTCTTCTCCGGTTCCTAGTCTGAGGAAGTGCTCAAATTTCCGGCCAAGCTCTTCGAGCGTTCCTTCGTTGAGGATGAAGTAGTCCACGTTCTCCAGGCACTTCTTCACCTGCTGCCCCTTTGGCGGTTCGCCGATACCCTTCTCCCGTTCCAGGCGTTCCAGAATCGCTTCGCGCTTGAGCACAGTGCCGCCGCGGTTCCTCTCCAACACGCGTTGCACGAGGATCTCCGGGGAAGCACTCACGCCAACCACCTGCAGATCGGGCAGCTTCTTGAGTTCCTCCGCCTCTCCGGGGTTGCGGATGCCGTCTATGACCCAGGAGCTCTCTGGTTCCTGCCCAACAAGTGCACATACCTTTGCGCCAAGTACACCTGCACCGCCTTTCTCCCGCAGGTCGTTTCCCACATTTTGAAGATTCTCCCGCGTATGAGGCAGGCCGCGCTTCGTCGCTTCCTCCCGGACCATGTCGGAGAGGGAGATGTACTTGTACCCTCGTTTCTGCAAGAGTTTTGCAACCTCGCCTTTTCCGCTCCCCATGTACCCGGTGAGACCAATGTACTTTGGCATAGAGGGGTCGATTGTATTGCTACTCTGCCGGCATCCGCAAGCAGGCTTTACGGGGCGGCGGCCGGTGGCACTTGAATTTCCTGCATGCGCACGGAGGTTTCGATGATGGTTTGCAGCAGTCTGTCGGTTTTCTGTGGATCCATTGCCAATGCGGTGGAGGAGGAACACCATCGTTCGCTCATTTCCTGCTCCCGCACCGCGTCCCGTGTCTGATTCTTATGCTGTCGCACCTGTGCCCGGTGTGAGAAGCCGTTGATGAGCGCTGCAATGGATGCTCTGCAGAGCGACCAGGGGAAGAGGGTCTGCATCTCTGCTACCAGGTGCCTGGCTGCTTCCTCTGCCTTTTTCTGCGGGCAGGATGGGAACAGGCCTCTGAACTCCCGGGCAAATGTTGCTGCGAGGCTGTCTGCTGGTTCAGGTTGGGTTCTTGCTGCAATACTCTCGAGCAATGCTCTGTCTGCCTCATCTATGCCGTTGCGCAGCGCGTGCAGTGCTGCCTGTCGATCTGGTTGATCCGTAGCGGTGGCAACGGTGGATATAGAAAAATTCCTACTGCTCATGGAAGGAGGAAGGAAGCTTTTAGGAATGGAAAGTTCTCAGGTGTGCAGCTCCTTCTCCTTACGTAAAGGAGGGATAGGAGAAGCCGTACAGAATGCCCTGAGAAATCATGTGGGATGATTATAGTGAAAGAAATTGATATGTCAATTTTATTTGTTATGCTTCCTCTCTTTGTACGTCGAACCTATGCAGCAGGAGCAACTTCCGGAGACAGTGAGGCCGGAGAAGAGGTGCGGGCGCAGAACTGCTCTCCTGCGCATCGTGTTCGGGTGTGCCTATGCTTCTACACTCGGAGGTTGCGGGGGGCATGGTTTACCAGATCCCGTGCAGCAACGTGTGGAGGATGAAGAGCCATACATGAAGAAAGCATGGTGGCAGCAGCAGGGAATGGAGAGGGAGTGGTCCGGTATCTTTTTCCGGCTCTCCAAGATGGGTTGGGACGGCACGCTCGATTCCAGGAGGTTCACGCAGGAGCAGTGGGATTCCAATGAGCGGATAGCAGGATGGATGCAGGAGAATCATATTGTCGATATCATGGTTTGGAATGACCGGGAACATACAGAGTTCAACATATACGTAACGTTTGAGAGCCTCGGTGCATCCGACGAAGTCACCGATGATGCGCTGATGCAGTTTGCATACAATGTTGCCAAAGAGAGGTACCCCTGGCAGACGTATTCTTCTGAATGGAAAGGAAGTATCGAGCCTGTGTCAGGAGGAAGAAACCGCAGGAAGGTAGAACTGCGCTATGAGCATGATCCTTCGTTGGATCCCCAGGATACTTCGGAGTGATTATTGGCTGAGAAGGGCTTTTCTCCGGAACTGCTCCGCCTTCTTTGCGTGCCCCGCTTTTTCCCATACTTCCGCGAACCGTGCGTAGTCGTAGGAAGCGTCCAGGTGGCTGGAGTACTGCATGGACTTTGTAAACATCTGCACAGCCTCCTCGTAGCGGCCGGCTTTCTCATACACCTGCCCGGCAATCTCATACGCTTCGTAATGCATTGGTTGGCGTTCCATGGTTTTGCTCAGTACCCGAAGGGCATCGTCGGGGAGATTGGAAGCAAAGTACAGCTTTACGAGAAGGAGCAACGCTTTGATCCCCTCAGCATCACTGCGGGAGACACGCAGCAGCTCCGTTTCCAGGGCATGCACGTTTTCCTGCGCGATACTCTGGAATACTGTTCCCCTGTCGAGTTTCTCCGGATTGATGAAGTGGTATTCGTACTGGTCGATGAGTTCCGTATGCTCGGGGATGCGTTTGAAGTACACGGCAATCTGGTCATCTATGTAGACGAGTGCCCAGTCGGGGTTTCTGTCCAGATGGTTTGCATATGGCACGCTCTCTGCGTAGAGCTCACGGTTGGGTGTATAGTTGAAGACCGCGTAGGTGAGTCCGAACTCTTCTTCCAGTTGTTTCCATGTACTTGGGTCTTGTGCAGCATCCATGGTTTTTCTGAGGAACTCGTAACCGTAGTCCACGTTACGGCCGTCGACAAATACCTTGCGGTCAGGGTATCCACGGGAGAGAAGATAGCTACCGACATCGTAGGAGTTGAACATGTGTCCTGAAGGCTGCGTACGTTCCAGGAAATCGTACGCGCTCGTGTACTGTTCAAGAATTCCGGCTGTATTGGTACCAGACCGGATCAGGTGGATGCGTGTCATTCTGTTTAGTCCCAAAAGCGCAGCAAGGATGCCTGCACTCAAGAGCAGTATAGCCATCTTGTGTCTGTCTGCAGCAGTGAGCAGAGCTTGCCACCCAGTAGTGTGCTTGAGTGAGGCAAAGGAAATAGCAACCGCGGCCAGCACAAAGAGCGGAAGGTGACGCATGGCTGTGCATGCAAAAAGACCGAAGACGATAAGGATGGTTCCGAAAGCAATAGTATGTTTCCGGGACCAGAGCAGGGAGATGAGTGCAAGTATCCAGAAAACACCTGTCACCTGCAGGTATCTGGAGAGTACGGGAGCTTGCCATTCCACGATGAATTCCTTGGTCTGATCGGAGAAAAGGTTCTGGACATACGCGAGGTTACCGATGCCATTGGGTGAGAACAACAAGGTAACGAGTGCTCCTGCAATCGCGAGCAGGTAGATCCAGGATCTCAGGATGGTTTGGGGAAGAGGGGAGTGGCTACGTACGTCCTCCACGAGAAATCCGAGAAATGCCGCACCAATGAGTGCCACGGTTACGAGTGCAGCTGCGCCGTGCATGTTGACCCAGAGCACTTGCACTGCCCAGATGGGAAGCAGATATTTGATCAAATATTTTGTTCTATTTTCATAGCTTGAAATAGGGCTCTCTATGAATTTAATTGTAAAAAATAACTGCAGGGAAAAGCAGAGGAAAGTCCAGAGTTGCGGGCGGTCGAGGAGGAAAGGGCGCAAAAGGATAAGTGCCAGAAGAATGACGAAAACATTGGGCCAGATGCTCCGTCTGTCGATCAGGAGCAGTACTGAGAATGTGAGTGCCACAAGGAGAAAGCGCAGGAAGATCACGCCGCTTGCGCTGCCGAAGTCATAGAACATGGAGAGGATCACTTGCGCGAGCCAGCTCTGCGTCGCGAGGTAGGGGAGTCCTTCCCGCGTGTACGCAAATGGGTCCGTGTGTATCCATCCCGTGGACCGCAGCACCTGCCCCGCCTTCACGTGCCACCAGAAGTCTGAGGAGGTGATCTTATAGAGGAGGAGCCAGCCGATCAGTGCTACAGTGATGATGAATGCTGCGATGTTAAGCTGTTTGCGGTATTCCAGCATGGTGGAAGTATAACGCATCTAGCAGGTGATCAACTTCGAGAAACTTTCTCACTTCCTGGGCGTTGGCAGAGCAGTTTTCTTGACACGGCGCCGTTTCCAGATGATCACACAGATATCCGGAGGCTGTGTTGGCATCAATAGCGTCTGCGGACAAACGATGCCGTGTCTAGTATAGTGAAAGCAATGGAAACCTCAGCATCCGATTTGAACAGTGTCGCGGAGCTCATCGACGGATGGGTTGATCCAGACGCACACAGGGAACCCCGAGTGCGGTGCGAGGCGCTCCTTGCCTCCCTTGCTTTTCCGGATGATTTGCGGGATGTGCAATGGGTGGATCCTGTATATCGGGACGATATGAAAGATCTCATTGCGCGGAAGGCCAGGCGACGTGGCCTTCGGTTACCGGACTCCGATCTGTTTGAGCGCTGAGAGAGCGCGCTGATTCCCGGGATCGTACAGGAGCACTATTTCGAACTGTTCTCTGGCATCCTCCAGACGTTTCCGTTCGTAGTAGGCGATGCCGAGATTGATGCGCGCCGCAACGAAGGAAGGTTCGTAGCGTATTGCCATTTCGTAGTTCTCCATTGCCTGCCGTGGCTTGTCGATTTTTCTGTACGCAACCCCGAGGTTGTAGTAGGCCTGTGCAAAGTAGGGAGTAGTGGCAATTGCTTTCTGGTACTGGTCTATGGCCTCCTGAGGCTGGTCCATTTGCATGTACAGAGCTCCGAGGTTGAGGTACACCTCCGAGTAGGTGGGATCTATTGCAATGGCACGCTGGTACTCTAGGAGAGCTTCATCTCTCTTCCCGAGTTCTGCGTAGAGAATGCCGAGACCGAAGTGTGCGTTTTTACTCTCCGGATCAAGTTCCAGCGCGCGATCATACTGCGCAAGTGCTTCCTCCATTTTCCCCTGTTTCCTGAGGGCTGCGCCGTAGTTGCTGCGTGTGCGCGGGTGGTCCCGGATAGCGATGGCTTTCTCGAAGTGTTCAATTGCCTTTGTGATATCCTCCTGCCTGCGGTACGCATTGCCGAGGTTGTTGTGGGCAACATGGGAATCCTGGTAGTGCTCTATGACGTTCTGGAAGAGCGCTTCTGTTCCTGCCCATGTTTGGGACTGCGCATGTGCCATCCAGGCGAAGAGGAGCACAAGCGCGCCGATTCCTCCGTTCAGGGCAACCAGCGGAAGACGTTTTGAAAGGTGTGCTAGGCCGAGTGCAAGCAGGAACAGGATCCCAATGGAACCTGCGTAGGCGTAGCGGTCTGAAGCGAAGTACAGGTCCATCTCCCCCTTGGCGAAGTTGAGGAACGTCGGGGAAATGGTGATGAGGAAGAAGAACACCCCGAAGAAGAACACGCGGCTTTTTTTCAGTGAGAGGAACGCGATGAGGATGAGGATTGCGACACTGATTGCAGGCCAGAGAAAGTCGGGGTTTGTGATTCCAATGTCACCAACGTACGGATACAGCACGGAAAGCTTGGTGGGCCAGATAATTTTCTCAAGATAGAACACAGTGCTTTTGCAGGACATGAGTATCTTTTCGAGCAGTGTGGCACGCTGGAGAATTTCCGATTTTCCGAAGATGGCAATAATGCCGAACACAATGCTCAGAGCAAAGAAGGGGATTTTCTCCATGAGCGCTTTCCGGTCGATTTTTCTCCCCTCGAGCACGTCAAGAAGGAGGAGCAGCACAGGGAGTGTCGCAACAGTCACTTTTGCCAGAAGAGCAAAGAGGTATGCAATGAGGCTGTGTTTCAGATAACGTCCTGTGCTGCGGTAACGGAGGTACCCGATGAGTGTGAGCAGGAAGAAGAACGTTGAGAGCACATCTTTGCGTGCGCTCGCCCATGCCACTGCTTCGGTGTGGAGCGGATGAACGGCAAAGAGGAAACCGCACGCGAGACCAATCCATTTTTGCTTGGAGAGGAGGAAGATGAACCATGCAACAAGGATGGCGTTCGCGGTGTGGAAGAGAAGATTACTCAGGTGGTAGATCACGGGGTTCGTCCCTCCGATGAGGAAGTCGATTTGATACGTGAGGAATGTGAGAGGGATGTACAGTTCCGGGTCGTAGGAAGTGAAGATTCTTTTGAGTGTTGCAGGAGTGATTGCCCACACGGCAGGGTTATCGTAGATGAGCAGTCCGTCATCCCACCGCACGAACGGATGAAAGAGTGACTGGTAGTACACAGTGAATGTCAGCAGGAAAAATACCGCGACAACCAAGCCAAGTATGTGCCGGGCGGGGAGGGGAGTGGTTTCTTCCACGCGCGCACTCTATCACTCCTGCAGGTCGCAACTGTACATTTTTGTTCGTCTTAGAGCGCTACGCCCACAATGTTTCTCAATGCGATTCCTACTCCATAGGCGATGCATGCCCCCAGTGCACCCACTCCCATGATCTCCAGCGGTCCGCGGAAGAGACGTTCCTGTGTCACAATGCTTCGTGTGAGACCGAGAACATAGAGGGAGGAAATAGTGGCGGCAATAGCGATGGGGAAGCGCAGGGCAAGGTCGAAGGGGAGGATGTAGGAGACGAGGGGGATGCTCCCAAAGAAGGCAAAGGAGCAGAATGTCACAAGCGCATGTTCCAGAGGTTTGTTGTAGGACTCTCTGGCCATTCCGTGTTCAGAGAGCATCATGATGTCTGCCCACAATTCTTCATTCGAGATAATGGTATCTGTCATTTGTTCCAGTTCTTTCTGTGGCACCCCTTTCGATTCCAGGTACGCCAGGATTTCTGCTCGCTCGATCTCCGGGTCGTTCGCAATTTCCTGCTTCTCTTCTCTGCGGAGACGTTTGTATTGGTCAAATTCAGATTTGAGTGAGAGATAGGCACCTGTTGCCATGGATGCGCCGTCGGCCAGAAGATTGGCAAGTCCGAGAATAATGACAACGTAGCGTGGCATGCCGGCTCCCACTGTTCCTGCGACAACGGCGAACGTCGTTACAATACCGTCATTGCCTCCGTAGACAATACCGCGGATAAATTCCCCGAGACGGGTTCCGTGGTGAGCATGTTCCTGGTGTTCTCTCAGTGCAAGCTTCAGATTCCTTCTCTCAGTCATACTTTTCACTGTAGCAGAAGAAAAACACGAATGCTAAATGTGTCTTTTGGCCCCTGTGAAGGGATCAATTTGAACAAGATATTTGTTCAATTAACGTGCACGGACCACTGGTGTGGCTTTGCGGACAGCAAGCCAGAGGCCGAGAGCGCTCAGGGAAACAACCAGCCAGATGCCAGGGCCTGTCTCTGGCTGCCTCAATGGTTTCTGGGTGCTCCTCCCGAGTGCTGGAAGGGGATCTTCCACAACGAGGGCTCGTACCGGAGGTGACTCTTCATCTCCGAACACCGAGGCAACGGGGTTTCCTTCGCTATCGAAGGGGAACTCTCTGTTGCTTCCGACTGTGTATGGATTTTGCGGGATGTTCGTGTCTGTTGTTGGGGAAGTGGTTTCTGCAGTGGGATTCTCCATTCCCTCTTGGGATTCCTCGTCGAGTGCGAGTTGGCGCTGGATGGATTCCAGCAGAGATTGTTGTGCGAAGGAGAATGCATCCACGGAATCGGCGTCTCCCGTATCCGGCAGGAGATTCGATGTGTCTGGACCGGGAGGAGGAGTCGCTGCGGGAGCTGGCCCGCTGCTTCCTACCGTAATTGTGCCCCTCAGGTTTGGATCAGTAGGGGAATAGTATGTGTACGTTCCTTCGGCGGTGTCGGCAGAGATGGTGAAACTTGCTCTGTCATTCTGGAACATCGTCGGGGTATTGAGGCATCCCCCGCCCGGGCTGCAGAGCGTATCAGAAATAATGTACTGCGGGATCTGGTTCTCGTTGGTCCATGCAATTTGTCCTCCTGGTGCCACCGTAATGTCCGGGGGGTTAAATCCGTTTCCGGTGATCCGGACTTCAGTGGCGCCGGAGAGCTGTCCGGTTAAATTCCGCACACCCTGGTAGAAGAGTGTGGTGCAGCTCACGACCAGGAGTATGCCCATTACAGCAGCAGGTTTCCGCGAAACACTCGTTGTATGCACAGGAATGTGTTTCTCTTCTTTCCTCTGTGCTTCGTGCACAGGGACTATTTCCTCGTCGTCAGTTGTATGCCAATCCGGGTGGATATCGCTACTCATGTGACGGATGTTGCGTGGTAACGATCATCTGTCTCCTCGAGGCAACGAAGGTGCCGACGATGGCACAGACCACAAAGAGCAATGCAATGGTGGAGGAGGAACCAGTTTCTCCGGGAACAGTGATAGCTCCCTTTCCTGTGAGGTCTCCGATGGGGTTTTCTGTTACTACTTCCATGGTGGCATCTTCCACGAGGGGAGAAGTCGAAGTCTCGGCGCTTCCTACTTCCACGGCTACTTCCTGACTGAAGGCACTTTCCTCTTCCTCTGTGCTTACGGCGCGTATTGCGAAGTAGTACGTTGTGCCGATGGGCAGATTGCGGATCACCACGCTCTTCATGCTCCCATCTATCGTTTTGCGCTGGATATAGCGTCCGGTCGTTGTGCCGAAGTAGATGTTGTATGCTTTCAGTGAAGAGGAATTGAGTTCATCCCAGGCGAGGAAGACGGAGCTTCCCTCCGTTGTCGCTCGCAGGTTCCGCACCTGCAGGAGTACGAAAGCTGTTCTCGTTGCAGGGGTGGATGGCTCATCTGCACCTGAAGGTTCTTCAGCTGCGGTGCAGATTCCGTTCTGACAGTTGTTACTCTCACAGTCATCGGCAACCATACAGCTGCCTCCGTTTGGTTCAGGGGGTGGGGGAGGAGCTTCTACTATCATTGGATCGGGTTCAGGGGATTCCTGAGGTGCCTCATCCGCTGGAGGTGTTTGCTGCGTATTCACGTCCTGGAAGAAATCTTCCGGATTCGGGAAATTCCCTGGAGTGGGCTGGTCCTGCACGGGAGGCTGGTCGGATGTGGGAGGAGGATTCTCCTGCACGAAGATCACGTGCAGGCCGCCTGGCTCCTCTCCCAGGACGTATGCATCGTTGCCGTTCTCCTTTGTGTACAGAGAGGTATGGCCGCCCTGCTGGATGTCGTAGAAGCTGATGAATGTTCCGGAGGGCGGAGCAATTTTTGCACGGAGCTGGATTTGTGCCACAGAGACGATTGCATTGGCATTTGCTCCGGGTGCGTCGTTGCTCGCTTCAATCATGATGTAACCATTCATGTGATCGAAGTCGGATTCTCCGGGTGTGATGAGCGGGAAATTTGGGGATAGTGCAATAGAGACGCCTTCGAAGACGTTTGTATCGTACGCAATCCAGGAACGAACGTGTTGAATAGATTGGTGGGACGGGTTCTGTACCGCGACATCAAAGTTCAGAACGTCACCAATGTTGAAAGGAATCGTTTTGAGGGTCTGAGGATCTTCTACATCAAAGCGCGGGCACTGGCTCCCTGGTGCCGGCCCCACCATTCCTTCCACATCCGGCACGGGTCCAAAAATAGTATCGCCATCCTCCGTGTGGAGGTCGCAGTGCGGCCGGAAGAACACGGTTGCATCCTGGGAGGCAGCGAATACCTCTGGTGTTCCAATGAGGATGGAGACGGCCAGAAGCACAGTGATGGTGCCACAGAATGTCTGCCTGTCATGGCGCTTTTGTGTGTGCATGGGGCGGAAGCGGGTACAGCTAACGAGGAGAGAGTTCTCGTAGGATGCGGATGGCATCGTCGACTGTCAGGGTACCGTCCCCATTGGGGTCGGCCCTGAGCTGCTCCGGGGTGGCCTGTACGTACCCCCGGGCAATTTCCAGGATCACGATGGCGTCCCGGACAGTCACCTCTCCGCTGCCGTCCACATCGCCAGAAAGCTGGATGCTTCCAGCCTCAATGAGGGAAATGGGTTGTACCTCACCAGCCGACTGAATGCCGAGCGAGAATGAGGCGACAATTGCCAGTGTCCCCAGTGAGAGGATGTGGAGGTTTTGCCGCGAGAAGATGGAGCGGTTATGTGTGTGCATTTCCTATTAGTATAAAAGAAAAATGGTATTTCCACAACGGTCAGGAAATTGACTATTATTAAGAAAGTTATTGAAGTATTCTTTTGGTGCATCTGTGCTGTTCTCCGGGTGCGCTACAATGCTTCTCCTGTGACCCAGGTACATCTCCTCCTTGGCCCGAATGCCTATGCCCTTGCGCAGGAGCGTCTTCGGTGGACGCAGATGTTTCGAGAGAAGCATGGCAGCGAGAATCTCGCGGTGTTCGACGGGAACAAGGTCACGTTTCGGGAGCTGAGGGACGAGGTCACTGTTGCGCCGTTCATTGCAGCGAAGCGCCTGATTGTGGTTGAGGGTGTTCCGAAGGGGAAAAGGGGAGAAGTATCCTCCATTGTGGATGAGATGCATCCAGATGTTGCGCTGCTCTTTACGCTCGAAGCAGAGATCGGCAAAAATGCAAAGTTCACCGTTGCCCAGAAAGAGCTCAAAGAGCTTGCTTCTTGCACGGAGTTCCCACTGCTCTCCAGCAGGCAACTGAGGCAATGGATAGAGGAGTTCCTTGCAACGCTGGGGGGCACAGCTTCACCTGCAGCATTGCAGCTTCTCTTAGATATGATCGGCGAAGATCAGCAGTTGCTCGCCCAAGAACTCAGGAAAATTTCGCTCTATGCCCATGGGAGGAGAGTGGAGGCGGAAGATGTACGTACCATGGTGGCTTGCAGTGCTGAGCGTGAAGTATGGAAGCTGATGGACTATCTTGGGGATGGCCGCATTGACGAAGCCCTGCGGTATGTGCATGAACTTCTCGATAGGGGGTTCAGCCCGCAGGCGCTGTGGAATACCTTTCTGTGGATGCTTGCGCTCCTCGTGGAGGTGGTAGCGTGCGTGGAAGATGGAGAGACGAATCCCTGGACCATTGCGCGGGATCTCCATGTGCATGGGGCGGGAGTGCGGGCTATCCTGCCCTCCGCCCGCAAGATGGATCGTACATTCCTTGAACGCATTTTGCGTAATGCACTTGCGGCGGACAGAGGACTCAAAACGGGTATGTTCAAGGCGACGAACGAAGCGCCGGAGGAACTGCTCGCTCTCATAGACCGATCAATTCTTTCCTTTGCCTAAGCACTCTCAATTTGCTTGAGCAGTTCTTCTGCCTGCTCTTCATCCTGTGCGCTGTGTGTGGCCTCGTCGCTCTGGAGTTGTGTGCGGCGGCCTCTCCTCTCTACTTCCGTGCGGCGGATGAGTTCTTCCTGTCCCATCTGTTCAATCTGCTTGGAATATTTATTGTCGATTGCAGCAAGCTGCTCTTTCTCATTCTGCAAAATGCCTCGGAGGTTCTCTATCTGATCCGGGGTCATGATGGGGAGAATATTAATCCAGTATTGCCGCTCCTCGTCGTTCATGCTCTCTGACTGGAGGATGAGTTCTATGAGTTCAGGGAACTTCTGCCGGATGTCGTCCGGGATGATTAAACCACTCTGTGCCTGTGTTCCTGCGGGAGGTTCAGCCATGCATGGAAAGACTACGTTGTTTCAAAGATGCTCACAAGCATATCTACTCATGCGACCTTCAGTATTTCGTACCGCATCGATCCTGCAGGAGTTTCGATGGTGGTCGTATCCCCCTTCTTCTTCCCAAGGAAAGATTTACCAATGGGAGATTCATTGCTGATTTTGCGTTCAATCGGGTCTGCTTCCGTTGAACCGACAATGGTGTAGACCTCCGGGTCGCCCCGCTCGGTTTTGTTGCGCACTGTCACTGTGGAACCGATCTCCACCTCCTTGCCGATCTTCATATCTATTTTCTTCTCAGAGATGATTTTGGCGTTCTTGATCTTTCTCTCAAGTTCAAGAATCCGCCCTTCCACGAATGCTTGTTCATTCTTCGCTTCTTCGTACTCAGAGTTCTCAGAGAGGTCTCCGTAGGAAATTGCTTCCTTCAGGCGCTGTGCGACTTCCTGACGGCGAACCTTCTTTAAGTAGTCGAGCTCTTCTTTTAGTTTCCTCAGGCCTTCTTTCGTTACAAGGGTTTGATCTTCATCAATATCTGTGGTGTTGTCGTCATTCTGCAGATCATCGGCCATAGTGTTCTTAAGGGGAATGTGCCGGGGCATCCTACTGTACTGAAGGGTGTTTTCGCAAGAATCTGGCGAAGAATTGCGGTTTTGCTTTGGGAAGGGGAAACAGAAGGAAAGGGAGAAAATGGGCAGGAGGATCGCTTTCTTTCCCCTCGTTCCTCTGTTTCTTCTCCTACATGTTCTCGAGAAGATCCGGCCATCGCAGGAGAGGGAGTTTCTCCGGGGCCTCCTGTGCGATTGCCTCAGTCAGGCGTTTTGCGAGCTGAATATTCGTGATCAGGGGGATGCCCTGGTCGGTGGTCATCCGGCGAATGAAGTATCCATCTGTCTGCTCATCTCCGGTGGAATGGGTTGGGATATTGATCACAAGGTCAATGCGCTTGTTTTGGAGGTATTCAGAGATGTTTGGGCTGCGGGGCTCCGATACCTTATGGAGCAGTGCCGAGGGAATCCCGCGTGACTTGAGGAAGTCATGGGTGTTTTTTGTCGCGAAGAACGAGTAGCCCTGCTGATAGAGCAGATGGACGGAGGGAAGAACTTCCACCTTATCTTCCAATTTTCCGATGGTGAGGAGGATGTTCTTCTTCGGGATGGTGAACCCTACAGCGAGCATGGAAATGAGCAGAGCCTGTTCGGCATTGTCTCCGAAACATGCCACTTCCCCGGTGCTGGCCATTTCCACACCAAGGCGCGGATCGGCGCCTTTGAGACGACTGAAGCTAAACTGTGCCGCTTTGACAGCGACGTGATTGAGATCAATGGTCTGATACCGCTTATCCGTTGGTGCTTTCCCAAGCAAAGCCTGTGTGGCAAGCGTGATGAAATTCACTCCTGTGACTTTGCTCGCGAACGGGAAACTACGGCTTGCCCGGAGATTGCACTCAATCACTTTCAGGCGGTTGTGCTTCGCGAGGAGTTGGATATTGAATGGACCTGAAATGGAGAGTTCTTTGGCTATTTTCTTTGCAATGATCTTCACGCGCCGCAGAGTTTCCAGAGTGACACGCTGCGGAGGCATGACCATCGTCGCATCCCCGGAATGCACGCCGGCATGTTCAACATGCTCAGAGACTGCGTACACGAGCACGTCACCGTTCTGTGAAACGCCGTCGAACTCAATTTCTTTCGCTGCCACTTCGAATTTGGAGATCACAATAGGTGCCTCCTTATTGATGAATGCTGAACCGCGAATGTACGCCTGAAGATCCTGTTCTGAGTGCACTACAGCCATCGAGGCACCGGAGAGAACATAGCTCGGTCGGACAATGACCGGATACCCGACTTCTTTGGCGAATGCGGTGGCAGAAGACAATTCGATAAATTCTTTCCACTCCGGCTGGTCTATACCAAGAGTATCGAGCAAAGAACTAAATTTATTGCGGTCTTCGGCCCTGTCGATGTTGTCCGGGTGTGTGCCGAGGATGAAGATGTTCTTCTTGGCCAGTTTGGGGGCGAGAGAGTTTGGGATCTGTCCTCCCATGGAAACGACAATGCTCTTGGGGGATACGAGGTCAACAATGTCCCGCACACGCTCCTCACTCAGTTCCTCGAAGAAGAGAACATCGCATTCGTCGTAGTCTGTACTGACGGTTTCAGGATTGCTGTTGATCATGATCACCTCAAACTGCTCCCTCTGGAGTTCGTGCACTGCCTGCACGCAGCACCAGTCAAACTCTACGGAGGAGCCGATGGAGTACGGGCCTCCCCCGAGGACGATGACCCGTTCCTGATGTCCTGGGGCGTCGAATGCAATGTCCGATTCTGCTCCGTGGTAGGTGAGGTAGAGATAGTTCGTTTGGGCGGGGAATTCACCGGCGAGTGTGTCGATCTGCTTCACGACAGGGGTGATCTTGTCCCTGAGACGCTGTTCCCGCACTTCTTCCGTTTCAGTCCCCGTCAGCTGTGCGATGCTGGCGTCAGAAAATCCCATTTTCTTCGCCTGGAGGAGAAGATCTCTTTCCGGAACAGATCTTTTCCCTTCCAGCAGCTTGGCGGTGCGCATGCATGCCTGAATGCGCTCGAGGAACCAGCGGTCAATGCCTGTGGCAATTGCGGCTTCTTCAACGCTCCACTCGCCGTACAGCGCTTTCGCAAGTGCGAATAATCTGCGTGGCGTGGGACGCTTCACTTCTTTCGTCAGTTCCTTGAGCTCAAAGGGGTGCGAAGCAAGGCCTTCTGCTCCGATGTTGAGCATCCGGATGGCTTTCTGGAGTGCTTCCTCAAACGTGCGGCCCAAAGCCATGACCTCTCCCACGGATTTCATTTCGCTTGTGACACTGTCTGAGACGAAGCGGAATTTCTGAAGATCCCACCGCGGCATCTTGACTGCCACGTAGTCAAGGGAAGGTTCAAAGTCTGCGCACGTGCTCAGTGTGATTGCATTCTTGAGTTCCGGCAGAGTGTGGCCGAGTCCCAGCTTGGCTGCGATGAAAGCGAGAGGGTAGCCGGTTGCCTTCGACGCCAGTGCGGAGCTGCGGCTCAGCCGGGCATTCACTTCAATGACGCGGTACTCCCTGCTGCGCGGGTCGAGTGCGTACTGGATGTTGCATTCGCCGACGATTTGCAGATGTCGTATCACCTGGAGTGCTGCAGTGCGCAGCATCTGATAATCGAAATTGTCCAGCGTCTGACTCGGTGCAATCACAATGGATTCACCCGTGTGAATGCCTAGCGGGTCTACATTCTCCATGTTGCAGACGGTAATGCAGTTGTCCGCGCAGTCTCGCACCACTTCATACTCAATTTCCTTCCACCCTGTCAGATCTTCTTCTACAAGAACCTGGGGAGATTCGACAAATGTTTTCTGCGCGATGTCCTTGAGTTCCTTCTCGTTGAATGCCCGGCCGCTCCCTTTCCCACCGAGTGCGAATGCTCCGCGCACGATGATAGGATACCCAATCTCTTCTGCGGCCTTGAGAGCTTCGTCCACCGATTCACAGGCTCTCGATTTTGGGACAGGAATACCGATGGTCTGCAATTCTGCGTTGAAGAGTGCGCGGTCTTCCGTTTTGTTGATGCTCTCTACGGGGGTGCCCAGTACCTGGATGTTATATTTTTTGAGTATGCCTGACTTCTCGAGCTGCAAACCGCAGTTCAGTGCGGTTTGTCCTCCGAAGCTGAGGGCGATGGCTTGTGGTTTTTCTTTTTCAATAATCCTGCTCACGAACATTGGGTTCACCGGGACGAAGTACACCGTATCGGCGAGATTCCAGCTCGTCTGGTTTGTCGCAATGTTTGGGTTGACGAGGATGATGCGGTGGCCCTCTTCCCTGAAGGCTTTTATGGCTTGGCTTCCGGAGTAATCGAACTCACCGGCTTCTCCAATCTTCAGTGCGCCGGAACCCAGGAGAAGAATAGTGAGTTTGGGAAAAGAGTCTCTGTCGCCCGGGGAGGGCTCTCCAGAGCCTACAGCTTTCTTGGCTATCATGTTCCGGTGGAGAGTAGAGGAATTGCCTATGACGCACAAGCGGTTCGGGGTGTATCTCACCAGCCTTCGCCACGTCGCTCGCGAGCGACGTGGCTATGGCCGGCGGGATTGGTGATCCTTCTCCTCCCGGGAGTGCCAGGGTATAGGTTCATGGGTAACTACAGACGGAGAACTCGTGCCAATTGTCAATTGTGGTTTGAGCGCACTCTGCATAGCCTTGCTTCATTCTTCCCCACCGTATGGTTCGTATTGTTGCTGCTTTGCTTCTCTGTTTTTTGCTCCCAGGAGGTTTTGCTATCGCAGCGGACGATTTTGATTACCTCATGGGGGATCTGCAGAAATTTGAAGAAGACATGCAGGCGGGTGCGGAGGTGCAGTCATCTGCAGAGGCTGAACATGATTATCAGCTTTCCGATGAGTTATTTCCTGAGGGGGGAGAGAGCAGGGGCAGCCCCCTGAAAGATGCCGCGTTCCAAGAATTTGTGAGTGTCCATATCGACGGTGTGCCGGTGGAACTCACAGATGTTCCCGGTGATGCATGGTTTGCCCCCTATGTCCGTGATGTTGCAGAGCGGGGCATTGTTTCCGGGTACCGCGGTGCCGATGGCTTGCCCATAGGGCTCTTTGGCCCGCAGGACAGTGTCACTGTTGAGCAGCTCGCGAAGATGGCCATCGAGGCGACTGGCCATATACTTCTGGATTGCTCCGAAGGGGGACTGCGCAATGAGAGCGCGAGAGGAAGCTGGTCTGAGCAGTACATCCGTTGTGCTGAGCACTTGCATTGGGCGGTGTACAGCGATGGGTCGGTGGATGTGAAGCGTTTTGCAACCAGGTCTGAAGTGGTCGTGACGGTCCTTCAGGCTTTCGGAGTTCTCTTCGAACGTGCTCTCGGTACGGTTTTTACTGATGTCACAACTTCGACGGAGTTCAGTGGTGCTATAGAGCGTGCTGCTGCGGATAATATTGTTTCCGGCTACGCAGACAGCCAGGGCAATCTCACAGGGGAATTCGGTCCGAAGGATCCCGTGAACCGTGCGGCCATGGCAAAGATCCTCTCACTTGCGTTGCAGGTGTACGGGGAGTGAGGAGTTGGGAGCGGACTCGGCTCATATATTGCTTTTGCCCTGTTGTTTTGTATGTGTTTGTTTTGGGCCCTTCGATTCGTCCGCTTACGGCGGACTCACTCAGTGTCATTCGACTCTGCATTTTTTGGCCCGAGGCCACAGTCCGAGGACCATGAGCGAGGCCCGGAGAGCCGAGTCGAATGGTGCCGCTGGCTGGACTTGAACCAGCACGCCCGTAAAGAACGGGCGGGGGATTTTAAGTCCCCCGTGTCTACCATTCCACCACAGCGGCAAGCAGGAGTATTCATGGGAAAAGAGCAGATGGCAGGGTGGTTCACCCTCCGTAGTTTCGCTCATGGGGAATGAAATGAAAAGAGGTGCGAAACGAAGGTGGGCCACCACAGCGGCAAGGAGCTATCCGAGAGTATAGCAGTTTAGATCGGGAGGGATTCCACGTTGATCTTTGGCAGCGGTTTTGCATGTTGCTGCCCGACAATCAGGCTTGTTCCCGTGAGGGGGTCTACCTCTTCAGCTGCAAGGATCAATCTGCGTAAAGTTGTGCCAACAGGAGTGCAGGTCATGAGAGTTGCCGTGCGCCTGCTCACAGGCTGGTCGAGTACGTTGACATTGGTAGGTTTCACTTCCTCTTCTTTGCGAATGATGTAGCGGTACTTGTCTCCGCCGTAGTACACCCAGAACTCGTCTCCGACATTGAGCTCATGGAGTCTCGCGAAGACGTTCTTGTACTTTCCCGGGGCCCAGGGGTAGTAGGAGCTATGGCCGGTCACAAAGAAGTTGCCAGCCTGGCCCGGACGGGCTGTCCCGGGATAGTGCACAACTCCGAGCTGCAGTGCATCCTGGATATCCTTCTCCAGTCCCTCCCAGTTTTCAGAGAGGAGTGCCTGATAGGAGGGGGTAACCAGCGGAATATTCAAATCAAGTTTGGGGATAATCATTCTGTTTTCCGGGGGGCCAACACCGGGGAGCAGGGCGAGGAGATCGCCATTGTTCGATCCTGCTGTTGCGAGCGTGGGACTGCGGAGCAGCTTCTCTTTGAGTGCGGACTGTGTTGCGGAGACGCGGGAATTTGCGGAATGAATGTAATTAACAGGATTGAAGTATGACTGTGTGATTTGCCAGAAGCTCTGGTAGTTCAGTGAAACAAAGAGGAAGACGAAGAGTGCGGCGAATGTCCCTCCGAATCGCACGGTATCGAGCACGAAGAGTGTGAGCCTGCTGTACTGTTTGGCGCTCTGTTTGCGTGGATTGACAATCCAAACGGGTTGTGTGAGGAAGGACCACAGGATTCCCAGGCTTCTTCCGAGAGTACGGTATGCAGCAGTACTGTTTCTCTGCATTCTGCGGATGCTCCAGCGGTATTGGGAAGCACCCTCCTCCGTCAACCCCTGAAACACATTGTGCATTTTCGTGCGGGCATCCTGCCAGATGCTTGCGGGTTGGTTTCTGCGTCTTGTGAGTCTGCTGCTCCTGGGAGGCTCTGCAGATCCTGCGTTCTCGTCATCAATTGACGTCCATGTTCCCTCCTCGAGTACATGTTCACTGGAGTGGCCCCCAGAGTCGTCAGAAGGGAGAATGATGTTCCCATCTTCGTCGTACTTCGCGCCGTGTTGGTTCGGGGAGTCAAAAATCACAGTATTATAGCAGAGAATGGGGCGTTGTGCACGTGCTCAAGGGGGCATTCTATCAGAGAATCAACAGGGAGAAAATTCTTTGAAGAGGCTATGTACAGGGCTGGAGCAGAATTAGGAAGAAGAGGGAATTATTGTTCCTCCCCCCACTACTTCCTGGTCTCTGTAGAGGACAAGAGCTTGTCCGGGTGCTATGCCTCGCTGCGGAGTATCGAAGGTGAATGTGCCCTCTTTCCCACGGTAGAGGAGTGATCCCGGATGGTTTTCTCCTGTCGAATGTACCTTGGCAAAAAATCTCACTTTTTCGCTTTTCCTAGGGCTCTTTGAGATCCAAGACAGGGAAGATATTTGTACTGATTTCCCGTGATCTTCCCCATCCTCTGCAACGAAGAGTGTATTCGTGTGAGGTTCCACCCGTGAGACGTGGAGTGGAATGCGTAAGCCCCCAATTCCCAGGCCTTTTCTCTGTCCTATGGTGTAGAAGGGAAGTCCTTTGTGTGTGCCAACTTTCTTTCCGTCTTCCATGCGGATGTCACCTTGTTCCACTGCACCTAGGTACCGTCTGAGGAATGCTTCTTTACTTTTCTCGGGGTAGAAGCAGACATCCTGTGTTTCGCGGTAGTGTGCAGGAATCGAAATGCCAAAGGCAGTTGCCAGTCTGTATACCTCCTTCTTCTCCATGGCACCGAGAGGAAAGAGGATGTGTGCCAGTTTTTCCTGTGTGAGTGTGTAGAGGTAGTAGCTCTGGTCCCGACTGGTATCCGCTCCCTGCAGCAGCAGATAACGCTGACTGCCATCTGCCTCCTGTTCCGTTGCAATGCGTGCATAGTGTCCTGTCGCAACTTTTTCACATCCAAGTTCTTTTGCTTTCTCAAGGAACAAGCCGAATTTGATATGCTTGTTGCATTCCACACAAGGGTTGGGTGTTTCTCCTCTCGCATGTCCTTCCAGGAACGGATCCACGACTTTCTCTTTGAATGCGCGTTCCACATCTACCACGTAGAACGGTACACCAAGTTTTTCTGAAACCACTCTTGCACGTGCGATGTGTTCCACGGAGCAACAGGACTTCGGCGACGTGCGCACCGGTGGCGCGAGGGGGTCGCTCCACATCTTCATCATCATTCCGACGATCTCATGCCCCCGCTCTCTGAGCAGGTGTGCTGTGACGCTGGAATCTACTCCGCCGGACATGGCAACGAGTACTTTCATCTTCGGGTTGCTATCTTAATGAATCAAACAGGATATGGGCTAGAATTTGCCCCTGCAATTGCATACAATGCCGCCATGCCCTGGACAGTGGAACAGGCCCTTGCGCATTGGCAGAAGAAGCAGCTCCTCACCAAGGAGCAGGCTGCAAAACTCAAGGCTGCCTTGGGAGATGCGGATCACTTTGATCAGCATGGTATGCCACGGGCTGTCACGATCTTCGCCACGGTAGGGGCAGTGCTTATCGGGTTGGGAGTTGTTCTGTTCGTCGGGAGCAACTGGGCAGATATGACACCTTTCCAGCGCATCGCCACTCTGTTTCTGGGGTATGGAGTTGTTGTTGCAGGGGCGTTCGTTACGGAGCAGAGAAAGCTTATGAGAACTTCTGAGTCTCTCTGGCTGCTCACGGATATTCTCTTTGGAGCAAATATCATGCTGTTGGCACAGATCTTCCACTACTCCCTCACGTTCTGGCAGGGGCCTTTTCTCTGGATGGTCGGTGCTCTTGCCATGGGTCTTGCGCGCCAGCAGAAAGTGCACGGGTATCTTGCGGTGCCGCTCGGCATTCTTGCGCTTGGCTGGCTTGATAGCGGCAGGGGATGGGGATTCGGAGGGCAGATGGAGTTTCTTGGCAGTCACGACAATCTTCTTCCCGTACTGCCGCTCCTTGGCTTGAGTCTTGCATCTCTTTCCCTTCTTATTCGGAAGGAGAGGCACTGCGCATTCCTTCACGACGCACTGCTGAATTTCGGCGTGCTGCTTGTCGTTGTTCCGTTCATCATTTCCACCGCAGATGAGAGCATCCCGGAGGAAATGTTTGCGATGGGTGGAACGCTGAAACAGTGGTGCATCACTGCCGCCTCTCTTGTGCTTGTTCTCCTTGCGTGCGTGAAAGGAATGGGACGAATGGAAGTGAGGAGTTACGTGCTGGTGCTTCTGCTCCTCTCTGCGGTGTTGCTCATCCAGCGGCAAGACACGGCGCTCATTGGCTACGTTTTTGAACAGAATGCGTTCCTGTACTTCCTCTACATTCTCGTGCTCTTCGTCCTCTCGCTCTGGGGTGTGTGGATCGGCATCCTCGTACAGAATGGCAGACTGGTGAATGCAGGAATTGTTGCGGCATCGATCATCATTATCATTCAGTACTTCTCGTGGTCCTTTGCCCTGCTCGATAGGTCCATCGCGTTTATTCTCGGAGGGATTCTTCTTATTGCCATGACAGTGGGCATCGAGAGGAAGCGGCGGAAAATTCTCTCTTCTTTCACAGCCTCATGAAACGCACGCTCTTCATTGCCGTGGCGCTCCAGGTGTTCATCATGGTGCTGGTGCTCATCCCGCCGCTTATCGTGACCGGAACGGGTACGCATGTTTTCCTGGAGACGCGCAGAGTGGATCCCCGTGAGCTCTTCCGTGGGGACTATGTAATCTTGGATTACCCGATTGGGGATCAGGTTCCACTGGATCTTGCGCGTGAAGCGTATGAGGGCAGGGATTCTCTCTACATCACGGTCACAACGGATCGCCCGGCAACGTTTGTGCAGGCAGGACTGCAGAGGCCCGAACTCCAGCCAGGTCAGGCGTGTATTGTCGCCCGGGCGGACGAGAGCGTGCGGTGGGATTGGGCGGAAGGTACGGGAAGGAGTTCTGTATTTTTCCCGCAGATATCGCAGTATTTTGTGCCTGAGGGGGAAGGGAAAGAGTTAGAAACCAATCTTGAAAACATGGTTGCGGAGGTTGTGGCATCTTCCAGGTGCAACGCTGTCGTGGTTGATCTGGAATTACTCTAGACACGGCGTCGTTTGTCTGCGGACACTATTGATACAGACACAGTCTTTGGACATCTATACACGTTCGTTGAGAAACGGCGCCGTGTCTAGCGTTCTCCGGTGTGTTTTCATGTAGCATGTTTACATGATTGAAAAATTGCGTGCACTGGCAGGGGAGATGCAGGTCCTCCAGGATTCCATGCAGGATCCTGCAGTCCTTTCAAACCCGAAGGAGATCGCCCGTATCGGCAAGCGCATTGCAGAACTTGAGCCGTTGATTGAGATGCTGAAAGAGTACGATGCCTGCCAGGCATCCATTGCATTTGTCCAGCAGGCCGGAGACGATCCGGAACTGAAGGCGCTGGCAGAAGAGGAAGCAAAGAGTGCAAAAGTTCGTCTGCAGGAACTGACGAAGGAAATGGAACTATTCCTCATCCCGCGGGATCCGAACGACAGCCGTTCTGTCATTCTGGAGGTCCGGGCGGGGACAGGAGGGGAAGAGGCGGCACTCTTCGCTGCGGAACTGCTGCGCATGTATCTGCGGTTTGCGGAGCAGCAGGGCTGGCGGACAGAGCTGCTCAGCAAGGCGGATGCAGAGAGCGGCGGCATAAAAGAGGCAGTGTGCAAAATTGATGGTGCAGGAGCATATGGAAAATTGAAGTTTGAGTCGGGTGTTCATAGGGTGCAGAGGATTCCGGTGACGGAGAGCAAGGGGCGCATTCACACTTCTGCAGCTTCTGTTGCTATTCTGCCGGAGGCTGAGGAGGTCGATATCGAGATCAAGGAGGGTGATCTGCGTATCGATGTCTTCCGCAGCAGCGGTCCGGGTGGACAGTCTGTCAACAGAACGGATTCCGCAGTGCGCATTACCCATCTGCCGACGGGGGTGGTGGTGAGTTGCCAGGATGAGAAGAGCCAGCTCAAGAACAAGCACAAGGCGATGGGGATTCTCCGCTCCCGCCTGTATGCCGCTGAGCAGGAGCGGCTTGCGAAGGAGAGGGGGGAGTTGCGCAGCGGCCAGATAGGATCCGGGGACCGCAGTGAGAAGATCCGCACCTACAACTACCCGCAGGATCGTGTGACCGACCACCGGTTAGGGGAAAACTTCAGCAATCTCCCCGGTGTGCTGGATGGAGACATAGGGGACATCATTCAGGCGTTGCATCAGAAGGAACAGGAACAGAGAATCGCTGCATCCTAAACAATCTCTCGTTTCTCACTCGGCATGCCGGGTGCTTCCTGTACTTCTGCAGAGGGAGAAGTATCGCTCGGAAGAATTTCCTCTGCTGCGCGGATGTCCGGGAGGAACCGGAGGAGCGGCATGGGCAGGAAGCTGGAGAGGATGGCAATCCAGAGCACTTTGTCGATGTGCGTGTAATTTGCTGCGATTGTATCCGTTGCCTGGTGGACATCGAATATCGAGACAAGCCAGGCGCCTCCGAGATCGCTCACCGCAAGCCCGATATTCATGATGCTTGCGAGCAGTGCGAACATTGTCGCTTCTATGCCCTTCGGACAGATGCGTGCGACGAGGACGAGGAGCGGGAGGAATGCGATCTCGGTGAGCGGCCCCGTAATGAAGGTATCTGCCATAGCGAACATCTTTGGGCTCATGCCGAGGTACTCGTACCACCTGTACACGAGGCCGATGCTCGGGAGCGAGAGAACGACACTTGCAATCATGATCCAGAAGAGGAGTTTCCTGAGAGAGATACTGATGAGGAACTTACGGAAGATCACTACACCCACGATTCCCATGAAGTTGCCAATGAGGCTGAGCCTCCCGAAGAATTCCGGATCGAACTGCAATTCGTCGATCATAAAGTAGCTGAGGCTTCCGCCGCTGTTCGGTGTTGCCCGCCAGATGAAGAGGAAAACCGATGACCACAGGATGGCTGGGGTGAGGCCTAGCCTCATGTTCTGCCAGGTTTCCCTGAGAGAGAACTGCTTCACGGTGCCTGGCGGTTCGGTGATGAGGATGGCAAACAGGCTGGTGAAGAGCGGCAGGATAGCTGTGGCGAGATACACATTCCGTATGCCTATCATTTCAACAAGCAGCCCGGATGCGTACGCGACGAGGAGAGCTCCCGTCATGATGGCTCCCCGGCAGATGCTCTGGAGTTTCCCTGCTGTCTGCTGGCTGCGGCTGCTTTCGGCAACGATGCCGTCTACGATGACATCGGCCAGCGCGAATCCCAATCCGGAGAGAATGAGTGCAAGCATCGCTTCCCGGAAGCTCTGTACCCAGAGAGCGAGCAGGAGGTACCCGCCGCATCCGAAGAGGCCTGAGAGGAAGAGGTAGGGTTTCCTGCGCAGCTTGAAGATAGGTTGTCTGTCTGAGAGCAGTCCATACAGGGGTTTAATGCTCCAGGGGATGATGGAGATGGAACCGAGAATCTGGACCTGCTGGATGGTGAGATGGAGGTTTTCCTTGTAGAAGAAAGTGGAGGCGACGCTTGCGAGGCCCGTTGTTCCTGCAATGAAGTAAACGAAGGGGATCAGGAAGTTCGTGAAATCGCGTTTCATATTCGTATGTCAGCGGGCTGAGCGGATACGTGATAGCGTTGTACTACGTTGTGACACCAGTGCTTCCGTCCCGATATCGGAGCGGAATCGCACAGGCCCTTCCACCTGTTCACAGAGGCTTTGTGTGATCTTCTCCGCTTCTGCAATGTTTTTCCCTATGCCGACGATCCCTGCAGTCCGGGAGCCGCCGAGCTGCAGTGATCCGTCTTCTGTTTCTGAGATGTCTCCGAAGAAGAGCCGGGCATTCTCTGGGATGTTCGGGAACTTCACTGGCTGGCCCCGTTGATCCTTGTTCTCGGGGTACCCCTTCGGGGTGATGTACTTACAGACAGTGGCTTTGTGATCGAAGGTGACGAGATCTTCCGCGAGTTCACGGGAAAGCATTGCCTGGCAGATATCCACGAAGTCTGAGGAGAGGAGAGGAAGGATGTTCAGGGCTTCAGGATCCCCAAATCGTGCATTGTACTCTATGAGGCGCACGCCGTCTTTCACCGCAATGAAACCCCCGTAGAGGATACCGCAGTATCCCTCCCCGCATTTCTTCATCAGCGCTTCCGCGGTGAGACGGTTTATTTCCTTTGCGCGGCTCAGGTCTTCCTCCGTGAGGAAGGGGAGCGAATGGTTGCAGTCACTGTACGTTCCCATTCCTCCCGTATTCGGGCCGGTATCCCCCTCGTATGCGCGCTTATGGTCCTGCACTGCTGGCATATCGACAACCTGCAGATCAGAGACGAAGCTTAGGAGACTGAACTCTACGCCAGTGAGCTTCTCCTCCAGCACGACCTGCCCGCACTCTTCTATGCACTCAAGAGCGTAGGCAATTCCCTCTTCCACTGTTGCCAAGTGCTCGCCGCTGAGCTTCACGCCTTTCCCTCCTTTGAGCGCATCGTATTTCACGACGTATTCTCCACCCAATTCCTGAACAATATATTTATTCAGCAATTTAGGTTCAGCCCTAGTAAATACGGAAAACTTAGGTGATGCATCTATGCCGAACTCCGCGAGGAGCTCCCGTGTGAATCCTTTGCTCGCCTCGATGCGTGCGAGTGATTTCTTCGGGGCAACAGTGGGGATACCGGCCTCCTCCAGTGCGTCAGCCAACCCTGCTCCTATGGGATCATCCGGGCCAATGAAGGCGAAGTCCGGCCGCGTACTGCGTGCAATCTCCAGCACAGAAGGGAAGTCCATGATGTTCATGACGTGCTGTGCAGATGCGAGCCTGCGGATGCCCGGGTTCCTGCTTGGGCACAGAGAGATGATGTCGGGTTGGTGCCTGCTCCGAGAGAGTGCATCTGCGATGGCGTGGCCGCGCGCGCTGCTGGTGATGAGGAGAATCTTCATGGGGAGAACGTAGCATACCTTATCCTCTCACGGCTACTGCGCTGGTGGAGGTTCTGAAGGAAAGGGCGGCAGTGCATCCTTTCTTTTTTTAGGAGTGGTGCCGAAAAAGAGGCATCCGGCGGCGACAAGAATGAAGAGGAGGTGATTTGCGGTATTCACTTCGGCAAAGCCGAAGAGATCGCCGGAACGAATAAGGCCGATGGCTGCTACAAGAGCGTACACACTGCCAAGGACAGTCAGCAGGAAGGGGAAACCTCTCCCGGTACCGGCGATGACTGCGAGAATACCTGTTGTGATGTAAAAGATATTGAGTGCGTCGCTGACACGAAAGTAGAGGAGAGTGCTCCCCGTGAAGAACCCTGCAACTCCGATGGTAATCAGAGTCCAGCCGGTATATCTGCTGAATAAGGGAATATTCATGGCAGAGAAGGGAGACGAAAACGGCTGCATGATATCATGCAGCGTTCCAGGTGCATACCGAGGAACGAGTACTGTCCTATACCAATGTCATCATTTTGTACCCTTCTCCCTCTTCGTCCGTGCCCTCACTGGAGTAGGTATCGCGTGTTCTGTTCCGTCCACAGCCGAGGGAATGGAGCAAGTGTGGGGTGACTTCCGGCGTGGGGTATTTTTTAGTGAAGCAGCCGTCACTGAATTGTTTGATGTTTCTGTTTCCTACCCGGACTGCAGTACGAATGGCGTCGATGGTGTTGTAGAAGAGGCCGTCGGCTCCGATGTACTTCCGGATTTCCTCGATGCTCTGGTTCGCCGCTATGAGTTCCTCTGTTGTCGGGAGGTCTATACCGTAGGGGTCCGGAGAGATGATGGGTGGTGATGCGGAGGCGAAGTACACCTTCTTCGCTCCTGCTTCGCGGCAGATTTCCACTATTTTCTTGCTGGTGTTTCCCCGGACGATGGAGTCGTCGACGAGGAGAACCCGGTTATTCCGGAATTCGAGCGTAATGGGGTGCAGTTTGAATTGGAGGCTCCGCTTGCGGAGCTGCTGGCCTGGCATGATGAACGTGCGGCCGATGTAGCGGTTCTTTACAAAGCCTTCCCGGTAGCGGATTTTCAGCCTGTCGGCGAGTCCCGCTGCCATGGGACGGCCCGTATCCGGAACGGGGATGACAGAGTCGATCTTGATGCCTGATTTCTTGATTTGTTCGGCCAGCGCCTCACCCATGCGGAGACGGGCCTTGTAGACGCTCACGCCATCCAGAATGGAATCTGGTGCTGCAAGGTAGACCCACTCAAAAATGCAGGGGCTGAGTTTGCTCTTCTGACATTGGCAGGAGTGGAGGCGGTTCTTATGGTCAATGAATACAGCCTCTCCCGGTTCGATGTCCCGGACGAATTCGAAGTCCAGTGCCCTGAATGCCGTGTTCTCCGAAGCGATAATGTACTCCTCCTTCATGCCATATTTGCGTTTCCCGAGCTGAAGCGGCCGGATACCATACGGGTCACGGAATCCGACAATCCCGTGGCCGCCAATGAGTGCGACGGCGGAGTATGCGCCGGTGCACTTGCGAAACACCGTACGGACTGCTTTGAACACGTGTTCCGGAGTGAGCTTCTGCGGTTTGGTATTGCGGAGTGCGACTGAGAACATGTTGAGGAGCACTTCTGAGTCGGAATTGGTATTGAGGTGGCGGTAGTCTTTCTCAAGCAGTTCTTTTGCGAGTGCCGCGGCGTTCGTGAGGTTTCCGTTGTGCGCGAGTGCGATGCCGAAGGGGGTATTCACGAAGAATGGTTGTGCTTCGAATTCGCTGGAACATCCGGCAGTGGGGTAGCGCACGTGCCCGATGCCCATAGGACCGCGCAGTCTTGCGAGGGATTTGATATGGAAGACATCACGCACCATGCCGTTCGCTTTCTTGAGGTGAAACTGGTTGTTGTACGTCATGATGCCGGCGGCATCCTGCCCCCGGTGCTGGAGTAGTATGAGACCGTCGTAGAGGTCCTGAATGACGTCCTGGAAGCCGGAAACTGCAATAATCCCGCACATGCTACGGTTGGGCAGGTGAGTGATGCACGCTAAAATACGCCAAGAGGGTGCGTGAGGCAGCCGTCTTGTCCGTATCATGACTGTTCATGGAAGCATTGTAGAGATGTCTTGCTGAAACGCAAGCTACGCCGCTTCAAGTTGCCGTTCTTTTGCACGCACACAATTCTGCAGGAGGCTTGCCACGGTCATGGGTCCCACACCGCCGGGCACCGGGCTGATGGCGGAAACTTTCTCTTTCAGCGCATCGAAATCTGTGTCTCCTCTGAGTCCGTCTTTCGTGCGGGTAATGCCGATATCTACGACGACAGCGCCTTCCTTCACCATGTCTGCCGTGATGAGGCCGGGTTTTCCGACCGCAACAGCGAGGATATCTGCTTCACGCGTATGCCTCGCGAGGTTTTTGGTGTAGATGTGGCACGTCGTGACAGTCGCATTTCTATTCAGCAGCATGATGCTGAGCGGTTTTCCGACCGTGTTGCTGTGACCGACGACGACAGCGTCTTTCCCCTCAATCTGAATGTGGTAATGGTCCAGCAACGCGATCACTCCCGACGGTGTAGCCGGAGGAAGGTGCTCGAACTCCGTGGAGAGGAACATCTTGCCGAGGTTGTAGGCGCAGAACCCGTCTATGTCTTTCTTGGGGTCGATCTGCCGGATGATTTGGGGAACATGCTTCTGCAGGTGCTCCGGCAGCGGAAGCTGCACGAGGAATCCTGTAACGTCGGCATCAGCGTTTAGATCATCAATCAGTGTCATCAGCACAGGAAGATCTGTGTCCGCCGGGAGATGTTTGTGCTCGCTGCGCATCCCGATACTCTCACAGCTCCTCAGTTTCTGCGTGATGTAACTTGCGCTGGCAGGATCATCACCCACCTGGATGACGACGAGCTTGGGATCGAGCTTCTGCACTTTCGGCTTGAGGGATGCAAGCAGGGCGTCTGCTGCTTTCCGGCCGTCGAGGAGGGTGAAGGACATGGTTGTAGTATAGAGGAAACTGAGGAAACAGACGAAACAGAAGAGTAAGAGGAGATCCATTCTCCCATTCTTTCTGCTGTATCTTTCATCTGTTTCCTCTTCTTCCTCTGTTTCTTCTGAATCCTCATCAAGGTTCTACAGCTTCGCAATACTCTCCCGTGAAATAGGCCCGAAGTGCTCCTGTACTTTTTGCCAGACGATGTCTGCCACTGCGTCTTTGTCGGCGGATGTGTCGATGAAGATGGTTGTGGGTTCTTCTACGGTGCGGTACCCCTCGTAGATGTGCTTCTGGAAGAGTGCATTTTCATACTGGTCGGTACTCTCTCTCTTCCCGATCCGGTCGAGGCAGACTGCGAGAGGGGGAAGTGTGATGATCGTGAAATCAGGAGTGGGGAACGTACGATTGAGGTCTCTGAGCCACTCTTCGTCCAGCCCGAGCGCTTTCCCGTAGATGAACGTAGAGAGGGCATACCGGTCGGAAATGACGATTTTGCCTTCTCTCAGGGCCGGTTCAATGACATCCCGGACGTGCTGCGCCCGGTCTGCCGTGAAGAGCAGCTGCATGGCATCTGCCGGCGGCATGGCCTCGGAACGCAGCAGGGCGCGGATTTCGCGTCCAATAAGCCCATCCGTCGGTTCCGAGGTGAGGAGGACATCGTGGCCCTCCGCACGCAGGCGATCGGCCAGCATTTGGCTCTGGCGAGTGGTCCCGCCGCCATCCGGGCCTTCGAAGACAATGAAGCTGCCAGCCATATTGGGTTCAAATCCTACAGGAAAAATGGTATAATCTCGAGATACTTTATACCTAAACAATGATTGGAGCTCTCCAAGTCATCTGGCTGCTTCCTGGCCTCTTCCTGGGTTCATTCCTCCCGTGGTACTTCTTTGAGGAACCGAAGCACATCGTGAAGACGTACATGCTGTATGCCAGGGCTTTCCATGAAATCGTCTCGATCAAGTTCCTGCTCCTCACGCTCATCAGCCCCTGGAAGAGCATCCGGGACGAGTACCCTTCCGGCGGGTTTAACCTCGGGGAGTTTGCCCAGTCACTCACGCTCAACATCACTTCCAGAGTGATCGGTTTCCTGTTCCGCATCGTGACGCTGGCGATAGGGCTTGCCATGCAGGTTGCTCTCTTCGTCGGTTTTTTGGCGTACATCATTCTCTGGTTCTTCTACCCCGGGATACTCATCGCCGGGATTGCATATCTCACGAGCACAAGTCTCTAAATGCCCTCTCTCCGTTTCGATCTCTGGCCCACACGCGCCTTTGCTGCGCTCGCGCTGAAGAACATGTTCTTGAGCCCGGTCTCGCTACTGGTCTACGTGCTGGCTCTGGCGCCTTTCTGGCTCAGATCCACCGCGACCGGGGACTATATTGTCGTCGCGTTCATCACTGCGTTGCTGTTCTTCGGGCTGTACGTGGTGAACCTCTTCATCCGGCGGAAGCTCGAGCATGACGAGGAACCCGTGATCTCAAAGAACAACCTTGGGTGCTATATCACGTTTGCCGTGGTGCGGCGCTTGCGGAACCGCGGCAATGTCACGCTCCCGAAGCTGCTCCTTGCGGCATCGGGGACAAAGAGGGGTCTCTTCATCCTGCGCCAGCTCGGGAAGGAGCAGAAGGAGTTCCTGCAGCGTTGCATGGAGGGGGTTTCAAAGCGGGATGACGTGCTCCTCTTCATTGGTGAAGCAGTGGAATGTGCGAAGGAACTGGGGGAGAAACGCGTGGATTCCAATGCCATCCTGTTCGCGTTCTTTAAGCGGGGGGGAGTGTTCAAAGAGTTCCTGAACGAGTGCGACGTGTCGCTGGATGACGTGCGCACCATTCTGAAGTGGGAGGGATTCCACGAGAAAATCTCGCAGAGGGAATGGCTGTTCCATCCCCACCGCCTCGTGCGTTCCCTCGGGACCATCGGGCGCTCATGGGTCCAGGGGTACACCAACGATCTCGACATGATCACCCGGGACGTCAGCGGTTACGTGGTGTGGGAAGGGGAGCACCGCGGCGTGCTTGTGCACGAGAAGGAGATAGAGATTGCGGTGCAGGTGCTCTCGCGTGCGAGCCAGCGCAACATGCTCGTGGTGGGTTCCGTAGGGGCTGGCAAGCGGACGCTTGTGCAGAATGTGGGGTATTTGCTGCGCAAGCAGGAGCTGGAGAAGGGCCTCCCGCTCACACGGCAGCTCGTCCTTAAGACGGAGGAACTCATGTCCGGGTTCAGCAAGCCGGACGAGGTGCTGCTCCGTGCGCTGAAGAAGGGCGAGAAAGCGGGGAAAGTGCTCCTCATCATTGAGAACATTGCGCTCATCCTGCGGTCGAAGGATACGAATCTGCGCAATGTTTTCACGAAGTTCCTCGAATCAAACAAGGTTTCCATGTTCGCCATCGCCGTTGGGGAGGATTACCACAACTTCGTGAAGACGGATCCGGTGCTCGATGGTCTGTTTGAGAAGGTGTACCTCAGCGACACAACGGATGATGAGACAATAGCTGTGCTCATGATGCGGTACTTTGAGCTGGAGAGGAAGTACAAGGTGCATGTGACATACCGCGCGTTCAAGTCGCTCATGGCGCTCTCCAAGCGGTTCATTGGGAAAGGAGCGATGCCGGGCAAGGCGAGGGCAGTGCTGGATGACGCAGTGATTGCCGCGCGCGACGATCACAGGAAGTACGTGGGAGATGGGCACATCCGCAGGGCGGTTTCGCTGAAGGCACACATGGATGTGACCGAAATTTCCGGTGACGAGAAGCAGAAGCTCCTGCGCCTGGAAGACGCACTCAAATCAAACATCATGGGGCAGGATAAATCCGTGGAGTCGCTCGTGAGCACACTCAAGCGCGCCCGGCTCGACATCAACGCAGGCAAGCGTCCGCTCGGCACGTTCCTCTTCCTCGGGCCGACGGGTGTGGGGAAGACGCACACGGCCAAGGTGCTTGCGCGCGAGTACTTCGGGAGCACCGATGCGCTCATTCGCCTGGACATGAACGAGTACAGCAACGAGGATTCGGTGTTCGGCGTCATCGGTGATCCGAATCCCAGCGAGAAGTCGGAGGGGTTCCTCACCAAGCAGGTGCAGGACAGGCCGTTCGCTCTCATCCTGCTCGATGAGATCGAGAAAGCGCACCAGAAGGTGCTCAACCTGTTCCTGCAGATTCTCGATGAAGGGAAGCTCACGGACAGCCGGGGAGTCACCACAGACTTCCGCAACACCATCATCATTGCCACCTCCAATGCTGGTGCCCTCTTCATCCGTGATTTCATCAAGAGCAACCAGGGCAAGACCAAGGAAGAATTTAAGACGGCGCTCATGGATACCATTCTCAAGGAGAAGATCTTCTCACCGGAGTTCGTGAACCGCTTCGACGAAATCATCCTCTACTACCCGCTCTCCATCCAGGAAGCAATCAAAGTTGCGCTCATCATGCTCCAGGACATCGTGAAGGAGATCGAGGAGAAGAAGGGATATATCGTGAGAGTGGAGGAGGATGTGGTGGTGGAAATCGTGAAGGAGGGGTACTCCATAGAGTTTGGAGCGCGGGAGATGCGCCGCGTCATCCTCGACATGATCGAGAACTTCCTCGCGGAGTACCTGCTGAGGAACGAGGTGAAACGGGGAGATCAGATTCTCATCCGGCGCCAGGATGTGGTCTCAGACGAGCCAAAAACCGATAGTAGGTTGTAGCTGGTAGTTTGTAGCTTGTAGCTAGGTACAAAACCAAAACTACAAGCTACTCACTACAAGCTACAAACTATTCTGAGGGCACACATCCGCAGCCGCATTCATTACTGAAGGCGGTCTGGTTGTCCCGGCAGTAGAAGTCGATGGTGGAGCAGGCGCCCGGGTCATCGGAGACGTACACTACGCCGTCAGCATTCTTGTCCGGACATGCAGATGCGGTATCGCTCACTGCCGTAAATGGCATGTCTGCTTCCAGGTTCACGGAATCCACGCTGTGGCTCTGGAGTCCGAAGGCGGAGAGCGTGACGAGCGAGTCCTCTATCCGCAGGATGCGCTCGACGTTCTTGCCGTAGAAGTAGCTGCCGGCCATGAGGTAATCCTGCTGATTGTAGTGGCTGATGGTGCCTTTGAGAGTGAATCCGGTTTCCAGGTTGAAGTTGAACACGTACGCGCCCTGGAAGACGGGCTCTCCCCATGTATTGCTCTCCGGGTTACTTTTCTCTTCCTGGCTGATCTTGTGGACCTGCACGGGGAAGGCAAGCAGCTGCCGTTCTTTATCAAACAGGAGTGCTTTGTGGTTGTGGAGGAGGGGGCTCTCTGTGCCGCGGTCACCGATGCCGAACTTGTGGAGTTCGATGGGGTTCTCCGGGTCGGTAACGTCAAACACGGCCATCTTCATTCCCTGGTACCAGGCGAAGTCTCCCTCTTTGGATTCCACCGCTTCCTTCCCGAATCCGATGATGTGGTTCTCGTCGTACGGGTGGAGGTAATCACTGTACCCGGGGATCTTTAACTTCCCGAGGATCTTCGGGTTCGTGGGGTCGGTGAGATCTATGGCGAAGAAGGGGTCAATTTTCTTGAAGGTGACGAGGTACGCGCGCTTGCCCATGAACCGCACGGAGTAGATGGTCTCGCCCGGGGCAATGCCTTCTATCTTCCCGACCTGCTCGAGGTTCATGTTGAGGACGTAGAGGTTATTGGTAGAGGGGGCCACGGAACTCCATGCATCCCCTTTGGTCGTGGCAATGCGGAAGTACCCCTCGGATTCATCCATGGAAAACTGGTTGAGGACACGGCCGGGAACAGATCCCTGCGCCTTCATTTCGATGCCGTTCTCCGTGAGGGCGAAACGGAAGATGCTCGTTTTCTCTTCGCTCGTTCCCTGCGGTCCGTTCCATCGGTAATTCCACTGCGTGGCGGCGATGTAGAGGTTCTGGAGCGACGAGTAGACATTCTCTGCGCTCCCGAGGACTACTTCCCGCTTCACTTCACCCTCCGGGTTAGCCGTCGGGATGACGGCGACAATGAGGTACTGCGGCTGCGGGATGTGGGGCAGGATCACGACGTCCCCGCAGCGGGCCACGGGCTGCTCTGCATCGCTTTCGGATGAATCACTGAACTTGGGGAGCAGATCATCCTCCAGCGGTACGGGAATGGGCGAGGGCACGTGCCAGCGCACGTTCTCATTCATCACCAGGTACAGCTTGTCTCCGATCTTGCGGGTGGAGACGATGTTCCCGTCGAAGGCGACGGTGCGTTCCAGCGTCGGCTTGCTCTTGTCTGAGACGTTGTAAATGCGTACTTCTGTCTGGTTGCCTCCGTAGAACGGCTCGGGGGCGATCATCTTCTGGAGCATGCCGGGGATGAAGCCGGCCGCCGGCCGTTCGTACGTACGCCACGTGTTCCCGAGCAGCACCAGGCGGTCTCCGTCGATGTAGAGCTCGCTCGGCTGGAATGCATCATTCTGCAGCGAGAGGGTGCTCAAGAGTTTCATGGAGTCTGCCGGGCGGGCCTGGGCGATGCGTATCTGCCCCTCCAGAACGGCATACACGTATGTGCCATCCGTCTTCACGATATCCGCCTCATCCACGCCGCTCACCTGCACGTTCGTCTGGGAGTAGTCGCCATCACTTGTATTGGTATCCATCGCCATCTCCTGGGCGACGCCGCTCTTCGCGCGCATCGGTGCCATGCCAAGACCCATGCCGAGCGGGGCGGCGACTGCTCCATCCATCATGGAGTATCCGCCTCCGTATCCTCTGCTTGCTTCTTCCGTGAATGCTTTGAGATCCGCGCAGGAGCTTGCTCGCTGTGGGGAATCGGATGCCATGTTCACCATGACTTCGGGGTACTTCACATTCAGGTACCCCTTGCTGGGCTCATCTGTCTTCTCCTCCTTCAGCCGCCACATCATCTCCGCCATCTCGCCGCGGTTCACCTGCTGGTCCAGTTTCTCTATGGAGAGGGGAATGGCTTTGGAACTCTCCAGTGCGCGCACGAAAGGTTCGTACCAGTCCGGTGAATACTCCTCGATGCTCTGGCCGTAGGCGCGTGCGAGGATCTTGGATGCTTCTGCGAAGTTAATGGCTTTCTCCGGTTTGAAGGTTCCGTCCGGGTATCCCTCTATAATTCCTTCCTGCTTCGCGGTGCAGACGTACCCGGCGAACCACTCATCCTCCACATCCGGGAAGCAATCGTCGCCGGAAACTTCTACTCCGCGGCTCTCGAGGATGATCTTGAGGAATTCTGCGCGGTTGATGTCTGCCGTCGGCTTGTACGTTCCGTCTTCGTATCCCTCCACCACTCCTTCTTCCTGAAGGAATTGAATGGCTTCGGAGTAGGGGGTGAACCCCGGGCGCACATCGTTGAAACCGAGTGCGGGGGCCGGAAACGTGCTCAGAACTATCGCGCAGAGGCAGAGACGTGCAGTCGTGCGGAGAGATTGCATGGTGGATGAGAGGAAAGGGTAGAGAAAGACTACCAGAATAGGGGCAGTCTCCAAGGGGTAAGACGAGAGGGGAGGGGAGTTCTTACGGAGGGGTGCCCAAAGATTGAGCAAAATATTTGTTCAATAGAACAACCGCCCTGCGTAAGTGGCAGGGCGGTCGTCGTTTCTTGTGGCCGGCTACCTCTCGGTGCCGGCACTCGCGGGCGGTGGCTCCCGGGTGGTGCGGTTGCACTGTGTGCTCAGGCTGAGCGCAAGCAACACGGCACCGGTGAGGAGGAGGAGCCCGGCGAATGCGAGCCCCCAGAGAGAGTTCTTCTTTTCCATGGTTACCTCTCTTCGATGGGTGGTTGCTCCGGCGGAGCAGGTGCTCCGCGGGGGCTGAGCTGTGACCAGAGGATCAGGGCGATGACCGCGATGAGGAGTGCGGTAAGCCCATAGCGGATCCAATCCGCTATGCCCCGTTTCTCCTCGGAACCAGCATTGCCCCGTTCAACCGGTGCGTACATTGGATGTGTCTCCTCAATGTACGAGTTCGTAAAGTGTGAAAGAAACGACACTGCAGAGCAGTGTAGTTAGCATATACATTTATTGAATAAAGTCAAAATATGTCAATAGATTGACCAGCCCTCGTTCGCTGTGTGCGAACTTCGGCCGGCAGGATCAGCCAGAGTCGTTTTCTGTGGGTGTTATGGGCCTGAAACCTCTGGATATCTCCAATCTAAAAGCAGGTTGTCGTGTTGACATCCCACATGACTGGTTTACTGTGAAACACTTTCTTTCACTCCCATGCTCAAGCAGTTCCTCTACGCCGTTGCCATCAGTCTTCTGCTCTCTGCTTCTGCGGCAGTTGCCGCAGGATGGGAGGGGACACACCCGTACGACCAGCCAGAGCGCATCGTGCGGGGAAACACCCACCGCAACAACAAGCGCACGTGGGGATACCGGGAAATTCAGCGGTTCTACGCGAGCCGCTACCGCACCTACACACACATGCTCCATCCTTATTACCGCAAGGCTCCGTACCAGATGTACGGCCGCATTCCGGATAACCAGTTCAACTCTCCGTACGGCACCTTTGCCTCCGAAGTCATCCGCCCGGACAAGTACTACGAAAGTCTCTCAGAGAGTTGATTCGCAGCCGGAAGAAGATTAGCTTCCCATGATGCCAGGTATCTCCGGATGCCTGGATTACCGAGCGGGTCCCCATCTGTTTTCCCCTGTTTTCCCCGGGGGCCCGCTCACCTTTTTCTGTGCAGAAAATTAGCCTTCAATTCGTTGACTGAGAAAGAGGGAGAGTATGTAATTTTCTCACGGCAAAGGCTTCATTTCTCTTTTTTGTCCCGGACCGGCTCCCCGAGTTTTGTGTGCATCGGACCGCTTCGAAGGGGAGCCGGTCCACCTCTTGTCGCTCCTGGGCTTTCCCGGGAGATTCCATAGCCGGCCTCTGCTCTATGACCTTCGTAGAACAGGGGCCGGCACATTTTAAGTGTCCGAGAGGCGGTAATTGACGAGATAGACAGATGATTGTACTTTTCTGCGGGCGAGTGGTTTGGCCACCGCTCGTTCCTCCGGCTGGTCCCCGAGCCATGTTTCATGTATCGGGGGCCAGCGTTTTTTTGGAGAAGGGAACATATCCACCTTTGTCCGGCGACAAAGGTGGAACCAAAACGCCTGGCGCGCCAAAGCTCCTCCACTCGGCCCTGTGCCTCCTCATCGGCTCCTGCAAGGATTCGGAGCCGATTCGTCGGCGTTCTGCCATTCGGCAGGGCCTTCCCCTTCACCCCCCGTGGCGCGCCATCCTTCCATGAGAGGCAATTTGGAGGTCCCTTGAGATATTGACAAATAATATAAATATTATAAAATATTAACCCCATTTCTCCCATGTTCCTCGTAACTCTCCATCATTGGGATGTAAAGCGGCTGCTCGCTTGCCTTTCAGTTTTCCTGCTCGTCTTCACCGCGAGCGTGCAAGCACATGCCGCAACGCAGTGGCGGAGGTACGAAGATCCGGAGACCGGGCTTTCCGTGCGCTTCCCCTCGTACTGGGGGGCGGATCCCCGTGAGAAGGAATATGATCCTGAGCTCATTGTCACATTCCTCGCACCCGTGACGGGCGAGTGGACAAATAAGGAGCAGCCGGCAACGGTGGAACTCCGGGCCGTGAGAACCAAATCAACGGATCTTGCGGATGTCCGCGGGCTCGCCGATGGATTCCAGCGCTACTACCTGGACCGTCCGCACATGTACCGCGTGTTCCAGCGTGATGATGTAGAAGTGAACAGCAGGCCTGCCGTGGAGTTTCGCTACACCATGCTCGGGGATGGCGAGACGCGCTACGTGAAGGAAGTCTGGCAGGCGGTAGGTACGCTTGCCGTGAGCATGCGTTTTGCCACCTACGCGGATGCGAACCACCGCGAGGAGCACTACGAAGAGATCTTCCGGGACATGGTGCAGTCCCTCATCCGCGTGCACGACGGTGATACTCTCACGCCAACCGACAATCTTCTGTCCCTTGGAGGGGAGCTCTCGGACTGGGCGGAGCCTCGCACGCGCAGCGCGATTCCCGATCATGAGCTCCCGCGCGTGTACTACATGGAAGGTGGCATGACGGTGCGCTACCCCGAGGAGTGGATTGCCGAACCTCTGTATGAGAACCTCTTCTCCGAGTCGGCCACTCTCACGGCTGACGAGAAGAATGCCCTCCCCTTCGTCGTGACTGTCACTGATCTCTACGACGTGTTCATTGCGAACGCGGAAGTCTTTCCCGACCGCGAGAAACTCGTGGAGAAAGGAGACGACTTCTGGCTGCAGACCGTCGTCGATGCGCAGATTGCGCACTTCACGGAGCGCGTGCCGGAATTCGAACTCCTGAAGAACACGGAGATGACAGTGGACGGCAGGCCTGCGATATTCCTGGAGTACAGGGGAAAGAACGGTACCGGAGAGCGGCAGACCCGCAGCGAAGTGCTCACGGTGGACCGCCGCGTCCTCTATTCCTTCCTGTACATTCCGGGGACGGAGGCAACAAGGATGTTTGAGAAGATGGTGGAGAGCGTGGTGCTGCCATAAAAAGGTGTCATGGTGAGCACGGTCGAACCATGACATCCCTCGACTGTGCTCGGGATGACATGGTTGTATTGATCGAGATGACACAAAACTACGACAAAGGGTGACACCGCCTATTCCCGGTACTACACTTCTCCACCGGTCATTCTTTCCGCAGTCACTCAAGTTCAAGCAAAGGGAGTGTGCCATGAACGGTTTTGCTGTGCTGGTTGCTGAGCAGCCAAAGCTGTCGTTAGCTGACTGGCCGAAGATTCTGTTCCCATTGGTCATGATGGCTCTCATGGTCTACTTTGCCAGCCATCTCGCGAGGGCCTGGTACGAGACCATCCGCCTGCGTCTGTGGCGGAGCCCCCACATGAACCAACTTGTGAGCTCCACGGTGCTGTGGGTGTTCTTCGCTGCTATGGGTATGTTCTACCTTGTGCAATGCGTCGCCGCCCAGCACTGACCGGATCAACCTTCGTGTCACCCTTCGACAAGCTCAGGGTGACCGGCCGCCGCCCATCTCGAAAGGGATGGGTGGCTTGGCATGTGAAAACTGCGATTCCGGCTTCGGGGGAATCGCAGTGGCCTGTTCGGGTGCAAAACGTCAGCTCCGTTCTGCAAAGTACTTCATGACCACCATGATGCCGAGGAATGCTGCCACCACAGCGAAGACGATAAGTGGACTGAACGGCGGTTCATTCGCGAAGGGTATGGGGATCATCATGAGAAATATCTCCTCTCTTTTACTGGGATGCCAACGATGATCACCGCGAGAGCGATGAGACCCTGCGGGGTGAGGCGTGGCTCAATAGCGGAAACAAGCATGATGTCGCTCATGGAGCGTCTCTCTTTCTTTTACGCACTTCGAAGCCAGTAGGGAAATGAACAGGGAGTGATATTTTAGTATATTTAATATATATGTCAATTATTGTGCACTTCATGGAATGTCCGTCATTGCAAATTTGCAGGTATGTTGTTTGCTATGAAATGCATATTTGCATACTATCCCGCACATGAACGAGACGGAACCAGCAGCATTGAAACAGTTTGCCCCAACAGAGAGAGAATTTTACGACGAGTATGTCGATCAGAATACTGCGAATACACTGGATGACTTAGAGGCGATCCGGCCGTCCCTCACGATGTACCCGCAGGCCTACAGCGTGACCCGTGATGCATGGTATGGGTTGCCCTACGTTGGAGAGGGGGGAACGGCGCAAAAGCCCAACGAGAAGTTCGATGCACTCTATGCAAGGCGGATCGCCGACATCATGTTTTCATTTGCACGCAGAATCAACGCAGTGGGGTTTAAAGACGACTCACCGGAAGCAATCAGGTTTGAGAATGTAGACCTGAGTGCTGCACAGGATGTTTCCCCGGAGGCTCCGCCACCACCCGACGATGCGGCCATACGGGAAAGTTTCATGGGCGGTTCGAACGTCACGGACCGGGACATTGCTGCGCATGGCGACCTCGGCAACCAGCGTGCCATAGATGCACAACATGAACGCTCCCAGGAAGCTGACAGCGGGATTGCTGCTGAAGTACTGGAAGAAGTGAATGCAATTATTGAGGAGCTGGGTGGTACGATGCGCGTGAGAGCGTTCTCAGATGACGATGCTACCGATGCGGGAGGCGAGGGAGGAAGCGGGAGAGTGCAAACGGGAACGCTGTACTCCAGCGGGTCTGATCTCGGCGGGGAAATCTGTGCTCGCAACTGTGCGCGGCTTCTCTTCCATGCTGTGCTCAATGGCACACCGAGCCGTCCCGCCCTTTCCCGGCGTCTGCACATACTGACGGAGTATGGAGTGATGACACAGGCAGAAATTGATCTCCTCGTTCAGACGATACAGGAGCAGGTCGATGAGTTTTGAGCTTTCCTGAGGCGGGTGGCTTGGCGTATGGAAAATCGGTACATCGTTGACATGTTTACTTTCAGGGGTACAGTGACTTTTCCGGAATTGGCTTCCAATTCCGGATCTGAAGCTTTCTTCAGGCACGCTCTTTGAAACGATAGGTTCTTGCGACGGTAGCATCGTGCGCTCCGCGAAGCGCAGGGTGCTACCGTTTCGTTGTGTGCAACTCAACTTTTTTTCCGAGGAGGTGTAGTCCGATGCAAGAAGCCAAACGCTTGGCTTTCCTCAATGACCTCTACGGTCTTGAGGGGAAAACCGCCGTGTGTATCGGCGGCGGGGGAGTGCTGTGTGGCGAAATGGCCATGGGTCTTTCTATGGCAGGCGCGCACATCATTGTCGCTGATGTCGTAGAAGAGGCCGGCCGGGCCCGCGTGCAGGCGATCGAGCAGCAGGGAGGGACAGCGCAGTTCTTCCAGGTCGATGTGCAGGTGCGGGAGAGCATGGTGGAAGTCACTCGTGCGCTCGCCGTCCAGGGGCGCGACTGCGACATTCTTATCAACGCGCCCGGCGTGAACTCGAAAAAACCGTTCCTCGATGTGGATGATGATGAGTGGGCCCGGATCATCGCGATCAATCTGACGGGAGTTCGCAATTCCTGCCAGGTGTTCGGCAAGTTCATGATCCAGCACGAGACCCACGGGTCCATCATCAACATCGGGTCGGTCACGAGCTTCTGCCCGCTCTCCGGCGTCTCCACGTACTGCGTCACAAAAGTGGGTGTGGTGAGCCTCACCAAGTCGCTCGCGGCCGAGTGGGCTCCCCGCCACATCCGCGTGAACGCGATCTGCCCGGGGTTCTTCCCGGCGGAGCAGAACCGCAAGGTGTTGTCGCCGGATCGGGTGGAAGCGATCATGCGGCAGACGCCGCAGCACCGCTTCGGCGAGCCACCCGAGCTGGTCCCGACCGTCCTGTTGCTCGCGAGCCCCGTGGCCGGCAGCTACATCACGGGTGCGGCGTACTCCGTGGACGGAGGGTTCACCGCCTTCACGCTGTGAGCCACAGCGAGCAGAACCTGTTGTTCAAAGAGAAGCCCCGTACCCTACGTGGTACGGGGCTTTTCGCATGTGTCATGATGAGCTTGAAACGTCATGGTGAGCCTGTCATGGTGAGCTCGTCGAACCACGAACCATGACGTTCCCTTTGGGCACGTCCCCCTCGACCGTGCTCGGGGTGACGTGCTTTATATGGCACTTCTATGTCAGTGGATAGTTGCTTTTTAAAACAACCCCGCATCCAGTCACGGTGACGGAATACGGGGTTGTCGTGGAAGTCGTGTCGCTCTCTCGAACTTGTTCAGAAGCGGATCGCCCGCCTCGCCTTAACATCCGCCTCTTCGAGCAGGCTGTACTCGATGCCGGCGGCAATGAGATGCCGGCGCGTGGCGGCGAGGTGCACGCCCATGCCCTCCGGCCCGCTGTAGCCGCCGAACTGCCCGCCGCCCTTCTCGTGGGGTTCCTCGGTGAGCAGCACGCCGTCCTCGATGCCGAGTTCCGCGAGTTCCGCCGTGAGGCGGGGGAGGTCCTCGGCGAAGGCCGCGAGGATGGTGGGGATGTCGCTGCTTCCCTCGCCGAACGGCACGAAGTTCCTCAGCATCTCCTCATCGACGTGGCCCTTCCACTGGAGGGCAGGGTCCACCCTGTACTCCTTGGCATGGAACCACCCGATGCGCTGACGCATTGCGAGGTAGTTCTGCAGGACGGTTTCGGCCGGCAGGTTCTGGCACGTGAGGTTCGCCGGGTCGAAGACCAGGCGGAACCATGCGGTTTCCAACTGCTGCGCGATCCGCGCCAGTCGCTGCCCGCTGTCACCCACCAGATTCGCCTCGACTTCGGCGCCGTAGACGATCTTGCGCCGGACACATCTGTCAACGATGGGGCCGAGGCGGTCCACCACCTGCGGGACGTAGTCATCGGGATTCTTGCCCTTCGGGTGGTAGAATGTGAACCCGCGGAAACGCTTGCATCCGAAGAACTCGGTGAGGTCCAGCGCTTTGTCCACGGTCCCCAGGTACTTGTCGGGGGCCACGTACACGTTCTTCGTCCCGTCTTCCACGTCCTCCAGCTTGACCTTGCCGATGGGGCCGCCGAACTCGGCGACCTGCATTCCGGCGTCGTCCAGCATGCGCTTGGCCACCTCCACTTCGTGGCGGGTCCAGCGCATGATGTTATTCGACTTCCCGGTACGGCAGGGGTCTCCGGAGCGGATGGAGATCCGGGGCACTCTTTGGGAGAGTGCTCCGACGAGCTGGCTTTCGAAGCCTGCTGCGATCTCGTCGCTGAACATTGAGAGAGTGACTCTCGGGGACTCATTCATGGTCTAGTTCTCCTTCTTACATTGGAAACAAAGATCGGACACTACTTTCCACGACGCAGCAATGCGCTGCTCAGAGCATTGTAAAAGGGATTTGACTTTTAGGACAATTATTCCTTGGGGTATTTAAGGCGTGTCAACGATAATATTTTTCCCTGTCATTCTCTCGCTGCTTTGCAATCTCTTCTTTCAGCTTTCTCTTGAACAGCGATCGTTGTGTGTGGCTTGGATCGCAATAGCGAATGCAATGTCTTCGCATCTTGCATTTGCGTACTGTTCTTCCACTGCCGCAAAGGCATCTCTCAGCACCTTTTTGTTTCTTGTCTCTATTGCAACCTGTCCAAGAATCAATGATGAGTTGTACTTTTGGATTACAGCAATCTTCATAACTATTGCCAGTTCTACCGCAAAGGCAAGGCCTATCAAGTGGGTAGCAGCCGTGATCCAGTTCATCCTTAATAAATGCATATTCTCCATGCGGCTGTCCGCCGATGTCTGCTCCTTCTTGAAGGCTAGCCCAATACAGCTTTAACACATCTTCAGAGTGTTCTATTACGTCCTTGATCCGCATACTGCCTTCGTATAGCTCTTTGTTGTCGGTACAGCGATTTTCAACACAAATTCTTCCGCTTGACTCAAAGTGAGGAGATTTGCCACACAGCTTTTTTTCTATATCCATGACTACAGGCACTACTTTTGGATACTCATTTGGGCACTTAACAAGCACACGCATTGGGCTGTATGGAGCGTACCCTGCTTCTTCTAGAAGATATATTTCTCCTTCCCAAGTCGCACACCCTTGTTTATCGATCGAAAATTGAAATTGAGGGTAGTACTCGCGCACTAAGTTTTTTTCTTCTTTAAGTCTCTCAGGATCATTCTCGTACCATTGGTGTTCTTGGGGACCATGGCTGTGTTCGTCCGCCTGTGTTGGCTGTTGCATGGGAGGGGGTATAGGATTCTTTGGTCTTGCGCAGGAGGGCTTCTGGTTCTTGTTCAGGCAAGTCTTGGAAGATTCCACGGAGTTTGCGGATGGCTTGTACTATCTTGCCTTGCTCTTCGAGTTTGACAGCTTCCGCTAAAGCGCCTTGAGCGATATTTATGCGTTCCACAATGAGTGATTTTTGCTCCACCGAAAGTTCATCGAGGTACGAATCCACCCACTGATCCTTTGGGCAGTCTGGGCAGGCGGGGTCGGGAATACGTGGTTCGTTGAAGTAAGCCGGGAGTTCATCGAAACAGTGCTGCAGCATCTCAACGTACGTTCCCAGCGATGAACTTCGCAATATCTCTACGATAGCGGTTTCCAAATGAAAGGACTTGGGCTTTTTTTCGTGCTCCTCAAACGCACCTCCTCTCCATTGCCGTGCGAGCTTAGTGATGTTCTTTAGTTTTGGTAAATCTGACTCCGATACTGCGGAGTTCAAGTTCTCTTTGTGGACCTTTGGATTCGATTCTATGTACCGTCCTAGCTTACTGTCTGGTATTTCATAAAGCTCTTTGCCTTCTCTGCTTGCATCAAACGCAGGGATAATGTCGATTGAAAAGTCGTCGTCGAAGTCAATGCGGATTGAGCGGTGCTGCGCCTCCACATTTATGATTGCATGGCCAAATATAGAAGTACCTGTTTTGGATGAAGCCACCCCAGCCAGAGCATTCAGCAGCGCAGCGGGTTCGGGTTCTTTTTCTGCTGCGTATTTACTCCTGTCGAGCACCCAGAACATATCAACATCTTTTGGTGGTCGTTTTGCGGTGCCACGCGCGTATGAGCCTGTGAGGAACGAATTGCGGTATCCGTAATCATTGCCTTCGTCTTTCTCATAGCGCTTAAGGTAAATACCAGCGCTCTCAAGTTGGTCACGAATAGGGCGGTGCCTCAAGATTGTGCAAATGTCACAGTCTTCGTTCGTGCCCGAGCAAGTCTGGCAGCGCTTTTGAAGAGACACAGCATTTGCAACGTATGCATCAATAATGGAATCCAGTGTTACGACGTTGGTGGAGCTCATTTGTGTGTGGGGTAAAAAGCATTAAGGGTTGAGAATATGCTGTTGATGAGAGTCAGAGGCATATTTGCAATGAAGTGGAATACGTACGAATCCAGCGCCACTTTGTCATCGCCTACAATCCGCGGTGCCTTGTCAAAGGTGTATACGATCAAAGGTGGTTGATTTGGATGACTGGACAACCGATTGACCAAGGCGCGAAAGACATCGTCGGCCATACCCTCTTTGTCAGAGCGGTACCAATACACTACAAGTTCGGCCTGTTCGATTGACTTATCTTCGGGCGAGTCGGAAACGACAATGTTTTTGAAGCCCCTGCGTTCCATGATGGACAACTCTCTGCTTTTAAACGTTGGGATATCGTCATGGTCGGCGATTACGGTAATTTTTCTTTCCAGTGATTGCAGCTCTCGCTCAATCTGTTGCTTAATGTTTTCAGATTGTTCTTTGACCGCATTTGCAATAGATGGTCCCAGATGTTTCTGCACGGATTTGTCGATATTGCCAAGCGTTTTCCAGCCGAAGAATCCAAGTACGGCACAAATGACAAGCGCTGCAATGGCAATGAACCATTCTACGTGGGTGAAGACGGCTGCCTGTTGTTCACGCAACGCTTCGCGTTCGTCTTTTATAAATTCTACGAAGGATTGTGTTTGTTCTTTTAGGATCGAATATTCCTGTTCCAGCAGCGATGAACTATCAGTAGGTGTTTCTGTTTGGGCAAGGCTAACTCCAGGGCTGAAAGAAACCAAGAGTACCATTGTTATGATGATTTTTTCCAGTATCGTCGTCACTACATCGCTTGGAATGGAATGGAAGTATAGCACTCTCTCCTCCAGAGTGCTAGTCGCGATGTGGTTTTTTTCCATTCAGAGTTTTTCTTTTCTGCAAGCCACTGGCGCAAGAACGCGGTCGCCACAAAATCGTCTTTGTTGATGTTCTGAAAAGCCCCCGCTCTCGCGGGGGCCTTAAGAAACTACATCATATCCATCCCTCCCATACCGCCTCCCTGCATAGGTGCGTGTTCTTCTTTCTTCGGGATTTCTGCAACGGCGGCTTCCAGCGTGAGGAACATGGAGGCCACGGAGGCTGCGTTCTGCAGCGCGGACCGCGTGACCTTCTTGGGGTCTATAATCCTCGCTTTCACCATGTCTTCGTACTTTCCGGTGAGGGCGTTGAAGCCTTCATTGCCTTTCATCTGGCGGACTTTGTCCACCACCACGTCCTGCGCGGCGCCGGCATTCGCGGCAATGTTGCGCAGAGGAGAGAGAAGGGCTTCCTTCACGATCTCCACGCCAATCTGCTCGTCTTCGTTCCCTGCTTTCAGGACATCCAGCACTTTCATGGCGCGGATGTAGGCCACACCGCCTCCGGGGAGGATTCCTTCCTCCGCTGCGGCGCGGGTGGCGGAGAGCGCGTCTTCCACGCGGTGCTGGCGCTCCTTCTGCTCGACTTCTGTTGCAGCGCCCACGCGGATGACAGCCACGCCGCCGGTGAGCTTGGCGAGACGCTCCTGGAGCTTCTCTTTGTCGAAGTCCGACTTGGATTTCTCCATGCCGGTTTTGATCTCGTTGATGCGTGCTGTGATATCGCTCTTCTTGCCGGCTCCTCCCACGATGGTGGTGGAGTCCTTGGTGGCGATGACTTTCTTGGCTTTGCCAAGGTCTTCCACCGAGGCGTTCTCCAGTTTGAGGCCGACTTCCTCGGAGATCAGGCGTCCGCCGGTGAGGGCGGCGATGTCCTTGAGGATCTCCTTGCGGCGGTCACCGAAGGCCGGGGCCTTCACGGCGAGCGCGGAGAACGTGCCGCGGAGCTTGTTCACCACGAGCGTGGCGAGCGCTTCGCCCTCGATGTTCTCGGCGATGATCACGATCTCCTTCCTGCCGCGTTGCGCGAGGCCTTCCAGCAGCGGGAGGATGTCCTGGATACTGCCGATCTTCCTGTCGGTGATGAGGATGGACGCATTCTCGAACACCGCTTCCATGCGGGCGGGATCTGTGACGAAGTACGGGGAGATGTAGCCGTTATCGAACTGCATGCCCTCCACGTACTCCTTCTCGATGCCGAGGGTCTGTCCCGCTTCCACGGTCACCACTCCGTCCTTGCCGGCTTCGTCTATGACTTCCGCGATCACGTCGCCGATTTCCTCGTCCTGCGCGGAAATATTCGCAACGGCTTTGTACTCGTCTTTGGAGGAGATGTCTTTCTTCATTTTCTCCAGTTCGGCGACCACGGCTTCCACGGCCTTGTCTATGCCGCGCTTGATGGAGATGGCGTTGGAGCCGCTGGAGAGGTGCTTGAGGCCTGCTTCCATGATGGCGTGCGCGAGGACAGTGGCGGTGGTGGTGCCGTCGCCGGCTGCGTCGTTGGTTCTGGTGGCGGCTTCTTTCACGAGCTGCGCGCCCATGTTCTCGAACTTGTCTTCCAGTTCTATTTCCTTGGCCACGGTCACGCCGTCTTTGGTGACGGTGGGTGCGCCGTAGGATTTCTCCAGGAGGACGTTGCGGCCCTTGGGGCCCATAGTGGCCCGCACGGCTTCCGTGAGCTTGGACACCCCGGCGAGCACGCGCTCGCGGGCTGCGTTACTGAAGAGGAGTTGCTTTGCCATAGTCGTAAGAGGGAAAGAGATGCAGAAAAAAGAAGGGCTTACTTCACTTTGCCCAGTACAGATTCGAGACGGAGGATTTTCACTTCTATGTCTTTGCCTTTCTTGTCTTTCAGCTTCACGTCGTCGCCGGCGTACCTGCCGAAGAGGATCTTGTCGCCCACTTTCAGGAATTCTTTGGGATTGGGGCAGTCTTCACCCACTCCGCCGCTGCCGAGCGCAATCACCACTCCTTCGGAAGGTTTTTCGCCGGAGGCGGTATCCGGAATCACGATGCCGGATGCGGTGATCTGTTCTTTCTCCATCGGAACCACGACCACGCGGTCTCCAAGTGGCTCTATGCTCACTGCGAGCTGGGGAATGTTTGCCATAGGTGAAGAGGGGAGAGAAGTGAAGAATCGTGTGAGAATTGCTGTTAGCAGTCTTGAGTACAGAGTGCTAAGCACTCGGAAGTATAGAGTGCCAATGGCGCGCGTCAAGAAAATTATGGAGTAGAAGAAAGGCCGGAGCAGGAGCGGGTAGCGGTTAGCGATTAGCAGCGAATAGCTACCCGCTAAACGCTACACGCTAACCGCTCATCATTCACCGCTTCCATGTCACCATTGAAATTTTTCCCCACTGTTCTCATACTGTCCCTGATCTTTCCCTCACCACCGTATGAAAAATTCTCTCAGGTCTTTCTCCGTTGGTTCGTTCGCCGTAGGTCTCACTCTCGGCATTGTCGGTACCTCACTCGGTGCGACGCGGGCCGGTTCCTCCATATTTCCCGACGTGCCGCTCGGTGCGTACTACGACAGCGCAGTGGGGGAGATGTACGGCCTCGGCATCATCACCGGGTTCGGTGACGGCACCTTCAAGCCGGACGAAGGGCTGACGCGCGGACAGGCAGCCGTGATGATGCAGCGCCTCCGCAACGAGATTTTAGGCATTGAAACGGGGGGGAGCAGCAGCAGTGCCCGGAGCAGGTCCTCGAGCAGTTCGCGCAGTTCCTCTTCCGTGAGCAGCAGTAGCAGCAGCGCGCAGGTCTCTTCCACTGCCCCGAATGCGCATGGCAAGTTCCGCTTCACCACCAATGCGTACAGTCACGGTGAGGAGGACGGAGAGACATCGGTGAGTATTGTTCGGACGGGAGGGAATGAAGGTATTGCCACCGTGGACTATAAGCTTGTCAGCGGTACGGCATCGGGAGGCCTGGACTTTGAGGCACAGGAAGGAACTCTGCTTTTCCAGGACGGGGACACAAGCAAGACATTCCAGGTGAAGCTGCTGAATGACGCGGACCAGGAGGGGACTGAGACGTTCACGCTGGAGCTCTCCAATGCGACGGGCGGGGCGGAGATCATAGACCCCAAGGTTTCTGTGTTCACGATTCAGGATGATGAGACAGCGAGCTCCAGCAGCACAGCTGCCGTGGAGAGCGGGCCGGAGCAGGGGACATTCCGCTACAGCGCGGTGGCCTACATGGCCAGAGAGAGCTGGGAGAGCATCACTATTTACGTGCAGCGCACAGGAGGAACCAAGGGATCGGTGAGTGTGGGGTACAACATGTCAGACGGGACGGCGAGGAACGGCACGGAATACACGAAGACAAGCGGCACGCTGAGCTTTGCCGATGGGGAGATGGAGAAGACGTTCACTGTCACCCTCGATGACAACAACGACATCGGCGGGAACAAGACGGTGAATCTTACGCTCACTACTCCTACGGGAGGTGCGGTGCTGGACGAGCAGTTCATGACTTCCCTGCTTACCATCTTTGACGACGAGGTGGGGGCCTTTGGTTCCGGTGCGTTCCGCTTTACCGAATCGGAGTACGAGGTGCTGGAATCCGAGGGGCACAAGGATATAGCGGTGCTGCGCCAGGGGGGGGCTGCCGGGCAGGCAACGGTGCAGTACAAGACTTCCGGCGGGACTGCCCAGATCAACAGCGACTACAAAGCGGCTGAGGGCATCCTCACATTCCGTCAGGGGGAAATGAAGAAAGTTTTCGTGGTGGAAGTGCTGGAAGATCTCGCCTCCGATGGCGGCGAAGCTATCAACCTGGTGCTGCAGAGTCCTACCGCTGCGACGCTGGCCTCGCCGAGCTCTGCGACGCTCTACCTCTATTAGCTTGAAGTTTTTTCGTTGGCTCGTTCACCCGTTTCAAGCAGGTAGACAAGCAAGCATGTCACACTGAGTGCCAAATGCTGTCTCCTTCGATACGTCCCTCATCCTCACTGACGTGAGGACTCGGGACACTCAGGATGACAGCATTTGGAGTATCGAAGTGTGACATGATCGGTAGAACGTGATTGCTGTACAATGCAGCTCGTGCCAAAAGCATTCATCCCATCGCAGAAGCAGGCTCTCACGACTCTCGGGCTCCTGGGGATTCTGCTGCTCCTTGTCTACGGGCGTTCGCTCGGGTTCGGATTTGTGGACTGGGATGACAAGCTGCTCATCGTGGAGAACCCCATCGTCCACTCCTTCACGCCGGCAACCATCAAAGAGGCATTCACCAGTTACGATCCTGAGCTCTACATCCCCCTCACGCTGGTCGGCTATCAGCTTGATCACCTGTTTGTGGGATTGCATCCTTTCCTGTATCACCTTGAAAATCTCGCTTTCCACCTGCTGAATTCTGCACTGGTGGCGTGGTTTGTGCTGCTGCTCACTGGCAGGCGGTGGGTGGCGGCAGTCACGGCGCTGCTCTTCGCAGTCCATCCGCTGCATACTGAAGCGGTGGTGTGGGCGAGCTCGCGCAAGGATGTGCAGGCGGCGTGCTTCTTTCTCCTCTCACTCATCGCGTACCAGCTGTTCCGTGCGGGAGGAGAGAAGCGTCTGTACCGCTATAGTGTCCTCGCGCTCCTGCTCGCACTTCTCTCCAAGGTCATCGCGATCACGCTTCCTCTCATTCTTCTGCTCCTCGACTGGCGGGAGGGGAGGAAGATTGACAGGGCGAACCTCAGGGAGAAGCTGCCGTTCTTTGTGCTCTCCATCCTCTTTGGGGTCATTGCGCTCGGAGGCAAGTATGGCAGTGACGAGCTCGTTGCAGAGAAGCTCCTCATAGGATCTAAGGCCGTCGTCTTCTACCTCGGGAAGCTCCTCCTCCCCGCAGGTCTCTCTGTGCTGTACCCGTACACCGAGCCTCCATCGCTCACAAACATCGGTCTCCTTGTTCCATTTTTCCTCGTTATTGCCATCACCATCCTCGCGTGGAAGAGCAGCAGGAAGACGCGTGAGATCCTCTTCGCGTGGCTCTTCTTCCTCATCACGGTTGCCCCGACCTTCAGTAACTTCGCCAGAGGGAAGGATCTCCTCAAAGACATCTACTTCGCTTCGGACCGCTACACGTACCTTCCGAGTATTGCGGCATTCTTCCTTGCGGCTCTGCTGCTCCACCGTCTTCTTCATAAACGCGCGCAGATTGTACAGGGGCTCATTGCTGTGCTTGTTGTCCTCTTCTCCTTCCAGGCGTACGCGCAGTCGCTCACGTGGGAGAACTCGGAAACACTGTTTACGAATGTGCTTGAGCACTACCCCAATTCCCATCTCGCCCACAATAACCTCGGGAGCCTGCGGTACCGGGAAGGGAAGGAGGAAGAAGCACTGCAGCACTACCTGCAGTCTCTCGCCATCCGTCCCAACAGCCAGGCTTCCTACAACCTCGGGCAGCTCTACAGTGCCGCGGGGCAGACGCTCGAAGCGATGCGGGCGTACCGCGACGCGCTCAAGAACCGTCCTGACGATGTGCCGACGCTCGTGAATCTGGGTGTGCTCGAGATGCGTGCGGGCGACCTCCCGCGCGCCATCGGCCACCTGAAGCAGGCGCGGGATCTGGATCCTGTCTCCACCTTCGTCCACTACAACCTTGGAGCAGCGTACGAGGTGCAGGGGAACATTGAGGAGGCGGTCGGGTCGTACCGGAGGGTGCTGGAACTCGATCCGGAGGATGCGGAGGTGAGTGAAATTTTGCAGAGATTAGAGCTGAAAAACGGCGCCTGAGGGCGGTAGTACCGCTCGAAGGCTCTCGTGGGGATTGGGTGTATAATGGCTGATGTCTTTTTGCCATAGAATGGCAGATTCCTGCTGGATATTCTGATTTGAAAGGTATTGATTAAATCATGTTATAGTTCATAATATACGCCCATGGAAAATCTCTCCATCACCGCCATCGCCACGGGCATTGGGGCTATCGCAATGTTCTGGGCTCTCTTCACGACCGGTGATATGGACGAAGATGCGAAAGGGGAATCGAACCTCCTCGGCATGCTCATCACCATTCCCGTTGCCGTTGTTCTTCTGGCTGCCGCCATCTTTCTCATTCCAATTATTTTGGCAGCTCTGGGCGTCGTTCTCGTCGTCGCTCTCGCCGGGTTCCTCCTGTACGGCTTGTGGAGACTGCTCACTTCCGAAATTCTGCGGCCTCTCGTGAAGGGATTGTTCAAAGTGATCGGGAAGGTGTTCAAAGGACTCTTTCGGTTGCTTGGCAAACTGCTTGCTCCCATATGGGGATTACTGAAGAGAGTTCTCTCTGTTCTCGGGAAACTGCTCAAGGCTGCTCTGAAGGCGGCGGGAAAACTTTTGAAGACCGCATTTCAGGTCATCGTGAAGGCACTGAAGACCGCTCTCAAAGTGGTGGTGAAGTTCATCAAAACAGCGCTGAAGGCGCTCGCAAAGCTTCTGAAGATTGTTCTTAAGTCCGCTCTCAAGCTTCTCAGATCTCTGCTGAAGACTGCAGTGAAGCTCCTGAAGTTTTTGGGCAAGGCACTGAAGGCGCTGTGGAAAGCAATCAAGTCTCCCATTAAGACCTTAAAGGCATTACTCCGGATGCTCTGGAAGATGCTCAAAGGAATCTTGAAGGCTCTCCGGTCTCCCATCAAGACTCTGAATGCGCTGCTCAGGGCGATCGTCAAAGCTTTCAGGGGGCTTCTGAAGCTGATCACCTCTCTCCTCAAGTCGGTGATGAAGATTCTGCGCGCAGCAGTGAAGGGCATTGCGCGGATACTCAACGCAGCGCTCAGGTTGGTGAGGACGGCGTTGCGCTGGATCGCAAAGCTCTTCAAAGGCATCCTCAGGACGGCAGCGAAGCTCCTCAAGACGGCCCTGAAGACGGTATGGAATGCTCTCAGGGTAGCGCTGAAAGCTGTTTTGAAACTGCTCAGAGCTGTGTGGGGTGTGCTCAAGACAGCATTGAAGGCCATCGGCAGAATTGTCATGGCTGTACTCAAGCCTCTCTGGAAGGTGCTCTCGAAAGCACTCTCTCTGGTATTCAAGAGTATTGGCAAACTGATCAAAGCGCTCATGAAGCTCCTTGCTCCGGTCCTGCGGTTGCTCGGCGGAGTGCTGAAGAAGTTCTTCTCTCTTTTCGGGAATGTATTCAAGGCAGTGTGGAAAGCACTCTCTGCATTACTGAGGCCGTTCATGAAAGCTATCGGTACGCTCTTCAAACAAGTGTTCCGCTTGCTTCGCACACTGTTTTCCAAGCCCCTTGCTCTGTTCATGAAGTTGCTGAGAAGCGTGGGAAAGATCCTCAGGAAACTCTTTGCGCCAGTGATCCGTTTGCTCGGCATGCTCCTCAAAACTGTCTTCAAGGCATTGGGTCGTGTGCTTGGTCCTGTATTCAGGCTGATGGGAAAGCTCTTTTCACTCCTCGGGAAATTCCTCAAATTTCTCGTGAAGAAATTCCCCGTGCTCGGTCGCATCGGGGCATTCGTTGTCCGCTTTGGAAAGAAGGTGCTCTCTCTGCTGGGTCACGCTTTGGGTGCGGTTGCGAAGCTCTTCGGTCGTGCGCTGGGAGCGGTTGCAAAGCTTTTCCGGTCTCTCCTCCGCACGTTCCCGGTGCTCGCACGGGTACTCTCAGTGATCGGCCGAATGCTGAAGCAACTGTATTCGTTGGTGACGAGGGGATTGCGCATGGTACTCAAACCGTTCATGCCCGCACTCCGCTTCATTGCAGGGGTGCTGAGGGAGCTCGTGCGGAGGTTCAGCGTACTCGCCAGCAGATCACCAAGATTTCTCAGGGTTCTGCCCCGGTTGCGCTGGCTTCTCTGGATTCCGTTCTTTCTTGCGCTGCAGCACATTCGGAGGGAGAGGGAAGAGTCAAAGAAACGCAGTCAGGAGGAGGAACAGAGGCAGCAAGAGCCTGTGCCACAGGAAGGACATGCAGTTGCCAATGCCCCTCTGGTCTACGGTTCGTCCCATGGGAGTGTGTATGCAGAGGAGGGAGAACGTCCTGTCATGGCGGTGCCTGTCGTTTCCAGGGAAGGCAGCGGATCAGATGTCCATGCGGGGATACGTGAGTATGTGGGGGAGGGCAGATCACAAGATTCTCTGCAGAGCAAAGAGAGCGGTCTTTTCGACGGGTTAGAGAAGAAGACGCGGCAGAGCAGAAAGCTCCTCTTCGCCGTGCCCTCTCTGCTGTTTGGGAGGGGTGAGAGAGCACTCCAGTCTGCGGAGGAAGAACGAGAGAGCACGGAGGAGCCGGAACGGATGCAGCAGGTTGTTCTCCCTGCAACGCTCCCTCTCCAGCGCGTATTGCAGGAGGAGGGAGGCGATGCCGAGGCGATTTCCTTTTCACTGGTGGAAGTGATAGAGAGCACGAGAAGTGCGAAGAATCGCGTGGCTGGGTAGGAAAGTGTGTGGAAAGCCCAGAGGAATGAGTATTTGATGTTCCCCGGGTATTTGAATATATCTAATTATATGTTATAATATATATACAAATTCATACCCCATTCGTGCCATGAAAAGCACTTCAAATTCTTTCCTCATGGGAGCAATCGTCGCAGTCGTCAGCACCGCCATTGGTGCAGGGGCTGTGCTCTCGGCATACACCCTCCGTTCCTATCCTGGTTCCTCTGACTGGCAGGTGAATTTCGACGAGTACGTCCGCCCGACAACGCGTCAGAATGAAGTCGCTCCTGAGCGTGATGCTGAGATGATGCTCCGGATTCAGGATCGCAAGGTGACTCGTCTCCAGGCTGAGCAAGAAGAGGAGGATGTCCTCCACACCGCTGCTCCGGAGGAGCCTGCTACAGCCTTCTACAACGAAAGCAGGGCATACCGTGTGTGCACCTCGAAAGGGTTCACGCGCTCCAGGCTCGTGAACTGTGTGGATAGCCTCATGCGGGACGGCATCTACATTCCGGAGTCACTGGAGTAGAGATCTCTCTTTGAACATACACACTCCGGTGCGCTGCATCGGAGTGTTTTAAAGCGTGGGTGCAGTATGTTTTTTCCCTTCCGGCTCGCTCATCGCTGGTTTCTCGCTTTCTCAGGGCAGTCCACCTTCGCTCCTGATGGCTCGCCAGCCGCAGCCGCAGCGGCTCAGTTGCTGTTCTACAAACGAAGCTCAGGAGGCTATGGTGGACAGCCTTCGCTGCGCGAAGGCTGGTGCCGATGGAGAGACACTTCGTCGCTCTACTCCTCAGTGCAAGCTCGAACTCCCCCAGCGGGGGATTGGCTTGCCATGAGGAAGCATACTTTGTGTGCTGACGAATGGTGCCGATGGAGAGACTCGAACTCTCACAGGATTGCTCCTATACGCTTCTGAAGCGTACGCGTCTACCAGTTCCGCCACATCGGCAATTGACAATAAAGAACGTAGTACTCCCTCTTTTGAGCATGAGGAGTATACGCACACCGCTTATCTGTGCAATCATACAACCATGCAGTTTCGCAGAAGCGTTGCTTCTCAGACAGTGTGTGTGTGGAGCGTGTTCGCACTTCTTGCCCTGAGCGTTCTCTGGAAGGGGGGGAAGAGCCTGGAATCCACCTGGCTCCTCATGGGCATAGCCGGAGTAGTCACATTGTTCTCGTCTTGGAAGCAAGGAAGGCAGGAGAGATGGCAGGGGATACCTCTGGTTCTCTGGTGGGGTGTTCTGCTCTTCGTTCTCTGGACGGTGGCAAGCTATTTCCAGTCTTCCACAGGGAATTACGGGTTCGATGAAGTACTGCGGACGGGAGCACTCAGCCTCCTCTTCTTCTGGGTGCTGCGGATTTCCCAATCTCCGGACGGCAGAGCGTACCAATACTTCATGCTGCGGCTCATCCGCATAGTAGGGGCCATCACTCTTGCTGCCTGTGCGGTAGGACTTTTGGTCTACGTTCTCCAGCCGGTTGACCGCTCCGTCGGGACGTTCTTCGACCATCGTTTCCATACCGATTACTGGCCGAACGCTTGGGCTCAGTACCTGCTGCTCGCGTGGCCGCTTGTGTACTACTGGGCCTTCCGGACATGGGTGTTCCAGAGGTTCAATACCCTGACGGTGGTGGAAGTGCTCTGCCGGTCTTTTGTTGTTGCGATGGTCATTGGCTGTCTGTTCCTCAGCTACTCCCGCGGGGGATTCATTGTCTTTGGGGGGCAGCTTCTGCTCTGGTTCCTTCTCTACTACTTCAGTACCCGCGCAGCGTTTCCACGGAAGAAGATTGCCATTCTTGTTCTGCTTATTGGTTCCATGGCTTTCGGTGTGTTCTCTCTGGCTAACAGCCTTCGCCATGATTTCTACGCGGTGCAGTCCGTGGCGGAGAAGGTGACACTCTCTTCCGCGGAGGGGGCTTCCTCCGTGACGGAGCGTGTGCAGTTCTGGGAGCAGGCTTTGGAACTTGCAAAGGAGCGTCCGCTCTTCGGTTGGGGCCCGTACAGTTTCCGCTTCGTACAGTCGCGCATGCAGACTTCGGTCCTTGCGACTTCCGACCATCCGCACAATGTGTTCCTCAAACTTGCTGCTGAGCGGGGGGTGGTGGCTATGGTGCTCTTTGTCCTGGTGCTCGGCTTCGTCTTTCTGCGTGGGATGAAGAGCGAACTTGAGCGCAAGAGGGAGAATACGCATCACTCTCCCCTTGGGATTGTACTCATTGTCGCTCTCGCAGGGGTTCTTGCGCACAATCTCATAGACTACAACCTCCAGTTCGTGGGGATCGCACTTCCTTTCTGGTTGCTCCTCGGGCTGCTTGCCGGGCGTGTCTCCTACGAGGAGACCCGCAAGGTGTCTGCGAATCTTTCGAGGGTGGTGGAAGCCCTTCTTGTGGTGTTGTTGTTGCTCGCTGCCTTCCTTGAAGGCGGGTACCTCGTTCTCTCCTCCCTGGGACGCCATGCGGAGGCGGCGGGAGATACTGCAGCAGCGCTTACGTGGTATGAGCGTGCGAAAGGGGAATGGTTCAGCCGTGATCTCCACCTCAGCCGTGCAAAGCTTCTCTCTGAGCAGGGCCGCCATGAGGAAGCGAAAGCAGCGGTGGAAGAGTACTTCACACAGAACAGGGAGGATGCAAGGGCGTGGAAACGCTTGGGTGAAATAGAAGTTGCTCAGGGCAACGCCGGTGCCGCGAAGGAAGCGTATACACAGGCATACACGCTTGGCCGTTTCAATGATATTGGCATCACGGAAGGCCTTGTAGAGGTACTGTTGCTGCAGGGTGACCGCCAGCAGATCGATCAGCGGCATCCCGAGTTCGAGAGCCTCCTCCAGAGCTTTGGCAACGCGATTGTCCTCAATACGCACTTCATTGCACTCTCGCCGAACGTCGAAGCATTCATTCGCCTTGCGGATCGTTTTGCACAGCTCTATCCCGAGAATGCGCCCCTCTACGTCGTGCTCGCTGCGCGGGCAGACCATAATGCCAAGCTGGAGCGGGAGCGGATTGCCGCCCGCCTGCCTGGGTTCCTGTGGTAGCTATACGCCGAATGTGTGCAGCGTATTCGTAAAGGCCTCCTTTGGGATTCGCAGCGACGCATCCATAAGAGCCGATCGTATGCCCTCTGTGACCTCGGGGATTTGGCTGACCGTGAAGACGGCAATGTGGAGTGTTCCTTCGCATTGTGTAAGCACGATACGGCGAACGGAGGTTTCTGCCGTGCGGATGAGATCTGTGATGTGTCCGAGGTTTAGAGGGGTATCGCCTGTTTCTATACTGGCTTCAATGCGGTGTGGCATATCTCCGTGGAGCGCATCTGCCATATTGAGCTCTTCCATGGTATCGCCGTACTCGCACTGCGCTATGTGGACGTCTGCATTCGAAAGAGCGGCAACGACGCCCCGTAGGGAGCCTTCTTTGGCCGTTTCAACCTCGAATGAGAGCACCATCCTCCCGTTTGCGTCTGTATTCGGGAGCAGGGAGCCTGTCACATTATTCCGATCGGCAATGCCGTCTGCCACTCTGTCGAGATCGGTATCCGGTCCTGCGGTGACGACAAAATGGCTCAGAAGAACAAAGGAAGAAGTTTGCAGATTGTAGTAGACTACGTCCTGAGCGCAAAGAGGGCTCCTGGCATATTTCTGCGCTTTTCCGCATTTTCCCACTGTTCCCATGAGAAAACTTCTCCCTGTGCTCCTGATGGTTTCCGGTATTCTTCTTTCGGCTTGTGGAAAGGAACCGGAGGAGTTTCCGGCCGGGACGACGAGGGAGGATTGGACTGAGCAGATTGACATCGCCATGCCGGATGGGAAAGAGATTACGGACAGGGTCCACGGCAAAGAGCTCTGGTTTGCCATTGCTCCCATCTATGCCGTGAGCGAGGAGCCTGCAAACGGCGTGACGCAGGCCCATTTCTTTGAAGACGGGACGTACCTGCACAATCTGAAGGTGAATGTGACGCGGAATGAGGAGAGTTTCTTCTACGAAGGGTGGGTGGCGAAATCCGGGGATCCCTCCGAATGGGTGAGCCTGGGACATTTGAGCAGCCACTTCGGGGATGCGCGGCACGGCGTGCAGTTCAGGGAGAAGCAGGCTCTGCGCGGGTATCTGCAGGTGAAAGTGACGAGGGAACGGGATGACGGTGACCCTTTGCCGGGGTTGCTCCTTGCCGAGGGGACACTGAAAGTGACGGAACGACCGTGAAAAGTCACTGGTCGCTAGTCACAAGTCACTTGTCTCCTGTCTTTGTGTCTGATTAGCGACCAGTGACGTCCGACCGGCGATGAGCGATTAGTACTGTACGCTCACCGCTGCCTGATTTTTGGTGCTAAAAAGTCTCTTGTCCTCAGGGTGTGCTTGGGAGCACGGGAGAGGCTTTGTGCACTCACTGGTTGCCTGATGTGTTTCTTTGTAGTGAGTGGGCTTCCGGTGTTTCATCCTTCCTCCTTCTCTAGCCGAGGGTGGGGAGGCTCAACACCATGCTCAGAGTGAACGCGGTGATGAGGAGAGCGTGCATCAGCACGACATTGGATGAAACGCGGTGGCTAAGCTGTTTCACGAGTATTATCATACGGGTTTGCGTGGGAGGGGGGCAGTGTACGGATGGGCGTCTTATTGTCCAGTGCTACTTGGGTACATTTTGTAGTCAGAGGTACCGGGGGATAGAAAGTAATCTTTTTGGCTTCAATTAGGGCTGAAACCTAAATATTTCCCCAGGAAAGCTGGGGAGCATAGTTTGAACAAATTTTTTGTTCAAAAATGGTGAAATTATGGTGCTTTCGCAGATGGAGAATGGCTTCAGTTAGCTCATCCTGCATTGATTAGCCGTGATCTATCTGCCCATTCATTTCGTGCTTGAGGATGCAGTAATGGATGGCGTCGCACATGGCCTCCGTATTCGCTGCAAGTTCGTCTGTACCCACACCGGTGGTGTAGAACCTCTCCCCATAATAGGAGAATTCAACAACAACCTGCACTTCTGATGCTGTTCCTTCGCCGGAAGGGAGATTGGTTGCTCTGTAGTTCTCCAGCTTTAAATCCTGCATAACCGGAAATCTTTCACCAAGTGCTTTTGCAAAGGCAATGCTCATGGCATCCACTGTTCCATCGTCGCTATGTCCGTTGAATTTCGTTGCTTCCGCGTCTCCGTTGACCTTGATCCAGAGGGTAGCGATCGCTCCACTGTCTGAAGCGTCCACGAATTTATGCCTTGTAACCACAAAGCGGGGTTCAAACATCTGTAGTTCACGCAGGCAGAGCAGCAGAAACGATGCTTCGGCATCACGGTACCGGATACCCCTCGATTCCTCTCTTTTGAGGATTGCGAGCATTCTTGCCCTATTTTCAGGGCGGGAAAGGATCTCGGCTGCCTCTGGAGAAATTGCCTTCGTCCTTGCCAGGAATTCATCGATATTGCCTAGTCCGGATACCTTGGAGAGAATGCTCCTGCTGCGGTTTCCTACGGCTTCTGCTGGCATGAACTGATTCGCCAACGGGTCGCGTTGATTCCCCCGGACATGCTGCCCCGCTTTGTGCGTAAAGGCGTCCGCTCCGACGAATGGAGCGTTATCAGGCACTCTGACCTGAAGAATTTCTGCCACTTCGTGGGCTGTGGGGGTAATGGCGGCCATGTTCGGCACTGTTCGGTAGCCGCGTCGCCACAAGTTCGGCAGTACCTTGCTATGGTCAACATTTGCCACCCGCTCGCCGTATCCAAGCCATGTTCCCTGGTAGTGCCTTGCGCCCGCTTCTATGCCTGCAAGCGTGTTTGCTGTCGCTAAATCTGCATCATCATGCATGTGGAGGCCTACAACGATGCCATTTCCGATTGCCTGGATTGTCGCACGGGTAATTTCGTGTACTTCTTCCGGGAATGTGCCACCCTTCGTATCGCACAGTACCACTCTCCGTACTCCGGCTTCTATAGCGGTTCTCAGCGCTTCCAGTGCATACTCGGGATCCTGCTTGTATCCGTCGAAGTAATGTTCAGCATCGAATGTGAGATCCTCTCTGCCCTGACTGCGTAGAAAGCCGAATGTATCGCGTATCATTGCGAGATTCTCCGCTGCGCTCACCCTCAGTACTGCCTCAGCCTGCTGCCGGGATGATTTCCCGACTATCACCAGAGCCGGTGCGCCCGATTCCAAGAGGGCCCTGAGACCGGGATCGTCTTCTGCTGCTGTGTCACCCCGTCGAGTGGCGCCGAAAGCGGCAAGTATGGTATGGGTCAGTTCTTGAGGATTCTCTCTGAAGTACGCAAATACCGCTCTGTCTGCGTCGCTGGACTCAGGGAACCCCGCTTCTGTGTAGTCTATGCCAAATGCGTCGTTTACCCTGGCGAGCCTGATTCTCTGATATGCGGTCAGATTGAGGAGCGGTGATTGATCCTGGTCTCTCGGGGTGTCCAGGATTTCGATGGCCTTTGGGTCAGCGTCAAGTTTCATGAGGTGAAATGGTGATTACATACAAAAAACCCCGGCTTACGTGCCCGGGGTGAAGTGGCTTTTTTACGTAGCAGCTACCTCCTCACGCCGAGCGCGGGAATAATGATGATGCTGCTACTAATGCTTAAAACCTGCATTTGTTGGGGAAATCCTACCCCTCCGCAGGAGGGAGTCAAGGGTTTTTCTCATTGGTGAGCCAAATTTCTTTCTATACACTTCTGAGGCTATGAAATCCTACCGTTACTACGACATAGTCATGGCCGCCTTCGTTGCCACGCTGCTTGTGAGCAACATTTCCTCTGCGGCGAAAATTGTCGATTTTAGGATCTCTCTCTTCACCATTCCACTTGTGTTCGATGCGGGGACGCTGCTTTTCCCTTTGAGCTACATTTTCGGAGATGTTCTCACTGAGGTGTACGGCTACGCCAGGGCCCGCAGGGTCATCTGGGTGGGATTTGTCTGTGCGGCGGTCATGAGCATCTATGTTCATCTCGTTGGGCGCATGCCGGGGGAGGCTGCGTGGCAGCAGTACGCAGGAGATGAGGCGTTTGCTGCCATCCTTGGCGGCGTGGGCAGTGGGGGCATCATCATTGCCAGTCTTGCTGCATACTTCTGCGGGGAATTCAGCAATTCTTTTGTGCTGGCCAAGATGAAAGTGACCATGCGGGGCCGCAGGCTCTGGGTGCGCACCATCGGATCCACTCTCGTGGGACAGGCAGTGGACACGGTTGCATTCGTTTTCATCGCGTCTGCGTTTGGCGTTTTCCCCTGGGCTATTGCAGTGAGCCTGATTGTTGCGAATTTTCTCTTCAAAGTCTCCATCGAGGTGCTCTTCACCCCTCTCACATACAGGATGGTCGGTTTCCTCAAGCACGCCGAGCACGAGGATTACTTTGACAGGGGGACAAACTTCAATCCGTTTCATCTGAGATAGTTTTCTTCGTTGTGAAGCAGTGAGTTTTGGTAGACTGACTCAGTCGGGGTGTAGCTCCAGCCTCCGTCCTTCTGGGGCGGACTACGGACGACAAGCAGTTTCCAGCCTGCGCTGAAGCTTTGGCTGGCAAGCCAACTTCGCTGCTCCTTCTTGCTTGGAGACTGAAAGTTTCAGTTATACTTGGTTCTACGGGGTGTAGCTCAGTTGGCTAGAGCGCGCGCTTCGGGTGCGCGAGGTCGTGGGTTCGAGTCCCACCACCCCGACCATTCGGCTTCGCCTTGGGCGAAGCCTCATGGCAAGCCATTTCTGTGATAGAAATGCATTATGACTTTCTCGGTATACATTATTGAGCTACAAGACGGTTCTTATTACGTTGGGCATACGAATAATCTCGAAAGAAGGCTCGGTGAGCATCAGCAAGGTATTGCTTGTGTTCATACGAGGAAGATTGCATTCAAACGCCTGTTATGGCACGAAGAACACCCGGATCGGTTACATGCATCAAAGAGAGAGCGTGAGATAAAAGGCTGGCGACGGGAAAAGAAAGAAAGTTTGTGGAAAGTTGATTCGAGCTCGCCCTGAGAAGCCGCGCGTACGCGCGGCGACGAAGGGTCCCACCACCCCGGCCATTGCTTCAAGAAAAAATTTGCAATGGTGCACAATATTAGGAATTCCTGTACCGTATCTCTTCCATGAAAGAAATTGCAGATCAATTACTGGTTGCTCTCTTGGGTGGATTGGTTGCATCTGCCGTCACCGCGTTTGTATCCATTCACATTCTACATAGTCAATTCAGAAGAGATGAGAAGATAACCCGTGAGGGTCGTGTTGCTGAGATTATGCAGAAGATAGAGGGGGCAGTGTGGACAATTTTCAATAGTTTCATTCACAGATGCTCACTGCGTGAAATGCAGGAGGATGAATTTTACAGGCTCCCCACCGGTGATATTCGAGGGGAGTGGATGATAAAAATATCCGAAGAAAAGATGAAAATTGATCAGCTTGTCTATCAAGCCGAAAGAGAACTGGCTCAACAGAGAGCATTAATACAGTTATTTATTGGTGATGAAGGTGTCAGTGCATTTGATGAAGTGAATAGTCAAATTCCAAAAATCAAAGAGGCATTGGGTAGCATCCAAACAAAGGATAGAAAGGTTTGCAGTGTTAGACCTGAAGAAGCGACAAATTGGTGCGAGTATTGTGAGGCACTCTCAAAGCTCCGTTGCGTGATGCAAGAATACGCGAGAGTTTAAAGCCAACAGATTACTGCCGCTGATACACACCCATCAGCTCCGCTTGTTTCAGTATGTGCCCTTCCATCGCTGAGGAAAGTTCCTGTTTCGTTGGCGGGTCATCGAACCGGGGGAGAGGGGCATCGAGCGCGAACAGCCTGAAGAAGTAGCGATGCGATCCTACGGGCGGACAGGGTCCGCCGTAGCCGGTGCGTCCCCAGCTGCTAAAGCCCCCGGCACTTCCAGCTGGTTCGGTGCCTTCAGCAATTTCCGTCGTCGTGGGATCGATGTTGAAGAGAATCCAGTGGTCCCATGCGCCCATGGGTACATCTGGGTCGTCGCAGATGAGGACGAGACTCTGCGTCCCCTCAGGGACGCCGGAGATCTTCAGAGGAGGGCTCATGTCTTCTCCGTCACAGGTGTACCGGGAAGGAATGGATTCTCCGTACGTGAAAGCAGGACTGGTAAGTTCCATGGGAGGGGTGGGAACAGCAGGTTCGTTCGGTGAAACTTCTTCCTGCCGTGCGCATGCTGCGAGCAGGAGAGTGGAGGTACAAAGAAGGACTGCCGACCGTTTCATAGGCATTTACGGAAGAATGGCGAAGACGCGCGCCGGGAATCCGGAGCCGCCTTTCGGTTTGGGCCACGATGCAATCACGATTGCGCCGGATTCAGGCACCTGGTCGAGATTGGCAAGCAGCTCTATCTGGTACCGGTTCTGGCGGAGGACGTAGTCTTCCAGCGCATAGTTGTCTTCTGTGGTGGAGAGACCGGGATCGGTATCGGTGGTTTCATGGCCGACTGCGGTAATGCCGCGTTCTCCCATGAGGTATGTGAGCACCTCCTGGCTCCAGCCAGGGTAGTGGTTCACTCCTTCTGCATCCTTGTTCTGCATAGCTTCCTCGTCCGGCCAGCGCTTGGACCAGTCGGTGCGCATGGCGACGAAGCTTCCGGACGGGACAAGACCGTGACGAGACTCCCAGTTGCGGACATCATCCATCGTGATGGTGTAATCAGGGTTTTCCTCCACAAGGCTGTGAACGTCGATTACCACGAGCGGAAGTACCATCTCTTTCAGAGTTATTTCGTCCACTGAACGTCCACCCTCGACGAAGTGAACGGGTGGGTCCACATGCGTTCCCCACTGCCCGACGTGCTTGTACGTTTGCAGGAAGAAACCGTCTTTGTGTGTGAAGAGCGTCTCACGTTCCTCATCCGGCAGGAGAGGGTGGTGGGGGATGCCCGGTTCGAACGCATGAGTGAGGTCGACGAATGTCTTCCCCTGCAGGATGCTCAGTATGGCGAGCAGGTCTGGTTCCGGAGGTTCTGCGGGTTGCTCGGATACCGGTGTGCACGAAGTGAGCAGGAGACCGAAGACGGCGAAGCTAAGCAGCAGGATGATGGGTTTGCGTGTCATGGTGAGGAGGCGAAAAAAGTCCGGTTGCAGAGCGTACGCTCATTGCCCAAGAAAGCAATTGCCTGTGGAAGAGTAGAAGGCATTTATTTCAGTCTTCTGCGCGATTGCCGGTATAATTTCCCTATGCATACTGCCGGATCAGCTCGTGCAACAACGTTGCAGTCGGCATTTTTTGCCCGGCAGGTGCTCCCTGTCGCGCAGGAACTTCTTGGGAAGTACCTTGTCTCGCCTTGTGGGGAAGGAATGATCACGGAAGTGGAGGCGTACGACGGCCCGGAAGACAAAGCCTGCCACGGGCGTTTTGGTTTTACGGAGAGAACTGCTCCCATGTTCGGTCCTCCGGGACACTGGTATGTGTACCTCGTGTATGGCATGTATTGGATGCTCAATATCGTGACCGATACGGAGGGATATCCGTCCGCTGTGCTCATCCGCGGTGTCGGGGAATGGCATGGTCCCGGTAAGATCACCAAAGCGCTCGGCATAGATGGGTCTATGAGCGGGAAGAATGCAGATGAACAATCAGGTCTCTGGATGGAAGATCGTGGTGTACGTGTATTGTCCTCTCAAATTAGGCGCACGCCACGTGTTGGCATTGGGTACGCGGGAGAGTGGAAAGATGTGCCCTATCGGTTCGTTCTTGCTCAGTAGATGGGCACCGTATAGTTGAGGAAAACGAAGAGCAGCAGGAGAGCGAGTGATCCAGACATGATGAGTGGTCTGAAGCGGGAAAACATTTTTATGTGGAGTATGTAGTGGACGCAGTAGGCTACTGCGAAGGGCATCCAGAGGAGCGCAGGGGCGATGTATTTTGCTTTGATGACGCCCCAGTTCCATACGGGATATTTGAAAATGAATGCGAGCATCGCGAGGAAGAATATGCAGCTCAGGGCGAAAAGCACTTTGCCGAAGCTATGGAACGCATCTGTGTGACTGCGGGAGCGAATAATAAAAAGCAGGCTGCCTGCTGTGACGGGAACCAGGAAAAAGAAGTAGTAGAACGTACTGATGAGATCGGAGAGAGGGGACTGGAGACCGCCGATGTATTTCTCTCTAATCCAGGTCTGCAGCCATACCCTGTGGATGACGGAATCCTGTATCGGCGACGTTCTCTCCGAGAAGAACTTGCGGGGGATTCTCATGGTATGAGTGAAGAAACCAATGACATCCTCATTCCGGATGGAGCGCTGCTTCGCCAGTTCTATGCGCTTGAGCCAGCTCATATTCATGGGGAACAGGTCGCCCTCCTGGGCAAAATTGCGGCTGATGTACAGGGGAGAGATGAGCAGGGCAACAATGAGGAAAACGACCAGTTGTTCCTTCATTGTTTTCCAAAGCACCTCTGGATTACGCACAAGAACGATGCAGAAAGGGATGGCGAAACTGAGGAGGCCGGTGTATTTGTTCAGCAAACCTCCGGTAAACGAGAGGAGCAGCGCACAGAGAAGGATGAGTCTTCTGGCGGAGAGTTTCTCTCCGGCAGAGTTCCAGTAGAGTGCAGTACTGAAATACAGCGAGAGCATGGTGAAGAAATACGCAGCAGGCTCATAATCCGAGGCTGTGGAGAGAAATATGAAGATCGGGAGAGCGCTTGAGAGATAAAGAAAAACGATTCCTTCAAGTGAACTCAGCACCCCCATGCGCTTGAGAGAAGCCCGCAGCAGCAGGAATGCAAAGAGCATGGAAACCCAGGAAAAAATCTGGCTGCTCAGGGGGACGTTGCCGACGAGGAGGGAGAGAATTTTGACAGAGAAGAAAGAGAATGGCGGATGGAAGCAATTGAAGCATTCCCGCGTGCCCGGCAGCAATTTTCCGGGGGAGACGTGATCAACCACTTCGAAAAATTGGAACGCGTCGTGCCCCTGCTGTGATCCTAGTTCAGAGCCGAGGAGGTGGATCTGCAGAGCGAGAACGCAGAAGAGAAGGGAGAACTCACACAGCCTCAGGAGACGGTTGACATTGGGCATTAGTACACGGGGAGGAGGTGATTTACAGTCATAAAGAGGAGGAGGAGTGCGAAGAGAGAACTCCGGAATATTTTGCCTTGGAGAACCTGTCCGAGTGAGCAGGCAGCAACACCGAAGCAGAAGGGTATCCAGAGCACAGCAGATGCAATGTATTTGGGTTTGAAGAGAGCCCAGTCGAAGAGCGGATACTCGTAGGCGAACCTGAGGATAGCTATGAGAAGGAGGACAGTGTGCAGAAAGAGAATCCATCCGAAGTGATTCAGAGAACGGGGGAGGCTGTTCCTGCCTGCAAAAAATATGAGGAATCCGAACGCGAAGAGTGGGAGGGAAAACGTCGCATAGAATGTGCTTATGATCGAGGAGAGAGGTCCCTGTGTCATCCAGTAGCGGTCAGTTTTCCAAGTGTGAAACCATAGGTGATGCCAGAGGGAGTTCTGGATGGAGTACGTTCCTCCGAAGAGTTGGGCAGGAACGCGGAGCATATGGGCGGTGAAGAGGAGTGGATGTGCGTCCCGCTCCGCACGCGTCTTCTGCAGATCTTCCGGGCGTTGCCATTCCATCCCTACAGGCAGCCATTTTCCCGTTTCCTTGAAATAGCGGGTGTAGTAGTAAGGAGCTGCTGCTGCAGCAGCAATGCTTCCCGCAATGCAGCAGGTGAGAAGTGCCTTCCCCATACTCTTTCTGTCAGAGCGAATGAAGAGGATGAAGATGGGGAATAAGAAATTCAGAATGCAGGAGTATTTTGTGTAGAGGTCAGCTGTGAGAGCGGTGGTGAGCAGCAAGGTCTGGAGCAGAAAGATAGAGGTTGGTTTCTGCTGCTGAGGATTCCAGAAGAGGGAGACGCTGGCGTACAAAGAGAGAATGGACAGGAAGAACTGGAAGGTGTCGTAGGTGCTTGCCCTCGTGAGATAGATGAAGACAGGGAGCGAGAGAGCACTGTAGAGAAAAGTGACGCCAGCAGCTGTGTGGAGAATGTGTATATCAGATAGCGTTTTTCGCAGGAGGAAGAATGCGCCAAGGATGCTCAGGGAAGAGAGGATCTGTGCACCTGTTGCAAGGTTTCCTGTGAAGGATGAGAGGGTAGCTGTGAGGAGGAAACTGAGGGGCGGATGGTAACTTGAGTACGTTGCTTGCAGCGGTACGAGTATTCCGAAGTGACGATAGGCGATAACTGTCCGCAGGAAATCGTGAGAGTCGTGGCCGATAATCTCGCCCCAGTACCGTGCGAGAACGACAACGTGGAGGATGAGAAATGTACCCAGAAGAATCCGTTCAAGACAGCATGGGAAATGCCCAGATCCTGCTGAGGTATTTTCTTGTTTTGCCGAGGTTGAAGGTCTTCTTGCTGGCATAGTGACGTTTTTTGATAGCAAGTATCCGAGAAGGAGTCATTCTATAGCTGTGCATATGTTCATGGGGAAACAGTGCTGTGTCCAGTGGACAACAACATAGTTGATGATACACACGCGGCGGCTGGAGTGATGTTTCCTGCTCAGTAGACGGGAACTGTGTGGTTGAGAACGACGAAGAGCAGAAGAAAACCAAGCAATCCGGTGCTAATGAACGGCTTATAACGGAGGAATTTTTGTGAGAGCTGCGCAGAATGGACACAGTAGCCAGAAGCGAAAGGTATCCAGAGAAGGGCGGGAGCGATGTACGTTGCCTTGATGACTTCTTGCATTCCGAGAGGATAAACGTAGGCGAAGGCCAGCTGGGCAAGCGAAAAAAGGGTGGAGAGCAAGAGGAGGATATTGCCAAAATCATGGAGAGGTTCCTGCTGCTTGCGTCTTCGGAACGCAAACAGGGTACTTCCCAGAAGCACAGGAAGGATGAACAGGAAGAAGTAGACATTGCTTATGTATCCGGAGAGCGCGGACTTTGGTCCGTGGAGTTCCCAGTGATTATTTTCTCTCTTCCATGTCTGCAGCCATATTGTGTGGAAGAAGGAGTTGTCGAGAGGAGTGTTCAGTTCGAGGAAAGAACGATCAGTGATACGCATGATGTATGCAATGTAGTCGAATCGATCTGCGTCACGAAGTGCACGCAGTCTTTCAAGATCTCTTTCAAAATGCATACCCATATATGTGGGGAAGAGTTCCCCTTCCTGAAGGTAGTTGCGCCGGATGTAGATTGGCGAGATAAGGATGGCTGTTAGGAGGCCGATAATGGCGATTTCGCTGCATGATCGTAAGAGAGCGGGACGGCAACGTATGAGAACGACAATACAGGGGATGCCAATATTCAGTATTCCGGTGTACTTATTTTGCAGCCCGAGCACGAGGGTGAAGAGCAGAAAAACCAAGTGCATCAATCGTTTTTTGAAATGCCACTGCACAGGGGGATCCCAGAAGAGCAGGATACTGAGGTACAGAGTGAGTATGCTGAAGAGATACGCAGCAGAGTCGTACGTGCTTGCTGTGGAGAGGAAAATGAAGATCGGAAGAGCACTTGTGCAGTACAAAAAGAGTATTCCCGGGAGAGTGTGCAGGATGCCGATGTGCTTCAAGGCAGCCCGGAGGAGGAGGAAAGCAAGGAGCAGAGAGAGCCACGAGAGAATCTGACTACTTACGACAAGATCCCCCACGATCCAGTTGGTCATCATCGTCGAAAGAAATGAGAAAGGGGGGTGGTAGCAACTGGCACAATCATTGATACCAGGAAATGGTTGACCCGGTTTGAACAGCTCAGCTGCGGAGATAAAGATTTTCGCATCGAATCCTTGGAGGGATCCCCATTCTCTGAAGAACAGGTATCCCTTGAGGAAGAGTGCCAATGCAAGAAGCGCGTATTCGATCCGCCTGTATTGCTGTGAGACATTGGTCATGATGAGTGATGTAGTGTGTCCTCGGGTTAGTAGATGGGGATGGTGTGGTTGAGGAGAAGGAAAGCAGTGAGGCATGCCATGCACACAAGTACGTATTGCTTGTGGTATGCCTTATGCTGCCAGCGAGTACTGAGCAGGTGTGCTGAGTACGCGACGGCGAAAGGGATCCACAGGATTGCTGGTGCAATGTATTTTGCTTTCATGACAGCCCATGCCCATGCAGGGAACAGGAATGCTATGCGCAGCTGTGCGGTGCAGAAGAGGAGACCGACAATGAGCAGGATCATGCCGAAGTCGTGCAGAGCCGTCCGTTGTTTTTGGAAGTCTTTTAGAAAAAGGACTGTACCAAGGAGCACCGGGAGCAGAAACAGGTAGATGTAGATATCGCTCAGTATGGGAGGAGAGAGGTTCCTGTTGTCCCTGAGTCGGAAAGGGCGCTTCCATGTGTGGTACCACATAATGTTCCAGAATGAGCTGTTGTCTGGTTCAATGCTTCCGGGTGAGAGGCGAGGTATACGCACGATGTCGAGAAAAAACACAAGAGGATTTCTGTCACGTATTTCCCGACGTCTGAACATATGTTCCATTTCTCTCTGCCCCCCCGTCCATTCCATATTGACGGGGAAGATCTTCCCTTCCGTTTGATAGTAGCGGTGGTAGTACAGCGGGCTTGCTATGAGAGCGGCGAGCACACAAGAGAGGAGGAGCAGTGGGAGGGTGCGGAAAGCGGATCGTGACTGAGCACGCACGCAGAGCACAACGAATGGAATGCAGAAATTGAGGATGCCAGGGAATTTGGTGTACATGCCAAGTGCAAGTACACCAGTGAGAGCTAGTGTGAGAATTACACCACGGCGATAAGGAACGGGGGTTCCCCAGAGTAATTCCACACTGATGAGCAGTGTGAGGACTGTCCACAGGAATGACACTGTTTCGAAGGAGACTTCCCACGAGAGGAACACGAAGAGCGGGAGACCGGCTGTGAAGTAGAGGAAGAGCACACCGAAGAGAGTGTGGAGGAGGCCTGTGTGCTTCAGTATGAGCCGGAGTGAAAAAAAGATGCCGATCATGCTGAGAGCAGAGAGGAGTTCCGCAGCTGTGATGCCATTTCCTGTGAGCCGCGAGAGCAGTGTGGCTGCAAGGAATCCAAAGGGGGGGTGATAGCAGTTGTAACAGTCCCGTATGCCAGGGTACGTGGGGGACATGCGGATGTAGTCAAGGACCGTGAGAAAATGATCGATATCGAATCCCTGCGGGATGCCCCACTGGGAGAGGAGGAGATATGCTTTGAGCATCAGCACGAGCACGAGGAGCAGGTATTCAGTTCGTCTGTATTCCCGGAGGCAATTGGGCATGTCAGTAGACGGGAAGGAGATGATTCACGCTCATGAAGGCTAGGAGTGCTGCGAGAATAGCGGTGGAATATCTATCCCGAGGGATATGTTGAGTTGTTGAATGTATGGCAACTACTACGCAGTACATGAGGAAAAGAGGGACAATCGGTACGTATTCTGCTTTGAAAATGCCCCAATCGAAGAGCGGGTACTGGTACGCGAAGGCAAGGAGAGCAATGCAGGAGAGTGTGCTCTGCAGCAGGAGGAGCCAGCCAAAGTCGGAAAAATCTGTGTATGTTCTGCCCCATTTCCAGAGGAAGAACATGATGCCGAGGAAGAAGAGAGGCAGAGCAGTGGTTGCATAGAAGGTGCTCAGCAGGTCGGATATTTTGGTTTGTGGTCCCCAGAGAGGATCGCCTTTCCAGGTATCGAACCACAGGCGGTGCCAAAGGGAATCTTGCACCGGTGCTTCTTTCCAAAAGGGTCTGGATGGTACGCGGAGCATGTGAAGGAGAAACGTGACCCGTTGAGTGTCTCGAAGAAACCGCATTTGTGCGAGGTCTTCAGGCCGTTGCCATTCCATTCCCACTGGCATCAAAGATCCTTCAGTTTGATAGTAGCGGATGTAGTAGAAGGGGACTACTGCTAGCAGAGCGAGACTGCAGGCGATGATGCAAGAGAGAAAATATTCTCTGGATGATGATGTTTGCATGCGAATAAGAAGCACGAAGAACGGGAGAAAGAAGTTCAGGAGGCAGGAGTATTTCGTGAGAAGCCCGGCGGTCAGAACTGCGGAAAGTACAAAGATGCGTCCAAGCCAAACACTTCGTCTTTGGGGGCCAGCAGATTGTTGCCAGAAGAAGCGGATACTCAAGTACAGCGTGAGGATAGTGAGGAAGAACTGGAATGAGTCGTAGGTGATGGCGCGTGCGAGGTAGATGAAGGCAGGGAGTGACAGAGAGGTGTAGAGGAAAATGATTCCTGGTGTGGTGTACAGAGTGTCAACTCGTTTCAGGCTACTGCGCAGGAGGAGGAAGGCGCCGAGAAAGCTGAGAGATGAAAGAAGTTGTGTACCCGTGACAGGGTTTCCTGTGAAGACGGAAAAGGCTTTAGCGAGAAGGAAACTAAGTGGCGGGTGATAGTCAGTGAGATTCATCCGAAAATCAGGCAGCGATCCGAATATGTTCATGCGGTGGACTGTCCCTAAAAATGCTTCCGCATCATGACCTGTAATTTCTCCCCAATGCATAAAGAGCAGCGCAAAATGGAGTGCAAGGAATGCACAGAGAAGCATTTGTTCATTTGTGCGCGGAGACGTGGCAGTCACAGGTGCAATGTAGTGTAGCATCTTCCGAGTGAGGAGAATGCTTCCGGATGGCAATGATGTTCACATATCCCTGCGTGCAGCCATGTATGAAAGCGAAATGATCTGCTATGGGCATCGGCTTGCCACATGATGAAAGACTGTGAAGTTCATACCCGATGCTCTGCAGCAGAGTGCAGAGGTTTGCTGCGCTGCTTCCCCCTCTGAGCAGCCCTTCCAAGTTCAGTTCAAGGGCTATCCAGGCTGGTGGATATGTGGCGAGTAGCTCTGCTGCTCCTCGGAGCACAATCGTTTCTGCTCCCTCTACGTCAATTTTCATGGCGTCAATATTGGAGATTTGCTGTGTACGGCAGAAGGAATCGACGGTGGTCATTTCTACGACGATCGGATCCTCGGCAAACGGCATGTGAAAAAGGCTGCTATTCGCACGATTGCAGGCATTTGGGTAGAAGCGGTGTTGTTGTATGGCGTCTCCGGCTGCCGATGGTACGCATTGGATGTTCTGCCGTCTGCGCGTGTGGTTTCTGAGAACTTCAAACGACCATGGGTCGGGTTCGAAGCTGAAAACACGGCCCCGCGGGCCGACGAGCGAAGAGAAAAGGCGGCTGTAGTAGCCTGTGTGCGCGCCGATATCCAGCATGGTCATTCCTTCGTGGATGTGTGAGCGGAAGAAGCGATACTCCGGCTGCTCGAAGAGATACTTTGCACAGCCGTAAAGCAGAGTGTATGTCTGCTGCATAAATCTGCAGTGGCGCAGCGGCGGGAGCAAAGCAGTACGTGTAACGAGATGGCCTATGGCGTAGGTCGCTTGTTTGAGCATGTGCTTGTTTTCAAGAGAGCAAGGAGGCAGAGGAAGTAGACCCGCAGCAGTTGCACACCACCTCTCCAGCGGGCGATATTCGTTGTGCCGTACTGCCGTGCTCTGTAGTGAATGGGTACTTCCTTCACGCGGCAGCGGCAGTAGGGTGCGATGAAGAAGAGTGCGAAGTCCCCAAACGGATCAGCTGTGAAGATGTGAGGATGCTCTTCGCGTGTGCGCTCATAGTCTCTGCGCAGAAACACTTTGGTGCCGCAGAGAGTATCTGTGATGCGTCTCCGGAAGAGCGGACGCCAGGCAAGGGCGAATAGTTTATTGGCGAAGAAATTCCAGAAGCGCATAGCTCCTCTCTCCATGGGGTGCACAAGACGTGATCCGAATGCGAACGTTGCGGACCCGTCGGCAAAGGGCGCAAAGAATTCCGGGAGTGAGGCAGGGGGGACGGTGAGATCAGCATCGAGAATGAAGATGATCTCCCCCGTGGCATGTGCAATTCCTTCCCATACTGCATCTGCTTTCCCGTGCCCCTTTTGTTGCAGAAGAGTGACATGCGGCCAATCCTCTGCATGCGATCTTACGCATCGTTGCAGTTCTTTCCAGGTATTGTCCACCGAGTTCCCTTCCACAAAAATGAGCTCCATCTGTTCACAGAAATGCGGCATTTCCTGGAAGATGCGCTCAATATGCCCCTCTTCGTTCCGTGCAGGGATAATGACACTTGCAGATTCTGTACATGTTTGCTGCATGGCTGATAGTAAACACGTTTTCTACACTGTATGCCAAGTGCTTAACTGGGAGTGCTGTGGTTCATGAGGATCATCATGAACACGAATGACAGTCTTCAGGACTGCAGCAGCGTGGCTGTTTCGTTGCAGTGAGAGAGGATGTGTTCCCTGTACCATTCATATGTTTTCTCCAGCCCTTCCCTGAGGGTGTATGTATGCTGCCAGCCCAGCGTGCGAATTTTGCGGACATCGAGGTAGCGGCGGCTCACTCCCTCGAGCTTGCTGTCATCGAATTCCAATCTGCCCCTGTACCCAACGACGGTACAGATGGTCTCCGCGAGGGTCCGAATACCCACTTCCTCCCCTGTGCCGATGTTGATGATCTCTGGGCTGTTGTAACAGCGCATGAGATGGAGGCACGCGCTGGCACAGTCATCGACGTAGAGGAAGTCTCTCGTTGCAAAGCCGCTGCCCCAAATATCGACGGATGGCGCATTTGAGATTTTTGCTTCATGAATTTTCCGCATAAGAGCCGGGATGACATGCGATGTCCGCAGGTCGAAATTATCGTTGGGCCCGTACATGTTTGTGGGCATCACACTGATGAAATTGCATCCATGCTGTTTCCTGAGAGCCTGGCACAGGAGGATGCCGGAAATTTTTGCAATAGCATATGCCTGGTTGGATGGTTCCAGTGTGTTGGAGAGCAATGCCTCTTCCGCGATGGGTTGCTGCGCTTGCCGGGGGTAGATACAGGCGCTCCCGAAGAAGAGGAGTTTCTGCACCCCTGCATCTCTGGCAGAGAGGAGGACAGTATTCTGCATGGCAATGTTCTCTGTAAGGAATTCCGTTGGCTGGAGTGTATTTGCCAGTATGCCTCCTACTTTTCCTGCCGCGAAGAAGACGTACTGTGGTTTGGTTTCGAGGAAGAACGCCTGTGTTTCCTGCACATCTGTGAGATCGAGCGTGGAGTGATCGCGAGTAATGATCGAACGGTATCCTTCACTCTCGAGGAGTCGGAGAAGTGCGGAACCTACCATCCCGCTGTGGCCTGCAATGTAGATGCGCGCATCGCGTTCCATGGTGCGATAGAGTATACCGCAACCTCCAGAGAGAAGGGGGATCTGAGTTTCAAGTGGCAGTGTCTGGCAGTTGCACGTATAGTGTGGCCACTATGGCATCATTCAGCAAAAAACATGTTCTCCTCATCATCGGCATTGTCGTCCTCTTCCTCGCAGGTTGGATCGCTGTCACGTACAATACGCTCGTAGGGCAGGAAACGGTTGTGGAAACAGCGTGGTCGGTTGTGGAAACGCAGTACCAGCGGCGCTTTGACCTCGTACCGAACCTGGTGTCTACGGTAAAAGGGGAGGCGGATTTTGAACAGAGCACTCTCATAGAAGTCACCAATGCCCGTGCACGTGCAACAGGGGCGACGACTCAGGGCGAGAAACTCGAGGCGTTCCAGGGGTTCGATAGCGCCCTTGCGCGTCTCCTCGTGACGGTGGAGGCATACCCGCAGTTGCGCGCGACGCAGGGTTTCCAGGACCTCATGGCGCAGCTGGAAGGAACGGAGAATCGCATTGCCGTTGCAAGGAAGGACTACAATCAAGCAGTGCAGCAGTACACTGTGAGTATCCGCCAATTCCCGACGGTGCTCATTGCAGGCATGCTCGGGTTTGAACCTCGCGGTTTCTTCGAGGCCGATGAAAGTGCCGAAGCTGCCCCGGCTGTCGACTTCTAATCACCATGCGCATTGCATCCCATCGTCCAATGTATGTTCTGCTCTTCCTGGCAGTAGCTCTTCTGCCTCTGCAGACGGTTGCATTTGAGATTCCACCGAATGACGGGTTCGTGACAGACGCAGCGGGTATTCTTTCCCCGGAGGAGGAACAGCGTCTGGAGTCGTTGCTCTCTGCGTACCAGGCAGAGACAACGAATGAAATTGCAGTGGTGATAGTGGAGACCACAGAGGGCGAGCCGCTCATGGAGACGGCAGTGGAAATCGGACGCCTGTGGGGAGTGGGAACGAAGGAGAACGACAACGGAATTATCCTGCTCATTTCGTACGCGGACCGGGAAATGTTTTTGGCAACCGGTTATGGTCTGGAGGGAGCGGTGCCCGACATCGTGGCGAAGGGAGTCATTGAACGCGAGGTTACCCCACGCTTCCGGGACGGGGAATTTGCGGCAGGGATAGAGGCGGGTGTTCTTGCTCTCCAGAAGCACATAGGAGGGGAGTACACGCCGGATAGGTATGCCGGATCTTCCTCAGATTTTCCGCTGTCAGTTGCCTTCTTCTTCAGCATCTTCGTTCTTGCATTCCTCTCTGCAGTCGTCGAGGGGATACTCATCGCGCTCGCGCCCTCCCGTTCGTGGTGGGCAGGGGGAATCGTGGGGTTGCTCCTTGGCATCTTCCTCACGGGAGCCAGTGGATGGTGGTGGAGCATTCCCTTCCTCGTGATCGCAGGGTTTGTTTTTGATTTCGTCGTTTCGCGCCTCTATCACTTCGATGAGCGCTTTGCCCGCTTCGTGCATCGGCGAAAGAAGCACCGGAGGACGAGATGGGGCGGTCCGGGGGGCGGATCATTCGGCGGAGGACACTCCGGCGGCGGATTCAGCGGCGGCTCCTTTGGGGGCGGGGGCGCACGGGGGAGCTGGTAAGTTACTTGCTTTTGAAGAGAGGTCTTAAGGGATTTTTCTGGAAGAGAATGGCTTCGATGCCCCTCTTGAAGAGGAAGATGCCAATCCCGATGCCAATGGCAACGGGCCCGAGTGCTGCGATGTTATTCTCGATGCTTCCAATTGCAGTTTCCGCCATGTGACCGGTTTCAGCACTCAGCGAGAGTACGGGTGCTGCGGGAGGAGCGACAGGGAGTGACTCTGGTGTAGCCATGGTTGTGTGTTTAATAAGATTATACCATAAACTTTCAATATTTGCGAGAATGAACACTTCAAAGGAAAATCTGTAGAATGCAGCTATGATTGAATCTCTGCTGCTCTCGTACTACCTGTATCATGTGCAGCTCCCTGCGCAGATTCAGGCGGAGAGTGAGGGGCGGGGGAGAGGGCATCTCACGGTGGAGCTGAGGCAGAGTCCTCTCCGTTCCGTGCAGCCGGGGACTCAGCGTGTTCCTCTGCTCACCCTCCGTCTCACTGCTTCCTGTACGGAGGATGTTTCGCTCGAGTCCGTACGTGCGCACCGGCGCGGCATGGGGAGCAGCAGTGACATTCTCGCTCTGTACGCGATGCAGGGCAGCCGCCGTCTCGTCGATGGCAGACAGCTTTCACGTTCCGGTTTCGCCGAACTCCATTTTCGGGATTTCATCATTCCCGCGTGCGGCACGGAAGAACTCCTTCTCTTTGCAGATTTTGCCCAGGATGCGGCGGTAGCAGGGGAGCACTGGCTGACAGTGGAGGGTGCGGGGGATATCGTCGCTGGCGGAGCAGGGGTGACGCTTCTGCGCAGCGGAGTTCCTGAGAGGCAAAGAACGGCAGGGGGGCGTGTGCGCGGCACGATTACAGTGGAGTATCTGCATCTTCTCCAGGAAGTGCGGTACGGGGAAGACAGGACTGTGTCGCGCATCCGTCTGACAGCAGACGGCCAGGAAGACCACCTCATTCATGCCATCACAGTCACGAATGAAGGCTCTGCCCGGGATGCAGATTTGCAGGGGATATTCCTGCGTGCCGGGCGGAACCGGCGCATCAGTGCCATTGCGGAACAACTGGATGGGGAGAGGGTGCGTCTGACGCTGGATCCGCCACTGTCCCTCAGGAAGAACCAGACGAAGCTCCTCGAGCTTCAGGCGGACGTACGGGCAGGGCGCAGGAGAACGCTGCAATTCATCATTGAAGAGCCCAGCGACATAGAGGCTGAAGCAGCAACACGCGCTGAGTGAATGAGAAGGAATTGTCCGTTCGCATGCTTGGGACTGCGGGAAGCCCCACTGGCACATCTTTGCGGGAAGTGGCACACTATGATCATCCTTTCCTAGTACTGCATGAGACGTTTTCTTGTAACTCTCACTGGTGCGTTCCTGCTGTTTGTGGGGTGCGCCGGCGAGCAGCAGCCGACCATCCCTCCGGAAGAAGTTCTGAGCAACGCAGCGCAAGCGAGCCTGGCGCTGCAGTCTGCGCGTTATGAGCTGAGAGGGTCCTTCGTACTGACGGACAGTAACAACGTGGCCACATCCGGTACTCTCACGCTCGACGGTGTGCTGCAGGATTCGGGGAAGCAGATCGAGTTTGATGCTTCTCTTGCTGCGAAAACCGCGCATCCGGATGGAGATATGTCCTTTGCAGCAGACATAGGCGTGATTGTCGGAGGACCGGCGGATCTCTTCGTGAAGCTGGAACGATATACGGCAGAGGGGCCAAGTCCTTTTTTCAATCCTGCGCTGGTTGAGCAATTTTCAGGAAAGTGGTGGCGCATTCCTCCTGCGAGAGGGGAACAGCTTGCATCTCTGTCCGTGACGCCCGATCCCCGCCTTCTGAACGCGCAGGCTCAGGTTGTGAAGGTGGTGCGGGATCTCGGGCTATCCTCGCTTCGCAATAGGCCTGTATACCGGTATGAAGTCGCACTGGACCATGAGAAACTCATCGCGTACCTCAAAGCATCAGCAGCGGAAAATGCCCAATCTTTTGATGAGCAGAATGTTCGTGCTTCCGTCGCGAATTTGGATGCCACAGGGGAACTCTGGATTGACAAAGAGACGTTCTATGTACAGCGTCTGCAATGGAAGATCGCGCAGGGCGTGAGCGACAGCGCCAAGAGCTTCTCTGTGGAATTTGTGGTGGATTTCTTCGATCATGACAGTGCTGCTTCCATTACCATCCCCACGGACGCGACAGAATTTACGCCACTCATGTTCTATGATGCGCCCAGTGGACTGGAGATGCAGGAATCCCTTCTTCCTCCCGGAATGGAAGAGGATATGATACAGCAGCTTCTTGAGCAGGGCGCGAATGAATCCCTTGTAGAGTAGCTTCCCTTTCCCTCATGCCCCCTATTCAGTCCGTTGACGGCATTTCCTCCGAGGAAGAGCGGCAGGGTGCGCCGAGCAGTATGAAAGTGGTTGCGATGATGATTCTGCTCACCCCCTATATTATCTATGTTCTCTGGTGCGTATTCCTCATGTCGGTGCTTCCGAATCCCGAAGGAAAATATCAGGAACTCATTTCCATTGGCACGCTCAGCGCGATGATCTTCGGGGCAATGCTCCTCCTCCTCGGTTTCGTGCTCGCGAAGCGCATTCTCAAGGCGCAGGATGTCTCGCAACAGGCGCGGCTTATTGGTGCTGCGAAGGTCATTGCTATTCTTGTTCCCGGTCTCGCACTGAGTGGCATTGTCGTTATCACCATTCCTCAGGAGCCGAAGCTCTCCATGGAAATTACCGAGCCTGCTGCTTCCAGTGAACTCATTGCACCCGTTGCTGTGACGTTCAGTCTGGAACAGGCGGAGAAAATTTTGCAGATGCGTGGCCTGAAGGCTGCGAAGTATGCGTGGGATTTCGATGGCGATGGGGTGCTGAACGAAGAGACAGTGGGGCCCACTGCATCGGCGGTCTATGATAAGCAGGGCATTTACCAGGTTGTCGCTCGTATTTCTCTTTCTGATGGGTCGGAACGTCGCGTTGTACGGTCGTTGCCTATTCCCAAGGCGGTGTTTTCCACTTCCCCCCTGAAACCCATTGTGGACGAACCTGTGCGTTTCAGCCTGGAACACCTGGATTCCAAGGAGAATCCCATTAAGGAAGTGAAGTGGGACTTTAACAACGACGGCGAGATAGATGAGGTTTCCTCACAGGTTTCGACGATGTTCACGTTCCTGCGCGTGGGGAAGGAGACGGTCTCTGCCGAAATCACGTTCACGAACCAGAGCCAGACTCGCATGGAGCGGGAGCTCACCATCCATCAGCCTGAACCGCTGCCGTTCCCGGTTCTCATCAATACGGAGCCCGAGTATCTCGTCAGTCCTGCTCCGTTCGGCGTGATTTTCACTGTGCAGACTGCGGAACCGCATTACGAAATCCTCTGGGATTTTGACGACGGAACGGATGCAGCCGGAGACCGGGTGGGACACACGTTCAAGCAAAAAGGCGTCTACCGTGTGGAAGCGGAAGTGCGTTCGATGAGCGGCAGCATCGCAAGGCTTTCGAAAACAGTGAATGTTGTGGAAGTGCTGCGTATCCCGGATTTGGATTTCGATGGGTTCCCGGAAGTGAAAGGGGACAAGATGTCCGCGGAAGTGCCGGTCACGGTCAATCTGACACCGCGTACGAGCCTGCCGCTGATTGATTTTTTCTGGGAGGCGCCCAAAGCGACAGTCGTGGAATCCACGGATACTACGCTCATTGCAACGTACCGCCGTCCAGGCAACTACATTATTACGCTCATCGGGAATGATCCATCCGGGAGCGTCATGCGCAGGCCGCTTTCCCTGGAGGTACTGCAGCCGAAGTCCGTTGTCACCATGCGCATGAGTCCCGAGGGAGGAGTTGCACCGCTGCTCGTTCGGTTCGATGCATCTGAAACGGTGATTCCAGGCAAAGAGATTACGGGGTTCGAGTGGACATTCGGTGACGAGAAGAAGGCGCTTCCCCGGCAGGGAGGTGCTCAGGTGGAGTACCTGTTCGATACGCCGGGTACGTACAACATCACCCTCACGGCGTTCACGACCAGTGGGGAGAAATTTAACCAGAACCGTACTATTGTCATCCGGGCACCCGTGCTGGATGCGTGCTTCACCACGAGCCGGACATCCGGCAAGGCGCCGCTCGGGGTGCGGTTTGATTTGTCTTGTTCCACTGGTGCCGCAACATCGAGGAAGTGGGATTTCGGAGATGGATCCCAGTCGGAAGAAGAGAATCCCATTCATGTGTTTGAGAAACCGGGCACCTACACCATTGTGCTCCAGCTGCAGGATGCAGCGGGGAGCGTCAGTCGTGAAACTCTCCTCATTACCGCTGAGCCCTGATGAAACGGAAGAAGATGATTCGTCTTGTGGCTACTCTGGGCGTTATCGCCATTATCCTGGCGGCACTTCTGCCGGTGTTCAGCGCATTCTAGATCGGAGGTTCCTTACGTCTCTGGACGACGTCGGTGAGTGGGAGTGAGGCAGTGGTGAGGAACGGTGCATATGCGTCCTCCCCCAATTCGGAGGTGAGGAAGAATGCTGCACTTGCTATCATGGCGGCGTTGTCTGTGCAGTACGCGAGGGACACGGGGAATCGGATCTTCCTGTTCCCGAATGCAGATTGCACCATGGTACGGAGTCTTGTGTTGGCAGAAACGCCTCCCACGACGTGGATTTCCTGTATATCAGGGTGTTTCGCGACAGCCCTTGTGAGCCGATCGAGCAGATGGTTGCAGATAGCCAGCTCGTACGAAGCAGTGAGATCAGCGAGAACAGGTTTGCTGTCTCCATGGGGAAGATCACGTATCGTGTACTTCAGCGCTGTTTTCAGCCCGGAAAAGCTGAAGTCCAGTGTGTCTGTGTTGTGCAGGGGAAGAGGGAAGGGGAACGCCGCCGGATTTCCGTGCTTTCCTGTTCTCTCAATCGCGGGACCCCCGGGATAGGGGAGGCCGAGGAGAGCTGCTCCCTTATCGAATGCTTCCCCGGCTGCGTCGTCGCGGCTCCTCCCGAGGAGTATGCCTCTCGTATGGCTCATTCGGTACCACATGTCGCTGTGTCCGCCGGAAGCAGAGAGCGTGATGATGGGGAAGGCTGGTTCTTCTGCACACTCAAGCCAGGTGGAGGTGAGGTGTCCCAGCGTGTGATGCACGCCGATGAGTGGTTTGTGCCACAGGGAAGCGAGCGCGCGCGCGGCCGTTGTGCCGACGAGGAGTGATCCTGTGAGGCCGGGCCCTCTGGTTGTTGCGAGGGTGTGGATGGAGCGGAGGTCTGCTGCCGCATCGTCCAGTGCCTGGTGGATGACGGGGACAACGCACTCCACCTGCTTGCGCGCGGCTTCCTCTGGAATCACTCCTCCGGAGCGCTCGAAGGCGCTTCTGGATGACGCGATGACATTGCTGAAGACAGCGGTGCCATCCTCCACGATGGCAGCGGATGTTTCGTCGCAGGAAGTTTCGAGAGCAAGAATGCGCATGGAAGGCGATTCTACAGAAAAACTCTTAATAATGAAGCAGATGGGAGAATATTGCTAAATTTAGTAAAATATTGTATAATAATACTAATGACACAAAGAAAGAGACGAGTTGTAGCCTCTATTTGCGCTTGCGGATCAGTAGTTGCATCTTTTGGCTTCTGGACTGCTGTTGTGAGCCGTTCGATGCTTGTTGAACAGGAGAGGAGTTTCCGGGAGGATCGGTCTCTGCCTGCTGTCTGGGATGGTGTGGTGCGAACGGTTGGAAGTGCTCTGGGGGGGGTAGCAGATACTCTTGCAGAGGTGGCAACGGAGCAGATGCACCTGGCCGCTTCTGCCGTTCAGGAGAATGCTGTACCCAGTGAAGTCTTAGGAGGTTCAGTTCCTTCAGGGGATACAGCAGCGAGCGATGCTGGCACATCAGAATTCTCGCAGTGGAACATCTCCTTCGCATACTCTCTTTCCATTCCCCATCTCGCTATCCGTACTCCTATCCTGAAGCCATCCATGCAGTACTGGATGTCACGGGAATGGAATCTCCTCGAGAAACAGATGCAGGTGGCGCTCAATTCCGGCGCTGTGGCCTATCCTCATTCTGTTGCACCCGGTGAGAGAGGGAGCATCATCATCGCAGGACACAGCAGCCCGCCCAATCTGCGCGCTGCGCAGAGTGCGTATGGGAACGTATTTGCGCGTATACCGGAGCTCCGCGCAGGCGAGAGTATTTTTCTTTTTGCTGCCGGGGAAAAACTGGAATACAGAGTGCGTGATTCTGAAGTTGTTTCGTCTGCTGCAACAGAAATCCTGCATCAACAGGATCATGAGAACATTCTGAAGATTATCACCTGCTATCCGGTGGGGACTACGAAAGACCGAATTGTGGTGACAGCAGTGCTCGTGGAATAGGACATTCACCAGGAGAGGACAGGATGCAGGCGCACACAACATTGTGAGGAGGAGTTCGTGGCTCTGGTGGAGAGCTGGTAGTACTATCGTGTCGATGTCGCATGTCCTCTTCATTACTCGGAAACTCCGCGGGAAGGGGGGGATGCAGCAGTACACCCAGGATCTCTTGGTAGCTTTCCAGGAAATTACTGGCGGCAACACAGTGCTTCTTGGTCCTCGGCGGCTTCTGCAGTATCCCTCTTTTCCTCTTTTGGCTCTCTGGCGGGGGGTACGTGCTGCGCGTCGCGGATACAGAGTTCATCTTGGGGATATGGCGCTTAGTCCTCTTGCAGTGGCGATTAAATTCTTCGTCCCCGGGGCGAAAATTACCGCAACAGCATTCGGGCTGGATGTTCTTCGCACACTTCCCTTCTACCAGTGGATGCTCCGATGGTCACTCCTCTCGCTCGATCGTGTCATTTGCATCAGCCATGCGACGGCAGATGCAGTGCATGCCAGGGGAGTTCTGCGGGAGAAAATCGTTATCATTCCCTGTGGCATTTGGATGGGTACTGAGGAGTGCGTGCGGAAGGGGAGGAGAGGGGAGCCTCGGCTCCTCACGGTCGGGCGTCTGGTTCCCCGGAAGGGTGTGGCATGGTTCCTTTCCGAGGTGCTCCCGCTCCTCCTTCAGGAGTATCCTCGCCTCCACTACACGGTCGTGGGGACAGGCCCGCAGGAAAAGTTGATCAAAAAAATTGTTCGGGAAAAGGGTCTGGAGGATGCGGTAACTCTTGCGGGGGCTGTGAGTGATAAGTGCCGCAATCAGCTTTTTGTAGAGTCGGATTGTTTCGTGGTACCCAATGTGCCCCGTGAAGCGGATATGGAGGGGTTTGGCATTGTCTGCATCGAAGCGAGCAGCAGGGGAGTGCCCGTCGTGGCTGCAAGGCTGGAGGGTCTTACAGAAGCTGTACAGGAGGGGGGGACAGGGCTCTTCTTCCGGACTGGCGATGCGAAGGAGTGTGTGCGGTGCATCCGTTCCATGCTCACACAACCGCCTGATCCTCTGAGTGTTGCGCGAAGCACACGGGAACACTACAGCTGGCCGCAGCTTCTTCCTCGCCTCCGTGATGCGCTCTTCTCGTAAAATCGGCATCGTGAGTTGGGATTTTGATCCTCCCAAAGGGGGACTCGGGCGGACACTCATACATATGGCAGAAGTTCTCCGGAAACAGGGGTACGATGTGCGAACTCTCACGCCCTCCGGTGGCACAGATGTGATTGGTGGTTGGACGAAGCGTGGGGGGTTCCATCTCGCGTTCTCTGCTGTACTTTTCTTTTGTCTGCATCGCTGGATACGGCACACGAAAAGGGAAATTGTCTGTTTCCCCTGTGGTCCCGGTGGGGTATGGCTGCTGAAGAAACCGAAGGCCTGTACGACTGTTGCCATCGTCTACCACACATATACGCAGCAGATTCGTCTCGTTCCTGGTCAGTGGTGGAAACGCGCGTTCCTGCCTTTGGAACGGATTTCCCTCCGCAAGGCGGACGCTATTTTCTGCTACGCAACAGATACAAGAGACGTTCTCGTGCACGCGTATGGTTGTAAGCCCGACTGCGTGCATCTCCTTCCACAGCTTCTTGATCTGCATCCCTGGCTCGTGGCGCAGGGGGAGAAGGAACCAGGACTCTGTGTGTGCGTTGCACGCATGGAACAGCGGAAGGGCATCCGGTTTCTTGCGGTGCTCTGGCCTCATGTAAAGAAGCTCTGCCCGTCCGCGAAGCTCATTGTTGTCGGAGAGGGGATACAGGAGGGACGTATAGACCGTCTGGTTGCTCAGGAGCATCTTTCGGTGCAGAGGATTCCTTCACTCCCGTTGCGGGATCTCATTGCTTTGGTGCGGCGTGCCGAACTCGTACTCTGCCCTTCGTACCTTGAGGGATTCGGTCTCACCGCACTGGAAGCTATGGCGGCCGGGACGCCGCTTCTTGCGAGTGGGACGGATGGACTCAGGTCTCTCATACGGCATGGGGAGACAGGATTCCTCCTTCCCGTTGCTGATCTCCCGGCGTGGTTGCACGCGGTACAGGAGCTGCTTTCGCATCCGGAGGAAGGAACACGCGTTGCCGCCGCCGCTCGTACAGAGGTACAGCGGCGTTTTGCGGCAGAGGCTTCCATTCGGGCGTTACAGGAGCTCCTGGAAGCTCTATAATCATCGGGAAATGTCTTCTCACAGTACAACGGCGAAGGTGACGCCCCTGACGGCTCTGGCTGCTTTCTTCCTGCTTCTCGTTGCGGTGAAGTTTCTGCTGCCCCTCTTCCTGTATGATCTTCCGCTCGGCTATGACCCGGGCATTTACCGGTACCTGTTTGTGCGGCATGCAGAGGGGTTCCCGCCGTTTGTGCTGGGAGAGATGGATACATGGGCTCATGCACATGCTCTGGGGCTTTTCATCTTCTCCACACTTCTCATTCGCGCTGGCCTCCCCGTCGATTGGCTGGTGGGTTGGCTTTGGAATGTGATGGCGATTGTGCTTGTCTGCGTTCTCGCGTGGGTGACTGCAAAGAGGGAAGGGAAAGCGGTTGGTGTTTGTGTGCTTCTTGCCGGCGTACTCTCCGTTCCGTATTTCGACGGATTCGCTGCCATGTACTGGAAGGCGTACCTCGCTCTTCTCTTCATGGTGCTGACGTTCCATCTCATGGACAGGAAATCCTGGTGGGCGGTGATACCGGCCATCTTCTGCCTTGCAACGCATAACCAGACAGGACTCCTCTTCGCGCTTGTCATGGGGACATGGTGGTTTCTGCTTGGATTGCGGTACCGGAAGCATCCCCAGTGGTGGAAGGCGACACTCGCTGGTGCCGTCGTTTTTGCTGTTGCTGTCCTCGTCTACCTGCCGGTCTGGCAGCAGGCGGTATGGGACCATGTGAAAGAGCTTTTCACTCTCTGGGGGGAGCATGCTCCTGCCGGTTCTTTCCCTCCGGGGCTCTTCTACCTGAAGATGAATTTTCTGCTTCTTCTGGCTGGTGCATGCGGTTTCCTCTGCACTCTGTACCGCGACCGTTCTGTGGCACCGTGGTCTTTGGCAGTGCTCTGGTCTGCTGCCTTCGTTCTCCTGAAACTCTTCTTCTACAGGCGTTTCTTCCTTCACTTCGATTTCTTCCTCCTCCCCTTCGCTGCGTACGGTGTTGTTCTTCTGTGGAAGCGTTCTTCCCACGTCTTCTGGCATGTGCTTCTCGTTCTGCTCATCCTCGGGCAGTCCTACCTCTCCTACAATGTATTCCTGCTGCGCACACCGGATATCGACGAGGGGATGTTCGCAATTGTGGAGAGTGTTGAGAGTGCAGATCTCCCTGCTGACGCGTTCGTGGTGACGCTCGAAAACAAGTCCACGACGTGGCTGCGCGGCTGGTTGCCGAACCATCGTGTTGCGGGTCCGGGACTCTTCAGCTACACGTGGCCGTTCCAAGACTGGGAACTGTTTCTCTACGGCACTCATGAGCAGCGCAGGGAGTTGCTGCAACGGCTTGAAGGTCCCGTGTACTTGTTGCTCACACCGCTGTTCTTCGAATACTACGGGGAATTCGCTCAGAAGTTTGTTGAAGATCCTTGCTTCCAGAGGCTGGAAAATACCTCTCTGCTCAAGGTAACGTGTACCTGATACGGCTTCGCATTCTAAGAGTTAGTGGATGTGAAGTTTATTCTGTACTCAATATCGGCGAAGCGATCATGCTACGCCGATATTCATAAAAGTAAGCCAACAATCTGCTAAGATAACTTCATGATCGCGAAGTCGTATGACATGTTCTCCCTCTTCCCGAGTCGTCGCGTGGCGCTTGAGGTCTTCGGATTCCCCATCCATTGGTACGGCATCATGTACCTGCTTGCGTTCCTGCTCGCATACTTCCTCCTGCCCAGGCTCCAGAGACAGAGGGGTGTTTCGCTCCTGCGGGATGATTGGGCAACTGTTCTCTCCTGGGGGGTTATTGGTGTCCTCGTGGGGGGCAGGCTTGGATACGTGCTCTTCTACGCTCCGGAGCTCCTGCTCCGCGATCCACTGGAGGTCCTGAAAGTCTGGCATGGCGGCATGTCTTCCCATGGGGGATTCCTCGGTGTGCTGCTTGCTGTGGGCCTGTACCTCCGGCACCGCCGCTTGCCGCTGTTGCCGATTGCTGATCTTGCTGTTGTTCCGGTAGCGCTCGGGCTTGCACTGGGGCGCCTGGGGAACTTCATTAACCTCGAGCTCTACGGCACTGTTTCAGATCTCCCCTGGGCGATTGCCGTCCCCGGCGTCGAGGGCTTAAGACATCCGGCGCAGTTCTACGCCATGGGGAAAGATCTGCTCATTGCAGCAGTGTGCTACTGGCATCTCGTGCGCGTCCGGCCCGTGATTCCCGGACACACAACAGCACTCTTTCTCATGCTCTACGGAACGCTGAGATTCCTCGTGGAGTACGTGCGGGTGCAGGAGTATCCGCTCATTGATTTTGGTGTTCTCTCCCTCTCCCGCGGTCAGTTACTCACTCTTCCTATTGTGCTCGTGGGCGTGGTGCTGTGGAGAGTGGCGCGGCGGTAATATTCTTCAGGAATGTTCGGCGGTGGAGCGGGGAGAGGCCACGTTCCTGGATAGCTGCGAAGTGCCCGGCTGTTCCGTATCCTTTATGCTCTTCAAACCCGTAGGGATGTGTTTTTGCGTACCCGAGCATCAGCCGGTCGCGGGTGACTTTGGCGAGAATGGAAGCCGCGGAAATGCAGGGTTCTGTTTCGTCTCCACGGATGACTGCGCTGTGGGGGTAGTTAAACCAGAACCGGTCTCTCCCATCCACGAGGAGGTAGGTGGGCATCACTGATTTTTCGATGAGCGCAAGTGCCTCCTGCATGGCCTTTTCGGTTGCCGCGAGAATGCCGTACTGATCGATGTACGCAGCTTCGACGATGCCGATTCCCCAGGTGCAGTGTGCCACGATCCACTCGTACGCTTCTTCACGCTGCTTTTCTGTCAGCTGCTTGCTATCTTGGATGCGCTCATTGTTTCTGAGGCTTTTGATGAGGAGACAGGCTCCCGCCACCACTGGTCCCGCAAGTGCACCGCGGCCTGCTTCGTCGATCCCGACGATGACGGCCTTGGGAATCAAGGGCTGGTGCTCTGAAGAGTGCGCAGTATTTCGCGTGCAATTTCCGCTTCGTTCCAGGGGACGGGGCCTTTGAGCGTGGAAAAGCTGGTGTACGGGCCCATTCCGCAGAGCACCACTGCATCCCCCTCTTTCGCTTCTCTGAGGATCCACGCAATTGCTTCCCGACGACTGAAGATCTTCTTCGCTTCGCATTTGTTCTGTTGCACTCCTGCCCACACTTCCTCCAGAACTTTGTGGGGATCCTCGCCGTATGTTTCATCTTCCGTTACCACCACTACGTCGGCGAGTTCACTCGCTATCCGGCCCACCTCCGGTCTTTTTTCCTTCATGCGGTTACCGCAGCTTCCGCAGAGCACGAGGACACGTCCGTGTTCTCCCACGACGGACCGCAGCGTGGAGAGTGTTTTGATGTATGCCTGCAGCGAGACGGTGAAGTCCACAAAGACGCTGAAATTCTGTCCCTCTTCTATCGGTTCCAGGCGTCCCGGGGGGCTCCGGAAATCCTGCAGAGCTTCCACACTGCGGCTCACTGGTACGCCGAGCGAGGAGCAGCAGGCAATAGCGCAGAGAGCGTTATCGAGATTGAATGAACCTGGAACAGAGAGGGTGAGTGTGAGAGGTTCCTCGCTCCCGGCATGCAGGAGTGCTGAGGAGCCGGTGGCGTGCAGTGAGATGTCAGACAGCCAGAAGTCCGCGTCGCAGTTGCCGTACGTGAGCATCTCCCGCGTGGGGATTTTCTGGTACATCTTGTAACTCTCATCTGCAGCATTGAGGATCATGGTCCCTCTGCCGCGGAGCATCAGGAAGATTTTTCCTTTGTCCTTCCGGTACTGTTCCATGGAACCGTGGTAGTCGAGGTGTTCCAGGGCAGTATTCGTGATGGCGGATACCGAAGGGAATGTGTAGCTGACGCGCCCCTGCACCAGCCCGTGGGAAGACATTTCCACCACTGCGTGCGTGCTGCCCCTGGAGACGAGCTTACGGAGGAACCGCTGCAGAACGAAGGGGCTCATGGATGTCTGGTGCGTCATGTTCTCCTTGCGCTCGTTGCCGATTTGAAAATAGGTGGTGGAGGCCGAGCCCGCTGTGTGACCGGTCTTCAGGAGAATGTGCGCGACCATGCCGACCGTGGTTGTTTTACCATCGGTGCCTGTGATTCCAACGACGGTGAGCTTGCGCGCAGGGAATCTGTAGAGAACAGCGGCAAGAAAGGCTTTGAGGTGGTGCCACCACAACCGAAGGGGATGCCGCTGCGGGATGAGAGCTTTCAGTCGGCCTATCATGCAGCGCCAAGGATACCACGGCACTGCCTGATATCATCCAGTATCTGTGCTTTGAGTGCCTCGACTGAAGGGAAATTAAGGATCTTGCGGAGAAACTGCACGACGGTGACGGTCACGGTTGTGGGAAGGAAGGAGAGTTCGGTGTCTATGAGGTGTATTTCACAGGCGCGGGAGTCCTGGAACACCGGCCGGGGTCCGTAGTGCATGGCGCCCATGTAGCGGGTCGGGTTATCCTCAATCTCCACAAAGCAGGCGTAAATTCCCTCCTGCAACTTCTCGGGAACAGCCGCAAGGTCAATGTTGATAGTGGGAATGCCGTATTCCCTGCCTCTTCCAGCGCCGCTGATGGCCGATGCGCTGAATGTGAGTGGAACGGGAATCCCCATAGGACGGAGGTTAATGCTACTGCGCTTTTTCCATTGCTTCCCGGGCGCTGTCTGCCATGTTCTGCGCAATGGTCTGCACCTGGTCTCCGAGAGTGGCGAGGCTTATTTCTGCGCCTTTGGCCTGTTCAGCAAGCGACCAGGCATCTTTTGCAAGTTTCTCCGCCTGAGCGAAGTCGCTGTTCACGCCGCTGCGGTATGCACGGACAAGGGCGCGGAACGCTTCGGAGATCTTGAGGGCACCAATGACGATCGGTTCGTTTGGTTTGCTGGTGTGTGCGCCACGAGCAGCGAGGAGAGCCCGTGCAGATGCGTACTCTGCCTGTGCGATGTTGTTGTTCTCCAGCATGGAGAGAATGATGATGATCTCATTCTCCGCTTCCGAAAGAAGTGCCTGTGTACGGCGTCCACGCTCGTACATGAGGTACCGGTGGAGGAGGAGTGCAGTCTCTCCGCGTGTCAATTCGTTTGCCGGGTGCAGGAGCCCGTCCTGACCGACCATTGTCATGGAAGAGGCGAGAGCAAAGCGAAGATAGGGGTAGAACCACTCATCCACATTGGAGACATCCGAAGAGAGAGGAAGGCGTATTTCGCTATACGCGCTCACAGGATCGACTTTCTGAGCAAGTAGAAGCATTTTTATGAATTCCACTTTCATGATAGGGCGTTCGCCAAGGAATGAGGTTTTCTTTGGCGGTCCGTCGACAATGCCGTTCGCTTTGGCGATTTCTACATACGGGAGGTACCAGGCATCCTGCGGGATGTCGCTGAAATTTGTACCCTGTATTTGATCGAGTTGTTCTTGTGTCACGAGTCCTCCGATAATGATTTTCAGTGCTTCCGCGCGGTTCACTTTCTGGTCCGGCCGGAAGGTTCCGTCGCTGTACCCTGCGATGATGTTCTGGCTTTTCAGGTACTCGGCTGCGGCAAACGCAGGATGATCGGGAGGGACATCGCTGAATGATTGCTGTTGTGCAAGAGCAAAACTCGGGCATGCAATGGCAGCAGAGATGCAAGCAGCAGCAACAGAGTGATGGAAGCGTATCATTGTCATGGGGAGAGAGTATCAGGCTGAGAGTATCAGAGTGCGCTCGCAGCGACAAGCAGGGCATACGTAGACGCTGCAGTCTCTGCGGAGAGAGCAGAAACACGCAGACAGACTATGTTTCTTATAAGAACTTTTCCATAGAGGAAGATTCGTGAAATCTCAGAGAGAAGCAGGCAGGGGGAAGGAGAGCGGGATGTCGTATTTCAGTACGGGTTGGTCATTTCAAGGATGACTTTCGAAAAGGAATATTCTGTCAGCTGAACGCTCAGATACATACAAACATGCCTCTTCTTGCGCTTTTGGAGTCTTTCCTCTTGAGAAAGGGAAGAGATCAGATACAGAAGGACAGAGAAATTGACCAAAATGCTAAAATATATTATAATATCTATACAGAGGTCTTGAAACACACACGCAACACCACACTGCGGGATGTGCAAAGAATGCAGCAACGTGCAGAGTATTTAGAGTTGTCGCATGGAGCAGTGCTCCGGTTACAGTGGATTGCATTTTATTTGACGCATGGGAAGAACATTAGCGTTACCGCAAGGCATTTTGGCATCGCCCGTTCGACATTTGTCCGCTGGGAGAGCAGGTTTGATCCGCAGCATCCCTCCGCGATGGAAGAGCGCCCAAGAAGTCCGCGGAAGGTCCGCTGTCCGGAGACTCCTGCGGAGGCAATTGGATATATACAGCAGTACCGCAGGGAACAGCCCATGATTTCCAGGGAGCGAATCTGCGAGAAGCTGCGGAATGAGCATCACATTGCCCTCTCCAGTTCTACGGTTGGTCGCGAAATCCAGCGCCACGGGTTCTTTTTTGCGCAGACGCCATCGCATGTCCAGAAGAGACGTGCTGCTCTGCAGAGGGGGCTACCTCGGAGTGTGGATGAACGCAAAGATCAAGAGGATGCGTCTCTTCCAGAGAGCGCAGATGGGGCGTTTTCATTTTCTCCGCAATTCAGCGTCTAGCATGACACACAAACACATTTCCATCGGCTCACGCATTCTGATGGTCTGTACCATCCTGACTGTGTGCTCCGTACCGCGACAGGCAATTGCAGCGGAGAGCACATCATTCAAACTGTATGAAAATCATCCCAATACTGCGGCAGGAAATCCGGCTGCATCCACCAATTTCTCTTTTGATACCAATCGAATGACCTGGCGGCTGCTGCCGCTTGCAAGTTCCAGCTTCCGGCTGGTATCGGGCTTCACGCCATCTGGCGGGGGTGGGTCTTCCAGCGGAGGCGGCGGATCTTCCAGCGGCGGTGGTGGTGGTGGAGGCGGCGACGATAGTGGAGGGGGACACCGTGGGAGAGAGCCCGTACCTCCGCAGGAAGAACCGCCAGCAGAAACTCCGGTGGTTCCCGAGGAACTGCCTGAGTTATATCCATCGCTTCTGCCAGTGCGGCCTGCGGCACCGGTAAAACCAGCACCGCAGGAAGCGCCTGGCGCTCCGCTTGCGCAGTTCTCTCGTGTGGGAAGGGAAGCGGGTGTTCTCAGAGTTCCTCTGATCGATGTACCTCAGCAGGCAGCACCAGTACGGAGCGCTTGTCCGGTCATGGAGCTACAACAGATGTCTGTTTTGGTATTGCTCCTCCTGCTCGCGCTCTACTGCGTGGGATCTGCGTTCTTCCTTGTGCGGAAGGTACTGGCGATTCATACGTATCAACAAACAGATCGTTCCTCATCCTCTGCTGCTTCCCATGGTGGAAAGAGAAAGTCGGCATTTGCCACGCGTGATCTTCACTTGCAATGCGAAAGAGTAAAACCTTCCAGGAACACCAAACGATCATGACATTCCTTCGCGTCCGCATCGGCTTTGCACTCGCAGCGCTCTCCATGGGGGTCTTACTCCCCGCGGTTCTGCCGGTGCATGCTGCATCTGTGGGACCGCAGAGAATCGTCTACGATGCGCATCTGTTGAACAGCAGCGGTGACGCAATCACCACTGCCCACTCGGTGCGCTTCAGCTGGTGGACGAGCGCGGATTCCGTCGCCGGCGACACGACTGCAACAGGCACGCTCAACACAAGCGCATCCGCCTACGCGAACTGGCAGGAAGTGCATACGGTGACGCCGGACAGCAACGGGTACTTCTCCGTGGAACTCGGAAGCGTGACGGCGTTGCCGGATTTGAGTACTTTCACGTCGCAGCAGCTCCAGAGTCTCTACTTGCAGGTGGAAGTAAAGGCCTCTGGTGTGGCGGATACTTCGTACGAGCTGCTTGACCGGGATGCATCGGACAGTGCAGTGGATCGTTCTCCCATCGATACGGTGCCTTTTGCGTTGAATGCGGACAGAGTGGACTCGCATGATACGGGAACGGCCAGCGGTTCGATTCCCGTCCTGCAATCCGGTGGGCTCCTTTCGCTTGGGATGATCCCATCCGGGACTGACAGAAACGAGTTCACCATCGATGCCGATGACTCCGCTTCCGGATCTCTCACGCTGCGGTTCGGCACAACGCTCTCAAAAGAGCTCACCTACGACCAAAGCAACGGTTGGTTCAACTTCAACGATGACGTGAGGATAGAGGGGAGCCTGACTGTCACAGGGCTCATCAACGGGATCGATATTGCAACGCTGGGTGATTCGGTGGATACCCACCTGAAGGTTGCAAGCGGCGCAGGCCTGACGGTGAGCATTGCCGGCGGCAGCTACCGTATCAACAGTGCCATTACCGACTATGCAGGCAGCGGGAGTGTTGCTCTCTCTGATGAAACGACGAACTACCTTTTCTTCACGGAAACCGGGCTCACCGTGAATACAATAGGATTCCCCACCGATAAGAGCTACATTCCGCTCGCTGCTGTGACAGCCGCAGCCGGGAGTATTACAGGAGTGACGGACAGGCGGGTGCTCCAGAGCGATGACAGGGAACGCACCGTGGAGAGCGTCTTCCACCCGCAGTATGCCAATGCCGCGTTGCAGGGAGATGCAACCAATAACGTCGGCCAGCTCTCTGTGGACCACGACGAGATCTCCAAGAACAACTATTACCGCTGGACCAGCACCGTTTCTACCCTGCAGGATTACGATGTCATTGTGCGTGTGACATTGCCACCGGATTTCAAGCAGTGGACAGCAGATCCGCTCAGCGTGACGTATCGGTCGACGTCGGCAGACAGCGCTGAGAACAAGCTGGATGTGTCGGTGTTCGATACCAACGGGACGCCCGTCGTACTCTCCGGTGCCACCACTGATCTCGCCGGTACCAGCTGGGCAACGACCAATGTTGATTTCCTTGGATCTCCTGTATGGACTGCAGGGAATGAATATCTCATCAAATTCAAGATGTATGCCAGGGGGAATGCACAAATGCACTTGGGTGCATTGAAGTTGCAGTACAGAGAATTCCTGTCGGGAGCAGAGTAAGAGGTTCAGCATTCTTTGTGATTGGCTGCTTTGATATATTTATGAAATGTCAAGTTACTGATTCTTGTCATAAGTAAGAAATATCATTATAATGTGAAGAAACATTCTGAAAATCACAGAATGCTTCATGAGGAAAATACAGATACATCTCACTCTTGAATCATATGTCTCCTTCTCTGCGGTTCCGGCTTCTTCTCTCGGCAGGCGTTGCCACGGCAATGATATTTGGAATACTCCCTCCTGTTGCAGAGGCGAGCAGCTGGAGCCCGACGCTGCTCGTGAATACGGAATCGTTCAATATCATTGACGATGGCGATGGTTCTTCAAATATCGAGCTCCGCTTCGGGGACAGCGCCAATGAAATACTCCGCTGGGACATCACGAATGCGCGGTTCCAGTTCACCGATGATGTTCATGTGGAGGGAAACATCACCGGCAGCGGCACGCTCACTGTGGATGGCGCGATGAAGACGAAGAGTGATTTCACGCTGAACTCGGATAACGGCGCAGCGGATGCAGTGCTCACCTTCGGATCGGACTCAGTAAGCGAAACGCTGAAGTTCCTGAATAACGAAGACCGGTTTGAATTCAGCGATGACCTCAGGGTTACCGGCGGGATGTACGCATCGGGATCGCTCATTGTGGACGGTGCTGCCACCTTTAAATCAACTCTGAAGATCAATGGTGTTACGTACACGTTCCCGTACAGCGACGGGACCTCTTCCGGAAAGGTACTGAAAACGGACGGCGCTGGCAAGCTTGTGTGGTCCACGGATCAAAATACTGCCACCACCTACCAGGCAGGAGAGGGTATCCAATTGAGTGGTACTGTGTTTTCCCTCACCGATACGGTAACGGGGACGCTTTTGCAAGCTGCTACCACGCTGGCTTCCTCCGGCAATTTGGTTGTGGAGACTACGACGACGCTCAATGGTGCAGCAACCGTGAACAGTACGCTCGATACGACCGGCAATATCACCACGGATGCAAACCTCACTATCAATGAGGACAACGGCGCAGCGGATGCTGTGCTGACCTTTGGAAGCGATGGCACCGCTGAAACATTGAGTTTTTTGAATACGGCGGACAGATTTGAATTCAGCGATGATGTCTATGCAACCGGGGTCGTGCGTGCACATGGCGGTCTTTCCGGTGCTTCCCTCACGGTTGATGGTGCTTCTGTGAGCATCAATGGTGCTGCCTATTCCTTCCCGAATTCCTACGGCTCGGCGAATCAGGTGCTCACCTCGAACGGTGCGGGGTCGCTGACATGGTCCAACCTCCAGAACGGATCCGGCAATACCGTCTTCCTCAGTCCCGAGTACCCGAATGCCGTGTACTTTGCGAGCGGATCCTCGTTTATCGGCCAGCTGTCTGCTTCCGGTGGCAACCTTTCCAGTCTGGAAAATAACTACAAGTGGACTTCTACAAAGGCTTCCATCCAGGATTACTGGGTTTCCTCCCGGATCAAGGTCCCGCACAATTTCTCCAGCTGGGCGCCGACACCCATCCAGTTCCGCTACAAGACAGGGACGGCCACGGCTTCGCAGAACCATACCACTGTGCGCTTCTTTGACACCGCGGGGACGGAAATCGCTTTGACGAACGGCGGAGGACTCACGAGTACCTCGTGGACCACGGCGAATATCACAGGCCCGCAGGCTTCGGGCACGTACACGCCGGACGGGTATATCACGGTCATGGTGAAGCTTGCAGCGAACAGTACTGCTTCTGCGCAGACGAATGCGGGGTACATGAACCTCAACTGGCGGACAACGACGCCTTGAGGATGAGAGAAGATGAGGGTGAGGATCAATCCTCTTCCGGCACGGCCCGGAGGCGGGCTAGAAACCGTAGAAGTAGAATGAATTAACCGGAGTGCTCTCAGCAGGTTGCTCTGACGATGGTGATCCGTAGATCACCACCCTGTTGTTCGTTGAATCGGCAACGTAGAGCTGCTCCGACGCTGCATCGTAGTGGATCTGCCGGGGGGCGGAGAGGCCGTCCTGCGTGACACCGGCAGTGGCAACAATGAAGGAAGGCTGCCCCAGCACTCCTACGGCGTTCTCGCCGTCTGAGATGTTCGCAGTGTCGTAGATGAGGATGCGGTTATTTGTGAGATCAGCTGCGTACAGCTTGTTGTTGCTGGCATCGAAGGCAAGGCCTGTTGGTGCGCTGAGACCGTTCTGCGTGGTAGAAACAGCGTTCCAGTAGTAGTTTGTCTGCCCGAGAACGTAATCTGGCAGATGGTCACTGAGGGTATTGTTTGTAGTCAGGTTATAGACAAGGATGCGATTATTCGTGGTATCTGAAACGAAGAGGCGGTGGTTTGTAGCATCCACGGCGACTCCGTTCGGCGCATTGAGCCCCAGCTTGTAGGAAGCGTTGTTCGCTGTCCCCTTGAAGTAAATTGGCCCGGGGGGATTCAGTTCGTTATCGAATTGCCCGAGGACATTCACCGCGTCTTCTCCGTTTGCCGTGGAGGCAACATTGAAAACCGAGACGCGGCTGGAGGTAGTCTGTGGCACGTACAAGAGAGAATTTGCTTCATCGATGAATACACCGGTAGGTCCATTCAGTCTCGACTGGGAGGTAACGGCGGTGGCAGTGGTGAAGTTCGGCTGCCCGAGGACATTCACCGCGTTCTCGCCGTCTGAAATGGACGCCACGTCGTACGTGGTCACGCGGTTGCCGGTGTATTGGGAGGCATAGAGGATATTATTTGTGTCATCGAAAGCGATGCCGTAAGGAGCGTTCATGCCCGCCTGCGTGGTTGCTGCCGTGTTGCTTGTGAAGATGCTCTGTCCCAGCACGTTCACTGCGTTTTCACCGTTGCTGACCGAAGAGACATCGTACGTCGTCACGCGGTTCCCGGTAGATTGGGCGACGTAGAGAATTTGGTTTGTGCTGTCGTACGCGAGGCCGCGCGGAGCGTTCATGCCTGCCTGCGTGGTTGCTGCCGTGCCGCCTGTGAAGTTACTCTGTCCCAGAACGTAATCAGCATCCACTCCATTTGCGATCCCCAGAGTATTCACAAGATCAAAGGTCTTCACGCGGTTTGCTGTGGATTCAAGGGAGTAAAGACGGTTGTGGGCAGGGTCGATCAGAACGCCGGTTGGAGCTGAAAAGCCGTCGCGGGTCACAGCGGCAGTCGCCGTGGTGAAGTTCTGCTGACCAAAGACACCAACCGCGTTCTCGCCGTCGCTGATGGCCGCTACATCGTAAGTGGTAATACGGTTTGCCGTGGTCTGCGCAACGTAGAGGCGTTTGTTGGTGCTGTCGTAGGTTATGCCCCTTGGGGCGTTCATGCCGGTTTGTGTGGTGGCGGCAGTTGTCGCCGTGAAGTCTGCCTGGCCGAGGACATTCACTGCATTTTCCCCGTCGCTGATCTCTGTAACATCGTACGTTGTCACGCGGTTGCCGGTACCCTGCGAAACAAAGAGCACCGTGCTCCCGCTCAGGGCGAGACCGTAGGGCACGTTCATGCCGGCCTGCGTCGTGGCTGCTGCAGTGGCTGTGAAGGTGGACTGCCCCAGCACGTTCACGGCATTCTCCCCGTCGCTGATCGCCGTGACATCGTACGTCGTTACACGGTTGCCTGTGGATTGTGAAACGTAAAGGCGGCTGTTCGCACTGTCGTACACCACATCCTGCGGGACGTTCATGCCTGCCTGGGTAGTTGCGGCGGTTGCCGTAGTGAAGGCCGCCTGGCCCAGCACGTTCGCCGCATTCTCGCCGTCGCTGATTGCGGTGACGTCAAAGACCTTCACGCGGTTGCCTGTGCCCTCCGCGACGAAGAGGCGGTTGTTCACGTCGTCGTACGCAATCCCGTTCGGGACATTCAGGCCTGTTTGCGTGTTTGCTGCCGTGTTGCTGGAGAAGTTGGTCTGTCCCAGCACGTTGTCGGGAAGGCGTTCCACAAGCAGATCGTTGCTGTCGAGGTTGTAGACGAGGATGCGGTTGTTGCCCGTATCGGACACGAAGAGCCTGTGGTCTGTTGGATCCAGTGCGAGACCGATGATGGGGGCGCTCAGGCCAAGCTTGCTCGGACCGTTGTGGGCAACCGTCTTGGTGTACACCGGCACGGGGACGGAGAGGTCGCCGTTGTACTGCCCAAGCAGATCCACGGCGTTCTCGTTATCCGCGACTTCGGTGATGTCAAACACCGAGACCCGGTGGGATCCTGATTGCATGGCGTAGAGCTTCCTGTTCGCAGAATCGACGAACACGCCGGTGGGGTTGTTCAGGCCTGCCTGTGTGTTTGCCGGCGCCGCACCTGTGAAGTTGGCCTGGCCGAGGACATTCACTGCATTCTCCCCGTTGCTGATCGCCGCGACGTTGTAAGTCTTCACGCGGTCGCCCGTGGCCTCCGCAACAAAGAGCGTGGTGCTCGTGCTGTCATAGGCAAGCCCGCGCGGGGCGTTCATGCCCGCCTGTGAGTTGGCAGCCGCGGTGTCCGTGAAGTTGCTCTGCCCAAGAACGTAATCCGCATTTTCGTTGTCAGAGATAGATGTGACATCGTAGACCTTCACGCGGTTGCCGGTACCCTCCGAGACGAAGAGCCGCTGGGTGGCGCTGTCAAACGCAAGTCCGTAGGGGACGTTCATGCCTGTCTGGGTGGTGGCGGCAGTGGACGTAGTGAAGAGTGCCTGGCCAAGGACGTTCACCGCATTTTCGCCATTGGTGATTGTTGTGAGATCGTAGGTGGTCACGCGGTTGAGAGTGGGGTCCGCGACGAAGAGGCGCCGGTTTGCGCTGTCGTAGAGGACATCGGAAGGCGCGCTCATGCCTCCCTGTGTCGTGGCTGCTGTTGTTCCCGCAAACGTGGTCTGCCCAAGAACGTGCACAGCATTTTCGCCGTCGGTGATTGCCGCAACGTCATAGATTTTTACGCGGCTGCCCGCACCCTCCGCGACGAAGAGCAGGCTGCTGCCGCTCATGGCGAGGCCGTTGGGCGTCTCCAGGCCTATCTGAGTGGCTCCAGCGGCATTGGAGTGGAAGTTCGTCTGTCCGAGCACGCTGTCCGGAATACGGTCGATGAGGGAATCATCGGGGTTGAGGTTGTACACCAGAATACGGTTGTTGCTTGTGTCCGAGAGGAAGAGCCGGTCACCGCCTGCGTCGAGGGCCATGCCTATGATGGGAGCACTCAGGCCCAGTTTGTTCGGGCCGTTGTTGGCTGTGGTCTTCGTGTAGATGGGCTGCGGATCGCTTAAGCTGCTGTCCGTCTGGCCGAGGACATCGTTGGAGTTCATTCCGTTGCGGATGCCCGGGGCGAGGCTGTAGACCTTCACGCGGTTGCCTGTGTTCTCTGCCACAAACAGGCGGGTGTTTGTGCTGTCGTAGACCACGTCCACAGGCACATTCATCCCTACCTGCGTCGTCGCGGCCGAGTAGGCAGCAAAGGTGGCCTGTCCGAGGACGTTCACGGCGTCCTCTCCGTTGGTAATTGAAGAAACGTCGTAAGTAGTTACGCGGTGACTGCCGCCGTTCACAATGAACAGACGGTTGTTCGCATCATCGTATGCAAGGCCGTATGGTAGGTTCAGCTTAGCCTGCGTGCGCGCTGTCGAATTGGTGTAGAAGTTGGTTTGTCCCAGCACGTTATCAGGCACGCGGTCGAGGAGCGTGTTATCTGTATCAAGGTCATACACGAGCACGCGGTAGTTGCTGCTGTCCGAGAGGAAGAGCCGGTGATCGGTGGGGTCCAGGGCAATGCCCGTATTCGGTGCGTTGAATCCCAGCTTGTGGGCTGCGTTATTGGCTGTTCCCTTCGTGAAGATTGGCGACGGTGCGCTGACTGTGCCGTCATCCTGTCCGATGACATCCACGGCAGTTTCTCCGTCTACGATCGAAGCGACGTTATAGACAACTACCCTGTTATTCGTGGAATCTGCGACGAACAGCTGCCCGCCCGATGCGCTGTCGTAGACGATCTGCCGGGGAACCGAGAGGCCGATCTGTGTGACTCCTGCTGTTGCCGTAATGTAGTTCACCTGTCCCAGTACGCTCACTGCGTCTTCGCCGTTCGTAATGGACGTGACGTCGTAGACCTTGATGCGATTGCCGGTACCCTCCGAGACAAAGAGCCTTTGGTTGGTGCCGTCAAACGCAAGGCCGTTCGGAACGTTCAGGCCGGTCTGCGTGTTCGCTGCTGTGTTGGAGTAGAAGTTTGTTTGTCCCAGCACGTTGTCTGGGAGCATGTCCACCGGAAGATTCCCCGTTGTTAAGTTATAGACGAGGACGCGGTTATTCGTGGTGTCTGCAACGAAGAGCCGGTGGTTCACAGGATCCACAGTCACTCCGTTCGGGGCGCTCAAACCAAGCTTCGTTGGCCCGCCATTGGCTGTGGCTTTGGTGAACACCGACCCCGGAGCGGAGAGATTGTCATCGTACTGTCCGAGCACATCTGTGGCGTTCTCGCCATCGGAGATGGAGGTTACGTCGTACAGTGTGACACGGTGGCTTCCTGTTTGCCCTACGTACAGGCGGTTGTGAGCCGCATCGATCAGAACACCGCTCGGGGCGTTCATCCCTGCCTGTGTGTTGGCTGCGGCCGTGGCTGTGAACGTAGTTTGCCCGAGCACGTTCACGGCATTCTCTCCGTTGCTGATCGAGGCCACATCGTAGGTGGTCACGCGGTTGTTCGTCGCCTGCGCGACATACAGCAGGGAATCCACGCTGTCGTAGGTAATGCCCCTTGGGGCGTTCATGCCTGCCTGCGTGTTGGCTGCGGCAGTTCCCGTGAACGTCGATTGCCCGAGGACGTACGCTGCATTCTCATTGTCACTGATCGCCGTCACGTCGTAGACCTTCACGCGGTTGCCGGTGCTTTCCGAGACGAAGAGCCGCTGGTTCGCGCTGTCGTAGGCAAGCCCGTAGGGGACGTTCATGCCAGTCTGGGTGGTGGCGGCTGTTGTTGTGGTGAAGGCAGCCTGCCCGAGGACATAGGTAGCCGCCTCCCCATCTGTGATGGAAGAGACGTCGTACACCGTCACGCGGTTTCCTGTGCTCTGCACGACGAAGAGCCGCTGGTTCACACTGTCGTACGCGGCATCGGTCGGGAAGTTCATGCCTTCCTGAGTCGTTGCCGGTGCAATGGCGGTGAAGGTTGCCTGCCCGAGCACGTTCACCGCGTTCTCGCCGTCGGTGATAGAAGCAACATCGTAGACCGTCACACGGGAAACGGTGGTGCTATAGGCCTGTGTGACGAAGAGGCGGTCGTTTGTATCATCGAATGCAAGCCCGTTCGGGTAGTACATGCTCGCCTGCGTTGCGGACGCGTTATTGGACCAGAAGTTGCTCTTGCCGAGAACGTTATCCGGGATACGGTCAAGGAGGGCGTCATCTGCATCCAGGTTGTACACCAGCACGCGGTTGTTCACGGTATCCGAAATGAAAAGCCGGTGATCAGTGGGATCCAGGGCCAGGCCGAACGTAGGGGTGTTGAACCCCAGTTTATGGGCTGCATCGTTCGCTGTCCCTTTGCTGTAAATGGGGGAAGGAGTGCTGAGGTCGGCATCTGTCTGGCCGAGAATACTGGTCGCAGTCTGTGAATTCTCTATTGCATGGGCACTGGGAATGAAAATTCCATGGAAGAACAGCCCCACGCAGAGGGAGATGCAAAGCGCGTTGCGGGCCTTTGGAAAAGAAGAAAGTTGAATACATGAATTGTACAAACAATAGGGTGGGCAGCGAAGTGCATTAGATCTTCATCTGAGAAAACGACAAGGCAAATTGCACCGCCGCTTCAGTTCTCTTCGTATGTCCTTGATTCAGCCTGAGATATGAACTCGTAGGCCATGCGGGAGAAATCTTTCATGTAGCGCTTTGCGTGCTCTTGCGAGCCATGCACGAAGATGCAGAGGGAGTATGGGCGCCGGGGGATGAAGACAATGCCGCAGTCCCCGTAGGTGAAGAAATTCTCCTTCTGGTAGATGCCTACCTTGTGCGCAACAGGCACATCTGCAGGAAGACCAGCGGGCAGCATGTCGGAGAATGACGTTTCTGTGAGAATTCCCAGGATTTCATTGGCATCTTTCTTGGGCAGGGCAGCGGAGAGATAGAGGCTGCGCAGGATAGAGGTGTAGCTCTTGGCGGAGATCACCACGCCGTGTTCGCCCGATTCCTTGGGGATATCGAGATTGTCGAATATTTCGTTCACGAACCCCGGCCGCACGGATGCCATCTTTCTTCCGAGCATCTGCAGAGCTGTGTTATCTGAATCCTGGAGCATGAGATGCACAAGTTCGCGCACGGTCAGTTCCGCTCCCACTCCACGCTGCCAGAGCGCACCGAAGGTGGGATCCATATCCTCTTCTTCGAGGCGGACGACGTCATTCAGCGACAGCAGCCCTTCGTTCTTGAGCTGGTAGAGCTTGATGGTGACTGGTACTTTCAGCAGGCTCGCCTCGATGAACGATGCCCGGTCATTGATGCCGATCGAAGAGCCGGACGGGAGGTACTCGAAGTGCAGTCCGAACGGTTCAGGAATCGTTTCCGCGTACGCAGCCATTTCCTTGCGGAGAGGCATGAGGTCAATGATGGTGTCGTTCGGGTCGGGCAGGAAAATCCTCTTAGACAGGTACGGTAACTCATCAGCTTTGGACATGGTTATTTCTGAGGAGTTACAGGCAGTGAGTGCGCAGGCAAGGAAGGCCAAGCATCCGAAGAATCTGAGGTGCATACTTGAGCGTGAGCTGTAAAGTATGCGTAATAGTATCTTCCTCCGGCGGTACCTGGGAAGAGAAAACGCATGCTATTTCCTCCTGATCAGCATGAGGAGGTCGTTGCTCTCCTGCACGCGTCCGAGCTTTTTGGAGACAGAGGCTTCCTCCTCGGCCTCCTGCAGTGATCCGCGAAGGTAGTAGGCCAAAGCGAGGTTAAAGTGCGCATCCGCGTACTCTGCACTCTCGTGAATGGCGCGCTTGCAGGCTTCTATCGCGTCTTCTGTCCGCTGCCGGGTGAGATGCAGCGCACAGAGGTTATTCCATGCTTCGGCGTACCCGGGGTTCAGCTTGATGGCCGTGCGGAAGGATTCTTCAGCCTCTGCGAACTTGCCTTGCCCGGCTTGTGCTATGCCCTGCTCATTGAATTCCAGGGCATCCTGTGCCGGATTTGCCAGATTTGGGGGGGATGCAGGAGGCGGTGGACTCTCCACTTTTTCCTGCCTGTCGTTCTGTTCAGGTGCAGTGCTTGTCTCGCGTTCCTTCGGTTGCAGCGGAGGAGACTCCTTTGCTCGCCGGCGGTAGTACCACGCCCTCCACGTATGCCCTGCGTCCTCGAATATCTTGGCTATGAAACCGTAGTTGATGTCCGGGTAATTGTTCCCGGCGTACTTCAGGAGCTTCACGTACGCTTCCGATGCCCAATCCGGCTGTCCCTCGCTGACGTACGCGGCGCCCAGGATTGCGTATGGTTCTGGAGAGAACGGGCGTACCCGCAGTGCCGCTTCTGCGAGATCTTGGGCATCGGCATTGCGGTGCTGTCCTATCGCCAATCTGGCGAGCGCAAGCGTCGCTTTCACGCCTTCCTCGTTTCCCTCACGCATGCGCTCCAGTTCCGCAATGAACGCTGGCAAGTCTGTTTCTGCAACAGTGCTGAAGTTCGTATCAAATTGAATAGCTGTTGCCCTGAGGTGCTTGTAGCGGAGCCGATCAATGGTAGGCTGATTATCGGTGGTTTTCTTCAGGTACACGGCTACCCAGTCGTCAAGGTACACCAGAGACCAGAGAGGATCGCGCTCAAGCACAGCACAGTACGGCAGGCGGTCTTTCTCTCGTATGGCATCGTAATCCACGAGCGCATAGCTGATGTCATAACGCTCCGAAAGCTCTTTCCAGACTGCAGGGTTTATGCCTGCAGCGTACGTTCGCGTCATGAGTTCCATGCCGTAGTCTACATTCCTCCCGTCGATGAAGACCTTGCGGTCCGGATACCCGCGGTAGATCAGGTAACCGCCGATGCCGTAGGTGTTGAACATGTTTCCCGTGATGTTCTCGCGCTCTATGAAGTCGTACGCTCCGCGGGCGAGATCGAACTGTCCGAACCCGTAGAGGTTGTCCTGCCGTTCAAAATCCATGGAGCGCGCGTACGCGGCACGTCCGAGCAGGAGAACCGCCAGAAGAACTGCGGAGATGACAGTTCTTCTTCTCTTTTCCATCCATTCCCGCAGAGGATCCATCCGCTCACTTCTGCTTGCGTGGTAGAAACACAGTGCCAGTGCAACGAAGATGAAGAGTATCTCATGCCGGAATGCCTGTCTTGAGAGGTACGCTGCTGTCAGCAGGAGGAGCAGGCTGAACAGGCGGTGCTGTCTGGCATACCAGAGGGAAGCGAGTGCGAGGAGCCAGAATGGCCACAGTTCTCTGAAATAGAGCGGCCATTCCCTCGGTCGCCACTCGGCTATGTAGAGAATGGTCTGGTCGTTCATGAGGCTCTGCAGGTACCGGAGGGTGCCAAACCCGTTGGGAGGGGACACGAGGACGGCAGCCATGAGCGCAAGAACTCCGCAGAGGAGGAATACTGTCTGCTTGTTCTCCTCAGATCTCCATCGCAGCCAGTACCAGCATTCCTGGAGGAGGAGGAAGGAGACGGTTGCGCATCCGAGGAGTGCGGCAGCCCCGTGCATGTTCACCCAGAGCAGTTCTGCGAGGACGAATACAATCGAGATGCGCAGCTTCGTGCGCAGGGATTGCGCATCCAGGAATGTGAAGGAGAGCAGGAGGAAGAGAGCGAAAAACACGAACGTGAAGAGCTGCGGGCGTTCAAGGAAACTCCCTTTTGTAATCACCACTGCCCACACGGCAAGGAGGATATTCGGGAACACTCTTCTGCGATTCAAGAGCAGGAGGAGTCCCATGCAGATGGATGCGATCATGCCGCGCAGCAGGATGATGCCTGTGGCTCCGAAGGTAGTGAAAAGCAGCGAGAGGATGATCTGTGCCAGCCATTCGTGCGTTGCGAGATACGGCTCACCTGCGCGCGTATGAGCAAAGGGATCGACCTGAATACTCTGGTGCGTGTGCAGCATGATGTCTCCCGCCGTGACGTGCCACCAGAAGTCCCTGTCCATGATTTTGAACGTGCAGATCCAGAAGATGGCTGCAAAGCAGGCTACGATGCACAATCTCTTTCCCCATCGCAGGGCGTATGGAGAAGGAGTCCAGTGGACTATGGCAAAGGAAGGAACCATACCTTCCTGCATTGTACCTGTTTCTCCTTTGTCCGGCAGTGGCGCAACCTTGGCCGCTCAGTATTTTCTGATTCCTCTGAGGTTGAGCGTGAGGCCGCTCCCGGCGAACGTGCTGCCCACGGTGGTGACATCGAGAGTCATGACAGCGTCGGTGGGCAGATTGGTATCGGAGAAAACTGCATTGGATCCGCCGGTGGTGGCGCCCGCTGCAATTACCGGTTTGGCACTGAATATGGAGACTCCGTCTTTCTTCACATCTACGACAACCCCGGTGCCTGTTGGTGCTCCGTTGATGTCCATCATCACACTGGAGAGTGTCACGCCGAACGGCATGCGCACTTTTGCCCCCTTCGATGTTCCTACTGCGAGAGTACCATCCAGGTACCAGACCATCCCTCCGACGGGAGTGAACCACTGCGGTGCCTGTGACCCCTGAGAGACGAGCACTGTTCCGGATGCTCCTGCAGCCGTATTCCGCAGGGAACTTCCTGAAGAGTAGACGAGTGCGCCGGAGGTGGAGAGATTACTGACCCGCAATGCGGAGCCGGAGATAGTTCCTATGACATCCAAATCCGCTTCAGGTTCGGAAGTATTGATCCCGATGCGGTTATTGGTGCCATGGACGAAGAACAAGTTTGTCTGGTCGTCGGATGCTATGCGGAAATTCACTGCGAGATTGTTCACGTTGAAGATCGCCGTGCCTCCGGTACTAAAGGAGATCTGGCCGCCGCCGGCTTTCAGCGATGCGCCGGAGAGCGTGCCCTGCACCGACACGTCATCGCTGAACACGAATTCGTTGGTGGAATCGTTGAACCGTAGCGTTTCCGCCGCCGCGTCGTTCCCGAAAGTGAGCACGGCATCCGCTGCGGCGTTATCGGAATTGATCGTCAGGTTGCTGTTCGTAAGAATGGCTCCCGATACGTTGAGCACGCCGTTATTGGCGATTGTCAGGCTCCCTGTCATGGTATCGCCCGAGACATTCACGTACCGCGCGTCGGCCGCGTCCTGCGTGAGTCCTCCCGCTCCTCCGTCATCCGTCCCGCAGACGAGTTCCCCGGCTGCATTGGTATCGATGGTATTGCAGTTCCGGAGGCTTGAGACTGTGAGTGCCGCGCCCGAAAGCGTGGCACCGACGTGGAATGAGTCATCCGTGCGGAGAATATTGGCTGCTTTGCGAAAGAGGTTGGTGTCGAATATCCCTTTGTAGCCGAAGAGCAAATGCGGTGCATTGTGCACCTGGGTATCGTCGCTGGCCATGTCGATCGCTATGCCGGGAGCATTCGTCGCTTCTGAATCAAGGAGCATGCCCGTGCCGTTGCTGTCCTGGTTGAGCAGGAGCGCGCCCGAATCATTCGCCTGGCTTGTCTGCACCGTGAGAGCTCCTGTCATGGTATCGCCGGAGACATTCACGTACCGCGCGTCGGCTGCGTCCTGTGTCACTCCTCCCGTCCCTCCCTCATCTGAACCACAGACGAGTTCCCCGGCTGCATTGGTATCGATGGTATTGCAGTTCCGGAGGCTCGAGGCAGTCAGTGCCGCACCAGAGAGCGTGCCTCGGATTTCGGCATTGCCGCTCACCGTGAGGGTTCCCGACGACGTGAGTGTGTTCTGCGCATGCACTACTGCGCCTGAGGCCGTCCCGAAAACCCCGAGGTTTCCTCCTATATAGACGTCATCATTGAAATTGAACCGGTCGAGCGTCCGTTCGAATGTCAGTTTCTTGCTCAGGGAATCGCCGAATTGGATGTAGACGTCGGCATCCACGTCGCTGTCATCAATGATCTGGAATGATTCCGTGTTCACGAGCAGGGTGGGGGACCACGAGCTCGCCCCCGCCGACCGGGGCAGCAGCAAAGAGAGAATGAACGCAAGGTTAAGGAAGATGCTCAAAAGCACCGTGAGCCTTCCGCAGCGTTTCCAGAGGGGCTGCATCCATGTGCAGAAGCGACAGAACGGGCAGGTGTGTACCTGCGCAGGAGCAATCTCTTTCGCATGGTGCTGCGGCTTCTCCTGTGCCTTGCTGGGTGCAGGTGTTGCGCGCCGGCACACAACCTCCGTATGGGGCGGCAGGTCTTTGAGTGTAGAGAGATCATTGGGATCAAACCTCCTCAGCCAACGGTAGAACGTACTGCGTGCAATGCGGAAGTGCCGGCATGTTTCGCTTACGGATTTGTGCTCTGCGAAGTGCATGAACCACTGCAGACGTCCCACAACCTCTTGTGAGCAATGCTGTTCAAGAGCCTGCTTTAGCAGCCTGAGGATATCTTCTCTGTTGACAGTGAGTCCGTGCATGAGTTTGTATGGGTGTTTCTCCCGGTGTAGCGCTACAGAGAGAAATCGAAATAGTATAACACGTTTGGTGCTCTTTTCCTAGAGCCGCAGGAGAGTAGGAGTTGTGCTGTGATGGTTCTTTGCACGTTGTAGCGCTCCAAACATAGATGACGTTCTCGATGCGTATCGTAAGCGAAAAACTCCGCACTGATGCGGATACTAGTGAGGTGGAGCGCTACAGATTACCTCAGGATTCGTTCTACGCTGCACTTGCTCTTCCTTCCTCATTCCCGGCACGCAGGATGTTCTTCACCGATTCGGGATCGAACAATCTTCCCTGTTTCGAGAGGGATGCGATGGCTTCCACCCTGCTCCGCGCTTCCCCGAGCGATAGCATATCCTGGGAACCATCGGGGTTCACCGGTCCGGGAAGGAGAGGGATGTTCATAAGCAAGGTCAGTGGGAGACGGACCACATTCCATGTGATGCCTGAAATGGTACGAAATGCTTTTCTTGGCGCTTCCGTAGCCAATTCCTTCCCTGCACGCACCGTTTCCCTCGGGACATGCAGCAGCGCATCGCCGATGGGTTTCGTGAGTTGATCGATGCCGGAATCCCATTCTTCCATATGTATATTATACCAATAATATGTGTATATTAGCTATTCCTCGCACAATCATCAGTCTTCTGTGAAGCACGCGGAGGCAGAGCCTCCGCGCTTCACCCTGAGCCCACCTCTGAAGGAATTACTTTCTGATGACGCGGCCGCAGAGCAGCCGCGCTTTGTCGAACGGGTAACAATGTGTGTGGAAGGGTGGCCGAGTGGCGTGCCACGAACCGGAGTCCCGCGAATGCGGGACGACTGGTTCAGGATGGAAGAATGGTAAGTTGTGGTAGCCTATGAGATGGAAGGGTGGCCGAGTGGTCGATGGCGACGGTCTTGAAAACCGTTATCCGCTCCATGCGGATCGTGGGTTCGAATCCCACCCCTTCCGCCACGATTCAACAGAGCTCACCGTGACAGTTCCTTTCTATTGAGGATAGTGGGATGAGAAGTTTATACTGAGCTAACCCGACACTGAGCCTGTCGAAGTGGAGGGTGAGTCGAAGTAAATCCCACCCCTTCCGCCACGATTCAACAGAGCTCACCGTGACAGTTCCTTTCTATTGAGGATAGTGGGATGAGAAGTTTATACTGAGCTAACCCGACACTGAGCCTGTCGAAGTGGAGAGTGAGTCGAAGTAAATCCCACCCCTTCCGCCACAGTTGAATTCGACCCTGAGCTTGTCGAAGGGCGAAGATACTGTGTCCCTCCGCCTTCGGCGAACGGGACTGCACAGCACAACGCTGCGCTCCGTACTTTTCTGCAGATTCCATATGAAGGAACCTTCCAACAGAGCGATCAATATTCTCCTCGCAACGAACGGCCTCGTGCTCGTTGCCGCTGCAATTTGGGCATCCTTTCATTCTTTACGATCCGGAAGCGAGTTTCATTGGCTGGCTTGTTCTCATGATCATCCTCTCGCCGTTCCTGCAGTTACTCACCACCATTTTTGCCGCCTACGTCACGTTGATGTATGAGAGCAGGCGAGTTCTCCGGACACGCTCGGCGTGCCATTCATGATCGCATCATGCGGTGCGTTCGTTCTTCTGCGGGAATTTCCTCGGGAATCCGATGTCAATGAGATGGAGCTCGCCGGTATACGATTGCGCCCCCTCGGCGAGAAGCCCGCTCTTGAGTACCCCGAAGACGGCGGTTTTCTTCGCGCGGATGCAGGGCCTGCGGGCTTCTCCTGTCGTTGCATCCATTCCTGAAGGAATATCCAAGGCAAGAATGTGTTTCCCGCTTCCGTTCGCCCAGTCGATGAGTTCGGCTGTGCGGCCGCGCGGATCGCCGGAGAGGGAGTAACCGAGCAGTCCGTCCACGATGCCGCTGGTGTGTTCCGGAGGCTGGGAAATGACCTCGCCTCCCAGTGCGTTCCACACGGAGAGTTGGTCCGCTGTCACCTGTTTGAGAGAGCTTGCCTCGTGGGAGAGGAGAACCACTGGCGTGCAACCCCAGAGCTTGAGCCACTTGGCGCAGACGAGGGCGTCGCCCCCGTTGCCGCCGGGGCCGGCGAGCAGGGTGATGTGCGTTCCTTCACCGAACATCTTCAGAGCTATTTCCGCTGAACGCATGCCGGCGATCTCCATCAACTGCTTGATGTCCACGCCGAGTTTCTCCACTGTAAAGCGATCAAGTGCCTCAGCTTGTGCGGCTGTGTAGGTGGTGGTGGGGAGGTTGGGGCTGATGAGCGGTTAGCGGTTAGCGACTAACGGCCAGTGTACTCGTGCTGACCGCTGACCGCTAACCGCTACTCGCTTTCATGCTGCCTTTGTTCTACCATACGCACAATGCGCAGGGCCCTCATACTTCTGGCCATTCTGCTCACAGCCTGCACTTCTGCTGAGAAGGCAGAGGAAGGTCTCATTACGACACTGGAGGGCACGCCGGTTTCTTTGGAAGAATTCACACAGGGCAAACCAGCCATTGTGTATTTCTGGTCCAGTCAGTGCAGTGTCTGTGAGGGGGAGATGCCGCTGCTGCAGGCGGCGGAGCAGCAACATGATGCTCTCGCGGTGGTGGGGGTGAATTTGCAGGAGCAACAGGCGGTGGCACGCGCGTTTGCGGAGACGAAGGGATACACGTTCGTGAATCTGCTCGATCCTGGCTCAGAGCTCAAGCGGCGGTTCGGCGTGTCCACGCAACCGGCAACACTCGTGTTTGATGCAGAAGGTCATGAGCTGCACCGGAAAGACGGAGCGCTTGCGGAGGGGGAACTGGCTCAGTGGCTGGAGGAGCTCCTGACAGGCGCATCCGAGGAACAGCAAATTTTGGGAGCGCAGGAGAGCCCCGTTCCTGAGGAGAGCATCCAGATTTCCGCCCCAACGCCGCTCCTCTCATTCTGGTACCAGGGGGAAGTGCGGCACACTATTCCGCTCGATCAGATAGTGAGCGGTGTGCCCAGCAGGGATGGGATCCCCTCCGTCGACAATCCACAGTTCCTTGAAGCAAGTCTCGCAACAGCCGAGTTTGACGAGATGCTTGGCATTTTTTTGGTTATCAATGATGACGCGCGGTTCTACCCCCTCGGGATTCTCAATTGGCATGAAGTGGTGAACGACACCGTCGGCGGCGTTCCTGTGAGCGTGACGTACTCTCCGCTCTCAGCGTCTGCCTTGGTGGTTGAGCGCACAATAAGCGGAGGAGCGGACACATTCGGTGTGAGCGGTTTGCTCTTCCAGAGCAACTTGCTCCTCTATGACCGGAGTACTCTCTCCCTCTGGGATCAGATCCGCGGGGAAGCGGTGGTGGGTCCTCTCACAGGGGAGAAGTTCAGGCGCGTGAAGAGCGATGTTCTCAGGCTTGCAGCGGTCAGGGAGGCATGGCCGCAGGCAAAGGTAATGAATACGATCACGGGCTTTGTCCGGGACTACAGCTCAGACCCGTACAAGGGATACGACCAGATGGAATCGACGTACTTCCCGGTGAATACCGCAGATGACCGGCTTGTAAGCAAGAAACCGGTGTACGGCATTGTGGTGAATGGGGTGGCAAAGGCCTATACCATCGAAGCGGTGCAGGCAGAGGGGAGAGTGCAGGATACCGTCGGTGGCGTGCGTATTCTCCTCCAATACGATGCGGCGACTGGCCGCGTTCGGTTCACGCGCTACTCAGATGCGGGGAAGAGCGAAGAGATTATTCCTCTGCGTTCCTACTGGTTTGCATGGGTGGCGCAGTATCCGGAGACGGAGCTCTACGAGTGATGCGGCGGACGGCGCGGCACCTGTCCGAGACCTGCAATGAGATTCTGCACTGACTGGATGTTCAGGATCTTTGCGTCCGGGTGGTTGATAGGCAGGGTCTTCCTCATGTTGTCAAGGTGCACGGAGGCCGTGGGCGTGAGTACGCGGAGATTCATGCTGTCTCTGAGCCGTTCCACTATGCGGAATTCGTGGCCCTTGCCTGCAAAACCCATGGGAACGTACACGGGTTTCGTTGCCGCAAAAAGTTCACACAGTTCTCGCTCACGCACTTCATCCAGCTCCGCGAGTTTATCTGCATACTGCAGGTACCACTGCATCTCGCGCAGGACATCATCCCTGTACCACCATTGCTCTCCAACAAGGCAAACGAGAGGAGCGTCGTCTTTTGCAGGATCCCAGCCGGTTCCTATGTTGTAATGAATTTCACCTTCCTGTCCCTGGAACCGCTCCCAAAATTCCTTGTATTTCTGTTGGTACTGGCGCATGAACGGTAACCATGTTGCCACGAACGCATTGATGAGTTGTTCAGTAGCTGCGGAATGCGCACCACGCGTGCCGGGATACGTCGTGTATGCGTAGAAGCATGGTGTGGAGCACGCACGCTGCTCAGCCATCCGCTGCTGGACATCCATGCAGTCTCTCAGGGCCCGGGGGTGATCGAACAAAAACTGCTGCGCTTCCGGCGTGTGAACATCGTGATCGGAACCGTCAAATTCGATAACCGGTCTTGCGATGGGAAAAGGGGTGTATCCCATTCCGTGCCGGCGTCCCTCGACGAAGAGGGGACAGTTCACACCTTCTGCTTGGAGCAAATGAACGAGCTGGAAGAGCTGTACCTGTGACTGCTTGGTTGCTTCCGGCGTTGTCTGCGGGTCGAATGCGTCATTGTCGTAGTGGCAGCTGGAGAGGAGGTATGCCGTATGGCATCCTGCTCTGGATGCGGGGAACCGCTCTTCTCGGACGATGCTCATCTCCGTTGCTCTCTCCACCGCCCTCTCGATAAGCGCAAGTTGGGAGGTTTCCGCACACTCCGCCTGCTGCGCGTTATCGATGCGGGAAGCAGTGGCGGCAGTAATTTGCTGCACGGGCATAGCTGCTGATTGTGGTTTTGCTGCAGTCGCCTCCATCCATATGCCATGCACTTCTCCGAGCACTCTTGCCTCTTCACGCGTGAGAGGTTCTCCCCGCACTGCCTTTTGAAATACTGTTTCAGGATCAGTTGTACTGCCTTTTGGTCCTTCTTGTACCATAAATACATAATACAATGATCAGTGATTTCTGCAAGTACTAGGAGAACTTCTGCTTCAAGTCCTCATTGCTTGGGAGTTTCTCCTTGGGGCACTCATTCATTGCCCAGAACTCCCTGAGTGAGTCCATGTACTTCTTCTCTTTCAGGAGCTTCTGGATGAATGGTTTCACGGTCTCCCGGAATCTGCTTAGTTGCAGATAGTGCGAAAGTTCGTACATGACGGTGACAAAAGCCTCTTCACCGCTGCGGATCTCCGCTCTCACTTCATCCTGGATGGCATCCGCGATGCTTTCCTTGTCTATGCCGGCCATGAGATACAGGTCCTTGGCGGGGGCGGAGGGGAAGTAATGGTTCACGCCGAGCCTGCGTAGGGAGCAGGGGAGTGAGAAGTCCGCGATGATGTCTGCGACTTGCGTCGCAAGACCCCCTTCGCTGTGGTGGTCCTCCACGACGACGAGGTGCCCTGTTTCCAAAGCCGCCTGAACGATGGCTGCGCTGTCGATCGGGCGCACACAGGCGACGTTCAAGACCCGTACCTGGATGGGTTTCGATGCCTTGGCGAATTCTTCTGCCACTGCCACTGCAGCATGGACAGGGATACCGGTGGCAATCACCGTCACCTGGTCGCTTGTGTCGCCCCGTCCCCGGATGAGGTCCGCTCTGCCATCGAAGGTGTAGGCCGGACCGTAGATGACCGAACCATCGGGAGATTTGAGCTGCTCGTGTCCGTCGCGGGGGAAGAAGGTGTACACACTCTGGTGCCCCTCTGCGATGAGCTCCATTGCACGTTCAGCCATGGCTGCTGCCTGGTTGCTGTCTGCCGTCATCCAGACCTGCGTGTGGTCGAGTGGAATATTGAGGTAGTTGCGTTCCTGATGTGTCTCTCCGTCTTCACCCACGCTCAAGCCTGCGTGCGTGCAGTCGTGCACAACACCGCAGCGCGTGTGTCCGCAGTTGATGTCTATGAGGCGGGCGTTCGCACGTGCCTCATTCGTTCCGAAGGTGGCGAATGTGTAGGTGACGGGGAGCAAACCTGTCTGGCGCATGCCGGCTGCCATCATGTACATGTTGGCCTCGGCCACACCGACATTGATGCAGCGGTGCGGCAGTTCCTTCTCTACCTTTTCAAATCCCCCTGATCCTGCAAGGTCCGCATGGAGCACGACAATGCGGCTATCCATCTTCATGAGGTTGAGCAGATGTACCGCCCCGAAGTCTCTGCGTGCTGCTCCTTTCTCTGTGGTGATTGCCCGCTTGTATCCGCCGAGTTTTGCTGTACTAAATTGCAGGGGAATATCCGTCGGAACGGAGCCTTTTTCGTAGCGCCTCTTCTCCGCTTGGAAGAACGGCAGGTACGCAACTGTCACTTCCTCCAGTGGCGGGAGGGCCTTCAGTGCTTCCTTCGCTTCCTCTTCCGAGAGGGGAGAGCCGTGGAAGTTCTTGGAACCCGTGTTACTTCCTTCTTCCATGAGTGGAATGCCGTAACCCATGGTGGTGTAGTAGCAGACGAAGATGGGTTTCCCTTTCCCCAGGAGCTCATCTGCTTTCTCTAGGGCAGTCTTCACCTGGGCAGGATCATTGCCGTTCTGCACTTCGATGACATTCCATCCTGTTGCGGCTGTGATGGATGCGAAATCGGCGGCGACGGTTTTTGTCGGCATGCCGGAGAGCTGGATATCGTTGAAATCGCCGTGGACAATCAGGTTATCCAGCTTGAGGTGCGAGGCGAGACGGAATGCTTCCTGTACCTGTCCTTCCTGGCTGTCACCGTCTGCGAGCATCACATCCACAATGCCAGGCTTCTTCTGGTACTGGAGTCCGAAGGCAGCGCCGAGCGCATTGCTCACTCCTTTTCCAAGGGGGCCCGTGCCGAACGGGATGTCTCCCACACCTGCTTCTATGTGCCCGGGCAGTCCGTCTGGTGTGCGGAATGCATGGATGATGTTCTGGGGGCTCTGGAGGTGAGCATTCCCCCTGTCGCGGCCGAAAAGGTACTGCAGACCGTACGCGAGGACCGAGAGGTGGCCTGCACTCATGCGGAGAGGCTGGTCCACTGCGGGATTGCGGAATTTATTGATCCAGTAGCAGAAGGTAAATGCCGAGAGCGGCCCGCCCGGGTGGCCGGATTTGTGTGCAAGCGGTGCCTGGATTGCGAGGTGCTCTATGATCTGATGCGCAAGTGTGTATTGCTGTTTCTCCTCTTTGCTGAGCGTTGCTGCGGCATCCGGTCCTATCCAGAACATCTTCCCGGGGTCCGCCGCTGCCATGACCCGCTGGCAGGACATCGGGACTTCCTTGACGTCTTTGCCTAAAAGTTTCTTTATATCTGGTCTGTGGGTCGGCATAGGAATTGTTCGAGAAAGGTACACTCCAAGTGTATGTGGAGCGGAGGAAGACCTCAAGTTCCGGCACTATCAGAGTAGAAACTGGTGGGCTGGCAAGGTGTGCTCCTTGCGCTCTCCGTGCAGACTGATTAGCTTGCTGACCTATGCGAAAAGCTCAGTCGAAGTTCCCGCTCATCAGTATCAACGTGTCCGCCATTATTCTACTCGCATTGCTCATGCTCGTGGCAGGGTAGCATTCCTTTCCTAAGAGAATTCAGAAGGGTGTTCCTCTCTTTTCTGGTGAGAGCGTGTAGCGTGTAGCGGTTAGTAGCGAATAGCTGACAGCTCATCGCTAACCACTACTCGCTTTTCTCTGTTACAACCATCACAACTTTTCTGCCCTCTTGCATTTCCTCCTTCACTCCCGCCCAGTCATGGATTGCTTCCATGAGAATCTGGTGCTTGTATTTGTAGCCCTCACCGCGACGGGTGCCGGGATCGTTGGTAATGAACCACTTCCCATCGTACCCGGTGATCACCAGCATGTGGTACCAAGGCCCCTCTCCGCTGAAGTAAGGATTCCCAAGCATTCTCCCTGCCGCGGGAACGATCACAGGGTTGCCCAAAGCAATCTGCGTTTGGATTTCCTGGATGCTTGGATCTTGGATGACTTCTGCACGGTACCCGTAGTATTCCTCTGCCACCTCCGCAAGCTCTGCGAGCGTGATGTCCTGCGCAAAGCCCTGCTGTTCTTCCCATGCGATAAGGGCGAGCAGATCTCTGTCCGCCTGTTCTTTTGTGAGGATGTTCCCTGCAAGGTACGAGTGGACGATCAGGAGCGCCGCTTCCTCGCAGGCTTCCTGGTAGGGATCTCCCCAGTCGGCGAACGGTGCCTGCACGGTGAAGGGGACGGAGAGAGAGAACTTCTTCGGGAGGGTGGTAGCAGGTTGATCCGGCTGCAGCTGCGCAGTGGTGCCGTTGCACGCAACGAGAAGGAGGCCGAGGAAGCTGAGAGCGAGAATGTTTCGCATGGATTTAGAGGGCTTTTCTATGTTGATGTGTTCTCCTCCCAAAGGGCTTCTTTCCCTGTACCACTGGCACAACATGTTGGAGCGCTTGTTGCAGCTGCTGGAGCGTGAATCCACGCTGGCGGAGGAACCCAAGGAGAGATGTGTTTGCGCTGCCGTATTTTGGCCCCTGATACTGATCTATTGCTCTGGCAACCGGGTGATTGATTGCGCTGAGGGGGATACCTAGTTCTGCCACACGGCTTCGGAAGTCGAAGATGCCTGTGGTCGGATGTACTTCGATAGAAGGCGTTGCGTCGTGCGGATCGGTTGTCTCAGGGGTACCATCGAAGATGACCTGCACGCAGGAAGACATCCATTCCCGGAACTGCTGCGGGGTGAAACCAAAATCAGGGAGTACTGCAAGCAGAGGCTGGGTTTTCTTTCCGTGTGCACGGAGGCGCAGCACGATACCGCGGTCACGCTCCGGATCTGCAACTGTGTCCGGGTAGGTGTGGATTCCTCTTGCCTCCAATTCCTCTAGGAAATCTCCGGCTGTGGTTGTTGCATCTATGTGGAGAGGGTCTGCTGGACTCTTCTCCTGTGCTCCTTGTTCCGCGGGGACGCCGAGCTCTGCCGCCAGTGCATCCCATGGATCATTTTTATCTGGAGACGTCATAATCCGATTGTGTCAAATGGCAGGAACATACGCAAGCAGATGCAAGGCATTGTGTACTGCGGAGCAGAGTTCCCACTGGATGCGAGGCAGAGAACGCGGCATACTGTCTGCGATCCTTTCCTCCTTGATGCATGAAACTCTTCCTTGATACAGCAAATACTGCACAGGTTGCTGAGATAGCCGCTTGGGGGGTGCTCGATGGTGTGACAACCAATCCTTCTCTCGTCGCGAAGGAAGGGGGGGACTTTAAGAAGACGGTACTCACGATGTGCAAACTCGTGCCGAATGTGAGTGCGCAGGTGACAGCGACAACATTTGAGGAGATGAAGAAGCAGGCGGTGGAGATGAGCGGATGGCACAAGCGCGTGGTGGTGAAGGTGCCCATGACCGTGGAGGGGCTCAAAACCCTGCACTACTGCAGGGGAAAAGGCATCCGCACCAATACCACACTCGTTTTCTCGGTGAATCAGGCCATCCTCGCCGCGAAGGCGGGTGCGAACATCATCAGCCCCTTCATCGGGCGTCTGGATGATATCGGGCAGGATGGTATGGAGCTCATCGCAGAGATCATGCAGGCCTGGAGCCACTACGACTTCCAGACAGAGGTGCTCGTGGCCTCCACGCGCCATCCCCGGCACATTGCGGATGCGGCAATGCTCGGGGCACACATCTGCACTGTTCCCTACGATGTATTCAAGAAACTCCCGCTCCACTCTCTCACAGATATCGGCCTTCAGAAGTTCCTGAAGGACTGGGAGAGCGTGAAGAAGAAGTAATTTTCCCTCCTTTCACTATGGAACTCGGAGTCATAGGACTCGGCACTATGGGTGCGAACCTCGCGCGGAATGCCGCACGCAACGGTGCGAAAGTCATCCTCTATAACCGTACGCCCGAAAAGACCGATCTTTTCATGAAGAGTTACGGGAAGGAGGGGTCGTTTGTCCCCTGTAAATCGTTCGAGGAATTCACGAAGGCATTCGAGAGCCGCAAGGCGATTCTCATGATGGTCGATGCTGGTGAGGCGGTGGACAAAGTGGTAGAAGGTCTCGTTCCTTTCCTGCGGGAGAACGATATCCTCATCGACGGCGGCAACAGTCACTACAGTGATACGGAGAGGAGAGCTGCTGCCCTGAGAGAGAAGAAGATTCAATTCATTGGCATGGGCATCAGCGGCGGGGAGGAAGGTGCATTGAACGGCCCGAGCATGATGCCGGGAGGGGATGCCGATGCGTATGCATATCTTGGGCCGCTGCTCACGGGTATGGCAGCGAGTGATGGTATTGGAGGGAAGTGTGTGACATACATTGGTCCCGGCGGGTCAGGTCACTTTGTGAAGATGGTCCACAACGGCATTGAATACGCGCTGATGCAGCTTATTGCTGAGTGTTACGATCTCCTCAAGAATCTGGGTGGATTTGATAACGAAGGTCTCTCTGAGATTTTCGTTGCTTGGAATGAAAGCGATGAGCTCCATTCGTACCTCGCGGAGATTACTGCGAAGATTTTCACCAAGAAGGAGAAAGACAACTACGTCATCGATCTCATTGCGGATGCAGCCGGGCAGAAGGGAACCGGCAAGTGGACAACGCAGGCCGCGCTCGAGTACGGAGTCGCTGTGCCCACCATCAACGCCGCCGTCGATGCACGCATCCTCTCGGGGAGCCTTGCTGAGCGTGCGGAAGCGAAGAGTTTCCCTGTCATGGTGGATGACACGGAGCCGATCCCGCGTCACATGAAGTTCCGTTCCTCCATCCGCTCGGGCATGGATCTTTCTTCCATCTGCGCGTACGGGCAGGGGTTTGCTCTCATCGAGAAGGCGAGTATCGAAAACGGATGGAAGCTGAACCTCAGCGAGATCGCGCGTATCTGGCGCGGAGGCTGCATCATCCGTTCTTCTCTCTTAAGCCATCTGCAGGACGCCTACAGCTTGGATTCCGGTATTGCGAAAGCCGCGAACAGGGTGCTTCTTGACCGGTTCCGCGGAGACAAACAGAAGGAGTGGCGCCAGGTGGTGGAGCTCGGTATCTCCTGGAACGTTCCGGTGCCGGCGCTCTCCGCTTCCCTGACGTACTTTGATGCACTCACGCGCGGACGCCTGCCGCAGAATCTCATCCAGGCGCAGCGGGATTTCTTTGGATCGCACTCCTATGAGCGCATCGATAAGAAGGGGTCGTTCCACACCGAGTGGAATACGCAATAAGAATGTGCGTCTGAGGATTGTCATCCTTGTGACTGACTGATCGCACAGCAAGAAGCTAAATCTATGAGCTAATGCTTTTTCCTATCGTCAGCATTGCTGCTCCGAGTGTGGCTGCGTCTTTGAGTTCCGCGACTTTGAGCTCCGGAATGGGCATGTTCGGCAGCATCCAATGATGCAGTTCCTTCTTCACTTCTTTGAAATGTCTGGCAAGTGCGTGGCCTGCACTTCCTCCGAAAATGATGACGGAGGGATCGAGCACGTGAATGAGATTGGTGCACATCCACGCTACCTCCCGATAGATGTCTTTGTGCATGAAGGCGCAGACTTCGCCTTCCAGATAGTCGGAAGGATCCTTCGCTTCCTCGCAGCGTTTGCCCATGGCAGATCCTGAGAAGAACTGTTCCACATCTCCGCGTTTGTCTTCGGTTTTAAACGGTGGGTGCCCAGGAACGAGGAGCATATGCCCAAATTCCGCAGCGTAGCCCTGGCTGCCCTGAAAGAGCTTGCCGTTAATGACAATGCCGCCTCCCACACCAGTGCCGAGTGTCACTCCTACGACAACAGATGCTCCTTTGCCGGCTCCCGCAATCGCTTCAGCGAGCGTGAAGCAGTTCGCGTCGTTGTCTGCAAGGCATGGCAAACCTGTACGTTCGAAGAGTGTTTGCTGGATGGGAACGCCCTCACCACCGGGGATATTGGGGAGTGTGAGGATGGTGCCTTCGGGGTGGGTGATGAGTCCCGGGGCACCGATACCCACAGCACGCGTATCTTCTTTCTTGAGTTCTGTTATAACGTCTACGAGGGTATCCAGCACATGGCTAAAGCCCTTGGATGCTTCTGTTTCCCTGCGCAAAGATTGCTCCTGTTTCCAGGAAGCAGCTGAGTACCGGGCCGCAGCGATTTTGGTGCCGCCAAGGTCTATTCCAATGACTGAACCGGATTCGTCCACTGTAACGACTGTATCACAAAACCGGGGTTCACTATACTTTTCTTCGATGTACGAACTCCAGTCCGTCGACGAGGTTTTGGGCAAACTCGGCAGCTCTTTTGGGGGGCTGCAGTCTGCCGAAGCGGAGAAGCGTTTGAAAGAGTATGGTCTCAATACGCTCCCGAAGAAGAAGCGGTCTTTGCTCCTCCTCTTCCTGCAGCAGTTCCAGGATGTCATGGTGTACATCCTCATCGTTGCGTTCTTCCTCTCTCTCATCGCACCGTTCTTTGAGAAAGAGCCGCTGGCAGTGGAGAGTTTTCTGGATGCGTTCATCATTCTTGCCATTCTCATTCTCAATGCCGCACTCGGATTTGTGCAGGAGTACAAGGCTGAGGAAGCCATTGCCATGCTCGAGAAACTCACCTCTCCCCATGCGCGTGTGCGGCGGAATGGCACGGAGCAGATGATCGGTTCCAATCAGCTTGTTCCCGGGGATATCGTCATCGTCGAAGCTGGGGATCGTATTTCTGCCGACGGCAGACTGATCGCAGAGTCGCACATCCGCCTGAATGAATCGAGTCTGACGGGGGAATCCAATGCCGTAGACAAGCAGGTAGAGGCTCTGCAGGGGGAAGCGCCACTAGCGGACCGCAGGAACATGCTCTTCTCCGGTACCATCGTGACGAGAGGATCGGGGGAGTACGTTGTCACTGCAACAGGCCAGGGTACGGAGATAGGAAAAATAGCGAAACTCGTCTCAGAGATGGAGCTCCTTCAGACACCTCTCCAGAACAGGATGAGGCAGCTTGGGAAACAGTTGGGGGCGGTGGTGATTGTTCTCTGTATTGTTGTGGTGGTGCTCGGGTTGCTCGGGGGATCATCGTTCCTCTCCATGCTGCTCGTTGGTGTGAGTCTCGCTGTTTCCGCCGTTCCCGAGGGGTTGCCGGCAGTGGTGACCGTGTGCTTGGCGATGGGTGTGCGGAGGATGGTTTCGGAGAATGCTCTCGTGCGCCGCCTGGACGCTCTGGAGACGCTGGGGAGCGTGACGGTTATTTGTGCCGATAAGACTGGCACCATGACGGAGAACCGCATGAGCGTGGTGCAGACGTGGGTTCCCGGCGGGGATGGCACTGAAGAAAAACTCCTGTTCCAGATTGGAGCATCCTGCAACCGCGCAGTGCTCCCCGATCTTGGAGACCCCACGGAGATTGGTCTCCTCGATGCGGCGCAGGAACACCAGGTGGAGCGACTGCCTATTGAGAGAGAGGAAGTGCCGTTCACCTCGGAAGGAAAATACATGCAGACCGTTCATGGAAACCGCTCGTTCCTCAAAGGTGCGCCTGAGAAAATCGTCGAGCTCTGCACGGATGTGCGGGCGGGTGAAGTACTGGAGGAGAATGAACGGCTGGCGAAGGAGGGGCTGCGTGTGCTCGCGTGTGCTGTAAAGGAAGGAAAGGACACGCGTTTCGTCGGTTTGATAGCGATGGATGATCCTCCGCGTCCCACGGTTGCCTCTGCGATACAGGAGGCAAAGAACGCGGGCATACGTACGATAATGATTACAGGGGATAATCTGCAAACTGCCTGTGCCATAGCCCGACAGGTGGGGATAGAGGGAGATGCGATAGAGGGAAAAGAGCTTGATAAAATTTCCCCTCATAAACTGCAGGATTACGTACGGACTATTTCGGTGTATGCCCGTGTCTCTCCGGAGCACAAGCTCCAGATCCTGAGAGCATTGCAGGGGAACGGGGAGATTGTGGCGATGACCGGTGACGGAGCAAATGATGCGCCGGCTCTCAAGGGAGCACATGTCGGCGTTGCTATGGGGAAAGTGGGGACCGAAGTTGCCAGGGAGGCTTCGAGCATCGTGCTCGCGGATGACCAGTACACTACGATTGTCGCCGCTGTGAGGGAGGGCAGACGGATTTACGATAACATTCGGAAGTTTGTTGTCTTCCTGTTGCGTGCGAACTTTGACGAGCTGCTCTTCATCATGGTGACGCTTCTGATGCGTATTCCTCTTCCGTATCTCCCGATTCATATTCTCTGGCTCAATCTCATGACAGACGGTCTGCCGGCGCTGGCACTCGGTATGGAGGAGGCTGAACCGGATATCATGAAACGCCCACCGCGCCCTGCAGGGGAACATCTCCTCTCCGGGGAAGCGGGGAGACTGGTCATTGCAGCGCTCCTGGCATTCTCTCTTTCATTCCTCTACTTCCTCTACAGGCTCAGCTCTGGAACGACACTCGAGTTGGCCCGCACCGGGACCCTCACTCTCGCAGTTAATTTTGAATTGCTCATGGCCTTCTCCATTCGGAGCCGAAGACCGCTGTGGGAAGTTGGGGTCTTCTCGAATAGGTGGTTGCTCGGGGCAGTAGCCATTCCTTTTGTTTTGCAAATTCTCCTCGTCTTCACTCCTTTTGGCACGCTCTTCCATCTCACAGGTTTAAGTATTGCTGAATGGTTGCGGATATTTCTTTTTGCTTTTGCAGGTGTATTCTTGTTTGAGCTCCTCAAAATCCTTCCGGGTTTCGAAACGAGAACGAAGGAGAAACCGGTGCCCGCCCGTTAGAGCATTGTTCCAGCAATGCTGATGGTCACTACTGATGCGAGCAGAAGAGCCGTAACAAAAGAGAAGCTGTGTGTCATGGTGGTGTGTGTCTTTAGTTATATTATACCATTTTTTCAATAAAAAGCTATATCCCTCCGGAACAGAGCGAATTTCCTCCCATAAAGGAGAGCGGATTTGCTCAGCACACAGTATCTTCGCTTTGCATCCATGACATCCTGCTCTATACAGTACTGATCTCATCCGCTTTGCGGATTCGCTCAGCACACAGTATCTTCGGCTTCGCACTTCGCCCTGCGGGCTCGTGCTCAGCTCGAATTCAACTGTTACGGTGAGTCTCACATGTGTATATCCTCTCTGTTGTGTAGTCCCGTTCGCTGCGGCTCACGGGACACAGTATCTTCGGCTTCGCACTTCGCCCTGTGGGCTCGTGCTCAGCTCGAATTCAACTGTGGCGGAGAGGGAGGGATTCGAACCCTCGGGCCGGAAATAACCAGCCAACACATTAGCAGTGTGTCCCATTCGACCACTCTGGCACCTCTCCGTAGTAATGAATGCAACGTGAATGAGCGATTCTTTCACCCTCCGAAGCTCCGTTTGGGCTGTATGACCGAAGAGGAGGGAGGAGCGCAGGAGGGCGACCACCATGCCCCGCACCCGAGCGTAGCAAGTGGTACGGGGTCTGGCACCTCTCCGCGCAGAGCAAGTGTACGAGAGAACAGCAGATGTTCGCTAGTCTGTTTTTGCGCCATTTTCCTCGCGGCTCAGGAGAACGGCGAAGGGATCGCCGTACAGTGTTTTTACGGCCAGGTTTCCCCCGTTGAATTCGTAGGCTTCTCCGATGGTATCGAGAATGTTCTCACTCACAATAATACATCCCATGCTCCTAAACCGGTCGTCCTCGGCAAGCATCTGCGCAGCATCTTTATGGCCGTGTATTCCGTAGGCGGTCCGTTCCTCACCGTTTTTGTACAGGCGGAGGAACCTCCCGGTTGGACCAAAGGTGACCCGGTCTCCTTTCCTATGTGCAGATTTGATTTCCCAGTCCCACGCCGGAGTGGTTGCGTTGTAGTACCTCCCGATGTACCGGACGCTCCTCCGTTGTCCTGTCACCACAGGGAAACGGATGAAGAGCCCGTCATCGTGCGCGAGGTAGCCCCAGTTCCCCTCCGTATCTATAAGGAGCTGATCTCCGGCCTGAGGCTCCCATTCGTGGACGGAAATTTGCAGAGAAACCGTTTCGGTTGAGGCAAAAGCCGAAGAGGCAAGGAAGAGACTTGCCAGTGTGGTGAGGACAGAAGACAAGTGTGGTATCCTGCGTGATATCTGGCGGTGTGTCAACGAAGAGAAAGTCCCATTTCTTCAGGCAATGTGTTGATCAATAATTGTATACAAGAGTATGGTCCGAATTGACAGCAAGCTCAAATATTTGCCGATAGTTGCTGAATGGATACACTGCAAAATTGATGCAAAATACCCGACATCTACCGGTGTTACTCCGAGAGGTTCTCGAGGGTCTTTCCCCAGGGGAAGGGGAGACGGTGCTGGATGCCACGGTGGGACTGGGTGGGCACAGCGCTGCGTTCCTCCGGGCGATTGAGGAGAAGGGGCATCTCATCGCCATCGACGCGGACAGTGAGAATCTGGCGGAGGCAAGGCAGCGCCTGCAGTCGCTTCCGGGGAGAAAAACATTCGAGCATTGCAATTTCCGTGAGCTTCCGGATATGGCTCTCCCGCACTGTGATGTCATTTTTGCTGACTTGGGTGTGAGCTCGCCGCATTACGACGATCCCGAAAGAGGATTTTCTTTCCGTGAGGATTCTCCTCTCGATCTGCGGTTTGACCGAGAGTCCGGTGAGACAGCAGCTGCGTTCATAGCGCGGAGTACCCCTGGGGAAATGCAGAGAGTTCTCTTCCGTTACGGAGAAGTGCGCCAAGCGCGGGCGCTTGCGCTCCGTATTGCAGAGCAAAAACCGCAGACGACCAAAGAACTGAGCACCTGCGTCGAATTCGTATGCAAATTCCGTGCAAAGAGTGTGCTCCCGCAGGTGTTCCAGGCACTGCGCATAGCGGTGAACGGAGAGCTCGATGCACTTGCAGTCCTGCTCCGGCATGCCCCGCCTCTCCTGAAAGAAGAAGGCAGAATGGGAGTGATCAGTTTCCATTCACTGGAGGATCGTATGGTGAAGCACGCATTCCGTCTGCTCACAACTCCGGAGAGAGATGGGAGGACGGGAGCCATAGCCACTCCTGCCCGTTTTGAACTTCTCACAAAGAAGCCGATCAAAGCAGGTGAGCAGGAGATTGCAGCGAACCCCCGTGCCAGGAGCGCGCGGCTCCGCATGATCAAACGAGCATTCTGATCCTTTTGTGCTATACTCCGATACACGTGCGAACCCTTCTCACTCCATCGTCGTCCATGCCGCACAGGCTCTCGCTTGGGCGGATGGTGAATCAGAGCACGATGCTTCTCATGGTTTCCATCGGTTCCCTCATTCTTCTGCTCGCCCTCCTTATTCTCTTCCACCAGAATGCGAATGCGACGAAGGGGTACCAGCTTCGCACTCTCGAGCGTGAACGTTCGCTTCTGCTGCTTGATGAGGAAGTGCTCAAAATGCAGATTGCGCAAGCGCAGGCGCTCATGCAGCTTGAGGGAGACAAAATTATTCAGGCGATGATCCCGGTGGGGAAAGCGCAGTACACCAATCAGGATACGACGGTAGCGAGCACGCAAGAGCTGTAATGTGCGTCTCTGGCCTTGCTGGAGGCAAAAAGCTAATTCCTACTATTCTTTGTTTCTGGCAAGTCCTCAGGGAATACAGGGGCGGAAGAAACTGCTATAATAACACGAATTATGGACAAAAAAACTTTCCGCAGGAGAGGGCTCAGCATCGCATTCCTCGGTCTTGGTGCTGTGCTGGCTACCTTGCAGATGCAGCCTGAAGCCACACCTGCAGCGGTGACGACTCTGCAGGATTGCATTGGGCAGCCGTACGGTTTTCCGGGGTGTCCCGTGAAGCCGACTTCTTTAACCTTGGAGAAGGAAGTTGCTCCTCCCAATTGCGGTGACGGGAGAATTGACAGGGATGATCCCAATACGTCTGTCAATGAGAGCGAAGAATGTGACGAGGGACGCTTTAACGGGCTGAGCGAGTGCACAAATAGCTGTAAGTTGCTCTTCTGTGGAGATGGAATTCTCACGAGGTTCCTGAATGAGGAATGTGAACCAGAAGTTGAGGAGATCTACGCGATCGACCCGGATACAGGCAGGCTCACGACGGAGGTACGCTTCCTCTCTGCGGAGTGCGGACGCTACTGCGAGCCTCCTGTTTGTAACAGCGCGGGAGAGTGCACGGGTGGATGTAAGATACAGTTCCTCGAGGATTGCCCTGCGGAATCCGCGCAGTCCAGTGCCGCATCGAGCGTGGAAACAAGAATGCCGGTCTCCAGCAGAAGTTCTTCCTCTGCCGCAGCTCAGCAGTCATCCCAGCAGACCAGTGCTTCACAGCAGCCGGTACAGCAGATACCAATTATCATCAGTCCACAGCAGCCGGCTGTCATGTATCCGTACGCTCCGATCTACGGGTCTGCTCCGCAGCAACAGACGACTGCAGGCCCTGCATGCGGCAATGGCCTCAAAGAGGAAAGGGAAGAGTGTGATGACGGAAACCGGTATAACTTCGATGATTGCACCAATGCATGTGTGCAACCTGTGTGCGGAGACGGCATGCGCGAGGGATCGGAGGAGTGTGACGACGGAAACAAGAATGATTTCGACGATTGCCCCAATGATTGCCGTGTTGCTGTCTGCGGAGACGGTCTCCGGGAGGGTCGCGAAGAGTGCGACGACGGAAACCAGAACAACTACGACGAGTGCCCGAGCGATTGCCGTCTCGCAGTTTGCAGCGACGGCGTACGTGAGGGTGCAGAGCAGTGCGATGACGGAAACTTCATCAATAACGACAATTGTCCGAACTCCTGCAAGAGCCCTGACTGCGGGAATGGCATACGGGAAGGAAAGGAAGAATGTGATGACGGGAACCAGAACGATTTTGATGACTGCCCGAACGATTGTCTCCGGGCTGTCTGTGGTGACGGCATTCGCGAAAGTAAGGAAGAGTGCGATGACGGAAACCGGGTTGAAACGGATGGTTGCAGCAATAATTGTCTTCTAGCTCGTTGTGGCGATGGCCTTATCCAGTCGGGAGAGGAATGCGATGACGGAAACAAAATCAATAATGACATCTGCAGCGATCTCTGCCGTCGTGCCGCATGCGGAGACGGTATCCTGCAGCAAGGCGAGGTTTGCGATGACGGCAACCAGATCAATACGGATTCCTGCACCAACTCCTGCCGGCAGGCGGTGTGTGGAGACGGCATGGTGCAATCTGGGGAGGAGTGTGACGACGGCAACCGGAACGGCATGGATGCTTGCCCCAATGACTGTCTGTTACCTTTGTGCGGGGATGGCGTGAAAGAGGGGAGCGAGGAATGTGACGACGGGAACCGGAGCAACAACGATCAGTGCCCCAGTGACTGCAGGATTCCTGTTTGCGGCGACGGCGTGATGGAAGGATTGGAAGAGTGTGACGACGGCAACAATCTCGATAGCGATGATTGCCCCAGTTATTGCCGTTTGCCAGTATGCGGCAACTCAGTGAGAGAGGGGCGTGAAGAGTGTGACGATGGGAATACGACTGGAGGGGATGGCTGCACGGAATCCTGTTTCAGGGAATCTGTATGTGGAGATGGGAAGAAGGAGGGGGATGAGGAGTGTGACAATGGGAAGAAGAACTCCGATGCAGAAGCAGGTGCATGCAGAACCAGTTGCCGGCAAGCCTACTGTGGTGATGCCGTGAAAGATGCAGGGGAGGAGTGCGACGGTGGGGAGAATTGCACGGATATGTGCCAGACTATCGGTCTGCTTGACCGTGAGGAAACGCCGTTCGTATTCGGAGGTATTGCAGTGGTACTGGCTGGGGGAGGAGCGTTCTACTTGCTGCAGAGCAGGAAGGGGAAGGCTGGCGGTTCGGAGAAGAGTGGGCCGGTTTCCCTTGATGATATCCCGCTCGATGAGCTGGAGATGCCGTGGCATAAGTGGGGAGGTGGCATGAACCAGTAAATAATGCCTCGCACAGGGGAGAAGAATGAGGGGCGTTGGGGGAGTTGTTGGCTCGTTTTCTCGTTACTCGGCACGGCGTCGTTTGCAATGGACACTGATATCTAATCGGAAACGGCGCCGTGTCTCGTTTAACGAGCCAACCAGCGCACGAGCCAACGAGCGAACGATGATAGTGAGCCTGCTACTCCACCGTCCGCATCTGTATGCTTGTCACGGGTTCTTTCTTCGTTTGTATGTCAGAGAGAACCACCACGAGGTCTCCGGGGGAGAGGAGTTTCTGTGCTTTGGCCGCTTCAAGGCCTCGTATGACAGTGTCTTCCTCCTGGGAAAATTCAATGACGAGGGGGAATACTCCGTAGAGGAGCTGGATCTTCCGCTGAATCACCGATGCTTTTGTGAGGGCGACTATGGGGACAGAGGGCCTGAATTTGCTGACGCGCCGGGCATTCTGGCCAGTGCTGGTGATAACGACGATCGCTGCAGCGCTGGAGGAGCGGGCGAGGGAAACCGCCGCATGTGCCCGTGCATCGCTGTCATTGTGAATGGCCATGTTCTGGTCTGAAGGGAATCGTGAGAGGTGGGTCTCTGTCGCACGGAGAATGCGGTCCATGGCGGAGACGGCAATGGGAGGATGCTTGCCACTTGCTGTTTCTCCGGAGAGCATGGTTGCGTCGGTGAATTCTGTTGCGGCATGCGCAACGTCTGTCACTTCCGCGCGGGTGGGGATGGGGTGTTCCGTCATGCTCTCGAGCATGTGCGTCGCGACAATGACGGGTTTTCCCGCATCTCTGCAGCGGTAGACAATGTCATCCTGAATGACAGGAAGGTGCTCGAAGGGCACTTCGGCTCCCAGATCTCCTCTGGCAACCATGATGCCATCGGACACCTCGATGATTTCCGCGATGTTTGTCACTGCCTGCTGTGTTTCTACTTTCGTAATGATCTGCATGGTGCTCTTTTTCTTCTCGAGCAGTGCGCGCACTTCTTCCACTTCACTTGCGTTCCGGATAAAGGAGAGTGCTGCGAAATCCACGCCTCTTTCCGCAGCAAATGCGATGTCATCCCAGTCTTTCTCGGTAATGGAGGGGAGATCGATGTCTGCACCGGGGAGGTTGATATGTCTCCGGCTGCCAATGGCTCCTGCCTGAGCGGCACGTCCAAGCACACTCCCGTCAGGGTTGATGGCGACAATGGTAAAAGACATGCTGCCGTTGTCGATGAGGATCTGATTTGTCTCCTTTACATCGGTACTGAAACCGTCGTACCCGACCTCAATGATTTTCTTCGTGGTGGTGAGGTTTTTCAGAGTGGTGGGTGCAAAGATCACTTCCTCGCCCGCTGCGATTTCTATAGGGTCTTGCACGTCTCCTGACCGGATTTCACACCCACAGGTGTCAATCAGGCTCGCAATACAGCATCCGTGGCGCTCATTGAGCTCCTGGATCATGTTGAGTGTGGCGATGTGGTTTTTACGGGTACCGTGCGAGAAGTTTATTCTCGCCACGTTCATGCCAACTCTGGAGAGTTCCAGCAGCTGCTCTTTCGTACTGCAAGCCGGTCCAAGCGTACAGACGATTTTCGTCAATCGTCTGTTCTTTGATTCTATGATATTCATCGGAGGAAGTGTGCCATAAAGCACATACTAAATTATAACATTTTTTAAATATTTCATCAATTAGTCTGGTCGCCTCAGGAAGCCAAAAACATGGTATAATAGACAGATTGTATGAATAGCAAACACACACTCCATGGTCTTGGAACAGCTCTGTGTACAGCTGTACTCACTCTGCTGCTCGTGTATCAGGTACAGGGGAACCTGCATCCATTCGGTTTGGGGTTTGAGCCTCCGGCAACTGCATGGGGATACGGCGCTTCCCTCACCGAACTCTGTTCCAACCTGGAAGCCTACTGGAAATTTGATGACGGAAGCGGAACATCCGCTTCGGATATCTCGGAAAACAGTCACGACGGCTCGCTCCAGAACATGGAGAGTTCCAACTGGAGCACCTCTGTTTCAAGCGGTCTCGGGTTTGCCAACTCTGCGGCTCTGCTATTTGATGGCACGGAGGAATCTGTCACCGTCGCTTCTGATGCAGGGGTACAGATTACGGGAAACCTCACACTGTCTCTCTGGGTGAAGTATGACGCACTCGCTTCTGCCTCTTCGGGGAACGTCCTCCTCTCGCACGGCACTGCCGGCGAAACAGAGGCTGCGAATATCCTGTATCAGTTCAGCATTGAGGACGATGCGACGCTGCGTCTGCAATGGGAGAACGGTGAAGGAGTGGACAGCGTCCTTGAGTCCTCCGAAGCGGCAAGCATGGTCAGCGGACAGTGGTATCATCTTGCGGCCACGAGGAACTCTTCGACAAATGAAGTGCGCTTCTATGTCGATGGTTCGCTCTTGGGTACTGCGGTAGCCGGGGCAATGGATGCGTCGGGTGGAACCGACGGCAGTCTTGTTCTCGGTGCGGGTGCGGATGGAATGCACTACTTCGATGGAAGTCTGGATGATGTGCGCATCTACACTTCTGTCCTGACGGCAGCGCAGATCCTCGCACTCGCAGATGGGACAGACACGTTCGCCGGCTGCAGCTGCGGGAATGGAAGCATAGAGTCTCCTGAGACGTGCGACAACGGCGGAAGCAACTCCGATACCGTGGCAGACGCCTGCCGTACTTCGTGTGTCATTGCCTCTTGCGGTGACGGTGCGGCGGATTCGGGGGAGGCATGCGATACTGGGGACAGTAACTCAAACACTGCTGCGGATGCTTGCCGCACAAGCTGCGAAGCTGCTTCGTGCGGAGACGGTGTGGAAGATACGGGGGAATCGTGCGACGACGGCAACAATGTAAATACGGACAGCTGTACGAACTCCTGTACGGAGTCGACATGCGGAGATGAAGTCTTACAGGAAGGGGAAGAGTGCGATGACGGGTCCGCAAACTCCGACACAATTTCCAATGCCTGCCGCAGCACCTGCGAGCTCCCGAACTGCGGCGACGGAGTCGCGGATCTGGGAGAGGCTTGCGACGCACGCACAGCCACTGCGGCATGTGATGCGGATTGCACCGCGCCAGTCTGCGGGGACAGTGTTACGAACACCGCAGCAGGGGAGACATGTGATAACGGCGAGAGTAACTCTGATACAGTTGCCGATGCCTGCCGGGCAGATTGCGTTTCCGCCTCCTGCGGCGATGGTGTGAAAGACACGGGAGAGGTCTGTGATGACGGGAATACGGTCAATACGGATACATGTACCACTCTTTGCAAGGCAGCAGGCTGCGGAGACGGATATATTCAGACGAGCAATAATGAGACATGCGAGCCTCCCAACACCGGTACCTGTGCATCCAACTGTACTGCCACGACAGGGGGGGGAGGCTCCAATAGTCGCTCACGGTCTACAACGGGAATTATTGACCTTATTGCCGGTGGAGAGGAGGAGGAAATAGAGCAGAAGGAACCTCCTCCGGCAGGTTGCGGGAACCGAATTTTACAACCGGAGAAGAAAGAGGAATGCGACGAGGGGAACCGCAATGGCAAAGGTCCCTGTTCGTACTACTGCAAGCTGCTCTACTGTGGAGACGGCGAGGTTTCCCCGGAAATATTCGAGGAGTGCGAACCTCCCAGTGTTTCTGTGGAGAACGGCATTCCGCAGTTTGAAGAGCCTGTCTGCGGCCTCAATGCCTGCTCCATTCCCGAAATTAATGCCACGACGGGACGTGTGATCGGCGGGTGCAAGCGACTGTTCCTCTCTCCGTGCGAGGGAGAGGAAGAAACAGTCCCAGCCGCGGAAGAGGTAGTTGTGACTGTGTGCGGCAATGGACTTCTCGAGGTGCCACAGGAGCAATGTGATGATGGGAACGAAGAGAGTAACGATGGTTGCAGTAGCGTCTGTGAGGAGGAGGGGTGCGGGGACGGACTCGTACAGACCGGCGAGGATTGCGATAACGGCAGCCGCTGCAGCAATAATGCGGAACTTGCCTGCACGAAAGATCTCGACTGCGGTATCTCGCTTTCCTGTGAGGAGGATGAACAGGGGAACAAAACCTGCGGAGGCATGCCGGGTGGCGATCCGTGTCAAAGTGAATTTGACTGTTCGTTCTTCGGTACGTGCCAGTACCTCACGGAGGAAGATCCTTCCTGTTCTGCAGAGTGCACTTTTGCCGAAGCTGTGGGAGCCGGGGCACAGGAGAACGTCTGCGGGAACGGAGTTGTCAGTGAAGGAGAGGAGTGTGACGACGGCAACGCGCAGGGTGGTGATGGGTGCAGCTCCTTGTGCATTCTGGAACATTTCTGCGGTGACGGAAAAGTTGAAGGGGATGAGCAGTGTGATGACGGGAACGTACAGGATGGCGATGGCTGCAGTACGCTTTGTATGGCAGAGGGGAGTGGTAGCGGCGGGAGTGGACTGGCTCAGGAAATCTCGGAGGATGTCCCTCACGAGCGAACACAGGAGAGGAAAGTTTCTCTGGGAATCTGCGGAAACAGTATGGTCGAGCAGGGCGAGGAATGTGACTTCGGTTCCCTGAATTCCGATACCACGCCAAATGCCTGCCGCAGGGACTGTGCGAATCCGTACTGCGGAGATATGATCATTGATGCCCGGGAACAGTGCGATGATGGGACAGATAACTCGAATACGAGACCAAACGCGTGCAGAAAGAACTGCGCGCTTCCTTCCTGCGGGGATGGAACCATCGATACGGGAGAGGACTGTGACGGTGGCAACAACTGCGGGCAAAACTGCAGGTTCGTCCTCCTGCAGGGTGTTTGCGGCAATGGCGTGCGGGAACTGACGGAAGACTGTGATGACGGTAACACGGTTTCCGGGGACGGCTGCAGTCTGCTCTGCAAAATAGAGCCGAAGATCATGGGGCTTGCTGTCTGCGGCAACGGGAGGAAGGAAGGCCGGGAACAGTGTGACGACGGGAACCTCCTGGATGGCGATGGCTGCAGCCCCGTGTGTATGGTGCAGGCGGTTCTGGGAGCTCCGCGACAGCAGACGCAGGTTGCCGGCGAGAGCGGAGTTTCGACAGTGGCACTCCCGCAGGTGCAGCAAGAGCCGACTGGCGCGCAGCCTCAGATGATTGTGTTCAGCCAGTCGAGTGCAGGACAGGAGCAGGTGCAGTCGTCAGCTGCGGGGGGGGAGCAGCCTGCGACAATTCCCCAAGTTGCACAGATTGATGCAACACAGCTGAATCAGTGGTTGCTGCTTGCGCAACTGCAGCAGCAGTACAGGCAGCAGCTCGCGCAGAGCATCATTCCTCTATCTGCGGAGCACACGCCCGTGGGGAACACGGGGCCCGCTCTGCTTGTGGTGATCTCCGCGGGGGCGGCTGCGGGTGTGGGGTATGTGCGAAAGAAGAAATAAACGAAATAAAGGCAATAAAGGAAATAGAGAAACTTCGTTTGATCGTTCACTCGTTCCTCGTTTAAACGAGCCAACGAGAAAACGAGCCAACGGAGCAGATATGCCGCGATGTTCTATTGCATATTCGTTGGTGGCAGAACTCAGCGGCACTTTTCCGGCACCTCCAGTTTCTGCAGTGCCTGGAAGAATGGCCCATACGTGTTCTGCGCGCTCCAGACGGTGAACCCGCAGAGACCGGCATCGTAGACAGCCGTCATCTGGTCCTGCATGTCCTCTTCATCTGTGTAGTAGCCCTGAATCCAGGGGCGCAGCTTCCAGGAATGCTCTCCCAGAAGTTCCTTGTATCCCTGGAGCGTCCGGTACACGAGGTAGTACATGCGGCTGCCCGGATGCTTTGACGGGTAGTAGTATGCCCCCTGTGCGAATGTAGAGGGATATGCCATGGGGGAGATGACATCCACGAGAGGGGCGAACCGTGCGATGTCCTGCCCCAGCGGTTCGAAGTTCACAGGGAAGTTCCAGCCGAGGATGGCGTAGGTGGAGATGCCGATCTTCGTGTCTGTCCCCAGTTCTGCAACAGTCTCCCGCGACATCTTCAGGAACTTCTCTATCTGGTCTGCCTTTTCCGTCCCCGAGAGACCTACAGAGCGCAGAGGGTACTCCGTGGGGTACCGGATGTAGTCGAAATTAATCTCGTCTACGCCCGATGCGATCACATCCCTCAGGATTTCCCTGTTGTACGCAAGCACCGTCTCGTGCCCCGGAATCACCCACACGGCGCCCAGTCCTTTGCCTGTGTACACGTTCTTGATCTGTGTTTCGGGTTTGCGTGCCGCGAGGGAGGAATCCTTGGCGACAATAAAGCGCGCAATGGTGTAGAGCCCATTGTTCTTCGTTTCCTGGATGATCGCCGGGAGGTCGTACACCGGGCGCACTGTGCCCATTTCCTGTGCGAGAGGCGCATTGCTCCCGAAGTACACGTACGATCCCTTCACATCGAACACGAACGCATTGCCGTGAGAAGACGTGAGCGATGCGAAGGTGTCTGCCCGCTTTGCCTCTCTGCCCGTGCTCCCGGACGTGAGGTACACCCCTCGTTGGTTGTGCGGCTGTCGCACGAATACTTCCTGTACGGGAGGTCCATTGTCGATGAAGAGGTCGATCTCCTCCTGCTGTACTTCCGGTACTGATGGCGGGATGATTTCTTCACGGACGCGCACGCTCTCCGGAATTTCCTGCTCCGCTTCTTCTCTTTGTTCTATTTCTCCCGTTCCCTTTTCATCGGGGCACGCTTCCGCGCAGAACTCTACAAACACTTCCACGTGCTGTGTGCAGAATTCTTCGCAGAGGAACACATTGACCTCCGTATCGTCGATATCTTTCTCGTCTTCCGTCATTCCTGCAGGTGCCGCCGCATGCATCTGCTCCTGGGGGGAGGGGAGTGCCTGCTCTGTGCGTGAAACTGCGATCACCGATCCCGCCGCTATGCACGCCATCATGAAGAGGCCCGTTGCCATCTCCTCCCAGAATCCGTATGCAGGCACGGCGCTCTCTGCGAGCAGTTTCGCATGCATTTCAGACCGGAGGTCGTGAATGGTATTTTCGGGTATGTACCCCATTTTGCAGGTATATATGCGGATTCTCTAAATATTATTATAACATATTTTAGTATATTAATCAAAAACTTAGGGGGAAGAGCGTTTCACTCTTAGCGGTCTAAAGCATGTCATCCCGATTGTCATGGTGAGGTGCCCCGAACGCAGTGAGGGGTCTCGAACCATGATGTTTCCTCTTTGGCAGTGCTCAAGATGACGTGCTTTCCATAGAGCTCTAAGACCGGCCCAGCTTGAGAGAAATCCAAAAATCTTGTATAATGTTTTGATTAACTGTAATCATGCCCATGCCGAACCCCCCGAAAGACGACGGTGCGCAGAAGGGCGCACAGAAACCAATAAACCTGGCAGTACAGAAGGCGATGCCCACAGGCACGCAGGTACACGATGCGCTTATGGCACCGATAGATGCGGACCTCACGACGGAGAACCTGCAGACACTGGATGCAAAGTATGCAGGGGAAACACCCGATGAGCGCAGGAAGCGGTCGGATCGCTACAAGCTTGCGCTGCAGAAGTACGACATTGCGTTTCTTGCCTGGGTGAATGGTCTCAATGAGAAGGTGAATCAGTTCAGGCAATCGGTCCTCGCCTATGCCGAAAAGAAGAGCGGACAGATAGACGTGGACAAGATGACGAATCTTGAATCTCAGATTTCCAATCTCACAGGCGAATGAGTACCGCTGCTCCAGGGAACGGCCTGCCAGAAATTTCGCCAGAGAAGGAGCCAGTGCCCTCTCTCAGTGCTTTTGAGAAAATAGAGTATGCATCCAAGGAACTGCTCCCCGCAGTGGAGGCAGCGATGCTCCGCGATGGCAAGCTCAAGCAGTTCGAGATGAAACAGGATACAAGAGAAGTGAATCTTCTCGCACACGAGGTAGTGGATGGAGATGTCCTGAGGGCGGACAAGGAAGTGAAGAATGCGATGGAGAGGATAAACAAGATCAATGAAGCAGCCGTCGTGGTGAATTTGGAAATGCCAAACGATGTCGACATGTCTCTCACGTTCAAAACGCAGGAGGAACTCATCAACTTCCTCATGAAGTACAAGCAAATAACGGGCAGCAGTACCGTCGCTTAGCGTTTCGTGGCGAAGCTGAGACTCAGAGTCAGCACGAGCAGAGCACACGGCAGCAGGAGCTGTCTGTCGAACGATTGCCCATTCAGGAGGAAAACAGCGTTGCTGGTGAAGAGGTAGACGAAGAGGATTGCGGCAAGGGAGGGAAGGCCCCAGAGGAGTCCCCATCGGTATCCTTTATTTCCTGTGGGACGAAAGAGGAGGAAAAGGGAGGTGAAGAGCGCGAGCGGGAGGATGACGCCAAACGATCCTCCAGTGAATATTGCGTGCAAAGCAGCTGCCAGTGTTCCTTCCTGCAACCCTATGCCGAGGTCATATGATCCGTGCGGGGAGAGAGGGAGTCCTCTTGCCAGAGCGAAGAGAGGCCAGAGGAGAGAGAGGCAGAGAGCTAGCAGTGCTGCGTACGCATCCTGTTTCCGTTCCTGAGGATGCTCCCACCAGTGCGCCCCGAGCATCAGGAGCCAGGGAAGAAGACAGAAGGGCAGACCCTCAGCTTTCGTCCAAACACATGCACTCACGAAGAGCGCGGAGAGGAGGAGCCACCGCTGTCCGCTTGTTTTTGAGGAAAGAAAGAATGTTGTGAGTGAGAGGAGTGCGAAGAGGGTGAGGGGGATGTCCGCATAGCCGCCTCCCAGGTGCATGGCGAAGAGGGGAGTGGTTATGATCAGTGTGACAGCGAGGAGCGCGGCGGTTTTTCCTCCGAGTGACCGGAGCATGAGGAAAAGTGCAAGCAGCGCGCTGAGCGAGAGAAGGAAGTGAATGGCATTCGCTGCACGGTCGCTCCACTTCCGCTGCCCCTGTTCCACGGTGATCTGGAGTGCATGGTAGAGGAAGGGGTAGTGAGGTTTGAGGATGTGTTCATGAGACTCCGCGAGGACGAGTTTCTTCTCCAGGAAAGAAACTTTGGACCGCATGTTCCAGTTCACCGCACTGTCGTAGTGGAAAGTGGGGAGAAACAATGAGTGAGAGATGCTGTATGCAGCGGTGAAGAGCAGGAGGAGTGAGCAGAGAATGAGAATGGATGTTGGAGTGGTACTCTCCGGCTTCACGGGAAGAGAAAAGATTTTTTTCGTCTTTCCAAAGAGTGTGATCCCCATGAAGAGGATGTGAGATGCAATGATGCTTAGGGGTGTGAGGGCAATGCCGAAAACTGTGAGGAGAAGAATGAGGATTGTACTGCTCACCGCGGTGACAGGGAGAGAGAGTGCAATTTTAATGGAGCCCTTCTTCAAGCCAAAAACAGAGAGGACACACCATCCTTCCAGAAGGAGGAGTGCTGTCATGCCGAGGAAGGCGAGAAGAGAGAGCATCAAGGTTGAAGGGAGAAGAGTTCTGAACCGTCCGCAAATGTTTTCACCCTTGTTGCAGCATGCTCAATGTTCCTGCAGCGAAGGAAGCTATTGTCATACGACCAGTCATACGCATTCCGGACAAGTACGTGCTTCGCATCTTGCGCAATGACTGATGGGAAGATCGCGTACTGCAGGAGCACAGGGAAGTAACTGTTGCCGTCTGTGCAGAGGCGCACTGTCTGTATGTCGTTTTCCCGGAGGAAAGATGCAATCTCGTACACAGAGCCTGCGGCTGCGTATGTGTGAGCTTGTGTCCACTCCTTTGTGTTTGCGTATGTCATGCGGAGAAGATCTGCAGTGAATCTGCCGTTGCTCAGGAGCACTCCTGCAAGAGCGATCACGAGAGCGATGCGGTTCTTCCTGAGAATGAGTGTTCCGGCAAGGAGGAGGAAGAGTATGCCCGTGAGAAGTGCGGCGGAGGAATGTCCAAAGATGCGGTATCCCTCCAGGCGGTGGTACGAGGAGGGAGCGAAAGGTTCCGGTGCGAGGTACTGACGAACCCCTCCGGCCCGGACAGTTGCATCTGTGAGCTGGACGGAATGAATGGCTTGCTCCTCTTCTTTCTTCGTGAGGAAGTGCATGCGGAGTTTCTGCGTCCCGGCTCTCCAGCCACGCGTGTGAGAGAGGGGGATAAGTGCTTCACCTTCGTCATCTGGTGGAAGCTCCGCGAAGAGAGTATCCCTGGGATTGAGAGTATCTCCTTCCCGCAGGAACAGAATGTACACATCGATGGGATTCTCTGAGGAATACCGGATGCGCAGCGTGTTTCCAGCACCCTCTACATCTGTGGATGCATGGGCTGCATTTCCCGAGATCACCTGCTGCAGACGGTCCATACTTGCTGCAGAGGGCTGCACAGAAATTTCTGCTGCAAAGCATATTTGTGCGGAGAGGGCGAGAGCGAGCAGGAGCCGAATCACTGCTGCATTGTACCCCCTAATTTCCTCTGTGCCTGCACGTCGGCGGGGTCCAGCTCCAGCACGCGTCTGTATTCGCTCAGTGCGTTCTCCTTCTGCTTCCTGTATTCGTAGATGAGACCAAGATTGTAGTGCACGGAAGGAATGTTCGGATCAAGAGCATTCGCCTTCTGCAAATCCGTGAACGCAGCTTCCACGTCACCGAGGAGGAGCTTCAGGCCACCGAGCTGCGCATACACATTTGCATCTTCCGGCCGGAAAGTAAGGACTCTCTCATACGATCGTATGGCCTCTGCCGATCTTCCCTGCACGGCGTAGAGTTTCCCAAGGTTGAAGAGCGCGCGGTGGTTCTCCTTGACCCTGATGGACTCTTCGAAGAGAGCTGTGGCATCCGCGTACTGCTTATTCTGAGCCAGGATGCCTCCAAGGTTGTTGTACGCGACATACGAATTGCTGCTTGCTGCGACAGCATTGCGAAAGAGCGTCTCGCTGCTGCGCCAGGTGCCGGCCTGACGGAAACCAAGGATGCCGAAAAGAATGACGATAGGGAGCCAGTACTGCCATTTGCGCTCTGTGATATGTGCTCCAACGAAGAGCAGCACGCCAAGTCCTGCGAGGTATACGTAGCGGTCGGAGGCGAAGTAGAGGTCGTAGCTTCCTGCATCTCCTCCTTTCATGACATTGGTGAGGGAGGGTGCGAGCATACACAGAAAGAAGAACCACGATGCAAGGGGAAATCGCGTGCGCTTCCGTACTTTCCATGCAATGGCAGTGATGAGAATGATGATGACAGCGCCGGTGAGGATGCGCGGGTGGAAGAAGCCAGCCGTATCCGTGAACGGATAGAAAATGGAAAGGTTCGTGGGGATGAAGTACTTGAGGAGGTAGAACGGGATGGAGACAAACGAGAGGAAGAGGGGGATAAGGGGTTCTGTGGCCTGAGCTTCTTTCCCGAAGAGCGCAACGATGCCAAAGAGGATAGAGAGGACGAAGTAGGGGAGTTTGCTTTTCAGGTTTCTCCTGTCGACGGGCACACCGTTCAGCCAGTCTATGATGAGGAGAATGACGGGGAGAGGGGCGATAGACACCTTGGAGAGCAGCCCGCACAGGAACGAGAGCAGACTAAGCTTCTTCCATGATGTGAGGTATCCGAGCAGTGCGAGGAGAAAGAAGAACGAAGCGAGCAGATCTTTTCTCGCGCTCGCCCAGGCAACCGCTTCTGCGTTGATGGGATGGAGAGCGAAGAGGAGTCCGGCGATGAGTGCCGCTTTCCTGTTCAGAAGCTTTGTGAAGATGCAGTACACCAGTACTGCATTGCCTGTGTGCAGGAGAATGTTCGTGAGATGGTAGACTGCGGGATTCAGTTTGAAGAGTGTGTACTCGATTTGGTGTGTGAGCAGCGTGAGCGGAATGTAGAGTTCCGGATCGTACGTAGTGAAGATCTGGAGGAGGTGTGTAAAAGTGAGACCGCGGATTTTCGGATTGTCGATGATCAGCAGCTCGTCATCAAAGAGCAGAAACTCAAAACCTGCTGCCTGCAGGTACACGAGAAGGCATGCAAGGATAATGCAAGCAACAGGGAGAAAACGCCATTCTTTCAGTCGTGTCAGCATGGGGCAATGGTACAGGAATCTTTCGCTAGAAGGCGAGTATGGCTGCAAACTCGCCAAGGGTGCCGAGCATACCCGCCTCTACGGCACCTGCTGCCGCAACTTCTGCCCCCACAGCGGCTTCCGCTGCCCCTGTTGCAACTACTGTTCCTGTCTCGGCACCAACAGCTGCCGCTGCTGTGCCTGTTTCCACCCCTGTCACTGCCGTGACTTCGCTCCCAACGCCTGCCATTGTTTCAGTGACAAGCGGTGCACCTCCTGCTTCTGTAGCACCTGCGATAGTTGTTTCAGTGCCGTAGAGATCCGGGACAGGACCGAAGTCAATCGGGAAATCAGGAACAGGTCCGAAATCGATCGGGAAATCAGGGACAGGACCAAACATTCCTGGACCCGTAATATCAGGTACCGGTCCGAATATCCCTGATGTCTCTACACCGGGCATAGGCATGGGGGAAAGAAGAAGAAATTATACACCCTCTTTCATTGCGCTTTTCAATACATCCTGCAGGTGTGCAAGACAAACTGCAGAGAAACAGAATGGTGCAAAAAGATGCGGAAATCCTACAGAGCGGCTGCCTTCTGATGCGTCTTTGGGCGCATCCAGTAGATGCTGCTTGCAAAGATGACACCGGTGACGACATCAATTGCGGACCAGAGTGCGCGCGGGAACTGGAAAGATTCAATGGGATTGAAAATTACTGCAATGGCAGCAAATGTCCACACCCAGAGATTGCGCTTCTCCTGATTCGAACGAATGGCGAGGAGGATGGCGAAAAGACAGACAACCCAGTTGAGGATTTGAAAGTACACGTAGGGGTTTCCTTTGAGTGCCCAGAAGAGCATCGCGGTGGCAATGATGCGCGGAATGTCCAGGGAACCGGGCCATTCCTTGTTGGAGAAGTTGTAAGTCATGGGAAAACTGTATCGTCGCACGATTTTTGTGTCCACGATGATGGCTTGCCATAAGTCTCTTCCGCATATTGGTTGTATTTCAGTAACTCCTCTGCGGGAGGTGGAGCTTCTTCTCTGAGAAGTGGGGACTGCTTATCTTTTCTTTCGGCTTACAAAAGCCAAAAAACTCTCTTCAGAGCAGTTCGGAGTATGTACTGAGTGCCAAAATGTTGTGTGAGTTTATTCTCACGGCATGCGCCAGCCACTCCTTGCATCCCAGGCACTGGAGACAGTGGTAGCCGATACCGGGCATATTCGACGTGCGATGCAAGAAGGATTGACCGAGCACATCGAGATGAGCATTCTGACTGCTGCACAAAATGCAAGACGCCTCTTCGGGTACCAAAGCATCCTGGATATTACGGATGACGCAGAAACACCCGATGAACTCTTGGATTTGAAAGCGGAAGCGCTTGATGCTTTAGACAGAGACCCGCGGCTCTCGGAATATATGCAGGCGACGTGAAATAGTAGGTGTGGCTTCATGAGCTTGTATGAGCTGGGCTCTTCGACTCCACTTCGACAAGCTCAGTGTCGTTTAATCCTTTCATCAAAATCAAGTTTCGAGGATAAGCGAAGGACCGTGAGCGGGCGGAGCCGAATGGTGCCCCGGACCCTCCTTCGCGCTTCGCGCTACGGATGGGCAAGCAGGAATCGTAATGGCTTGCCATGAGCGAGTCACGTCGCTCGCGAGCGACGTGACGAGTCGAATGGTGCCCCGGACAGGAGTCGAACCTGTGGCCTACAGCTTAGAAGGCTGCCGCTCTATCCAACTGAGCTACCGGGGCATGTGCACTATGACTATAACGATATGATACGAACGAGCGAACCTTTTTATCACGGCTGCGAGGCCGCAGCCTGGGCCAACTGAGCTACCGGGGCATGTGCACTATGACTATAACGATATGATACGAACGAGCGAACCTTTTTATCACGGCTGCGAGGCCGCAGCCTGGGCCAACTGAGCTACCGGGGCCTACCAACAATTATATCACGAAGAATCGGCTTGCTCATGCCAAATTTAGACGGTTCCCCTTGGCAGCACAGTCCTTCCCACTTAAGATGGTGGCTACATGAGCTATAAGCGCATCATGCTGAAACTCTCCGGCGAAGCACTTTCCAAAGAAGGGGAGCAGGGTATTGATCATGAGAGTGTGATGGATTTGGCCAAGGAGATTCAGTCTGTTGCAAAGAAGGGAATACAGATTGTCATTGTTGTCGGAGGAGGGAACATTTGGCGCTGGCGCGACACCACAGAGAGCGGTATAGAGCGTACGGCCAGTGATGCCATCGGCATGCTCGCCACCATCATGAACAGCGTCGCTTTGCAGTCTGCTCTGGAATTTCTCAGCCTCGATACCCGCGTCTGCTCCGCGATCAATGTCCCGCAGCTCGCAGAACCTTTTATCCGTCGCCGCGCGCTTCGCCACCTGGAGAAGGGGCGGATCGTCATTTGTGCGGGAGGGACGGGCAACCCGTACTTCACAACTGACTCTGCTGCAGCCCTGAGGGCTTCCGAGCTGCAGTGCGATATCCTCCTGAAGGCGACGAATGTCGAAGGCGTGTATGACAAAGATCCGGACGAGCACAAAGATGCCAAATTGTACTCTTCCCTGAAATACTCGGAAGCAATCTCCCAGAATCTCCGGATTATGGATCAGGCAGCGTTCAGCCTCTGCATGGAGCAGAAACTGCCTATTCGCGTTTTCAATTCCGGCAGCAAGGGCAATCTCCTCAGCGCAGCTCAGGGCAAAAATATTGGTACGCTCGTCAGCAGCTAATTTTTCCCACCTCTCTCTATGGATCCACGCGTCGCTTCTTTCCATCAGCAGTCGGCAAAGGTGCTGGAACATCTGCATGCAGAGTATGCGAAATTGCAGACCGGCCGTGCGAATGCCGCAATCGTAGATCACGTACTGGTGGATGCCTACGGGCAGAAGCAGGAATTGCGTTCCGTTGCCGGTGTTTCTGTGCAGGATGCGCGCTCCCTCGTCATCCAGCCGTGGGACAGGGAAATCCTCTCGCAGGTGGAAGCTGCTCTCAATGAGCTGGATCTGGGGACATCTCCGGTGAACGACGGCGTGGTGATCCGTATCAATCTGCCCCCCATGACAGAGGACCGCAGGAAGGAGATGACTAAAGTAGTCCAGAAATTGGCGGAAGAAGCGCGGATTTCCATCCGCCAGCAGCGTCAGGCTGTGCACGACAAGCTCAAGGCCGAAGAGAATGACGAAGACCAGCGCTATACGCTCCTGGAGCAGCTGGAGAAAGGTGTGAAGGAGGCAAATGAGAAGATCGATGAGAGCAGGAAGAAGAAGGAGGGGGAAATCATGACGGTGTGAGGGGTTTCGTAACCCCTTTCTGTTGCAGGAACGGCAAAAATACTCTACAAACATTAACTACGCTTTTTTCTGTGTCTGAGCATTTTCACTCTGCAGGCAATAGAAATCCAAGGTTACCATTGGATCCCGAATGCGCAACGGGAGGAAAAGAGTTTACTGGTTCGGAGGCACAGGCCGGGCACCTGGCAGCAGCGGTCACGTTGGGATTGCAGGAAGCATCGAGTGGAAGGTGGTCTGTTTCAAAAGTGAATAAAAACCCGCATGGTTTTGTGTTCCATAATTGCGCCGTTGCAGCGAGTGCACCACAGTCCATCCAGAGACATGTTCGTGACGTTGTGGAACTCTGTGGGTGCTTCGATATGTCTGTTCCTGTGCAGACAGCACGCACTCTCCAGCAGGTAAATGTGAGTGAGGCGGCGGATATTGCCTGTCGTGTAGAAACGAACACCGCCCGCAAAGAGTTAGATGGACTTCTGAGCATTCTGGCTGAGGATGGAGAAACCATTCCTTTCTACGAACAGGATCATGCAGCAGTCCGCAATTGGATACAGATGGTAGCAGGGAAGGTGCGTAACCAGGTCATCGCATTCTTGAAAAGTGGGTTAAGAGAACCTGAGTGTAGTGAAGAAATTTCAGGAAAAACTGAGGAAATCGCCCGCATCATGTTTGCCACCAGCATGGCTCTCACGGAGATCGATGTGCTTCTGCAGAAGGCTCTTGGAGAGAGCGGTCACCACTACGACGAAGTGGGCTTCTCTGTGCTCGGAGTGGTACTCAATGAAATCCGCGACGCTATTCTTGCACGGGTTCTCGCGGAAATTGCTTCCTGGTGGCCAGGAAAGTTCCCTGTGCAGGATTTCAACGCACATCTGCAGAGGTATTCCGCCAATGTCCGTGAGTTGCGGCCAAACCGTCTGCGGACTAACGATAACCAGGAGCACAAATTCCGGAATGTTGTTGCCGAGCGGCTTCCGATTTCTGAAAGTTCACTGAACGGTGCGGTAAAAACACTGCAACAGATCCTTACACTGCCGCGACTTTCCAATACGCTCCGGGAATCCAGCCTGTATATGCAGGGGCAGGAAATGCCTCAGGATGATGCCTACTATCCACATGGTTATGTTTCAGTGCTCACGCCAATAGACAGAAGATGGTACGGGCACTATGCAGTGGATGGAGCAAAGAGACGCCAGACCATTGGTTTGTATGATTCGGACAGTCACGAAACGCATGCATTCTCTGCGATGTATCCTGTTGACAATCCATTTTATGCTACGAAGGGGTACCTCAATTTCCACATTTCTCATGGCAATACCGTTTTTCCTGTTTCTTCCAATCATCTTGCCCCCCGCCTACCTTACACGGACATCCAGCGTCTTGAGGAACCAGTCATTGTAGCTGCGAGAGTGCTCAATATGCAGATGAGGCAGCGTGCGGTGCAGTACAGGGAGTTATTTGAGAGAGCCGGGGAAGTGAGTCCACTCATTTTTGTGGACAGGCCCGATGATGAAATTGTCCTCTTTCCATCCAATGAGCAGCTGGACTACGACATTCCGCCCCTTCTGGGTTCCACTATGCATCTCCCGCAGGCAAAAGCGGCGGAAACAATGACACGCTGCGGTGCAGCGATTGCCCCAGGTAACTGGTCTTCGGTTTGCCAGCCCGTTCTGGAGCAGAAGATACAGGAGAGGACTCAGTTGCATGTTGAAGAACCTAAGACAGCACAGACTGCGGTACAAACAGCTATAGCAAGAGAAGTAGATCCTGTTGCAGAGGAACAGGCGCGGTTACGGAGGGAACTGCGCGGGTTCACAGCGCCAACGCTCCAGGACTTTCTTCGTATACTCGGGGATGTAGATGGAGTGGAGGAAGTGGTACATCAGTCAAAACCGGGCAAGGGTAGCGGCAGCCATAAGGAGATTGTAGTTACCTTCAGCGACGGAAGAACCACAAAACAGACTACTTGGAGAAAAATCCAGAGATCCGACGCGAAGGTCACCTGGCCCACGCTCTTCAAAATGATCACACCGGATAAGCTCGATATCCCACTCGAGGAGTTTCTTGCAGTTGTACAGGCCAACGGGCATCTGAAACCCGCTCGGAAAAGTAACTCTGCTACAAGGGGCGCAAATAATGTGTAAGACACGGACATTCACGCTACAATCCATCTGTGCAGACACCGAAGATCGCCGTTCTCTCGTTCCCCGGAAACAACTGCGAAGTGGAATCCATCCGCGCCGTGAGGCGCGCAGGAATGGACGCCCTCTATTTCCGCTGGAATGACGATACGGAGAAACTTAAAGACGTGGATGGTTACTTCATCCCCGGGGGATTCAGCTACGAAGACCGGGGAAGGGCGGGGATGGTGGCCGCGAGAGATCCCCTCATGGATTTCATCCGCTCAGAAGCGAAGGAGGGTAAGCCCGTGATCGGGAACTGCAACGGAGCACAGATTCTTGTGGAGAGCGGGCTCATACCGCTCGGGGAGCAGCTCCAGATGTGCCTTGCACGCAACGTTGTGGGGGGGGAGGCAGTGGGGTTCTTGAACGAGTGGGTCTTCATCACACCGACGTGCGCGAGGAACCGCTGCGTGACCTCTGACTGGGAAGGCGTGATGACGTTGCCGATTGCACATGGTGAAGGGCGCTTTGTCACGAAGGATTCCGGCCTTATAGACGAACTTCGGAAGAACGACCAAATCGCTTTCTCGTACTGCGATGCACAGGGCAATGTCTCCGAGGATCCGGTCACCACTCCCAACGGGTCCGCTTTTGCCATTGCCGGCATCTGCAATCCGGCGGGGAACGTGGTCGCCCTCATGCCGCATCCCGAGCGTACGGAGGGGGGAAGCCCATACTTTGTATCTCTGAAGCGCTGGGTGCAGAACAAGGTGCGACCCACATTCCATGAGATTTCCCGCAAAGGCACTGGTTTCACCGTGGGAGAGAAGGCCGCAGGTGCAGTGGAAATTTTCATCGACACGCTGATCGTGAACAACGAAGAACACACCGTGGAACAGGCGGCACATCGGTTGCTCCCGTCCCTGAAATTGAGGCAGTTGCGCTACCTCGCGCTCGGAACGGGCGATCCGCGCACAGTGCTCGGTACCATCTCCCTCTTCAATCCAAACAAAGAAGTTGCGTATATCCGCAGAGGAGGCACGGTATGCAAGTGGAATGCAGATGCAAAGCAAGAGCAGCCAGTGACTGATTTTCCATTCAAGCAGGGTATAAAGCTCCTCCGCAGAGATGAACCAGATACAGGTGCGGCCATCCTCGGGAAGGGGAGTGAAACAGGTGTGTGCTATGTGTGCAGAGAGGTTTCCGAGGGAGATCTCCTGGAGAAGGAAACCCTGGAGGTATTCGCCAATCCGCACGCCGCAAGCCTGAGCCGACTGCACTAATGGAACGCAGCATCGTCCTGCTCGCGCATAACATCCGCTCCCTCTGGAACGTGGGATCCTTCTTCCGCACGGCAGACGCGTTTGGCGTGGCGAAGCTGTACCTCACCGGTTACACAGGGCTCCCGCCAAGGAGGGAGATCAGCAAAACAGCCCTTGGGGCCGATGAGTGGATCCCATGGGAATACAGGGAAGATCCGAAGGAGGTGATCACCGAGCTGAGAGAGAAGGGATGGAACATAGTTGCTCTGGAGATCACGGAAGACGCGCAGGACATTGCGAAGTACTCTCCGCCGGAGAAAGTCTGTCTGCTTGTAGGGCACGAAGTAACAGGCGTTCCAAAAGATCTTCTCTCTCTTTGTGATGATCGTGTGCAGATTCCGATGCAGGGGAAGAAAGAATCACTGAACGTTGCCGTAGCAGCGGGCATCGCTCTGCACCACTTCCGCGCTACTTCTTCCTGAAGACCACAGCACTGTTTTTGTAGTCGATGGCTACGAAGGAACCTTCGGGGATTTTGCCTTCAATAATTTGCAGGGAGAGTTCGTCCAGGATCTCATTCTGGATGAGGCGCTTGAGGGGACGGGCACCGAACGCAGGATCGTACCCTGCGTTTGCCAGATGTCCCTTGAGGGCTTCTGTCACTTCTATTCTGATTCCTTTCTTCTCCAGGCGCTGTGCTACGCGCTGGATCTGCAATTCCACAATTTGTGCAATTTGCTCTTTAGTGAGGGCGTCAAAGATGATGATGTCATCTATCCTGTTCAGGAATTCAGGGCGGAAATGCGCTTTAAGGACTCTGTTGACTTCACCTTCCGGCGAAAACACGGCAGAGAGAACTTTCCCCTCAGTTTTTCCTTTCTCTTCCGCGTACTTGAGCAGGATGTCGCCGCCGAGGTTACTTGTCATGATGACGACCGTGTTCTTGAAATCCACTGTCCGTCCCTTGGCATCGGTGAGCCTTCCATCGTCGAGCACCTGCAGCAGAATGTTGAAAACCTCGGGATGTGCTTTCTCTATCTCATCAAGCAGAACCACCGTATAGGGGTGTCTGCGGACTGCCTCAGTCAGCTGGCCTCCTTCCTCATATCCTACATACCCCGGAGGGGAACCGACGAGACGCGCGATGGAGTGCTTCTCTGCGTACTCCGACATGTCGATTCGCGTAATCATCTTCTCGTCATGGAAGAGGAACTGTGCGAGGGCCTTGGCAAGCTCCGTTTTGCCTACGCCGGTCGGCCCCAGGAAGATGAAAGAGCCGATGGGCCTCTCCTCCTCCTGTATGCCTGCCCGCGAGCGCCGGATGGCGTTGGAAACGGCTGTTATCGCACGTTTCTGGCCGATGACGCGATTGCCGATCTCCTGTTCCATGGATGCGAGTTTGTGGCTCTCCTCCGTCATCAGGCGCGACACAGGGATACCGGTCCACCGGGAAACAACCTGCGCAATGTGCTCCTCGATCACTTCTTCATTAAGAATGGGATTTCCCTTCTGGATCTTCGCGAGCTCGCTCTTTGAGGAAACAATTTTCTTCTCGAGATCGGGAATGTTGCCGTAGCGGATTTCTGCAACCCTCTGTAAGTCTCCGCTGCGTTCTGCCTGTTCTGCCTCTGCCTTCAACGCGTCAATTTCCCTGCCGGATTTCTTGATCACGTCGATAACTTTCTTCTCATTCTGCCAGCGGACTTCAAGTTCTTTTTGCTGTTCCTTAAGCTCTGCAAGCTCTTTCTCTATGTTCTTCAGCCGTTTCTTGGAAGCTTCGTCCTTCTCCTTCTTCAGAGCCTCCCGTTCCACTTCCAGCTGTCTGATCTGGCGGTCGAGCTTATCGAGCTCCGTCGGCTTGCTGTCCAACTCAATCCGCAGGACAGATGCTGCTTCATCCATGAGATCGATGGCTTTGTCCGGCAGGAAACGATCGGTGATGTAACGGTCGGAGAGGGTGACAGCAGCGACCACAGCGTTGTCCTGGATGCGCACTCCGTGGTGTACCTCATACTTCTCTTTGATTCCGCGGAGTATGGAAATGGCGTCTTTCAGCGAGGGCGGCTCCACCATCACGGGCTGGAAACGCCGCTCGAGGGCTGCGTCTTTCTCAATGTATTTGCGGTATTCCTTGAGAGTCGTCGCGCCGATGGTGCGGATAGCCCCACGTGCGAGGGAGGGCTTGAGCATGTTTCCGGCATCCACAGAGCCTTCTGCCGCTCCCGCGCCCACAATAGTATGGAGTTCATCGATGAAGAGGATGATGCCTCCTTCTGAGGCTTCTATCTCCCTGAGGAGCGCTTTCAGGCGGTCCTCGAACTCGCCGCGGTACTTCGTTCCTGCCAGCATTGCTCCGAGATCCAGAGTGAGCACTCTCTTCCCCTTCAGAGGATCGGGGACGTCTCCGTCCACAATCTTCTTGGCAAGACCTTCGACAATCGCCGTCTTCCCCGTGCCGGGCTCGCCGACGAGGACAGGATTGTTCTTCGTCCGGCGTGAGAGGATCTGCATGATCCGGCGGATTTCATCATCCCGCCCGATCACCGGATCGATCTTGCCATCCCGTGCAAGCCGCGTGAAATCCTGTGTGTACTTTTCGAGTACCTGGTATTTCCCTTCCGGATCACGATCCGTGACGCGCTGACTGCCACGCAGTTCCCTGAGTACTTCAAGCACTTCTTTCTTCTTGAGAGGGAGAACTTTCTGCACTTCCTCCTGATCAAGCAGCGCGAGGAAGAGATGCTCCGTGGAGATGTATTCATCTTTCAGTTTCCCCGCTTCGCTCTCTGCCTGGTCAAATATTTTCTTGAGATCCTGTGTGAGGTAGGGTTGCGTGCCTCCAGTGACTTTCGGCAATGCGGAGAGTGCTTTTTTCACTCTCTCTGAAACAGCATCCGGGTTGTGCTCCAGTTTCTGAAGCAGCGTGGGGACAAGACCTTCCTTCTGGTTGAGGAGGATGAGGAGCACGTGGAGCGGGCCGAGGGCCTGTTGCCCCAGCGTGGCCGCCAGTTCCAGAGTACCCTGAACGGCTTCTGCCGCTTTGGTGGTATACCGCTCGAAGTTCATTGGCACTCTCTATTATAGAGTGCCAATTTCGCAGCGTCAACGATTTCTCAGCGCCAAAATAACGCAGGGGAAGGCTTAACGCACCTTCTTGAACTTCTCGAGCTCTGTGTGGCCGAGGGCACCGAACATCATGAGCATCAGCACGACGACGGCAATCGAGCCGACAACAGGGACGAGGCTCACGACCCGGAGAACCACGTACACGCCTACCGAAGCGAGGAAGAAGAAGAACGTCTTCCATTTCTTCTGATACCGCACCTGAATCCACTCAGCGAGAAGGATGGCTGTGAGAGCTTTTGCGAAAACGAGTGAGAAGATGTAGAGCACGCCGAGGAAGAGGCCAATGGGAATGCCAATGATGGTGATGAAGAAGGCGAGGACAACAAACGGTGCAGCAATAAGATACAGGAACCCGTACCACAGGCTCATCATCGGTGCTTTCTGCAGCCGCTTTGCTCCGTCCATGAAGTACGTCTTCGTGAGCAGGATCATGAGGAGAATGAAGAACGAGGCGGAGAGCAGGCTGTAGCCGGCGATGGCAATAAGCCCTGCGCGGAATGCATCAAATGCTGTCTGTCGGAGTTCACCCGGCATCCCAAGAGCAAGGCTTTCGTCGTACTCTGTTTTCCCCTGCACGGTTGCGCTGCCGAAGTAGTACAGGCCCTGCGGCTGCCAGTAGTGCACATCCTGCTGGAAATACGCTGTGTTGCTGATTTTCAGATCCTTGGATGAAAGAATGGTGTTCCCCTCGACACGGCCGGAGAAGCGGACGACATCCCCCCGTATGTCCGCATCTCCCCCGACAGTCCCGGAAACTTTCACGGAGCCGCCGTACGTGTGGAGTGACCCTTCTATGGTGCCATCGATAACAAGGTCCCCGCCGTACATACGCACATCTCCCTGAATGATTGCTCCTTCTGCGATGGTGAGGTCTCCCCCGAAGAGGATGAGATCATCCACAACGGTAGATGACACAGTGACCTGCCCACCTGCAATCCGAAGATCATCTCCAACGGCGCCTGATATATTCAATTCTCCGCCTGCAACTGTGAGATCCTGCTCAATATCGCCCTGAACCGTTACCTCTCCTCCAACGACGAAGAGATCCCCTTCAATATCCTCCTGCACATTCACAATGCCCCCCGCTGCATACGTATCGTCATTCAGAGGGATGACAATGGTGAGTTCCTCTTCCGCCATGAGAAAATCAGCAGAGACCGGTGCTGCAACGCCAAGCAGAAGTACACCAAGTATGGGGGAAAGAAATTTCTTCATGGGGAAGGTGGGGAAGTGCACTCTACTGTACGATGGCAGATTCTGTTTCGCAAATTAGACGCATTCGACAGGATCAATGTCCACTACAACATCAGTGAGATCGAGCGAGGCCAGAGCGCGCACGGGTGACGCTCCGCGCAGGAGAACATGCCAGACTTTCCCCCCGCTAAAGAGCGTTGGTGCACAACTGATATGCAGAATATCCGTATTGTTCTTTGCGGCATCCGCAAGCGCTTTTGCGCGTACTGCTGCCCCCTCTCCGCGTACGAGCAATCGTACCATTGCAGATGCCGGCGGATACTGCGTGAACTTCCGCAGTTTCAGTTCGCTCTCCAGATACTCTTCCGTACGGTGGTTTGCAGCGAACAGTACTTCGGGCGCTTCCGGCCGGAACGTCTGAATGATCACTTCGCCGGGTTTTGAACGTCCGCTCCTTCCCGTGAGCTGGGTTAGCAGCTGGAAGATGCGCTCTCCGGCGCGGAAGTGGGGAAGAGAGAGTCCCACGTCCGCGATGAGCACGGCTGCAAGTGTCACTTCCGGGAGGTCGAGGCCTTTTACAACCGATTGAGTGCCGAGGAGGATGTCTGCCTGCCTCTCACGCATCTTCTTCAGGAGAAGGCGCATGTGCTCAGGGTGGAGCAGCGTGTCTCTGTCTGCACGGAGGACACGTGCCTGCGGGAAGAGCTGTTCCAGGATTTTTTCGATGCGCTGCGTTCCGGCACCCACCTCATGTAACCGCGTTGAATGACAGTGCGGGCACTGCACCGGTACGTCTATGGTGAGGTTTGTCGTGTGGTCAACGAGCAGGGATTTCCCTCCTGCTGCCCTGTGGACGGTGAAAGGAAGCTGGGAATCGGGTGAAGTAATGCGGCGTCGGCAATCGAGACAGAGAAGAGCGGTGGCTATGCCTCTCCTGTTGAGAAACAAAACGGATTGTTCACCCCGCAAAAGCCGGTCATGTATTGCTTCAAGGAGAGGTGGGGAGAAGGGGTAGACACTTCCGAACGAGACGTCTGCGAGATCCACAATCCGCACCGCAGGCATCTTCTGGTTCCCATATCGGTCGGGAAGTCTGGCAAGGTGGTACGTACCATTCTTCGCCCGATCCCATGACTCCAGAGAGGGGGTTGCTGAGCCAAGCACCAGTTTGGCATTCGCGAAGGAGCAGAGGGCCTCCGCCGTCTCCCGTGCATGGTAACGCGGTGTCTGTTCGTTCTTGTATGTCCATTCATGCTCTTCATCCATGATCACAAGCCCAAGGTTGGAAAGGGGAGAGAAGAGTGCGCTCCTGGAGCCGATGATGAGATCGATATTCCCCGCACGGATACTCCTCCACGCTGCCTTTCTGGCAGATGCTGTGAGACGGCTGTGGATGACACAGATACGCTCCGGTGGCAGAAGTTCCTGGAAGCGCCGGATGCAGTGCTCCGTGAGGAGAATTTCTGGTACGAGGAGGATGGCCGATCTCCCTGATGTGATGGTCTGCGCAATCAATTCTGCGTACACCTCTGTTTTTCCGCTCGCCGTCACACCGAAGAGCAGTGACGGCCGGCGGTCGTCCCGGAGAGACTGCGCGACTTCCTTCTGCATGGGGGTCAGGCCAGGCCATGCAATTTCTGAGGGAATGGATGTCTGCATATTTTCCTTCCTCACTTCCCTGAGGAGGATTCCTTTCTTCTCGAGATTCCTGAGCGTTGTGAGCGAGCAACCTGTCGCCTCACGGAGTGCGGATGCTTCCATTCCGGTTTTCCCCTGAAGGAACTCCACAAGGACCCGTTGTGTCTTCCCACGGAGGGCACCGGTGGGCGCATCGGTGAGTGAGTAGATTTGGACTTCTTTGGGAAGGAGATCTCTCCAGGAATCTGCGGGAAGGAACACCCGTACAGCCTGCCGGAGACTGCAGTAGTACTTCTCTGCCATCCAGCGCAGAGTCTGGATGAGCGCAGCGGGGAGGAGCGGCTCTGCACTCAGTGTCCGCATGATTCCCTTCACATCAAACGACCGTTCCCGCTTCTCATTCAGCGCAATGACAATGCCTTCAGCCGTTCTATTGCGCAGGGGAACGAGTACAGGTGCGCCGATTGTCACCGATCCCTCAGGCGCCTCGTATGTGAGCCCGTTTGCGATCCCTGCGGACTTTGAAGCGGTGAGAACCGTGCACTCCATAGGGAACCTATCATGCGCCAGGAGGAAGAGAAGGGCCAGTTTGACTCGTAAGTTTTCCCGACTGGCATAGCTTCAGCCTTCGCCCCGCGGTTGCGGGGCTACGGCCGGCAGCCTCGCACCAGAACGCGCTTCGCACGCTCGGTACGGGGTGCAGTCATTATCCGGCTCACGGCGTTCGCCGCATGCTGATCTGCATTGGCTGTCGAGTCCGCCTTGGCGGACGAGCAATAAAAACAGAAGCACTCTAGCCATTCCGGTCTTTCTTCAGCATACTACATCACACTCGGGGCGTAGCTCAGTTGGCTAGAGTGCCTGCTTTGGGAGCAGGAGGTCGCTGGTTCGAGTCCAGTCGCCCCGACCAATCCCACATCACATGGTATACTTCCTGCATGATCGTCCGTGCGTTTGGGAAATTCGCCATGGGCTTCCTTGCATTGATTGCCGGGTTCTTCATTCTCTCCCTCTCCTGCGGAGATGACGGGTGTGGAAGGGCTATTTCTTCCGTGCTCTCAGAAGTGAAGCAGGAGGAAACTGCAAACATCATCATTACCTCTCCGGGAGAGAATACTGTAGTAGAAAGTCCTTTTCAGGTGAAAGGCACTGCCCGCGTGTTCGAGGGAAAAGTGTTTTTTGAACTTTCGGATGCTCTCGGCTTTGTCCTCGCTCAAGGGTCACTCCCTACACAGGGCGAAAACGTGCGGAAGCTGCTCCCTTTTGAGGGATCTATTCTCTATTCCACACCCAATGCTCCAACCGGGACACTCACATTGTTTGACCGCTCGCCCAAGGACGATAGTATGATGGATGCTGTTTCCGTGCAGATCATCCTGAATACGGGTTCGCCGACTACTCCTCCCCAGCATGAATAAGTACTGGTTCAGACCGAAGAGCTACGGGTACGGGTTCTACCCCATCTCCTGGGAAGGATGGCTGGCGATATTTGTCATGCTGCTCCTCATCGTTCTCTCAGGACTTATCAATGGAATATTTGAAGAAGGAACGACAGCGGAGCAGGGGATACGATTTGTTTTGGATATGTTCTTCATTGCCAGCATTTCCACGCTTTTCTTTGAGCGTAAGATGAAAGAACCGCTCCAGTGGCGTTGGGGCAGGAAGTAATCACAGGACTCCTGCATGGTTATACTCCGTAGATTTGTGTTGCAGGCAACTGTTGCTGCAATTGCTGAATCTGCTGCTGAGGAATGCGGTTCCCGTTGAGGTACAGACGTTCCAGGTTCCGGAGCGCGCCCAGCGATCGCGGCAGCGACTCGAGCGCATTGCCGCTGATATTGAGTATGCGGAGATTCTGCATATTTCCCATTCCTTCCGGCAGATTCCTGAGCGCATTGCTGCTGACATCCAGGTACTCAAGGTTGGTGAGGTTGCTCATACTCTCAGGGAGTATTCCCAGGGAATTCCCGACGACGGAGAGCCACCGGAGATCATGAAGGTCGCCGACAGAGGGGGGAAGTTCCCTGATTTTGTTGAAGCTCAGATTCAGGTGCTTGAGATACTTGAGCGTTCCGATCTCATTCGGGAGGGAATCCCGGTTCCCATCGGGGATGGAAATGCCACAGGCACGCTCTGGCTGCTGCAGCGCCGTCTCAATATCTTTGAACACAGCCTCCGGCGGGCAGAAGAGGCCGGGGAAAGGCGAGGGTGCAGCGGAGGCCTGTACTGTAGCGCTTTCCTTCGAGAGAACATCTGCCACTTCGTGGACTATCCATCCGATATTTCCGTTATTCTCGACCATGTACTGCATGGTAGAGCCGTCCGCACTGAACTGTGGAAGGCCGAGAATGCGGTCATAGAATTCAGTCTCTTTGCCATCGATGACTGCAAGCGCCCGCTCCATGCCTGTGAGCGGATCTACCGCCCTCGCAGCATACGCCACAAGAAGGCCATCCGGACTGAATACAGGTTGTCCGACGCTCTTGTACGGGAAGTGACTGACCCCATCGATCACCATCTGCTGCAGCGTCTTCCCATCGAGTTCCACACTCAGCGGGTACGCAAGGCGTTTGCCGTCTGAGCTGAAGGTGAGGCTGGATTTCCCGGCAGCGGAGAGGAGAGATTGCACAATGGTCGCAGAGGGGTTGTGTATGGTCTCTCTCCCGGTTTGTAACTCGTGGAGAACGAGCTGCGCTGCATTCCCTGCCTGCCGCAGGAGTGCGACCTGATCTCTGTGCGGGCTCGCTTCGAGCAGGAAACCGGCAATATTCTTCTCTCCGTATTCGGTGCCGCCCGTGTAAAACTTTCTGCTTGGATCGCTGTATGCATACGTTCCGTTACTGAAGTTATAGAGGAACTCCGGTCCAACTTCACTCAGGAGTTGCTGCATAACCGCCCCGTTCCTCACGACATTCCACACACTGCCTCTGCGGGCTGCAAACGCATACTGACTGCCGTCCGGGCTGAACTGCAAGCCTCGGATATCATCATAGGAACCCCCTTCTTCGTTATTGATCACGGCATACCAGCGGTTGTCCCTCCTGCCGAGGAATCCGAAGGATTGTCCGTTTTCGCTGAATGCAAGATCGAGGATTTCGTCATACGGGAAACTCATGACACCGTCCGCGATGGCGAAGTAAGTGTACGCACGCTTTGCAAGTGCACGGTTCGCCATATCTGAAAAAATGCGTACACATCCTGTAGAACTGCATCCTCCCGGCGTTGTGAGCTCGCTCCCTATATTGGCCGCCTGTGCGACAATGTATGCGACACGCGATCCATCCGGACTGATGAAGGGATTGTGGATCACATCAAACTGCTCTCCTTCTTTCCCACCGATGACAACAAGAGGTTTCTTGCTCTTCCAGGCGGGGAAAACCAACTGCCCATTCGGCATAAACTGCAGTACCTCTTCCGAGAGGGAACGGAGGTAAGCTGCCGGAATTCCTGCAGTGATGTAACGCTTTCCTTCCAAAGGTATCCCATTCTGGTATACCGAGGGGCCGAAATCCTTGTACGACGCGATTTCCTGCCCGTTGCGTATGATCTTCATCATCGCTCCATCGAGGGCTATGTAGGCAAAATTCTTCGCATCAGGGCTCACGACAGGTGTGCTGACCTGATCGTAGAGCTTTCCGGCTTTCTCCCCCATAACGACAAATTCCCTGTATCCCTCCAGCGTGTGCCTGCCGACGCTGAACACGGATTGTCCTTTTACCTGCGTATCAACGATGTTCAGGAGCTGATCCTGGAATTCGATGCCACTGAGTCTCCTTGCTATACCAAGGAGTTTATTTCCCCCCTGCATCACCTGCCCAAAGCCTCCCGGATCTCCGTACGACTGTGTTCCGGCGGGGCCAGAAACCATGCTCGGTGAGTCGGGCAGGGGAGAAGGGAGTCCTGGGTTTTCGGTGCCTTCACGAAGATCATCCCAGAAGTCACGCACGCTGAACGTTCCCTCCTCCTGATCTTCTTGAATGGGAGCAGCACTATTTTCCTGTCCCTGGGATACAGCATCTGTCGGGGATGCGGGCAATGTCCTTTCCGATCTCTCCGTTTGCTTCTCGCGAGAGAGCAGATTGAAGATATGCCATTTCCTCAGATTGAGTGACTGCACGATTTTCTCCATCGTAGAGGCATCTGTGCCTTCCACGGCAAATTGAGTATCCTTGTTGATCCACGCGGCAATGACCAGGTTCACGAGAATGAGGATGCCTATCCAGAATGCGATCATCGCAAGCCGTGGCCAGCGTCTCTTCTTCTGAGGATCAGATGGCCCCTGCGGAGGAACATGGTATGTGTGTTGCTGTGAGAGCAGCATAATTATTTATATTATAACATATATGCTATATTTGGGCAATATTGGATGATTTGGCATATATTAGTACAATCCAACTGTGAAAAAACCCTATTTCCTCCTCACAGGTGCTGTTCTGCTTCTCTCTGCCTGCACATGGTTTTCCCCAGTGGAAACAGTGGAAGTGTGGGATTTTGATCGCTGCATCTCTGAAGGTGGTCTCGTAGTGGCAGAACCGCCGAAGTGTCTTGTGGGGGAAGAAGAACATCCTCTCTCAAACACTGGAGGAATCTTGGAAGTTCCCGCAATGCATGAGTGGTCTGACGAAGCGTTTTTCGATGCTCTCCGCGCACTCGATGAACCTCTGGATTTCACATGGGATGTAGATATTCCTCTCGTAGGAGAACTGGGGAAAACAGCGGTGATTCATGGTGAACTGGTGTACTTCTTCCAGTACCCGACGGGAGAAGCAGCACAGGCAGAGAAAGAGAGTATGGAGAGCCTTGGGCAGAGAACAGACGGATCATTCATTCACTGGGGCGAGGAAGTGCATTACTTCCAGAAACAGCGTGTCCTCGCTGTCTACGTCGGTTCAAACGCGGAGATAACGGAATTGCTGGACCGGGCTGCGCAGGAGGAGTGATGCGGTATACTGCTTCTGTGGAACTCTACACACCCCTCGCACAGGTTCTCAAGACGAAGAGAGACTACATAGAAGCTCTGGGAGGAATGGGCCTGCATACGGTGGAGGATTTGCTGCTCTATTTGCCGAGGACGCATGAAGATCTCACGGAGATGTCTACAATAGAGAGTGCCCGTCTCCATGAGAAAGTGAGTATCCGCGGGACTGTACATGCGCTCAAACTCATCCGTACGCGAAGCCATAAAATGCTGGTGAAAGGGAATTTCACAGATACAGAGGGTTCGGAAGCTGAGGTTGTCTGGTTCAATCAGCCACACATCACCCGTATGCTCACGGATGGGGAAGAGGTAGTGCTCACGGGCAAGCTGATTCTGCACGGGAAGAAAGTGCAGTTTCAAAGTCCGCAGTTCGAATCGACAAAAATACGTGGACAGAACCTTGTGCATGCAGGAAGGCTGGTTCCGGTGTATCCCCAACATGAGATTATTACGAGCAAGTGGCTGCGGGAAAAAATAACATTGATCAAAGATGCGATAACGGAGATTCCTGAAACTCTTCCGGAAGCCGTGCTGGAAGAGGAGCATCTCCTTCCCCGCAGTGATGCTATCTATGCGCTCCATTTTCCAGATGATGCCTCCCAGGTCGAGCGTGCCCTGCAGCGGATGGAGTTTGAGGAGATGTACCAAGTGCAGAAGGAAGCTTTAGAACGGAAAAGAGAATGGCAGGGGAGAACACAGGAGCGGCTGAAGATTCCTATGGACATAGAACTCATCCGGGCACTCTTCGCGTCTCTGCGCTTCACGCCGACGAACAGCCAGAAGATTGCCATTTACGAGATACTCAAAGACATGGAGCAGAGCAGACCCATGTCGAGGCTCCTTGAGGGGGATGTGGGCTCCGGGAAAACTCTCGTCGCAACGGCTGTGATGGCGAATGTCATACGACACGGCGGCCAGTGCGCTCTCATGGTTCCTACGGAAGTCCTCGCGAAGCAGCACGTGCAGAGCATTGGAGAAACACTCATACATTTCTACACCTATCTGCAAGGGAAGGAGGGCGGTACTAAGATGCATCACCCCACTGTCGCATTGCTCACAGGTTCTGTTCCAAAGAGGGAGGCGGAAGATGCCCGCATGCGCCTGGCTGCCGGCACAGTCGATCTTGTGATAGGAACACATGCGCTGATACAGGAAGCAGTGCAGTTCAGAGATTTGAAGCTGGTGATAGTGGATGAGCAGCATCGATTCGGGGTGATGCAGCGTCAGCGGCTTGTGGAGAAGGGGAGTCCACACTTCCTCTCCATGACAGCAACGCCCATCCCGCGGACTCTCGCACTCACCGCCTACGGCCATCATGATCTCTCAGTTCTCCTGGAGAAGCCCGGGAACAGGAAGCCCATTCAAACCAAAGTCGTCCCGCCTGCGGGGCGAAAGACGGTGGAGCTCTTCATTGATCGTCAAATCGAGGGGGGAAGGCAGGTGTTTGTCATCTGCCCTCTCATCACTGAATCGGAGAACGAGGAAATGGCAGAGATCAAGAGCGTGGAGCAGGAGGCAGCACGCCTGAAAGTGAGTTTTCCCCGAAGATGCATCGCTATGTTGCACGGGAAGATGACGCCGGCTGAGAAAGAGGAAACCATGAGAGAGTTCAAGGCAAAGCGGAGCGACATTCTCGTTTCCACATCTGTGATTGAAGTTGGTATTGACGTGCCGAATGCATCCATCATCATCATCGAAGGATCAGAGCGGTTTGGGTTGGCTCAGCTCCATCAGTTCCGCGGCCGTGTAGGCAGGGACGAACACAAGAGCCACTGCTTCCTCTTCACAACAACTCCGGAACAGTCACGGTCACAGAGACTCAAGGCGATGGAGATGTTCCATGACGGCTTTAAGCTCGCGGAGATTGATTTACAGATTCGTGGTCCCGGTGAGCTCTACGGGCTCAGGCAGAGCGGCATTCCCGAGTTTCACCTTTCCGGTCTCTTGAACCCGGAGCTCGTCGTGAGGGCAAGGAGGGCTGCAGAGAAACACCTCAGCAAGGTTTAGATATTGACAATACCAGTGAGATAGTTAGGATGTTGCCACAATGTACAGATCGCACTCCCTCACCGCAGGCACTTGTAGTGAGTCCAGCCGAACTATGATGATGCAAATGATGATGCGCTCCATGCGAGGGTTGTCTGCTGCATAAACTGCTCACAAGCTGAATCCCAGACCCTCGCACGAAGCGGGGGTTTTTTGTATCTCTTCCTTTTTTTTCACAATGCGTACCACACCAACACTCAGGTACTTCGTCTCAGAGACGTACGGAAAGAACACGCCGGATCCCACGGAAGCCGTGGTGGATGCCGATGTGCACCTCGAAACCGATCTCTCCGTGATGGAAGATGCCCTTACGCACGGAGATGAAGAGGAAATCCGCCTCCTCGGTGGGGGGTTCCCCACGAAGATCAACAGCCGGGGGCGGGAAGTAGCGCTTCCGCGCCACCTCGCAGGCATCATGGAGAATTGGCATGATGCGTATGCAGAAGTTCTGAGAGACCATGGGGTTTGGAACGGTCTCTTCATCAACTTCGCACCGAGGGACAAGCGATACCGGAATGGGCCGCCGTTCTATGAGGTGGAGACGGATAGCGGCCTTCGTATTGTGACGACATTCCCGGGAGACATGCTTGCTGGCATTCGTGAGCATGTACACCGCATCATGGAGATACCGAATGAGAGAAATCCCCTGTTCTCAGATTTCGACCAGTTCCGCTCCAGGAATGCTCATAGATATCTTCGTCGCAATCACGGGTACCCAACAAAGCCTTTAGCTGATGGGGAAGCAGATGATGTTCTCAGCACCACGTATTTTGGCAACGGTGTGGAAGGGTTACGCCTGAAGTTCGTCGATATCTACGGAAACATGCTATTCGAGGACGACGCAGCCGTCAGAAGAAAATTGCAACAGATTGCAGTGAGCGGAGAGAGAGGTGCCACCGTGAGTGTTTCGAATGGAACTGCAACGCAATCAAAACGAGGGGAAGTTGCCCATTCGCTCACGGAAGGGACAGATGGAGCGATCCTCGTGTATCCCAATGGGAGGAACATCGATGTGGTACGCAAATGGAGAGAGGGGGAATCTTCAACATTCACCACAGAGAATTCTGCGTACAGGCTGCTTGGCAGCCCCGAGGAATTGCACTCCGGTCTCCACATCCGGTTTCAGGATGGAACAAGTTCCGAGGAACTGCGAACGCGAGCTGAAAACCTGCTTGTCACTTCGTAATGTTTTTAGCTTTATTTCAAGCGGTGAACTGATAGAATAGCGGGGAAATTTCCACCTTTGAGTATGACGAACGGTCAACAGCCACCTGTCGGTGGTACACCACCCCTGCCTCCTCCACCCCCGCAGGGCGCTTCGAAACCGGTCCGTCCTGGGGATCAAATCCCTACAGGCGGTTTGGATCCTACACAGGTTTTCTCTTCGCCCCCTCCGCCACCCCCACAAGCCGCTGCTGGAGCTCAACCGGGAGTAGCCGCAGGTGGTCAGCCGGCTGGCGCACAGCCTCCACAGGATCAAGGGCCTCCGCCGCCCCCACCAGGCGTGGCAGCCACAAAGGAAATGGGCTACGACGATGAGGATATCCGGGTGCTTGGTGAGGTTGGAAATTACCGGTTTTCGAGCATCTCCTCACTGCTCACCAACAACAACATTGCGGTGCCCACACACCCCGAGACACGGTTTGACGAGCAGAGATTCCTCACACTCCTCCGTGGGAGCATTTCTCTCACACGTGACGAGAAGTGGCGCATTATTCAGGCCATTCCCAAGCTCAGCCAGTTCCAGATAGACGAACTCCAGAAGATCCTTGACGAGGAAAAACGGAAGTTCTCTGAACTTTCTCCCAAACATTTGCTGCAACTCATGAAACTGGAGCAGAAGCACTCAGAAGACTGGAAGGATTTGCAGAGCATTTCTGTACAGCAGAACGCACAGGCGAGTGAGCAGCAGCAGGCAGAGGAGATCCGGAAGCAGCTTGGACTGTAGTGCATTCGTTACTCGTTATCTCGTTCGCTCGTTACACGCTGAACGAGACACGGCGCCGTTTCCATATGCAGAGATTCACAGAGACTGTTTTGCGTGACGAGTTTTCATGAACAAACGACGCCGTATCGAACAACAAGAAAACGAGCGAACGAGGAAACGTGCTACACGTTCAGCCTGTAGAGAACGAATGCAGCAATACCAAGTATGCTGAGAATTGCAGCGGAGAGCTTTCCGCCTCCGAGAGCTTTCTGAAGGCTGGTACAGAGGAGGAAGAGAAACGCTGCCAGTGTGAACGAGAGGACAATGGGTGAGAACGGAGGCAGAAGAGCTTCTACGTACGGTATCCGGAAAGGAAGGCTTCTCGTGTATTGGTACCCGCCAAGCATGTAGACCGCGCAGTACCATGCGAGCAGCCATCCCGCGTAGAGGCGGAGCGTATCTGTGAAAGGGAAGTACGTTTTCTTACTTTTCTTCGGTGAGCGGGGCTTTTTCACTTCTGCTTGTTCGCTGGTATTTTCCTCTTCTGGTAGGGGAGCAGGAGGAGGTGGAGCCTGCTTCATTTCCGCTTTGCCTTCCAGGACGAGATTGGGAGTGAGAGGTGATTGCGGGAAATCCGTCACCCCCTCCTGCACTGCCTTCTTTTCCTGGAGAGTTGCCTCATGCAACTCTTGTGGTAAGAGATCCATTTCCTTCAGCGCCTGCCTTGCTGTGTCCGTGTTCACCGCATCGATCGTTCCTCTCACGGGTTGGCCTTCCTGATTGTAGGCTGAGTAGAAAAACAGCATAGATGGATTGTACCAGAGTGGTTTCCCTTGCTCTACCCTGCCGGGTGAAGGTTCTGTGTGATGTACTCCACTGCCTGCTTGAGAGAGGTGTGTGCTCGTACTTCAAAATGTCTTCCGTTCGTCCAGCTCCTAAATCCTATGACTTCCTCACCCTCCTCGCGTATGGTGCCGTCCGCGACGCCAAGAGCCTGGAGGCTCTCACCATCTAGATTCACCTCGACCGGCCCCTCATGCAAGAGTTCGAAGGGCGCCGAATTCATTTCGAGGTGCCAGTAGTGCGTTGATGTAGCTCCAAAAGATGTGAACCACCAGTTACGGTGAACAGAAACACAGAACCCAATATGGGAAGAACAGTACTCCTGCGTCCAGTTCTCGGCGGAGAATTCCTCCTTTGCCATGTCTTTCTGACGCTCGAGGAATGCAGGCGAAGGTGACCGCGCCGATGCCTTTGCGGAAGTACTTGTAGAGGAACTTATTTGATTCGCTGCAGGAGAGGAAGGAAGTGTTTCTTTCTGGCTGGAACTCACTCCTGCCTCATTCGGAGGGTTCGAATCTGATAGTACAGTTGAACTTGCTGTTCCTACCTCTTCTTCCAAACTTACACTTTCGTTTCCCTGGAGGGAAACCGAATCAACACGCATAATCATCGCATCACTCTCAATAGTAGGCCGAATGGCGCCGACAACGACCACACTCTCACCGACATACCCATTGAGATCGGCAGTCTCGCTCTCCAGAAGAATGAATCTTCCATCGGGAAGTGAGAGTTTGTGTGTCCCTTCCATGTAAATGCTGATGCCCAGAGGCCTGACAGTACCGGAGTAAGAAACATTATTTGTCTCCCGGATAATGCGCTCGCTCTCGGAAGAAAACTGCGCTCCCGACGAACTTTCTGACTCACTTGCATCCGATGGCGCTGTTTGTTCCCTGCATCCTGCGAACAGTAATGCTGGGAAAACGGCAATGACGAGGAAACGCCTCATGTATTTCACGCGGGAATTGGGAATGGAGTATACCCGGAAAACAGGCAGCACAAGAAGTAATTCCCCGCGGAATTCAAGTATAAAGAAATCGGGGGAGTATCTGCTCCCCCGATTTTGGTACCAAGAGATTACAGAAGACTATCGATGGCTGCTTTCAGATTCGCATAGGGCTGTGCGCCGGAAATGTAGCCGAACTCTTTAGTTTTGTTGTTGTAAACAAATGTCCCGGGTGTCCCCTTTACCCCTGAATTCGATCCTGCCGACATCTGCTGACCAATGAACTCGCTGAACTTTCCGCTTTCAAAACACTCTGTGAATTTCGATGCACTGGCACCGGCTTCCTGTGCGTAGGAAGCGAGACTTGCCTTGTCCGCACCTTTCTCAAATACGAGGTCCGTGAATTCCCAGAACGCGTCGTTCCCTGCGTCTTCTGCAACACATTCAGCCGCAAGAGCTGCCGGCATCGCGTTGGGATGGAAGGGGAGAGGATAGTGCCTGAACACCCAGTTCACTTTGTCTCCGTACTCGTCGAGTGCCTGGAGCATGGTGGGATGGTGACGCGCGCAGAAAGGACACTCAAAATCTGTGTATTCAATGAGTGAAATAGTCGCCTTGGAATTGCCGCGGATATGATCCTCCGAAGCATCCGGAGCAACCACATCCTGAGGCTCAGGTTCCTGGGCCGGTTGCTGTGCTGCCTGTGCCTGCTGTTGCCCCGCTGAGGGGGAAGGGCGGACTGCGTCGTTCGAAGTGCCCATGGCAATGCCATAGCCGACAATCACACCAACGAGTGCCATCGAAATACCGAACCATGGGTTAGAAGGAATATTGGAATCAGACATAGAACAGAGGGAAAAGTGCCAACACTCTAGTGGATATTCCCCGCTGAATCGACCTATTTTTGCCTTACTATGGAGCTGGATTTCTATTCCAGATAGGCATACTCGTTCCTCACATACGCAGGAAGCTCCTTATAGCGCGAGAGAATGAGATTTTCCTTCACTGAGCCATCGGCATAATTCACCCGCTGGATCCAGACAATTTCGTTTTTCATCACTTGTCTGTCGTTTATGAGCATGCCTTCCGGCGCATTGGTGCTGAAGTACGGTCCCTGCAATTCCACGGTTCGCCCATCAGGTGTCCCATAGAAGTTCACCACTGCTTCATAGCCATCGTCGTATGCCTGTATGAGCAGTGGTTGCTCTGTATCATTCAGGAATGTTAAGTCCTGTGTACCTGGGAATATCGTTGCATCGATCCCAACGCCATACTTCTTGTAGTAACTCACGTACAGACTGTGGGCTCTCCGTTCCACAACAGGAAATCCTGCGTTCACAATTGCACGGTACACAGTGGTGGATGCCTGGCAAATGCCCCCACCCGGTGCCGGCTTGAGCTGGTCTCCTTCGAATATGACCTGCGCCATGCGCCATCCTCGGCTCTCCGTCACAGGACCCCCCAGAGTGCTGTTGAAGGAAAATGTCGCACCAGGAGGAACAATCGTATTGTTCACATGGTCGCGCAGCGCTTTCCGGACGTTCAACGCGCGTGCGTTCGTTGAACCTGCGAAATTTGAGCGGCCAGTTGCTAGAAGAGTGAGTGTGCCAAGATTTTCTTCTGTTTCGTTTGTAACAGAACCGGGGATATTTTTTAGCTTGAGAGTGATGTTCTCTTCGCCATTATTCAATGCCTGCATGAGGAGTGTGATGCTCTCAGCCACATCGAGCTGCTCTCCTTTTTTCGCAACGCCGCTCGTTTCAGCCCTCACAGTCTCTTCATTCTTGGAAATTCCCGTGATCACAATATTTTCCGGGGCATACATTCCTGAGATCGAAAATTCCCGGAAGAAGCGCTCAATTTTATTCTTATCGATTCCAAAATGAGCATCCGTGAGCGAGAACTGCGGCTTCAGCCACAGGGGGTGTGCATTGAGAGTGAAATGAATGATACTCAATTCTTTCTCTTCTGAATTGGCAATGCGGAGTCGTACGCTGTTTCGAAAGTATGCTTGCCGCTCCGCAATAGCATTCTGAAGCAGGCTCAGGGGGGGAGTGACGACTCCATGCCGGAAGAGCCGCCGACGTAATCTCTCAGCTATGCGATATTGCATGGAGTTCGTTTCGGGCGATACCGCCTCAGCGAGGATAGTAGGAACTCCAAAACTCTGTTGCGACGCAAGAAGCCGCAACGTAGAGCCATCTTGCATTCTCGGAGCGAAAAAAGCGAGCGTGAAAACGCTCAGAAGTGAGAAGTACGTTGCAAGGATGTGTCTACGTGTGTGTTTCATTCGAGCCTCTTTTTGTTGAATTTTCTCTTTATAGTATTATACAATATTTTGACTAAATAATCAACTGCTCCTCCGATTCTTGTCACTGAAAAATCCGTAGGTCTGAGTACACTGCTTACATGCAGCAGGAACTCTTGCAGCATTTGGCTACGTTCGTAGGGTTCCACTCAGTTTCAGACAGAACGGAGGAAAAAGAGCGTGCTCTTCAGTGGGTTGAAGAAACATTTCTCTTCACATCGCATGCTGCAGTGCACCGCGGTGCTGTTTCCGGTGCACCGTACGTGTACCTCGAACATCCGCATCCTGATTTCCTCTGGTTTGCTCACGTTGATGTCGTTCCAGGTTCTCCTGAGCAGTTTACAATGAGAATAGAGGGGGGGAGAGCATACGGCCGAGGTACGAAAGATATGAAAGGAGGCGCAGTACCTTTCCTCCTGGCTTACAAGCACCTCACCGAAGAGGGAATACAGCCAAGAACAAGCATCCTCCTCACCAGTGACGAAGAAACGGCTGGTCCCACTATTCCGCACTTGCTGGACCGGGGCGTTCTCCACACCCCTGTGGCGTTCACGCCGGATACCGGCAGTAAACCCGGCATCATTACGGAGCACAAGGGTGTCGTATGGGCTGAACTCAAGGCAAAAGGGAGCGGCGGGCACGCATCATCGCCATGGGAGAGCAAAAACCCCATATGGGTGCTGAACAGTGCTTTGCAGGTCCTGCGTGACACGTTCCCTCCAGGCTGCGAGAGTGATTGGAGGGTGACTGTTGTCCCGACGACTCTTGCGGGGAGCAACGCGCGCAATCAGATACCGGAAGAAGTGACATGCGGCATAGACATCCGCTTCCCGCTCTCAGAATGCAGCACAGCAGAGGAAACCCTTGCACTCGTCCGGAAGGTGCTCCCGGCTGACTGTGAACTGCATGAAGTGCGGAGTGCCGGGCCCCTCCTCACAGATGCAAATCATCCGATGGTGCAGATGGTGAAATCACTGGCGGAGGAGAGTGAGGGTCGTTCCGTGGAAATCATCCGTGAGCACGGAGGGACCGATGCCCGCTACTTTTGTGAGAGAGGGATACCTGCCTTCCTCTACGGACCCGTTGGCGGCAACATCCATGCGAGGGATGAGTGGGTTTCCATCCCTTCACTTCTTAAGCAGTACGAAATAAGCCGTAAACTCCTGCAGACACTTGCATGAGCCACCGGGCACCAGAACACATCACTGGAAGTACATCTCCACATCTATAGGAACTTCGTCATCGAAGCCCGCAGAGTCATTCAGATTGAACGCACTCAACCTGAGAACATAGTGTGCAGTAACATACTCCTTCGTGATTCCAGCGGGGAAGGAGATGAAGTTTGTGACACCACGAATAGTGAGCTCTCCATTCACAACGTAGGATGTGCCATCCATATGTTCTATGCTGGATGAGAAGAACGTTGCAAGGGGATATTCATCTGCCCCAAGAAATTCTCCCGAGAGGAGGTAGGAAGTGAATTCAGGATCCTCTGTAGTAAGGCTTTGGAGAGGAACGGCAAACCCCGCAATTGCTGTAGTAAAATCTGAAGGGCTCACGGGGTTGAGTGCGAACTGCAGCTGAAAATCTCCAAAATTCGCATCGTAGGAGAGATCTCCCTTCCTGGCGGTGAGAGCAATGGAACTCCTTTCCCTGTCGCTGATGAGTACAAGATCCTCCCCTTCTTCCGCAGGGGGCTCCGGTGTCGTTTGCTCTTCCACCGCTGCCGGTTGTCCCTGCTCAGGCGGGGGAGTCTCCTCCTTTTCTTTCACGCCAAAGAGTGAGCACGAAGTGAGCAAGAGGGTACAGAGCACAATGAGGAGCTTTTGGTACTTCACAGAAGGATGGGGAAGCTGAGTGTACAGTATACCACTGGTCTCAATTATTCCAATTTTCAAACCACAGTAATGCAGAATATGCTAGCTGTGGTGGAGCTGGGGGGAATTGAACCCCCGACCTTCTGATTGCGAACCAGACGCTCTAGCCAGCTGAGCTACAGCCCCGTACCAGATGCAGGTTACCATGAGAACGCATCGCTGTCCTGCAAAGTAGGACGAGTATAATTGGGCATCGGTACGGGGCAAGCCCCAAAGGAGCACACAGCACAGGGTTCATCTGAGGAATCTATCTTTGCAGGTTGAAAATTCCTTGTTAGAGTGATGTCGGTTGGTACGCCAGCAAGTTCCTTTGGCACCAGAAGCAAAACGATCTTTTCTCCACATTGTTGGCCCGGTAGCTCAGTTGGTAGAGCACTCGCCTGAAGAGCGAGGTGTCGCCAGTTCGATCCTGGCCTGGGCCACCATCCGGTTTCGTCCCTTTGGGACTACGCCGGGATGTTTTGAGATGTCGCAAGCTTGCCCGGCGTAGCTCCGAGCGGAGCGAGGAGCGAAGTCGGGTTCGATCCTGGCCTGGGCCACCAGCAATATACAGACGTCTGACCGAAGAAATCATATCTATGCTCCTCCTCTGAACCCCTTACGGCGGTTCCAGCTGCTCATTGGTACCTGAGCAGCAATATCTGCATCTCCATCTGTCTCTGCATCGCGGGCTGCAGCAATGTTTGCTGCTCTCTCTTGTTCCATCTGTAACTCAAACGCCCTGCATTCCGCCCGCAATTTATTTATAATTCTCTCCGGATCTCGAGCCAGCATGCCCACATACTCATCACCCACTTCATGTACAACAAATCTCTGGCCTCTGTTCAGTATTTTCACCATCGCGGCACGTACGGCATCGTCACCACCTCGAAGGGCACCAGACAGTAATTGTATCTCTCCGACAACTGCATAGTACTCCTCTGGATAGACAACCGTATCCACATCCGCTTCTCCTGGGGATTCTTCCACTGCGGCCACTGCAGCAGATTCTGCGTTGTCATTCATAACAGAATTGTTCAATATTAGCCTGGCATGTCAATAACTTCCTACAGGTACTCTTCGACACGGATATCGCCAATAGAGACCTGTGATTTCTCGTCCATGCCTTCATGGCGCAATGCCCGAAGGAGACCGATGCGCTCACAGACGTCCCTGAATCTCCGTATGGCGCTCTCACTTCCGAAGTCGGTCATGACGGTGAACTGCTCAAGGCGTTTCCCGTAGATGCGGAATATCTTGTCCTTCTGCTTCTCTATGCGGTACGCGCCCATCTTACTGCTCTCCATGTGCGGCCGGAGAACCTGCAGAACTTCGTCTTCTGGCTCAGTGCGGACACTCTTCTGTCTCTCACGCTCTGCAAGAACAATGGGCAGGAGCAATTTCTTCAGCTTTGCAATGTTCTCAGTGGTCGCTGCCGATACAGCAAGGGCTACCTCAATATCCTTTTGTCTGAGGGCCTTGAGAAGAGAAGATACTTTCCCGGGGATGAGATCTATTTTATTGAGAATCACCACTTCTCGTCTTGCTCCGAGAATGGGGGAGTGCGATTCCAGCTCCTTTCTCACCGTGTGGTAATTCTGTACAAGCACATCCGGATCTGGTTCTCCACTTTCAAGACACCGCTCAACATCGAGCACGTGGAGCAACAGACTGCATCGCTCTATGTGTTTAAGAAACCGGTGTCCGAGTCCCTTTCCCTTGTGAGCGCCTTCTATGAGACCTGGAACATCACAGGCAACGAATGACCGATCATCCACATGCACAACCCCGAGATTGGGGACAATGGTCGTGAACTCATAGTCGGCAATCTTCGGTCGTGCTGAGCTGATAACGGAGATAATGGTGGACTTGCCGGAACTCGGGAATCCTATGATACCAACGTCCGCAACAAGCTTGAGTTCCAGCTTCAGCTTTCTGCGCTGACCCGGTTCCCCCTTCTCTGCAAAGTCCGGCCGTTGCCGTGTAGCACTCTTGAAGTGAGCATTGCCGTACCCGCCCCTGCCGCCGGAAACGAGAAGCACCTGGTCTCCGGGTTGCGCGAGGTCGGCAGTGAGTCCCTTGGAAGCTGGCTGACCCTTTTCATCTCTTTCCGTGATGACGGTGCCGGGAGGAACGGAAAGATACAGATCGTCCCCCGCCTTTCCATACCTGTTGCCCCCCTCTCCCGCATTGCCATCCTTTGCCCTGTACGCTTTCCTAGAGGTGAAATTGCTCAAGGTGTCTGTATTGGGATCTGCTTTCATGTAGATGTTCCCTCCGTTCCCTCCGTTTCCTCCGTCCGGTCCACCCTTCGGCACGTACTTCTCACGCCGCCACCCAACGCATCCGTTGCCGCCGGATCCGCCCGTTACATCGATGACAGCTTCATCCAGAAACATATGCCACAGTGTCGCGGTTTTGTGTCCGGGATACCAGAATATTGCTATAAATATAGAATTATTGTATAATATATTTACTACTCCCAAACACAGAGAGAATGGATTACGACCGACTCGATAGATTCACACCAGCATTCTATAACGTGATGCAGGGGGCAGTGTCCCGCAGCGAGCGTAAACAGAGCAAGAAGAGAAGGAAGGGACGGCTATTTTGGAGGAAGAAGGAATAGAGAAAAGACTCTCCCTTCTGTAGAGGGATGCTGGGCATCTCTTTTTACAAAATATCATGGGACGGTTGACGCAGAGAAGCTAGCACTCTACACTCAAGAGTGCTAACACTCTTTCCCACACCTGCATGTCTAAAGTTATTGGCATAGATCTTGGAACAACGAACTCCTGCGTTGCCGTCATAGAGGGCGGTGAGCCGGTGGTCATTCCCAACGCGGAAGGGAATCGCACCACTCCCTCTGTTGTTGCATTTAAGAATGACGAGATACTCACAGGTATCGCTGCGAAGAGGCAGGCAGTCACAAATCCGGAGAACACCATTTACTCATCGAAACGTTTCGTCGGCCGCCGCTTCAGCGAAGTGAGGAAGGAAGCGGAGCACATGCCATTTACGGTGAAGGAAGGAAAGGAAGGACGCGCTGTGATCGTAGTGCAGGGAAAAGAGATGCTGCCCCAGGAAATTTCCGCAAAGGTTCTCCAGAAGCTGAAGAAGGATGCGGAAGCATACCTTGGAACCACGGTGGATAAGGCGGTGATCACCGTTCCTGCGTACTTCGATGACTCACAGAGGCAGGCAACGAAGAATGCCGGTGAGATTGCGGGCCTGGAGGTCTTGCGCATAATCAATGAGCCTACGGCTGCATCGCTCGCGTACGGTTTGGATAAAGGCCATGAACACAAGATTGCCGTGTACGATCTCGGTGGGGGAACATTCGATGTCTCCATTCTTGAACTTGCAGAAGGAGTGTTCGAAGTCCTCTCGACCAATGGAGACACTCACCTCGGAGGAGACGACTTTGATCAGGTCATCATCGAGTGGATCTTAAGCGAATTTAAAAAAGACCAGGGAGTAGACCTCAGCAAAGACAGGATTGCCCTGCAGAGGCTCAAGGAAGCAGCAGAGAAAGCGAAGATAGAGCTCAGTTCCCAGAACGAAACGGACATTAATCTTCCGTTCATCACAGCAGACAACACCGGACCCAAACATTTAAATCTCAAGCTGAGCAGAGCGAAGCTCGAGGCTCTGGTTGCCGATCTCATCGAGAAGACCGTAAAACCCTGTGAATTAGCTCTCAAGGATGCCGGGCTCACAAAGAGTGGCATCGATGAAGTCGTCCTCGTCGGAGGGATGACACGGATGCCTGCCGTACAGGCGAAAGTGAAAAAACTTTTCGGCAGAGAACCTCACAAAGGAGTGAATCCGGATGAGGTGGTCGCAATCGGTGCAGCAATCCAGGCTGGAGTTATGGGTGGAGATATCGACAGAGATATTGTCCTCGTCGATGTCACCCCGCTCTCACTCGGCATTGAGACACTCGGCGGCGTCGCAACGAAACTCATAGAACGGAATACGAAAATCCCGACGAACAAGAGCCAGATTTTCTCAACGGCAGCGGACAATCAGCCATCTGTGGAAGTGCATATTGTGCAGGGGGAACGCGAGATGGCTTCAGATAATAAGTCTCTCGGACGATTTATCCTGGACGGCATAGCCACTGCTCCGCGGGGGATCCCGCAGATCGAAGTTTCCTTCGACATCGACACGAACGGCATCCTCAATGTGAAAGCGAAAGATAAGGGAACGGGGAAGGAGCAGCACATCACCATTCAGGGTTCTACAGGTCTCTCTGATGAGGAAATTGAGAAGATGAAGAAGGATGCAGAGATGCATGCTGAGGAAGACAGGAAGAAGAAGGAAAAAGTGGATGTACGGAACAATGCCGATGCGCTCATCTTCAACCTGGAAAAGCAAATGCGGGAACACGATGCAAAGATCACGGATAGCGTGAAGAAGAAAGTGAATGAGAAAATGAATATAGTCAAAGACCTGTTGAAGAAGGAAGACACATCCGCCGAAGAGCTCAAGAAGGCTACGGAAGAACTTGCAACCGAAGCGCAGGAGATCGGAAAGATCATCTATGAGGAAGCACAGAAAGCGGAGCAGAAGGGGGGAGCTGAGAAGAAGGGGAAGGACAATATCGTGGACGCGGAAGTGGTGGATGAGAAAGAGGAAAAGAGGAAGAAAAAGTAAGCCTCTGCTCCTTCGTTACCCGTTCGCTCGTTCCCTCGTTCGTAACATAACGAGTGACGAGCAAACGAGCCACCGCTCCATCGGCTCAGAGCTTTGATCCCACCAGCTTCGCAAGCTCCACCAGCCTGTTGCTGTAGCCCCATTCGTTGTCGTACCAGGCGATCACCTTCACGATCGTCACGCCTTTCTCGGTATGCACCTTGGTAGACGGCGCATCAATAATTGCGCTGCGGCTGTCTCCGATAAAATCGCTGAGAACCAGTTCACGCTCTTCATACCCGAGAATGCCTTTCATCGGGCCTTTGGCTGCCTTTTTGAACGCGGCATTCACCGCCTCTGCGTCCGTCTTCTTCGTTACGACGACGGTAAGATCCGTGATGCTCCCGGTGGGAGTAGGCACACGAATAGCCATGCCATCCAGTTTCCCCGCGAGTTCCGGGAGTACGAGCCCGACGGCGGTAGCGGCACCCGTGGACGTAGGAACCATGTTGATGGCAGCGGCTCTCGCACGGCGGAGATCTTTATGCGGCAGATCGAGAAGCTGCTGGTCATTGGTGTAGCTGTGGATGGTGGTCATGAAGCCCTGCTGAATCTTGAAGTTCTCATGAAGAACCTTTGCCATAGGTGCAAGACAATTCGTGGTGCAGGAAGCATTGGAGAGCACATCCATTTTCCTGGAGTTGTACGTTTTCTCGTTCACTCCCATGCAGAATGTGCCGTCGACATTTCCTTTCGCAGGTGCGGAAATGATAACTTTCTTGGCGCCGCCTTTCAGGTGGAGTGCCGCATCCTCTCTCTTTCGGAACACTCCCGTGCACTCTAAGACAACATCCACCTTCAGGTCTCTGTGCGGGAGCTTAGTCGGATCCTTCTCTGCAGTCATTGTCACGCCATCAAAAGCTTTGGGGTTGTTGTACGTTCTGTACGTGGAGTCGAACTGGAAGAGATGCTTAAGAGTCTTATCGTCCGTAAGGTCATTAATAAGCACCACATGCATCGTCGGGTGCTGCTCGAGAATGATGCGAAGGGCCTGCCTTCCTATACGGCCGAAGCCATTAATGGCAATGTTCATATTGGTGGGGGAAGTTGCGCTGATTATAGCAATTCTGCACGCGAGAGCAGCCCCTTTTGGCATACGATACGGAATGGCTCCACGAAGCCATCTTGTTCTTGCACTTCGGAAAGAGAGGACTATAGTCGCTCCCTTTGCTCTTTCACAGAGCAGTGAAACTTCCTCAATCCGGTGCTACCAGAAGGATGTCTAAAAGACACTGGTGCCCTTCCCATAGAAGCTACTGTCATGCGATGCCTGTGGAATAGGGGGGCATCGTTGGCAGTACCTTCCTTGGGGAAGTATAGGAGCAATGGATTTTCTTTGAAGGAGCGAACCATGGTCCGGAAAACAGCAATCGTGTTGATGGCTCTGTGTTTCGTTGTTTTGGTCTCAAGGACGTTCGGGGACAAGACGAAGCCGAAAGTGCCGAGTCCCCCGGGCTTTCCCGATGGCCAGTTCAAATCCTTTCCGAAGGCTGAAAAGCCGAAGGAAGGGAAAGTGGATGTGCTCTTCACCCCCACGGCTGCACAAATCCGGGTGTGGAAAGCTCAGAAATGGGTGACCGTGAAGGAATTACCCATGCATCCCAATCTGGAGCGTGACAGCGCAGGCATTCCTTACAACCACAAAGAAATGGCACAGTACTTCGAGTGGGAAAAAGAGGAAAAGCCGCCTGCACAACAGGTGATTTTCGTGATCATACAACAGAAGAGGCTCTCTCTTGGCCGCGATATCCACTCTGGTGAAATTGTGGCTGGTATGTTCATCGTCAATTTCTATCACTGCCTCGTAGATCCCAAGTCCGCGACAGTGGTGAAAGAGGATGCGGGAGCAAACGTCGTGTACTTCCGAAAGCAGAAAAAGGAGGAAGTGCCAAAGCTCCCACCCGATGCAGAGCTGAGAAAAGCCTGACCAACCAATTGCTCCTTTCCACAGGTACCCCGAGGAGCAAGCCCGCCGTCCACTCTGTGACGGCGGGCAGGTTTAGAGTGCCAAGAATTCCTTCTGCATGAGGAGCGTGTCTCCCTCCAGAAGAGGGGACTCACACACCACTGTTCCTCCTATTCTCCTCTTTTTGAGAACCTTCAGGAAATCCTTCCACTTCGCGTCACTCTTCTTCAATGGCAGATGCTTCCTCTCTCCTTTCGCCGTGTACTCAATGCCTGAGAAGTGCATGTGCATGCTTGAAAGAGACTTCTTGCCGAGGTGCTTCTGGTACAGATCGAACATCGCATTCCACTCTTTCCCGGAGTTCCATCCTCCATTCGTCCTTGCGTGCATGTGCGCAGGATCTATGCAGGGGTAGATGGAAAATTCCTTGCTGAGCCTGAGCACTTCTTCCAATGTCCCGAACTGCGTGGGTTTGCCCATGGTCTCAAAAGCCAGATTCACATGCGGAAAAAGCTTCTTCCTGTGCTTCAGTATCTCTCCTGTTGCCCTGCGGACGTGCTCGTACGCATCCGAAGGGTCCATCCCGAGGTAAAATGCGGGATGGACGCACACGGAGTGCGCCCCGCAGAGCTCTGCCATACAGAGAGCATCGAGAATCCTCTTCTTGCTGGCCTCAAGCTTCGCCTTCTCCGGCGTATTCAGATTGATGTAGTACGGAGCATGGACAGTGAGATACATCTCCAGTGCCTCTGCGGTCTCCCGGATCTCCTTCATGCGCTCAGTGCTCTTCGGCACCTGCTGCACCCACTCAAGCTCCATAGCGGAGATGCCAAGCTTCTTTGCATGCCTCAGTCCTTCCACCGTCCCTCCCGCTCCGGGAGTGGAAAGAGGTGTTCCCGCCACTGCAAAATGCAACATAGTAGTGGTAGTGTAACCCCGTGCCCCCCTCACAGGAAATCATCGACCGCACTTTCCACTCAAAGCTGGGAGGAGCGGCGTACCATGCAGTGGAGATACTGCTTGATGCCGGATTTGAAGCCTGGTGGGTCGGCGGCAGCGTGCGGGATATGCTTCTGGGAGAAATTCCGAAGGAGATCGATATCGCAACCAGCGCCACTCCAGCGGACATCACGAAGCTTTTTCCGAAGAATGACGGCACCTCCGCAGCCTTAGGTGCGGTGGTTGTTTCTTACAAAGGGCAGATATTTGAACTCACAACATTCCGGCAGGAACACGAGCTGAGTAACGGCCGTCTTCCTGCATCCATTGCCTTCTGTGACAGGAAAACCGATGCGCAGCGTCGTGACATTACGATCAATTGCGTGTACTTCCACCCCATTTCCGGGGAGATTTTCGATCCATACGGAGGGGAGCATGATCTCACAGAGCGTCTCATCCGCTTCATTGGCGATCCCGGAACACGCATCCGACACGATGCGCTGCGCCTTCTCCGCGCCATCCGTTTCCGTGCCCGTATTGACGGCCAGTACCACCCGGAGACCTACCAGGCTCTCCACAAGCATGCGGGCCTCATCCGCATCCTCTCCAGTAACCGGAGGCTTGAGGAGTTGGAAAAAATGCTCCTTGGGCCACGACCAAACCGGGCATTCGAGGACATGTGGGAAACCGATGTCATAGAACATCTCATTCCTGAGCTGCATAAGTGCAAGGGTGTTGCACAGCCGGCGGATTTCCATAAGGAAGGAGACGTGTGGGACCACACCATGCTGGCGATTGCGTCTTTCACCGAGGACCATGGTCCGGATGTCCGGTGGGCCACCCTCCTTCATGACATTGGAAAAACAGAAACATTCCTTCTCAAGGAACGGATCCGGTTCGACCATCATGCGAGTACATCTGCTGATATCGCGCGGAAGGTTCTGCAGCGGCTCCAGTGCCCGGGGAAGCGCATAGAGAGAGTGGATTGGACTATCCGTCATCACATGATGATGAGCACGTTTTTCGACATGGATAACGAGCGGAAATCCCACTGGTACTTCCATCCCTGGTTCACAGATCTCCTCCAGCTCTTCTGGCTGGATATCGCAGGCACAGAGCCTCCAGAATACATCCTGTATAACAGGATTATTAAGGACTACAACAACTTCCTGAACACGCATCCTCTCCCACCCAAACCTCTCCTGAGCGGTGAGCAGGTCATGGAACTCCTCGGCATGCCTCCGGGGGAAAAAGTAGGGGAAATTATGAGAACACTCTACGATGCACAAATCAGGAAAGAGATCACCAGCAAGGCTGAAGCAGTGGCACTCCTAAAAAAACGATTCTCGTAAGTACGTATGTACTTCTTCAAACGACACCGACGGGAGTTGCTCATTGCCGCCTTCTTCCTTGCCGTGGGCTTCCTGATGTACGGAGCTTCGCTCAGGAATGAATTTGTCGACTACGATGACACAAGACTTGTTCTACAGAACCCTCTCATCCGGGAAATATCGTTCCGGAACCTTCTCGCCATTCTCACTTCCTATGAGGAAGTGCTCTACACACCGTTCCTCTTTCTCAGTTTCCAGATTGATTACGCAATAAGTGGTTTCCATCCCTCCTTCTACCATCTGCACAGTCTCCTCCTCCACATTGGAAGTTCTCTTCTCGCTTTCGCAATACTCCGCCACTTCATGAAGAGCAGGAGCTTCTCCCTCCTTTTTGCCCTTCTCTTCCTCGTACATCCGCTCAATACAGAAGCTGTTGCCTGGGTGAGTGCGCGCAAGGATCTCCTTGCCGGGCTGTTCTGCCTCCTGGCAATCTTCCTCTACCTACGATACGAAGAGAGCAGGAGCAGCAAGATCTACTACGGAAGTTTCCTCGCATTCGCAGCCGGACTTGCATCCAAGCCGTCTATTCTCGCTCTCCCTTTCCTCCTCATCGTTCTCGACTACTACAGGATGAGCAGAGAGAAACGGATGCATTGGACGGAGTATGCGCCTTTCTTCGCACTGAGCCTGGCATTCGGGGCAATAGGACTCTTCGGCGACACACAGCTCACGCTCCTCCATTCTTCCAGCATTGCAGAGAAATTCCTGATGGCGGGAAAGAGCAGCATGTTCCTCCTCTACAAAATGTTTCTGCCGCTGCATCTCAGCGTCATCTATCCCTACACAGATGCCATCTCATTCTTCTCGGTGGACTTCTTCCTCCCTCTCCTCTTTCTCATCCTTCTTCTTTCCGCTGCATGGCGTATCCGCAGATCTTCTCCCGAACTGCTCTTTGGTCTTACCTGGTTTCTGATCATGCTTGCTCCGACGTTTGCGAGTTTCCAGATAGGAGAGAATTTTGGAGATGTTTACTTCGCCGCAGACCGCTACGCGTACGTGCCGATGATCGGCATTCTCCTGGGACTGGGTATGCTTCTGGAGAAACGCGTTCCACAGAGGTTTACAAAACCTCTCCTTGGCTCTCTCTCGGTTATCATCATCGTCTTCGCATTTCTCGCAGCAAACCAGGCTGCGGTATGGCGCACAAGCAGAACACTCTTCCAGAATGTCATCCGTCACTATCCTGATGCGCAGGCTGCTCACAACAACATTGGAGTGTACTTCTACGAGAGGGGACTGCTTTCCAGCGCTATTGAGTCCTACAAGAAGTCCATTGCTATCCGCCCCACAGCTTCTGCCTACGGAAATCTCGGGCAGGCATACATGGACAGCGGAGGCCTGAACGAAGCCATAGATGCGTTTGAGAACACTCTTGAGCTCAATCCGTTGCACGCCGGAGCGCAGCTGAACATTGGTGTCGCTTACTCGAAGAGGGCAATGCATAAAGAAGCCCTTGAGGCCTATCGGCTTGCATCACTTCTAGACGCAGCTTCTCCGGTTCCCTTCATCAATATGGGCCTCACCTATGAGCAACTTGGGGAAGCTGCTCTCGCGAGGGAGGCCTACGAAACAGCGCTGAAGAGGGATCCGGGCCTCACACAGCTCTCCGGGAAAATAGAAGAGCTCACACGGAGCGCTGAGTAGTACACAGAGAGGGGAATTTGATGTATAATATACAGAAACAAACATATGGAACAATTCGGCATTTCAGCAGATATGGTCGGCAGAATCCTTCTCGCGGGGTTCCTGGGAGCACTCGCAGGCATAGAGCGGGATATTTCCGGCAAGCCCTCCGGCTTGCGCACATGCATGGTGATCGCGATCAGCTCCTGCCTCATTACCATCCTCGCAATCGATGTCTTCACTCAAATGAGCGACCGCATCGATTTTACTCATGTAATAGCAGCCATTGTGAGCGGTGTTGGTTTCCTCGGAGCAGGAGTGATTCTTCATAACAGAACAGATGTGCGTGGTCTGACAACGGCAGCCGACATCTGGCTCGTTGCTGCCATCGGCATAGCCGTAGGTGCAAGAATGTACATACTTGCTGTGTTCGTTTCGCTCTTCACCCTTGCCGCGCTCGTAGGGCTTTCACCCATCAGTTATTTCCTCGCAACTATCGGAAGAGAACGGAACAGTAAATGGGAGAAGGAGGATGGGAAAACAGACAAGTGAGGTGTCCGATATCAGATAGCTGTGACCTTTGTTCCCAGTGGCTCTTTCTTTTCCAATTCTCTCCTCGCTTCACCGCCGAAGTACCCCATCTTCGCTCTTGCCTGCTCCCGGAGGTACATGATCTGCTCGTACTTACTTGCAATATTTGGTACGAAATGCAGCCGCATCACCGTTTCCTGCACTTCAAGGATGATTGTTCCAAAGCGAAGAAGATTCTGCATGATGCCGTTCTGGCTCTTCTCGATATCCTGCATCATCCAGAGATCAACACTCAGATGGTCATCGAGTGTGATGAGCGTTTTCTTGATGCGGTGGACCTTCTTATCCGTCACAACCACCACATAGAGAAGATAGCGGTAGAAGCGGACAAGGAATTCGAAATACACAAGGACAAAGAAAAGCGTCAGAAGCGAGAGCGCCAGGCGGCGCGTGAGATCATCTTCAATGAACGTCATGAAGAATATGGAGTATCCGATGCCAAAAACCACCGTGTTCCACAGAAGGAGTTTCGCGACTGGCCAGAGCATGCGTATCCAGTGCTGGTGAAATTGGAATTGAAACGTCTCTCCAGCATCCTTTCCCTGGAAATCAAGATTGCTCAGCCGTGAACAGTCTCGGGCAATCACCATAGGAAGCTGTAGAAGAAGAAAATAACTCCAATGAGAAATGCCGCATGAAGGATAGCGAGCACCCGCATGGCTCCAATGGTGAAGTATCGGGAGAAAGGGAGATCGGGCTCCGTGAGGAAACAGATGCGGACTGTTTTCTTATAGAAAATTCTCCACATGATCCACTCGAGGAGGACGATGACAACAGACCAGCCGAGGAGAGCTTCGACGAAGTCCATAGTAACCTTGCATTATCCTCGGTTTGGTTTTCCGGTGCAACGAGAATCGCCCGTTTCCAGAAATCCCATTCGAAGGCTCAAAGGACAACTTTCATTGACATTCCTCATGAAACGAATTATAAGACATGTCCCAATGGGCGATTTTCTTCACATTACAGGCAGCGAAGGCGAGGTAGACGTTGTCGTGGACACAGAGGAACTCCCGGCATCATCAAGCGACAGGCAGAGCACTCTGACTGAGACATTTGGAAAGGAGCGAGATCGAATCCAGCAAGCATGCCATGTGCGAGTATTGGTAGACGCACGAGCCAATTCAAAGACACCGGCCGAAACTATTCTTGATCTCCTGATGATTCTGAAAGGAAGAGTGTGCGCTCTTGTCCATGGGAAGGCTTGCTCCGTTGTCTTCGAACTCAGTGGATTTCTTCGTGAGAAGCTTCGTGCAATGAAAATAGAAAACCACTATCCACCTCCAGCAGACAAAGTTGACGAAGATAGAGAGGTATGACTACAGGCCGAATGCCATAGAACCTTGTAGGATTGCTGGCGTCCTGCAGCAAATTGACGCGTTTCTCAGGACAAGGAAAGTTAAAGACGCACTGGAGACCCCCGGGTACCGTGCATCAGAGCTTCTTTCCCTCTTCCACAAGCCATTATCAACCATGTTGATGTGTTCCGTGACCGGCTGCCGGAAGGCACTCGGCAGAAGTGGAAAGTCCGCTTTGAAATTAATTTCCGGTCTAACCCTGCTGCTCTTACAGGTGCCCTGGATGGAGGTAGGACCATCTCTTCGCATAACCAAGCGAAGAAGTTTAAAAATAAGGGTGAACAAGATTTGGATGGTGGGCCAGGGTGGACTTGAACCACCGACCGCCGGTTTATAAGTCCGGGGCTCTAACCAACTGAGCTACTGGCCCATGTATGCCTCAGTGTACCGCAAATACCGCACGTGAAAAACACAGGGCCTCTCCCAGCATCTGGTAGACAGAACACTTACTTTTCCTGTGTCACCTCGACGGTGAGCGAGTGGGCGATGCCAGCAAGAACCACGTTCACTGTATGCGTACCAAGAGACTTGATGGGTTCTGCCACGGTGATGGCATCTTCCTTCACTGCAACTTTGAGCTGCTTCTTGATTTCATCCGCAATAAGCTTCTCTGCGACTGCAGCATAGAGCTTTCCGGTCTTCGTCGCTTTCTTGGCAATGGTGATCTTCTTTCCCTGTATCTGGGAACCACCAGCCTGCTGTGCAGCAACTTCTGCCGCTTTCTCCATTGCCCGACGGCGGATCTGCTCTGCATACCTGCGGCGGACGGTGGGAGTAGCAACGAGTGCCATTCGGTTCGGGAGGAGCTTATTCATGGCATACCCATCACCCACGATGAGCAAATCGTTCTTTTTTCCGATGCCTGGGAGGTCTTCAAGTAAGAGAATTTCCATAGGATTTTTCCGAAAGCCGAGAAAGTTTACTCGGGTAAAGAACCCTTGTCAACGGTATTGTTTGAGGCAGAGAAATGGCTTCTCACTGCCATTCAGAGGGAGAGAAAAGCCAGGGAATAACCGAAAGCCAGCTCTTCCCAGGCATGAATTCACGATCCTCCTTCAGGTACCACCTGTGGAGCGTGAGGAAGCGGTCCGAATGAAGCGAAGGCCTGCCCAAACGCACTCCATTCAGGCGGGTATTGTACGCGAACGTGTAGAGAGGGGAGTAGAGGAAAATAGCCGGTACATCCTGCTTCAGTACTTCCTCGAGATCCTGCAGAGCTTCTTCCTGCTCTTTGCTGTCCTTCGCTTCCCGTATCACTTCAAGCAGAGAATCCGCTTTGAGAGAGGAATACTGTGAAAGATTGTAGGCATCGATGCGGAGATCGGATCTCTTCCCCGTAAATTGCTGGATGCCGCTGCTGTGCCAATAGGGAAAACTGTCAAGGTTATCCAGCAGGGATTGGCCGAACAGCAGAATGTCGTAATCACGGTTGATAAGTTTTTCTTCAAATTCGGACCGTTTCTCGGGCATCTCGATGCCAACATGCACCCCGAGTTGAGCCCATTGTCTCTGAATTTCCTCAGCTATTTCCCCATACTGTGGGGGACGGCTGCTCGTGAGAAGTTTAAGCGAGAGCTTCTCCCCCTTGTCGTTGACACGAATGTCCGTGGGATCGGTGGAGAGCCGGCGCCTGAGGAATCCTTTCTCAAGATACAGATCAGAAACCATGATTCTCTCTTCGGGAGGGAGAATTTCCACCCGGGAAGCAATGAACTGTTCGAGAAGTTTCTGCTCCAGTGAAGCCAGTTTGTAGTCCCGGGGGTTGGTTGTTCTCCAAAGGTAGAATGAATCAACGATGCCCTTCTTCGGGTCTTCCAGGCGGAGGAGGTTATTCCCCAGCCTGATACTCCCTGTCCCACCGTGTGTTGGAAGTGCCACGCGCCAAGTACCTGTTTGTGTGGCGGCCTCAATAGGTATGTCATTGAGCTTTGCTCCTATCTGCACATCCAGGAGTGAGCCGGTCACTATGAGCGAGGCACCTGTATCCAAGTACACTATCGGCTCCATGGAGAGGGGACCGACACTGTTTGCTTCCCATAGTTCCAGGAGGCGCTGGAGGCGAACCTTCTCCGGGAGATGCCAATCCGAGGAAAAGAGGGCACCCTGTGCCAGTAGAGGATCGTACTGGTACCGCCAGTCAGCGTTATCTATTTCCAGGAGAGGAGTATCTGTAATGACAATTTCGTTCACAGCACTGACGATTGCCTGCTTGTTTGTTCCCAACTGCAGACCGAGACGCAGTTCCCGGTCAGAGAGAATTTCCCGGTCGAGATTGAAGAACAGAGCTACATACTGCGGGAGCGTGTAGTTCACTGCCTGGAAGCTCCGCGGAACGACTGGCTCCCCCTTCTCATTCCGCGGGACAAGGCGGACACCATCCAAATTACGGATATCAGAAAGGAGCGTGTTGTAATCCGGGAAGACACGGAAGATGACCCGTTCGAGATGGTAGAAAGGCTCAAGCGGCCTGGAGAAACGCTCCAGAGTTATTTCTACACTCAAATCGGTCTGCACGAGTCCGCGGAATGCATAGGGACCGGCACCCACAGGCTCAAAACCAAAATCGAGCGCCTGGTCAAATTTCCCGGCAGGAACACCCTCAAAAGGCTCTCGGGGGACAAGACCGAGCGTCAGATTGCTCGCGAAGAACCGATAGGGCTTCTCCAGTGTGAACTTCACCGTACGCTCATCTGCTTTTTCAATGGTCACACCGAGAAAATTCTGATGGAGAAGGCTATTGGGAAAATCCGGGTCTTGAATAGACTGGAAAGTAAAGAGAACATCATCAGCGGTCACGGGGTGCGGATGCTCCGGTGTTGCATCGTGCCACTCGAGATTCTCCCGGAGACGTACTGTGTAGACCTTATTATCCTGTGAGACCTGGAGCACTCCCAAGTCATCTTCAACCTTTCTCGTTTCAGGGTTGTATTTCTGCAAGCCTGCGAAAACGAGTGAGACAATGTCACGGTTCACATCGTTCGTGACGGTAAACCATGGTATGAGAGGCTGGAGCTCACCGATGGAACCTTCGATGTACGTTCCCCCGCGATCGGGCACGAGCACAGTGCTCTCTACATAAAACCTCCTCAGAAGCACAGCTGCGCTCAGGAAGAAGAGGACGAGAAAGAGGAGGAGGATCGTCCGTTCGTGCTTGGCAAAAACTCGGAAAACTCGAAACATGCTCTGCAGAGTATAGCGGAGATTCCTGAGAGAATCACCGGACTCTTAGTAGATATACCACCGGAGAACAGAAAGCGCAAAAAAAGCGACACTGAGCCAAATGCTCGCTTTGTAGATCACTTTTTCCGCACCTCTGCGTTGTACAAAGTTGGAGGCACCGCTGCCACCGAATGTTGCCGAAAGACCTGATGCACGGTGCTGCACAAGAATCGCGAACACGAGGAGCACAGAGACAATGCTGTGGAGAATATTCATCGGCAGGGAGTGTAGGGAGAAGCTCGCATACAAGCAACAGTATGCTACACTTTTGGCCCTACGGGTGGTTAGCTCCGGCCTTCGTCCGCTGAAAGCGGACTACAACCGGCAAGCAGTTGGTCTCTCACGAAACTTTCGCACAAGCGGGTGGTTAGCTCAGTTGGTCTAGAGCGTCTGGTTTACACCCAGAAGGTCACAGGTTCGACTCCTGTACCACCCACCACACTTCGCTCTTCGCTTCGCGAAGAGCTTCGCGTGTCAGGCCAGGTGAACAGCGAGCGAAATGTGCCCCGCGAAGCGCGGAGCGCGAAGTGGGGCACAATGAAAAAAGAAGCGACAAATACTCGATTGTCTGCCACTCATACAGCAGGTACTGCCCCGCTGGTGTCTGGACTCACGAAGACTCCGCCGTCCAGTACTCTGTCTCGAACGCTACTAACTAATGTTGCGACAAATAGCCCAGCTTGAACTGGTGACTCTCCTGAACGAAGACGGAGCTGTTTCTGCATACCAAAGACAAGCGCAGCCTCGACTACTGTCAAAGATGGAGAATTGTCTAACGTTCCTTCGGCCCAATGGGTCAGCTCTACAATCCTGTTTGGTGTCAACTCTCTCATCCCCTGAACTACCTCATCCCGACGGGCTCTGCCATGAACAACAAGCTGTCTCAGGTGTTCTGCAAGTGAGTCAATTTCATCTCCTGCTGCAGGCTTGTTCATAAAAGAGTTGGGGAATGACAACAGTATAATACTGTATTGATACTAGATGTCAATGTGGTATTCCTGGCTTATTAGAGACGAGAATGAAATTAGCATCGTTATAGTCTCATATATACTCTGGCTTGATACACTGTGGCAGAAAGTCTTGGAGTCTCCCTTCCACCAATTTTTAATCCATCGCCTGGAAACCCACTATCTGCCTGAATAATACTACACAAGACTGTTGACAATTAATCTACTAAGACTTATATTCATCTCCTTTTGCGTGCTTCCCCTAAATTTGCATGTCCTGCGCCAATTCTCGCATAAAGACGATTGCAGCCCTGGTGGGTTGTGCGCTGCTCATTACAGTCGTTCACAGCGTGCTCATTGCTCCTCCAGCTGAGGGGGTATTTGCCGCCTCAACAGAATGCGCGGACGGCATAGACAACGATTTCGACGGGAAAATTGACTACCCCCAAGACTCGCAATGTCTCTCCCTGCATGATGAGTCCGAAGGCCCGACAGGGAAAGGACTCTTCGTCGATATCACAGACGGGCTCAAAACAGTGAAGGCAAACGGTCACATGACCTACACCATCTCACTCAACAGCGACAGGGAAGAGAACCGGAATATCGATGTGCAGTTCTTCATTCCCCACCAAACGAACCTCATCTCTTCCTCCAACGGCGGAGACAACATAGGAGATTACGTCGTCTGGCGGAATGTCACGGTGTACCCGGGACAAACCCGGAAGCTGTATGTGAACGTGAATATCAAACCCCGCGCTGAGCAGGATCTGATGGTTGTGGCGAAGGTCTATGCCGAGGGTGAAGAAGCAACAGACATCACACGCATTGAAGGAATAGCGGATGACCCGACCGACCAGAGTGTCCCGCCTCTCAGGCTCTCTGTCAGTGACGGAAAGGCGTATGCAGAGCCGGACGAGAAGCTCACCTACCGCATCGTTGTAGACAATACGAAGGGTCCGAGCCGCGTCTTCCGTCTGCGGACAGACCTCTCGGTTTTCCTGAGTTTCATCAATGCTACAGAGAACCCACGAGTAGACAGAAGTATTGTGGAGTGGGGCAGCCAACAGATCGAAGCGGGAGAGATACGAGAGTACTACCTCTCGGCACGTGTAGACCGTGGAGCACCCGATAACGTAGCCATTCAGTTCAAAGTGTCTTCAGGTCCCTCTCTCGCAAAGGACACAACCGGCGTGTACACCGGCACCCTCGGATCGACGATCGACGTATCCATCTCCGATGGACTGGAGAGTGTGGTGAAAGGCGATACAGTGACATACACGATTGCCATCCGGAACAATTCGAACAACCTCGCAACCGAGGTGAGCGTGAATACCGCTCTCCCGAATTACATGGAATTCGTATCCGCAGAGGAGGGGGGACAGTGGACAGGAACGAATGTCCGCTGGGTAGGCCTCACTGTGAGTCCGCACGGCAGCAGGACTTTGCGTGTTTCAGGGCGGGTTCGCAGCGACGCACCCCTTGGAGAACGCATGCGTGCAAGCACGGAGGTACTGGGCCATGTTGCCGTGGATACGACACACGTCTCCGATGAGCGCCGAGCCGGAGGAGGCGGCATAGCTCTTGCCCCAATGGCAACAACCAGCAACACACCCATTCTGCTTCGCAAGACTGCAGACCGCAGTGAAGTGCGCCCGGGAGATACCGTGAGTTACTCCATCTTCCTTCGGAATACCACAAACCAGCCGTTCCACAACATTGCAGTTCAGGATCGCATCGATACCCGGTTCATGCAGGTGATAGGCTCCCCCTATGGCCAGCTGCAGGGAGACCGTCTGTCGTGGACAGTGCCGCGACTTGCACCCGGAGAAGAATGGAGCGTGCGGTATACCGCCCGCGTCTCACCGAACCTGCCGAATGGACAGATGATCAACAACGTTGTATCTGTCAGCGGTGATGGCATAGAAACGCTCTCCCTGAATGAGCGTGTCTACACTTCCAGCATGAGTGTCATCACGGAACTTCCCCCATCAGGTATAGGATTTGGGAGCATATTTGTGAGCCTCACAGGAATAATGAGTGCCCTTTCTGCCGCACTCCAGAGACGCAAGTTCTTCCTCTGAGTACGTCCTTCCTTCGATTATAAAAAGCCCGGATTCTCCGGGCTTTATTTAGTATCGAAGCAGTAGTGCTCTTCCTTAAGAGAGCGACGCAAAAATCTCTGTCATGAGATCGACAATATTGGAGAAGCTCAACTCAAACGGAATATCGAGCAGATTTGTGATGAAACGCACGAGGAAAAAAGCGATGAAAGACACAAAGAGTCCAATGACTGCAAACCGGATAGTGTGTACCGCACGTTTAATCTTCTCCTCGTTTCCAGCGGAGAGAATGAAGGAAATGCCTCCAAAAATAATGTAAATGAGACACAGAATTGTGGCAGCTATGAGACCTAGCGCCACAAAGGTTGCGACTATTTCGATGACACTCGCATTCTCTAATAGATCTCGAAGCATACGCGTGGGGGAAGAAATTAAGAAGAAGCTTGAGAAGGCTCTATGACCTTCAGATTAACACGTTTAGAAGAATTGCTTCCAATGATGCGCAGCAAGGTGCGGAGAGCTTTGATAGTCTGGCCCCCTTTCCCAATGAGTTTCCCCATATCTCTCTCGCTTACCTGAATAGTATGCAAAATGCCCAAATCATCCTCAACGGATTCAATCTTGAGCTCTTTCACATCCTCAACAAGCGACTCAAGAACGTACTGGAGGAAACTTGCGCCTGGGAGCTCAGCAGCTGTCATACTTCGCGTAGTGTATTACTCTTCCTTCCCTTTGTCACCCACATCCGCCTGCCCCTTACTTTCCTCTGGAGCCTTCTCTTCTTTTGCGGGTTCTGCAGGTGCCTTCTTGGACTTCCGCTTTGCGTATGTCTTAAAGTACTTCTCCAGCCCTTTCATACCATGCTTCGAAAGAAGACGTGCCACTGTGTTGCTCGGTTTGGCACCAAGGGAAACCCAGTGAGTGATACGTTCCTCATTGAACTTTAACTCCACTGGATCGTGCGCGGGGAGGTAGAAACCGAGCATTTCCTTAAAACGCCCCTTCACCGGTGCAGAGTGTTCTGCAACCACAAGCCTGAATGTAGGTTCATTGCCGCGGCCGGTACGCTGGAGTCGTATGACAAGCATAGAACGTTTTGGCTCATAGAGAGCCAGCCCGCAGAGTCTAAGCAAGCACCAGGCGGTTCGCAAGCCAAAAAGATGTAAATTACGCTTTCCGTTCCATCCGAATCATCCGGATCTGTTCCACGACTATCCCTTCGCAGACAACACGCAGAAACGAGAGAAGATCCTCCGACCGCTGCTGGCACTCCTGGCTGGCAATAGAATGAACACAGGCTATCGTCAGAACACCATCCCTGAATTTCTGAGGATGGAGATCGTTCTCAAAATCCTGTAAATGGCCAGCAATCCACTCCCGGGCTTTGAATATCACCAGAGCAGCATTGGCATGTTCTGTGAGTCCGCGCTTCCTCAGCACCTTTGGCAGCAGAGAGCGAATATGTTCCACAGACGCAGCATACATCATCCACAGGCCTCCTGCAGAAGAGAGAGCGTTTCCTCAGCAGCGCTCTGCCACGAGAAAGAATGCGGAATTGCCGCGGGAGGCGGGAGATTCCTCAGAGCATGTGCAAATGCATGAACAGTGGGTTCAACGAGCAGAGCGCCGGGTGGTGCAAGTTCGGCAATTGCCGAACTGTTCGTAGCGATCACAGGGCAACCGCACGCAACTGCCTCCAGCAGAGGGAGACCGAAACCCTCATAGAGGGAAGGAGTCACCATGGCCGATGCAGCACTGTAGAGTGCCGGGAGATGTTCGTCCGGAACGGAGGAGAGAAGAATGATACCGTCTGAGAACGAAAGATTCTTCGTTTCCTTCCCCTCCGAGACAAGCACGAGATCTGCCTGAGGATGCGCCTCTGCGTAGGCATCGAGAAGAAGCTGCACATTCTTGTGCTCTTTGGCATTGCCGACGTAGAGGAAGAACTCGCGCTTGAAGCCGTACCTGCGTCGCATTTCCTGCTGTTCTGCTTCGGAACGGGGAGAGAACTGTGAAGAAACCCCCTCATGGATGACCGTCATCTTGTCTGCTATGTCCTCCCCGTAGGCACGGGAAATCTCCTGCGCTGTAAAGGCACTCACGGCAATAATCCGCTCTGCCCTGTGCACTGACCGTCTCATTAGAAAGTGATATGCCCTGCGTTTGAGGAACGATGCCTGGTTGGGATAGCGGTGCAGAATGAGATCATGAATGGTCACGACGAACGGCACCGGGCACCGGAGAGGCACGTTGAAATGCGGAGAGAAGAGAAGCTCTATGCCGCTCTCACGGAAAAGCGAGGGCATCCGGAGCTGCTCAGCCACCGAATAGTGAGGGATATCGGCCTCCACGATCGTGCACACCCCCGCGAGATCCTTCAGCCACTCTTCGTCGCGGGAACGGACGAAGAGGGTAAACCGGGAATCGGTTGCTTTCGAGAGAAGAGCGGGAACGAGCTCACGTGTGTAGCGGCCAATGCCGGAATGTCCCAAAGAAAAACGGCAATCGATTCCTATCTCAGCCATAGGCGGTTACCATCATACCCTGATGCACATAGCCGATGCACTGCAGGAGGCAACACTCCCTGCCCTCGAGAGAGAGGTGCTGCTTGCATCCCTCCTCAAGAAGAATAGAGCCTGGATTCTCGCACATGGCGAGCATGCTCTGAGCACAGCAGAGGAGCACACATTCCATGCATGGGTTTTACGGAGAAAGAACCATGAACCCATTGCGTACATCACCGGTGAGAAGGAGTTCTTCGGCCGGACATTCCATGTGACACCCGATGTCCTCATCCCACGGCCGGAAACAGAAGAGCTCGTACGAATCACTCTCAGCCAACTTTCAGGGGGAGAAAGCGGAATCGCCGATGCCAACACAGACATCGTGGTATTCACGCATCGGTTTCGGGAGAAGACACCTGAAGTTTTCGTAGACATCGGGACGGGAAGCGGATGCATCGCCATTACACTCGCACTGGAAACCCGGTATCCGGTCATTGCCACGGACGTAAGCAACGCAGCCCTCTCTGTCGCACAGGACAACGCAGAGCTCCTCAGCGTTCCCGACCGTATCACCTTCCGCAAAGGGAACCTCCTCAAACCCGTACGTGATCTCCGCTCACCATTCTTCCTTGTCTCCAATCCGCCGTACATTCCGGATGCGGAGATACCCATGCCGGATGTGATGGAGTATGAACCGCACCTCTCACTCTTTGCAGGACCGGAGGGTATGGGAGTCCTCCAGCCGCTCATAGAGCAGGCAATGGAGCATCCATACTGCACGGGATTCGCACTCGAATGCCGGAGATTCCAGGCAGAGAAACTGCAGGAGATTCTCTAGAGGGCTCCTGATTTCCGTGCTACCTTGGGGTGCGTGAAGAAACTCCTGAAGTCCCTTGGCCCCGTCAGCGCAATCATCGGAGCGCAATGGGGCGACGAAGGAAAGGGGAAAGCCACGGACATCCTCTCCGAACACTACGATGTGATCGCCCGCGCGTGCGGCGGAGCAAACGCAGGACACACCATCGTCATCGACGGGAAGAAACACATTTTCCACCTGCTGCCTTCCGGCTGCATGCACGAGGGGAAGACGGTGGTGATAGGGGCGGGGCTTGTGCTCCACCTCCCGACCCTGCTCGAGGAGATACAGACACTGAAAACCCATGGTATTGAAGTACTGAACCGCCTTTTCATTTCCCCCGAAGCCCACATTCTCTTCGATTTTCACAAGGAGATCGATGGCGTAATGGAACGAATGCGCGAAGAGAAGAGGGGGCAGGGGATCGGCACCACCAAGCGTGGGATTGGTCCTGCTTACATGGATAAAGCCGCGCGAATCGGCATCCGCATGGAACAACTCGGATGCGATCTCACCGGTGAACTCACCCAGAGGAGGGACCAGGTGAAGAACATGTACGGTATAGACATCGATGTGAAGCTGGAAATAGATAACCTTCGCAGAGCCGCATCTCTCCTGCAGAACCGCATCGTTGATACCATTGACCTGCTGCACGAGTTACTTGAGGAGGGAAAAACGCTCCTCGTGGAAGGCGCACAGGCAACGCTGCTCGATATTGATCACGGAACATATCCATTCGTCACGAGCAGTTCCACCACGGCAGCAGGAGCGCTGCAGGGGCTCGGTATTGCTCCGAAGATGCTCACTTCCTGCATTGGCGTTGCCAAGGCCTACTGCACACGCGTGGGTTCCGGACCTTTCCTCACGGAGATGCAGGGCGAGCTTGCGGAGCGCATACGGAAGAGGGGAGGAGAGTACGGCGCAACCACCGGCCGCCCCCGGCGCTGCGGCTGGCTCCACCTGCCGGATCTCATCCGCACAGCCCGCATCAACGGCTACACACACTGGAACATCACCAAACTCGATGTGCTCGACAGCGAAGAGCAGATTTGCGTAGGGACAGGGAAGCGTTCTTCCGCAGAAGCGGAGTACGCAGTGCTCCCGGGCTGGCAGGAATCCACTGTGGGGCTGACGAAATTCAGCGCACTGCCCAAGAACGCGCAGAAGTACATCGAATTCATCGAGGAACAAACAGGCATTCCTGCAGCCCTCATCGGCACCGGGCAGGCCCGGGAACAGATGATTATCAGGAGTTGACAAATGAGGAGTAACATGGATAATGCTACCCTATGTTTGGTGCGCTCCGTTGCACTGTTGGCATTCTCCGCCCCGTTGAGATAGAAGCCAGTCGGCAAATCGCTCACGTAATCGAAGCATCAGGCAATACCCTCCATGTTGGGGAAGCTGAGTTCTGTGCCCAGCTTGATCAGGCTGTTGAGCATGTTCGTGACATGACCGTGGAAGCCGCCACGGAACTCGGCATGAGGGTGAGCATTACTGGCTACCAGCTGCACGAGCACCTGAACTCCCTCCACGTCATGGGGAGGAAGCGTGCGAGGAATGTGCTGGAAAATACACTCCTTGTTTCCGTGAATCCTTCACCAACTGAGTTCAGTTTCGTCACCGGGCTCAAAGGACATCCTCTCCGGCGTACAGTCATTGCGTTTACCTCGGCAGAAACTCTCATGGATATGTCGCTACTACTCGGAACAGCACAAACACCTGTTTTTGGCTCAGGGGAAGAGGGGACCATCCATACGGTACCGCGCATCTTCAGCGTGTATATTCCACCGAACGAAGACCAGGCTGCAGACAGATTCCAACAGAATAAAACTGTTGTTTCGAGCGCCCTTACGTACCCGCACATCGATCTGCAGGCGAAAGAAAGAACGGACTACATGGCCCTTAGAAAAATGGACGGGGACTGCCCGGAATCGCAGCCTGAGTACCGTGGTTACTTCGTTGAGCCGTACACAGACAAGAGAGGACGCGCAGGACATGCTGCGTAACCTACCATTCTCTCTCCCCCCACTTCAGCTTCTCGCGGAGCCTCCCGAAAAAGGTATCCTGCTTGCGACGGAGGAACTGCACCGTTTCACCGCACGCACAGGCAATGATGGTATCGCCGTTCTTCAGGGGAATGTAGACCTGCCCGTCCAACGTGAGCACGACTTCCGCATCCTGGAACTTGTTCTGCTTCGTGAGCACTTCCACCTTCACTTCCTGATTGCTCGGGAACACCACTGGTTTCTGGCTGAAACTGTGGGGATTGATGGGTGTGAGGATCGTGGCGGAGAGGAATGGATGCACGATAGGGCCCCCTGCGGCGAGTGAGTACGCTGTGGAACCCGTAGGGGTGGAGATAATGAGGCCATCGGCATGGAAGGACGTGAGGAGCTCCCCATTCACGTAGGTCCGTAAGTCTACGAGGCGCGCTATGGTGCCCTGAGCTATCACAGCCTCATTCAATGCAAAACCGTTATAGAGTTCCTTGCCGCCTCTCAAAGCCCGGACCGCGAGGACATAGCGTTTTTCTATTGTTCCTTCTCCATTTATGAGAGCAGGCAGCAAACGCTCGGCTTCCTCCAGTTCAGTTTCTGCGAGAAAACCCACTGTTCCGCGATTGATACTGAGAATGGGGGTAGAGAACGTCTCTAACTCCCGTACAGCACGGAGGATGGTGCCATCTCCGCCGATCACAATGAGAAGGTCAAGATCCTCCTCCTTCTTGTACGGCTTCAAATGGCTCGCACTTTTCACCTCCTCTGTTCTCTTTGCATCAACAAGTACTTCAATGCCCATGTTCGTGAGGATTTTTATCACTCTCTCCACAGCCTCATGCTTGTAGCTGAGTCCTGATTTCACGGTTACTCCAACCCGCTTGTACTTCATACTGTCATTGTAGCTGCTTTACCGCTGCAAGGAAGTAATCGACAGTACGTTTCCAGGAAAAATGCGCCGCCCGGGAAGGGCCGGAGAGCCGCAAATTCGCCTGGAGATCCCTGCTTTTAAGCAACCGCTGCAGCCCTTCTGCAATAGCCTCTGTGCTCTCCGGATCCACGAGAACGGCACATTCTCCTGTCACTTCAGGAAGACTGCCCCTGCTCGAAGTGAGGACAGGAATGCCTCGCTGCAACGCATCGAGCACCTGCATGCCAAACCCCTCATAGAGGGACGGAAGGGCGAGGATGTCACACGTGGAAAGAAGCGCGTTGTACTCTTCCGGGGAAACAAACCCCCTCCATTCCACACCGGGGGTTCTCTCCGCTGCATCGAGAATTTTTCTATTCTTCCAGCCACGGCTTCCCACAAGCAAAAGCCTGTACTGATCGCGCAGAGTCTTGGGGAGGCTGGAGTATGCATGAATGAGACGCAGCTGATTCTTGCGCGGGCAGAGAGTGGCAGCGCAGAGAATCGTGTGGTGATCCGGTTGATTGAACAAAGGCTCCGCCACCATGGGGCCCGCGTAGATCACTGTAATATCCTTGGGATCAAGAAAGCGAAAGCGCTCCAGAAGATCGGATTTGGTGGACTCGCTCACGGCACAGATATGTTTTGCATACTTCAGAGTGCGCTGGAGCGTCAGCCTTTCGATCATTGTCGCCTTGCGTTCGTGTGGCTCATGTCTGAAAGCGATGAGATCGTGCACGACCGGTACAAAGGGAACGGAGGACCGGGCGAGAAAAGGGACAATGTAGCTCGTGGGACTGATGTACAAGTCATAGTCCGATCGTTTCCTCAGGGAGGCAACCGCCCGTCTGTGCCACCGCAAACCGGAAGGCAGAACACTCTTACGAGGGGAATGTTCCTCCCATTCTGACGGAAGAGCGGAATCGGTGAAGAGGAGAACCTCATGGCCACGCCTCAGAAGTTCAGAAACAAACCCGTACACCCACTGGCCTTTCCCCGTGCGTTTCTCTCTGCAGGCTTCCCGGACGTCTATGGCAAACTTCATGGCACCAGTCTAGACACGTCGCCGTTTTCCTTCAAACTCAAGAGAATACGAGAAAGAGAGGAAACGGAGGATCTAGTGCCACCGACACCGGGATGCTATGCTGAATACATGGCTAAGACGTTCCTGCGCAAAGTTGCTTCCCTGGAGCTCGAAGAGCAAATACTCAATGCCGGTGCAGCTGTGGCACTCGTCGGCGTGTTCTTCCCATGGGTCGGAGGGGAATGGCTGGGAGGAGAAACGGTGGCATACCCGGGATTTCGGTTCTACACCAGTTTCCTCGGCATCGCAGTATTCTTCCTCGAACTCTTCGTCCTCCTCATCACCATTATCCCGCTCACAGGAGGACCTGCGCTCGTCCGCAGACACAACCGGAATGCAGCCCGGCTGCTCGCAACTTCACAGGCTACTATTCTCATTCTCGCCTCACTCTCCGTCCTCACGAAGACAACATTGGAATTCGCCCGTATGGAACTGCGATTTGGCATTTACGTCTCGCTCATTGGAAGCCTCGTTGCCCTCCTGTATTCATTCCTCCGCTACCAGGACCAGAAAAGGAGGGAAGTGCAGGATTTGTTCCAGCACCCCGAAGAAGCGCTCCTCGTTCCTTTGCGGCCTCTCCCTCCACAATCTTCTGTACAAACAGCTCTCCCGACAGAACCACCTCCCCCTCCGGAAGCACCGCAACCGGAAGAGCATCGTACACATCCCCACCTATGAGTGACCAGCAGTACATTGATGATGACTTCGTGTACGTAGATCCTTCGAAGCGTGCAGTGCTCGGGAAGGTGGAGTGGCAGCCAAGCGGGAATCCGAAGAAAATGGAGAAGAAACTGGCTGACGACGACGAAGAGGAAGAAACAACCAAAGAGAGGAAACGGCGGAAGAAGAAACAGTACTACCCGTGGGGAACGTACCGCACCATGAAGAAGCTCTTTCGCGTTGAAGGGAAGGAAAAAGAAATAGAGAACTACAAACCGCTCGAAGAAGCGATGGGTCTTGCACTCAGGGAAACCTACTGGGATTAGAGCCAGCTACTAGCTTTCAGCTTATTAGCTTCATTAGCTGCATTAGGGATTCGGATTTGATACCTTGTTCCTTCCTAATGAAGCTATAAGCCTAAATAAGCTGAAAGCTCATCATGGCCTACTGACGCAGCAGAGTCTCAATCGCTCTCACATCATTCTTCGACCCTATGATAATGGGAGTGCGTGCATCCACCTTCTCGATCTTCCTGTCGAGAATGGGATTCTTTCCATCGGAAGAGGCACCGCCTGCCTGCTCCATGAGATACGAGAACGGTCCGCACTCAAAGACGAGGCGAAGCTTCCCCTCCGGGTACTTGCTTCCGCCGACATTGGTAAAAATACCCTGCCCTTTGCTGATGATGTGATGGATGTCTGCAACCATGCAACCGGAATACCGGAGGGTTTTCTCTTCCTTCAGCCACTGCATCATCGCTTTTCTATAGGACTCATTCTCATTGATTGCCCGGAGATTCCCCGGACTGTAATTCTTCGCATCATCCCCCACACCTAGAAATTCCCGGAGCACGACGTATTCACCCACGTCGTTGAGGAGAAATTCGTGCACACCGTTCCCCGTGGAGTAGACGAGGATCGTACGGGGACCGTAGAGAACGTAGAGCGCAGCAACCTGGTCACGGGGTTTCCTCCCCAGAACATCCCCTTCGTAGATGCCGACAATGGTGCCAATGGCGAAGTTCGTGTCCACGAGAGAAGAGCCGTCCAGAGGATCGAACACGACGCTGTAGGGGGCGTCGGACGAAAGCTCCACGATGTCTTTCTGCTCTTCAGAAATATAGCTACGGACGAGGTTTGTCTCGCTGAGGAACCGCTTGAGAATATCGTCGCTCAACACATCGAGCTTGAGCTGCTCCTCCCCATACTTATTCTTGTCTCCACTCAAGCCGGTATCTGTAGTCTGGATGGCATAGCTGATGTACTTCGTCGCACGGGAAATATCGACAATGAGGTGGCGAAGATCATGGGGGACCTTCGCTTTCTGAAACAGATGAAAATTCAGGGATTCTCTCTCTGGTGCCGAGAAACGTGACATGGCCATAGGTGAAGAGGTTTAGAGGAACGAACCAACTTTCATGACCATTTCCGTTACGCGCATCGCATATCCCCACTCATTGTCATACCAGGCAAGCAGCTGGAGGGAATTGCCATCAACGACTTTGGTGAACGCTGCATCCACAATGGAAGAATGCGGATCTGTCTGAAAATCGATGGAAACGAGCTGATCACTTGAGACGGAGAGGATATCTTTGAGCGGAGGTTTGCCTGCGGCATCCCGGAGGTTCCTGAGGACGTCTTCCACCTCGGCATTTTTCTTAAGCGTAAATGCCATATAGGAGCAGCTGACTGTCGGAACAGGCACGCGGAAAGCCATCCCGTCGATTTTCCCCTTGAGTTCGGGGAAGATGACCGCACAGGCCTTCACGGCGCCAGTCTTCGTCGGAATCATAGAGAGAGTGGCAGCACGCGCACGACGGAAATCGTTGTCTTCCTGCGCCTTGTTATCCAGCAGGTTCTGGGTGGCAGTGAACGCATGAACAGAGCATACCAGCAGATGCTCTACGCCATATTTCTCGTGAATCACCTTAATCACGGGGGCAATGCTGTTTGTAGTACAGGAGGCGTTCGATACTATTTTCATATCCCCGGTGAGGTCCTTGTCATTCACTCCGATCACGAAGGTGGGAGTATCGTCTTTCATTGGCGCAGTCACAATCACACGCTTCGCTCCAGCATCCAAATGGCCTCTTGCCGTTTCCGCCTTCGTGAAGTGGCCGGTGGATTCCACAACAATGCTCACTCCAAGCTCTTTCCAGGGACACTTAGCGGGATCGCGTTCCTTCACGATCCGAACCTTTTTGCCATTCACAGCGATGTTGTTCTCATCCACTACCGTAACTTCTCCCGGGAATTTCCCATGGAGCGAGTCGTACTTCAGTAGGTACGCGCGCATATCCGCCGCGGAAGATGCGTTAATGGCAACGACTTCCACATCTTTTGGGAAACTCTGAGCAAACTGCCGGTGGACGTTGCGTCCTATCCGACCGTATCCATTTATTGCGACTTTGATCATTGTGCACTCATAATACGCATCGTCTTCCAACTTGCAAGTGCAAGAGAAGCACTTCGTGACACCAAAACACAAATAGCTACTTTCTGGCTTACATCAGCCAAAAACGCCAATGAGTATCCCGAGGAACGCGAAGAAAGCACCAATGATCCACAGGCGCATGGTGACCTTGCTCTCTCCCCATTCGAGCGCCTCGAAATGGTGATGGATGGGGGCTGCTTTGAACACCTTTTTCCCACCGCGAAGCTTTTTGCTCGTGAGCTGGACGATGACAGAGAGCATTTCAATCACGAACACAAATCCTACGAGCGGGAGAACAAGAATGCTGTCGGTCATGAGTGCTATGACTCCCAGCATGCCTCCGAGAGCGAGAGAACCGGTATCTCCCATGAAGAAGAGCGCAGGAGGAACATTGTGCCACAGGAATGCCGCCACCGCCCCCACGGTCACCGTACAGAAACCTGCGAGAATGATATTGCCATTGAGATAGGCAAGAATTCCGAAAGAGAGAAAAGCAATCACGAGAAGACCACCTGCCAGTCCATCGAGACCATCCGTCACGTTCACCGCATTCGCCGTACCAACAAGGATGAACATGAAGATAGGCACGTACCACCACCCCACACGGACATCGCCGTAGAAGGGCACATGAATTTGATCATAGCCGAGTTTCACACTGAACCACCACGCACCAATGAGGCTGATGAGCAGGAGAAACAGGATCTTCGGCAGAACATCCAGCCCCTTCCTCTTCCCGAGACCGCAGATGTTCCAGTAATCATCCACCGCACCGAGCAATCCCATGGAGAGGAGCGTGAAGAGCGGAAGGTACACTTCGCCGCGCTGGAGGAGGGAGTGATCCACAAGCCCCAAGAGAGCGAGTGTGCGGGAGAAGAATACCGTGAGAAGAATGGAAGACCAGACGAGTATGCCGCCCATCGTCGGCGTGCCGAACTTATCCTTGTGGTACTTACGGAAAATCGTCGCATCCCGCCCATCAACCGTCTCAACCCTGAGCTGTTTCCCAAGGCGATTACGCCGCAGGAAGGAGACAAACCATGGCGTTGCAGCTAGACCGATGACAAACGCAAAAAAAGCGTAGCCGAGCATGGCGAGAACAGATATTTCTGGACGGGGAGGGATGTCGAAAAACATGGAAGTAGACTACAGGATACCCCTTCGCGTTTACAACGCTATCAATAGATAGCAGAGCAGCAGCGATTTTTGGCTTGAGGAAACTGTTTCTCTGGAGCAGTTGATTTACAATAGCAACTTGGCATCAGCAGGAAGGAGATGCAATCCCTACACACCCGTAGGCTTGTGTACCTTATCGACATCATAAAACCGCATCTGTTCCTTCTTAAACATGAGTTCTATACGTCCCGTAGGCCCGTTTCTGTGCTTGCGTATGTAGAGATCGGTGAGACCCGGACGGTCGCTGTCTTCCTCGTAGTAATCTTCTCTGTACATCATGAGCACAACGTCGGCATCCTGCTCAATAGATCCTGATTCACGGAGATCGGAAAGCTGCGGGATATTGCCCGGGCGGTTCTCTACGGCGCGAGAGAGCTGCGAGAGGGCAAGAATAGGCACATGGAGCTCCCTGCCAAGCTGTTTTAAGGAACGGGAAATCTCCGAGATTTCCTGCACGCGATTTCCTGCATAGCTCATATTCCCCGTGCTCATGAGCTGGAGGTAGTCGATGACAAGGAGATCCAAACCATGCTCCATCTGCAACCTGCGGGCCTTTGCGCGCAATTCGGGAAGAGAGGAAGCAACGGAGTCATCGATGAAAATGTTCGATTTGCTCAGCTCATCCATAATGGGGCCCATATTCTGGAAATCACTGTCCTCCAGCTTGCCGCGCTGTAGTTTCCAGGAGTCGACTCCGAGCATGGAAGCAAACAAGCGGTCCACCAGCTGCTCCTTGCTCATTTCCAGCGAAAAAATGCCAATGCTCTTGTGGTGCTTGATCGCGGCGTTCTGTGCAATATTGAGCGCAAGGCTCGTTTTCCCCATGCTCGGACGGGCGGCGATGACAATGAGATCGCTCGGCTGGAACCCCGAGAGCTTGTTGTCGAGTGCCTGATACCCCGAAGGAACACCCTTCATGGCCTCCTCATCCTTCGATTCATGCATTTCAGCGAATTTCTCATAGCGCTGGTCAAGAATGGTGCGGATATGGACGAATTTGTCCTTCAGGAACATGTTCGTGATCTGGAAGATGGTTTTTTCAACTTCGTCAAGCAACTCCGGCACGGAGCGCGCTTCCTCAAAACCCAGACCCTTAATTTTCTCTCCCGCAGAAATAATGCGTCTGTGCACAGCCTTCGTTTTCACGATCTGCCCATATTGGTAAATGTGAGAAGATGTAGGAACATCGGCAGCCAATCCCGCAAGGAATGAGCTCCCTCCAATCTCCTGGATCTTCTTGTCATTCGAGAGTTTGTTGCTGACTGTCACGAAATCAATGACTTCGTGTTCCATGTGCAAATCGTACATTGCCTGAAAGATGATGCGGTACATGGGATCGTAGAAATCCTCGGGTTTGAGGAAATCACTGACTTTAATGATCGCATCGGGATCCATGAGGAGCGCACCAAGGACTGTACGCTCAGCATCCGTAGAGTGCGGCTGAGTACTGATGGATGCCGGGGGAGTGGCTTTCACTGGCATAGTGCTATGGGAGGAAACGCATTCTGCCTCTCTAGACCCTCCGACGCAATGCATCCGCCTTTGCGCGTAAGCACAAGTGCGTTCTCACGCGCGGGTGGATTGTGGAAGCGATGTGGAAAAATCAGCCATGCACCACGCCGCCCTGAGGAGAACCCTCCCGTACACTACACACGCTCAGCAACCTTCCGGATTTCCTTCTCTATGGCATGTGCGAGCTTGGGATTCCCCACGAGGAAATCCCGGGCCTGCTCCCGCCCCTGTCCCAGCGTTTCCTCGCCGAAGCGGAAATACGTGCCCGACTTCTGGAGGACAGAGTGCCGCACTCCCAAGTCGAGGATATCGCCCTCGCGGCTGATGCCGCGGTTGTAGATGATGTCGAATTCCGCCTGGCGGAACGGCGGCGCAACTTTGTTCTTCACGACTTTGACCCTCGTACGGTTCCCGACAACTTCCTGAGTCACGCCTTCTCCGGAAGAAGTCTTCTCCAGAATTTTATCGATACGCCGGACATCCAGACGGAGCGACGAATAGAACTTCAGCGCCTGGCCGCCCGCCGTGGTCTCCGGATTGCCGAACATCACGCCGATCTTCATGCGGATCTGGTTGATGAAAATCACCGTGCAACCTGTCTTGCTCACAATGGCAGTGAGCTTACGCAGCGCCTGGCTCATGAGCCGTGCCTGAAGACCCATGTGGCTGTCGCCCATCATGCCGTCTATTTCCGCCTGCGGCGTGAGTGCGGCAACGGAGTCGATCACCACGACACCAATGGCACCGGAACGGACGAGCGTCTCGGCAATCTCGAGAGCCTGCTCACCGTTATCCGGCTGGGACACGAGGAGATTATCGATATCCACACCGATGCGCTTGGCATACTGCACATCTAAAGCGTGCTCCGCATCGATGAACGCCGCACGACCGCCCTTCTTCTGTACTTCTGCTATGGCATGCAGGGAGAGCGTGGTTTTCCCGGAGGACTCCGGCCCGAAAATTTCGATGATCCTCCCTTCAGGAATGCCGCCGCCGAGTGCGAGATCGAGCGAGGGAGACCCGGAAGAGAACTTCGGAATGTCACGAAGGGCGTGCTCATCCATTTTCATGATGGCGCCTTCACCGTACTGCTTCTCTATTTGGGCGAGTGCGGCTTTGATCGCTTCATCTTTCGGATCAAGTTTCTTGGGAGCTTCTTTGGAGGATGAGGATGCATGGATCATGGGAGTTTTCGTGGGAGATGCTTTGATCATGGTAGGAGAGGAAAAGGAAATAGGGAAGGTGAATGTTCGTACACCACTATAGACAAATCCTTACTTCACTCAAAAATATTGCACTTGCAAAGCAAATAGAAAATGGTGGTGTACCAGTGTACACCTGCAGAAAAAACTAGTGCAGTGGCTGACACGTCCCGCTGTCTGTCTCCATATCTGTCACTTCACAGAAGAACCCCGCAGGACAGAGCACGCCGGCAGGACCGCCGCATGGTTTGGCAGGACCCACTGCTCCTGTTCCTGTCACAGCCTCCGAACTCTCTGCCCGGGAGAGGAACTGCACAGAAGCGAGGACAGAGACCCACTCTTCCCGCAATTTCTCAGGATTCGGATAGTCGCGTGGTGTGAAGAGGAACGTGACCATCATCTCCTCACGCAGGACATACACCGCCTGGTTCCCGTTCTGTTCGTTCACGATGCGCACACCGGGAAAGCCGTCGACCACGAGCGATTCCCCGAGAGAAGTTTCGCCCGGTGCGGGTCCTTCATCGATGGTGAGAACAGGGCGCTCCATACCTTCTGCAAAGAACTGCACCTGGCCGCCTTCGTTGCGTTGCTGCCACGAGAGGGGAGTGGTAAGGGAGAGATCCAACTGCCGGATCCCCCAGTCCCTGGTCGTCGATTCTATGTCCACAATGGAATCCACCACGAAGACAGGGAGGAGCTTACTGTCTACATTCGGCTCGAGGGTGCCGCGGAGCGTCACCATTTTCCGCTCGTAGTTCCGGAGCGTCACGACAGTGCTCTCCACAAAATAGAGCTCCTTCTCACCCTGCATAAGCACATGGGTACCACGCCGTACAAGCGAAAGTTCTGTGGGAAGCAACACTCCCGAGAATGTCTGGATTCCCTCCGGAAGCGGAGGACGCTCAGGACCCCCACCCTCACAGGAGGCAAGAAACACTGCCACGAGGAGGAGCCCCGGGAAAAACTTCATAGGAGTCTTCTACAGTTACTTCTTCGAAGCGTCGAAAGCGTACACCGCACGACCAACACGCTTGAAGTACGGCATCTTCTGAAGGTTGAGGGAGATAGTTCCCACTTTCACCGTGCGCTGTTTGGCAACCTCGACGATGATCTCTTTCTTACTGAGGGGACCCTTCTCCTCCAGAATCTTCTCTATGACATCTGCCACTGTTCCCGGTTCGTAGCCCCACTCACGGAGAGCGTAGAGCCCACGCCCGACGAGCACGAACTGCGGATAGCGGATGAGTTCATTGTGCACCGCCTGCACCGTGACGTTCTTATGATCGAACGCCGCCTCGCGGATGCGGTTCGCAATCTCCATGAAGTGCAGAGGTTCCCCCGCCTTCTTGAGAATGATTTCCACTTTGTCGCGGATGCTCCGCGGGCGAACGAAGCGCCAGTCGGTAAGCCCCCACCCCTCCGAAATTTCTTTGAGTCTCTCATCGATGGTAAGACAGCTGACAATGAGTTCACGGCTCGGAGTACGGCCTTCAAAGAGGTTGAGAGATTGGATCGCAGAGACAAGTTCATCTGTCTGCATGCAGGACTTCCTCTTCTTCAGGATCTTCACGATGTTATTCACAATGAGGGAAATATCTTCCATGGACAGAGAGTCCAACCTCCAGAAAGGCCAGAACGTGTTGCTCTTGGAACCCCGCTGCAGTTCGCTGTCGATGGAGAAGGAAAGGCGCAGCACTGCACCATCCACATCTTTACTGTCCTGAATGCGCTTGAGCACGGAACTGATGAGCGTGTTCTCTGCCATCACTCCGCCATGAGCCTGCAGAATGTTCTTTGCCAGACCATTCACTTCTTCGAGGCGGGTCGTCCGCACGGTGCGCCTCAACTTTCCGAGAGCAATACTCTCGATCTGACGGATGCGTTCCCTCGTCACATTGAAGTGCTTGCCAATTTTCTCCAGTGTTTGCTTTTGGGTCCCCTGGAGGGCGAAGCGCTTCTTAATAACAGTCGCTTCCTTGTCCGTGAGGACCAGGAAGAGATTACTCAGCAACTCATCAAGATTTAAGACAAGCTGCTTGCTTTGAGCTTTCTGCTGAGCAAAAGCGGTTTGTGCGGCGAGATCAGACATAGGTGCTAGGGAAGAGAACAACCCTCGTTTTACCAAAAAATTGACAGAATTGAAAGTTACGTGAAAGGTTTGAGTAGACGCATATGCAGAGTTATGGCATATACTCTTTTTCTGGTATGCAGAGGTGTTCAAGGAGCAAAGGATGTTACTTTAATGATATTTATCTATTTGTCAATATTTTCCCCAGATCTTTTCCCTCGCTCGATGTACGTCAAAAGAAGTTGACATGCTGCAGCGGCATCCCCATCCACCCCCCTCTGGGCAACAGTGGTGTAGCGCTCATCGAGCAATGTGACAGTGAGGCCGGATTTCTGAAGCAAATCGACAATCGAGCGGACGAAAGAACACTGCGCACCCTCCTCGCCAGAAGGCAGGAGAGGGAGTCCGCACACCACGAGATCGACGGACTTCTCTGCCGCCAGTTTCCGCACATGGGCAATGAGATCTTCCGTCTTTCCGTGGCGGAGTGTCGTGAGCGCAACAGGAACTCCCGTCTCGCCGCTCGCAAAGGCCAGGCCTGTGCGTCGCATGCCGATATCGAGAGAGAGAACATTCATTATTTCTTCGCTCCCGCCACCAAGCGTGCCATGCGCGCCTTCCTCCGTGCAGCGGTATTGGGATGGAGAATGCGTTTCTTCACTGCTGTGTCGATGGAACTGTAGATTTGCGGCAGAAGCTTCTCCGCCTCCTCTCTCTTTCCTTCTTTCATGAGATCAATGATCTTTCGCAACATGGTCTTCATGTTCGTCTTAAAAGGAAGGAGACGCTTTCGACGCGTTTCGTTCTGGCGGGATCTCTTGATGGCAGATTGAATCAGTGGCATAGAAGCTGGGAAAGAGTAGGGGAGGGGCAAATGTGCGTCAAATGAAAAGTAGCTTGTAGTGAGTAGCTTGTAGAAAATCCAAAATCCAAAGTGGCAAAGGTTTGCCACACTACAACCTACAACCTACAAGCTACTCACTAAGCTCATCCCGCTTTCTCCCCGACTTGATTGACGGAATGCCGTTTTTTCGCTTGTATATGCACATATGTGTGGGATCTTCGGATACGTTGGAACGCGGATAAACGCAGGCCAGCTCGTTGTCGATGGCTTAAAGAACCTCGAGTACCGTGGGTACGATTCCTGGGGAGTCGCCTGCAAAAATGAGCAGGGGGACATTATCGTGGAGAAAGACATCGGGAAAATCAGCACCGTGGATTCCAGGCAATTCTCCCAGAGATGCACTCAGGCCCTCGCTCACACCCGGTGGGCAACGCACGGCGGTGTAACCAAGAAGAACGCACACCCGCACTTGAGCACCGACCGCACCATTGCGGTAGTGCACAACGGCATCATTGAGAACTACCAGGAATTGCGTGACGAACTGAAGAACAAGGGGCACTCCTTCCTTTCGGAAACAGATACGGAGATCATCCCGCACCTCATAGAAGAGGAGATGAAGTCCACGGAGGATTTCGCTTCTGCCGTACGCAGAGCCTGCAAGAAATTCAAGGGGCGCTACGCTCTGCTCGCCATGCACACCACCTCGCAGACACTCGTTGCGGCAAGAACGGGTTCGCCCCTGATCGTCGGTGTCGGATATGAAGACGGGCCTCGCCCTGAGCGAGGAGCAGAGCGACGAGTCGAAGGGTACTTCATCGCTTCGGACATTCCCGCTTTCATGGCATACACCCGGACCGTGCAGTACTTAGACGACGGAGAGATGGTAGTGACGGACGGGAAGAACGTCATTTTCACAGATATTGAAAACGGCAAAGAGAGGCCCAAGCGTGAGATTGAAATCACCTGGACAGTGGAGCAGGCTCAGAAGGGTGACTTCGAGCACTTCATGCTCAAGGAAATCATGGAGCAGAAGGAGAGCATTGCCAGAGCCGTGAATCAGGATGAGGAGCAGATCCTCACACTTGCAGAGGCAATCCGCAATGCCAAAGGGACCTTCCTCGTCGCCTGCGGTACAGCGGGCAAAGCATGCATGGCCTCGGAGTACTTCTTCTCCGTCATAGCAGGTCACCACGTGAACTTTGCACCTGCAAGTGAGTTCAAACTCTACCACCACTTCCTGCAGCCCGAGAGCCTGCTCATTGTGGTAAGCCAGAGCGGGGAAACCGCAGACTCACTGGAAGCAATGAAAGTCGCGAAGTCCAAAGGAGCCAAAGTGCTTGCCATTGTGAATGTGAAAGGCTCGACCATCGACCGCGAAGCAGACTACTCCCTCCGCATCAACGCAGGCCCGGAACGTGCTGTAGCTTCCACCAAGGCACTCACGGGGCAACTCGCCGTCCTCATGCTCATCGCGTATGCCATGGCAGGCAAACTCAAGAATGGGAAGACACTCCTCCTGGAGACGTCGTCCATGATCAACGATATGTTAAACCCGCGCTACATCGAACGCATCGAGAATCTGGCAGAGCGGATCAAGACCAAGGAAGATCTCTACATCATCGGGAAGAGCTGGAACTTCCCCATGGCCCTGGAGAGTGCCATTAAGATTCAGGAAGTCAGTTACATTCACGCAGAAGGGTTCGCCGGCGGAGAACTGAAGCACGGACCCATCGCCCTTATAGAGGAGGGGACTCCCTGCATCGCTCTCATGGGGAACGACGAAGTGACGACGGACATCCTCAGCAACACCATAGAGCTCAAAGCCCGCGGCGCGTTCACCATCGGCGTTGCGCCACAGCGCAATGAAGCATTCGATGAGTGGCTGAAGGTACCGGACGCCGGGCATGCACAGGCTCTCGTGAACATCATCCCCATTCAGATCCTCTCGTACTTCCTTGCTGTGAAGAGGGGGAAGGATCCGGACATGCCAAGGAACCTGGCAAAGAGTGTGACGGTGAAATAGGGTTAGGGTTAGGGTTAGGGTTTGGGTTTGGGATTTTGAAGATTAGGGAAGCTCTGAAAAATTACGGAAGCATGTCATAGTGAGCCTGTCGAATCCATGGCATGCGCCAAATTGTCGTAGTTCGTCAGGCTCACTATGACAATTTGGGAGTTTTTCAGAGCTTCCTTAGTAGTTTTGGGATTGAGCATTTGAATTTACCAAACCCTAACCCTAACCCTCATCCGGCGGAATGCCGTAGTACTTGAAGAGGAAAGCAGCAACATCTTTGAAGACCGGGGCCGCAGTCACAGAACCGTACTCACGGTTGCGCGGACGGTCGATCTTCACCAGGATCACGAACTTCGGATCATGCGGGGGCGCGTACCCTGCGAAGGAAGCGATGGAGGAACCCGTCCCCGTCTCATACCGGCCACCGGGACCGGCAATCTGGCTCGTCCCCGTCTTCCCAGCGATGCGATACCCAGACACTTTGCCCCCTTTGGCATACCCCTGGTTCACGCCGCTCACGAGCATCGCAGTAATGGTATCGGAAGTCTCCGGCGTGATGACCTGGTCAACGACATGCGGCTTCATAACCTCCACGGTACCATCATTTTTTATGACGCTGTCGATGATCGTGGGACGCAGGAGCCGGCCACCGTTCGCGAGAGCGGAGTACGCCGTCACCATCTGGAGGGGGGTGGCAGAGACCCCCTGGCCGAAGGCCGCAGTTGCGAGCAGGGCATTGCTCCAGTTCCGCCACGGGAGGATATCTCCTGGCAGCTCATCTTCCAGCTCTATACCTGTGATATGCCCGAAACCGAATCCGTACAGCATGCGATGGAAGAGCTTGCGACCCAGCTTCAGAGACACTTGCGTCATACAGGTGTTGATGGAGAACTCCAGACACTGTGTCATGGTCACGAGGCCAAATTCCCGGTTGAACGCATTGCGGATGGTGTACTCATCCACTTCCACCGGCTTGTCATCCAGGTAAGTGTCCGTCGGCGTCACCTCCCCCTGGTCGAGAGCGATAGCCATGGTAACGGGTTTCAGCACCGAACCTGGCTCGTAGATTTCCTGGATTGTCTTATTGAGGTACGCGCCGACCCCGATGTTATTCTCGAACTTGAGCCAGATATCTGGACGGTCTGTGGGAAATACCTCGCGGCGGCTGTTCTCACCGATGTACAGGTAGTAGCGGACGATATCTTCCAGATCGTAATACTTCTGAAGTTCTTTCACAGCTTCCTGTTTCTGCGATGAGAGCGACTGGAACCCCTCCTCCGTGAACAGATCTGCCCAGTACGCCTTGAGGATGAACTGCCTGTTTTCCGGATGGTAGAGCTCCACCACAATGCCGCGCCTCTGCTGCTCATCGAGATATATTGGAAAGCGCTCGTAGACGACGCCATAGTTATTGGCATCGAAGAGGGGGGCATTCGCCATAGCAATGATACGTCCTGTGAACGGATCCATAACGATCACCTGGGCACTGTCTGCTTCATACTCCCTGACCGCTTCGTCCAGGATACGTTCCACCTCATGCTGAACATAGCGATCGATGGTCAGGATAACCGTATCACCATCCTTCGGATCGATGATGCGCTGCTCGGCGGTGAGAATCTGACCCCCCGTCGGGTCATTCACCGTACGAATGAGACCTTCCTGTCCGTGGAGTTGCGGATCATACGTGCGCTCAATCCCATACTGCGCTTCCTGGTTCGTATTCAGGAAACCCACAACATGCGATGCAATCGTTCCATCGGGATAGAAGCGCCAGTGCTCTGGAATGAGCGCAATACTCCAGAGCGGATCTGTAACCCTCTGAGCAGCTTCCGTCGTCGGTGCCTGCTTGCGGAGCTCCTGTGTCTCGCGGGCAGACGCCTGCTGAATTTCACGTATTTTGGAAGAAAGCAGAGGCGGCAAACGGCGCATGACAGGAACGTACCGCAGAGGACGACTCCGCAGCATGCGCCTGAGCACATCCGGATCGATCTCCAGCACATCTGCGAGTTTGCGGGCGGTTCCGGAAACCTTGTCCTGGTCCACCTCTTCCGGATTCGCAAACACGAGTTGCACATCCTCTTCGGCATACACACCTTGAATGCCGAGATCGCGCACAAGATTCATCTGCACCTTGTCGGCACCGTAGAGAAGCGGCACGAAGGTCACACGTTTCTCGGAAATGCGCTTTTCGATGTTTCTCGCAAACAGCCTGCGCACCTCAGTGACATCAATGATCTCCTCTGCTTTCACCATGGGGAGTTCCCCGGGAACCGGCTCAAGAACGAGCCCCGTCCCCGACAGAGGCAAACGCTCCAGTGGGTCAAAGGCAAAGGAGTAAAAAGACATGAGTTCGCGCGGGCAGTTGTCATCCCCCCCTGAACAGAGTGCATGGGAGTCTTCTGTCACAAGCACGTCTGCAAGTTGCTCTGCAACGAAGGCTGGATCATCCGTGATGAGGGGATCAACGTAGACCAGATCAAGGGTGGTATTGGTGGCGAGGATACTTGTCTCTCCGCTCTTACTGTTTCTGCTCAGGATCTCTCCACGCTTTGCGGGGAGCACAACGCCGCCGAAATGCTGTGCCTGTGCAAGCTCGTGGTACTCGGCTCCCCGGAGAATCTGCAACTCCATGAGGCGGGAGAGAATCACCAGCCCGCAGACGAGGAGAACGCCGTACACAATGAACAAGCGCTGTTTAACCAGGCGTTTTCTCTGTGTTTCTGAGATGGAGTAACTGCTTTGGGCTGCCACTCCACGAAGCATAGCATAGAAGCCAAATTCATGGTAAAATGTCCTGATGGTCGAAACAGACACACAGAAAGAAGACTGGGATCACTACCCCTGGGAAAAACTTGACGGCAGAAACCTGCTGGACGCTCTCGAGCGATTCACAGTGGAGAAAGGTATCTCCGATATCCACATCTCCCCGGAGAAAGAATTCGTGCGCCTGGAAATTCGTCTGCACGGCGTGCTCCTCCCCCTTGCGAAACTGGGGACACGGAGCTACATAGACCTCGTACGGCGTGTGAAGTTCCGTTCCAAGCTGAAGCTGAATGTGACGAACATCCCGCAGGACGGCCAGTACACATTTGAAGCAACCGGACGCATAGTGAACGTCCGTGTTGCATGCATCCCTTCGCGGTTCGGCGAGACCTACACCCTCCGTCTCCTCGACCCGAAGAAGGGGCTCGTACCGCTCGAGACTCTGGGATTTCCCAAGGCCATCCACGAGAAGCTTGCGGAGCTCGTGAAACTCCCCAATGGTTTGATACTCGTCACCGGTCCGACTGGTTCAGGGAAAACAACCACCCTCTACTCGCTGCTCATCACGATTGTCGGGAAAGAGCGGAACATCATCACACTCGAGGATCCCATCGAATATGAGCTCCCGGGAATTGTGCAAAGCCAGGTCGACCCTGACCACGACTACGACTTCGCCAGAGGACTCCGTTCCATTCTGCGCCATGACCCTAACGTCGTACTCGTAGGTGAGATCCGCGATATGGAAACAGCACAGACTGCAATCGACGCGTCACTCACGGGCCACCTCGTCCTTTCCACGCTCCACACGAACAACGCCATAGAGGCTATCCCGCGCTTCCTCTCCATGGGAGTGAGCCCCTACACCTTCGCGCCGTCGCTCCGCGCCATCCTCGCACAACGTCTTGTGCGCACACTCACAGACGAATGCAAAGCTGACGGGGCACAGTGCGACCCCGCGGACCACAACACCTACAACGGCGTGAAGGCGGTCCCCGAACTCCTCATCGCAACCAAGGAAATCCGGGAACTCATCCTCATGAACGAACCGGCATCAGCAATTGAGAAAGTAGCAAAGGAGCAAGGATTCATGGACATGCGTGACTGGGGGAAAATTTTCGTGCAGAACAAGATCACGAACGCGTCTGAAGTGATGCGCGTGACAATGTAGGGTTAGGGATAGTGTTAGGATTTGGACTTTGGATTGAGCCTCTTTTTGACTTTGGAATTTCTGAAAACTGTACGCTGCCAGCTTTTAGCTCTCAGTAAGGAAGAAAGAATGAAGTATGGACACCTACACTTTTCAAATCCTAAGCCCTAACCCTATCCCTAGCCCTCACCCCAATCTCCCTTGCCAAAGGAGGGGATTTGCTCGTACCATACTCTTCCTCTATGCGCAGGAGGCACCGCTACCTGAACCGGCAGTACGGAGGTTACGAGACACAGCCAAAGCTGCGCCGGAAGATCATGGGGATCGCCATCCTCGCGCTTGCCCTCTTCCTCCTTGGCAAATGGACATTTGCATACTTCGGAGTCGGTAACGAAATCCATCGTCACGGCACGCTGCTCACTATGGAGAGACTCAACAGCGTACAGGTCTCGATAGAAGGAGGGGAACTCCGGCAGGCAGAGAATGAACAGAAACTCTTTCCCAACGACCGCATCACCACCGGCATGAGTGGGCGTGCGATGCTGACATTTTTTGATGGTTCAGCTGTTCACCTGAACGAACTCAGTGATCTCACGATTGAGGAAAGTTTCTCCGGAGAGAAAGAGTCCGTTCTCTCCCTCTTCCTCCGGGAAGGGAGTATCTGGCTCTCGGCTCCGGTGAGGGAATCGTTCAGCGGTTCTATCGTCCGCACCGTGGCAACTCCCAAGATGGAAGTCTCCCTCCCCCCCGGGACAGAGAGTGTCATCACCCCCGGATCCATTGTCGTTTTTGCAGCGGAGGGTATTGGCACAACCATTCGCACCGAGAGAGGGCTGATTCCTGTCATCGTAGGAGAAGGACAGAAACTGGTACTGCCCTCCGATCTCTCCCCAAACGATGATCTCTACGCCTTCCGATCTCCTCTCGACCCCACTGCAATACAGTCTCCATTTATACAGGAGAGCCGTGCCCTGTACGCGGGGAGAGCAACCGTAACCCCGGGGGAAGAATCGCTCTCTTCCGAACCTGAGCTTGCACCGGAAGAACAGGATGAAACGCTCGTTGTCCTCGCACCAGAGAACGATACACTCCTCACTTCAAGCACCGTGGAAGTACAAGGCAAAGTAGGGAAAGACATCACTCGCGTGCGGGTGAACGGATACAACGCCCCGATCGACAGAGGCAACGGCACGTTCTCCCTTGAGCTCGCACTTCCCGATGAAGACGAAGTCGAAATAGTCATTGTGGCGCTCTCCGAAGAGGATACCGCAGTGAGCGAAGTGCGTCGCAAGGTGCTGCGTGACCGCGAACCTCCTCCGCCACCAAGCATTGTAAGTCCTGCCTCTGCAGGACAGACCTACCGCACGAGCAGCGAACGATTCACCATAGAGGGAAAAGCGTCGCCGGACACCGTCGGCATTGTGGTGAACGACTACCGGCTGCAACTCTACGAACCAGGGAAGACAACTTGGTCCTACCTTGCAAGCACGAACATCAACAATCTGCGCCCCGGGAAGAACACCTACGCTGTGGTTGCCATCAACAGAGGTGGGTACCGCAGCGATCCCGCCATCCTCACCATTCTGCTTGAACCGGGGCCGGAAGGAGTGGTGGGAGAAGGAGGAGAGGAATCAGCAGCGCCAATAACGGAAGAGAACTCAGAGGAGGAAACAGCACCTCCTGCACCTGCACCCACTCTGCCAAGCAACAGCCCGCTCATGCCTGGAAGTCTGAAAGTCATTGGCCCTGCGCCGGAAGCATTCCTGAATGCAACGGGGAGCTCCTTCCTGATTGAAGGAACAACAGCACCGGAAACAGACTCCCTCTGGGTCAACGACTACCGACTGCGTCTCTATGAACCCGGAAAGACCACATGGAACTACATCGCTGACACGGACCTCGGCACATTGCACCGCGGAAGGAACGTCTACGCCATCATCACACGCGACAGCCGCGGGCGTATTCTCGATGAACTCCAGTACGTGGTGGAATTCCGACCGGGGAGCAATTAAGCGGGAGGCTGGATGTTGAATGCCTGGAGGGCATCAAGGAGTGAAACCGGAAGCGGTGCTTCAACGGCGATCTCTTTCAGTTTCATAGGGGAGAAGAACGTAAGCTTCCAGGCATGGAGACAGAGGGACTGTATCTTCCGCTGCTTCGTCAGCTCCGCACTCCGGGAAGATGAGTATGCGGTGTCCCCCAGAATGGGATAGCCAACCGAACTTAAATGCACACGAATCTGGTGCGTACGGCCAGTGTGAAGCTGACACCGCAGGAGAGAAGCGTCACCGATGCTCTCGAGCGTCCGGTACGTCGTCTTCGCTTCGCGGCTCACGGACGTGCGGAGAACGGACATCTTGGTTCTGTCTGTGAGATTGCGGCCTATGGGGGCATCGATCACGGCCTTGGGAGGATCCGGCTGCCCCGCAACGAGCGCGAGGTACTCTTTCGTCACGTCGCGTTTCTCAAACTGCTTCTGCAGCCGACTGTGTGCATCGGGCGTCTTCCCTATAAGCAGACACCCCGTCGTTTCCTTATCGAGCCTGTGCACGAGAACGCCCTCACTGGAGAAGGGGAGCGTACGCTCCGTAAAGAGGTGAGCAACTCCATGCAGGATAGTAGGTGTGCCCGGGGACATTCCCGCACCGGGATGGACAGAAATCCCCGCGGGTTTGTTGATCACCAGACAGTCTTCATCCTCATAGAGAACCGGCAAATGCAAATCCACTGGTGTAATGCTCGCTTCATCCGGAAATGTCTCCACCCCATCAAGCTGAAAAACAGCATCTCCTTCTTTGAGCCGGTGCGCTGGTTTGCAGACCTCCTCACCATTCACCTCCACCCACCCCATCTTGATCATCCTCTGGATGCGTGACCGGCTCAGCTGCGGACTCTGGTCCGCGAGAAAGGAGTCGAGGCGCTGCGGATCTGTAACAGTCCACTGGGAGGGCATGGCACTATTGTGCAGCCCGCAGCCCCTGAAAGCTACTGTATCTTTGTTGCCTTGAGCCTGCTTCTTTGAGTGAAGTAGGTTGTAGCTTGTAGCTTGTAGGAATGAACAAAGCATCAAGTTTAAAACTGCATCCTGAAGACCTTTTGCTTTCAGTACTTTGGATTTCCTACAAACTACCACCTACAAGCTACAACCTACAATCTACAAGAAACGCAAAAAGGCTCGTAAGGGAACGCTGGAAGCTTGAGCCCGAAACGGGTACCCTGTGCACTATGAAGAACGATGACCTCATCACACGCGGCGTCGTACGAGTGATCCCTGAAGATCTTGCCCGAGAAAAACTAGCATCGGGTAAGAGACTCCGCATCTACAACGGTATCGATCCCACAGGCAATAAATTGCACATCGGTCATACGGTTCAGCTGAGAAAACTGAAGGCGTTTTCCGAAGCTGGTCATGACGTGATTTTCCTTATCGGGAGCTTTACAGCAATGATAGGGGATCCCTCCGGACGCGACGAAGCACGTATTCCACTCACGCGCGAACAGATTGAGGAAAATTTTAAAACCTACAAGCAGCAAGCGAGCAAAGTACTGGACTTTGGGAAGATTACCGTTGTGTACAACCACGAATGGCTGGAGAAGCTCGGCGGGCGGGAACTCCTGAAACTTGCGAGCTTCTTCACGAAGCAACAAATGGAGCAGCGCGACATGTTCGTGCGACGCGAAGAGGAGGGCAAACCCATCTTCATCAATGAATTTCTCTACCCGCTCCTTCAGGGATACGATTCTGCGCATCTGGATGTGGACTGTGAACTGGGAGCCACCGATCAGGAATTCAATATGCTGGCTGGCCGCACACTTCAAAAAGCTCTAGGCAAGCGGGAAAAATTCGTGCTGACCACAAAAATTATCGAAGGGACTGATGGTCGCAAGATGAGTAAGACGTACGACAACTGCATATACCTCGAAGATCTGCCAGATGACATGTTCGGCAAAGTGATGTCCGTGAGAGACGAGCTGATGGCGACGTACTTCGAGTGCTGCACAGACATGCCAATGGACGAAGTAAAGAAGATTCTGAAAGGGAACCCCCGTGATGCGAAAGCAAGGCTCGCCAGAGAGATTGTCACTCTCTACCACGGCACGGGAGCGGCGGATGCGGCAGAGAAGGAATTTGAGAGTGTCTTTAAGAAAGGAGAGCTGCCGAAGAACATGCCAGAAGCAACTTTCAATGCCGATGACGATTTCCTCCAGATTTTAATAGATAAAGGACTTGTTTCTTCAAAATCTGAGGCAAGAAGATTAGTTGAGCAGGGTGGACTTACAATCGACGGTACAGTCATTAAAGAAATACAATCTGACTGGGGTGCAGAGTTCGCCAAGCACGCATTTAAGGATGCTTATATTGTTAAAGTAGGGAAACGGAAATTCCTTAAAATCAAATTCCATGAAAAATAAATACACATGCAAATTTGTCGTCAAGATTTTCCTGATTTACATTTTCCCGTTTCTTATCATCTCCACACTCACTTTCCCTTTTGGGGAAAGAACTGTCTATAAATTCGACGCACATCTATCAAAAACATTTTCTGGCAACGCTATTGCTGTAAAAGGAACATTCTGGGTTAAGCCCGAAAAGATTGAGGAGATTCAGTGGTCATCAAATATTTCGACCAGTTTCCATTTAGGACTGCGTAATGAAGAACCATTGCATAAACTACTCAATGTTCCAAATGATTTTTTCGACCAATTAACCTGCTTTAAGAACAAAACATTTTACATTCTAGAATCAGGAAACCAGCTTCAAGATGTTGACAATATCAAACTTGAAATAACCTATCAGGAGTCAAAATATCTTATCGAGCCAAACACAGAAAAATGCTTCGATCAAGGTCCCCCTGTTCTCTTCTACCTTGCAGAAATTAGATACGATTTTGAAAAAACAAAAAATGATATTTTAGAGAAGGGAGCAAACAACGAGCTTTCTTCGAAAATCGAAATTCGTTATACGGAAAGACCAAAATATTGGTCCCTATTGCCATTTTTATATTTCACCATTTACACACTTTGGTGGACACTAATGCTGTTATGGAATAAAACACACGACACATTCTTCCCAAAGATTAATAATCCAAATAATAAAATCCCTCACTCCCGCTCCGGTATGAGGATGAGGAACGCCGCACAGCAGATGAAGTAGAGCGCCGCGATGCTGTACCAGAAGTACCGCCACCATTTCGAGTGCACGCTCTGCACTCCTACAGCGAGGAAGTAGGCAAAGGGCAGAAGAATGAGAATGGAGTAGCGGAAATCCTGCGACGGGCTGAAAGGCGCGCGCTGTCTGTAGAGCGCGTGAGCAAACATGATCATGATGGTACTGAACCAGAGAGGCAACGTCTCGTACCACCTATAACGCACGGATTTGTAGAACCCCATGAGCAGGGGAATGAGGAGCAACGAGGCAAAGAGGAGCATCCCCGAAGCCCAGAGAGTGACAGAGTCCCCGAAGACGTACCTGCCGAAGAATGCACTCTTCATCCAGTACTCCCAGAAGTAGTCGCGGCCTCTGAAAGGATCCCAGAGGTAGTTGTACGGATCCCTCACCACGCGGAGAGGATTGAACTCGGTGAGCGACTCAAGTGAGGTATCAACGATGAGATTATCCACCATCAAATTGAGGTTCTGCACAATGAACGTGTTGTCCTCCTGAATGAACCGCAAGGTGTAAAACCACCCCGTGGTGAGAAGAACGATGAGGAACCCTATTCCCCCCAAACGAAACTTCTTCTTCCAGCCCATGCCCCTCTTCAGGAGCAGGCAAGTATACCCCACAGGAAGGAGGAGCAGAGTATTACTCTTGGTCAGGAGACCCAGCACAATGGCTGCGATGCAGAGAAACCAGTACTTGTCCTTCGCATGCGACCACCACAGCAGCAGAAAAGCCAGCGCCGCAAAAGCAAGGAACTGATAGAGCGCGTCGTTATTGATGCGAGCAGCGAAGAGGATAAGCCCCGGTTGCAGAGCAATGACAAGGAGGTAGAGCAACCGCTCAAAAAACTGCTCCCGCTTCGGGAAAAGGAGGAAACACGAAGAGAACACAATGGAGAGTGTCCCCAGAGAGAGCAGGAGCGAGAAAGCCTGCACATCCCGCATAACAAGGTAGGGAATATTACTCAGTATCTGCTCTGCCTTCACAATGATCGCGATGAGGTAGTAGTAGAGGGGAGGATGGTAGAACGCCCACCCGCTCGTGGAGAGCGGGAGAGAGAATGCATGGTTCAGCAGGTAGTACGCATACTCCATATTCGACCAGGGATCCTCCGCACGCATGCCGGCAAGTGTCATGCAGTAGTACCGGAACCGCAGATAGAGCCCAACAAGAAACACTCCCCAGAGCACCGCCTCCGATCTCGACTTGCAGTAGCGCCGTGCGAAGCTCAGGACATAGAGACCGAGAACAAGGAACACGAGCAAATGCAGCACGAGCAGAATAGGATCACTGTGCGCAATGAACATGTGCACCTTCGCTATCCCCCCGTCGTTCGACACCTCAACGAAAAAAGAGTTATCCCCCCGTTTCAGGTACGGGGAGAGATCGAAGGTTTCTCCATACCAGTAATCACAGAACGGGAACCACTCTGCGGGGAGTTTCTGCCCGTTGATTGTCATGCCATTGATACAGTTGTCCGGAATGAACTGGAAACGGGCTGAAGGCGAAAATGTGAAATTCGCAACGAAAGAAACTTCATAGTTCCCGACTGGCATTTCGGCCTCGAACATACTGTCAAACGCCTGCCACTCCTTCTCGCCAGCCACTCTATAGAGCCCATGTGAGTACTCCGGCAGCACGGAACGGTACAGAATCCCTATGGCAAAGAGTGCCACAAGCAGCATCACAGTATTTGCTACGAATGACCGGTGCAGGGATAACTTCTTCATGCTTGGGAAAAGGGTACGGTTGCGGCAGAGGATGTCAATACGTGCCTTCAGTCCGCATGGCTATTTCTGGAGAAAGGGAAGCCCCGCAATGAAAATGACATTGCCGACGAGCAAGAGGGTGAGGAGAACATAACATCCAATTCTCACAGGCTTCGAACGGTCGCCGATGCCCACAAGGAGGAAGTAGGCAAACGGGACGATAACAATCATGGAATAGCGGAAATCCTGGGAGGAACTGAAGGGTGCGTACTGACGGTAGGCAGCGTGCGCCAGGAGTACTGTGAGTGCAGTGAACCAGAGAGGGAATGTCTCATACCGCCGCTTGCGGACACTGGAGAAAAATCCCATGAAGAGGAATGGCAGAAGGAGCATAGCAAGGAAAAGGATGACGGATCCGACGACTTCAGCACGTTCTCCATAGGGGTATTCCCCGAAGAACGCGCTCTTCACCCAGTACTCCCAGAAATGATCGCGCCAATTCTCGTCGCCCCACGAACTGTTGAACGGCACTTTGATCACGCGAACAGGATTGAACTCTGTCAGCATATTCACAGAACTATCCACGGCCAGCCCTGAACTCAAGTGCGTGAGATTCTGCACGATGGAAGTATTGTCTTCCTGCAAGAATCGCAGAGCATAGAACCATCCCGTCAGACACCCGATGATGAACAGCCCGCCTACGCCAAGGAGAAGCTTCTGCTTCCACCGGATGTTCCTCCGGAGGAGAAGACAGGCATAGACGAGCGGGAGGAGAATGAACGTCGTGCTCTTGGAGAGCAAACCAAGCACCACGGCACCGATGCAGAGGAACCAGTACTTCTTGCGAGGGTCCTTCCACCACGCGAGTATGAGAGCCAATGTGGCGAAGGCAAAGAACTGGTAGAGAACATCGTTATTGATGCGGGCAGTGAAGTAGACAAAACTCGGAAGGAAACTGATGGGCAGGAGGAAGAAAAGACGCTCCTTGAGCTGCTCCCGCCTGGGAAAGAGCTGAAGGCACGTCCAGAAAATGAAAATCAGCATCCCCACCGTCAGCAGGAAGGAGAAGATCTGGAGATCCCGGAGGAGCACATGGCGCAAGTTCGTGAACATCATATCCACGCGCATCCAGAGAGCAGAGAGGTAGTAGTAGAGCGGTGGATGGTAGAACTCCCAACCAGCCGTGGAGTGGGGGAGGGCAAACCTGTGATCCAGCAGGTACTGAATGTATTCGATGTGCCCTTCAGAATCGTGCCCGCGTACCTCGTACCGGGTGATGAAGAAATAGTAGATACGGAGGAAGACACTCGCAGCAAACACTGTAAAGAGAACGATTTCTGATCTCTTCTTGCAGAACATGCGACCGGCGCGCCAAAGGTACACTGCTGTGGCCAGGAGGAGCAGGAAACGGAGGAAGATACTCATGGGTTCCGATTGTGCGATGGAAATCTTCAGCTTGGAGTATCCGCCATCGTTCTTCAGCTTCACCTGAAAGATATTCTCCCCGCGCCGCAGGTACGACGAGAGATCGAGTGTTTGACCGAACCAGTAATCACAGAGAGGAAACAACTCTGCGGGCAACGCAATGCGATTGATGGACATTCCCTCAACACAGTCGTCCGGGATGAAGAGAAAACGTGAGGGGAGCAACGCTCCGACACGCATGAGAAACTTCAGCTCAGGGAACACCTGCTCCGGCGTGTCCATGCCAAACGGATATTCGTACTCCTGCCATTCGTCTGCACTGTACAACCGATATTCCCCCTGCGAATACGTAGGCTCCATGGCGTGGAATGCACTTGCAAGCAGGAGCAGCGCGGCAAGGAACAGCGCAGAATCAAAAACAAAAGATTGCTTGAGTGAAAGTTTCCTCATCGCGGAAGGGTTGGAGGGAGCATCGCGTCGACGGCGTACGATGTCAAGAGCTTCTGATGCCACGCTACGCCGATTTCCCAGCAAAATATTCTCCATTCTCAAGCTCGTCCCAGTAGGCGCTCAGGAGTACACTACTCCCATGAAAAGTTCACTTGCCCGGAAGAAATGTGCCCCCTGTGAAGGGGATGTACAGCCGCTCTCCCCAGAGCAGGTGCTCCATTTCATGCCAGAAACCCCGGACTGGCAGGCAGACCCCGAAGTCTCGGTGATTGCACGCACCTTCGAATGCAAAAATTTCCGGAAAGTAATGGTATTTGTGAACCGCGTCGCGGATCTCGCGGAGGCGGAAGGACACCACCCCGGCATCTTTATCCATGACTACAGGAATGTGACAATCTCTCTCACCACGCATGCCATCGGCGGCCTCTCGGAGAACGATTTCATCATGGCCGCGAAGATCGACGCAATGACCCGGTAAGACAAACGGCTATGGGCGAACGCTACAACTTCACAGACTCCGGCTGGGATGCAGAGGAGAAACTGGCGCTTGCGCAGTACCTCCTCGCTGAGATGCAGGCGTTTTTAGATGGGCAGCCGGAAGGCGAGAGCCTGCGGCGCGGAAAGCTGCTCGATCCACACGGCAGAGACTGTTCCTACCTCCTTGGGGGAGCGGAAGACGCTCTCATACGCCACAGGGTGGAAGACACAGCCGAGACATTCCGGCAGCTCATTGCAGACCTCACTGAAATGCAGGTTGGCGCAGCGAACGCACCACTCCCAGACGAAGAATGTCTCAGTTAGAACACACGCTCGAACACGAGCGTCGGCACCGTTGCAGCTGCTCCGACTATGAGGAGCGCGATGAGGAGTGCAAGGCCGATGCAGCGGGCATCCTTGGACATAAGGAAAATATGATGACATAAATCATGTTCATGTCAAGTACTCATCTCCAGACTTTCAGCTATCAGCTGTCAGCTTTTAGCTTTCAGAAAATCCCAAGACCAAAAACTTAGGTTTTCAATACTAAATCTGCAAACCCTCAGTGCTTAAGCCCTCAGACCTGCTAAAAGCTATACGCTGGAAGCTACAAGCTCCGTCTCACTACACATTCGACGTGTGCGCGTCGTACGCATGCCGGGCAATAGCTGCAAGCACCTCCATGATCGACTGCCCACGCTCATGGAGATCTGGGACTTTGAGGAGGTTCCCCAGGATGAGCTTGTCCTCAATCACCCGATTCTGCAGCTGCTGTGCTATCTCCGCCGCATGATCCGATGCGAGGAAGAGCCACCAGGGTTTGCCGATGTGTACCTGCCCCCGGGCATCGACAGTTGTATCCAGCTTGTAGGAAAGGGGAATGAAGCCGAGGAGCTTCGCTCTGTGGCGATACACCATACGGAGACCGCTCTCACCTGTCTCAATGTGCACCACACTTTTGTCAGACTGCACGAGCGCCTTCGCGAGTTCCTCGAGATGCGCGCGGGTGTGCACGGAACGTGCGAGCGCCCCTGCGAGTTCCTCTGCAGTGAGCAGGAGAGCATTTCCCTCCGGACGCGAGATGTCGATAGGCTCCGCAACGAGATCCCCGGGATCGGAAGGCGGAGATTCTTCCTCCGCAGAGGAACTCCCTGCACCCTGCTCTCCCGAAGGAGGAGGGGAGAAGAGCGGGGGCTCCGATGATTGTTGCTGCCGGAAAGAGGGCGGCGAGGAAACGGAAGAACCGGCAGAAGACGATGAGGCACGCTGCAGAGGTGCATCACCCGAGACAACCGGCGTTTCCGTGCGCCAGAAGGAAGGCGAGGAGACCATGCCGGAAACCTCTACATCCGACGTCGCATACGCAGCCTGGATGAAACGCGGGAACGCCCCACAGGGAACAGGCAGGAGCGCACCTACCACCACGCCGGTGAACACAGCTCTTCGCACAGACATAGTGTACGCCCGGAGTGTGGCAGCACAACATCGGGAGTACATGTCTCAACCCCGATGCCCGCTGTATACTTCCTTCGATGCGCACACTCCTCGTTGCCATACTCCTCCTCTCTCTCCTGTTCCCCCAAGCACTCTTCGCGGCTGCAGGACCATTCTGGGGAACAGACTCGTTCGTCGACAGCATGCTCAAACGGCGGGAGGAACGGAGAGAAGCCCGCGCAAAGGAGAGATTCGATACACCGCCACAACTGCACCCGGTGCGCATCGGCTGGAACATCATCACGAAACCTTCCTCACCACGCAGGCGCCGGAACGTCTTCCCTGCCCTTATCACCGGAGTCATCGATGGGAGCGTCGTTGTCGTGTACCTCCCCGAAGGAGGCAATGCGGAAGTACGTCTCCTCGGAGTGGAGGCACCGGAGATCGTGCGGCCGGAGGATGGAGTGGAATGTTTCGCACTGGAAGCACGGGACCATCTGCGGGAAACATTCGCCGGTACAAGCGTGGTTCTGGAGCGTGACAAGCGGTACAACCGTGACAGCTACGGCAGACAAATCCGCTACGTGCGCTCCGGAAGCCAGGACATAGGGGCCTGGATGATCTGGAACGGATACGCATTTGCCGATACCAGTAGCCCGCACCTGCGCCTGAGCGACTACGAGGACCTCCAGGCAAATGCGCTGCGGCACGAGCGGGGACTGTGGGGATACGGCTGTCAGTACAACGATGCACTCGAGGAGGTGCCAGTACTTGAGTAGCTGGTAGTTTGTAGCTTGTAGTACTGTTCTGTTGTTCTTCTGAACCTTGGATTTCCTCCCCTCTACAAACTACAAGCTACAACCTACTTGCTCGCAGACACCGAACGTTCCATAAATTCAAAGAGAATAATATTGTTGACTCCCTTGCATAGGAGTGTATCTTTCTCCTCCTTTTGACATTTCCTCTCCCGTTATGAACGCAAAAACTCTCACCGCCAGCCTCATTGGCTCTCTCTTCCTCTTTCCGATGAGTGCGGCAGCATTTGAAACCCGCAGGGGTTACTCGGATTTCTGGGATCGCACCTTCGTAGAGAACTCGGTTGACCTGGCAGACAGAGTGAAGGAACTGGAAACTGCTCTGCAAAGCCACCAGCAGAAAATGGATCAGCACGAGAAGGAATATGCCATCCTGCTTGAAGGACTGCAGTACGAGAAATCCACCCTGGAACGGGGGCGGGAAGCACTCGATCAGGCAGCCGCAAACAACGAACTCATTGAGCGAGACATTTTAAGCCGCTTTGCCCTCGTCGGCGCACCGAATCATCTGAAGCGCTGGAGACTGCAGAAGAGCCTGCGTAATGCAGAAGCAATCCTCTCGGAAGACAAGGCATTCCTCTACCAGGATCTCGAGCAGCGTGAAACCCTCCTGGCAACCGAGACGACAAAGATCCAGCGCAAGTATGCCTCTGAACGCAGGAAGCTCCAGAAGGAGGAATCTTTTCTGAAGAGAGAAATTGCCGCCCTGCAGGGTGTGACCAACTACGCGAAGACGGACCGCCGCAATGTGTTCCTTGGTTCCATCCTCAAGCCCGAGCGGGAAGATTTCCTCTTCCCACGGAGACTCGAGCACTCGGTGCAACAGGCACGGCGTGCTGAGCAGATGAAAGCAGCGGTGAAGAGTGCCAAGACAGACAATTACCTCACACGCGTGCAGCCGGAAGTGCAGAACGGCCTCGAAGCGGAGCTCGCAGACAAGGAACTGGAGCAACTGAAGATGTTTGAGAAGGCATTGGCAGAGAGCCTAGGTTCCAATCTCTCACCGGAAGAGCTCAAGCGCCTCTACCTCCAGCTGTTCATGCAGGGGAACTGATCCCTCGACATTCGAAGTTCCTCAAACGCCCGGGGCCCCGGGCGTTTTTTTATCCTTCATCTCATAAGACAGCTGCCTCTCCTAGTAGAGTCCGGCAATCCCGGCAACGTCCCCCGTATGGAGATCACGCTTCTTCGTCTCTCCCTCAGTGGAGAACCGGTACATCGTTTCCTCCGTACAACTGTCATCGGGATGCCCCATGCCGAGACTGTGCCCCAGCTCGTGCGTGGAGATATTCTCGTAGTCCATTTTTCCAGCTTCCCCGGCTTCGCTCCAGGCAAAATCCACTTCATCGTAGACCTGATCCGTCTCCACAAGTTCCCGAGCGCTAGGAGCACCACCGAAGACCCCCCATGTGATGGTGACGGCAATGACGCCCGGCTCGGCAATGTTGCCGAAGTAGATTTCATTCACGCCGTCGGGACTGACTTCATCTGCAACGAGGGGAGCAGCAGTGAGAGAACCCTCACCAAGAATATTCGCAGATGCTGCATCCTCCCACTTCTGGATGTTCAGAGCGGTATTAGCGAGGAGGAAGGAGTCCGTGAGACCATTGCTATTCGCAGGATTGAGCACCCACGGTTCCGCTGCGCGCCACTTCGCACCCTTCGCAAGGAGCGCAGAGCACTTGCTCGCACCGCTTTTGCCACCACCGGGATTAGCCGGCTTCGCTGCTTCTCTGCGGTGGATAATCATCATGCCCTCCACAGACTTCCCATCGACTACCGCTGTCCCGAGACTGAAGACATCCGGCGCCACCTCCAGTGCGTGCGCAGGGATAGTGACACTCACTCCGGAGCGGGTGTTGGTTGCCGTCACCCTTGTGGTATTTGGTTTGGCGAACGCCGATCCTGCAATAATCACGCTGCAGAACATACAAGCAACGTATACGATGTCCTTTTTTGTTCTGTGTTCCATAGAGAAGAGGGGAATGGAGGATTTCATTTTGCTATCCTCTTTATCCACCTGCAACTCTTTCGCAATGCATACATGCGTACTTTGCAGCAAGGAGAACAGAAAAATTGACACATCTCCCATACAAGGTGATAATCTGTATCCAGTCTGCATTTCTTTCGAAATGCCTTTTGCAGGCTGGATTTGGTCTTTGACAGCATGGTGTTCCCGTAGGCAGCAATCTGTGCACACACCTGTGTGTAGGCTGCTGCATACGGGAGTCGAGAAACGTAGTATCTACTCCATTGTGCATTATTCACTTCTTGGAAAGGAGACTGAACGAACGCTGAGAAGAGAGCTACACGTACGATAGCTCTGTTCTCTCAGGATGAAGTGTGCAGCAACTACTGGACCGTTTTTGAACCGGGCGGTTTTAGCCGCCTACCAACAACCGGGCAGTGAAAATCTGCCCCCAGAATGAGGAAGAAGTCATGAGTCAGACGACAACGCTCCGTGGTCCTTCGCTGTTCATCGCACAGGGCTGGGGCAAGAAAGGCTGGTCCAACTTGAAAGAGTGCGCGCAGAGTGCTGCCGCACTCGGCTACAAAGGCCTGCAGGCAACCCTGTGGACCGGCGGGGCCATCGATACCAAACTGGCAGCCGAGAGCAAAACCTACTGCGACGAACAGCAGGGAATCGCCACGGGAGAAGGCTGCCCCATCGTGGAGCTGGCCAACCATGTGGAAGGGCAGCTCATGCGGTGCGGTACGGCCTACCGGCCGCAGTTCCGCGCGTTCGCGCCGGAGGAGATGGGGGATGACTGGAACGCCATCTCGCAGTGGGCCGCCTACCGCATGAAGCTGAGCGCCTCCGCGGCGCGCAACTTCGGCTTCGACCGGCTCGCCGCGTTCCCGGGTACGAGCATCTTCCACACGATGTACGAGTGGCCGCAGCGCCCGAAGGGCCTGGTGACCGCCGCGTTCAACGCGCTGGCCGCCGCTTGGAGGCCGGTGTTCGAGCACGGCGACGAGGTCGGCGTGGCGTACGCCTTCGAACTGCACCCGATGGAGGACCTGATGGACGGGTCCACCTTCAACCGGTTCAAGCGCCACACCGGCAACCGCAAGAGCGCGAAGATCCTGCTGGACCTGAGCCACCGCAAGGTGGCCGCGTGCCCGCAGGACGCCATGGAGCAGTTCATCCGCAACCACGCGGAAGACATCGCGATGTTTCACGTCAAGGACGGCGAATTCATCGCGACGGCGGAGAGCGACGCGTACGGCAGCTTCCTGCCGTGGAGCGAGCGCCCCGGGTGCTTCCGCTCCACCGGCGACGGCCAGATCGACTACCAGCGGATCTTCGACCTGCTGGGCCGCGAACTGAAGCTGGGGCTGTGGGCCACAGTGGAGTGGGAAGACTGCCGCGGCAAGGGGTGGACGCAGGGGACACGCGAGGCGGTGCACTTCGTGAACGCCTGGCTGAACCAGACCCCGCCGCCCGCGAAGACCATGCCGGAAGCCTCCGGCGAGACCTTCGACGACTTCGTCGGCGGCGGCGAGGCAAACCCCGTGCTGCTGGCCGAGATCCTCGGGATCTCCGTGGATCAGGTCAACACGGAGGAGCCGGCGGCGTAACCCTGTGCCCGGCACTCGACAACCATGCTGAACCAATAGCCCGCTACCGAAAGGCAGCGGGCTATTCAGCAAACAAAGAATTCTTTTCATATTGGGAACAGAATGCATCGGCTATGATTCCCATCGCTCATGGGCCAGCTCAAGACACTCCCCAACATCGGCAAGAAGATGGAAAAGCATCTCAGCGAAATCGGCGTTTCCACGTTGAACGATTTGAAGAAGATGGGAGCACTGGAAGCGTGGAGGCGCATCCGCGCGAAAGACCCCCAAAAGGACTGCTGCATCTGCGCCCTCTATGCGTTGGAAGGAGCAATCATGGGCATCCGCTGGCACGAGCTCCCGGAGAAAGTGAAAGAGGCACTGAGGGAGAAGGCAAACGAAGAACGAACAGCCAGTTTCTAGCTTTCAGCTTTCAGTAAGTTCAAATGCATAAACCTCTAAGACTCAAATCTGAAAGCTATCTCCTGAAAGCTGAAGACCAAAAACCATTCACCCCCACACCCTCCACCTGTTATACTCCACGCATGAACTCAGAAACCAGCAACGAAGAAGAATCGGGAGGAGAACCGCAGCACCACCGCCGGAGACGGCAGAGAACACGAACCCGCGTACGCGGTGAAATTCGGAAAGCAGCACGGAACGAAATCTCCGAATATCATATCTACCACTCCATCGCGAAGCGCCTGAAAAACGAGCACAACCGGAAGGTGCTCGAGGAAATTGCGGAGCAGGAGAAAGAGCACTACGCACAGTGGGCGAAGATCCTCGGGAAAGAGATTCCTCCCTCGCACCTCAAGATCTGGTTCTACACCACCTTATGCTCGCTGCTCGGCTTGAGCTTCAGCCTCAAGCTCATGGAGAAAGGAGAGGGACTCTCGCAGCAGCTCTACAAGGAACTCTCCGGCGAATACCCGGAAGCACTCGAAATATTCAAAGACGAACAGAAGCACGAAGAGAAACTCTTGAGCATGATCGACGAGCACCTCCTGCAGTACATGAGCTCGTTCGTCCTCGGCCTCAATGACGCTCTCGTGGAACTCACCGGCGCACTCGCCGGTCTCACGCTCGCACTCAATGACACGAAGCTCATTGCCATTGTCGGACTCATCACCGGCATCGCTGCTTCGTTCTCCATGGCGGCATCGGAGTATCTCTCCACGGAAGAGGAGGGGGAGGGGAATCCGCTGCAGGCGAGCATCATCACGGGGATCGCCTACATCATCACCGTCTTCATTCTCGTCACACCGTTCCTGATTGTAGGAAACGTGTACAAAGCATTGGCCTGCACACTGGTTCTCGCCATTCTCATCATCTTCATCTTCACGTTCTACACATCCGTAGCAAAAGGCATTGCATTCAAGCGGCGCTTCTTCAAAATGGCAACGATCAGCCTCGGCGTCGCGGCCCTGAGCTTTGGCGTGAGCATCGTGGTGAAGAAAATCTTCGGGGTGGAGTAGCTGAGGAAACAAAAGAAATAGAAGAGTAAGAGGAAACAGAGGAAGGAAACAAATCCTCTCACTCCTCTGTTTCCTCTGTTTCTTTCGTCGTTCCATTGCGTAGCAAAGCAAGAAAGGAGATACACTACAACCACGGAACCCTCATCCCCCGAAACCGGCTGCTGCCCGCGCTTTGACCCTGCCCCCTGGAACGAGAAGGAAATAACGTGGAAAGAAAAGCTCTTCACGAAAGACCGAGTCCGTGCTCTCTTCCACATTCCCCTCAACTTCGGGAAAGTGATCGTGCGGTGCATGAAATCCATTGAAGCAGCGAAGGCCATGGAACTCCCTCCCCTCTGCCTCTCCGATGAAGACTCCCCGTGGGGGAGCGACCTCTACATTGCCGTGTCGAAGGATGTCCCCGGTCTGCACATGGCACGGATTTCCGGGACCTTCCTCACGAAGGTATTCGAAGGACCATTCAAGAACACCCCGAAGTGGGCGAAGGAGATGGAAGAGTACGTGAAGGGAAAGGGCAGGGAACTGCAGAAGATCTACTTCTTCTACACCACCTGTCCCAGGTGCGCGAAAGTGTACGGGAAGAACTCTGTGGTGCTCCTGGCGCAGGTCAGGTAGACCCGAGTGCCTCCAGCTCATCCATCAGTGTCTCCGCATCCTGCAGATATTGCAGTGCAAGTCCTTCGTCCTGCTCTGCAGATGCACGGGCTTCACTGAGCTTCTGCTCCGCCTGCCTGAAGAGAACAGTGGCTTCCTCACTCTCCAGAGATTTCTGCCGGAGAGACTCCAGCCGTGCTTCTGCAACGGTCAGAATTCCCATAAAGGCAGAACCCGACTTGCTCTGTGTCTGCGACTGCTGCACTGCAGGCTGGAAGCGCATCTCGGTAGACCCGGCAGCAGGGACAGTATCCGCCTCCGCAGGTTCTTTGTTCTGCAATGTCCGCATCTGCGTACTCTCAGGAGCACCTTCTCCACCCGCTGCCTGACCCTCCGCCGGTTTCTCCCGTTTTGCAGGAGCTGTCAAACCATCCGTGTCCTGCTGCAAAGGAACCTCTCGCTCTTCCTGCGGTTCTGCTTCCTGGCGCACCCCTCCCTGCGGCGGAGGAGAGGAGACCATCTTCCGCCTCTCCTGCTGCACAGCATCATCCTGCAACACCGCAGGTTCCTGATCACCTCCCTCATGCTGGAGTTTCACAAAGAAAGGAAAAATAGGAACAGAGACTGCATCTTCTTCCTCAGAAAGAGACTCCTCCACCGCCTGCGGAACAAGTGCTTTCTCCCCCCACTGCTGCGTATTTGCCAGAATGATCAGTGTCACAACCAGCAGAGGAGCATAGAGCGGAATCATCCGCGGGAAAGACCACGGAGAAAATACACGCTCTGCCTTCCTGACCGGATGTGCGCGCATGAACGACTTCAGCTCCCTGTGAGTTTTTCTTTTCTCTCTGGCGCTGAGGCTGATGGTACTTGCTGTACTCATGAGTGCGGGGTTTACTTGCTGCATACGTGAGGTATGACGTACAGGAGCTGCCTTCCTTTCAGCAACAATCGCTCCCTTCAGCTCCCCGCGCTCCTGCGGGAGCAGGGAAATGTTCTTTGCGCGGCCGAAGAATGCACGGAGCTCTCTATCCATCGGGGAGGAGCATGCGTAATTTTTCCAGTCCCCGTGTGATGCGCACGGAGACGGCATTGGCAGAAATATTCAGCATCGCTGCGATTTCCGAAGGCTGCATTTCATCCACGTACCGCAGCACGAGGACTGTGCGGTATGGTTCGCGCACCTTCTGAAACACTTCCACGACTGCTTTCGCATCCAGAACAGTGGCCCAGTCCTTCCCGCTCTCTCCAGCAACATCAAACCCATCCTCCTGCAGACTCTCGAGAGAATCTGTCCTGCGCTTCTTCTGCCTGCGCACATGGTCGATGAGGCAGTTGTGTGCGGTACGGTAGAGGAACGGCCGGATATCCTGGATATCGTGCCCGGAAGCGAGGTACTCCCAGGTCTTCATGAACGCCTCCTGCATGAGATCTTTGGCAAGCTCGCGGTCGGACACCCGGAGGTAGCAGTGCCGGAAAATCGCGTCTGCGTAGAGGTCGTACGCTTTCTCAAATTCCTTCTGAAGCTGCGCACTGGAGGAAGAAAGCTTCATGGTTGACGGAAGCAGAGGAGAGAAAAATGTATCATATTTATTTTTTATGTCAATTGCCGGTAAGAGTTCCCGATGATGTGCGTCTCACAGAGTGATTATCTCTTTCCAACTTTCTCCATGATCTCCTACAGATCTCTCGCCGTGCTCTCGATCGGCTTGCTGTTCGCGCAGGCAATCGCCCCCCCCGCGAGTGCTGCCTCCCTCCGGGCAGAAAGAAACCAAACAACTTCCACCACACGACCGGCACTATCTGTACAACATCGGCCTCTGCACATTCCCACCCCCCAGCCGGATATCCTCCCGTCCATCTTCACAGTAGACGACGGAGACAGGGACTTCCGTACAAAGGGAAACTGGACAGTGGTCCCCTTTGCAGGCTGGCAATCTGATTTCCGGTTTGCAGAACCGCAGAAAAACAAGAAGAAAACTGCAACAGCGGAATGGAACTTTGCGCGTCTGCAACCGGGCACCTACGAAGTGCTCGCGACGTGGGACTCCTTCCCCGCACTCGCAACAAATGCGACGTACGAAATCACCACAGAGACAACGCCAACCATCCAAGCGGTTGCGAACCAGGCAAAGCCCCCTGTCGGCGATTCCTTCCTCGGCCGCACCTGGCAGCGCCTTGCTGAAATCAGACTCGACAAGGGAAGCAACGTGCGCGTGCATCTGAGTAACAGTGCAAACAGTTACGTGGTCGCCGACGGCATAGCGCTCAGACCCACAGGAACACCGGAGCGCGGGGCAGACCTCTCTTTCTCCGTACAGGGGCCCGAAAGCCTGACAGCCGGAGAGAAATTTGAGTACGTGCTCTCCGCAGCAAACAACGGTCCGCAAGATGCCTACAATGTTCAAATGAATCTTGTCTACAACCCGCGACTCGTGGAACCTCTCTTTTCCCAGCCGGAGGAAAGAGGAGGCTGTCACATTGAGAAACCGGGAGTGGGGGAGTACGCCCTCATTGTTTGTGATCTCGGCACTCTGCCAGCGAACGTCGCCACTGCAATACCCCTGACATTCCACATACAGAAGGAAGCACCCTGCGGGGCAACCATCGCCACCAAGGGCTCGGTCTCCGCAGAGAAACCGCAGGACCCCAAGCCGAACAATAACTTCGGCTACACGAAAGCATTGATCGAATGCGACCAACCGCAGGAAGCGGATCTCTCGCTTTCGGTGTCGTACGACGACCGCACAACACCCGGCGGACAGGTGAAGTACAGCATCGACCTCGCAAACGCCGGCCCCAAGACATCGCAGAACACCCTTGTCATCCTTTCCAATCCTTCTATGTGGCTGCACTACGACGCTGCGGTATCGGACTCCCGCTGCAAAGAAATCGTCCGGCCAGTGTACGACGTGCCCGGCGAAGAGGCTGAGGAATTCTCCCATGCCATTCTCTGCGCCTTCGGCGACATGGGCCCACACATCGGAACCGTGGCACCGCTCGTGTTCAAAGTAGACCCGGATACACAGTGCAACGGAACAGTACGGGGCCTCTTTGAAGCTGATTCGGATACGAACGACCCGAACCCGAGTAACAACAATGCAGATACCAAGGTGCTCGTAGAGTGCGATCCACTGCCCGCATCCGGCATAACCGTGCAGGAGATGCCGCTCGCGGCCTCCGATACAGCGAAGGCAGGACAGAAGAACATTCTGCTCTCACGCGTGGAGATACAGGCGAATGAAGCGCAGGACATCCTCCTCACCGGACTTCTCTTCGGAGAGGAAACCAACCCCCGCAATTTGGGAAACGTGCAGAACTACGCCCTCTGGGCTGACACAAACGGGGACAATGTTGTGGATACCATTCTCCAGAGGAATGTATCTGTATCCAACCTCTCACAGATTCGCTTCGGTGACATGACGGGAGGGGGATTCGTCATTCCAGCCGCTACGAAAACCGCCTTTGAGGTCCATGGCGATGTCGCACCGGTACTGCGGTCCGAGAGCATCCAGCTCACACTCGGCACTGCTGCACGCGTGTACATAGAAGCAGAGGAATTAGACGAAGGAACGAGCCTCACAGGCATCGAAACCGACAACATGTGCACTGCCGATCACTGCCAGATACACGTGCATACGGCAGACTCCACACTCTGGCATTTGGAACAATAGGAGCACTGAGAAAACGAAAAAGCCCTCCTTGTGAGGGCTTTTTGACGTACTACCATCCGAATGTCTTCCGGATCACATCGAAAAGCGTTTTGCGCGTGATCACCTCGTGGACCTGAAATCGGACGACGGCAACCAGAGAGCGCTCAGTGGAACGGTAGCGCTCCGCCACCTCCCGTGCGTTCGCGAAACCAGCTTGCACCGCTTCCTTCTCCGGAACAGCATCAAGAGGATGCACTTGTGTGTTCTGCAGTACCGTTGCCCGCCTCTCCCCTGCGCTCGTGAGAACCCGTATCTCCTCACCGGCATCGAATCCGTACAAATGCTCAGCGTACGGAACGACGCACACCACTTCCTGCCCCTCCTCTGCATCCAGCGGTTTCCCATTGGAGAGGGAAAATCTCTTCATTATGAGATGCAAAATACTCCGAACACGCATTCTGTCAATTACCTGCGGCGTTTCGCCACAGGCTGAGACTTCTTTGCATCCAACAGGACAAGGAGTTCCCTGCGAACATCACCATTCCTGATCTTTTCTATGAGTATTGTTGCATGCGTGTACGCACCACCCTCTATGCAGTCCATTGCCGCTTTCGCAAACTCTCTCTGCGTCCTTGGGGGGCCACCATGTTTGAAGAAATTCGTCATGAGCGCAAAAAAATACTCTCACTCTGCAGAAAGGAAAGGGGAAACAGGGCAATCATATCCATCACTGCGCAGCATGCCCCACCGGCAGCACGTACAGAGGCTTGTGGTCTCCCGGAAGGAAGAGATCACCCTGCAGACGCGCATCGTTGAACGCCCCGACCGGCACGCTCCCGAGGCCCAGAGCCACCGCCTGCAGGAGCAGATTCTGTGCCGCGTGGCCCGCCTCCAGATGCACGTAGCGTTCCGCACGTTCCCCGTACTTCTGCGCCGTGCGCTCCACCACTCCCGTGATGAGGAACACCGCTGCAGCATCATCCACGGATGCCTGCCCCAGGGAACTGCGGGCAATCACATCGCGCACATCGGCCTTCTCCCGCAGCGTGAGGATGTGCCCGCGCGGACTATAGTGGTAGAACCCCTGCGGGAGAGCGACATAGATTTCCAGAGGGTAGAGTGCGCCTGCAGAGGGAACCGTGCGCCCGCCCTGCTCACTCGTGATGCCCTGCAGCGCCCACAGTAATTGCGATACTTCGCCCACTGTCAGTTCTTTCTCCGTGAACACGCGCACCGAACGGCGCTGCAGCAGTGCCTCTTCCACCGAAAGTCCCCCGCGTTTCGCAGGCGGCGGCAGAGAAATGGTTGCACCGGGCTCCATAGTGCGGGGAACAGGAAGAGAGGTATCAGTGTACCCTCCGCCGCTGCACGCCGCGAGCGGCAACAGGAGAAGAAGAATGTTCCACCTTGCCTTCATGGGCACATCCTACACCTCTAGGAAGAAGACTGCTGCGGCTGCCACCCCTTGGTAAACCCCCTCCCGCACACTTCCTCGAACGTCTTGCCCTCCGGAATGAGATCGCACATCACGAACTTGCACGCGCTCCCCGTTACCTCCTCACACTCTTCCTCCGAAGGGTAGGAGAGGGGAGCATCCTGCACCTGCGGCTGACGCTTTGCGGTGAAGACAAGCCCGACGTACCCAAATACAAGGAGGAAGACGATGATGTAGAGGCCAAAACGCTTTGTATGCATGCAGACACTCTACTGCGAAGGCGGAGACCGCGCTACTGCATCTGCGCAACGAGGAGCTGCAGTAACGAGTGGCGCGTGAGCCCCTGCATTTCTGAGAGTAACTGCGCCTGCTGCTCAAAAACGAGAGCGGCAGCCTCGGAAATTCCCTCTATGGTCACAAGCACTCTCGCGGAAACAACAAATGACATAGATTCATAGACCCTGGCTGCATGCTCAGGAGTTTTCGCCCTCCCCATTTCCCCACTCGCACAGATGATAGCCCTGTTGCCGCTTCTCACCGTGACCTCAATGGCAGTGAAAAGTTGGTTGCCTGCGAATTTCTCAGGGATATCCATGGCGGACCACTACAGCCTCACACCTGTTTCAAGTAAAGGAATTGCCGAAGAATTTCTGAAAGGAAACTGCACCACCCCGCGTAGTAGTGGGTGAGATTCCGGATACTCATCTTCTATTTCTATCACTTTCTTTCATCACACTATGAACCTTTCAAAGATATCACTCCTGGTCGTGCCGCTCCTCGCTCTCAGCCTGCTCATCGGCACCTCCACTGCAGAAGCATTCGGCGGCAGGGGAGGGGGAATGCAGGGGGGCATGCGCGGCGGACCCGGCTTCGGTTTTGGACCCGGCGGACAGGGCGACAACGTCACTGTACAGATCACCAAGCTTGAAAACGGCATTCAGACAACCGTGACCACAGATGATACGGACGTGCTGGAACAGCTCCATGCACAGGCAGACCGCTCTGTGCTCATGCAGTCGATCCAGCACACCGTGACGAACCTTGGAAACGGCGTGCAGATCGAGATCACATCGGACAATGCCGAGGCAGTCACGATGATCCAGTCACGTGAGCAGCCCGAAGGGAGACCGCGCGCAGACGATGTCACGTTCTCACAGGAGAACATTGAAAGCGGCGTGCGCATCACCATCACGACAACGGACACCGAACAAGTGGAACGCATCCAGCAGATGGCCGCAGGGAAGAACGGCCTCGGAATGCGTGGCGGCCACATGGGGCACGGTCCCAAAGGCAGAGGGAACGGTATGGGAGGTTTTGGGAGAGGGGAATCTGGCGACTTCGGACGGTAAATGAATGGCCATTTCCTCTCACTGCAGGGAGAAACAACCTCCGCCTATGCGGAGGTTGTTGCTATACTGCAGCCGCAATACGCACGAATAGAAATGGATGACCACGATCTGCGCTCACAGAGTGACGGCGCCGCAGAGGATGCGGCGCTCGTCGCCGCTGCACTCAGAGACGTCAACGAATTTGAGAAGCTCGTCATGCGCTACGAAGCACCGCTCCTGCGCTACATCCTCCGCATTTCCAGCCTCAGCAGAGCCGACGCGCAGGATGTGCTGCAGGAAGTATTCATAAAAACCTGGCTGAATTTGAACGACTACCAGCCTGACCTCCCATTTAGGAGCTGGATCTACCGCATAGCACACAACACCCTCATCTCCACTGTCCGGAAACGCAGCGCACGCGGGATAGATAAGACAGTGGAACTTGATGTCACCCTTTTCGACCTCCCCTCAGAAGAACTGGGATTGGCAGACGAGCTCGACTGCAAGCACCGCGCCAAACACGTGAAGAACGTGCTGCAGATGCTGCCACTCCCGTACCGTGAAGTCCTCATCCTCCGGTACCTCGAAGGACACGACTACGACGCGATTTCCGATATCCTGCGCAAACCCCCCGGAACAATCGCTACACTGATTCACCGGGCGAAGAAGATGTTCCAGCAGCACTGGGAACGTTCCCATCCCCACTCCCATCCATGACACCCTCCAAGCTCTCCGCATCGGTCATCAAAAAAATCCAGGAGATGCATCTGCGCCCCCAAGCCCGCTCCATCGTTCTGCTCCGGCGCTCCCTCTTCTGGATCTTCTTCGTGCTCTCGGTCTTCATTGGCGCCAAGGCAGTAGCGTTCACCTTCCACATCGTCGCCATGGCCGACGTGCCCATGCTCTTTGAGCACCGGCCGCCGCCGCCACGCATGCTCATGCAAATGCTCCCTCTCTTCTGGGTTTCCTCCTTCCTCCTCTTTGTTGCGGTCGCAAGCTGGTCCCTCCAGCACACTCCCAAAGGGTACAAGTGGACGCTCCCGAAAATTCTCGCCGTGAACATCCTCCTCAGCGTCCTCATCGGGTACTTCTTCTACGCAACCGGCATCGCGCGCATGCTTGACCGGAAGATTCTCTCCGTCATCCGTCCGGGAATCTCCGCAGAACACTACCGCGAGCGCCTCTGGAACCACCCGCAGGAAGGATTCCTGCGCGGCACCATGAAAGAGAGGCAGGATGAAACGCACTTCCTGCTCCGCGACCCGCGCGGGCGGGAATGGCGCGTAGAAGTCGGATCGGGAGCCCTGGAAGAGGGGATAGAAGGCTCCGGCGTGTGGGTGCGCATGCGCGGTGAAATGACGGGACCGGGCGCGTTCCGCGCCGAAGGAATCATGCCGGATCTGCCTCCCCCTCCCTTCGGGAGACCGCCGGGGATGATGCGCCCGCCATGGAAAGAATAAAAATAGCGGGGTCTCTGTCAGGAGACCCCTATGAGCAGCCCTCAGCAACCAGGCAACGCACCCAGTTAGTGACACGTACTGCGACTTGCATCCCCTCAAGGCTGCCCACTCTGCAGACGGCCGCAACCGGACGCAGACTGGGCAGGTGGCTTGTTGTATGCCCCACTCTCGGCACTGTCAAGCGCACACTCCCCGAAATGAAGAATGGCAGGGACACTCCCCGTCCTTCTCCCTTGACTCCCCGCAGGTAGAAGAGAAGAATCCGCCCCTTGCGCACAAGACGCCCGCGCACCATTCACAGTATCCACGAGCACTCCAATGATTGAAACAGCGACAGATGAAACAGGCGAGCCACACGGGCGGCAAACGGACTCTCCCGCCGCAACTCCCGAAACCACTGACGAGTCTGCAATTCAGGCACTCCGCAAGCTCGATGGCATGATGCCCGAAATCACACAACTCGCGGAGGAGACCAAGGCAGGGAACATCCGGTTCCATGCAGAGGGACTCCGCGGTGCCGTGGGGAAAGCTCTCACGGACGTACCGGAGAGGCAGATGGATCCTCCTGAGCAGGATGCGCAGAAACCCGACGGACGCGACTGCCGGCTCCTCGCATGGGCGAAGGGCACACAGTACGATGCATCCATCCCGTTTGACGTGCAGGGGAGAATGATCAGCAACAACCGCACGTGGGCGGAGGATGTGATAGACGCAGAAGTTGCGGAACAATCACAGGGCCATGACAGGCTGACGAGGGAGACGAGGAACAACACCGCGTACAGGGTGCTCAAGGGACTCGCGAGGGCGTTCGACCCGCAGGACCATGGCACAGTCTTCCGCGTGTACGCCGAACCCTACCTGCGGGGCGCCGCGCGGCACTGCCTCGCATCCGGACACTGCGTCATCCCCGACAGAATATGCGGGGATGAGCTCCAGGCACTCCTCGCAGAAGCTGCGCTGCCGAAGACCCAGCCCACCGCGCTAAGGGCGCGCCCTGCGGATCCTGAGAGACTGGAAAGGAACGCGAGACTCGCACAGTGGACACGCCGTCACGGGCTCTGGGGCCAGAGCACGTTCCATCGCCAGGGCGCCATCATCAACACACACACCGAAAAGATGAGGGGTATTGCCGCAGGCATGTCTGGTACCGTGGGAACGCTGGAGAACGAAGACCTGCAGACAGCGGGGTACAGATCGCTCAAAGGGCTCGCCGTCCTCTTCGATCCTCTGGAGCACGGCGAAGACTTCTGGACATGGGCGGAACCCTACGTGCGCGCAGCCATGCAGCGCTGCAACGAGGCAGGGAACATGGTGATCCCCGAGAAGCCCGATGGGGAATTCCTCGCGGGTCTGCTCGCAAACACACTTGCCAATGCAACAGAACACCATCCCGACACTCCGCCCCCTGCGGACGATGCAACAGCACACACCGGATCTCCGCACGATGTTCCGGGAACAGCCGGTGCAGCTCCTCCACTGCCAGCAGATTCAAGCAGAGATGACTGGGCAACTGCCGGCACAGATACAGCACAGTTAGCATCTCATGTGCCTTCCTTCGATGCTCCGGGGGATGCCCCCTCCGCCGAAACCGATCCTAGTGTGCAGAGAACATCGGAAGACCCACCCGAAGATATGGAGCAGGACACACCGGAAGATCCGCCTGAAGATGCGGAGCAAGATCCTCCGGATGATCCCGATCCTGAACCACCCGCACGGGAACCCTCAGCAGAAGAAATTGAAGAAGGGAAGAGGCAACGGCGCTTCTGCCGGTTCGCCCGGGACGCCTTCGGCATTGAGGTGGACCAGGAAGATTACGCAGGAGCGGTGGAAGCCGTATGTGGCAAGCTTGAGAACCTCATCGGCAGCACCGTGAGCGCCATGCACATCCCGGGGAAGATCCGCGGCGGGAAGACGGCAGTCCGGAAAGAAGGGGCGCGCCTGATCCCGGAGATCGTCGTGAGGTACGATCCGCCCAATATTCCCGATGCGCAGGAGGCAAAGGGACGCTTCATCACGTATGTGAAAGACCGTCTGGTTCCGCAGCTGGAAGCATTTGTGAAGAGGTGACGGATGAGAAGACAGAAATCAGAAGGCAGCAGGTAGTTTTTTCATACTGCCTTCTGCCTTCTGACTTCCTCACAGGGGAAAGTGAAGATTGTTTGACAGTCCCCGGGCACACGCAGATACTCCCTCCCTTGCTCTTTGCTCAGCAACGCAAACGTAGGGAGTCACCTGACTTTCTTCTTTTGGGAGAGCACCCTCCCGCTCTGCAAGGAGAGACACTCTCTTTCCAGAGCGGAAGACGTCGCTTTTTCCCGGAAGGGGAAGCCAGTTCCCCTCCCTACACCATCTTACGAAGGAGGAAGATCTCCCATGCCACTGCAATCGCTCGTTCTCCAGCAGGCAGACTCGCCTCACATCCTGACGCTCGTCGCGGACGAAGGGGCCGTCTTCGGCAACTTCCGGATCCGAAAGCCCCAGGGCAACATGACCATCGAGATGGCGTGCCAGGGTGGCACGACACTCGAGGCGATCCAGGAAGCCTGGCAGAAAGCCGGGGAGAAATGGGTCGAGCAATTCCTGAAGAAGGATGCGGAGCCCTTCGAGGCGCTGCGGACGATCACGCTCGCCGACGGCTCGGTGATCGCGTGGTACCTGTGCCACGCGAAAACCAGCTCACCGGCGGACGTGCTGATGCACTGGCCGAGTACCTGGACCGAGGAGGACATCGGCCGGTACTACGGCTTCGCCGAAGGCGACTACTGCGGACCGGAAAGCGGAGAATAATCCTTCGAATGGGGGTGACGAAGGAGGGGAGAGGGGGGCAGAGCTTGTCTCTGCCCTCCGATTCCTCATGCGAAAAAACAGGACTCATCCTGGAAAACCCCCAGAAAAATGGAGTACTCTGACCCACTTACACATGCCAGTACGAAACCCTGTATTTGGTATGTGGAATGCTCTTTCACACCACCGGTTCTGTAAGAAATCTGCTCTTGTGTCCCACAAGGATGCAGAAGCAGAAACAACAGTTGAGAAATCGTGAAGAAAATTCCTGCGTTCGCAGGTGCCCGCTCCTCTCGGTGCGGGTTCTGTTCAAAAACCGGAGCATATGCTCCTCAGTGAAAGGATTTGGTGACTCATGGTTCAAACACCACGAGTGCTGAGCTACCGAGACTTCGGTCTCAAAGAAGACCCCTTCCCGTTTCTGAAGGGGCAACCGATCACCTTCCGGGGAATCGGCTGTGGTGAACCGCTCGCCTTCTCCTGCTACAACCCGGGTGAGAAGATCCTGGGGAAGGCGATGAACATCTGGCTGCCCATGGCCATGGCCTTCTGGCACACCATGCGCGGCCTGCTCGCGGACATGTTCGGCCCGGGCACAGCCGTCCGCCCGTGGGAAGGCCAGGACACCATGGAGAATGCGGAAAATCGTCTCCGCGTGGCGTTCTACTTCATGTGGATGCAGGGGATCCAGTTCTGGTGTTTCCACGACACCGACATCGTCCCCTACGGGAAAGACCTGAAGGAATTCCACGCCAACATCGACCGGATCGTCCCACTGATCCTGGAACTGCAGAAGCTCACCGGCATCCGCTGCGGGTGGGTGACGCAGAACCTCTTCAGCCATCCCATGTACTGCAAGGGCGCCGCCACCGGCACGCATCCCATCGTGTGGGCGCACGCCTTCGCGCAGACGAGGAAGATGCTGGAAGTGGGCAAGAAGATCGGTGCCCGTAACCACGTCTTCTGGGGCGGCAGAGAAGGGTACAACGAGCTGCTCCTCCTGCTGCTCGGCCTGGAACAGAAGAACCTCGCGAGGTTCCTCCAGATGGCCGTGCAGTACAGGAAGCAGATCGGGGCGACGGTGCAGTTTCTCATCGAACCGAAGCCCAAAGAGCCCACGGTCTCCCAGTACGACATGTGCATGATGGTCGTCTACGGGTTCCTGCGGCGGTTCGGCCTCGCGTCCCACTTCAAGGGCAACATCGAAGTGAACCATGCGCAGCTTGTGGACCTGCCCGTGGAGCACGAACTCACCGTGGCCGCCGATCTCGGGATGCTCGGCGGCATCGACGGCAACCAAGGGACATTCGGGGACGGCTGGGACACGGACGATTTCCTCGCCGACCCGATGATCGCGCTGCGCATCATGATCGTCGTGCTGAAGAACGGCGGACTCAGGCGCGGAGTGGTCAACTGGGACGCCAAGCCCCGGCGGGAGAGCTTCATGCCGGAAGACCTCTTCCGCACACACACGGCCGGCATGGATACGCTGGCCTACGGCCTCCGTGCCGCAGCCCTGCTCCAGCAGGAAGGAAGGCTTGAAGCCGTGATCGCGGAGCGGTACGCTCCCTGGCTCTCGGATCTGGGACGCGGGATTGCGGACGGCAGCATGGCCCCCGAGGCCATCTGCGAAGCCGCGTACGCCCACCAGCCTCAGCTCGGAACAGACATCCCGAGCAGCCACATCGAGAGCCACCGATACCTGCTCACGAGTGCCCTGCAGCGCTGCTGCGAGGGCGTCGGGAGCACGCACATCGAGCCGAAGTGGCGGCTGGCGAACTGAATGTCCAAGAAGTCGCAGGGCACTAAGCGCTTGTGCCTTGCTGACCAACTGAACGACTGATCGAACCGTTACGATGATTTCTCAACTGTGTCGTCCGGTCCCTGCGGTGCCAAAAGCACTGCGGGGACCGGACACGCTAAAAACGAGCGTAGATTTCTTACCGAACACACTCATCACTAGAACACCACCGTGTCTTCCTCCCCCCGGGCAGTCGGCACCTGCGAGAAGCGCCGGAGGATCCTCTCGCCGAGGGAAGGCCATACCTGCAGGAGGAGAGCGAGTGCATGCGCACTCCGCGGGCGCACGATCATCCGTTTTCTTCTGCCCGCCGCATCCAGAATGTCCGCTGCCAACTGCTGCGGATCGAGCCCCTCGCAATCAGTCCCGCCTGCCACACGCTCCTTCGCATCATCACGGATGGGTCCGGGGCATGCCAGCGTGAAGCTCACATCCGGGTGCTCCAGCCGGAGCTGCTCCGTCGCTGCGCGCACACCGTACTTCGCCACCGCGTAGCCACCGTAGTTCGGCGGAGCGATAAGCGAAGCGAGTGACCCCATGTTCACCACCCGTCCGTGCGTTTGCCGAAGGTAGGGGAGTGCCGCCCGCGTGACATTCATCAGGCTGGAAATGTTCTGATCTATGAGCGCTTTGATACCTTCCGGAGAACAGTCCAGCAGAGAGCCCCGAATCCCGGAGGAGCCGACAGTATTGAAGAGAGCATCAAGCCGGCCATACTTCTGCATTGAGTACCGCACAAGCTGCTCCGCCTGCAGGGGATCAGTAACATCCATGACGACACCGAACGCGCTGCGCTGCCTGCCGCGCAGTGTATCCACCGTTGCCTGCACGGTATCTCTGTTCCTGCCATTCACCACTGTGTGCGCTCCGCGCTCCGCTGACTGCTCCGCAAGCTCCCGGCCGATGCCGCGCGTGCTGCCGGTGACGATGACGCAACTGCCTTCGAGCCAGTCTCTCTTGTGCATAAGGGAGGGAGTTTAACACCGCACACACTTCCTGTAAGCAGAGAAGAGCAGAAAAACTTGTCATCCCCCGCGTCTCATACCCTTGTTCACCACTGCCACTGTCCTGGAGGTGGACCTTCCTGCGGCTTTTTCACGAGTACATCCACCGTGTTCTCCCCATGGGAAATACGCCTCAGCCCGTGCACAGTGCAGGTACCCGGCCCTCCCTCCCTGGTGCAGAGAACCTGGCTCAAGCGCAGCACAAACTCACAGGCAACCTTCACGGTGTACTGCCTCGCATGGTGCGCCGAACCCGACACTTTTCCCTCAAGCTGCTCACCACACTGCACCCGCGGGCACCTGCCACAGCGGTTCCTTGGGATGGGAACGGATTCGCCCGGTCGTAAACTCATAGGAATGAAGGAGGAAAAATTTACTTCTTCTTCTCGGTAATCTGCCCCGTCTCCCCGTTGCGCACGAAGCCAAGCAACTCACAGATCCTATTGATCGCCTCCACAGATACTGCTCCCACCCCGGACTTCGCCGTTATCGCACAGTCGGGACATCCCTGAAGTTCCGCGAGGGTACTCCACTCCTCGGCCTGCAGGAGCCTGTCTAATCCCGAGACGAGCCTCTTATCAAAACGCGTCCGGAACCTCCCAATGTCTATCTGCATGCGCACCTGAAGCGGCTGCTTCAGCGGATCATCTTCGCCTTTCCCCTCCAGGACAATATGCTCTGCTTCACAGAACGCAGCGAACGTCCCCGGAGAAATTTTACGCGTTTCTAAAACACCCTCCCGCTGCTCCTTCGGCATGCCTGCCGCCATGCGCATGGTCGCAGCCTGCTGCTCAGTCCACTGCTGTTCCTCTGGTATTTCCCCGGACATAGGAGGGGAAATGTACGCGCGGAGGGAGGGGAGGGCAAGGAACGATCACAGCGAAATAGCCTGCATCGGATCCTGCCAGTCCGGGAGCTCCTCCGGACGCTGCACGTAACCCTTCAGTTCCACTGCTTCACCGCGATGGACGGCGAAGTGCAGGTGCGGGCGCTCGCCGTCCGTCTCTTCCGAATACCCCTCCCCGAGCACACCGAGACGGTCGCCGGCGCGCAGCGCATCCGACACATTCACGGCAATGGATGTGAGGGAGAGGTGCCCGTAGAGCACGGTGACGGGTTCTCCCGCGAGCGAGCAGCGCTGCACGAGAACCCCGCCGTAGCCGCTCACCCAATCACGGAAGACGACTGAGCCGTTGCACGCGGCGCGCACGGTGACCTCATGCGGCTGCTCACCCTCCAGAAGTTCAAAATCGGTGCCCGTGTGGTAACCGGCGAACCGTTCGGGTTGCACCGGAGAAGTCTCTTTCTCTATTCGAATGCCGAACGGCTTCCTGGTGACGCGTTGCAAAGCATGCTCCAGCGGAGGCATCCAGCCCTCCCGCACAAGACGGAGGTGCTCCGCGAAGAATGCAGTCGTCTGACGCATGAAATCCTCCCACTGCGCAACGAACTCATGCTTCTCGCCTTCATAGGTGACGAAGGTGACATCCTTCCCCAGTCTTAGGAGTTCCGCATGAAGCTCCTCCGACCATTCGATCGGCACGCTCTCATCCTCCGTGCCATGGAAGAGAAGAACAGGATCTTCCATGTCCTTGAGGTACGTGCGGGAGGAGAGGCGGTCCCACACTTCCGGGTGCGTCTCGCGCGTCCCCAGCACTTCCTGCGTCCGTTCGCCCTCCAGCCTCCGGCTGCGCCACTTCGTGAAGTTGTCCCAGGCTCTGCTGCTCACCGGCGCGTAGAGCACCACCGCATCCACGAGGCCCGGCCGCGCCACGGCGATGTTGAGCGTGACCCCGCCGCCGAGGGAGTGCCCAAGCATACCAACATGTTCCGCATCAATCTGCGGGAGAGCCGCTGCACGCACCGCGAGAATCGCATTCGCGCTGTCCATGCTGTACTCCAGCCCTGCATCGTACGGGGACTCTTCATCTAGCAGGGGACTTGGGTCTGACTCCGCGTGCCCGCGGTAGTCCGTATGGAGCACGGCAAATCCCTGCCGCGCCAGGTAGTCCTGCTCACGCTTTAAGCCCCGGCCGTTCGTGTACTCGTCCGGATCGATATGGCCGTGGTTCAGCATTACGAGCGGAAACGGACCCTCTCCCTCCGGGATGTTCAGGATGCCGCTGATGAGGAGCCCGTTGCTGCGGTAGGAAATGTTGTAGCGCGTGTACGCGGCGTTCTCCTCCAGCACGGAAACGAGCGTGAGATCCGATCCTTCCAGACGCATCTGTGCAAAGTGCCCGAGCGAGAGCTCCGAAGGCGCCTGCTCCAGCGCCTGCGGCGCAGAAGATTCCTGCCGCACTACCGGCATTTCCGGCGCTTCCAACGGGGGAACAACCGGAGAAGTGCAGGAACCGAGGAGGAGAGCGGTACAGAGAAGGGGAGCGGCACGCATTGCGTGCATTGTACAGAGAACGAACGACAAAAGGCTGTGATCTGGATCGCAGAAAGAGGCGGAGCGGATGATTTTCTTTTTCATAGGGTTTACTGCATCCACCGCCGCAGGGAGAATGCATGGGAATCGCTTTGACGGGTACACGGCATCACCTAGAGTGGCCATCCTCAGTGGAAGCCATAGCAGAAAACCCACAGGCAGCACTCGAGTGGACAGACCCCTCCGACGAAGCACTCATGCGGGAGGGGAGGGGGGTGGACGAGCAGGAACTCAAGGAGAAAGAACGCCTGCTTACCGGGCTCGGGAAAGAGGGAAAAACAGATGACGTCCGCGAAACGCTCAGCGCGCTCTGCGAGCATCCGCTCCTCTCCCGCGGGAAAGAAAAAGCGCTTGCGGAGCACATTCAGAAGAAGAGGATCGCGTTCGTAGAAACACTGCAGGGAGCGGCATTCGGTGCTTGCTACAAGCAGAACATAGGCGAGCGTGCGAACCCATACCCCGCATTCCAGTGCTACGAGGATCTCAAATGGCTTCTCGATCAGATAAGGGACGGTGACGACGCGCAGCTCGCTGCAGAGGAGCAACTCGGAGAGCGGTATGAACTCGCTGTCACCCGCCGGAAAGCCGCGAGAGATATTCTGAGAGAATACAGAAGACTGCGGGACGAAATGGTCATGAAGAACCAGCGGCTCGTCGTCTCCATTGCGAAGCGGTACCGCGGACTCGGCCTGGACTTCCTCGATCTTATAAACGAGGGAAACGCCGGGCTCATACGTGCGGTGGACAAGTTTGAGCATGAGAGGGGATTCAAGTTCATTACATACGCCACGTGGTGGATACGGCAGTCAATCTCACGCGCGCTCTCGGATACCTCCCGCACCATAAGGCTCCCCGTGCACATCATAGAAGTCCTCTACAGAATGCGGCGCATTGAACAACAGTATGAGATTGTGAAAGGAAAGAAACCTCCGCTCACACATGTGGCGCAGGAAATGAACCTCACCGTGCATGAGGTGGAGCAACTCCGGCACATACGCAAGCATCCCGCACACCTCGACCAGATCGTCGGAACCGACGAAGACGGCTCCACACTGGGACAACTGCTGGAAGACAGGTCCGCACAGTCTGCGGACCACAATCTCCACAGAAAAGATGCAGCAGCAGCACTCCAATGCGTGGAAACATTCGTACGAGCACTGCCCGGCAGAAAGAACATCCGGGAAGCCGAAGTGGAGGCATACCTCTGGGCGAGCGGCCTGCAGGATGGCGAACGGAGGACCGCGAAAGCTGTTGCAAAAATCCTTGGTATCCCACGGGAGAGAGCAAAACAGTGGATCGGCAAAATTCGGCGGGTTGTGGAGGGGGAACCGGAGCTCCAGAAGCTGGCATCGCAATATTCGGCCGCCACACACGAATAATACAAAAAGTGCCTTCAGCCGGGAGCAGCGGCTGAAGGCGGGGCGTTCATTTACATCAGAGAAGACCTCTGCTCAGGTCACTTCTTGGCGAGGCTGATCAGCATTCGACGAGCTGACCGTACCTCCGGAACATCAGGTCGAGGTCACGCTCCCCGACCAGGTACTCGGCAACGTCCTCTGCACCGCCCTCGTAGCACCAGGGAGCGGCGTCTTCCGCAAGTTCGCGCGGAACGGGGACGAAGATCATGCGGCCAGGAAGCCGCTGGAACGAGATGCTCCCGTTGGACCGAAACCGCATCGGCAAGCGCACGATCGCCGCGCTCGTGATCCTCGGCAGTCCATGCGGAAGCATGACAGGGGTGCAGTCCGAGAGATTCTGACCGTCACCCGGGACAATCAGACGCCTCACAGCGAGCCGGGAGGAGCAGAAGTGGGCAACAAGCACCCTCGGCATTGCCACTTCGCCTCCATCCCCCACGCCTTCCGGCGTCACGCCCACCGTCACGAGCACATCTGCCTGTGCACCGTGGGTGAGCCCTGCTGCACGGGACCGACTCCTCGCGGAGTAGTCCTGGTTGACCAAGGCACGTAAACGTCCCATGGCCATTTCCTCCTTCCTGCAGTTTGCGATGCAAATGAACGGTAGGCACGGTATACCCTTTCCCGATTGGTGAGAAAAGCAATTACTCGGCTTATGGGAGAGGAAAACCCCCTCAGCGATTCCCGATGTAATCCCGCTCAGGCTCGCCCCACAGACACACAGGATGTGTGGATGCGGGGCTTTTTAAAGTATACGAACATAAATAATTGAGATTTGTCCAATCTCTGCTACATTCAACCACTTATGAACACCCCGGATATTCACCGTTCCGTCGACAGCACAAAGTTCGCCGGGCTCGGCCAGCGGTACTTCCACTACTGGGGAGACGACGAGTTGCACCTCGGCCACGACGAGCACCGGGATATACGCATCGCGCTCTGCAGAGTCCTCAAGCAGACCCCCACCGACGGCGTGATTGCGTTCTGCGGCACGGGCCCCCGCATTGCACTGAACAGGGACCTGGATTCCACACTCGTCGGCGGCCACCTCACAGACCACAGCGAACTCATCTTCTCAGATTTCTCCCAGGACATGCTCGTGCGGAGCGGCAGGACGGTGGAGGACATCAGCAGCACAGTCGCCTCCCGCTCACACCTTGTAATCCGTGACTTCTCCCGCAGGAACTTCTCTGCACGGTTCGACGCGCTCGTGGGAGAACGCATCCGGAACATCCGGACCGTCCACGACATGGATGCATTCATTGCATACATCAGAAATGAGATTGGCGTGCAGGAAATCTCCCGGCAGCAGCTCCCGGAGGACCACGGCCGTATCGATCCGCGCCTCGTCGCGAAACCGGACACCCAGCAGGGGCTGCACTTCGACAAAATCCTGCATGAGCAGCGTCCCCTCCGGCTCATCGTGGCAAATCTGCTCATCTCCGGTATGTTCGCCGTCACAGAGATGGACTTCCGCCGGAAGCTCGACCGGCTCCGGAAGCAATTCCCCCGGCAGATGACAGAGGAGAAATTCATCGACTGCCTTACCGCCTGGCACGAGCTCATCCTCGTGCTCAACGAGAAGGTAGGGAAGGAATTCATCGATGATGCGCTGCACGCAAACGAAGAGATCGACGGCAGCACGCCGGACATCTTCCTCTCCGCGGATGATACCGTCACCTACACGGGGCTGGAGGCCTTCGACCGCGTCCGGATGAAGAGGCTCAAATCCGGACTCCCCGAAGGAGTCTCCATGCGGGAAATCGACCGGGCACACTGGGATCATTCGCACGAGGAAATCCCGCACAAACACACCATCTCTGTCGCACTGGTATCGGGGAGAGAGGAGTAGGGGATACTCCGCCGATCACCATCTTCATCACTATGGCTGCTTCACATACTTGTAATAGCACGGCCCGCAGTAGTGCTTATTCCCCGGGACCCTCGCACCGCAGATTTTGCAGGGCCGGCCTCCGAACTTCTCGAAATCCTTCCTCTTCTGTTCCTGGGATTTTGAGTAGTTGTGTGAGTGTTTGCCGGGAACGGAAGACCCGTACTTCCCTCCGGTGAAGAGAATCTTGAGGATCCTGGCCACAGATGAACAGAATTTCTTCATCAAACGTATCAGGATTTCTTATACACATCCTTCCTGTTCCCAATCGCAACAACCGTTACCATCACAACCTTCTTATTGACAGAGTAGATGATACGGAACGGCCAGACCCGTAAAGACCGCAATCCCTCGAGCGGCCCCTGCAGCTTCTTCCCAATGAAAGGATCCTCCCGCAGGCTCTCTATACCGGCCATCACTCTCTGCTGATCCCTCTTCCGCAAAGACTCAAGAGACTTCTCAGCTTTCTTCGTCAGTTCAATCGTATACATGCCTAGAGCTTAAGCTGCTTTTTCACCGTTTCCAAGCTTGTGGTCTTCCCTGAGCGCACTTCTTTTAACCCTTCCTGGATGTCCTCCAGAAGTCCCGGGCTTGCCATGACCTCCAGGGTTTCTACCCAACCTTCAAAATCCTCGGTCGGCATCACAACAACTTTCGAAACACCGCCGTGTGTGATTTCAATGCATGCACCCGGCTTTCCGGCTTGTTCAATGAGCTTGAAAAGCTGCTTGCGCGCGTCGGTAGCTGACATACTTTTCATGATGTGTACATTATAACGTACACCCCACCCAAGAGCAAGCACCTACCATCACCAAACAGGGGAGTTTTCACTTGAGAAGGGCACTCCCTGTACTAAAATGCCGCACTCATGCCGCCCGCCCTCGACGACCCAACGCTCCCGGATACCCTTGCACAGGGAGCAATCGGCAGAACTGCGCGCTTCCTCGATATCGCAAGATCGGTGAGCGTCCGCCAGGCCGCAAGACATCTCGGGGGGCTCTGTGAAGACACTGCCACTGTGATGGATGCCGCCGTCTCCGAGCAGGTCATGAATCTGATGCACACGCCTGATGACGAAGTACTCGCGAACAACTGGAATGTGATTGCCCGCACAAATAAACTGCGCTTCCCCACACCCACACATCTCACGCAAGTGCAGAAACTGGAAGTGGAACTCTGCCGGAGAGCGCACAGGAAGCACGGCACGGATCTCGCTATAGACAAAGATTCCATACGCACTGTCCATAATGAGGCAGAGCGCCACATCGACCTGCAGCCACTGCTCGGGGACCAGGAGAAAGAGTACCTCGCCGCCAGTCACACGCGCGCTGTCATCGGGCACGTCATTACGCGAACCGCGGAAGATCTGGGACTCATGACCGTAGGGCACGTCCAGATAGCATCGCCGAAAGTTCTGCAGGAGAGCGGGCAGCTTGCCGGCGTACTGAAGCAGGCAAATGACATGGTGGTGAAAGCATTCGATGTGGAAGATCTGATCGCAGCAGACACCGTCGTAGACATGGCCATACAGATGGAACATGCCATGCGCAGAGCACTGCTCCATCTCGGCATCGCCCCCACCGTCACCTACAGGATACCGCCGGAACACCCTGAAGCACCCGTTTTCCGGTACAGCGGCGGGACGATCCGGAACGCGGGCGAAAGAGTAGGACGCAATGATCCCTGCCCCTGCAAAAGCGGCAAAAAACACAAAAATTGCTGCGGGAGGCCGCAGAATTAACGAAGAAAAACACGGAGAGCAGGAAACGCGTCCGATGCCCAAAATAAACCGCATTTCCCGTATTTACAGGAGCCCTTCCTGCGCGGTATACTGTATCTATCACGATGAGAGGCTATCCAAAGGGTCCCGTCCCGAGGTAATGCCTCTTTTCTTTATCTCTTCTTTTTGCTGTACGCCAATTTCGGCTTCAGATCGTTCATAAACACGATATCGGACATGAATTTGCGGTAGAGAGAAGAGTACTTCCTCCGGTTGGGGATCACCAGCTTGAGGAGCTTCTGTTTTCCTTTCAGATAATCGACGAGGCAGAAGAAATCGCCGTCGCCGGAGACAACCAGCGCCTGACTGTAATTCCGGAATTCAATCATCGCATAGAGCACAAGCTCCGCATCCACGTTCCCCTTCGCCTTGCCGGAAGGCAGGAGAAGAGTCGGCTTGAAGACGAGGATGTACCCGGCCTCCTGCAGGGAGGTGTAGAGAGATTCGTTCTCCGCGACAAACCCGATGAAGAGGAATGCCTTCGTGATGCGGAATTTATCCTTGAGGTATTTTCTGAAGCGCGCGAAATCAAGCTGCCAGCCGGAGTCACGGATGGCGAGATTGACGTTCTGACTGTCTATGAATGCGTAGTTGTTTCCTTTGGAACCCATATCTCAGTATTGTACTCCTTTCCTTCATAACTCACCACCCTTTACTCCTGATCAAACACTGCTGCGAGAGGCGGCAGAACTAGAGAAGTTTCTTTTCCCGCTCAAACACGAAAGAGCTTATAGAATAGCCTGCGAACGAGAATTTCCACCCTTGAGTATCGCCCTTTCGGATGGTGCTTCTCGCACAAAATTGCCAGATCTTTTTTAGGATTCTCCCGCCCAAAAATAGGAACAAACCATTTGCGGTAGTGCAGATGATGCACCTGCAGGTGCTCCTCTGTATCACACACGGCACACTTTCTGCCATGTATCCGAAACGCTTCTTCTCTCTTCTGTTCCCAGAGAGGAGAGCGGTAGTGCTCCCACATATCCTTCTTAGAGACACGAGTTCGCAAAAGCTCCTGAAGCCCATAAAGTACAAAGAAGACAAGAAGAATGGGGATGAAGCTCTTATCCATAGCAGACATGATAGCGCTCACTCCAACGACTCACACGCCTCCCCGTCGTTATCTCCATCCAGCCCATGGACATCTCTGCCCCTTCTACAATAGCGGCAAAAATACAAAAACTGCTGCGGAAGGCGGCAGAACTAGGCAATCTACTCTTCAAAAATGAAATAGTTTGTAGAAAAGCCTTCAAACACGAATCCCCAGCAGGGAGCACCAGCCCTTCGGATGATGCCTCTTGCAGAGAATTGCGAGATCCTTCTTAGGATTCTCCCGCCCGAAGAACCAATATCATTTAGCAGGATACACTAACGTAATTTTTTTTATGCTCTCCTGCAGACTATCCATCTCAAGCATAAGGTTCGAAATACGGTACCCGACAAGCGCAACAGTAGCCTTACCAGAAACAAGATCATTATAAATACCCATATACTCCATAAGGTCTTTTCGATACTTATTGGTTATGGAATATATTTCATTCGCAGAATTAGAAGCAAGCTCCTTTGCAACCCCATCCCATTTATTCAGCCAGACCTCCCTTGCATCGATGTCAGTAGACATTTCTAAAAGGCGAGATTCAAGATTTGAGCAGGCCTCCTCTGTACTAACTGGGGAAACAATTCGGCAATCCTTTGACTGTAAATCGCAAACTCGCGTACGTTTACCATTTATGCAGTGGGTCCATCCTGAACAATCCCAATCAGACCCACCGCACACTCTTGTCACCGTGCATGTTCTCACAATTTCAGGAGAAAAATCTTTAACAATACAATCAGAACTTAAAACGCACTCCCTAGACTGAGTGCCTGCAGTACAGGACCCCCAAGATTCACAATTCCAATCACCATCTTTGCATACTATTTCTCCGATCTTTTCGATCTCTGAAGCAGATTCTACCGCTTTCTCCGGTTGGACTATAGGAGTTGCTTGCACTCGAACTTCCCTTTCTTCTTCCGCACTTGAAACAGAGCTCATTTGCTCTTCCGGCTGATTCGTAACATCTTCGGTTTCTAAAATTAAGTATTTGTCGCCATTAAAGGAAATACACGAGTGCCTACCGTCCACGTACACATATGTTTTGACATCACAGGTAATTTCAAACTCAGGATTCTCACAGAGAAAAAATATTACCCCCTCTGATCTCTCATTTTTCTCGAACCCTTCAATGCAAGAAAGATCCACTGCGTTGCACCCAGCAAGCATTAATACTACCAATAACAATAAAACCCTATTCACCATTAAAAGGAATGGTAGCTCTCACTGGATTAGATTGTCTACCCCTTCCTCCCCACCACAATCTCCACATCAATATCTCCCTTTGCATATGTGTGGTAAGATTGCTTCATGTGGTTCAGGAAAAGACGTAAGGCACCAAGATTGAAACTTAGCGCATTCGAACACCTCCTTGTTGTTACTGGCTTTATCGTAGCTGCCCTAACAATGGAAGTTGTAACTATTGTTCATGAGAATGCCAAAACTCTAGGCCCAACTTGGTATAACATATACAGCATCGTCGTAATTTTAGGTTGGACTTATCTTATTGTCTTTTTGGCAAGAGAAATCGAAAGACTCTATAAGAAATAGATTCTGCGAGCTTTACGCAAGGGGAGAGTTCGGCTCCAGATGAATAAATTATTCTTTTTCACAAAATCTCTTTTTTGCATAAGCAATAATATCCTTCACAGCTGTGTAAAATTTATCTTCAGTAACCAAATGACAGAACCATACAAAAAGATTAATTGCAACAACACTAAGCAAATAAGCAGTTACCGCATACAATACTATTTCCCTAACTACACCTCCCCCATATACACCATGACCAATACTGATAAAGTATAACTCCATAAAACCGGAGCCATACAATATCGCAATGCATATGGCAATATTTTTTGCGAGTGAAACTAAAAACTTGAAAGGCGTATCTGATTTGACAGCTATTGATCCCTTAATAAGGGAATAAAAAACCAGAGAGCATCCAAAAAGGACAAAAGTTATATCTAGACTAGTAAGAGGAAGAAGAAAAAAAGCTAATACTGAACTTAACATTTCACTCCGCGATAAAGCGAAATCAAATTTGTGGATAACATCGTTAGCATCTGTCGCAAAAGACATATACATAACTTTCGGATACCCACGATCTTGATGAACTTGAATCATTTTGTCCCTTCTTGGAAGTTTCTCTCCTATTAATGCATTCACTGTATCAAATGGAACACAACCATTTGTGCCCGAAAAATCACCCACCGGCAATCTTTCTCTCGAAACCCACATACTCTTCTTCCTGAATCTGTCATTAATATCTCCTAACCCTCCCAAAGCAGACAATGCCTCGTCGGAAAAATCAGTAAATGCCGAATCGTAACTACTTGTCTTTGTTGACATCTGTTAAGGAAAATTCAAAAAATTCATTAAACAAGTTTTTACTTAACGACTCAGCATCTTTTAAAATCTTTCTCCCCATTTCTGACGTCGAATTTTTCTTGCTTACATTTAAGTCGAAAAACAAACTAGTCTCGGGTAAATCCTCAGCACGCAAAAATTCTGTACGATCTTCCAACATTGAACAAACTTCCCCCCTTCTCGCCACACCTGCGTTATATTCACACAAAAAATCATTCTTAATGAGATTCACAGAAAAAAGGAAATCGCTAAACTTACTCGAAAGAAACGTTACCTCGGGTTTTTTCAGAAAAAACTTTTCTCTAAGTTTGCAGACCGCATCTTCAAAAGACACATCCAATCCAACAACTCCAATCCTTTCAAACCCTATCTTCCTAATAAGCTGTGTTTCAAGCATCTGAGTATAAAGAGTATATATTTGCTCTGATTGCTTTAAAAAATCCTTTAAATACTTAGGATCTTCTAATACAAAAGTGAAACCTCCCTTATCCAATGCTAAAGTTGTACTCATTTTTCTATTAATCAAGGCAGTTTGATCAGCCCCCTCCTTCCAGCCACTAAAAAACTTACGGAGCAATTTATCAGTCATCCCATATTTTATCTCTGAAAAAATTGGCCTTATTTCATTCGGAGGAAGCAAAAGCCCAAATAAATTAACCAATTCCTGCATAAAGAAAGTATGAATCCCAATGTTTACATATGTCAACTTTCAAACCTGCAATCAATAGCCATTCTCTGCAATTGATTTTGTAAGCCTCCGAACGAGTATTTCTCGCATCAAAAGCAAAGGGAATATTTTACTTCCCGTGATATTTCTCATGAACTTCCTTCAATTGGGGGTTAGTCACATGCGTGTAAATCTGCGTCGTACTCAAATCCGCATGCCCCAGTAACTCCTGCACACTCCTTAAATCCGCTCCATTCCTCAGAAGATCCGTCGCGAAGGAATGCCGCAGCGTGTGCGGAGAAGGATCAGAGACCACTCCCGCAATGAGCGCGTATTTCTTCACTACGTTATAGATAGAGATGCGCGAAAGTCTGAATTCTTCTCCGGGGGGCATAGTCTCCTGCGCTTTCTCCATATTACGAATGAAGAGGGGAGTGAGATCATCTGTCCGCGCCTCCAGGTATGCCCGGAGGGAATCCACCGCCCGATCCGAGAGGAAGACCACCCGGATCTTTCCCCTTTTACCGCGAACTGAAATCTCTCTTGTGTCAAAGTTCAGATCCCGCACATTCAGACTCCGGAGTTCTGCAAGACGTAACCCCGTCGAAAAAAATAATTCCATAATCGCTTTGTCGCGCTTGCCGGTCCGGGTGGAAACGTCAGGGGACTCGAGGAGACGGGAGAGCTCCTCGCGCCGGAGGACTTTCACCTGCCGCTCCTCCTGCTTGAACCTCTGGATGCGGTCGGGCGCGTAAATGCCGTCCATTTCCTCATCCTGCAGCAAATACCGGAGGAAAGCCCGCAGGACGGTGAGGTGATAGTTCTTGGTGGTAATGCTCAGGGGCTTGCCGCTGCGCGCCTTGGCGCCGTGCAGTTTGGATTTAAGGGTCCGAATCACAGTTTTATCGATGTTTTTGGCATCGGAGACGCCTAAAAGGTCTAAAAGGAGGTTCAAAGAGCGCCGGTAATTGGCCACGGTGAGCGGAGATTTGTTCTCTTCCGCCTGGAGATAGACGATGTAGCGGTCCATGGCCTGTGAGAGTGCGTTTTCCATACTAGGGGACTGGTGAGAGAGGGGATTCCTGTCATCCTGAGCTCTGACGAAGGATGACAGAGGAGGGCAGAAAATATGTCGCACTTCGACAGTGCTCAGTGTGACATATTTTCTAAAAAGCTGAATGAACAAGAAATTTGGCAGGGGAGAAAGAAAAGAGGAGTTTTCCACATCCTTCCTATACTTAACATAATGCATTTTATGTTAAGAAGGAATTGACATGTGGAAAACTCTGGCCTTCTAAGATGGGCTAGAGGACCTGGAAGTCCGACTGGGAGGAGAGGTACTTCTCTATGTCGAAGTACTCACGCAGCGTGTAGTAGATGTGTCCGAGTGCTTCGCGCACGACTGCGCGGACTTCGAATGACAGAAGCGGTACCCTGCCCGCCGGCAGTGTACGAAGGTTCCCCCACTCCTGGAGCTCCGCGAGGTACTCGATGCGGGCGAGGTGGTAACGGTCGGAGATGGCAATAATAGAGGAGCAATCCCCGACTAGCTCCTTGGTGAAGGCCAGATTCTCCCAGGTCGAGGTGGCCTTATCCTCCAAAATCAGGTCTTCTGAGTCGATACCGAGCCTCATGGCCACTTTCTTCATGACGGCAGCCTCGCTCTCCTGGATCTGTGACCCTTTACCTCCGGTGAGAATAATGGTCTGGATACTCCCCTGGTGGTAGAGGTCGGCGGCAGCCTGCACCCGGCGCGTAATGCCGGGGCCCGCCTCCGAGCCTCCGCGCACGGCGGCGCCGAAGACGACGGCACAAATTGTGCCGCCCTGAGCTTGTCGAAGGGTGGCGCTGTCAGCATCCCCCAGGAACTGGGAGACGACGTGGAGCACGATGAGGAGGAACACTCCCCCACTGACGCCGAGGAGGCGCAGCACCGAGCGGATGAGCCAGCGGATGTGGGATTTCCCGGGAATCATCGGATGACTTCGATGGAAATACTGGAAGGAATATGCGGGACCAGGCGGTTCCAGGGCGGCCAGACGTGCACCTCCACGTTCTCCACCTCCGGGAGGTTCTTGATGATGCGCTGCGCGGTGTCCTTGTCCTTCCCGGTGACGAGATCACGCACTTTCTTGCCGAACCTGGCTCCCGTGGGGCTTAAGGGGTCGAGGATGTACTGCTCCGTGCCGGAGAGGTCCACCGTGAGCTTGATCCACGCGAGGTCATCGGCGTAGTCGATGACATGCGCGACAAGGCGGTCTAAGGTGAGCGTCTCCTCCAGAAGGCGCTTGCCGTCCTCCACGTGCTGCCGCAGTTCCTGGCTGAGGAGCGCGAGGACGTGCAGGGAATCGTAGGCATAGGCGGTGTAGACAACATCGCCCTCCATCGGCACGGATTTCACCGGCTGGCCGAGGAACTGCTCAGAAAGCTTGAAATTGTAGAAGATGGATTTTGTGAGTTCTTCGTAGTACAGAATCTCCATGTGCTCCTCCGCGTGCTCCGCATTGAAGAGATCCCGCTGCTCGTCCACGAGCTGCTTGGCCGAAGCGAGCAAATCCTGCTCCAGCTTCAGGCGGCCAACCTCCAGGTCTTCCTTATGCAGCACCGTGCGGAAATCCGTCTGCCCCCCCGAAGCAGGGCTGCGGTTCTCGGCGTACACGAGCTGCTGCTCCGATGGCGCGAGGCCGGGGAAATCCCAGCGCAGGCCCGCAGGAACATTGCCGCGGTCTCCGATCACTTCTCCATAGAGATCCAGATCATCGGCGGTCGCGCGCGCCGTCACTTCTTCCCCGGGAGCCACCACCACCGGTTCCTGGAGGCGGAAGACCATGCCTGCCTGGTTCATGACGCGCGTTCCCGTGCGCAGGGCATACTCGCTGTCGGACGTATTGATCACCGTCATGGCTGCCTCTGCACTCTTGCCAATGAACTCCTTGGAGATCTGGTCGAACGTGACGGCCTGGCTCACAGACACTTCGATGGGGATGAGTTCCATGGTCCGCACGCGGGAGGGAATTCCCTCTATCACCGCTCCCGAGAGCACGAGGAAGACATTCACCGTCTGCGAGATGGCGTCCTCCCGCGGCCAGACGCGTATTTCGCAGTTCGGGAGCAGGCGGAAGAGCACGAAGAGGAAGACAACGACACTCGTCAGAATGAGCACCCACACACGGAGCTTCGGGAGGCTGAGGAGCCCCATGGACTGCAGATTGCTACGCAGCTTCTGCTGCCAGATGTTCGGCGAGAACATGCGGACCGCCTCGTCTGCCTTGGGGTTCCCCCGCAGGAGGTGCTTTAAATCCGAGATACTGTCGATCACGCGGATGCCCTTGGAGCGGGCCGCAGCCATGAGCACGCGCTGGCGGGTGGCCAGGTGCACCCTGGCGCTCATGCGCTGCATGGCATCGAGGAACTGCACGCGCATCTTCTCATCGCGCGCGAGCACGGCATCCGGTCCGGTGAGGATGATAACAAGGCTCCCCTTCTCCCCCTCTATACGCGCAGCGAATGCCTCCCACGACTCCCCCTCCTCCGGAAAGAGAATGGTGAGATCGGTGAGGGGCGGAGACTTCGGCATAGGAGGAAGAATAGCAGAACGTCATGGTGAGCGGAGCCGAACCATGGCGTACCCTCCACACACGTCGTCCCTCGGCTCCGCTCGGGATGACGTGCTCCGCAACGCCCAGAAAAACATGCTGGAAGTAGAACTACTTCTTCTCCAGCGCCTTCAGTGCCGGCAGCACCTTCCCGGAAATGAGATCCATCATCGCCCCGCCCGCCGTGCTCACGAACGTGTAGGTTTTCAGGGAGTAGCCGTACCGCTCGTGGAAATCGAGGGTGTCGCCCCCGCCGATGATGGAAACCGCCTTGTTCTTCTTCGTCGCTCTGGCGATGGCTTCGGCAATGCGCTTGGTGGCGTGGGAGAACCGGTTGAGCTCGTGCATGCCGAGCGGCCCGTTCCACACGATAGTGCGCGACTTCTCGATGATCTCCACGTAGCGCTTCACCGTCACCGTGCCGATGTCGAAGATAGCCATGTCTCCGGCGATGTTCTCCACCGGAAGATCCAGCTTCTGTGCTTTTTCCGTCGCCTCCGTCGCCACCACAGCATCACGCGGGACAAGCACATCCGCCATTCCATCCTTCTCGCTCTCGAGCATGATCTCCTGCGCCTTCTCTATCCACTGCTCCTCGTATTTGGACTTGCCGACATCGAACCCGCGGGCAGCAATGAACGTGTTGGCGATGCATCCGCCGACGAGGATGCTGTCTGCTTTGTCCAGGAAGTGTTCAATGACAGGAACCTTCGTCTCCATCTTCGCGCCGCTCACAATGAGCGTGACGGGGTGGCGGGGATGCAGAAACACTTTGCTTAAGTTCTCCACCTCCTTCTGCGCCTGGAACCCCAGGTAGGCGGGGAGGAGCTCGGGGACTCCGGTCATGCTCGCGTGGTCGCGGTGGCAGTTCGTGAACGCATCGTTCACGTAGAGATCGGCGAGGGCAGCGAGCTTCTTGGCAAACGCCGGATCTTTCTTCTCCTTCTCCCCGGGTTCGAAGCGGAGGTTTTCCAGCAGGAGCACCTGCCCCGGCTTGAGCGCCGCCGCCTTCTTCTTCGCCTCCTCCCCTGCGCACGGTGCAGCAAAGTCCACCTCCGTTTTCAGGAGCTTCTTGAGGATGGGGACGAGCGGCTTCTGGCTGAGCACAGGATCCGCTTTGCCTTTCGGGCGGCCCTGGTGCGCCATGATGATGAGCGCAGCTCCTTTCTCCAGAATGTACTTCATGGTGGGAACCATGGCCTCGATTCGGCTCGTATCGACTACTTTCCCATTTTCCATGGGTACGTCAAATCCGGCACGGAGCAGAACTTTTTTGTTCTTGAGAGGAGCGTCTTTGAGGAGAGGATACTTTGGCATGAGTGCATTGTAAGTGAAGAAGGAATGATCATGCTTGCGAGAAGAGTAGACAGAATACCGTATGTGGAATGTGGTATGTCGTATGTCGGGAAATCTCAAGAAATACAAATCCAAAAAACGAAAATACACACCCCACATACGACATACGATATTCCATATTCACACCATCACCTCAACAAAGCCATCACGCTATCCGGCGAGGTATCTTCCAGGAAATATCCCATGCACTCCCCTCCCCTGTTCACCACAACATCCGCTCTCCCCTCCCCCGCCGTGGAAGCATCCAGAGCATCCAATAGCGGTAGAATGGCTTTCTGAAGCCGTAAACCCACAATGTAAGCCCGGCGGTCGAAGTGAAACATCTCGCTCAGGCGCCCGGGGAGCAGCTTGATGGAAGCGGGATACCGGCCCATGAACGCGTCGATCCCTTCCCTCGCAAAGTATGCATTCCATTCCCGCTGCAGCGCGGAAGCGCGGGGGTGCGCCCCGAGGACGCCGAAGAGTTCGCGGGCGGTGGAGGTGCGGGGTTTGGACATGGGAAACTGAGTGTATCGTATTTCGTATGTGGTATATCGTATATCGGGAATCACGAAGAAATAGAAACCCAAGGAACGAAGGCAAGCACCTACATACGACATACCACATACGACATACGGACCACCAATGTACTCAAAGATCCCCGACCACGTTATGCTATGGAGGTGATTACCGTGAACCAGCTCATCCTCCTCCCCTGCGCCGCACTCGCTGCATCGGTGTTTCTGCATGCCTGCGCACTCAAACTCTTCCCGGAACTCGGGCTCCTGGATTTCCCGCAGCGCTACGGCCTCTGGCGGAAGGCCATCCCCTACCCTACCGGTCTCGTTGCAGTCGTGCTCTTCCTCCTCTTCTTCTTCGCCATTCAGCCGCTCCTCGCAGACCCATGGTCCACGCAACACACGGGACTGGTGGTGAGCACGGTGCTGCTCGCGCTCGCAACCCTGCTCGATGACCGGAGGCAGCTCTCTGCAAAAGTGCGGCTGCAGGTGCAGGTGCTCTGCGCACTCATCATCTTCGGCACCGGCACGCGCATCTACTCGCTCACCAACCCCCTGGAATTCCTGGGGTTTGAACGCATCCAGCTCGACACGCTCGTCATCCCCTCCCCCCTCCTCTCCGATCCCTCCGTCGTAGGAGCGCTCTTCACCGTGCTGTGGCTGGGACTCACCATCAACGCACTCAACTGGTTCGATGGCATCCCGGGACAGGTGAGCGTGCTCGCCGTCATCGGATTCCTCACCATCGGAGGGCTCTCGCTCTCCCCGCGCGTCGGCCAGCCGGAACTCGCTCTCATGAGCTTTCTGCTCGCAGGCATCGCCGCGGGCGGACTCCTCTTCGATTTCCCTCCGGCGAAGGTACTCATGGGAGACAGCGGCGCCATGTTCTACGGACTGCTGCTCGGCGTGCTCACCATCTACGCGGGCGGCAAAGTGGCCACGGCATTCCTGGTGCTCGGCGTTCCGCTCATCGATTTTCTGATCGTCATCTTCCGGAGGATCATAAAACGCACACCCGTGATGCGCGGCGGCGGAAAGAACGAACACCTCCACCACCGTCTCCTCTCGAGAGGATGGTCGGAACGCCAGGTGATACTCCTCACGGCAGTGCTGGGATCGGTATTCGGCATTACGGCACTTTTCCTCACCACCGTAGAAAAATTCCTTGCCGCACTCGTGCTCTTCCTCATCATGGTGGGGCTCTCGCGCTATTCGAGGACGTAGGGTTAGGGATAGGGTTAGGGTTTAGGATATTTTGCGTTGAACTTTGAGCTTGGAGCTTTCAGCTTTCGGAAGGATCAAAGTCTTGAATACGCAAATCCAAAAGCAAAAGGATGTCCTATCCCTAACCCTATCCCTAACCCCAACCCCAACCCTATCCCCCACCCAAATGCTATACTGGAAGCTCCATGGACACCCCCCTCTACCACCTCATCGTCTACGTACCACACAAGGATGCAGACGCCATCCGCTCAGCGCTTGCTGAGGCGGGCGCCGGGAACATAGGACACTACGACAGCTGCTCCTTCTCCACCCCGGGCACCGGGCGTTTCCGCCCCGACAAGGATGCAGACCCTGCCATCGGGGCAGCCTGCCAGCTGACAGAGGTGAAAGAAGAACGCATCGAAGTCGTCGTTCCCAAAGCGACGCTCAAGGAAGTGCTGCACGCCGTCATCAAGGCACACCCGTACGAGGAACCAGCCATCCATGTCCTCCCCATGCTGGACTACCACGACCTGCTCTGATGCCGTACCATATGCGCACTATGAAACACGCACCTCTGCTTCGCACCGCAACCCTCCTCTTCTGCTTCTACCTCCTGCTCACTGCCTGCGGGAAGGAAGGAGGACAGACACCCGACGACGGACCGCCCCCTCCCCCCAGACCGGCACGGGGCGTACCGGATGACGTCCCGCTGTACCTGGAAGATTCCGACGCCAAGAAAGTAGACTACTCAGTGACTGACACGGACATCGTCCTGACAATGGAAACAATCAACGGTCCCCTGAGTCCCATCACGTACTACCGCGGTATTGAGCAGAACGGCTGGAAGATCGTGCAGGATACGGAGGACGCCGGAGGCACCCTCCGCGCCACCAAGAAAGACCGCGAACTCTCTGTCACCTTCGAAGCACTGCCCGGCGGAGGGGGAACGGTGATTGTGTTGAAAACTACGAAAGAGGGTTAGGGCTAGGGTTAGGGCTAGGGCTAGGGTTAGGGCTGGGATTTTTCCCTTTGGCTTTGTGTCTTCCAAAGCTTCAAACTCTTCAAAGCTGAAAGCTGTAAGCTCAAATCCAAAACACAACGTCCTAACCCTATCCCTAGCCCTACTGCCCGTAGGCCATCGGGCTGCTCATCGCAGGGTACGGCTGTGCCTGGATGACGATGGTAGTTCGCCCGCGCGGGAGCATGTACACCGTCGCTTCGCCTCCGCTGAAATCGAGAGCGGTGAGCACGCTCGGCCGGAACTCCGCATCTCCGTAGATGGCACGGAGATAGATGTCACGGTTCAGAGCAGGATTCGTAATGAGTGCCCCCTCCTCATCGGTGAGTTGCACGACCATCTGTTCCCATCCACGGCCCGAGTACGAACCGTCGTGCTGAATGCTGATGTCCTGCACTTGCTGCGGCCCCCCGATCACAGCGGAAATATCCCCCTGCGTCGCAACCTCCTCACGCCGCACAACAGTCTCCTGTGTGCGTGACACCTGGCGGCTGGAGAAGCGCGCGCGCGTGACGCGATCCTCCACGCGCTTCTGGCGATCCTGTGCGGCACGCTGCGACCGGGACATCCGGACAGCAGGCACTACTTCTTCCGCTTCCGGCTCACGCTGATACACGACCTGCTCAGGAGCTGCCGGTGCAAGCACCGGCGGAGTTTCCTTCTGTGCTGCCTCCACCTCTCCCTCCTGCACCTGCTTCTCCTTCCTCGACTGAATCCGCAGAGCAATGCGCTGCGAAAGGTTGAGCACGACAGGCTTCGGCTTCTCCACCACTTCCGTGGTGCCCGGAGTCACAGGCACAGGCAGGAAGTTCGACTGCACGTAGAGCATGGGGTGCACGGTGTACTGCTTGAGACGTTCACTGTGGAACCCCGCATCGACAGCTTCCGCGAGTGTCAGCCCGGCTTCGTTCGCCTCTGCATCGGTGAACGGCCAGTACGGATGGAACGGCGCACTCTCCCGGTCGATCTGGAAGTGGAGGTGCGGACCAGAGGCGTACCCGGACTGTCCTGAGTAGGCAATGTGCTCGCCCTTCTCCACCACTGTACCCACCGTCACGAGCGCAGCCTGCAAGTGCGCGTAGGCACTGTAGAGCGTGGTGGTTCTGTTTGGACGGTCCGGATCGGGCACGTTCGGGTGGCGGATGACGATAACGAGCCCGAATCCCCCACCCTGCTTCACTTCCTCCACAATACCGTTTGCCACCGCACGCACCGGCGATCCCATCGGCGCGCGAATATCCACACCGGGATGGCTGCCGGAGTTCTCTGCACCGGTCGAGTACGAACCGCGGTTCCCCACGGAGTAGAACCCCGCGGAAGTGGAGGCATTCTCCGTACGAAGCTGTGCAGACCGATCATACACAGGAAGAACAACAAGGAGATCCTGCGGCACCTGCCGGTACGTGTGCTCCTCGGCATTGCCTCCGTACGACGTCCAACGGCTGTAATCCGGCACCTTCTCAAGCGGAGTGACTGTCCCCGTATAGACGATGAGGCTATCATCTTCCTTGCCAAGGACCGATGCCAGGAAGAGGTACCATCCGTTCTGTCCTATCATATTTCCTATGAGGAACGCCCCCACCGAAAGTGTGGCAATCCAGAACGAGCTTCGCTGCTTTAAGAAGAATATAGGATGTGGCTCCCGCTTCGGGTGCAGCGGCGCAGAGGAAAACCCGTGCTTACGGCGTGGGACAAGGGATGTCATGTTTGATATTCGTTTTACTATATTATAACATTTTTTAGATTTGAAAACAATCGATCTAAACCCCATTATTTGGCTTAAAGATGCGGGAATCACGCATTCCTGCGGGCGCTCTCTTGCAAGCACGCTCTACGTGCAACCGATCAGTATTCTGCTCTCCGGGGACCTCGGATCTGGCAAAACGACGTTTCTCAACGGCTTCTCAGAAGCACTGGGCATACAGGGACATCTCCCCAGCCCGACGTTCGCTCTTGAACATCTGCACAAAACCGCTGACGGGAAACCATTTCTGCACATCGATCTCTACCGGCTCTCCGGCCCTCAGGCGGACGCCTTTATAGAGCAGACTGCCGATTTTCTCGGCTTCCGCTGTATCGAGTGGGCGCAGCACCTCCAAAAACCCCTGGAAGACCCGTACATCTCCATCCAGATTCTGGACAGAAACAGGCACAGAGGACATGAGCTCACCTGCGCCTTCCGCGACATGCCCCTCCCGGGAGACGCAGAGATCCTGCAGTGGCGCAGAGAAATGGCGCTGCCAGAACACATCGCCGCACACTGCGATACCGTGGCGTGCTTCGCGGTGCAGATGGGAACGTCCCTCATGCAGCGCGGCGATATCGTCCGCCTCGAAGCCCTGGAGAAAGCAGGTAAAATTCACGACCTCCTGCGCTTCATCGACTTCACCCCCGGAGCATCCCATGCAGGCGATATTCCAAATGAACCTGCAGTCTGGCAGGAAATCCGTCAGTTGCACTCGGGGAAACGCCACGAGCCAGCCTGTGCTTCGTTCCTCCGCACCAGAGGTTTTAGCGCACTCGCGGAGATCGTGGAAGTGCACGGCCTGCAGCTCCCGCCCAAAGAACGGAGAACGGTTGAGCAGAAACTGCTCTACTACGCGGACAAGCGGGTGAACCTCGACCAGGTGGTCACGCTGGACGAGCGGTTTGAAGATTTCTCCAAGCGCTACAACGGGAGCCGCTTCTCCAAAGACGCAGACATCTGGTACACGCAGGCGAAAGAGCTGGAGGAGGAACTGTTTGGAGGAAACCCTCCTCTCTAGGATTATTCCACCCTACAAACTACAACCTACAAACTACAAACTAGTAGCTTGTAGCTGGTAGCTTGTAGGAAGAACGAAAAGTTCAAATCCTAAAACCTGAACGGAATGAGCTCGTACTGCAGAATGCGAATCACCGTACTCGCCTCCACCCCCATCAGCGCAGGCGTGGCAACAACGAGGAGAACGGAGAGTGCAAGAGTGAGGAAGCAGAAGCGGTCCAGTCTGCTCCACCCCAGTGTATGCCGCGGATGCACCTGGTCGATGTAGTGGCGGACATGCGAAATGACCTTGAGGAAATCATGGAGGATCTTCGCTTTGGGAACGAGCAACCCCGCAGCCCGCACCACTGTCATCTCCGCGCGGAGAAGCCCGCTCAAACTCGCAAGACCGACCGTATGGTGGAAGTACACGGCAAAGACCACACCAACGCCAAGGAGCGCAATATCTACCAGACTCTCACGCACCATCCCCTCCATTGTCCGCCTCCACGAGAACCCGTGATGCTCGCGGTACTTCACATAATCCAACGCCATGTGCGCGATGATGAGCAGCCCAAAGACACCAAGATTCAGCAGTGAAGCGACGAGGATTGTCAGGACAAGATACCCTGCATGGAAAGCAGGGAGATCATCATGCACATGCGCGAAATGCCGCACGGAAGAGAGAGGTTTGGACATGTATATACATGTTATATTATACAATAATTTGCCCTATTTAACAATGCTTCCTGGACAGGAATCCCGCAGCAGAAAGCCGAAAACTCGGCATTTTGGGCTCCCCATCCTATTGCATTTGCCGATTCCTCCAAGGAAAATAGCAGCCTCCTATCCTCCTTTCCCCTCATTCCTGTATGGACCAGTGCGACACGTGCGGCCAGGAAGTCTGCGAAATGTGCGGCGGCTGCGGTTGTATAGGCAACAAGTGTAGTTGCGGTATGGACGATACCGACGGTGACGAAGAAGAACATGGCACCGACGAGGAAATGTAAACAACCGATCGCCGGAAGTACAGGTGCTCGATGTCTCTCCCAAAGACAAGGCTGCATGCGTTTTGAGATGCGCCCTCCCCTGCACCTCACTCATGGCTTTAAACCGGGAATTCTGATACAATAGAACCATGTCTGATGACGATTTCATCCAGAAAATACAGAAACAAGGCCAACTGACGGAGGAGGAGGAACGGAGCGCAGGCAAGCCCGTGGAAGGCGCAATGGAGGAAGAACACCGCAGTTTCCTCACCAAGCTCTCCGAGCTCATCGACAAGGGAGAGATCGACGTGAAAAATCCGGAATCCTTCCTCAATCAGGAGGTCTACAACAAGCTCGACGAGGAGTGGAGAGATAGAACAGACCTCACCCTCGTGAATATTGCAGATCAGATCAGGCTCATCGATGAATTTTACAGAGACAAGAACACACCCAATGCATGCCCGCAACTGCAGACGATGGTGGCGCAGCTCTGGCAGATGAAGCAGAGTATAGAAAAAGAGCATGATGTCTTTAAGTTCTAGCCCTCCCTCTCCTCCCCATGCCTACCCCGGAAATCCTCCACGAGCACATAGACAACCGTGTTGAGCAGATCGAAAAGACAGCGGACAAACTCAGGGAAGCGAGCGACGCAGTGAGCCGTGCAGAAGCACTGAAGCGACTTGCAGCACTGGAGAAGAAAGCGCCCGAAGAGCTGCTGGAACGCATGAAAGAAGTGACAGCGGCACAGCGGGAAGCGAAGAAGAACGGGGAACCGTTCATGGTGGCGTACACGCAGGAAATCCGCGCGGAAGGAGCGGCACTCGGCGCGGACCCCACGGAGTATGCGGCACTTCGCACCAGGCTGGAGCTCAGCAAGGAAGCCCTCGGGTAGTATGTAGTTTGTAGGTTGTAGCTTGTAGTGCAACTGCCTTTGCCTCTTTAGATTTTGGATTTCTTACAACCTACAAACTACCATCTACAACCTACCAGCTATGACCTGATAGTTTGTAATGCCGGACAAATCCACCGGATGCGTGAGTCTCCCCTCCACCACGACATCTGCCGCTTGGCATACTGGCGCGTTTTGGCTGCAATGAGTTCCCGGAGGGCTTTAAGATCATCGCAGGATCCCTCCATGTACGTCATGATCTCCCGGTACCCGTGGCTCTTCATGCCGGGGTTGTCTGCGGAGTACCCCTTCTTGAGGAGATCCTCCACTTCCTCCAGCCACCCCTCCTCAAACATCTTCTTCGTCCGCTCATCGATGCGCACGCAGAGCTCCTCCCGGTCCCACTGCATGCCGAAGATGAGCAGATCATACTCACTCACGTTCTCATCGGACCGCAGTTCCCTCTGCGGCACTGCTTCCGACTTCGGTGCTTTGAGCAGCTCGTAGATCTCCACTGCCCGCACGAGGTGCGGCTTGTTATTGCGGTGGATGGAATCCGCGGTCTCGGGATCTATCTCCTGCAGTCGTGCGAAGAGCGCCGCTCCCCCGTCCTGGTCGTACTCCTCTATCAGCCGTGCCCGCAGAACGGGATCCGGTACCGGCGCTAACGTCAGCGCATCGATCACACTGCTCACGTAAAGCATGGATCCCCCGACGAGCACAGGAACCGCTCCCCGCTTCTGCATGTTTTGGATCACCCTGCGCGCTTCCCCCTGGTACCACCCGGCAGCCGCCTCTTCCTTGGGATCGAGCACGTCGATGAGGTGATGGGGAATCCCCTGCATTTCCTTTGGAGTCACCTTCGCCGTCCCGATGTTTAAGTAGCAGTAGAGCTGCCGCGAATCGGCATTGATGATCTCCGCCTCTCTCCCCGTGGACACAATGGACTTCGCGAGTGCAATGGAGAACGCCGTCTTGCCGCTGGCGGTGGGACCGAGCACGACGATGAGCGGATGCTCTGCGGTAGCGAGGAGGCCGGTGACGTCGCGCTTCCAGTCTGAAGTCATCAGGAAATACTGTATCGGTTTGCTGACCAATCGGGAATGTAAACAATACATTACACATCCACCCGACCATATTCTCAGAATCATGCATACTGCCGTGAGGCAGGGAAAACCTGTATTATACTATGAACACTCCCCTCCCCTCCATGCACCCCAAAATCCAGTCGATAGCCAGTGACATCTCCCGCGGCAGGCTCACGCCGCAGAATTTCGTGATCCCGACCGTCATAGAGAAGACGCAGTTCGGGGAACGCGTGTACGACATCTACTCCCGCCTGCTCGAGGAGCGCATCATATTCCTCGGCACCCCGATCAACGACGACATCGCCAACTCCGTGATCGCGCAGCTCCTCTTCCTGGAGAAGGAGAACCCCAAGAAAGACATCACCCTCTATGTAAACTCCCCCGGCGGGCAGGTGACTTCCACTCTCGCCATGTACGACACCATGCAGTACGTGCAGCCGGACATTTCCACGGTCTGCCTGGGCATGGCAGCGAGCGGCGGAGCAATCATCCTCATGGGAGGCCAGAAAGGGAAACGCTTCGCACTCGAGCACTCGGAAATCATGATTCACCAGCCGCTCGGCGGTACGGAGGGACAGGCAACGGATATCGCCATCCATGCCGACCACATCATCCAGACGAAAGACCTCTTAAACCAGCTCATCGCCAAGCACTCGGGCCAGAAGCTCGAGAAGGTGAAGATCGACACCGAGCGCGACAAGTTCATGAAGGCCGAGGACGCACTGAAGTACGGCCTCATCGACAGGATCGTGAAGAAGCACGAGGAAGTGAAGAAGTAACATTTGCTCGTGCTCTCGTTCACTCGTTGCTCGTTCGAACGAGCCAACGAGCAAACGAGTCAACAAAAAGAGAGCCCCTCCGGAAAGGAACTCTCTTTTTTATTATGTACGAATCCACCTACTCCTTCTTCTCGCAGCTGCCGCAGCAGCTGGTCATCTTCACAACAAGCACGTAGAGAATCAGCCACACAAACGCATTGATGGCTGCGCCCATCACATCCGGCAGAGCAACTCCGCCGAGGATCGGCTTGAGGAGCATACCGACGGGGATGGAACCGATGGCGACACCGGCTGCCCATGCCCCGATCTCCGGGTACATGCCGACGGCAAGCAGTGCTCCGCCCACGATCATGAGTGCGGGAAGAATGAACGCCCAGAGAGCGCCGAGTGGCTCCAGAGGTCCAAGGCCCTCCATCACCATGCCTTTGAAGGCAGTGAATGTCATGAAGTGCGAAAGACCGATGAGGAGTAAGGAAACGCCGAAGGACACGCGGACACAGAATGCCGCTGCCCCTCTGGCAGTTTTGGGACAACAGATCATCATAGGAATCGGGGAAAGGGTACAGGGAATTGCAGGAATGTATTGTGGAGAAGCCTACGGCAGGGCACAAGTGATTTGAATCACAAGAACGCCTTCTGTCCAATATAAAACAAATCGCGTATCCTACGGCAAAATGCTGACGCAAATTCGCCAGACACCGCTCGGCCGCAGGGGAATCCTCCGCACCAACCACGGGGAGATCCAGACGCCGTTCTTCATGCCCGTGGGAACAGCCGGCGCCATGCGCGGCATCACGCACAGAGACCTCCTGGAACTCGGTGCACAGATCCTCCTCTGCAACACCTACCACCTCCACATCCAACCCGGAGAGAATGTGATAGAGCAGGCCGGCGGACTGCACAAATTCGTACACTGGGGGAAACCCATCCTCACCGACTCCGGCGGGTACCAGGTGTTCTCCATGCGGCACCTGAACAAGATCGTGAAAGACGGTGTGCACTTCCGTTCCCACGTGAACGGCGACGCACTCTTCCTCGGACCCGAGAGCGCCATGCGCATCCAGCACGCTCTCGGCGCGGACATCATCATGTGCTTCGATCACTGCCCGCCGTCCAAATCCAGCCGCAAAGAAATTGAACAGGCGGTGGAACGCACGCTGCGCTGGGCAAAGGAGTGCAAGAAGTGGCACGAGGAACTCAGCAGGAAATCCCCGCATCCCCCCCTCCTCTTCGGCATCGTGCAGGGGGGAGTGGAGCGGAACCTGCGTGAGAAGTGCACAGAGGAGCTCATCGCCATGGAGTTCGACGGATACGCCATCGGCGGGCTGGCCGTGGGCGAGCAGCCGGATGAGATGTTCGGCATCATTGATTCTGTGAGCCCGCTCCTCCCGGAAGAAAAACCGCGCTACCTCATGGGCGTGGGCATGATCGACCAACTCCGGATGAGCGTATCCAAAGGCATGGACATGTTCGACTGTGTCCTCCCCATGCGCCTCGCACGGCACGGGCACATCCTGCTCTCAGACGGCTCCGATCTCCGCATCACCCGGAGCGAGTACAGGGAAGCGCATATTCCCATAGATGCAGACTCCCCCTCCCCCCTCAGCCGCACGCACCTGAGGAGCTACCTGCACCACCTCTTCAAAGCAGGAGAGCGGCTGGCGGAAACCATCGCATGCATGCAGAATCTCGGCGTGACACTCAAAGCCATGCAGGAGCTGCGCAGCGAGATGGATGGAATGAATATCGAGCATTGAATATCATATGTGGGAATCCCCACATACGACATACGATATTCCACATTCAAAGTTTCGGTGCTTCTTTCTTTGCACCGGAAACCGTCGCTCCACCGATCGCCTTGATTTTCGTCACTTCGATCTCCGTGAACCCCTGGCGATGTCCGTGCGTGCGGCGGTAGCGCTTGCGGCGGCGCATTTTGTAGACACGGATCTTGTCTCCTTTCGCGTGACGGAGCACCTTCACCTCCACAGCGGCACCTGCAACGTACGGCGTGCCGACCTTCATGTCGCCTTCGCCTTTGACAAGCAGCAGCACCTTGTCGAAAGACAGGGACTTCCCCTCCTCTGCTGGGAGAGAGGGTACGCGGAGCTTGTCCCCTTCGGAAACCTTCTCCTGAAAGCCTGCGATGTCGACAACGGCGAACATGGAACTGTATCTTGAATGACCGCGGCAGTGTACGGAACAAAGACGACGAGAGGCAAGGAAATTTAGTACTTCTTAGTGGCGAAAATGCACAAAGATCCTCCCGTGGTTCTTGTCATCTTTCTCCAGCCGATGGTAGAGCTCCTTAATATGCGGCTGGTTTAAGAACCGGAGAACACGCCTCTTGAGCTGCCCCGAGCCCTTGCCGGGAATGATCTCCACAAGCGGGATACGCTTCTCGCACGCATCGCGCATCACTCTCCCCAGTTCTTCAGAAATCGCCTTCCCGTTCTGGAAGATATCGTGGAGATCGAGAACAAGTTTCGACATGCACCAAGTGTAGAAGAGGCGGAGGAAGAACGCATGCACTTTCACTCACCCAACTATTTGCATTCCTCCCGTCAGCAATGCTAACGTGCCGCAAATTTTTGAACTGGGAGGAGTGCTCAGTAATTGACAAATCATAAGGTTTATTGTTGAATATCAACTGATCTTTTTGACATCGTCGCCCTTACATTTTCGCAGGCGGACTGGAGGTATGCCGTACCTGTAGTCCCCCTTCGAACGTGGAATGTCTCTTGTGGTCAAGAAAGGAATTTAAACCATGAGAAGAAGAACTGCAACCGCAGCGACAGGAACAGCGACGATGGCACCACCCCCCGCTCCGCAACGGACGGGGCTCACGCCGGAGCAGGAACTGGCGAACTGGCTAATCACCTCAGGGAACCTGAGGCGGTTGGCCGGCGAGCTTGCCAGGCACCGGCTGGAGATCAAGAAGTCCCCGTGGCAAAACGGGGGAATGTGCATCCAGCGCTTCGGACTCCCGAGCAGCGTCGTGGACGCCTACCGGCTGGACGGCCGTCGGCTCCTCACGAGCCAGGTCTCCTGGCAGGGAGGGCAGCTCGCGCTGGAAGGCGCGTGCCGGGTCCTCCTCTCCGAGGCGGACATGAACACGCTCTTCGCCGAATACTGCCCGGAACTCACGTGATCGCAAACTGATCTGACTCTCAACACTTCAAGAACGGACTCAAGGACATTCCACGAAAAGGGAACACTCTCTGCACTGCTCTTCGGAACGGTGCAGAGAGTTGCTTTGCGCAAAAAAACGGGGGCCCAAGCGAGCCCCCCCGTCGCAAGCCACGGTTTCTGCCCTCTACACCGGCGACCACGGGCCGCCGGCGAGCGGATCCCCATCGGAAGGCACATCCTCTCCGCGCCGGAGACGGCGTGCGCGCCTGCGCCGCCAGTAGTCCACTGCAAACATGCCAAGGACTATGAGCAGCACCAGTAGATCGGACCATTTCATGGCAGAACTCCTTATACAGAAGGATCAGTAGTGACCATTGACTAAGCAGAATCTTGGTGCGGGCACACGCGCAAGTCCAGCACTCTCCCCTGGAATCTTCCCGAGGAGATCATCATCCCCCTGGCATACCCAAGCCATCGTCCGAATAATTGACTTTAAAACAATAATAAAGTTTTATAGTACTATGCCACCGGAAACAACAGGGGTGCATCTCGAAAGCGGGAGCGACTTTCCCGACGATAACAATGCGCAAGTCTTCCTGAAGAGACTCGCTCCCCATGGGACGTTCGTGCATGCGGAACCCATGAAACCGGGACGGAACGTCATCATCGTCAAGCTCTACCACGGCATTCCCGAAGACATCGAAACCTTCGCGAGATACCCCGAGATGCTCGACCGCTATATCGCACACCAGGACGCCGCATTCGATGCATTCAAAGCTATCAATCTCAGCGCCGGCAAGTCCGGGCGCTTCGTGATGGAGCGATACGCAACACCCCTGCGGGAACTCCCGGAAGACTGTCAGCATGCTCTGCGACAGGCAGCGGCCCTGCAGAGCAGCCGGTCCCGGGGAAATACGACCGTACTGGAAGAAGCGCGGCAGCGCATATTGGCGCGCCACCCGCGTGCACGCGACGACCTGCAGGCGCTGAATGCAGCGCAGAGATTCTCCGCTCTCTGCTTCGAGCGGCTCCCCCACTTCATCCTCCCCGGGCACTCCCCCAAGAGGAAGGGCGCCATCCCCTACCTGAACGCAGAACTGCAGAAGCTCGTGCAAAAGGCACTTGGAGGAACGCTGCAGGACGCAGACCTCGCTTCCCTCGCTGAGCAGGCACACACCATCGTGCTCGAAGACCACCAGCTGGACCACGAGTTCGTCCGGGAGCAGGTGCAGAGCTGTCCCCCGGAAGTGCATACAGTCGCCATAGGGTACGGAGGCGTTCACACCGCGTTCGGCCACCAGCCCCGCCCGCAGGAAGTCTCGCAGGCGCCGCTGGAACAGTACCTCGGAGACTGCCGCCTCTTCGTCTTCGAACCGCACGGATACCAGGAGTGCAGCGTGATCCCCCCCAAAGAAGCACCCGCCATGCTCCTCCCGCAGTCCGTGACAGTGGAGGCTTTGCAGACAGCCATCCAATGGGAAGTGCAACGCCTCCAGATGCAAAACCTCGGAACCGGACAGATAGTGGTGCAGTAGCTCCTACTCCTGCGTCTGACCTAAAAATATCGCGGTCATGGTGCCCTGAATGTCATCGGGATTTTCTATGAGCAGGCGCCTGAGTGCCGCCGTGCAGTCTGCTCTGGTCGTGCGGACGGGAACATTCTCCGGCGTTGCGCGCTCCGCCGCTATCTCCAGCGCGGTTGCTTCCACCCAGCTGCGCAGCGTCCAGGAGAGACCGGACTCCGGTTCTTCCAACACTGCCGGGGCTTCCCCCCCTACGCGCTGCAGACGTGGCGTGAAGATGTGCGGTTCCTGTCCGTCCCTCCCTTCAAAGAGCCGGAGCATGCGCGTGCGCATACCGTACTCATTTTCAATGAGACTCCACAGAGCTTCTGCACAGTCCGTACGGCGTACCCGCACGGGAGCAGTGCGCGGAGTCGCCCGCCGCGAGGCAAGCAGGAGTGACCGGCACTCGTGCCATGTCATGAGCGTCTCCATGAGATCATACGGCGCACCGATGATGACCGAGGGCCACCGGTCCCCGATTTTTTGGACATCCGCTTCGTAGCGAACTGTCTGGTGCTGCTTTCCCATAGAAAAATAAAATACAATTCTTAAGGATATTGTCAATTCTTCGGCAGCCTTTGCGCAGAGAGTAGATTTTTGCTCTCTTTCACTGTATTTTGCGTTCTGCAAGCGGTTTCATTGGGGCGTAGCCAAGCGGTAAGGCAGCGGGTTTTGGTCCCGCCATACGGGGGTTCGAATCCCTCCGCCCCAGCCACGAACCACTCGCCTTCGGGCTCGGGTTCGTGGCGGCGCCATCAGGAAACACACAAATTCCATAGCGAGTGGTGAGTGTCCAGAACCCGACCGGGTACCCGAACGGAGTGAGTGGTTCCCGGGAGTGGTGCTGGGCAAATGAGGGGCGTACAATCCGCTGCCTATGTCTTTCTGGTACGTCTACGTTCTGCGCAGTTCAAAAGATCACGATTTCTATGTAGGGTCTACCAATAATCTGAAGCGCCGGATGCAGCAGCATCAGCGGGGAGAGAACATTTCCACAGCAAAACGACTGCCTGTTGAACTCATGTTCTTTGAGGGACACCGTTCCAAAGATGATGCACTACGACGTGAAAAATATTTCAAGACGACAAAGGGCAGAACTACACTGCGGCAGATGCTACGGGGTAGCCTGGAGAGTAAAATGTAGTTGTGCGTGTAAAGCGACCCACTTGCCCTCAATTCCATAGACCTTCTGGCTCTGGTGGGAATGGCCACTCCTTTCTCGTGCCCTCGTTGCCAATTTCAGTTAATTGCTCGTGAGTTAAACCAAATTTCTCTGCTACTTCTCTTTCATATTCATCTTGTTTAAGTTTGATTAAAGTCTCCCGTTCCCCGAATTGCCTTGAATAAAGATCATGGTCAAATTCGTTACGCATATCTGCGTACTTCGGATCATTAGGATCAAGTATTTTTAAACTCCGAGTAATTTCGAGACGCGCCCTATCCTGTGCGCGGATATATTCATCCCAGATAGTCATTCTTTCATTTTCAGATAAGCCATTGATTGTTGGCTCCGTTTCAATTACTTCTTCGTTGTTCTGAATGTTGGGCGTACATCCAGTCATTGCAATCAGAGCCACAAATAATACACTTAAATATCTTTGCATGTTGCAATGATAGCACAGACCCACGTGCCTTCTGCTACCTTATGAAAGGACTCTCAAAGAGCCTCAAAATTCCTCTTAAAACTTGCTGCCAGACCCGACTACACAGCCAGAATACAATGACATCAAACAGCCCAACCAAAGTCGCATGTCTCCAGACGGAGGGATGAGAAGTTTACCCTGAGCGAGTCCGTCCTGAGCATGTCGAAGGGCGGACGAGCCGAACGGGAATCCCTCCGCCCCAGCCACGGCTTGTGGAAGCGATAATCAAGCCCATTGGCTCATATGCTCGTTTACTCCCCGACGATTGATAACTGCATCAAATGAATCCTGACGTGTCACCATTCTCGGCTTATCTTCGTTAGTAAGGTCAGCCAGACACTGTCTCCCGAGTTCAATTTTCAATTCCGCTACAGCACAATCCGGAACCTCGACATGAATGGACATGATTCGATCAGGATCAGTAGAATCAACATCGGATTGATGAGTGCCAAATATATTTGCGGTACTTTGCCCTGGCCTTTGCTGATATCGTTCCAAGATTGATTGAGCATTTGAAACATGTCGAAAAGGAAGGTTGAACGAAAGCAATGTCATGCCATTAGCACGGTGTTCAATCGCAGCGTGCAAAAGAATCCCAACATCCTGTATTCTCGATAAAACATCCTTCTCCGTCTCTGCGATCTGCCGAGTCGTAACGAGTGCAGGAACAGCTCGTGCCACCGTACCGATCTCACGGAGTCTGCGCGCCATTATCGCTGTACCAGTTTCTGAAACATCAACCATCGCATCTGCGAGAGGAGGGATACCTTTCCTCTTGCTCCTTACACACCGTTCCGTTTGCCCATGGCTCAGCAGAACTCTGTATGCATCATCCGGATACCCTTTTTTAGCAAAATATATCCTCAGGAGTTCAGGACACTCTGTTGCAATTGTCGGATGCATCTGTTCAGGGAACAAGCCTTGAAGAGTATGAACGTCACTCTCTTGGGGAACTGCCAACTTATGTTCCATCTCCCTCCCCACAGTTTTTTTTCCAAATGGCAAGAGGCAGACTACATGGAGTTCAGCTAATAGGTCCCGGAAATAGTTTATTAGGTAATCTGTGCCCATGATCACTGCATCAATCTCAAGACCGAGATACCGTGCAGCATCTATTCTCTCTTCAAGAGTAAAACTGACTTCAGGGAACTTTGATGACACAACACAATCTGCATTGTGCGCTAGCGTTCCTTGAAAAAAGCCGGCTCCATTCTCATTACAGAGATCCTGAGCCATTCCTTCAACGCTGCCGGTCGGTAGACCAATCAAAATGTTCCTTGGCATATAATAGTGGGATTATTACATATATTTAATATTGACGCAAGTAGTACGGTTTTGGCATACATATGCCGAGAGATCGCTGAGCATAGCTGCATAGAACCTCAGAATTTCCCTCAAAAGGTGGCAGGATATCAATGGAGAATCTACTGGCCGCATTATGTGTATAATCATTTTCATGTCTCGACGCAGACGATCGAATTATATTTCCAAAAATGGCTTTTCGCCGTCTACAAATAGATTTGTAGGAAGCACCTTGCATTCGATCGTATTTCTTCTAGTTACATACGTTCCTTATCAGATTTGGGGAACTAAAATGTTTACCGAAATTTGGTTCTATATCACGCAAGCCTTTGCCTATTGGTTTGTTGGATTTTTCCTTCGTAAGATTGGATTCTGGGTGTATTAGCCGACCATGCAGCTTCAGGAAAATGTAGAATCCACTATTTTTGCATAGAAAGAGCATTTACAGCGAAATTTAGCTGAGAAAGGGGGTAAAAAGTGTCCTCTTTTTTCCCCTTTTCCAGCCGAAATCACCCTGCAAAAAAATCCCCGACCTTTTGAAAGTATATTTAAGAGGAAAACTTGACATTCGTCATTAAATATCTATTATTACGCCCTTTTATTCCTGTCCACCCCTTTTCATGGTCACGGGGAAAAAACGTGCACTCGCATCGCTGTGTCTTCTGGGGATCATTGCGATTCACTGCGAGTGGATCAGCGCGCTTGCCATACCGGAGCCACTTCTCTCGGTTCCGAAAGCGGAGGCATCCGGCACGGAGTGCAGTGACAACATCGACAATGACGGAGACGGGAAAGTAGATGCTCTTATCGAGCTCGATGCATACAACGGCGAAACGCGGTCCTGGACAGGAGACACGGCGGGCATCCGCTCTTTCGTAAACGGCATAGCGGCACAGCGGGGATACACCCAGATCTCCACGGATTGGCATGGCCAGGGAATGGTGAACAACGACAGTACCACCGCGGCAAAAGTCTGTGAGTGGGCAGGTTTTTCCACCGTGGAACTGAGAGATTGTTACGAATTCGGACCGGGAGCGGGAGGCCGGTGCAACTTCACTTCCTGCGGCGACAACACCATGGGGAAATGGAATTCCTCCATGAACAACATCCAGATCACCTGCGCCTGCGGCACCACGTGGCTCGCTTCCCTCACCTGCCGCCACCGGCTCCCCGCCTGCAGCGACGGCGTGGATAACGACGGGGACGGAAGCATAGACTCAAATGATAGTGGATGCGCCACTTCCCGCGATGACAACGAGAGGGCGCACGATCCCGATTGTACGGACCCAAATGACAACACTGAGAGAGTGGCACAGTGCAACGACGGTCTGGATAACGACGGAGATGGTGCGACAGACTTGAATGATTACAGCTGCAGCTCAGGCACCGACGACGACGAGACAAATCCGAAGTCCGAGTGCCAGGATGGGTTGGATAATGACAGCAACGGGCTCACGGACTACCCGAATGATCCGGGGTGCAGCTCAAAGCAGGACAATGACGAAGACGGCTTCGACCAGCAGTGCGGCGACGGAGTGGACAACGACGGCGACGGCGCCACGGATTACCCCAATGATTTCAGCTGCAGCTCAAGCACAGATAACGACGAGACGAACCCGAAGGCAGAGTGCGGCGACGGGATGGATAACGACGGGAACGGGCTCATCGACTTCCCGAATGATCCGGGATGCAGTACCAAGCAGGACAACGATGAAGACGGGTACGACGCACAGTGCAGTGATGGGCTCGATAACGATGGAGACGGAGCGACAGATTTCTCCGGAGGAGACTTTAGCTGCAGTTCCGGTTCCGATAACGACGAGACGAACCCGAAAGCACTCTGCCAGGACGGACTGGATAACGACGGAGATGGCCTCACGGACTTCCCGAATGATCCGGGATGCAGCTCTAAGCAGGACAACGACGAATACAACGCGCCGGTGAACGATGCGGACTGCGTAGGCATCTCCGCTCCGTCTTCGGTGATCGCCGGGAGCACATTCAATGGAACCATCACCATGCGCAACACCGGCACCAGCACATGGACAAGCAGCAGCCTCTACAGGATCGGTACCCAAAACCCGCAGGACAACACCAGATGGGGAGCCAATAACAGAGCGGCAATCTCCCCTTCGACGGTTGCCCCGGGGCAGTCCACCGTGTCCACGTACCCCGCCACCGCTCCGAGCACACCCGGCACCTACAGCTTCGACTGGAAAATGGTGCAGGACGGCACAGAGTGGTTCGGCGAAACGTGCACCAAATCCATCCAGGTCACACCCGCCCCGCAGTGCAGCGACGGGCTGGATAACGACGGGGACGGCGCGATGGATTTCTCCGGAGGAGACTTTAGTTGCAGTTCAGCCACAGATACTGATGAGACAAATCCGAAGTCCGAATGTCAGGACGGGTTGGATAATGACGGGAACGGGATCATAGACTTCCCGAATGATCCGGGATGCAGCTCTAAGCAGGATAACGACGAGGACGGCTTTGACCCGCAGTGCAGCGACGGGCTGGATAATGACGGCGACGGCGCCACGGACTTCTCCGGAGGAGACTTTAGTTGCAGTTCCAGTTCCGATAACGACGAGACGAACCCGAAGGCACAGTGCCAGGACGGACTGGATAACGACAGTGACGGCCTCATCGACTTCCCGAACGACCCCGGGTGCAGCAGCAAACAGGATAATGTTGAATCACCGCAGAACGTTGCAACGCTGACCGTGAGCAAATCCGGCCCCGCAACTGCAATACCAGGTGATACCCTCATTTATTCGGTCGTGGTGCAAAACACGTCCAGCATCCCCGCATCACAAGTCGAAGTGGTGGATCCTGCGCATGGCACCAACGGTCAGACGGTATTCCAGCCGTCGCAGAGTTCATCGCAGTGTGTCGGACAGGGCGGGGCTATTTGCTATCTTCCTTCCCTGGGCCCAAACCAGACAGTGACACTGACTCTCGCCTTCAGGACGCAGAACATCAACTGCGGAGAAGCGATCAACAATATCGCGATTGCCGGCGCACAGTACGTCCCCGAGGTGACGAGTAACATCGTCACTACGCGCATGGAATGCGACCAGTGCAGCGACGGAGAAGACAATGACGGGGACGGAGCAACGGACTACCCGGATGACTTCAGCTGCAGCTCTGATACGGACGACGATGAGACAAATCCGAAGTCTGAATGTCAGGACGGGTTGGATAATGACGGGAACGGGCTCATCGATTTCCCGAATGATCCGGGATGCAGCTCCAAGCAGGATAACGACGAGGACGGCTTTGACCCGCAGTGCAACGACGGGCTGGATAACGACGGAGACGGAGCGACGGATTTCTCCGGAGGAGACTTTAGCTGCAGTTCGGCAACCGATAACGACGAGACGAACCCGAAGGCACAGTGCCAGGATGGGCTGGATAACGACGGGAACGGACTCATAGACTTCCCAAACGATCCGGGGTGCAGCTCGCAGCAGGATAACGTGGAGCAGGGAGGCATCCTGCAGGCAGATCTCTCTATTACAAAGAGCGGCCCCGTGAGCGTGATGCGTGGGAGCACAGTCATCTACACGATAACCGCGACAAATAACGGACCGCACACGGCACAGAACGTGACCATAGGAGATAACGTTCCAAGCGGCCTCCAGTTCAATGCAGCCCAGAGTGACAGCAACTGCGCACTCGTTGCGAACACTGTGCGCTGCAACAATATCACGCTCAGTAGCGGACAGAGCGAAACGGTGAACATCGCCTTCACGGTGCCAACCACTGTCGCATGCAACTCCACCATCCAGAATGTCGCCTCTGTCTCCGCCTCCACTACCGACACGAACCCGGCAAATAACCAGAGCCAGACTGTGAGTACCACGGTGAACTGCCCCCCGCCGCAGGCGGACCTGCGCATCGCAAAGACCGGACCGAGCACCGTCGTGCGGGGAAACACTGTGAGTTACACGCTCACTGCCACGAATGACGGTCCGGATACCGCGACGAATGTCGCAGTGCAGGATCCCATTCCTTCCAGCCTCACCTTCAACCAGAGCGCTTCAAGCAGCAGCTGCGTGCAGAATGGCACGAATATCATCTGCAACAACTTCAGCCTCACAAGCAGCCAGAGCCGGACCTTCACCGTTGTTTTCAACGTTCCTTCGACGTACACCTGCAACGGCACGATCCAGAACAGTGCCTCCGTTGCTTCCTCCACCACCGACCCGAACTCAGGGAATAACCAGAGCCAGACTGTGAGCACTTCGGTCACCTGTCCCCCGCCGCAGGCGGACTTACGCATTGCGAAGACCGGACCGAGCACTGTCGTGCGGGGGAACACCGTGAGTTACACGCTCACCGCAACGAACGGAGGACCGGATACCGCAACGAACGTGACGGTGCAGGATCCCATTCCTTCCGGCCTCACCTTTAATCCGAGCGCCTCAAGCACGAGCTGTGTGCAGAATGGCAGCAACGTGCTGTGCAATAACCTCACACTCGTAAACGGACAGAGCCAGAACTTCACGGTCGCTTTCAGCGTGCCTTCGACGTACACCTGCAACGGCACGATCCAGAACAGTGCCTCCGTTGCTTCCTCCACCACCGACCCGAACTCAGGGAATAACCAGAGCCAGACTGTGAGCACTTCGGTCACCTGTCCCCCGCCGC
>Ga0208958_1000020_pt1 | contig 274434 bp, 263 predicted proteins | sample RifOxyB1_FD_184032 | JGI IMG/M metagenome (GOLD analysis project Ga0208958, IMG submission 184032) | Soil microbial communities from Rifle, Colorado - Rifle Oxygen_injection B1 (SPAdes) | ecosystem: Environmental > Terrestrial > Deep subsurface > Rock core/Sediment | place: Rifle, Colorado...
CGTTTGTAGTGGGCGTAATTACCGCGTTTGTCCTTTCTTGTCTTCGTACGCTCAATCAACCCCTGCATAGCTTTCGCTCCTTTCATGATTGCACCCTCCTTTCTTGTGTACTCACCGTATTATAGGCTGACCATATTATAGATATACAATTTTAATAGTCAACTTAGGGGTTTTATTGGTGGAGATACCAGCTAGATTTGGCTGAGCATGTCGGTCTAGTACCCACCCACTTCTCCAGGTTCTGATTCTCACATCATTGAGCATGTCGGTCTGGAACTCACGCTCTTCTCCGGGATGTAAATGAGACAAATGAGACAGTACAAAAGCCGTGCATATATAATGATTACACGGTAATCAACTCTCTAGGATCTATCCCATAGTGGGCAACATAGTAATCGATGATAAGTGGTGAGTTTTTGTATATCTTTATGATGTTTTCTCCCATTTCTTTAATGGCAACGTTGATAATATCTTGTGGTAACCTCTTCTTAATTATATCGTGCAGAAGCTCATTCCTTCTTACTCTTAACGAATTTATTTCAATTAATAAGTCGTTTTTGTGATCACACCCATCAGAGTAGCGTGAAATACTTTCATTCTCCCGATTTATTTCTAAACCTAGTTTGACCAACCCTTTCATAAAGGAACTCTTTTTATCGTATAAGTCGGCGGTATCAATTATTATTGCTTCAAAAAAAGACGTGTGTAAAATAACATCTCTAAGTTGACGTCTCTTATTTAAAATTCTAAATTGATCAATAATAAATTTTTCGTGGCTTTGCATCTTAATTACTAAGTGCTACTTTACTACATTTGTATTCACAAGTTTGTACTTGTATTCCGTTACAGTTCCGTTATGTTTATAACCCTCTTCTATTATTCCTAGACCTCTACAAAAAACATAGTATTTTGTATCGGGGAGTTGTTTATAAGCAATTCTATAACAGCTGTAAGTTTTCCCATTAAAATCCTTATTTAAAGAATCTTCAACTTCCCAAACATAGAAACCGTCATCTCTGTTCTTCAGGTTCTCTTCGTTTCCCCATTTTGCACCTTCATATAAAGTCATGGGAAGAGTAAACTTCTGATCTGATTTGCTATCCGGATCAAAATCAAAAGCCCCTTTATTAAAGGTTAGTTTGGGCATATCGCCTCCCTCAAAGTAGACTGTAGTTATACCATCTTTTCGTTCTATACTTGTCACGGAAATATTCTTCTCAATATCTGTAGTAGTTATTTCACCATCGGACTGTTGTTCCTTTTTTATCCCTTCATACTTCCAATAGCCGTCGCTCTTGATCGGTAAAAATCCAGATACTTCACCTAACCCATTTACTACTTCCAGTACATAGATATTCCTATACCATACAGGAGTAAAATTTCCGTCTTTGTGTATATAACGTGTAATCTTAGTATTTGCTGTTGGTATGTCACTCCAGTTGTACTCTTCAGTATAAAAACCGTTTCCACTCTCTGTTTTTACCAATTGTATACTTGGACCTTCGGCTCTGAATATTATTTTGTCGTCTTTTAATATATTTAGTATGTGAGGAGTGTGGTTCATAGCTATGGAGTAGTAGAATACCCGTTCTGCTTTTCCATCGTTATCAACATCTATGGACTCTCCCCAATAAGGATCATGTGACGGATCCATGTTTGGTAAATCGTTAAATCGCGCAAATGGTTCGTTGAGATTTTCAAATTTAATATCAGTTTCTTTTTGAATAGGAATAATCTCGCCCCAGTAGCCCATTTGATCCAGGTATGTATATTCTCCGTTACCCCCGTTATTTCTCCCGTCAAAATACTCAAGGGGTAAATCGGTGAAGTAACGTTTATTTACAGAATTAGGGTTTTTTTGATTGTCTGTATTGGTAACTATATTTGGCAAATTTCTACCGATTAAACGAACTGTTGGTCTGTAAACCTTAAACAAAAGAAAGATTATAACTAAAAGTGAGATTGGTATGTAAAATCTTTTCATGGTAGATATGGACAGATTTATATTTACCATAAGATTATCTATTGTGATTCCTCTGTACTCTTTTTCCGCAAATCGAATTTTTCTTTCACTGCTAATACAATGTCTTTTAAATTATCTATGGACATCAGCTCAATTTCTTTTCGTTTTGTCTGGCTCGGTATATATTTTGTAATCTCTTTTAAAATAAATTGATAATCCTTATTACTTAGCTCTATATTAAAATACTCTTCGAGCACTGAAAGCAGTCTCTCATCTAGCAATTGGTCCCCCCTATCCGTAACAGCATCCCATCCTGCCCAAGTTTTAATCCAACTTATATGTTTCGTTTTAAATAATAGCCAGCACTTATTAAGATGATCCTTGGATGTGCCTGACCTCTTGGAGTCTTCTCTTTTTAAAGGTTGTGATAGGTACTGATTTATAGCAGGCCAGATTAAGTGCGTATCGATATCTTTCTGCTCAAAGGGTAGGTTTTTGATCAGAAAATCAATTTTTTCACCTAGCCATTGCCACTTCTGCATAGGATTTTTTAGAGTACTTTTTTTTAGTACGTATTCGTCGTTAATTTTGTTTATAGCTTCTTTTAATAAATCGTCTAGTTTATCTGCCTGTGCCCTTTTTTCATTTGTTAATAGTTCAGTTTCCGGTAAATATGTCTGTATTTCTACATAGTTATTAGATATTAATTTGTTTTTCCTTACCTTTACTGTCATCTTTTGAAAATCTCATATTTTGCTTCTGAGATTACTTTCGTAAATTCAGTATATATTTCACTAAGGTCGCCGTTTCTAATTTTATCAACATCGAATGGTCCGACAGCTCCTGTTAAAGAAAGATCGGTTTCGATCCTGTTTAATAATATCTGTACAGCGGCTTCAAAGAATATCTGTGCCTGATAAAGACTTAATTCCTCTTCGCTATCAGCGTTCTTTTTGTACTGAGAATGTTCAATATTTATAAAGCAGGTGTACTTGTTATCCCCTTCTGGTTGCAATAACCAGGCAAGTTTATGAATTTCCTGATTAGGATTTGTAGTAAAGTCGTAGAATTCTACGTTAAAAGGACTTCTAAGTGGGGGCTCCATCTCGACCCAAAAACTCCTAGTAACTTTGTGTAGTACCTCTTTAGAATCAGAGTCTCTGAGTATAGCCCTTAATTTGTATTCTCCGGGTTCAGTATAGATAGATGGATCGATAGAAATTTCCAGTTCGTCAAACAGTCTTTTGTCTCCAGAATTAAGTTCAAACTCAGCTTCCAGTACTTTAACTACTTCTCTATTTCCCGATATTATGATGATTTTTAAATCAGCATTAACATTATTATCTTCAGAATCGTTATAAGCGGTACAAGAAAAGTCTTTTATGCTTTCTCCATAGTCAAGTCTTGGGAGGTTTTGTTCATTTGGAAATATCAAATTGTTTATTGAAATTCCAATTAATAAAGGTTTTACAGGCATCACTCCACTGGGAGGGGGGTTAATTCCTGAAGGTGAATTACTTAGTAAATTCCATCCTTTTGTAAGATCTCTTAAAATACTAAACGCTATTCTATCAATTTCAGTTCTTTTTCTATGTTCCTCTACTTCTTTCTTTAATCTGATACCTAAAACTTCCTTTTCAAATTCCTTTATCTCTGTTTTTAATAATTTTGACAACGGATTCCATATCCCTGTATTTGGTTTAAATCCATAATGGCTCGGTCTTTCTACGTCATATAATAATTTATCTACTTCTTTATCGAATTCGGCGAACCCATAAAGGCCATCTTCAGCAATATATGGTCCCAAAGCCTCGACCTTCATTCCCTTACGAAAACAGGCTATTCCTTGATGTAGTTCAGGAAGAGGAGTGTCCTTTAAATACGCCATATGAAGTCTTTTCACTGTATAATTTTTCCCCGCATAATTAAACTTAAGGTTTTCCTTTATGTAAGTATTTTCTGAAGCTTCTTTTATTGGAAAAAGTGTGGGAACCTCAGCTTTAAAAGTGTTATTTGAATGTTTTACAAAAATGTTTGCGCCGTATTTATGGATTATGGGCCACCAGGTTTCTTCGATGAAGTCCTTAAATTCCTCGGTTTTTATAGAGGATATGACATCCTTATTTGGGTTTATTATTATAATACGTGTTCCAGTTTGACTAAGCGGTGTTAAACCCAGTAGCTTTTTTACAAGTTCACGGCCTGCATCACCCTCCTCGTTCCATACGGGACATTCCGTCTCTTTTGCTATTGTATAACCTGCTCTATAAGTACCGTCCTTTCTCAAACTATCGTAAAAAATGCATTTGTCATCAGACGCGTGAAGAAAGATCATTTTTCCCATACCCCGGGCACCTAATCCGCCCCTATCATCTTTTTTAAAAGCCATAGATTCAAAACGCGCCCATCTCTCGTCTTGGCTAAGCTCTGACTGTGGTAGATTATCCTGTGCTGTATGCTTACCCGTAAGCCCGACTGTTCCTGTATCTGTCATTACTAAAAGGTTTTTATCTTTTTGCTCAATAAGCTCGAAAGTAAAACTCCATTTAGAAGAAACGAATTCAGGAGTGGGGTTTGCTATGGCTATGGCGTCCCACCCGTTTTGTATAGCATCTTTTTGTAAGCCGTGTACAACTCCGTGATCATATTCATCAACAACGTTCTGAGCCACCTGTATATAGTCGGTCGGTCTTGGTGTACGGTTACTTCTATTGCTGAGTGTATCTATCAGTTGCATTTTATTTCCCTTCGTAATCAATTTTTATTCTTAAATTTTTATTCATTTCAACGTTAAAACGGTCCTTTGATAATTTAAGGGTTTTATCGATAGCATTGAAGATTTCATCCACGTCCTCTTTATTATAAGTGTAGTTGTTTCTGTTGGACAGATTACCTAAAAGCTGTAAATCTCTTAATATTCTGTTAGTTCTGTTTTGAGCCAGCCTTTTAAAGGCCGCTTCCTTTTTTTCTGTAGATGTTTCTGCTGTTTGCATGCCTGGATTATATACTATAGATGTAGCTAATGCAATACATATCTGTTATGTAGTAATTATAATGAACGTATGCAATGTAGCTTCTCTTTGATTTTATCGTCATTCTCTTTTAAAATGACGTTATGCCTAAAGTAGTAATAGATTTATTTTCCGGTAGTGGCGGATCGGCCCTGGGATTTAAAAAAGCGGGATATGACGTGAGAATCGCAGTCGATATAGATGCAGATGCGTCTAAGAGCTTTCAATTAAACTTTCCAGGTGCTGCGGTTTTTCAGAAGGATATTATCCCATTAAGTGGCAAGCAACTCCTCGACGCTGCAAAAGAGAAGGATGGGGATAATGTAGTTCTCCTGGCTTGTCCCCCATGTCAGGGGTTTTCAACAGCCAGAAGAAAAAGCCAGGGTGTAAATGATCCCAGAAATAGACTCGTTTACGAATTTCTTAGGATGGTCAAGGAAATAAAACCTTCCGCTTTTGTAATGGAGAATGTTCCGGGTTTAGCTAGCGGTAATGGAAAAGAATTTTTTAATGATGTATTGGATCAGCTCGAGAAAGCAGGTTACAGCACTGTCCATGAAGTGGTAAACGCTATAGAATACGGTATCCCGCAGAAAAGACGTCGTTTAGTCCTATTGGGACTTAGGGGTGAAAATATTGCTTTAAGATTTCCATCAAAAACGCATGCAAGTCCTGAAAAGGCATCTGAAGAGAAATTAAAGCCTTGGGATATAGTAAGAAACTGGATCGGAGATCTGCCTCCTTTGGAAGCAGGAGCAACAAGTAATTCAGACCCCATGCATAAGGCATCCAATCTTTCGGAATTAAATATGAAAAGAATGAAAAGTACACCTAAAAACGGGGGCAGCAGATCAGCATGGCCAGAAGAACTTGTTCTGGAATGTCATAAGAACGTTGAAGGTTACAAAGATATTTACGGAAGAATGAGTTGGGATACACCTTCGCCAACAATAACTGGAGGGTGCGTAATGATATCAAAAGGCAGGTACGGTCACCCAGAACAGGACAGAGCGATCTCTTTAAGAGAGGCAGCAAGATTACAGACATTTCCAGATGACTACCTTTTCACAGGAACGGTAGGTTCAATAGCTAAACAGATAGGCAATGCCGTTCCACCCTTATTAGCCTACATTTTAGCAAGCTGGTTAAACGAGTTTTATGGAGAAACGCAAAGTGAGAAAAAGCTTTCCGAAGTATTTCTGTCTAAAAACTAACCCTTACTAACAATAACAGACTCTTCGCTAGCTTCCTTTTTACTTTTTCTGAATCTTTTGTTATTTCTTTTCCCCAGATTCTGACCACCGACCAGCCGTCGTTTCTAAGTAGTTTATTAACTTTCCTATCTCTCTTTCTGTTATCCGATATCTTTTGAAGCCAAAACTCTGAGATATTATTTTTCCATTTTGAAAATGATTTTCCATGCCAGAATTCCCCATCAACAAAAACGGCAATCTTTTGTTTAGGAAATACAACATCTGGTTTACCTATGATTTTGTAGTGTTTTTCATACGGAATACCCAACGATTCAGCTATCACGAATAATATCTTTTCGGGTTTTGTGTCTTCCGCTTTAATACGGGCCATATTATAGCTACGCTGCTCCTTCGTCTTAATGTCCATGAGTTAATTATACTTTTGCGTGTCCATTCTGGCTGTCCGCGTGGGAATTAGTTGGAGCATACAGCACCTATAAATCTTGATTACTGATAAGAATAGCTCTGTTTAAAGATTCGTCATTAATAAATATCACACAATCACCCACATCTAATGCTGTATTACTTGGACCTAACTCAATTTTTGTAGTTGGATAAATATAAGCATTTCGAAAACTATCTTTATCATAGGATATGTTGATTGATTTTGAGGTTGTTTCAACGATCGGGCCAGCAAAACCGCTTATCGAATAAAATTTCAAATATTCTGTTCTACGTATATTTATTATCTCTCCGGGTTTTGGATTTGCTCCATCTTTTCTCAATTGAACATTATCGTAATTATCACGTCTTATCATAGGTGCTAGAGAGATATCACCTAAAATATTTACCGCTATCTTCTCTAACGTGTCACCCTCTTGAGCGGAATATTTATCGTAAAGATAGTTTTCTGGAAGTCGACCGTATTGTTCACATTTAAAAGTAGACGCTAATCTAACTAGATATTCTTGATGGCCTTCAGGAGTAGAATTCCTTATTCCAATTGCCAAATTAGCAATTTGATTTTGTTGCTGATCTATAGTGACTTGTAACTCCTTTATTTTAGTTTTTTGGTATTGAATGCCTAAATAAAATCCCATAAAAGGAAAGAGCACCAATATAGTAAGTGCTAAGTACTTAGAGAATGGTGTGATTGTAGTAAAATTCTCTGGAAGCTTCATTTTTTAAGGTTACTAGAGACGCATTGTAGAGTCAATAATTCGAACACACTTAAAGTATTATATGTTGATTTGACAATGAAAGATCGTGGCTGGGGGATAGGGATTCGAACCCCAATAGGCGGGACCAAAACCCGCAGTCCTACCATTAGACGATCCCCCATCAGTCAAACAAACACAAGAAATTATAACACCCCCGAGCTTCAAAACCGCCCTCTTTCTTCTCTAACCTACCCTTTCCGTTCAAACTTGAGGGGACAGCAACCCCCTCAACCTCCCCATCTCCCCCGCCATCGCCTCCTCCCCTACCAACACCGTGCCTTTTTCTTTTACAAAATTCTTAAAGAGGTTAAAACTGCGTTCGGGTATTTTCGGATTAAGCGCGATATCCGCGTGTTCCAAATTCTCTCTGGCCATTTGGTTTAATAACATCTGGTAAGACAACCTAAAGATTTCCCGGGCGTTTAGTTTCATTTGTCCTTCCATAGCTGCGGTTAAGGGAAAAATATTTCCGTACAGGTTAACTCCGATTACAACATCTGCTCCCATTCTTCTAACTTCTTCCGTGGGTACGGGTGTTGAGTTTCCCCCGTCCACCAGCTTTCTTCCTTCTATTTCGACAGGTGCCAACACCAGCGGTATGGAAATGCTGGCTCTTATTGCCGTAGCCAAATTGCCCTTTTCAAGATATACGGTTTCTCCGGTCAAAATATCTGTCGTCGCGGCTTTAAAGGGTATTTTCAAATCTTCGATTTTTGCTCCCTTTAAATAACCTTCCAGAAAAGCCACGAACTTATTTCCTTTTAAAAGTCCCAGCTCAGCTCTGGGGTCCGACAAGGCGTTTATCATGTCCCGGTATCTAATATTCTCAACGATCTTTTCAAGTTCATCGACGCTTCCGTAATAAGCATACAAACCCCCGATTAATGCTCCGACACTTGAACCTGTAATGTAATCAATGGAAATTCCGTTCTTTTCGAGGACCTTGATGACTCCGATGTGGGCCAGACCGCGCCAGCCCCCGCTGCCCAAAGCCAAACCGACCTTTTTAACATTTCCGCTCATTTTATTTCAACAAAAATTTCGTCAATTAAATTTTCGTACCCGTCAACCATCGTTATCTTGTACTCCCCCGGATTCAGGTTACTGATAACACCGTATATTTCGTAATAAACGTAAGTTTCCTCTTCTGTGAACTCTCCGTCTCTCAAAACCACCGTGATGTTAGGATCAACTACTAAAAATGGAAAGGACGGTTGAAATTTTAATTTTCTCTTCATCTGCGCTGTTTCAAAATTGTCTTTGAGATCGTAAAACTTTGTTTCGAATGTAATGGAATCTTTATTAGGCGTGATTTTCAGAGGAAGTTGCTCTGCGTCATCTATTACAGATGTTTTAATCTCGTAATTAAACTTTGGAGATGACACCTTTACCAGAAGAATAAATCCTGTCGCAAGTGCGAAAATAAGCGCCAGTATAAGGACGATTTTTCTTTTTGCCTGAAATGTCATGACCATATGTTACCACATACCCACGGCAGAGACCGACCATTTAGTTAACAACCGTACTGTGACTTTTAATCTATAGCTGTGTTGACAACCAATGCCCGCCCCTGTATACTACAGGTTATCTAAATCAAGGGTGCGAAAGGGAGTGTGACATGAACTCAGACCTGCTTGTCTGTTGGGTTATGCCCGCATTGGCTGTTTTCTTGGTTGTTTACACTATAGTTCTAAATAAATGGGCACAGAACCGTAAACCGAAACAACCAAAAGAACTTAAACTTGAAGATTACGAAAACGACTTCGAGCTTTTCGTAAGTCTGCTCTATGAAGAAGAGGACACGTTTATTTCCTCTTGCTATAACGTTACTAAGGAAAAGAAAAGCAGCTATCGCCAGATTTGCGATACATTGGCTGAAGGTTTGGAGTCACCGACTTTTTACAAAAAAGTCATAGAAGAGTGGCCCGAGCTGAAAAAAGATACATTTTATGCTTTGAAAATGAAGTACTTAGAACATGATTCTAAAGAGCATAAGTATCTGAGGGAACAGGCGCTTATATACGCCGAATACAACCGCAGAAAGTACACAGCGTATTTAAAAGTGTACCCCGAGGCAAAAACTGATCTTTCAGAGTACCTTTACAATTCAAAAGGTTCTTGCTGACAGGACGACACGGCGTTTCTAACTATAAAAGGGAGGAAGAGATGATTAACATGCTGTGCGTGCTAGGTTTGGCTTTGATTATAGGGGGGTTATTTGCGTTGAGTAGTTTTTCCGAGTGGCTGTACAAACGCATTCGCCCCGGTATACCCGAGGAAGAAAAGGCCTACGATAGCTATCTAAGAAAACTTTATTTGCCGGACGAAGACGGTTACGATCCGCACTGTGATCCGGAAAGCCTCGTTTATGATCCTCTAGCGTGGGAAAGGCGCGAAAGAGAAAGGCAAGCCGCGGGGTGGAGGTACAATAAGGCTCGCGAGTCACGCCGGGAGTACGAACAAACAATAAAAGGCCACCCCGAACTGAAAAATATTTACTACGATCTAAAATTTCAGTTCATGGAGGAGAATGTTTCTACAGCGGAAAAAAACAAATTGAACAGGCTTCACAGATGGGAGAGAGAGAAAGCAGTAGAACTTTCAGAGTATCCCGAGTATCCCGATAAATACAGGGAATGGGTTAAGAGATACCCATACGCAACATCGGATTTTTCGGAGTTCCTGTATAAACGAGCTCTCCTAAAAGAGCAGGAAGCTGCCGAGTGGCGACCTGTGGGGAATACGTTCATAATTATATTTCTGATAGTAGGTTTGGCGGCGTTTGTACTTATGGTGCTTTGGTCACTTAGACTATAGTAAAAATGCTACAACCGGAGATAATCTCTAAAAAAGATATCTCCGGTTTTTTATTATCTAGATGCTCCGTCAAAGATGTAAAAGGCTTTTAAGAGATTAGAAATGGTTTGAACAACGTTGGCCCCATTCTTATTCGATAGCACGGCCTTGATGAAAAAATCTCACTAATAATACAAACTGCGATACAAACTAGATTTGCGCACAGCATTACGGATATTTCCCGTTTTGTTTTGAATGTCATGACCCAGTGTTACCCCATGTCCGTTCGGTAGTACCCGCCCATTCATTTAACAACCATAGCTTGACTTCCGACCCATACTATTTTTGACAACTAGCACACACCACTGTATACTACAGGTTATCTAAATCGAGATCAAAGAAAGGGGTGCGAGATGAGTCTTGAAAGCTGGTGGTGGTATATAAAGGGGGACGTATTGCCTTGTTTGGCATTACCTTGTATCGGGTTAACTCTTCACCTTATGATCATCGGGTTTCTAAGCTACTTGGAAAAAAGAACCGGACACGACCCGCTTGGCCTTGACTACGATCCGAATGCGGAGGTCCCCGAACCCGATTACTCCTGGTATGACTGGTGGGACAAGAGACAAGAAGAGCTTAGGGAAGCATCATATGCCGAGTTCGACGAAGCTAGAGATAATTGGAACGACCATCTTGACCGTGAACACGAAGAAAAGTAGCAGAGTACGAACGAGCTTACCAGAAGAATCTTGATGAATGGAATAAACGTCATAGCTAGTACTGCATATTGATATAAATTCTCTGGCCGCTCACGACCAATTAAAAGTTACTAACGGGGTCTTTATTCTGAGGCAGGTTTTTTTGGTAAAACCACAAAACCTGCCTTTTCTATTTCCAAAAACAAGAAACGTAATTTAAAACGAATTAGGTTTTAAAGTTGAAGTTCCCGGTCAAATCGTAAAACTTTGTCACAAAAGACAAGGCATTGGGCTGTACGGCAACTTCCAAGGGAACCTGGGGAGCTTCATCAACCACCGTCGTCTTTATTTGATAAGAAAGCTTCGGAGAAGAAAGTCTAACCAAAACTATAAAACCCGCTGCGAAAGCAAAAATTACGGCCAAAAAAAATCACGATCTTGCGTTTCGCGACGAATGTCATGACCCTGTGCTACCATATACCCCATGGCAACACCCAAAATGCACAAAGGCACAATTTTAGACAAAAAAGAGATCTCTCCCATGATTACGTGGCTAAAAATTAGGTGTTCCGACGAGAAAAATTTTGATTTTAGGCCGGGCCAATTTATAAACATTCAGGTTAACGAAGATACTTATCGGTCATATTCGATCTGCTCGGAAAAACCGGGTGGCGATATTGAACTAGCGGTCTTAACGGGCATGCCGGGATTGGGTGCTAACTACATCAAAACCCTCAAAAAAGGCTCGTCTGTGAACTTTGTGGGCCCTTCAGGGCGCTTTTTTTACCACCCTCCGGCCAAAAAAGGGGTGCTTTTTGTGGCTACCTCTACCGGTGTTGCTCCCTTTATTCCTATGATCGGTCAGGCTTTGGAAGACCCCTCTGTGGAGTCCGTCGTACTCATTTTCGGAGTGCGTGACCGGGAAGACGTCTTTTTCGAGGACAAATTCAAGAAGTTTTTAGAGATGTCACCCAAATTTAGCTACTTTATTTGTTTGTCGGGAGTTACCGACGGACTTAAACCGCCCTATTTTGCAAACAGAGTAACATTTTGTTTACCCGATTTCGTTAAGGATGAAACTGATTTTTACTTGTGCGGAAACACCGCGATGATCCGCGACTGTTCTGATATTATTAATAAAGCGGGGTTAGAAGATTTTGCTATTTACACCGAGGCTTTTAACCCGAATTTGTAAATATGGAAAACGAGATAGAAAACGCGGATCCGGAATTTTATACGGTCGGAGATTTATTTACCGCCGATAAAGAAATTGTAGATTCACTAAAACTCGAATACTCCTCGGCAACTCCGTTTGAAGAAAATTTGGTGCGTGATACTTTTAACATTGTAAGAGATGAGATGCTGAATAAGTACGGAGACTACATTCCGGATGATGCCAGGGAACGTTTACTTAGTAACAAAGATAATATAAACGGCACCAACCACGTGTTGATTTTAAGTGAAGAAGATTATCAGAGTTTTAACGACGAATGGTTGCCTAAATTACAGCAACTCAATAAACAAGAACAACTACCCCCTCTGCAACCCGGCGGTATGTGGTTAAGGATGGGACAAGTTATTGTTGTTTGCGATATGACTGAAGTTGCCAAGAGAAATTGGGAATCCAGCAAAAAATACTTTGAAAATTATGGGCAGATTGATGAAGAAGCGATGATTAATTTTATAAAAAACTCCACGGTTACTGCCCTTCTTACACACGAAACAATACACTCGTGCCAGGGTTCAATAGAACATATGGACCGCGGAAGAGATATGTACATTAGAGTTGCGCTGGACGAGTGCGGTGTGCACTATCTTTGCGACGAAATACTTAAAACGAAATTTCCCCGGATGGTTTCGGCACCCCAGCAGTTCGACAAAGAAAGAATAGAAAAGTTTCAAGATATTTTAAAAAAATATGGTGACGACGCTTACGGAGTGCTATTTCAGAATGTTCCTAAAGGAGTAGCTGAAAAAGAACACTACGAAAGTCTTAAAAAGAAAATTTATTCTGAGTTTACTGAGGAAGACATAGTAAGGTTGGGAATTGCGGATAGATTGACCTCAAAGTTTTTTGAAAATGCGTCGTAAATCTAACAAGACTAGATTTAGCCAGTGAAATAATTAAAACAACGTAATACCATTTTGGAGAACAACAAGACACGGTGACCACATATTTAGAGATTTTGCATCAGGAAATTTGACTGAAGATTGAGACAACAAAAAAATGTCCGTCTCCAGCTTATTGTAGCCAGATAGGGCGGACGCCCCACGGACTACTGAATATTACTGCGCATTTTTTTTACCAGTCAATAACTAACTAATAAATATTAATATTAAAATTCTATTCAAATTAGAAAAAGAAAAACTTATTTCCGTCCCAGTCTCAAACTGTTTGCCACAACACTAATAGAACTTAGTGCCATTGCGGCAGCTGCAATCGCCGGAGAAAGCATAATACCGAAAAAAGGATATAAAATGCCCGCAGCAATCGGAATTCCTACCGTGTTATATCCGAACGCCCAGAATAGGTTTTGTTTAATAATACGCAGGGTTCTTTTTGAGATTTTAATAAGTTTATAAACCCTTGAAATATCCCCGCCGAGCAAAATTACATCCCCCGACTGCATTGCTATGTCGGTTCCTGTTCCCATTGCTATTCCTACATCGGCTGTAGCTAAAGCCGGAGAGTCGTTTATCCCATCTCCTACCATTGCTACCAGCTCTCCGGGGTGAGTTTTCTTAAGATCCGAGATTACATCTGCTTTCTGAGACGGTAGCACTTCTGCCATTACGTTCTTAATTCCCGCAATTTCCGCTGCGTAATTAGCGTTTGATTTTGTGTCGCCGGTTAACAGATATGTACTGATTCCGATATTGTGTAATTTCTCAATTATTTTGGGCGTATCTTCTTTCATTTCGTCCCTCAGGAAAAATATACCCACAACGTCGTTATTTATTGTCACGGCTACAGGAGTTGAAACGCCGTCCCCTTTAAACTCTTTTTCATTTACACGGCCAACAAAAATTTGGTACTCCCCTACCCTTCCCTCTATTCCTTTTCCGGGAATGTTTTTAAATTCGTTCACATCTTCTGACTTAACAATGCCCCTTTCGTTTAAGAAATCTACGATTGCCCTGGCTAACGGATGTTCAGATCTTGACTCCAGCGCAAGTACGATTTGATAGACTTTGTCCTGATTTATTTTTTTGGAAATGTGTTTGTATGTATGGACTTCCGGGAATCCCATTGTAATAGTACCCGTTTTATCAAAGACAATGTGCTTTATCTTCCCCGCCCGTTCTAAAGTTTTCGCGTCCTTAATTAAAATTCCGCTTCTGGCTGCAGTGCCGGAAGCTGTAACGATTGCTGTCGGTGTTGCCAGACCCAAAGCGCACGGACACGCGATAATCAAGACGCTTGTGAAGGCGTAAAGGGCTGTTCCATAGTCGCCCGGCTTAAGTACCAGCCACGTCCCTAAGGTAATAAACGCGATAGCAATTACTATCGGTACAAACACCGAGGAAACTTTATCCGCCAACCTTTGTATATCCGCGCGCGAACCCTGAGCATCTTCCACCAATCTTATTATTTGAGCTAAAACTGTATCACTTCCTACGTGTACCGCCTCGTAAATAAAATAACCGTCGTTGTTTATGGTTCCGCCGATTACTTTATCTCCCTCTTTTTTCTCAACGGGCATCGCTTCACCCGAGATCATTGACTCGTCGATAGTGCTTTTTCCTTCGGTTATAACTCCGTCAACAGGAATTTTTGTTCCGGGTTTTACAACTACTTTGTCTCCGACTTTAACGTCGGCGGCGTCAATTTCTTCCTCTTTACCGTACCTTATGATTATTGCCTTCTTCACCTGCATACCGATGAGCGACTTTACAGCTGAACCTGTATGTTTTTTACTGTTAGACTCCAAAAATCTTCCAAGAAGAATAAAGAAAATTATAAAAACGGCTGCCTCAAAATATTGTTCCCGTGCAGTTAGTAAATGAGGAAAAAACGTAACGACGGTAGAATACGCCCAAGCTGTAAACGTTCCCATCGCAATTAAAGTGTCCATGTTGGCTGTACGTACCAAGATAGATTTGTACGCAGCGTGGAAAATTGAACGGCCTCCCCAAAACACTATCAGTGTAGCTAAAACAAATTGTCCATAAGTTAGTAGGGGCATTGCCTCGCCCAGCACCATTTCGGGCTCCGGTACTAGTCCTGCTTTAGCCGCAAACATCCAAATCATTAGTATGAAAAACGGAATAGACCCCAGACCAGTAAGTATGACTGTCTGTTTTAACTTTTTATTCTCTTCGTGGTGCATGTGGTCGGCGTCATGTTCGTGTCCTTCGTGATGTTCTTCGCCTCCGCTCACAATCTTGTAATTTCCTGCCGATGAAACTGCGTGAGAAATGTCGCCTACCGAAGTTAAAGAATCGTCAAAACTTACCGTCATTTTCTCTGTGGCGAAATTTACAAATACATCTTTTACGCCTGATATATTTTTTACAGAATTTTCTATCAGGACTTTACAGCTCGCGCAATGCATTCCGATTATTGGGTAAGATTGTTTATTTATAGGCATACTATGTTATGAGCAGGAGTATTCTCTCCTGCGAAGAAAAGAAGGTGTTTACTAACATCTTCATTTAATTACTATTGTGACGGGAGGAACCATTCCCATCGAACATGTTAGTTTATAGGTTCCTGGGATATCGGTATTTATCTCAAATTCATTATACCCTTCCTTGATATGTTTAGATCCGGTGAACAACCCCCGGGATACAATGGACGCAGCACAACCGTACGCTCCCTCGTTATAGAATTTTACTTTTGCAGGGACCCCCGCTTTAAGTTCTGAGTACTTCGGAAAATATTCAAACCCCTGAGCGTACATTTCCAGAATTTGATAATCCCCTTCTTTCTCTACTTTTTGAATATTTCCGTTTATCGGGGCAGCGACTAACGCTGAAAAGCTTGGAACCCCCAGTACATTTAGTTGAGAATTTATTGTGTAGAGAGCGAAAAAGAACACGAGTATGCCTGCAGTGTAAGTAAATAGCTGCGAAAATTTATTGCTCGAAAACAGCTTAATGCTGCTAAAACTCACTAAAGCTAACATCGGGAGTGTGCCGAGTGCGAAGAAGAACATCATTAACGAGGCGGTAAGGACGCTTCCGGATGTCAGGGCATTTGTTTGTGCGATTATCGTAAATCCGCAGGGTAAGAAAAATGTTGCTGCGCCAATAACCAGAGGCATATATTTCCCCCTAAAGTTTTTTTGATCCGACGTGTATTCAGTAAAAAATTTCGGGGGTTTGATACGATATTTTTGAAGCCAATTAATTTCCAGCATCTGTAGCCCCATTAAAGCAACAAGACCGGAAACGATAATTGTAAATACAGCGGCAACCGTAATATTAAACGTAAATGCTGTGCCGAGTAATCCGAGAAGACCGCCCAAAACTGCGAATGCTGCAAGACGCCCGGCGTTAAACATGGTAAACGGTAAATGTCTGTCCCCTGCCGTATAAATTGTTGACCATGTCTTAGATAAGGAAAGTAAAATACCTCCGGTTAAAGCCGCGCATGTTGAAGCTCCTGCAGCCAAACCGAACACGAAGTAAGAAAGATAGCCCGAAGTGCCTGTAACCGAATATTTTGCCAAAAAACCGCTCTTTTCGTTTATATAAAAAAGAGCAGCAGTTAAAGCAACAATAAGAATAGCTTTTGTCATCGTGTCACTCTTGTTTACCTGAGGGCTGGTGTGAAATGTGTATCCAAGATCCTTAAACTCCTTGTTAAGATCGGAGGTATTAATAGATCCGGTATCCGAAACTTGAAGATCTAATTGGTTATTGGCAAGAGATGCTTTAGCGCGTTTTACCCAGGGTTTATTTTTAAATCTCTGCTCTAAAATCGATTCACAGGCCGCGCAATGCATGCCGCTAACATATAAAGTTTGCTTGGCAGGATTACTCATTTTAGACCTTATACTTATAAATAGTTAACAACTCATCCACGACTTTTTTAGTTTCACCTTTTTTAGCCTGCTCTATCACACAGTGGTTAAGGTGGCCTTCCATCAACTTAAGATCCAGACCTTTTAGAGCTTTCTGGACAGCAAGAGATTGGTTAAGGATATCAACACAATACGCGTCGTTCTCTATCATTTCCTCTATAGCGTTTAGGTGTCCCTTTATAATTTTTATTCTGTGAATATTTTGTTTTTTACTATCCTCGTGTTTGTGCATGTAGTCCCCCATGGGGGGATACCATAAAACGTAACACATCTAGAAAAGGTATGCAAGAGAAAAAAATCCCCGGGGTGTTTTGCAACAGCTCGGGGATAGGTGCTCAGTAGATAAGAATGACTTCTCCGTTCATCATATCTACTGCGACTTGGTGCCTTTCTTCTGTATCGTTACCGGTTGTTATTTCCAACTCTATGCTGTAAGAAGATTTGCATAGGAGTGCGTTTACTACCGGTGTTGTGGACAGAAGAGTGATGTTTCGCTCGGGCACTTTATACTGTGCAATAGCAAAGTTTTTTGCAAGTACACGAGCTTCTCTTTCCGTCACAGTCATGGCGTTATGGCGGTGCAACTCATGCCTGCTTTGGACGATCCTGCCCAAATCAAGCAGTACTGGGCGGGCAGGTCGCAACCTTCCGTTGGGGTGACCACGAATGCCTTCATCGAGCTCAACCCTTTCGTTGTCCAGTCCAGAACGCCCGGGGTTACCAATACCTCTTCCACATTGACCCCACTTGGGCAAATCTGACTGTACTCAACTGCCAGTGTATCAGCGGAGGTGGGTACGCTATTTACGAAAAGACCCATCACGACCGCTAAAACTACAGCTACGCCCACCAACAAGATCTCTTTTTTACTAAACATTTCCTTCTCCTTTTTTTTGATTGCTTATTTACCGAGTATGAATGTTAGCACAACCCGACTTATATGTCAACCTATAGTAGTATGGCAGGGGGAGTGGCGATTAGTTTTACCGGCATTTTCCCTATTCTATTTGTAAATATTTGAGAACTAAATTAACCGCTTTAACTAAGACGGTAAGAAAATTGTGTTATAGAGCTATTCTGGTTTAGTAGTTGGCTTTCCAGAAAGATACGCCGAACACTATTGCAAAACTAGCTACGAAGATAATAAGGGTCTTAATATATTTATGTTTTATATATTTAAGATTAATCATATTTAAATGATAGCACTTTGGGGAATTCTTTAAAATGGTGGGCCTGCCTGGGCTCGAACCAGGGACCTTTCGGATGTCTGCTTCGCAGCATCCTTAAATGGTGGGCCTGCCTGGGCTCGAACCAGGGACCTTTCGGATGTAAACCGAACGCTCTGACCAACTGAGCTACAAGCCCTAAACTTCAAACAGGTCAAAAATAACCTGCGCACCCGTCCGTCCATTATTCTATCAAATCTCTTTGAAATTGCGATATTATTTGGTTAAATTAGTGTGTGCCCGATACTGTCCAAAGACCTCGTGTGAACAACAAGGATACAGACTTTTTGTTAATATTCCTACCCGTTTTGGCTGCAGCAACGTTGTTCATACTGGTACTGAGCGATAAATTCAACATAAAACTCTTTGGTAGAAACTTTATAAAAGAGGTTGTTTACCAGCGTAACAACACTACGCAAACTTCAACAAAACCCATTATTCAGGACGAAATCACCTTCACAAAAGTAGAAACCGAGTTTGTCGAACTAACGAAAAAACTGACCATAGAACCGGGTGTTTATGGGTTATATATAAAAGATGTAGGTTCCGGAAAGGAATTTAAGTATAACGACACCACGGAGTTTTATTCCGCATCTTTGTATAAAGTACCGATTGCTGCAGCTGTTTTAAAAGAGGTAGAAGCAGGAAAATTAAAGCTTGATGACACGGCTACCTATCTTCCTTACGACTATGCTTCGGGAACGGGCGTAATAGGTACGTATTCACACGGAATACAATTAAAAATTAGCGATATTTTGTCAGAACTACTAAAAAATAGTGATAATACAGCTCAAAATATTTTACTGCGTACCTTAAGCTACAAGAATGTCCAGGATACGTTTAATGCTGTTGTACCGGATAAAAACACGAGTACGTTTTACAGATACAATTTAAGTACTCCCGGAGAAATAAGCTATGTTTTTGAAAAACTATATTTCGGCGATTACCTGGGCACGGAAAATAAAAAGTATTTATCAGATCTTATGATCAACACTTCGTTCGAAGATAGGATTAGCGCATACCTTACAGATGGATTGATATTCTCGCATAAAATCGGGAGCTGGCCCGATTCATGGCATGACTGCGGTGTCGTCTATACCGAAACAAAAGAATCCGAGCTGATAGTGTGTCTTATGAGTCAGCGGGCACCTTACGAAAACTTTTTGAATTCTGCCAAAATGACCGGAGAATTTATTAATATTTTGATGAAATAAGATGTCCATTTCCTTTAATAAGAAAATAGAAGATTTTAAGTGTAAGAATTGCGGGGAGTTTGTCGCCGGAACCGGATACACCAACCACTGCCCTAAATGCCTTTACAGCGAACATGTAGACATAATGCCCGGTGATAGAGCAAATAGTTGTAAAGGTATGATGCGCCCCGTCGGGATAGTAAAGAAACGGGGCGATTTTTTTGTTGTGCATAAATGCGAAAGGTGCGGTGAAATAAAACACAACAGAACATCTGAAAACGATGACCCCGAAAAAATAATTGAAATTTCAGTTCTGCCGGTTTAACTTTTCTTTTCTCTTTTCCACAGTTTAATGTTGAAAACACGGGTAAACGTTCCTTCCCTATCGTCCCCGTAGCTCAAAAAATCCACGAGGGATCTCATGGCTGTCTTAGGTTTATATAAAACGGTCAGTGAGAGCGCCACCACCATTACCACTATTCTGTAAAACAAACCCGGCTCACCGATAGTTCTAAAAAGGTATGTAATGGATAAAACATAAACTAAATACTGAAATATAGACAAATAATCAGCGTAGTTAGTATCCAGCATACTTTCCGCGTAACCTTGTTTATGTTCTAGTACTTTTTTGCCTGAAGCAATACTCAGGTATGCCAAGATATCCGTAATTACAACAGCCAGAAAATTGAGAGGGGACACCGAAGCCAAAACAAAACCGGTAATTAGTTTCATTGAGTGAAGCGCGGTAGACATTACTATATCCGCAATAGGAATTTTTCTTAAGAAAAACAGGTAAAGCAAATTTAGGACCAGGAATATAGCGAAAATTACAAAAAGCTTATAAGATAAAAGGAGCGCGAACACGAAGGAAAAGAAAAAAAGTATTTTAAAAATTCTTCTTGCCGCAGCTAACGAAACTTCACCCGAAGCGATGGCGCGGCCGTGACTTTTTACAGGATGTTTACGATCTGACTCAAGATCCCGTATGTCATCCATAATGTAAATTGCCCCGTAAAAAATCGGGCTAAATAAAAAAGTTGCTAGAAAAATAAATCCCAATTCTTTTATGGATAGGTTAAAATCTTTTGCCAAAAAATATCCGTACACTAACGGAAACGAACCTAAAATGTTCGGAAAAAAACGTATGAGTTTGGCAAACAAAAATAGTTTCTTAAGAAAGACGGGTGTATTAATTTTTTCCCGTTTAAATAAAAGAAACCAGTTAGGGTTTATTCTCCCTAAAAGTAGCCAGTCTTCGAAAATATCGTAGGAATAGTGTGAGATCATTCCCAATGTAAAAACTGCTGCCCCGAAATTTTCCTGCACGAATGCGAAGTAAGAAAAAAATATTATTGCTATGAAAACTGTTACTAGGTTGTGGGAATAAATGCCGGTGTTAAATTTATGATTTTCTATGGCAAACTTTTGGAATTCTCTTAATTCTTTATTCCTTAAAAAGTACCTTAAATTCTTTGCGTAGTCGGTTTTTCGTCCATACGTAAATATGTAGAAAAGGTGATCGGCGTCAGGGAGCATGGCCCCCAGCGCACCTAAAATAAGTGACGGAATAATGCCGTAACTGGGCTCAAAATAGAAAAACACATACCCCAGCAAAGCACCCAGAAGTGAGTGCAAAAGCATATGATACTTATTGCTTAATTTACTTAATGTTTCCTTAGAAATAAACATGACAATCATGAATTATACCCTAGGCAGGTGTACTCAGTTTTAGAATATAGGCTGGAAACTATTGTTCATTTCTTCGTCGTAATATTCTGACCCTCCCGTATCTTTTGCGAACGTGTATGCTTGGCCTAAATCGTATGTGTAAACCATTTTTGCTTCGGGTACGTATTTAAGTACGTATATGTAGTTTATTCCGCAAAGGGACTCTCCAAGTTCCAGCCCGTCTCCCAATATTTTTACGTCGTACACCTTATTATTAGCTGCAGTGCTTGTCATTGTGCCGACGGAACAACCGACCCCGAATTTTGTTTGAACAAATGTTTCCAGATCTTCTTTAGTCGGTACTGACTTTGCAATAATATGCCAGGATTTCGTCTCACTCTTCAGCCAGCTTAAGGTTGTAGTTACTTTTTCGCACGAGCTAAAATAAGAAACGTTATCAACTGTTTTTGCGCCCGATAATTCATTTCTAAATTCGGGGTATATAAAAATACCATCGGTGTCTTCGAATATTTTTACGGGCACCTGAGCGGTTTTAAATCTGTAAGAAGTGTTTTGTCCTTCCACTTGTTTTTCGCAGGATCCTTGCTGACTGTAGACGGTTTTAGGGTAGTTTATAGAAAACTTTAAATCGGCGTTTGAGTAGACTCTCCAACCTTCGGGAACGATGCTTCCCTCTGTTTCGCTACCCTCGGAGGTTGCAGGTAAAGGTTTGGTAACTTTTTCGGCAACAGTATTAAACGTGTTGGCAGCTGTACCGGTTGGGTCTTTGTTAAGTATTACAAATAGACCACCTCCGATAATAATGAGCAAAAAAGCGAAGAAAACAATCATTAGTGAGTTTTTCATATAGTTAGTTTAATCTTTTTTACGTACTGTAGGAAGGGAGTGCTCTAAAAAGTGGGGTTTAAATAAAGCGTTTTTTAAATTTTTCATGGTGGGGAGGGTGGGGATCGAACCCACATAGCCGGTTTTTCAGACCGGTGCCTTGACCAACTTGGCTACCGCCCCATGCAAAGCAACTAGCAAATTTTCTGGAGCGACAGACCGGACTCGAACCGGCGACCTTCTCCTTGGCAAGGAGACGTTCTACCAACTGAACTACTGTCGCGTGCAAACGTTATTATAAAGGAGGGTGTCTAAAAATCAACAACTACGGCCTAAACGTCATCACTAACTGTTTACCAGCTACCTCCTCCCCCGCCACCGCCCCCACCGCCACTAGAGCCTCCTGAAAATCCGCTACCGAAGCCCGACGAGCTTCTGGATGAAGCGCTAGCACTGTGATAGGAGCTGTTAACTATCGAGTTCAGCACTACCAGCCGGGTAAAATCATCTCCCCGGTACCATTCGGGGTTGGTGTTAAATAGGTCCTTAAACCGTTTAATCCAGACGTCTTCTACTCCGAATGCTGTAGCATAAGGTAAAAGTTTCTCAAAAAACATCATTTCCTGCGCCTGAAAATCAAACTGGGGGTCCTGACTGACTAAAAAGTTTTTCAGTGACACGGCTTCGGAGTAAGTTTGTATCCCCGAATCAGGTCTTTTAGGACTTTTTCTTCCCAATATAAAGGACACCGCCGCTAAAAATATATTCCCTGTGAAAAAAGACATTATTGATAATGCCAGATAGCCCCCAGACGTATTAACAGGATTAGATTTGAAAACACCGGTCTTTTTTAAATAATCAGCGGCCTCACTTGCGAGTGAAGTACCTGCCACCCCGAATTTTTCATTTTTACTTAATTTTTTGGTAGACACCTCAATAGCATCTTCGGAAAATATAGCAGTGTAGATATCTTTTTCATACTGTCTTAACAAATCATCCTCAGGTTTTTCGGTTTTTGAAAAAATGAATTCTTTCTTTTCTTTTTGTGTGATTTTAATGTAGCCCCTCTGTGCCAAAGAAATTATTGTGGCGGGGACGGCTTTATTTCCGGCGGTCACGTCAGCGGTTATTACAGTCTCTACCGGTGTCAGAGCTTCTCCGTCAGCAGTTTTCGGAGGAGAGAACCACGCCGCCACTATTCTCGCAGTGTCCCGGACATGCTTTTTTTCACGGAGCCACTTAATTAACAAGAAAATAGGTAAAAAGACATAAAAACTAGCCGCTACAATGCCCGCCAAGGCCATTAAAATCAATTGGACGGTAGAAGGTTTGTCTTCTGCGGGCTCTAAAACTGCTGCGTAGCCTTTAGGAAATTTAACTGCAAAAGTAAAGGCTTCCCCGGGGTTAACCTTGTTGGTTGTGAAGGTTACGCCGTTGTGTAATTTATCAACGGCACACTCTTTATTAGTACTTCCCTCCAGACCCGTGTAACATACTCCGTCCAACTCCCCTTCTCCAAAACTTTGACCAAAATTAACCTCAGCGCGTACAAGATTTATCGGTATGTCCCATCCGCTTCCGATACCGTTCCAGTAGAACTCGTCGTACGTATCAAAGTATGTCAGACTCCCGTTAACCCTGTAGGATATTATATATATGTGCTGCCCCGAGACAGTTTTATCGGGGTCTCCTATTTTTATAGTTAAATCGTTTCCGGATTTTGTAACAGAATATCTATAACCGTTTCCTTTTTCATCCGAAACCCCCTCAACTGTTATATCCATAACATAGGACTTGCCATCCTGGTTTACTTTTTTGTAAGGAATATATCTGAAAATTCCGTGGCGCTGTTCATTACCGAAATCGTACAGCATGGTTTCAGTAATCCTAACGGTGCCGTCTTTGTTAACAACAGAGTCGATTTGTAAGGCCTGGATTAATTCCTGGGCAGATACACGGGCTGCGAAGAAAATAAATAAGCTAAAAATCAGAATCGAGATTTTGCGTAGTGAACTCATGTTATTTTTATATGGTGGGCGAGACAGGACTAGGTCACCTGTTCGTGTCTGGTGACACGCCAGTCGACCCCGCCTCCTTCGCCTTCGCTCAGTCCGGCATTCAAGTCCGCCGGTCAAAAAAGTGTATTGGTGGGCGAGACAGGACTTGAACCTGCACCGGTTTTACCCGACAACGACCTCAACGTTGCGCGTATACCAATTCCGCCACTCGCCCAAACAGAGAAATTATACCAAACAAAGCGCTATTTAATCACTATTTCTTCGGCTTGGATAACACTTGACTCTGCGTAACCCCAAGTTATGCTACCTTTTATCTCTACGTGCATGCCGTCAAACACGTCCATTCCCTCTATTTCCTGCGCAGGAAGGTTGACCTGTAGCTTGTCTACGTTCATAGGCATGCCACGTGCGTTTTCTTCAAGGAGGTAGGGTTCATCAAAATATAACCAGTACCAATAATCGCCTAATTCCAGCTCAGCAGGTATCTCGTCTTTTGTGAGAGTGCCGACAAAAGTTTCTAAGGCAACCGGATCTTCCGCGGGAATAATATCTTCTGTAGCCTCCAAATTACTTTCGGGAAGAATACTCTCGATGTCTTTTATCTTGTTCTCAAGATTCCTGAGATAGAAGAAATTGTAAAAAGAAATAAACAAAGCAACAAAAGCCAAGACCGTGACTAAAGCAATTTTTATATTTTTCATCTTGTTTTTTAAATCAATTACTGGTGCCAGAGGTGGGACTCGAACCCACACACCTTGCGATACAGCCTTCTGAAGACTGCGCGTCTGCCAATTTCGCCACTCTGGCTCTTAATAATCAGATTATATAGTATTTGCTCCTTTATCAACAGAAAAAGAAAAGACCCAAAGCTTTTTAAAAATACGCTTTGGGCCTAACAGTGGACTCTACTGTTTATGTTCTTTTCTCGAGTGACGGCGTCTGCGGCGACGTTCATTCGGAGCGTTCGGACACTTGCTCGTAACGTTGAAGCTCCCGTTTATGAAATTAGTATTTACCTGCCAATCACGGTTACTGCTTCTGCCAGATATCTGCTCCGTATTTGTTCCCTTACAAAATATCATCTCGCTCCCCTTTCTTAATAAAAGATATTTTTAGCAGACCCACTTATGAGGGCATATTAATACTCAGAACGTTCTAAATCAATAATTTAATGGGACAGTTTAAGTTAAATCGTTTCTTACCATTTTTTTATGATAATCCCGGCTTAATGTGGTATTATCGGGAAAAATCAGAATAAGGAGGAGAAAATGCGTGTTACAAGAACGTTAGAAAAGCAAGATGCTCTGCTTATTGCCGTTGGTTTGAATGAAAAGTTTCCACGGCTTCATATAGTTCGTGAAAACTGGCCGGTTGTCATTCTGGAAAATTGGGGTAATGTGGAGTACGAAAAATACCGTGTTTGCTACCTCGAAATCTCTTTTAAGGTAACCGATGTAGGACCCCACACTCTGTGCTCAACGATTAAAGGTCATGTTGAAATCGGTCAGGAAGACTTCACATTCGAGGGGTTTAATCCGTCTGTTTTTTCGAAAGAACCGGATATTCAAAAACTCCTCAGACATCTGGGTTTACTGGCAAAAGACGTACTGGCCCGTAAACAAGAGTGCCTCCTGAAGGAGTTAGATGCAGTTAATAAAGATCTTGCTTTGTTCTCTGGGGTTATTTAGACTCGCCGGCTCACATTTTTGCTGAACGCAGACTTGTGAGCCTTTTTTTATGAAAACTAGACTTTAGCAACAATATCTTTTGCCCAATGTTCTGCAATTTCAGTATTTTTTACAACCCGGAAAGCGAACATCTTTCATGGTGAGGACGGAGGGATTCGAACCCTCGACAAACCGGTTAAGAGCCGGTTGCTCTACCACTGAGCTACGTCCCCAAGCCCGACAATTATACTACACAGTGTTGTTAGAAAAAGCGGTTTCTACCCATTTTCCTAAGAAGAAAGTAATAATAACTACCGCAAATCCGACCAGCAGATGCTCGGCCACAACCTCAAGCCTGTTTTGACCCGTCCTCTTCGCAATCCTTAAACTCAACAATATCAACACGAGAGAGGCATATATAATACTGACTACTACAGCGTGTGCTACAGGTAAGGAAACGAAGGGAATTACGAAAGACAAACCTACTATCAGTTTTGTTAAAAATGTGGAAATTGTTATGTTCCTGACATCTGCGTCCAGTGGATTCTCTTTTGATTCCTCCGAAATATGCTCACCCAAAGCGTCCGATAGAGCGTCTGCAACACTGACGGTAAATATTCCCCCTATGATGGCCAGCCTATCAGAAGATGAAGAATAAAGCCCCACTATCATACCGAGCGTAGTTATAACTCCCGATGTGGAACCAAACCCAAAACCCGCTATTAACGAATCGGCTATTTTTAGCTTCATAGCCTAAATTATATTTTATGGGGCGGTTAAAGCAAGGAAAAGAAAACGGACATCGGATTTTAATGTTTTCCGGATGCCCGTCTATAAAGAATTTAGATATGCACTTTCCCGTTCTCGTCCAAGTCAATTTTGCCTGTACCGATCATGTTATCCAACGTAGCTTCTATATAACTATCCAGCTCACTGATATTCATCTGATCGGCGACTTCCCGTACAAGAGTTTGCTTGTCTTTCGGGCCCTCTTCTTTCAGCAAAGTTCTAATAACTTGTTCTACAAAAATCATGCTCCCGGGCATTTTGCTTCTCCTTTTCTAGTAGTCGGGATTGTATATGAAAGGACAGGCAGTTTCAAATTAAGTAGGATGTAATATCCCTGTCGAAATTTCTTGGCGCCCCCAGAGGGATTCGGTCACCGGTTCGTGTCTGCTGACACGCCCGTCGACCCCGCCTCGCTCACCTTCGTTCGCTCCGGCATTCGAATCCTAGAAAACTCTATCAAATTACGTCGGGACTTAGCCCGCCGCAATTCGATGGCGCCCCCAGAGGGATTCGAACCCCCGACCCCTCGTTCCGAAGACGAGTGCTCTGATCCGCTGAGCTATGGAGGCACGGCGGGAACCCTTAGATTACTTGTAAATTATACCACCGCAATCTGTTAAAATAGGCGTATGAATAAGTTGAACAAATTATTACTGCCACTCTATATTCTTTTTCTAATATTTTCCTATTTTTACGTTAAGTCAGTTATAAAGGGCATTCCTGTTTCAGTTGAAGACAAAATAGATGAAAAGTCAGTTGAAGTAAAGAGAGTAGATGTTACGCTTACTGTTAAAACTCCTACTTTCACAAAAACATATAAACAAGAGTCTAAGACTAACAAAACCGTATCCGATTTATTGCTGCAGGTCAGAGAAAACAACACTGATTTTACGTTTGACCGTACAGCATATTCTTACGGTAGCCAACTCGATCACGTTAACAACATCAAAGCTACCGATACAATGAGCTGGAAAATTTTTGACGGGGACAACGACATTACATCTAAAATGGACAGCATCGAGCTTGTAGACGGAAAAAGTTATTTATTAGTCTACGAGAAGATTTCTCAGTAGCTTATTCAAACCTAAGAGCTTCGATGGGATCCTTTTTGCTCGCACTTAATGCGGGATAGGTTCCGAACACAACACCTACTATAATTGAGAAGCTCATTGCGAGAGCAATAGCCCACCACGGTATGGTAGCTCGTAAAAAACTTTTAACCGCTAGCGTTGACAGATAGCCTAAGAATAAGCCTACCATGCCTCCACCCACACTTATGACAATGGCTTCAGTTAAAAACTGTCTTCCGATATTTTTCGAAGTTGCCCCCAAAGCTTTTCTCAAACCGATTTCCTGTGTGCGTTCTGTAACCGAAACTAACATTATATTCATGATACCTATGCCTCCCACCAATAAAGATATTCCGGCAACTGCCGCAAGTGCGGAAGCTAGCACACCTAATATCTGGTCTATAGAGGACAAAATGTCCTTTTGAGTTACAACAGAAAAATCGTCCGCTTTTATATCTTTCAACAACGCCAGCTTTATCTCGTGCATTAACTCATCAATATCCTGATTTTCCTTAATTTTCACGGCGATACTGGATAAAACATCCACATTAAAGGCTTGCTTCAAAGTAGTATCAGGCATGAATATCCTGTCGTCAAAAGTTCCTCCTTTTGGTTTTGCTACACCTAATATTTCGAAAGAAACGTTTTCTATTTTAATTTCTTCTCCCACGGGGTTACGTTCCCCGAACAATTCTTCTTTGACGTCCGCGCTTATAAAAACAACGTTAGCTTTTTTCGAATCATCAAATTTTGTGTAGTAGGATCCGTATTCGGTTTCTAAACCATATACTGAGTATGACTGGTAGTTACCACCTACAACTGTGGAAGCATATGTTTTCGTTTTGTATTCGGCAGTTTTGGCTATCCTTATTGAAGGTGTGACCGCACTAACCTTATCTCCCAGATACAAATTTATGGTGTCAACATTTTTAAGACTGAGTTTATTCCCCATAAAAGATCGGGATGGGTCCTGACCTTCACCAACTTTGGGCGTGACCAGAATCAAATTTGACCCCAACGCACTAAATTGATCGGTAATATAGTTCTGAAAACCCTGAACTACAGCAACCAAAGCAACTACAGAAAAAACCCCTATAATAACGCCCAACATGGTAAGAAAAGTCCTTACTTTATTTAGAGCCAGGGCTGAAAACGCGCTTTTAATTGTTTCAGGAATGTAAATCATTCGACAATAGAACCATCTTTTAAGACTATTCGTCTTTGAGCTATTTGTGCCAAATCATTGTCGTGTGTAACCAGGATAATAGTCTTTCCACGGGAATTTAATCTTAAAAAGTTATTTACGATCTCATCGCCTGTTTTTGAATCTAGGTTTCCGGTAGGTTCGTCCGCCAAAATAATACTTGGATCGTTAATCATTGCTCTTGCAATGGCCACTCTTTGTTTTTGTCCGCCCGATAATTCATTTGATTTATTTTTCAATCGGTCCTGCAGTCCTACTAATTCGATCATTTCTTTAGCTTTTCTGACCCACTCGGTGCTAGGAACGTCACTGTATTTAAGGGGAAGTATTACATTATCTAAAACGGTTGTTCTTTGGAGCAGGTTGAATGTTTGAAAAACGAAACCTATCTCGCTATTACGTACTGCGGCTAGTTGCTTTTCCGACATTCCCTTAGTGTTTACCCCGTTTAGAATTATTTCACCTTCCGTGGGCGTGTCCAACAAACCTAAAATATGCATCAATGTAGATTTACCGGACCCCGATTTTCCTACAATAGCAACAAATTCTCCTTTATTAATTCCGATATTGACCCCTTTCAGAGCCTCTATTTTAGAAGTTCCCATATCGTATATTTTTGATACGTTTTGAGCCTGTAATACGGGAGTCATTTTAGTTAATTACTTTGGCAAAATATCCTTCGGTCAGTTTTTGGTTTTCTTGCGCGGGAACCACAACTTCATTAATTTCAGTTTTAATTTCGGTGTATATGTCGCCCTCTATCCCAAGTTCTACAGGAAGTTTTTTGAGCTTGCCGTTTTCCACTACCCATACAAAAGGATTATCAGACACATCATAAAATATTTCGTCTATTGTAAGGGCGCGGACCTCATTTTCAGTAGTTAAAACATCGATATAAGCATCGCCTAACATCCCTATTGCCAGGGCGTGATCTGCATCCCCCGACAGTGGAATCTCAATTTCAAAAACCCCGGTAACAGGGTTTGCCGTCAAAGGCACCTGGGTGACTGTAGTTTTAAACTCAAAAGTATCGTACGAATCGAGCATGATTTTTGCGTATTGTCCAATTTTGATGAGCCCATAATCTTCCTGATCTATTGTTATCTCAAAAATAAACTTATCCATATTTGCCAAAGTCATGACCGTTTCCCCTATCACAACTGTTTCTCCAACCTTTTTGTTAACATCTATGATAGTTCCGGCAAACGGTGCGTAAATATAGGAGTTACTAAGAATTGATAGCTGGGCTTTGTAAGATGCCTCTGCTTGGCTTATAAGTTCGTCAAGCTGCCTGAGTTTTATATCATACGCATCTTCTCCACCCAGAGCACTTACGTTGGCATCTTTTTCCTGCACAAAAAGGTCTTTATTTCTTAAAGCTACATCCCGGGCGTCCTTGTAAGATTGAGTAGTTTGAAATTGCGTAGTTCCATCCAAATATGCAAGGAACTGTCCTTTTTTAACTTTATCTCCTTTTTCTACTAAGATGTCGGAAATTTTACCGGCCGACATAAATGTTAAATCGGCTTGTTCGTCGGATTTAACCTGCCCGCTTGCTGAGACGGTCCTTGAGACTACTATGTTTTCTACAGAGACTTTTCTTACAAGCGCAGTTAGTTGTTTTGGTCTTAACAAAAAAAACCAAACAGCTAAAGCTATTGGCAGACCGATTAACAGAAGTTTAATTACTTTTTTAGACACTAGTTTTTTCACAACTGTGATATTATAGTACCATGTTAGGATTTTTGAAATCGCACCACCCGCTTAGACATGCAAGAAGTTTTAAATATGCGTTCCAAGGCATACTGCGGGCTCTCATAGAAGAACCGAATTTCAGGGTACAGGTAGTTATTGTTCTTATTTCGGTTTTGCTGGGATTCCACTTCAACATTACGAATACAGAGTGGGGGTTGCTTATACTCTCGATGGGGTTGCTTTTAATGGCAGAGGTTTTAAATACTGTCGTTGAGGATACCATTGATTTTTTTATCAAAGATTTCGATGAGGGTATAAAAGTGATAAAAGATTTGTCGGCGGGTTTTGTTCTTATAACTGCCATTACCGCTCTTGTAATACTTGTCCTGATCTTCTGGCCTTATTTTACGATTCTCTTACCTGCTTAGATATATCAAAACCGCAAGATAAATACCACCGAAAATGTAGCCTGCTACAACGTCCTGAACTGTATGAGCCCCGACCAATATACGGGAAATACCGACAAAAAGTATATTGTATATGCTTACTCCCCGTATAAGGTAAGCGACAAAACCATCTCCGAAGATATCTTTTTTAAAGGACAAAAATAATAATAAACCCCAAAAACATACATAGAATATAACGTGACTGCTTGGGAACCTGTACATATCTCCAAGTTTTGCAGGATCTCCGACGTATGTGTCTAACCTTGGAATTTTAAATATATTTTTAAGTAACACGGAGTATAGGAGACTAAGCACGGCGAGTACAAGTAATCCTGCCTCTTTTATATATCCGGATGCAGCAAAATAAACTAAAAAAGACAACGACACCACCACTACAACCGGAATATTGTTTCCAAAAAAACTTGCCGACTCAATAAAAATTCTTAAAAAACCGGGCATGTTTATTTAATAACCCTTGTCGTTAATTTCTTTTAGCGTACCGGGCTCCATAATATACATTCTTACATAATCCTGATTGGCTTTCGTTAGCGTGAATATGGGGTCGTATTTTTCCATCCAGTACTGTGATTTTTCGCTAGAGGCAGTCTCTGTAAATGTTTGGGGATTTCTTATGTGTATATAAAAACCCGCTTTATTTGTATCCTTTTCCAGAGGTACGAAGTAACGGACAATCGATTTTCTCTCATTTGTAGAGTAAGCGGATATTTCAGGATATTGTTTAACAAAAGCTGAGATGCCTTCCCAATCCCTGTAATACGGAAATCCAAAAAGGCTTAAATGATAAATCGGGGTAGGTTCGGGAAAAGTCCAAACTAAGAACTTTTCTTCTTCCCACGGATACTCTTTCGTGTTATCAACAAAAACGGCGTAACTCTGTGCAAATATAAAAGTGAATATTAGAAATAAAATAACCTGGTACGCCCACGCAAGAACAGTTCCCGGAAATTTTTCACTAAGAAAATCTAAAAAACCGTCTAAACCGATTGAGATTATTATTATTACCGGCAATATGTATACATATATATGTGTTCCCGGAATGTATACAAACCACTCCATAAAAACAAAAGGTATAAAGAACCAGGCAAATAATGCTATGTAAGACGCCGCACTTTTAAATTTGATCTTTTTAGGTAACTTCAGACCGTATGCTTTGTAGTAAAGGAAAACGAACCCCAAAAGTGATGCGAGTATATAGAAATGAACCACGTAGATAGGTTGGTAAACAGAGAATAAGTATTTTGAACTGGATATTTTTGAAGACACCTCACCGGATATTCTTCCTGACCAATACGATAGCGTGGACTCGGAGATTGAAAACACGAACGGAATATAAAAAGCAAGAATAAGCGCGCCCGATACAGCCAAAGATATTATTAAAGTTTTTAGGGCTGCCGGATTAGTTTTAGAGTTTCTTTTAAACCAGACAGAAATTAAATACATTACAAAAGGCAGGATAAACACAGCATCATAGTGAGATAAAATTCCGAAAGCCCAAAAAACAAATGCCCAGATCACACCTTTGGTTTTGTAATCCGGCCTTTTAACCGCGAGTGTCAGCATATACAAAGTGAGTATCATAAAAAGTATTACAAACGACTGGTATTGAACTATGCGTGAAAATGCCACAAAAAATCCATTGCTTCCTAAAAGAAGTGCTGAAATCCATGCCGCTTTTTTCCCGAAATGCATTTGAACAAGTTTATATAAGAAAAAAACAGAGAGTATCCCCGCCAATGCAAACGGCATTCTCATTAATAGTTGGTTTGTATAGTCCGGGTTAATAAATTTTAGAAAGTAAGTGATAATGAATTGTACGGGTCCCTTACGTTGATCCAAGAGGTAACTGAAAAAATTCTCTCCGGTTCCGGGTAGGTAAAGAGCTTTTATCTCATCCCCCTGATAATCTGAGTAACCAAGGTTAAAAAGCCTTAATATTACGGCAGGAACCATCAAGCCAAAGAGAGCCAGATTAATCTTTTCAATTAGTTTTTTCATGATCCCTTACACCATATATTACCAGTTCGTTCATTGCTCTGGTAGTAACAACGAAAGCTTTTCTCGCTTCGTCAAAGCTCTCGATTTTTTCGGGATTTAGTCCGAGAACGTAAACTTTTGAAAACTCGAGTCCTTTTGAATTTATGCTGTTCATAACATACACACCTTTAGGGATATAATTGACGCGGGTTCCGGAATCTAAAATCACCAGCTGTGCGGGGTTCTTTATTAATTTTTTCATTTCTCTAGATACCTGGTCAAGTAATGTATCGTCGTGGCAGATAACCCCGATACTTTTGTCTAAATCCTTTGCTTCCTTTTTTATCGCTGACAAAAACTCGTTCATCACTTGCGCATTGTTTTCAACCAACCTTATTAACGGCTCGGCGCCCATTCTATTTATAGACTCCGGCATGAAATTATTTGTAAACGGGTTCAGAATTTTTCTGGCTAGATCGATTATGGGTTTGGTGCTTCTATAGTTTGTGGATAGTTCAAACCTCACAGATGATTTTGCTTCTTTGATAATTTCAAAAAGGTCTTCCCACCTTTCTATTCCTGATGGGTCTAATGACTGATTAAGATCTCCGAATATTCCAAATCTTCCCCGTAGTACAACTTTGGACATTATCGCGTACTCAAGCGGAGAAAAATCCTGCCCCTCATCTACGACACAATACTCGTACGTTGGGTGTTTATGAATGCCCATAAGGGAAAGGTAGATATATACATATAAGATGGTTTCCGCGTAAGTAAGGCTTTTCTTGGTATCTACTCCGAAACTTTTAGCGACCTCCTGGACAGAGTTGGTTTTTATATCGTTTTTCATATCGGACAGCTTGTTAACTAATTTTCTTAAACTCTTTAGATTTTCCCGGCACAAATAAGCCTTAATCGAATCATTAGGTAACTCTTTAAGCTCGTCCTTCTGGTTTGAAATTTCTTCTTCAAGCTCTGTAAGTATTTCATTGATATTTTCGAAAGGCGACATGTTTGTTGAATACCTGTACCCACCGAACGGTTCAAATTCGGTTACTTTAAAAAGATCACTTAGTTTTTTTTCATAAGTAGCGTGAATTTTTTCCAAAGAAATATAAAGATTATTTAGATCCTCAAGTTTAAATCCTTTTAGATCGCCCAGGTTATCCAGGTCGGTTTTAATCTGTATTTGTTCCCGAAATATTAGATTAACAACCATCTCTCTAACTGTTTTGTAATTTATGTCAAAAATTCCTAACCTCGGGAAAAGAGTAGAGAGATACCCCACCAGTATTTGATTTTTTGCAACAACTATAGATTTTTCTGAGTGAATTAAGTTGGGATAATTAAAAAATATATGAGCTAATTTATGAATGGCTACGGTACTTTTTCCGCTACCCACACATCCCTGAACAATACAAATTTGCCTGGGATCAGACTCTATTATATCCATCTGAGATTGTTGGATTGTTTCTATAATATCTTCCAAAACGCCGCCGGTTTTCTTTCCTATTTTATCGATAATTATTTCATTTTCGTCCAATTGTATGTCGTTGTTGTAGTACTTGATCAATTCGCCGTCGGCTATTTCGTAGGTTCTTTTTAACAACAGGTCTTTTTTCTCCACTCCGCCCGGCGTGTCGTAGTAAATGTCTTTCTGAGGGTACCGATACCTGTAGTAAACGGATGCGATCTTTGCGCGCCAATCAGTTACCGATGAGGGCGACTCGGGAAGTCCGAACTTTCCGATGTAAACTTTTTCAGCCTTCCCACCTCCTTTAAGATCTATTCGGGCAAAATACGGCTGGGATAAAAGATATTTTAACTCCTCCATCCGCTTAAACTTACCCTTCAAATTTAGTGCGGCATTCTTTTCGTGAAGTTGTTCCAGGTACATCAAAAAATCGGGACCAAATTCCCCTTCTTGTTTAAGCTCTTTAAGTCTGTCGAGATTTGTTACACCTACTTTTCTTAATATTTGTTCCAAATTCGACAACGCCTTTTTCACAGAATCTTTTATCTTTTCTACGTGATTTTTTTCTGCAATAAAAACTTTGTCCACCTCAGTAATCCTTTTTCGCTATCAACACAACATACTCGCCCTTTATCTTTTTTTGTAAATAGTAATTGGAAAGTTCCATCAAACTGCCCCTTACAACTTCTTCGTGTAATTTTGTGATGTCATTACACACACAAGCCTGCCTATGTCCTAAAACTTCGTGGGCAATTTTCATAGACTTTGATAGTCTAAATGGAGACTCATAAAATATCAAGGTTGCATCAATATCTGCGTATTTCTTGAAAAAATTTTCTTTTTGGGTCTCAGTTTTAGGCAAGAAACCTACAAACAAAAATTTGTCAGTAGGGAGACCGGAGATTGATAATGCCGCAGTGACCGCAGAGGGACCCGGGATGGATTCTATTTCTATGTTTTCAGTAATAATATCTCTCACGAGTTTAAATCCGGGATCCGATATTAAAGGGGTACCGCTATCTGAGACTAACGCTAACGACTTGCCCTCTCTCAAAGAGTTTTTTATTTGTTCTATTACTCTGGCGTGGTTCTGATCTCTATAGGAAATTTGAGGCTTTGAAAATCCGTACATTTTTAAAATCTTATCCGTTTCCCTTGTATCTTCTGATAAAATCATGTCTACAGCCTTAAGAACCTCTACGGCTCTGTAGGTAATATCGGCCATATTTCCAATCGGAGTGGATACAATATATAATTTCGGCTTAGGTATAAACATAAGCATTGATCATTTTAACACTATATGGGTCTAAAGACTAAACACGGTACAATAGAATATCCCGCATTTTTCCCCGACGCTACTCACGCTTATATTAAAGGGGTTTCTTCTTCTGACATATTATCCTCGGGAACCACAGGTCTGGTTGTAAACACTTACCACGCAATTGTAGACAAGACGGTGGAAATTATTGAAGAGTGTGGAGGCCTTCATAAATTCATGGGTTTAAACTTACCTATAATAACCGACTCGGGCGGATTCCAGGCAATGTCTTTAGTTAGAAGAAACCCAGGAAACGGTAAAATTACAAGAGAAGGTATTAAATTTAAAATAGACGGTTCGAGAAAAAAAATCACACTCACACCGGAAAATTGTATTCAAACTCAAGCTAAACTTGGAGCTGATATTATGATGTGCTTGGATGACTGCACGGACCCCGGCGAATCCCGAAAAGAACAGGAACTTTCTGTTATGCGGACAATAGAGTGGGCTAAAAGATGTAAAGACGAATTTAACAATATAAAGAAAGGGAAACCTCTATTGTTCGCAATAATACAGGGAGGGGACAGCAAAGAACTGCGCAAAAAATGTGCCGAAGAACTCATAAAAATAGGCTTCGATGGCTACGCTTACGGCGGCTGGCCGGTTGATGGAAACGGACAGTTTTTGGACGAAATTACGTCTTATACGGCTGATTTAATGCCTGAAGGGATGCCAAAATACGCTATGGGGGTGGGCAAACCGGAAGACATAAAAAAATGCGTCGAAATGGGGTACAACATGTTCGATTGTGTACTTCCAACCCGCGACGCAAGGCATAAAAGACTTTATGTTCTTGATGACAAAGCTGAAAAAGGTTACGGATTCGTTTATATGAGAGCTCAAAAACACAAAACAGATATGAGTGCGGTGTCTGATTCCTGCACTTGCGAAGTCTGTACAAAGCATAGCCGTGCTTATCTTTACCATTTGTTTAAACAGGGCGACTCTAATGCCGGGCGTCTTGCTACAATTCATAACCTAACTTTTTACTCAAAACTAGTGAGTAAGTTGCATCCATTGACACTCCTGAGATAATAAAAAAGGAGGGAAGTTTCCTAAATAAATGAGTAATAAAGATATCGTCGAAAAAGCCGGGTCCGTTGCCCTAAAAATACACGAGAATCATCAACGCCTTTCCGGTGAGGGATACTATTGGCACTTGCACAGGGTGGTTGAACTATTGGAAGAAAACAACGTCAATGACCCTGAGATTTTGGCGGGGGCTTATCTTCATCACGTCCTCGATAGTAAAAAATATACAAAAGAAAATCTTAAAAAAGATTTTGGTGTAGAAATTGCCGAAATAGTGACTGAGTACCACCGTATTTCCGGTAACGAGATAAGTTCGATAGATCCTAAAAATTATAATGAAAGCATAATTGTCCAGACTTATCTAAACCTGATTAAAAATCCGAAAACTTTGATAATTAGACTTGCCGATAAGGTTGACAATATAAGATCCGCCTTTGTTCTTCCTAAAGAAAACTCCCGGCGTGTGGCTGAAAAAGCCATGTACCTTTATTCTCCGATCTGCCAACTTTTAGGCATCCACAGGTTTGTTGTGGAGTTGGAAAACGAAGCTTTTAAAATATTAAATCCCGGAGAATACTACTCTATTGAAGCCTATCTGAAAAAGAAAATGTCTGAGATGGAGGTGGTTCTAAAAGATACAGCCCAATTTGTTAAAGAAATTCTTGAAGAAAAAGAAATACAAGCAAAGGTGGATTATAGAATAAAACATACTTACAGTATTTATAAAAAGATGCAAAGATACCGCCAATCCAAAAATTACAAGAGTTTAAATCAAATATACGACCTCGCGGCAATGCGGGTGCTGGTTGACTCTGTAGAACAGTGCTATTTAACAGAAGATATATTAAAACAAGCGTGGGGTGTTGTTAGCGGCGAACGGGATGACTACATTCTGCACCCAAAACCCAGCGGGTATAAAAGCATACATAATACTTTTGTAATTAGCCCTACTATGAATTTGGAGATACAAATTAAGACAAAAGAGATGCACGAAGAGAACGAGTTCGGTCTGGCAAGTCACACGTTTTATAAGACGGGGGCGCAGCTAAAGAAAAGTTTTCAGGAATCCCCTGATTGGATCACTGATATAAGTTTTATTAAAAACAAAGGGGATCTTAGAATCGATTTGTTTAAAAAATACGTGTATGTATTCACTCCTAAAGGTGATATTAAACAATTACCCCGTAGTGCTACCCCGATAGATTTTGCGTACAGTATCCATAAAGATTTGGGCAACGCATGTGTCGGAGTTGCTGTAAACGATGATTTTCAGAAGCTTAGTTACGAGTTAAAAGATGGAGATAGAGTTGAAATAAAGATCCTGAAACACAAAAAACTTCCCAGTCCTGACTGGCTGGATTTCGTTAAGACGCGTAAAGCCAGGGATGAAATCAAAAAAGCCTTAAGAAAGGATTCTGATAAAAAAGAGCTAAATTGACCCTAAGTTAGGGTTATTTGAGCCTCTGTACTTCCTTATGAAGAGTGTGTTTCCTAAGTTTGCGGTTATACTTCATCAACTCGACCTTATCCGTTGTATTGATACGGTTTTTCTGAGTTACGTATGATCTCATACCTGTTTCGGTGCACTCAAGACCTATTATTAATCTGTTGCCTTTTTTCTTTGCCATAGGGTGAAATATATTATAAAATCAACTAAATTACAACCTTTATTTTTCAAAAAATATGGAAACAAAATACGACCACAAACAAATAGAGAATAAATGGAAAGAGCATTGGTACCGTGACAATATTTATGAAGCAGTAGATTTCTCCGAAAAACCTAAGAAATACATCCTCGCCGAGCTTCCCTACCCCTCCGGGCCTTATTTACACGCCGGCCACATGATGAGATACACCGTGCCCGATGTTTACTCCAGGTACCTAAGAATGAACGGCTATAACGTGATGTACCCGATGGGCTGGGACGCTTTCGGTCTTCCTACCGAAGGATATGCCTTAAAGATGGGTAAAACGCCACAGGAAGTTACTGAAGATCTCGCAAAAGGGTATAAACAATCAGCGCAGGATTTTGGCTACGGAATCGACTGGAACCGCGAAATCACGACGTCCGACCCCAAATACTACAAATGGACGCAGTGGCTTTTCCTGAAATTTTTTGAGAATGGACTAGCTGTTCAGGAGAAAATGCCGGTATGGTGGTGTAAAGAGTTGGGCGTCCTTGCCGAAGAAGAAGTTTTGACAGGTAAAAACGGTGAAAAAATAAGCGAACGCGGAAGTTACGCGGTTGAAAGAAAAATGTTTAAGCAGTGGGTGTTAAAAATACCTGAATATGCTGAGAAATTAATAGATGGTTTAAAAGAAACGGACTTTCCGGACTATATAAAAACCGCACAAATTAATTGGATCGGTAAATCAATAGGGGCTGAGGTCGATTTTAAATCGGAAGATAACCCGATAAGGGTTTTTACAACAAGAATTGACACCATATACGGTGCTTCTGCAGTAATTATTTCTCCTGAATATGCAGATTTGTACAATTTCGTATCTGAAGAACACCGCGGAGAAGTTGAAACATATGTTAAAGCTGCAAAACAAAAAAGCGAAATGGAGAGAACAACAATACAAAAAGATAAGTCCGGTGTGTTCGCGGGAACCTATGTTCTAAATCCTTTTAGTGGCGAAAAATGTCCTGTGTGGGTTGCCGATTTTGTGTTAACAACCTACGGAACAGGAGCAATAATGTGTGTTCCGGGTCACGACCAAAGAGACCACGAATTTTCCGTAAAATACGGACTTGAAATAAGACAAGTAGTAAAACCCATAGACGGAGAAAATACGGACGTATTAAAAGAACCGTTTACGGGATACGGCATATCTATAAACTCCGGAGATTACTCCGGTAAAACATCAGAACAAGTAATAAAGGAAATGACCGATAAGGCCGAAAAGGAGGGGTTCGGCAAATTTAAAATAAATTACAAGCTAAGAGATTGGGTATTTTCCAGACAAAGATACTGGGGAGAACCCATACCGGTTGTGTACAGACAAGACGGAACTTTGGAGGCTGTTGTGGATACAAAAAACGTACAAGAAGTACAAGAAAAGCTTCCGGTAGAGCTTCCTTACACAAAAGATTACGCGCCTTCCGAAAACGGACGTGCTCCCTTAGAGAGACTGGTTGATTGGGTGCAAACAACCGATAAGAACGGGAACCCCGCAAAAAGAGAAACAGAAACAATGCCCACATGGGCCGGTTCAAGCTGGTATTACCTAAGGTATTGCGATCCCAAGAACGAAAATGCTTTTGCAGATCCGGAGATATTAAAATACTGGCTTCCGGTCGATAAATACTTCGGAGACGGAGGTCATACAACCGCGCATCTCTTATACTCGAGATTTTGGCACAAGTTTTTTTACGATCTCGGCTTGGTTCCCACATCCGAACCGTATAAATGGAGAATGACCGGCGGACTACTGCTGGGAGCTGACGGTCAGAAAATGTCTAAATCACGCGGTAACGTGATAGATCCCAAGGAACTGGTCGATTATTTTGGGGCCGACGCGTGCAGACTTTATCTGTGTTTTATAGGCCCTTATGATGAAACATACCCCTGGGATGACCACGGGGTCAAAGCAACAAAAAGATTTATCGATAATCTGTTTTTGCTGAAAGAAAAGGTAAGTAGTGAGGTGAGTGCAGGATTAGAATTGGAAAAAGACTACAACCTGATGGTTAAAAAAGTTACGGAAATGTGTGAGGACCTAAAAATGAATACCTGCGTTAGTGAGTTTATGATATTCGCAAATGCGGCAAAGAAAGCTTCTTCGATAAACATAGAACAGTGGAAAGGGTATATAAAATTACTGGCCCCCTTCATTCCTTTTGTCGCCGAAGAACTTTGGCACGAGATAAATAACCTGACCGGTTGGGACAAAAAGAACAGTGTGCATTTGCAGGAATGGCCTAAATTCGATGCCTCAAAACTAACTGAAAATACCCTCACTATCCCGGTGCAGATAAATGGTAAAGTGCGCGCTGAGATTGAATTAGATAGGGGGGCAGACGAACAGTCCGTCGAAAACCTGGTTAGAAATAACTCAGATGTTATAAAGTCATTGGACGGACGACAAATTAAGAAATTAATTTATGTGAAAGATAAGATTGTAAGCCTGGTCGTGTAAAAAAGAAACGCCCCTTTTCAGGAAGCGTTCCATTATTTTTTCAATTAGCGATTATCTCAATTCAAACACTACGGTTACGTTTTTATAGGTTGTTGTAGAACCCGGTTCAACCGGTATCCCTCCCCCACCTCCGGCGCCCATTCCCATATCATATTTGACACCACCGTACATATATTGGGCAGAGCCCTCGTTTATCATGACTACTTTTCCAAGCTTTTTTCCCACTCCCGCAGCTATAGCCGAGGCCTTGCTTCTGGCATCCTCTATAGCTTCACTAAGAAGTGCTTCTTCGTCTATAGTTTTATCGTCAATTGTCAGGTTCGGCCCCCACATAGAAGCTTTTTCTACAGTTGCCAAAAGAGCGGTTAAATCATCCGATTTTGTTAAATCACGCAGCTTTGTGTTTATTGTGTAAGAAGCGAACCAATCGCCCAATTCATAAGTTGTTACACCCCCGCGGTACACAGAGTCCTGGCGTTGGTAAACGTTTAAACTTGTAGTTTCAACGTCGGCTTCGGGTATACCAAAATCCTTTATTATCTGAACAACGCTTTTGGCTCTTTCGCTAAGAGCTTCGACTGCTTTGGCCTTATCAGGATCCGATACTTCTATTGTGAGTGAGTACGAGGCAATTTGATTTTTTACAACAGAGGTAGAAGACCCGGATACCGAGATGGTCTGGGGTGTAGAAACTTTAACTAAATACCAAACACCCATTCCTACCAAGGCAGCAAATACGATCGATACGAAAATATTAACCAAAAGGGATATATTTATGAGTTTTTTAATATCGGGCATACCCGAATATTATCATTTTTGTATTTGTAAGAAAACTAGCGACTATAAGTAACCCCCATAATTCTGGGGTATAATGGACTATATGGGTTTTGTCAAAAACACCGAAGATATAAATAAAATGAGGATAGGCGGAAAAATCCTTGCCGATATATTGTCGGAACTCAGAAAAATGCTTACACCGGGCAGAAAATGCCTTGATCTGGAAAAGGAGTTTATAAGAATGTGCCAAAAAAATAACGTGACTCCCACCTGCAAAGGTTATGCTCCGTACGGGATGCCGCCATTCCCTACCGGTCTTTGCTTAAGTATAAATAATCAATCAGTACACTGTTTTCCAAGAAAAAAAGTAATTTTAAAAGACGGGGATGTAGTGACTGTTGACACGGTAATAAATTATAAAGGACTGAACGTCGACGCCGCGTTCTCAACCATTGTCGGGAAAGAAAAAGACGGGCTAAAAAAGAAGTTGGTAGACACTGCAGAGAAAGTACTTTACGCATCCATCTCAGAAGTTGGTCCGGGCGTACGGATAGGCCGGATTAGCAACAAAATGCAAAAAATAGTAGAATCACAAGGCTTAAACGTACTCAAAGACTACGCGGGGCACGGCATAGGCAGGGAAATGCACGAATACCCGGAGATACCTTGCTACGGCAATGTAACCGACGGCGCGAAACTTCTTGAGGGCATGACCATATGCATAGAGGCTTTAGTTTGTACGGGCGGCGACAAAGTGATTAACGCTAGTGAGTGGGAAACACGTATGGAAGACGGCGGGTACTTCGCTCAGGCCGAACATACGATTTTAGTAACAAAAGATGGTTACGAAATATTAACTTTAAAAGATAAATGACACTAAAAGATTTATTTACCGGCCAAGTCGGTAAAAATAACATGGACCGAAAGGTATTCCAACTACTTACTACTTTGATAGTAATATTGGCGCTGTTCCTTGCTGCAGGTTTCCTGTTTCCGGAAACAGTTTCAGTAATACTAAACGTTGTCTGGATAATTCTTATGGCATCAGCCGCTATTTTTTTTACACTGGGAATTTTGGTCATCATAGGAATGAAGAATGAAGCCGGTAGGGTACTTGATCTTTTACTTGAAGGCGCGCTTACATTTATCGACTTCCTAGAATTCTTAAAGAATCTTTGGAAAAGATTTGTTGACCTTCTAAAAGAATTTTTGCTGTTCGCCTCACCTATCTTTGCTTACATAGCCGCATTTTTGGTATATGTTCTACTTTTATACATATACAAAACAGTAGGTAAAAGCCACGACGTTACTATAATGACCGTGATTATAACGGCAGCTGCTATCCTCGGCTTCGGATTACTTAGCAAACCACAGCCTAACACCATAATAGAACTTACCTGGAAAGGACAGTTTCAGAAAAAGTTTAAAGCAGGCTTTATTGATGGAATTGAGGTTGTTTTATTCGTCTTCTTTTTAACAATGGACAGTGTTAACCTTTTCTTTCTACCTGCAGACCTTAACATTCCGTTGAAAGCTGAATTTAGAGGTTACGATCTTATGGTAAGAAGTTTTGTTTACGACAAACACGTTACTACCACCATAGCCTTAATAGTAACAACTGTATCGCTGGAAGTATTGAGAAATATGATAAAAGTTTTTGCCAGTGCCAGAAGGTATTACTCAAACTTTTCTCACGAACTTGAAAACTTCGGAGGTACAAAAAGAAACACCATGGATATGCTGAAAGAAGCAATTAGAAAAAGTTTTAATGATGCAAAAAGTGACCTAATAAAATTCGTAACATTTAACACTGTTCTATTCGGAGTCTTCCTACTGTTTCCCAGACTTAAACTTCTAACTTTGGCAGTTGCGAGCGTTACCAATCTGGCGCTGGATCTCACCATCCGTTCAAGATTAACAGCAAAAAAAGGCAGTGATCTTATTTCGAGAATACTGCAAAAAGCATTTAGGCTTTGACGGGCGCCCTTTCCAAATGTATTATTTCTCTACGGGTAATATTTGGGTAATTAAATGCAACCTCTAGCGGACAAAATCAGACCTAAAAATTTAGAGGAAATGTCAGGCCACGAAAAGCTTTTAGGTGAGGGTGGCATAATATCAGAACTTCTAAAAAGCACCGTACAGACAGGCTTTTTTCCTTCTTTGATATTTTGGGGTCCTCCCGGCGTAGGTAAAACTACCCTAGCTAGAATTATCGCCACAGAAACAAACCGTAAATTCTACGAATTTAGCGCGGTGAATACTTCCGTTAAAACAATCGAAAAAGAGTTAGAAGATAACGGCAAAGCTGTCTCTCCGAACTTGTGGACCCAAAACTCTTCATCAAAGAAAAAATCCGGGGCTCCGGTAGTTTTTATAGACGAAATCCACAGATTTAATAAAGCTCAGCAGGACGCTTTGCTTCCGATGGTAGAACAAGGAAAAATAATTTTTATGGGGGCGACCACCGAAAATCCTTCATTCGAAGTTATTGCTCCTTTTCTTTCCAGATGCCGAGTAGTAATTATGGATCAACTCTCCGAAGAGGACCTGGATAAAATTGTGGACAGGGCGTTAGAAGATATTGGTAAAAAACTTGAGAAGGACGCTAGAAAGTTTTTAATTCAAAGCAGTAACGGAGACGCACGTACGTGTATTAATGTTTTAGAAATAGCTTTCCATTTACAAACGGGTAAAGAAATCACTTTTGATGACATTAAAAAAGCTTTGCAAAAAAGTCAGTTAACTTTCGATCTCCAAGGAGAAGAGTTTTACAACACAATTTCCGCGTTACATAAATCCATCAGAGGTTCCGATCCTGACGCAGCTCTTTATTGGCTGGCAAGAATGCTGGAAGCAGGACAAGATCCGATTTACATCGCCAGACGTTTAATAAGACTTGCTTCCGAAGATATCGGTCTCAAAGATCCACAAGCACTTGTTATTGCAGTGGCAGCATTTCAGGCTTGCGAAAGAATAGGTATGCCCGAATGTAATCTTGCCCTTGCCGAGGCTGTCGTCTACTTTGCGAAATCTCCTAAATCAAACGAACTTTATATTGCATATGGAAAGGCAGCTGACGATGCGGTAAAGTACGGAAACCTTCCGGTGCCTTTACATATAAGAAACGCACCCACGAAACTTATGAAAGATGTAGGTTACGGAAAAAATTATAACTACTACCACAGCCCCGAAGGTAAAAAACTTCCGGATATTGAATATTTTCCCGATAAACTTAAAGGAACAAAGTATCTCCGTTAGTCCTGTAGTGTAAATTCCTCCAGTTCTTTTATCCCGCCGAAAGCAATTCTGTCGTGAACGTGTTTTTTGGCTGACAACATTCTCGCAGGCGTTATCACAAACTCTCCCCATTTGTCAGTAAGCTCGTCGACGGCCGAGTAAAGTTTTTCTTTTCTTCCGATATCGTCGAAAAGATCTAACTGCGTAGTGTCGTTGTCAAAAATGTCGAACACCGATTCGGCAATAATAGTCACCACTTTACCTGCATAAGGTGAGTGACACATTATTCTATAAGCATCCTTAAAAATATCGCGCGGGTCAAAAAGGGTTTTACCGGTAATATGGCCGTGGTGCCAATGAGAGCCGTCGTGGTAGTTTATGGAAACGTGAACCCCTTTAGCCTTGTATCCCGCTTTTCTCAAACGTCTTGCCGTCTTTTCAACTAATTTATATAAGATGGGGGCAAGCTCCTCATTTTTCGATAAACGGTCGGGTATTGCGTAGGAATTTCCATAGCTTCTTCTACCCCACTCTACATCATCTATTTCCCAACCGCGCAAACGTAAGTACCAGTAGTAGCCGGTTATAGAACCGAACGCGCGCTCGAGCGTTGCGGAGGAAGCTTTGTAAAAATCCATGACGGTATAAATATTTTGGATGGCGAGGCGCGCGGCATTTCTTTGCTTAATTCCATGCAGCCCGGTAATTTCCAAAGAAGAATAAACGGATTCGAAATTATTTATATTTATTTCTTCGAGACCGTCGGGTTTTTTGAGACCTGCGGCCGTCTTTGCCAAAAAAATATTCGGACCGATTCCTATGGAAACAGTTATCCAGTCTCCGACATCTTTCTTAATTAGTTCTTTTATTTCGGTACCGACGTTTTTCATTCCTTTTTTAAAGGACGGACAGCCTTCTAGGTTTACAATAAATTCGTCGATAGATTTCGGAGTTACCACATCGGAAAATTTATTCAGAATGGCACGTAGTTTTAAGTGGACGTCGCGGTATTTTTGAGGATCCGGGGTTAAAACGGTGAGGTCGGTGGCCAAAAGCTTTCCTTCCTTTACGCGCATTCCGGTTTTCACCCCCAGCCTTTTAGCCTCATAAGAAGCTGCCAAAATACATCCTGAGGGCGTGTCGTAAGCCGCAACTGCTACAGGACGGCCTCTCAGCTGGGGGTTGGCCTGTTGTTCAATAGTCGCAAAGCAGGAATTTATGTCCACCAGCATTAATGTCGGAGGTTTTGGGTTAAAAGAAAGGTCAGTCAGTTTGTCCATCGGATATTTCCTCTACCTCCCAGGACAAATTATCTGTATTTAAAACCAATTTAAAGTAAACGGTTTCTGAAGCGGCCGAAAAGACGTGAAAAAGGGTTTTTCCGGCCCGGAAAGTGTGGTGATAGCCTAATTTTACGATTTGGTGCCGGTGTCCCTCCCAAATGACCGCAGAGGGCCTAAAATCCCTCTTTTTATGGTCGTAGACGGATATTACGGATACAGGAGCCTTGATTTTGGTTATCATAGTATACGAAGGAAACCCGAATATATAAACACAGTTTAAGAAAAAAGTCGGGAGGCGTCAACGATCTCTCTAAATACTATAAGTTGACTTATAATCGCGGATAGCTTATAATACCTGCCATATCCCAAAAGGAGGGAGAAATGTTTAAAAGAGACGTAAAAAGAACTGAAGAAGCAGCCAACAAAAAAAAGGCCCTCTATGAAAAAAGACGCGGCCAGGCTAAAAAGATTGCCGAAAAAATACAAAAGCTGGTAAATCGGCAATTCCCCGGACTGAAAGTGTACTATCATGAGATGTTGTCCTGGGAAAAAAACAGGCCTGCAACCGCAGACATGGAGTGGCAGGTTGTAATAATGCTGAAGGACGCTGTGGTTTACTCCTTCGATGTGTATTTCGGAGAGGAATACGAGCCAAAAGAACTCGGCCAATCTGAAATTTTAAGTAGGGTATCCCACGGTTTGGTAAACCTTCAGTTAAAGAAATAAGTCTCTAAGCTGGCCCCAAACAGAAATAATCGTAAAAGATTATCATGTTTTGGGGCCTTTTCTTTTGCTTACTTTATATATTTCTTAGTTGGATAACAATTTTACTAACCAACCGAACAGTGAAAAGTTACTTTCCTGTTCACCTACCTCTTCATTTATGATCTGATTCTGATTTTCAATAGAACCGGCTAGAGAATCCAAGGCTTGCTGCTCGGCCTCGGTTAGAGGCTTTTGTCTTAGTTCCTGAAGCTGCTGGAGCATCCTAGTGTTTGCGTCTACTATCGCCTGAAGCTCCCTAATTGATTCGATGTTTGGGCCGATAACAAACTCTACTACCCCGTTTCGCTCGGAGAGTTTTTCAAGTTGTTCTATTGACTCTTCCTGGAGGTCTTTCTGGCTTTCTAAATATTCCTCAAGACTATCTTTTAAATTTTCGGATAAATCGTCATCTTCATCATCACCGTCTTCATCCTCGAACTCATCTTCGTCTTCATCTTCGTCTTCGTCACCGTCATCTTCATCATCTTCGTCATCTTCATCATCTTCGTCATCTTCGTCCTCCTCCTCGTAACTTTCACTACCATCTCTTTCGTCATCATCAGAAAGAACAGACGGGGTATCTTGCGCCAAACTCAGAAAAAGATTGTATGAAGAAAAAGTAAGCATGGAGAATAACATTAAGAGGGCTAAAATCATTACAACTGAAAAACTGTATAAAGTGAGGGGTCTTTTATTAAGCATAAATGTAATGGTGGGTAAATTCTATCTATATGTCAAATCTTCTTATTTCGTGAGAATAATCGCGTTTGGCAAACTTCTTCCGGGTCCCACAACATATTTACCATTGATATACATGGCCGAGGAGCCGCCGCCGTCGAGGTTAAGGGCGTGTTTCGCCCCCAGCGCTCTTATAACGTAAGCTGCGTCTTTCACCGTAGCGCCACTTACAATCACCAGGTACAGGTTTTCTCCTCCTACCCCTATCACTCCCCTCGGTCCTTTAATGTCTTTTTGGTAAGAAGTGAGATCGTCGTCATCTACTACTATATCTCCGTCTTTTACTAAAGAAGGGTAATTTGAGATTCCTGCGGTGACTCCCCCACCTCCATAGTCCGAGGTTTCTCTATAAAACGAAGGGTTACTTCCGTTGAAAGTCATAAGCCCCGTTTCGTTCCAGGAAAGTGCGTCTTTATGTTCCCACTTTCCTTCGTGACTATCGTACAAAGCGAAATCAGATGAATTTATTTTTCCCCCACAAGTTGAGTAGTCAGGTGGGCAAAAGTAGGAGCCGTTCATTCCGGCAAATCCTCCGCTATCTTTAACGTAATCGGCAAGGCTCTTGGTTTCACAACCGTTGGTACAGGTACCGGATGAAGCTGAAACCGTCCTTACTTTTACTTCATTCAGAGGAAGTTTAATGACGAATGCTCCGAAACTACCTCTTTCGGTTTGTACTGTTTGATAGCTGTACCCGGAGGCTGCTACCCTCGTCTGCTCCAGTTTTGTCAGGTAAGCCGAGTAATCTTTATCTAAGAGTGAAACCTCGGCATTTATGCCCGTCATAATTGAAGCGAAATCTTTTTCAATCAAAAGGTTTCCCCACTCATCTTTTTGCTGTGTAAGGTCGGGTGATTTTAAACCGGCTTTTGTATTTCTGTTTATCTTTTGTTCTAAAACAAGCAAAGAGTCATAAACATCTTTTATAGTTTTTTCATCTATGGTTTCCTCTGTTTTTATGGTTTCCAGTTCTTTTTGCAGTGCCGCAACAGTTGCGTCCGATACCATAGACTCGGTCACTTTTAAATGATCTTCAAAAAGTGCATCAGAAAAATTTTCACGTAGGTTAGTCTGGGAATTTTTAATGTCAGATAAAGATTTTTCTGTGTTGTTAAGACGTATGTTTAGATAAACCAGAACAGCTACTAAAAAAACAGAAACAATCAAAAACCCCACAAATCTTAACTGCTTTAGAGTGGACAGTATTTTCACCTATAAAATTATAGCAAGGCTCTCGATTTCCTGTATATAATGAGGGGTGCCCATCGAAACATTATCTTCGGAAAACGAACAAGAGCCTGTATATATCCAGCTGGTTGAGAAACTATCCCCTGAGCAAGTAGACACTTTAAGAGAAAAAGCCGGAAACTACTTGTACGAGAAAGGCGCACATTCAGGAGGTAAGCACGCCGAGGACATACTTTCTTTAATTAAAGAATCTGTAGACAAGGTAAGCGACCAAGAGGTCGGAGCAAAGATAAAATACTCAGTAGCAAATGTAAGAGGGTTACTAGCGGAGATGATGAGTAAAAAGTTGGACCTTTCAGAGTGTGAAACTGTCTACAAACTAAAAGATTTTTTTCCAAAAAGTGTGGCTGTAGACCCTTACGACCATTACATAGATATGGGAGGGTTGAGAAAAGATGCCGTTCTCATAAACAATTTTTTTGAAACTTCTGCGCAAGAGGTGCTTCCTAAAGAAAACGAACCGGGGTACATAACCCAAGAGCAGGTAGATACTTTAAAAAAAGACACCATAACCGCACTCGTTAATTACGACAGCATAGAAAAAAAGATGGACGTCAAAAATACCGGAAGAGATCAACTGATAAGATGGCACATTCAAAATCAGGGACATTTCTTGGGAGGTAAAAAAACTAAAACACAGAACAAACTGTTAAACCAAGCACTAGCCACTACCGATAAGCGTGATACTACGACTCTTAAAACACTTATTGAAAAAAGGGCAGAGCCCGCATATGTTGCAACAACCCTTCCGGACGAATTTCTTGAAGATTCTGAAGGTAAAATTGTAGGAGTAATCGAGGTAAAGGCGTACACTCCGCCCGAAGTAAAAAATTGGATAGAAGCCCTTAAACAGAGTAAATCTCTTGAATTCGAAACTTTCGGTCTTTCAGAACAGGAAAAAAGCGACAAGGCAGCTGATGCAGCTTTTTATAACAGACGGGGTTCTCAAGTTAACATACTGGATAATAACTTAAAACCAACAGGAATGAGGCTGGGAGTTGATTTTGAAGGACTCAGATATTTCATAAATGTAGCGAATAACGAAACTCCGCACACAGCGCTAAAAGTAAAGGTGGATTTAATAAACAACGAGACCGCGGAGGTAGTTCAAAGAGAAGTCGCGTTTGAGTACCCCGTGATTGTCAGGCTTCCACAAGATATTCCGGATGAAGACATATTAGAGCTTGGCTCAATTCTGGAAGAGCTTGGTGTATCAAACATTGCTATACAGAAACTACCTTTTACTTCTAAGGAAATAAATGAAAAAGGACATGGGGTCTATCATCGTTTCGGAGACACAAAAGAAATGGAACGTCTAAAAAGAAGTATAGACCCTAATGTTACCTCAGCGTTGAACCGAAAAACTGCGTGGGTAGAATAATTCTAGGTTAGAAAAAGCGGACTGTGTTTTAAGAAGAAAGTATTTCTTTCACCATTTCCGAACATACTGACCAATAACGTGTATAATGAGCAATTGCTCATGAACCTTAGAAATATAGCTATAATTGCACACGTCGACCACGGAAAAACCACTATTGTAGATGGTTTGTTGAAACAGTCCAAAACCTTTAGAGACAACGAGTCCGAGATGAGTCAGGATTTAATACTGGACTCTAACGATCAGGAACGTGAAAGAGGCATTACAATTCTGGCCAAAAACACGGCCGTCATCTACAAAGACACAAAAATAAATATTATCGATACCCCCGGCCACTCCGATTTCGGAGGAGAAGTTGAACGTACCCTTAATATGGCGGACGGTGCTCTACTGGTTGTGGATTCTCAGGAAGGTCCGATGCCCCAAACCAAATTTGTTTTAAAAAAAGCGTTGGAATTAGGTTTAAAAATTATTGTTGTCGTAAATAAAATTGATAAAAAAGACGCGCTTATAAAAAATTCACTGCACAAGATTTACGACCTCTTTCTGGAACTTGCTACTCACGAAAACCAACTTGAATTTCCAATACTGTACGCAATCGGAAGAGACGGCAAAGCCTGGAAGGATTTCGATTTTTCAAAAATTTCCGAACTTACATCCGCCCCTGCAGATTTCACTCCTATTTTCGAGGCTGTTTTGAAGTACGTTCCCCAGCCGGAATCAAGAGATAACGAACCGTTTCAAATGCTGATTTCTACTTTGGACTGGGATAATTACAAAGGTAAGTACGCGATAGGAAGAGTAACAAAAGGTGTAGCCAAGGCCGGAATGCCTGTGCTTCTAATGTCCGCAGACGGTAAGCAGGAAAAAACAATAATCGAAAAGGTTTTCGTTAACCAGGGTTTAAAAAGAATAGAAACCGATGAAGGAATATCCGGTGACATAGTTTCAATTACAGGGATTAAAAATGCAAATATAGGAGATACCGTGTGTGATGCTTCTAATCCGGAAGCTTTGCCCACAATAAAAATCGAAGAACCCACACTGGCAATTTCAATAGGACCGAACACCTCACCTTTTTTAGGTAACGAAGGAAAATTTTTAACAGGACGCCAGATCTTAGAAAGAATAGAAAGGGAATTACAGACAAACGTCGCTATGAAATTTAGAATCGCCGATGACGGGCAATATGTATTATCAGGCAGGGGCGAACTTCACCTTTCTGTTTTTTTAGAAACACTAAGAAGAGAGGGATTTGAACTCAGCGTCGGAAAACCGAGAGTTATCACTAAGATTGTAGACGGGGTTGAAATGGAACCAATCGAGGAATTGACTATCGACGTTGAGAACACACACGTTGGGGCGATAAAGAGCGAACTTGGAAGGAGACACGGAGTTTTAATTTCTCAGGAAGAACTTACTTCTGCTTCCTCAAGACTCGTCTTCGAGATCGCTACCAGGGGCATACTTGGACTGAGAAGCACACTATTGACCCTGTCAAAAGGCACGGCGGTTTTGAGTTCTATGTTCATAAGATACGAAAAAATGGGTCGCGCTATATCAAAACTCAGAAAAGGTGCTATTGTGGCCTCCCACAGCGGCAAAGCAGTACCCCACGGGCTGGTACCCGCACACGATAAAGGCCCTGTTTTTATAAGTCCTCAAACAATAGTCTACCAAGGCATGGTGGTAGGCTTAAACGGTCGGGATGAAGACGTTGAGATAAACGTATGTAAAGAAAAACAACTTACCAACAACAGGTCTGCGGGAGAGGAAGGAATCACTATTCCTCCGCCCGTGGAGATGAGTTTAGAGCAGTACTTAGGCCTTTTAGAGGACGACGAGCTTTTGGAGATAACACCGGCGTCCTTGAGGTTGAGGAAGAAAATCCTAAACCCCACCGTTAGGCGTAGAACTGCCTCCAGGGCTATTTGATTAAACCCCGCGACGTGTTATACTTCTCGCTGTGATTGATTGAGATTAACCCGTTTTTTCTCTATCCCCACTGAAAATATATGCATACTAAAAGTTATGGACATAGTAATAGCAGTTCGAGGTTTGCCCGTAGCCGAAGAAAGTTCGGAAGTGCCCGTAATTATGGGTCTAATAGTAAGTATGGCAGTTCGGGCGGTAGCTTCGGAGGAGCAAGCAGATTTCAAAGAAGAAATCCCTATTCCGGAGCATATATAAATACCGATTTATTCGTCTCTAAGGCCGTAAAAGGTGAGTCTGAGTCTATGTACGTTCCTACAATGACCTTCAACGATTACATTCTGGTTCAAACGTTACAAAAAAACATCTCTAAAAAAGCGTATTTACATCCCACTAAAATCCAGGCAGAAATAATACCTCAAATATTGAGCGGACAAGATGTTCTAGGTGTCGCATGCACGGGCTCCGGAAAAACAGCTGCCTATCTCATACCTATGATAAATAAGGTCATAAGAAATCAGGGACAGAAATGTTTAATAATTGCCCCTACCAGAGAACTAATTAATCAAATCAGAGCCGAATACAGCCTTCTTACTTCAGGAACTCACTTAAGAGACGTCGTTATTATGGGGGGCGCCAGCTACTCAGAACAAATTAGACTTATTAAAAAAGACCCGCACTTTGTGATAGCTACTCCTGGAAGACTTCTAGAGCTGTGTGAGAGAAAACAAATAGACCTAAGTTCTTTCAATAACATTATTCTTGATGAGGTAGACGAGATGCTGGACATGGGATTTATTAACGACGTTAAAAAGATTGTTACAAAATTAAATAATTCCAGACAGTCATTATTCTTCTCCGCTACCCTATCAAAAAAAGCGGAAGAGGTTGCGAATTCTTTGTTGAGAAACCCCTACAAAGTGGAAATAGAAAGACAGGAAGCCGTTAGAAACGTGGATCAAGATATAGTAAGAATAGATTCAGGCAAGAGCAAGATAGATGTTTTGCACGGACTGTTAATTAATGCCGATTTCAAAAGAGTCCTGGTATTTTCAAAAACAAAAAGAGGGGCAGAGGAAGTATCTTCGGAATTAAGAAAAAGAGGCCATAAATCAGGTTCTCTCCACGGAAATAAATCATTAGGACAAAGGTCCAAAGTTTTAAGCGAATTTAAAAAATACGAAATAGACATTCTTGTGGCCACCGACGTCGCCTCAAGAGGAATAGACGTTCCCGACATTACCCATGTTATTAACTACGATCCTCCGGCGACCTTTACCGACTACATACACCGCGTTGGCAGAACCGGAAGAATGGGTAAAAAGGGCATTGCATTAACATTCATCAGATAAATATTTCTCAAATTTACCGGCAAAACATAATTTGATTTCCCTTGTAACAGCTGTATAATCTCCCAATCGAATCTTTCTAGAATCCAAATAAAGGAGGAGATAGAGATGGGGAAAAATGCTTTACTGAGGGGAATTGAGAGGTTATTGATACGCACTCCGGAAGTTCCGCTAAATTCCGAGCAAATTCTCGAGGAAGTTATGAAGATGGGGCCGGGGGATGAAAGGACGTTCAATTTTGACCCGAATGACCCCAAGCTTTGTAGCCCCGAAGCGGTAAAAATATTCCAGGGAGAAATCGCCATGGATACGAAGAACATACTAACCGGGTCTATCGACGTAGACGAAAAGAAAAACAAATTCCTCTACACCGTGATCGTTATCGCGCCAATCTGGAGATAATTAGAGTCGCGCACTCCGTTAAGGAACAAAGTTGTTTATACGCTTTGTTCCTTTTTTTATTTCTTACACTCTACTAACGAAATTTTAAAAAGGTCGGGGATACAATACGCAGCCAAAAATATTTACCAAATGTTTAGAAATCCAACCACCTTAAATTCCACACTAATGGTTTTCACAGAAATGCTGGAACGGTTCATTTTCATATTCTTCATCAAAATTTTCCTGTTCCTCCCTCAATTGTTTATATGCCGCATCATACAAACCTTCGACGGCAACATTCAAAGCGGTTTCCGTGGGATAATATCCGAGGTTATTTAATGTGTTTACAAATTCGGTCGCGTTTTCTACCAAAATGCTTTGGTGTTCATTTTCATGTGCCACTACTGCGTCCTTAAATCGTCTCCAATCGTTTTTAGTGTCATCCGAAGCTCCCCCGCTGGATGTCCATTGAGGTACAGTAATTACTGAATCGGTTGTTACTGTAAAATCGCCGATAGTGTAACCTTTTAAAGTCAAAACGGCATAATACTCATAACGCATACTGGAAAGTATATAACCTATTTGAACTCTATCTTCTTCAACCCGTCTTTCTTCTACGTTTATCTGATTACACAGCGTCTCGCGGTCGTTACCACTTACAAAGTAACTTTCATTTTTAACATTTACTACCGGGGCTGCCTGGTATCCGTGTTTTGGTTCTTCAGGATTTTTATACATTGCGGTAGATTCGGATACCGACTCTACCTCAACACGTTTTTCAACATTCTCTACTATGTTGACTACTTCATCGGAAAAAGTTTTAATGGCGAGATAAATGTATCCCGCGTAACCGGCTATACCAGCCAATGTAATTATCAACGCTACTGTAACAAGAACCTTAATGTAAGACATTTTTGCAGACACCCCAGTAATAAATTACAAAGATGTGACGTAATTTGAGTATAGTACTCATTTTGTAATTCACCAGAATTTATATGGTAGAGGAAAACTAAAACGGCACCTTACTTTTAGGAATTCCTAACTTGAAGATGCCGTAATATATTCAATTGTATTTGATTTATTCTGCTACTCTACTCTGCAAGCTGTACGTTTTCTGCTCTGGGACCTTTGTCGCTGTTGACTACATCAAATGTAACTGCTGCTCCTACCTGTAGTTCGTCGAATGTAACGCCTGTTAGATTGTTAGAGTGAAAGAAAAGATCCTTAGTTTCTCCATCACGAGAAATGAATCCAAATCCTTTATCTGTCTTGGTTTTAATTGTTCCGTTCATATTTTTTTATAGATTGGGGGGTTAAACCTATTTATACCTCCTTCCGCTCTAGCATTGTACTACATTAAAGGGTAAACGGCTAGTCGGCACAAAGTTCAGCTTTTAAACACCAAACATTTATTTTAAGGCTATTCCAAACACTTCTTGGTAAACTATTATAATATGCGTTCTAAAAGACACTATGTTGAAAACAAAGAAACTGCCAGAAAGATAATATTAGAGGTTCTTGAATTTTTTGCACATTTATATGGTGTGAAGTATCGTAAAGTTGCCATAAGAAACCAAAAATCAAAGTGGGGAAGTTGTTCGAAAGCGAGAAACTTGAATTTTAACTACAGGGTCGCACTTCTGCCAAAGGATCAAAGAGACTACGTAGTTGTTCACGAACTCTGCCACCTGATAGAGTTCAACCATTCTAAAAAGTTTTGGGCCGAGGTAGGAAAGACTATTCCGAATTACAAAGAGATTAGGAAAAAAGTTAAATCGGTTAGTTTACGGTAAGGTGCTCAGTGCTGTAATCAAAGGTGTCTTTGTCACTACTAGTCTGAATTAGGCTGTACAGGGGCTTAGTATCTCAGAAGTTAGTACCTGTTAAGAATAAATCAGAATAAAAAAAGACCCTCGTTCCGGTTGATTGGGTTGGGGGTGGTAGTGACTTTTCTTTACTTGTATTTTATTAGGGTATCGAAAAGTTTTTTAGCATCAGTGTTCGAGTGGAGATGTTTTTTTCCTTGTAAGACGCGGCGATCGAAACTATTTGCGATCCCCATTATCAGCAGTTTCTGTTTTTTCACTTCGTTCCACAAAACAGCCCTGCTCATTACATCAGGATCGTCGTGCCTCATGGCACTCTCTACGTCGTCACCGAGGTCATTTAAAACCTTTTCGAATGACTTTCCATCATTAATCAAGTCGGCGATTATAGCAAATTCCCTTTCATTATCGCCTACCTGGTGATGGGGTATCCCGTCGTAAAAACCCTCTAAAAAGAGTGAAATTTCCTTTTCGTTTCTGTTTCTCATGGGTTTCTCCTATTTGAGTTTGTTGTTTGATTTTAACGGGGTAATTTTACTATAGTATGGGGAGAGGGCCGAACCAGTTAATAGGTACTTTGGTGTTGTTTCCTGAGGTACTTTGTACCTCGCAAGTCTCAAAAATTAAAGACCTGTCTATAAGGAGTAAGTTCACCTTTAAACAGGTCTTTGTTGATTGCCATTGCTCGTTTTAGTTCCTGCAATCAGAGCATTGGCACTGGCATTCACAATCACAATCGTAGCAGTCGCCTCCACATTCGCAGTCACAGTCTCGGTCACACTGTTGGCTACATTGTGAGGCGCAGTCTGTCTCGCAGTCGCAATCAGCTCGGCTTTGAGAATCTGCTACATGAATACCAAGAGCGCTCAAGGTAGGCATGTTTTCCTCTCTTTCAATCTGCGGATCTTTCGGCCTTCATATAGAAGGATTGACGGTAGGATGCGTTTCATTAAATCGCACATTACTGATGGTTTCCCAAAAGTACCTGCGTTCATCGCTAAAACTGCACATCCTCCACAACAGACATTCTTCCAAATACAGGTTAAGCACTCACCTCCTTCCAGGATCGTATCTTGACTAGTGGCGAAACTCAATATGCTGTCTTTGTCTGTGACCAAACCCATTGGCTTATCTACAGTCATCTGACAAAAGCAGACGCCTGCATCGGGATCCACTGCAAAGTAATTTGAGCCACCCCCACAGATATGAGTTCTACCGCCGGTAAATTGAATTCCATTGAAACTCAGTCGCGGCAGGTCGCTATCGGGTAAAAGACATACTTTGTGTAGAAACACCACCATTTCATTGGAAATATGCTCTACATTCATCTTCAAACCCAATTCTTGCTCGTAGTCTCTGGATGGGCTTAGGCTTAGCGTTAGACCCTTCTCTCTCACATAGATCATTAGATCCCACAAACCCTCAACATTCGTATCCGATACCGTTGTGAGTATTGTAGGCCTAACACCAGCGTTAAGCAGGCATTCAATACCTTCCAGCACCTGATGCACACTAGTTCGTCCATCTGCATATTTCCTGGCGTTGTTGAAATCTCCAAGTCCGTCCAGGGATACCATGACCGAGAACGCTTCGTTCTTGAGAAACTTCGCTTTTTCATCAGTCACTAAGGTACCGTTGGTGATTATCGCCAAATGGATTTTTACACCAAGTGGTAGCAACGCCGCTCTTGCTTGGTCCATGAAATAGGAAACAATCTCTATATCAACGAGCGGTTCGCCTCCTGCAAACTTCAGCTCAACCTCCTTTATCTGAAAGGTTTCCGTATCCGCCTTTAATGCGCTGACAATAACATCACAGGCTTCTTTGGATAAGCGCCGTTTACCCTTGTGAACGTAGCAATAATCGCAACGCAGATTACAGGTATCCGTAACATGGATCCAAAGTGCAATTGACTTCGGCTTTTTGGCTGCAGAGAAAGTTTTCGTTTTTCTCTTGTCTGCAAAAAGTCCCCGATCTGTGAAGTACGCAATCACTGCCTGCACGGTTTCTTCCCATTCCGGCGATTGCGCTGTATTGATTATTTCCTCAACAGTTAACCCGCTTTCAAGAAGCTTGTACACCTTTAATGCAACACCTGATAGAACAAACGCTTTGCCGGAGCCGTAAGGACTATAGATCACAGCTTCGCCATTTGAAAGGTTTAACTTAGTGTGACCTGCCTTGTCCAATAACAGCCCCTGATAAGTCAAGTCTGCCATAGCTATCTCTCCTTTTTTTACAAGATATTTTGGATTATTGCGTAGTTATAGCATATTTTATTAGTAATCTCAATTTTTGTAGTATAATACTGTGAATAAATCTGCATTCTACGAAAGGAGAATTGACATGGTTAATCTTGAAGATTTGGGCATACACGTAACTGGGTCTGATAATTGCTCTCACGATTCAGACGCAACCAGCGATTGCGATTGTGATTGCCAACCTCCTGGAGACTGTCCTCAGTTTTCTTAGTAAAAAGTCAGTGACGGTAGAAACAGGGGTATGCTGATTATTTACTAATCACTATACCCCGTATATTACTGATGTTTTATTAAACCTTCAAACGTAGCATATGTTAGTTCCATATCGTAAGTATTTTTAAATAGACCAGAAAAATCTCCATCGTAAGTTTTGTAGTTTTTGAGCATTTGTATGAACTTTTCCTTGCCAAACTGTCGCGTCAATAGTAGTAGAGCATGTCCTGCCTCTGAATAAACGTCTTTGTTGTCCAGAAAGCTTCTAAACTCTGCTGGTTTATTCCACTTTTCGGCCTGGCCTGATGCAAGTATTGATGTTCCTTCCCACAACCAATTAGGTTGTGTTTTACCACCTGTTACGATTTTGAAGTACAAATGCGCTAACTCGTGCATTATTAGCATTTTGTAATCGTCATTGTCTCGATTAGTATTTTTTGTGTTCAAAAATATATCTTTATCCAAAACAAATGCCCCCCCGTCCCCGTTCCAGCCGACAATCCAATCTGGAGTTTGTTTACCCCTCAAAGATTCAGCAGTTTCTCTGTCACTTACTATATAAACTTTTGGTTTGTTCTGTTCCCATCTAATATCAAAAAAGTTATTTAATTTGTCTAGTGATTGAGCGTATACAGATTCTAATTCTTTTTGTTCGTTTATTTTTATTCTAAAAATTTTACTCATAAGTAAAGTCATTATAACTCAACATCGTTAAAAGCGTGATTATTTAATACTACTTTTAAATGCTTCGTATATATGGGGGGGGGCACTTTGGCTCGATTAACCGTTAGGGAATATGTAGAAAAAGGCGTGATTACAGCCACCAATTTTGGGGTCGGTAGTGGAGGCTAATTTGAACCAGTTGCTAGATACTCTAGTAATGTTTCAAAGGGTAATTCAAGTATGCAACTGAATAAGTGTTATTTTGTAAGCAGGTAGTTTATACTTTCGTATGATAGATTTAAGCCAAAAGCTTCCTGAAATACTTTTGCAGTTGTTTCTGGATCTTTGACACCCTTCAAAGATTTAGTGAATTTAGATAGCTTATCTTTACCGAATTTATCTAACAATAATTTGACAAGATACCCCGATTCTTTGTACAGTTCAGCATCTGTTTTATCAAAGTAGTTCAGAAACACCTTAAATTCCTCTATTGGTTTGGTGTTATCTAATTGACCTGATATGTATGTACTTATTCCCTCATTCAACCATCTTGGTTTATCTGTAAAAGTAATCAATTTGTAAAACATATGGGAGAGTTCGTGTTTTATTAGTTTGTAAAATTCATCTTCTGAATACTTGTGCGAACTATATTTTTCGTAATTTTCTCTGCTAAGTATAAAGATGTTCCTTGTATCTTCAGCCCATGCAACCATCCAGCTCTCTGTTTGTTTCCCATATACAGCGTTTATAGTATCTCTATCTTCAATAACTATTAGCTTAGGAGTGTTTTTTTCCCATCTAAATTGGAAAAATTCTTTTAACTCTTCTAATGCTTGGCTATACAGTTTTTCTAAAATAGGGTCTTCAAATGTCTGTATCTTAAATATCATATAAAAAAAGTATCCCTCTGACAGCTAGTTTTGTAAACAAACTATCAGAGGGACAGGTTAGGTTGCGCAACCCAAACTGTGGTTAGGAGTAGGCGCGGGCGAGGCGGTTAATCGTTCGGACCATCATCGCTGTCTTGACACATTTCGTAGCAAGGCGGGTCTTCAACATCAACGCACGGAACGCCATCAATGTCTTCGCCATCACAGTTGTCTTCGCAGACACGCGTGGTTTGCAACCTCAGAATACCAACGGCCATTACTCTCACCTCCTTTCGCTTTCAGATTATTTGGACAATGCCTTTTGCTGACAAAATGCTCAGCGTTTCCAGGGCATCATCTTCAGAAGATTGATATGCGGTCGCCACATCAGTGACCGATACTGGTTTGGACGGTACGACTATACCATAAAGCGTTGAATCCATAGCTACCCAGTTGGTTGAACTTCTGTAGGCTATGAACCCAAAATTCTCTTTACGAAATCGTACCTTTGGTTGTAGTTGTACTATCACGGCGGGATCTAAGAGCTTGAGCTTTGCTACTGCTCGCTTTGCTGCTGGCGCTGCCTCAAGGCTATAAGGGTCGCTGCCACCTACACCCTGGTGAACATTAAGAGACTCAATTCTGCAACCGCCACCGCACTTGCCAGGATACTCACCGCACGTAAGCTTACATACAGATGGTACAAGGCTATCATCTCGCCATGCGTCCATACCTATCCAGGCAACGCTTAATCCTTGTTCTGCTACATTACCGTAGGACATAGGAGCGTGCGAGCATGGCCGTATGTTCCCATCAAACCCTATCGTACAGCTTGTTTTCGCGGCCGAACAATTTCTATTACCAAACATTGTTCTTGTTTCGGTATTTGGGAATACACAAGCAGGATAGTGCTCCAGTGAGGCGACTTCAATTCCAAATGCTTTCCTTATCCGGATAAGCTCATGGAACATACTCCCAAGCTGCTCTCTGCTAAGAGGAAAGCCTGTGAAGTCTTCGCAGTTTGAGGGTTTTGACACCTTGGTTGCACAGAATGCTTTGGCACCAAGTGAGTATGCAAGTTTTCCAGTATCGTAGATGGTGTCAAAGTTTTTCTGAGACACAACCATATTCACCGACACTCGGAGTCCCATTGATACCGCTACCTTGATACCCTCTATAGTCCGCCTAAAGGCACCTCTTTGTTGAGCGATCTCATCGTTGAGTATTTCGTCTGCTGACATCAAGGATGTAAGAATTGAACGAATACCCAACTCTTTCAACAATTTACCCATCTCCGTGGTCATCAGGGCTAGGTTAGTGTTGATGCTCATTTGTATACCTGCTGATGCGAGTTGGCGAAGTTCAGGCATTACCTGCTCAATTACGCCAAGCGGCTCACCTCCAGTCAGTGTCACATGAAAAACCTTGTTCTCAAGAAGCTCTTTGGCAGTCTTTCTACGTACTACCAGCTGATCTTCTGTAAGAACACGCATTGGTCGTTCGTCCCTACGCCAATAGTTGTAACAGTGCACACAGTTATATGTGCACCAAGGCGTAAGCTCCCATTGCACATCCAATGGTGCACTTAATCGTGTGTACATCTTTACCTCCGTTGGTTTATTTAGTTTTCAAGATTAACAACGACAATATAACCTATAACAGAATAAATGTAAAGGAATAGGCTGCAACCGCGCCACATTCAAGGGTTGTACAAGTTAAAAGATTAATATATTTTTGTAGACCTGGTTCAATTTATCATTAGGGGTACTTAAAATAATGTTGCTAAATCAACCTTAATTTTTGGGGTGGCTGATGGGGCTCGAACCCACGACCTCCGCTTCCACAGAGCAGCGCTCTAACCAACTGAGCTACAGCCACCATAACGGTCAAGAAGATTATAACATCAGCACCGCGAAAACATCCAAAAAATTCTAATTCGTCCTCAAATACCTCCAGTTCTCAAAGTCCAGGAATCTGTCCGCGTAAGTAAAGGTATATTTCTCCCCCACACCCTCTATGTACTTGGAGACGTAAAAGTTGGTAAACGGGTGGTACAAAAAGACTGCGGGAACTTGCTCTACAATAACCTTCTGAAACTCATTATAGTGAATAATCCTTTTCTCGTTGTCCAGCTCTTTTCTACCTTCTTCTAAAGCCCTGTCGGCTCTAACCTGGTCAAACCCGGAAAAGTTCAACCCCGGGGGGTTTTTCTGCGCAGAATGCCATAAAACATATCTATCCGGGTCTCGCCCAACCTCCTGCCCGAACAATAAAACCTCAAAGTCGCGTGGTTCTATAATACGCGGAACGATATCGTTGGAAGCGATAGGCTCTACTTTCACTTCTATATCTAACTTCTCTCTCCAAACTGACGCGATTTGTTTTGCCAAAATTACATGAGTTTCAATATCCGGAACTCTTATTGTCAGACGTGCGTCGCCCAAGTCCTCAGAAAAAAGCTCGTCGTAACGGTCAAATTCGAGCTCCAAATCCGTAAAAATACTTCGGCTAATCGGTCCCTGAACTCTAATACCTTTTCCGGCTGTAAAACTTTCCAAAGGTATTACCTTTTCCAGCTTCTGCCTAAAATCAACGTCCGCAAGCTTTTCGTTTCTAATATTAAAGAATAAAGCATAGTAAATTCCCTGAACCGGATATTCATAGTTATAAAAATTTTCGGGGGATTTCTTTTCAGACAAGAGGTAGCCATTGATTTCCCCCAACTTAGCCGCAGTCACAATCTCATCTTCGTTCGAATAATATCTGAAGCTTATTTTTTGAATATCGTATTTATTATTTGGGGACACCAAAGTTATCTGTCTTATATATTTACCTGATTTTTCTACCCGGGCTATCCTAAAGTCACCGCTCGTTACAGGAGACAAAGGAGTATTATTTTCTTCGGCGTTCATAGGCATAATACCTACGGTAAGTAAACTTAAGAACGGGGAGTACTCGTTAGGAAGAGTGTATCTTACGGTCAAATCATCAACTTTATCTGTCGCAACTCCAGAGAGATCCGTAACCTTGAAGGACGTGTATATTAAGTCATCAGAATTTATCTTTTTACCGTTGGTCCAGTATTGGTTGTCTTTTAGCTTAATAGTGTAAACAAGACCGTCGTCCGAAACTTGCCACGTTTCAGCTAAATCTGGTACTGTTGCCCCGTAAATATCATATTTAAACAACCCTCTGTAAAGAAGAGAGCTTATGGCCTTATCCGTTTGCTGCACAATCTGGCTTGGAAAAAATGTTTGGGGCTGGCCCAACATACCCTCGTTATAGCTTGCCCCGGGTAAAAGCGCAGCAAAAAAGGTGTACATGTATAGATAAATAGTGGTTAGTATGGCCATTTCGACTCATTTTACCACTATTTTGCGGGCATGGAGCCGGTGCAGCTTACCCGCTGTTTTCTTGCAAAAGTAAGGGTTTTGTTGATAATATACCGTTGTGCCATGTGTTTGTGGCGGGGATGTTTGCCCTGTAAACCTTGGCCCCATCGTCTAACGGTTAGGACGCCGGGTTTTCATCCCGGTAATCGGGGTTCGATTCCCCGTGGGGTCACCAGAAATTTGATCGGCACAATTTGTGACGAGCAAATTTTTGTGTATTCACCGTTGGAATGTACCGCGAAGCGGTTCGACTTTAGATGCTATAGAGAGCAAAGCGAACTATAGCTCTAATGGAAGCTTTGCTTATTCCCCGTGGGGTCACCAGAAAAAAATCCACCACATAACCTTATTGCCCCTCCACCAACATATATAGATCAAAATTATGTATAATTGCTCGAGTGCTGAAGTTTTTATTCGTACAACACGAAAACGAAAATATAGGCGTTGAGTACATCTCTGCTGCACTGAAAAGCGTAGGACACTCCGTGGAACTTGCGTTCTTTCCACTAGGATCCAACCTACAAGCAGAAAACCAAGCTATCATAAAGAAAATTGAAAAATATAAACCTGACTTTGCATGTTTTTCACCATTCTCTTTTCAATTCCCGTGGTCTTTGGCCAAAGCAAAACTAATCAAAGAAAATTATCCAGAGCTTTTCATTTTGTTCGGAGGTGTTCATGTTAACTCTGTGCCCGACGTGGTAATGGAAGAGAAAGCTATTGACGGGATACTTCTTGGGGAAGCCGACAAAACTATCATAGAATTTGCACAAAATCACGAAGCCGGAGATATAACAAAAACGAGGTCATTATGGTATAGAAAAGACGGCGGGATAGTTAAAAATCCTACCGCGCCTTTAGAAACCGATTTAGACGCTCTGCCATACCCCGACAAAGATCTTTTTTACAACTCTCCGCTTGACCCAATTAAAAGAAATATGGCCTATACAGCCGTAGGAAGCCGCGGTTGTCCTTTCGCATGTACATACTGCTCAAACAACGTTTACCAAAAACTATACCTCGGACAAAAAAGATTCAGACACCGTAGTCCTGAAAACGTAATCGGAGAGCTGGAAATGAATTTAGCAAAATACCACTATCCGCGTGTAGAGTTTGCTGACGATGTACTGGCAATAGACATAGAAAGACTCCGCAAACTTATGGATTTGTATAAAGAAAAGGTAAATGTTCCTTTCGCTTGTTTCTTCCACCCGAGACTTGTAAACGAAGAAACAGTAAAAATTCTTAAAGAGGGCGGATGCACTTGGTTTAAGCTCGGCGTTCAATCCGCAAACGAAAATTATAGAAAAACTTTTCTTAACCGTCACGAAACCAATGAACAAATTTTAAAGGTTTCAGAATTATGCAGGAAATACAGCCTTCAATTTTCTTTCGACCACATCTTCAACCTACCGGCTGAAACTAAAGAACATTTGATAGAAGCCGTCAATTTATATAATGAGTGCCGTCCTACAATTATTAATTTCTGGGGTTTAATGTATCTTCCCGGAACAGACATCATACAAACAGCAATTAAGCACGGTTCAATTTCTGAAGCGGATGTTCCCGCTATAAACACAGGACAACACGATTTGAGCAAACTTAATCTTGTACCTTGGTACGACAACAAAAACGCCCAAATAAATACTTCGGCGTTTATGCTTCTGTTCGTACTTATCTCTCTTTTACCAAAAGGCATTATTGATTGGCTGATGAAGATAAAATTTTACGATGTGAAATTTCAAATCCCGAACATAGTGCTTGTACCTTTGAAAGTTCTCTCAAAAATTAAGGCGGGGCAAGGATACTTATACTACTCGGAAATCCTGGGATATTTTATCTATTCTTATCAGAAAATAAATAGGGCTATTACTAGGATCTGGAAAATAGCTCCCACACAAAATTAGAGAGATAATTTGTAAATCCTCGCTGCACAAACATAACAGCTAAACGACTTCCTACCCCGCCCCACCTATTGTAGAATAAACACAGTATGTCTAATAAAGGGAAAATAACACCTTCAATATTGCCCGGTTTTATGGAGTTACTGCCAAACGATCAACTTGCTTTCAACAAGATGCTTAACTCCATAAGGGAAAGCTTTGAACTGTGCGGTTTCGTACCGTTAGATACCCCTGTGATTGAAAAAGCCGAAATTCTTATGGCAAAAGGTGGAGAAGAAACCGAAAGACAGACATACTCATTTAAAAAGGGCGACAACGACCTGGCATTAAGATTCGACCTCACGGTCCCCTTTGCACGCTATGTAAGTCAGCGTATGAACGAACTGAGCTTCCCTTTTAAAAGATATCAGATCGGAAAAGTTTTCCGCGGTGAAAGACCTCAAAAAGGAAGGTTCCGGGAATTTTACCAGTGCGACATAGATATAGTTGATAGGGACAATTTAAGTTTAGCCTATGACGCCGAAATACTTTCCGTGACCTATACAACATTTGAACGCCTAAGCATCGGTGGTTTCTTAATTAAAATAAACAACCGTAAGCTACTGGCAGGATTTATCGAAGAATTCGGGCTGTCAAAAAAACTCAGCAAAATTCTAAGAGAAATAGACAAGAAGGATAAAACCGGCGAAGACAGTGTAAAAAAAGAGTTGGATAGCATCGGCTGTACTTTCGAACAAATAGACAAATTGATGGATTACCTGAATTTAAACGGCACGTCGGACAAAATATTAAAAGCCTTGAAGTCCTACGACATAAAAAATGAAACCTTCCAAACAGGATTGAATGAGATGGAAGAACTTACAAAATATTTAGGCTACATGAACATACCGGCGTCGTGCTGGAAAATTGACCTGTCCATAGCACGCGGATTGGACTACTATACCGGCACCGTTTTCGAAACCGTCCTAAAAGAATATCCCGAGTTCGGCTCTGTTTGCGGCGGGGGCAGGTACGATAATCTTGCAGAATATTTTACGGATCAAAAACTACCGGGAGTTGGGGTTTCCATTGGTCTCACGAGACTATTCGACCAACTTAATGAAAATGGTTTGATTAAAAATGACGAAGCTGCGACCTCCCGTGTTGCTGTTGTTACTTTAGGTGATTACTCTGAAATCGCTTACGGACTGGTCAGAAACTTAAGAAATAACAACATTGCTTCAGAGGTTTTGATAGCAGGTACCGGTCTTAAAAAGAAACTAAGCATGATTAGCAAGAAAGGTATAAGATTCGCTGCGATATTGGGAGAAAACGAAATTAAGAATAAGGTCATCACAGTTAAGGATATGGATAGTGGCAAGCAGGAAGAAATTTACTTCGAAAATATAGTTAATTTTATTAAGGGAGCTTAAGCTCCTGGCAGGAAACCCGCACACAAAAGTGCTAGTATTGTAGGACATGCGTATTTATATAGGTTACAAATATACAAACGTTACGGATAAGAAGGCCCTCATCGAGAAGCTGCTAGAATTCTCATCGTGCTTAGAGAAAGCAGGACACCGAACTTTTATACTCGGCCGCGATATCCAGAATTGGCAAGGTTCCCTACCACTTTGGAAAACCTTTCCGGCTATCGTGGGTAACATGCTCAAAAGCGATGCTTTCATTGCATATGTTACAAGTCCTGTGCCAAGTAAGGGTTTGGAGGTAGAAAAAGCTTTGTCCGGAGTTCTTGGCAAGAAAAGGTTATTCGTTTTAGATGGGTTAGAAAATACCCCGGATAGCCGCGATTTACGCTATATAACCGCCGGAAACAGCGTCGAGAGCACAGCAAACGAGATATTGGCGGGGTTGAAATTATAATTTATTGTAACCATCCGATTATTCCAATATACTAAGCAGTTGTGTATAATGTTGTAGTTTTTGAGGGGGCGTAGCTCAGCGGTAGAGCAGCGGCCTTTTAAGCCGCGTGTCCTGGGTTCGATCCCCAGCGCCCTCACCATATTACACCCGCACGTACGTTAAATAACTTTTCTTATTATAAAAACCCAACGTAACAACATATAGGTAACTTTACTTCGTCCCAAGTTTATGTAAAATTAATTTATGGAAAATTTTGAAAAACAAGAACCCGAAGAACAACTTACACTACAAGGTGCAGGTGAAATTCTCGGAGTGACAAAAGAAGAAGGCGAGGCATCCGTAGATTACGTGATGCGCTTAGTTGAAAAGTCAGTAAATATAGTTAAAGAAAGTGGGATCGACGAACATAACCACGAAGAAAAAGCGAAAACTGATGAAGAGAAAACTGCCTGGAGAGTGTTAGAATATATCTCTCGCTCAGAGTAATCAAAACAATAAGTAAGTCCGTTTCCCATTCTTCACCATAAAAAAAGCTGCGAATTCGTTTGATAAAATCAAAACGAAATCCGCAGCCGGTTACTTACTTTACATAAATCTCTCCTACCCAAATGGTATTGGCAAGCTGAATCTTCATCGTGTCACCAACCCGATCCTGAATAGTAACTTTAAGGTCAGGTGGCGCTATCGCTATAATGTTATTCAACGAGCTTTCTCCATAAATATGGGCATGACACAAGCTTTTCCTTTGGAAATGACCTTCGCTATGATATTTGCATAGAAAGGTTCCCGATCCGTCCGATAGTTCCTTTACCGAATCTTTATTAACCCAGCCTGAGAGTAACAAACCAACAACGTCCCCACTCGTCTCAACAACCTTCAAGGTAATGCCCTCTTTAACCTGGCCAACGCCGGTATCAGAAAGTGAACCCGAAGAAAGTTGAAACCAAATCCAATCCCGTCCCTCAGTAGTTACTGAGGTAAGAGGTATTTTGGAGGGTGTGTTGGTCGCTACTGGTACAAACGTGGGCGAAGATATCGGCGTACCCATCGGATACCAGACTGCGGTAGGTGTGGGAGTATTTACCCGAGTCTCGGTTGGGGTAATTACCGCCTCCACAGTACTTTTAAATTTGTATTCAGCAATAGCTGTGGCTGCGCCCAAAGTTTTTCCGAGTGCAATATCCGTTGCCTGAGCTTGTGACCCTGTCCGGATTGGAAAACAACCTCCAATTAATAGTGACGCGGCTAAAGCTACACAAGCGAAGATAAAAGCTCTCTTCATTCTTAACTCCTTTCTCCCTCTTCTCTGATTAGGGACTAACGTAAAGGTTGGGATTAACGAAATTCCCGCCGTCACAGAAATCCCCATTCCCTCCTATTTTTATTGAAAAGTGCAGATGCGTTGCATTCGAAAATCCTGTGTTTCCAGAACGGAATAAGAATTGCCCCGCACCTACTGCATCTCCAACTCTTACTCGTGTGGTGTTCGGATAACCGTGTCCATAGAACGTACAAATTGGCGTTCCATCTTGAGTTGTCCCTCTTATCACCACAACGTTTCCTGAGATCCACCATGCTACGGCTAAACCCTCGGTGGTACTTAAATATCTGGAAAACGTCACAACACCGCTGTGGGAAGCAATAACGTCGGCTGAGCCTATGTAATCCTGCCCCGTGTGGTACGCTACAAGAGCCCCCGCGTAATAAACAGGACTCATCCATGTATACCCGCTGGGAAAAACTCCCGGTATCGGATACATTAGACCATCGGTCAGATTAACAGGTTCTTCGGGAAAAGTCGGATTGTATTCTGGTAACTTACCGGTTAGTTCAAGAGCCAGATTTTCCAGAAAGATTACCGGCCATTCTAGTATCTCCACTTTTCCAAGTGATCCGATACCTTTGTTAGTATCGGGATAAGCACGGACATTTCCTTTTATGTATGGTTCCCAAACAGCTGCTGCATTGAGCACTGAATTTACGTAAGGTTGTCCGGCATTCGGGTTATACCTCAATATCGCTTTCGATGGGTTACTTTTCTTATAACCAGCATCTTTTAGGTATAAACCCGCGTACTTAACAGACAGCTGAACACTATTGTAATCTCCACCTCCATATTTCATCCAATTGCTTGGCATGAGTTGGAAGCAGCTAATAGCGCCCGCACCTACTGACCCAGGTATCGATTTTACATCGATGCCTAGTTGTTTTGCTAAGTTATTTAGTGAAGTTGCATTTTCCTGCCACCACGCAATTTCTTTGGGGGGTGCAACGGCGAGTCTTTTTGTTACTTCGTCTATTGCAACCCCCTTTCCTATATTGCGGCAGTACGCTGTTTCAACTTCAGCAAAACCGAGCATGTGCGATGGCTCTATTCCTGATTCCATTGCTCCCGCAATAATCGCGCGAAGCTTTTCTTCATCTACCCCTCTACCTGCTGCGTATGTAGCAAGATCCTGCGTAACCTGAATGTCTTCTCCACCTATGTACGTACCTTTTGAGAAAGCTACTGTGCGCTGAAACGCAACGGCGACATGCTCGAAAGGTTTACCGGAAAAGACTGACCCTGTTACAACTACAACCAGGTAAATCAAAGCGGGTACAAGAACCAAGCCAACGCCAGTTGCGACTAGGTTCTTTTTAAACCTCGCAACAGCTCGGTCATAACTCTGCAACTGTACATCTCCTTTCTATCGGGTTCTTTTTCGGCTTAATAACTCAATGGCTTTGTCGTGTACAAGAATTCTCGCGGGGTATATCTGACGATTCTTAGTTATCATCGTACAAACACCCCTCCACTCAGGCGGAATCCATGTACCCATAAGCCCGGAGCTACGTTGCCCGATAGTGTCTACCAACTCATCATGGAGTTCTTTAAGCTTCTCGGTGACCGGTTTTATTCCGATCGACTCAGCATACGAAGCATATGCCGGAGTAGTAAAAGCAAAGTATCCATTGATGATGCTCGTTAACTGTGAGTGCGCTCCGATGTTGATGTTTTTAACAGCCTCTACGGATTGTAGAGTTATCAGTGTCATCACACCGTGAGCGTTGCACCCCGTAACAACCTCGTCTGCTAACTTGATCCCAAGGTCTCTGTCCATAAACAACGATGTGACATCGTCGAACACTGCAATCCCCCTGGTATCTTCTTCAGTCATACTGCCGGGATCAAATTTGGATTTAATGTGATCCAGCAGCCAGTCCAAATAACACTCGTCGTTATCCTTTCTCTCTACACTGGGATAGTACAGAATAAAAGGACCCTTTCCGGCATCTTCCAGAGCTTTATACAGATTTTTTCTGTCATCGTAATCTCTGGAATAAACCACGGTGCCCCCGACTGCATAGCATAGATCGACCCAGCCCTTCTGGTCTTCAACTCTTGCCGCGATATTCCTATCCCTGGTGTTAGAAGCGCCCTTGTTGTCCATCACATAAACCTTGTTCTTGGGGTTCTGGAGCAAAGACATATAAACTACCCATTTTGCCCAAAAACTTTTTCCAGCACTGTTCTGCCCGGTGGCACAATAAATACCAATCGGTAAAACAATGAGGCTGAAATCAGGTTCTGTAAAACCTATAGGAACGCCCTTTTCCTGGATCGGAAGACTGTTGTACGTTAGTGCATATTCGACGTCGGATCCTACAAGAGGCTCCGTTCGTTCCAATTCCTCCCGGTAAATAGCGGGAACAGCACACCGTAAGCCTTCTTCCTGCTCAGTCCAATGTTTCGGAATTTCATACAAAATATTAGATTCCTTAAGCTTCGTCAGAAAGTCTTCTCTGAGACCTTTCATTCTACCGGACGAAGTTTTTAGAATAACTTTTGTAGAACCCTCAAACATAGGATGTTCTGATAAGTACTCGTTTACGTGGCTAAGGATATGGTCGTGAAAGGAGATTTCTGAAACTTTCTTATTCTCCAAATCACGTTTCTGCTTAATGCCCAGCTTCTCTCTCATATCTGAGATAGAGGTTTTTACGTAGCGTCGGGCATTCTGGTAACTTACGGGAAGGCACGTCTGACTTATGATGATTTTGTCGTCCTGCGAATTTATGCAGGACAATATGACCTTCCGGATGTTCGACGTTCTCCAATGCCCCCCGGGTATTGTAACTGTCGAAAACTCGGATAGATTACCATCGTGCGTGCCATATACAGCCTGTTTCCTTAACCGGATCTTGGTGGGAGAAACTATCTCCTCGGCGATTGAAACCTTTCCCGACATCGCGTTGAAAGTTTGAGCAAGAACTGCCTTTTCCCACGATTCAGTGTTTGTTTCGGTAAGATTATCGAAGACTTTCAGAAAGTATCTTTGCAGGTCAAGTTCTGAAAATTCGCCTATTGTTTTAGGCAATGCTTCGTCAACAACCGTCTTACCGTCAATCCTGCAAGGAAGAATCAGATATATAGAAAACTTTCTCGTAAGTGCGCCGATTCCATCGATCGTGCTGTAATACACTTCTTTCCAAGTATTAAAGAACTCGGACGAAACGCCCGGCATGTGTTCTTTTAATACTTTTTCGGAACATGCCAATTGTTCCTCAAACCACCTCTTATGACCTGCAACGGCACCGCGGGTTATGGAGGCAACTTGAATTATCTTGAACGGAAAAATTGGTTCTGAGTCGTGCAATACATTCACAAGAGAATGCACAATACCAAGCACGACATCGTCAGAAAGATTAGTAACATCATAGACCTTGAAATCCAACCCCTCAGCTCTTACCAAAGAACCTTGGAGGTGAAATCCTAAAGATCTGGTGACGCTTTCCAGAGTGTCCTCATACCTAGAAAAAGTATCTTCTAGAGATCGGACGACCCTTTCAAAGCGGGAGCCTAATACTCCGTACCTCGCTTTGAGTCCGGCTACTTTTCTAGGATATGTCATTTCAATCTCCTCTCCTTACAAAAAAGGGAGAAGCTGTACTCACCAGAGCGGTTAGCTTCTCCCATTGATTCTCAGAACACCCAAAGTTGAAATTTTCCCTGGATTGTTTGAGTTACAAAAACGGCAAACATCACGAAAGAAACAAATCCCAAAACAGCGGGTATGCGGGTTTTTCTAAAAATCCACATCCTATCCAGGATAAAAATTTGTATCACTAAGATGGACGCGAACTTAAAGATGAGGTCTTTTGTGACAAAAGACGCTGATTCTAATTGAACTACCGGATACCACCAAACAATCCCCAATGAAACAGCAATCCAAACGTACGATAAATAACGTGAGAACCTCATCATAGGATCGTTTGTTTTGGGTTCGGAGCGGGCACGTAAATCTGATCTGGCAAAACCAAGCCAGGCCAAAACTCTGTTACGATTTCTACGCCCTGTCAAGAAGCTCACAACATTAAGGGCTATGCCTAAAACGTGAACGTACGGCGTGAATACCGTTGCGTCAACTCCCGACAATCTTGTAACTAAGGGTTTTAAAATTGCCACCCAAAGTACAAAAGCCGAAAGGTAAATTACTGCAGGAAGAACTGCGAAACTATATCCACCCGGCAGTTCTTTCCTGTAACTAAGCAGGTGACCTAATTTTCCGTAGTTTCTACGGCTGTAAGTCATCATCTGCTGTCTCGGAACCGACGGATTGTCGTCAGGAGTCAGATTTGAAGTTTTACCAAAAAATCTGACTCCTTTTTTCTCTTTAACATGCATGGCTACTCTCCTTTGATCCTGGACACCACATCTCTTCCTTTACTCGCCCAAGCTAAAAACTCAGGGTCATCCGAAGAAAGACTTTCTATGCGGAATCTGGCATCTTCTAGAAGATTTTCGTATGATCCCACGTTCCCACCTTCGTATTTTGCGGTAACCAAACCTATCAAAGCTTGATTTTTAGGTAACGAGGAATCCAACTCTAGCATCTTAGAAATATACGACTCCGGTAACGGGGACGTAGATTTCTTTATGTTTACTTGTATCGGTTCGGAATTACTGATGCTAGCTTCAGATGTTTCTACAGTATCCGTATTAACGGAGATAGAGACACCTTCGTCTGCATTGCTAATATCACGGTTTGAGTTTTCTGTAGCCACATCGTGCTTCGAAAAATTACGTGAGAATGAATTGTAAGCTTCTTCAACATTTCCGCTCTTCACTTCACGTAATACTTCTTCAGCGGTAGCGATAGTGACCCCGGCCTGAGGTGATGCTATTTGAACGGCTTTTTTCCCCACGGAGATAATCCTGGAAGTCAGGATACGTTCCCGTTTCAGGAAATCGACAGAGATATCTTCGTTGCCTTCGATACGTGCAATTTCGACATCTATGAAGTCACCGCACAACGTCGGAATTTTAATCCCGGCGTAAAGGACAACACCCAATGCCAAGACCATGAAAAAACCATTCAAACCGGTGAATACGACTATGAATCTTGGTCCGATTAGAATAATCAAGACCGTTAGGATTAGTAGAGTTAGCCATTTTAAGTAGCTGAGGATGGGTATCCATAGGCTATAGTTCGGATCGTCTACGGTTCTTGCCGCCAACATAAAAAACTCTATGTTGGCCCAGAGAAATCTTATGAATCTCCAAAACAGAACGACGACGATACCCAACCCTAAAATGACAGTTACACCCCACAAAGCTAGGAGCATTTCTATCGTAGGTTTCTCGAGCACACGTTCTACGATAATACTCCAGGTTTCTGCTGATGTTCCTTGTCCGCCATACAAAGCCTGAACTAACTCATAAACCAGGGTATACGACAGATCCAGAACCCACTGACTTATATATACGCAGGTTCCTGCTATAGAAAACAGGATACCGAACTTTACGTACATACGCGCCGTATCTACGACCGGGGGCATGTCTCCGATAGGAGCCGACTTTATTGTCTCCGCATTAGTTCGCCAGAATCTTACCGCGGCAAATATTAATACGGGAGCTGCGACAACTGCCACCCCCACACCCAAAAGTTCTCCTATAGGTGTGCCGTAAATCTGAGGCGTTTTTGTAAGGTTTATTACAAAGTCATCGATAGCTATCCCTACTTCCTGGAAAGCCATGACTTTGAAAGCTTCCAGTAACATGGTATCCATACTGAACGGTTGTCCAGAAGGCCAATTACCGGCGACCTCAAAAAACGCCTTTACGAAACGTATTAATAAGCCGATCGGGCCTGTGTCAAGTAACAAGAGCGACAATAGAATTATCTTCATGTCAGCTCCCTTCCAAACACATGTTAAGCTCCAAGCGAAAGGATGCTAAAGATCATATCAAGAAATTTGGAGCCGGAAGTTCCCGCAGTCGTGAAAGTCTGAAAGCTGGGGAGCACGAAAACAATCCCGATGAACAGAATCCCGATAAGAAATACAAGTACAGATAAAAGACCGTACTTTATGGTCCTTCCTTGGTCCTCATCAGATTCCTGCATTTCAGAAATTTTCTTTGTGCTGTGGACGCCGCCCTTAATCAAATTAAAAGCCATAAGAACCACACCCACTAGCACGGCGGCCGATATTAAAAATGCCGCCAAAACACCGAGCCCTTCCTTAATCGCGTTAAGCTGATCCATTTCAGTCTCCTATTCTCCTAATATCGGATTGATTCCCAAAGATGGGTTGTTTTCATCTTGCGACAGGTTTAACACCGGCAACACATTCGAGGATCCGGAAAACGATTGTTTCGTTTGTTCCTTTCTCAGAGAAAGCATCATAGATGCCTTCTCCTGAGGGGTCAGATCCGGAAGGTATCTCTCAATCAAATCTATAAGCGTTTTGTTTACTGATGTATCGGCCTCAGCCTCAGTAACCCTTGCGCTTTTTTCAAGCTCCGCCCTAAGTTGCCGGATGATACTGTCCTGAACCTTTTCATCGGTCACAACAATATCTGAAAAGCGGGCGTCGCTCACTTGAACCCCAAAAGGTTCCATTTTCGAGCTAAGTTTATCGAGCAAAGTTACAGATGCCTCCTGTCTCACCTGCTGGTCATTCAAAGCCATTACGGACCAGCCTGAAAGTAGGTCTTTCGTTGCAATCTCGGCCTGCGCTAGAAGCAAAGCTTCGATATCGTCAGTCAAAAATACTGACTTAAGCGGGTCGAAGACACGGAAAAAGATGTTTGCTGAAGCGTCTACCGGGATGTTGTCTGAGGTTAGTGCCTGGTTTGCAGTCACTCCCCGCGTCTTAGTACGCAAATCTACGAATTTTACCCAACGTTCGAGTACGGGCAAAGTCCATGCATAACCTGCTTTGTGAACTTTTCTGAACTTACCGAAGGTAAGTGTTACCAAAGCGGTGTTGTACGGAATAATAGTTGCGCCTGACATGACAACAAAAGAACAAACCAAGATAAACACCCAAAACACGAAAAGCATCACATTTCCTGCATTGATTAGGCTCTGCCCTGCAACTCCAAAACTACCGCGTAGAATGCTTAGTACGGCTGACCGGATTGCCCAACTTAAAATAGTTGTAGTGACGCCGGTCACAACAAAAGTGGCGAACTTCCAAAATAGGACCTCACCGACACCCGGTCTGAGAGCTCTTGGAAGCTTATCCCAAACAATCTCACTGTCCTCCATATCATCTCCTTTCGTATGATTCGTGATTATGACAAAGCTGAATTATATTTCTTGAATTACAGCATTGTAAAAGCTACCGTAACAAGAAACCTCTAGTCTAGTACTCACTGTCTACTATCATTAATTTTCAAAGTGCCCATCTCAGCTTCATCTTCAACCCTAGAGGTCACGTGCTGAGATGTACAAACAGGCAAGGCGGCAGTTATAAAAATTCTATAGTGTTAAGCGACAGGATTGACACTTGGTTAGGATATTGCCATTACTAGAGGCCGATGTCAAATTCACGATTACTAATGCTATAGGTCTTCGTTTGAGGCGTCCTGACAGCCGAAAAAACGTCTTAAAAAAACATACGACGACCCAAAAAAAGTGCTTTTAAAAAGCTCCCGGATGAATAAAGAATATATAACCGAACATTCGAAAGTTGAATAAAAAACGCTAGAAAACACGAACTCCTGTAGATAATAAAGCTTAATTTTTGAAAAGTTCTCTTAACTCTGCGATAACCTCATCCGTATCAGGTTTTTTCTCTTCGTGTGTCTCAGGCTCTATTACATCGAATTCGGACTGCAAACTATCAATCAATTCTTTAGTTGGGGGCTGTGCAATACCGAGTTTTTCCTCCCTAGCTGCTATTTGATTTCTCATACTTTCGTTAGCCTCGGCTTGTTTTCTGCTATCTTTTGCGAGTTCTTCCTGCGTGGGAGCGCGGCCTAGCCAACCTTCAGTTCCATCAGTGGCCGTAAACGTTTCGGTGCTGTCAGAGTTAAATCTTTCTGCCATAAATATAATGGTATTTAGTAGCCCCTACATTGTCAATAAACGAAAATCTGTCAAACACTATTACACCTAGCCACGATCGACTAATTACTGTTAAAATCAAGCCATGTTCAGTATGTTCAGCGTTCTCAACAACCTTGTGAAACTTAAAGGAAACCTTTATATTACAGACTTTTTCGACATCCTGATAGTAGCTCTCCTCATATACTCGTTGTTTCTTTTCCTCCGCAACACCAAAACTTTAATGGTGTTTTTGGGCCTGGCGATTGCAGCGACGTTGTATCTTTTTGCAAAGAGTTTTAACCTTTATGTCACATTATTAGCCTTGAAATATTTTATAGGTGTGTCGGTTCTGATATTTGTCATTATTTTCCAAAATGAAATAAGAAGGTACTTCGAGTTTCTGGGTCTTATTGGTTCGAGGCAGCTGAAGGTACTTCCTTTAGCAACAAGGTCTCCGACCACCTCAGAAATTATTCAGGCGTGTGTAAAAATGGCGCAGGCAAAAATCGGTGTATTAATAGTAGTGCAGGGAAAAGACAGTCTGGACCAGTTTGTTGACGGCGGTGTCCCTTTGGATGGGGTAATTTCTGAAGAGTTGATTTCAAGTATTTTTGAACCCCGCTCTTACGGACACGACGGGGCCTTGATTATTAGCAACAACAGAGTTTCAAAATTCGCTACTCACCTACCGTTATCTACAAACTTTAAAGAAATAGGAAAACACGGTACACGTCACAGTGCTGCATTAGGAATTACCGAACTAACGGACGCATTTGCCATAGTAGTATCCGAAGAAAACGGGAAAATCTCTATATCCAAAGACGGTAAATTAAAAACGCTACAGGAATTCACCGACCTTGAAAAAGAATTCGAAAAGTATATTAAAGCTAAATTTTCAAAAAATGTTAAAGAGAGCAAACTGAAAAAGATAATTAAAGAGGACTTTTTGCTGCGCCTGGGTTCTCTGACAGTTGCAGGCATAATATGGTTTTTTGCTGCCTACCAGGCAGGTATCGTTGAGAAAACTTACAACGTGCCCTTTGACAATTTAAAGGTACCTAAAAACATCATCATTCAGGAATATAGTCCTAAAGAATTAAAAATAAAGGTTTCAACAAGAGGAGAAGATTCTTTTAAAGATATAGCGGTTAAGGATTTTAAAATTAATCTTGACTTATCCAACTTACAGAGCGGCATAAATAAACTGCAAATATCAAAAAATCTTATTACGGGGCCGGCAAATTTTTCTATCATTTCGTTCGAACCATCCACACTACTCCTGACTGCGCAAAAATATTATCCCGCAGAAATACCCATTTCCGTGAAAACGGCAGGAAAACTTAAAGCTGATCTTGCCCTGAAAGGAGCAGAAGCTGAACCTAAATCTTTGAAAGTTTGGGTTCCGGAAGGAATAGAAGCTTCAACTGAAATATCCACAGAACCGATAGATCTATCTGACAAAAACGAGTCTACAGTTCTACCGGTAAAGTTGTTGTTACCCGAGGGAATTCTTCTAGAAGATAAGATGGTAAGCGTTAGTGTGGCACTGACAATAGAAGAGGACAAATAATCATAGCGGGCGCCTAGCTTTTGTTCTTGTGACCTTACCTAAGCCTGACGTAACTTTTCTATATTTAGAATACGAACCACCTGTAATAGATTTTTTCTCACTATCAACAAAAGAAACATACCTTTCGAATAATGAAATCCACTGAGGAAGGGTAAGATCTTTTACTTTCGACGTTACTGAAAAATTCAGCTCGTCTGAAATACGGTAATACTGTAAGGCGGTAAAGAGTCTGTTAAGTCTGAGTTTTAGAGTGGGTTTTTGTTGATTCACTACGTAGCATACGAAATCTAAATACTGCTCACGGAGATTAAGTGCAATCAAAGGTTCTTTCTTTTTACGCATTCTTAACATCACAACGTTAACTAAAGGCCGGGGTGTAAAATCTTCCCTTTTAAATTTATAAAACACGCTAAAGTCGAAAAATGGTTGAGTTAACAAAGAAAATAGATAACCCTCACCTTTTCCCATAAATCTATCAGCTGCTTCCTTTTGAACTACCAGAAAAGTATCTTCGGGAACACGACCTGTAAATAAAAGTTTATTAACAATCAGAGAGGTAATACTAAAAGGGATGTTAGAAAAAACTTTGTATGGTTTTAAAGGTAACGAATAAAGTAAAAAATTTTCGTTTAAAACATGCACATGAGAATCACCCGAAAATTTTTCCCTGACTTGAGCATGTAACTTGGGGTCCAATTCCAAAGAAATAACTGAATCGGCGATACTTGCTAGAACTTCGGTGATGATCCCCTTTCCCGATCCAATATCCAAGACCACGTCGTCTTTTGATATGCCCGCTTTTATAGCCAATCGACGAATCAACTTAGCGTCCGTTAAAAAGTTTTGAGATATCGATAGATCGGGCACTCTCACAGTTTAACAAGAATTTTGGTTAATGCCACCTGTGTCCTTGACTACCCGCTTCCCGAACCGTAAGATGGGGACAAATCAAGTAAAGGAGTAGGAGAATGGAAACGCTTGGAGAAATATTATCCCAAATCTATGTTGTGTCGGGTGTTTGTGTGACGATATTTTTTATAATCCGCGGTTTCGTTTTAGCGAGGAAAGAGGTAAAAAAACACCAGCTCTCATCATTTTCGATCGTACTGCTTATTGTAGCATCTTCTATAGTTTTTATTGGGGCAATATATTGCTGGACAGCGATTATCTCTTATGTTTTCTAGGAGGGAGATGGGAAAAATACTCAAAAATCGTCGCCGTGACACTTTTCGGGGAAAATGTATTTAAAGTACCGGTCCCCAAGTAAATTTCTCCCCGTTCTATGCTTGGACAAAGGCAACGAACGGGATTTTTTTAGCTCCTTACCAATTTTCCAAACCTATAGTTTCGTGCTAAACTATCGGGTATTCACACTCTAAACAAAGGGAACGTGTGTACTTTGAAAATTTGACTATTATCAATGACCTAGGAGGGTCGATGAAAAAAACTGTTATGGAAGTCTTGCTCTTTATTTTTGTCCTGCTGTTGTTCCTTGACTTTAAGGTGATGGCACCCATTGCTCAGGAATTATTGCGCGGGGCACCCATGTCAAGAGAACAGTTCGTATCGGCTAAAGCACCTGATTACACAGCAACACCAACTCCATTTCAACCTTTCCGGAGTACTCCCGTGTCTGTGGACCAGCCTGTGCTATCTATGACGGTCGCCGCGCCTGAAACGACACCGGAACCGACCTTACAAGTAAATCCGTATGATTTTAAGGGAATAAGATTCGACAGTTTTGATACGATAGAAATATGGTTTTTCCCAACTCCGGGTGATCCCTTTTCCGTCTCATTCACCCCGGTTATCCCTGTAAACGGTCCTGACGATTATAAGCCGGGAATTTACAAATCAGGGGTCTGGGCAGATGATTGGGGCAATGTCACTGTAAATCCTCACTCAGGATGTTTTAAGTACCGCGGAAAGTCCGGTTGGACCGAACTTGAAGGTGAGTACCTCAGACGTCATTTTGAAGGGGGAGGGTGTGACGACGCACTAACAGATCTTTCGGAAAGCCGGATGAGCACGGCAATCGAAGAGCTGAAAAAATCTCCGGTCGTATTAAAACAAAAGGATGTTTCTGTTGAATTACTGTTGATCGGAGCCGGGATAATCAAATACGAAAATCTCAGCTCTGTAAGGTCTATGGATCCGACAGAACTATCCCAACTCATCGGCGTCTCCCTGAATGACAGAAGTATCGTCATTATTACCAGCGCCAGGGATATATTCCACGAACCGTGGTATTCGAGCGAGCGCCTAATTGTAATCCTTGAATATAGGAGGCAGTAAATGAATAAGCTCAAAATTGTGACTATACTATTTGTTTTTGTTTTTCTGGCGGCTATGTTGAACACCGCTGCTAGCGCAGGTTTTGATCTACCGAAAGAGGGTTGGCGCGTAATTGACGATCTGGGCTATGGTCCGGTACCGGGAGTGTCGGGCTCGCAATTTAGGTTTGAGCTCGGTGGAGCAGGTGGCTACGTTGTAAACGCGTACTGCAACAATCCCGCGTTGCCAAATCCCACGGTAGGAACTGTGTGCAGTTATATACCCAGCGTAAATCGCTTCTGGTGCGGAGACACAGTACAAGAGTTGGTTCCTTACGACGTGTTAAAGACACCGGAACCTACTCCAACGAAAACCAGCACACCTACATCTACGCCCACGGCAACACCTACATCGACGCCCACGGAGACACCTACATCTACGCCCACGGCAACACCAACATCGACACCCACGGAGACACCTACAACAACACCGACAGAGGTACCGCCGACAGAAATCCCGCCAACCGAAGTACCGCCAACCGAAGTACCGCCGACACCTACAAATACTTGGGTACCGCCAGCTACTGCAACGCCGGGGCCCCCTCAACCAACCCGCACACCCCCACCTGTCCCCACAAGTGGCTATGGAGAAAATCTTGCGGTAACCGTTACCAGATTCTATGGGGGAGAAATTCTCGCCGGTTTGAGTATGGGTATTTTGTGTGTGTTAATCTTTTATTTGGGTCTGAAAAAATACCTCCTGAATAAAAGAAATTAACTGCTCGCGAAGGGTAATCTTGAAACCAGAAATTTTTGGTCTCGGGGTTACCCTTTTTTATTGTTCAACTAGTTTAGTTACCTCACATCTCACACCTTACGAAATCGTCTCTACCCGCCTTTCCAAATATACATAACAGTGATATAGTATGCGTCTGCTTGGTCGCAGATTCACCAATTCTTTTAGTTGAAACGGAGAGAAAATGAAAGCGAAGAGACTGTTTTCGGTAATACTTGCACTCGTGGTGGTCTTAACGATCGTCTCACCTGTCTTGGCAGACAAGCCTGTTGGGTTTGACCCGGTAACCGGGGCAGAAACTGCGTGGTCAACCAGCGATTGCGCTAAAATCCAGAGCGGAACAATTTTAGATTCTGCGGGGAATCCCCTTGAAACCGGTTTCGATATTTACGGATACAACTACCAGGCGCATCTTTTCGACGGTACCTACGACTCAGCTGACAGGAAGTTGGACGGCATGTACTGGGGACAAACCGGCGACTTTGTCGACGATAAGTTGCAGATGAAATGGTCGGACGAGTGGTTGTCAAACGTTGATTGCAACGGCGACCATAAGCTTGATAGAGGTCTTATAAATGGCGTTCCTACCAATATCAGTGCCGGCTGGTTAACAAACCACGTCAACGGTGATTACATCGACGCCAACGGTCTGCAACACTACACGTACTTCGTCAAGATTGGATACTTTGGTCCTGATAGCCCCCTTTGGGGATCCTATGATGTGCTTGAAGAGGTGTACAACGATCCTGCAGTAGGCGCTCATGGCGTAACAATCTACGCAGATCCTGGTTTGGGATTTTTTACACAGCATTAAGCACTACGTGTAAATAACTGACCAAGCATTGAACTCTGAGGAGATTCGGCCAAAAACCAGTCTCCTCTTTTTTTAAATTCTCCGTCACTATGCTAAAATACCTGCACTCACATATAAAACAACGTCTAAAATTAAGACATTAAATAAGGAGAGAAAATGGCCAAACCAGGTACTATCGAAATCAGGGTAAGGAAAGATTCGGCAAATGTCCAATACAGAGAATACTACACTGACCAACAGATCTCTATTGCTCCTCACAAAATCTATACACTGCCGATCGGTGCCGATACAAATGAAAAACTTAATGATGAGATCGGGCCAATCGGAGCATCCCTCCTCACTATGTTAAACAAGATCGAAGAACTCGATTTTATCTATTTAACTCACGAATACGTAGGTCTTTCTAAAAAACGGGGGAGGGATTGGACAAAAATCGAACAGGTAGTTTTTCTTGACATCCAAACGGCATTGGGTGGAACGTCTTACCGGGCCAGGAACTACTACTAGAATTACCAACCGGCGCAATCAAGTTTTAATAAACTGAAAGCGCCGGGTTTTTTTAAAAATTAAAACAACAGCGTACTAACGTAGATAATTATAATATTTTAATTTATACGGGGTTATTTCTTCGCTTCTCTGACTCTCATAGCTTCTCTACCGACTTTATCTCTTAAGTAAAATAGTTTAGCTCTTCTTACGTTTCCGTGTTTAACTACTTTTATTTTCTCTATGTTGGGGGAATGCAAAGGTAAAATTCTTTCAACTCCTATCTGATTGGCTCCAATTCTCCTTACAGTGAAAGTCTTCGAAACGTCAGAGCCTCTAAAAGAAATCACAATACCCTCGAATGGTTGAATTCTCATTTTCTCACCTTCGATTATTTTATAGAAAACTTTTATAGTGTCACCGACCCTAAATTCCGGGATCCTGGGCTCTTCTTTAGAAGCTTTTTGGAGTTCCTCTTCAGCTGCTTTGGACTCTTCCTCGGCCTTTTCTTCAATGGCTTCCTCAAGTTTTTCTTCTTCAATTTCTACCGCAGGAGCTTCGGCTGCTTCCTCTTCCTGCGCAGGCGCTTCGACAATGCTTTCTTCTACAGGTGCGTCCTGTTGAGTTGTGTCGTCTTGTTTAGTTGTATCTTGATCTTTATCGGCCATAGACTGTGCTAGGATAGCAAATTATACCTTCAATATCAATTATTTCTTTTTCGAGGTCACCTTCGCGGGTTTTTTAACCTCCACCGATAAGCCACCCCCCGGAAATACGCCGATTTCTACCAGGTCTCCTTCCGACGTTTCAGCTCCTATTATTTTGCTTGAAATTGCATTCTCCACCTCAGTCTGAATTAATCTTCTAAGAGGTCTTGCCCCGTACTCCTCGCTGTATCCGTTCTCAACAAGATAATCTACCGCCTTATCCGAAACTTCAAGGGTGATCTGTTGCTCGGCCAACATTTTCCTGGTTTTATCCAACATCCTCAGGGTTATCTCCTTAATATCCTCTTTTCCGAGACTTGTAAATAAGACTATTTCATCAATCCTATTTAAAAACTCCGGTTTGAAAGAGTCTTTTAATATGCTGAATATTCTTCTGTCCGCGGCTATTGCTACCTCATCGTGGGACTTTTTCTTATCTTCGACAAAGCCTATGTCTTTTCTTCTTAAGAGATCAGAACCCACATTTGAAGTAAGAATCAGTATAGTATTTTTAAAATCAACCGTTCTTCCCTTGCTGTCAGTTAGACGCCCGTCTTCCATTATCTGCAACAAAGCGTTAAATGTATCGGGGTGAGCTTTCTCTATTTCATCCAGCAATATTACGGAAAAGGGCTTTCTTCTCACAATGTCGGTTAACTGGCCACCCTGTTCATACCCGACGTATCCGGGGGGCGCCCCTATCAATTTACTTACCGAATGCTTTTCCATATATTCACTCATGTCCAAACGGACGATCATATCTTCGTCGCCATATAAAGCCTCGGCTAAAGTTTTGGCTAATTCGGTTTTACCTACACCTGTCGGACCAAGAAACAAAAACGATCCGATAGGTCTTTTCGGGTCTTTCAAACCTGCTCTGGCTCTTCTTATCGCTTCCGACAAAACACCGATTGCCTTGTCCTGACCGACAACTCTGTTCTTAATAGTACGCTCAAGGTTTAAGAGCCTTTCACGTTCTACAACATTTAATTTCTCAAGCGGTATTCCGGTTGCGCGTGAAACAACTTTTATAACAGCGTCTTCGGTAACATCGGGAATTTCTTCAAGTTTGGTTTTTGTCCAGATCTCAACGAGCTCTGATTTTATTTTTTCAAGCTCTTCTGTCTTTTTCTTCAACGTTTCCTTATCTTCGTCACTTAATTTATTTTTCCTCGCATCATTTTTTAATTTTGAAATTTCTTCTTCGACGGTTCTTAAATTCTCCGGCTCTTTCACCTGGGACAAGCGGACCATCGCGCAGGCTTCGTCTATCAAATCAATTGCCTTATCGGGTAAAAAGCGATCAGAAACATAACGGTCGCTCATTTTAACAGCAGCTGTAATAGCATCATCTGTGATTTTCACATTGTGGTGAGATTCGTAGCGCTCCCTCAGTCCTCTGAGAATTTCGACGGTATCTTCCGCGGTAGGTTCGTTAACCATAATAGGCTGGAAGCGGCGTTCAAGTGCGGCATCCCTTTCAACATATTTTCTGTACTCGTCGATTGTTGTAGCACCTACCATTTGTAATTCACCTCTTGCCAGGGCCGGTTTAAGGATATTTGCGGCATCCATCGATCCTTCTGCACTTCCTGCTCCGATAACCGTATGCAGCTCGTCTACAAATAAGATTATTTGACCGCTCGCGGAGATGACCTCAGTGATTATGTCTTTCAGGCGACCTTCGAACATTCCTCTATGGGAAGTTCCTGCGATTATTGAAGCTAAATCCAGCATAAACACGCGCTTACCCCTTAAAGGCTCCGGAACCTGTCCGTTAACGATTTTTTGTGCCAAACCCTCAACTATAGCTGTTTTACCCACGCCGGGGTCTCCGATTAACACGGGGTTATTCTTTGTCCTTCTTGAAAGGATGTGAATAACACGTTCGATCTCGTTTTTTCTCCCTATAACAGGGTCAAGTTTACCCTCACGTGCTAATTGGGTAAGATCGCGGCCGTATTTATCTAGTTTTGAAGCGGATTGAGACGTCTCTTTTACAACTTCCTCGTAGCAGACTTCGCAGAGAGCCATGTAGACTTGCTTACCGTCTACTATCTGATTTATTGGGTATTTTGCGGGACGCTGTCCGCATCTGTGGCAGAGTACCATGAGTAAGATATTAGCACTCAGAGCTTTCGAGTGCAAGAGTTTTCTTCATTAATGTTCCCAAACATCGCCTACAAATGGATCACTTTGAACCTTTACCTTTTTAATAAACAAAGCGGCTGCCCGCACCATTTCGTCGGATTGCACTTTTGCCCAATACTCCGCCTGGTCGTCCCTGATTTCCGATACGATTTCGTCGTGAACCGTAAGGGTCAGCCCACCATCTATACCCTCTTTTTTCATCCTGTCGTTTAAAAAAATTAGGGCATACTTAACCGCGTCGGCGTTTGTTCCCTGAATTGGGTGGTTTTTTGCCTCTCTTTCAATACGCGATTCTTTTTTCCTGAAATCGGGATCGTCCTTTAAAGGCTTTTCGTACCAGCGTTTTCTGCCGAGCGGGGTTGTACTGAAACCGTCCCTTACAGCTTTCTTTGCCGTTTTATTTAGGTAGTCCTTAACACTGGGGTAACTCGCGAAATATCTATTCATGTAATCTTCTCCCTGTTCCCGGGTTACGGGAGCTCCGGTTTCATTCTCAATTCTTGCGGCCAACCCCATCGATCCCATGCCGTACATCAATCCAAAACCTATAGGTTTGGCAATTTGTCTATAGCTTGGGTACTTCTTTTTGAAATCATCGGTGTAAGGTACATTAAACATAAGTGACGCAGTGTACGAGTGAATATCTAATCCATCATTTAAGGCTTTGATCATTTTCGCATCTCCGGAGAGCTCGGCCAGAATTCTCATCTCAAACGAAGAGTAGTCTGCCGTCACTAATTTGTAACCGGGTTCGGGGTTAAAACAGGTTCTAAAAGGAGCCTCTTCGGAATTTCGCGGAATTTGCTGAAGGTTAGGATTGTTACAGGAAAATCTTCCTGTTGCAGTACCAAGCTGGTTGAATTCCGGATGCAGTCTTTTTGTAACGGGGTTAATTTTTGATAACAATGAGTCACCAAATGCCGACAATAATTTTTCGTATCCTCTGTAGTTTCTTAATAACTTAACAATCGGTTCGCTGTGCAAAGCCAGGATGGCATCCCCGGTAGACGGTAAATTTAAATTTAGTTTGTTATTAAATAAGTCCATCAACTGCTGTTGACTATTCATATTTATAGTGTCCGCGTGGTTTCCGAAAAGATCTATCATGTTGTTGGAGTAATAAGGTCTTATGGCTTCCTGAAATTCTTTGGCCAAAGCATTCCTTCTTTCTGATAAATGCACCATTATGTCCCGCCACTTTTTCTCATCTATGTAGATGCCTTTCAGCTCCATTTCGCCCACTGCTCTAGTCGCGGCAAATTCAAGCTTAGCGACATTTAGTAAGTTCTCACTTTTTATTTTAACTAGCTGTTCGTTGAAGATAGGAAAGAGTATTAATGTATCCAGCGCGGAATACCTCAATTGTTCGACGTTAATTTTTGTTTTGTTCGTCACGCCCTCAAATGTTTCCCGTACATCCTTCTTTAAATCCAACCCCGTATATTTTTTTGTAAGGTCCTTTAAGGAGTAATAACCGCGCCCAAGTCCTGCATTTAAAATAACTTCCGCAAGCATTGTGTCATATAAGTTAGTGGGCGCCGCACCGGTATGGATTTTAATGTGCTTGTAGTCGAATTTTCCGTTATGAAATATTTTAAGTATTTTTGGGTTTTCAAGAAATTCTTTAAAACGGCAGAAGTTCCTTAATTCTAGAGCGCGGGCGTCGAAGATGTAGCTTTTATCTTCTGTGCCTATTTGCACCAAAAGCAAATTTGAGGTGTAAGGATCAAGACCGGTACTTTCAATGTCCACCCCCACTACCTTCACTTTCTCTAAAATTTCCAGAGCTTCGTTTGCCTGATCTATTTTTGTGATGTAGTCGTATGAGGGATTTGCCGGATCAAATTTTAATTCCATCCTGTATATGATACCACTTGTATTTTTCATATTTATCAACGATCGTAATATTTTTAGTTTCCAAACCAGTGTTGACCAAAAACCTATAGTGTGATATTCTTCGAAAAATTCGATGTAAAAAGGAGAGGAAAAATGAATGACAGTAGCAATAGTGTTGTTGGCGTCATTTTCTTTGTTTGCGTAGTTGTTGCCTTACTCATTGGCTATGATTTAATCACCATAGTCGCAACAGCTATCCCCGGATGGGTCTACACTATTTTCCTGATTCTTCAAATGATTACCGGCGCGGTGATTATTAAAGTTTCAAAAGAGAAAACGGATGATGTCATTGGGACTATCATCTTGATGATGGGCATGTGGGAACTACTTTACCGAGCGCTGTAACACGAACAAGCCACAATGTAGAAACATATAATCTACTTGTGGCTTTTTTTATCGTTATTATTTACTTAGAAATTCCTTTATCAAATCTAAGGCAATAACCGGGTCTGCTTTACCCTTCATCTCCCTCATAACGCTACCCAATAAAAACTGCAAAGCGCTTTCTTTTCCGTTTTTAAAATCAGAAACAGCGGACTGGTTCTTTTCCAAAACTGACTCTATAACCTTATTTATTTCCCGCGCATCTGAAACTTTGTCATCTTCGCCTTTTAATTTTTCCGATATTTCGCTGGCATCCAGTTCAAAAAGATCCTTCCTGTTTATCAGCACTGTGGCCGCTTTTGATGCATCCAGACCCCCGTCCACCAACTTCCCGAATTTTTCCACAACCGGAAGTCCCATCACTTCCACCAAAATCCTACTCTGCTCTTTTGTGACACCCTTTTCTTCCATTTCTCTTCTTAGTGACCGGGGCAAGCTACCTTCAACCGCCCTTAACTCGTTTATATACTTGTCATCAAAAACCATAGGCGGAATATCAGGTTCCGGAAAGTATCTGTAATCAGAAGCTTCCTCTTTATCACGTTGTGCGACAGTAATATTTTTAAATTCGTCGTATCCCCTGTTTTCCTGTTTCGGCATTTCGCCTTTTTCCAAAATTTCCCGCTGTCTTACAATTTCCGCTCGTACAGCTTTTTCCATATATTTAAACGAGTTAATATTCTTAACTTCTACTTTATAGGGGGACAGTTCGTCTTTTTTCTCCATCTCGGCTGTTCGTAGTGAGATATTAGCTTCCAGTCTCATCTGTCCTTTTTCCATATCGGCTTCGCTTATTCCTAAATACCTGCAAATTACCTGGAGTTTTTTACAATAGTCGACGGCGTCTTCAATGGAACGGAAACACGGCCTTGTTACTACTTCGATGAGTGGAAGTCCTGATTTATTGAAATCAACTAAAGTTTTACCAGCTTCGTGAAAAGACTTTGCCACGTCTTCTTCTAAGTGAACTCGTTCGATGTCGGCTGTATCCCCGCTTTCCAAAAGCAACGAACCGTTTTCACACAAAGGTTGTTTGTACTGACTAATTTGGTAACCCTTCGGAAGATCGGGGTAAAAGTAATGTTTTCTGTCAAATCTTGCATCGGTGTTTAAGTTGCAGTTTAGGGCTAAACCCAGTAGCTGCGCTTTTTTAACTCCTTCTAAATTAGGAACGGGTAAAGCACCCGGTAATCCCAGACAGGTTGGGCAAGTGTGTGTATTAGGCTCGGCGCCCCATATATTAGCGTCGCATCCGCAGAACATTTTTTGTTCCGTTTTTGGTTGGACGTGAACTTCCATTCCCACGACCAGTTTGTATTTTCCTAATAATTCTTCGGTCATTTTTTAAACGTTAACTCCTAATTTATATAAAGCTTCTTTTAAATTTGCGACTGCTTCGGTAACCATAAAATATGCCGGCTCAAAACCTGCTTCATGTACCAAACTATTTCTTAATTTGTGCGCATCCCAAATTCTGTTGTAAGTCGGCCTGTCGAATTTATCAACGGCGTTTTTTAAACGTTCTCCCATTGTCTCGCCCGGAACAATCTCTTTTAATACCGCGTCCAATGATTTGTCAGCCATAATCAACGCCTGTTTTAATTGCGAAGGACCTTTTTGTTTAAGTAACACGCTTATATTTTCCCAGTCAGAGGTTATTTTTCTCACAGTTTCCTGGCTCACGCTTCCGTAAGATGTTCCCGTTCCTGACCCGAATATAAAATCAAAAAATCCCATTTTATTCCTTAATTAACGCCGGTTTTTCGAGATGAAAGCCCGTCGCCCCCTGATAATTAAATAACGCCCCGAATATTTTCGACTCTTCGTTTATTTTGCTCATTATTTGGACACCCACTGGCAACCCATTGTAAAACCCGCACGGTACACTTATTCCCGGGACTCCCGCGATACAACTCGGCTCGTTCAAAACATCCATCATTTCTCCGAACATCGGCGAGTTAGAACTTTCGCCGACATTCAAAGCAACGCACGGCATAGAAGGGGCAATCAACAAATCGACTTTTTCAAATGCTGAATCAAAACTTTGTTTAATTAATGTGCGTACTTTTTGCGCTTTCGCGTAGTAAGCATCGTAATATCCAGAGCTTAAAGTGTAAGCTCCCAACATAATTCTTTTCTTAGCTTCAAACCCGAAAGAGTTGCGGTCGTGACCATATCTTATCCCGTCGAGTCTCGCCAAATTCGAAGAAACTTCTGATCTTTGTAAAATTGTGTAAACGGCAATTGAATATTTCGGACTTAACATATCGACGTCAATAATTTCCGCTCCCAAAGATCTGAAAACCTCGATTGCTTCATCAATCTTTTTTCGCGTTCCCTCTTCAAGTTCCATTTCAAAGTAGGACACCGGCCTTCCGATTTTGACCCCCTGCATACTAAAAGATTTCCCTTCGGATAAGTAATCGGGTACCTCGGTTTGTAAGGATGTTGCGTCGAGCGAATCTTTTCCTGCCATAACTCTCAGAATCACAGCCGCGTCTTCGGCTGTTTTAGTTAGCGGACCAGGAGAATCAGTAGAAGAAGCCATGGCTACAATTCCATATCTGCTTACTCTGCCGTAAGAGGGTTTTACGCCCGTAACACCGCACCAGGACGCAGGTCCCCGTGTACTTCCTCCTGTTTCACTTCCGGTTGCAAATAACACCATGTGGGACGCTACAGCGGCCGCTGAGCCTCCCGAGGAACCGCCCGGAACCTTAGTTAGGTCCCACGGATTAAAGGTTGCTCCGAAGTCCGAAGTTTCGGTGGAAGAACCATGAGCAAATGCGTCCAAGTTCGTTTTTCCCAGCAAAATCGCTCCCGCCTCGTTCAGCCTTTTAATCGCTGTGGCGTCAAACGGTGGAACATAACCTTCCAAAACTTTTGAGGACGCGGTAGTTTCCACATCTTTTGTTGAGTAATTATCTTTTGCCGCGTACGGTATGCCTAATAGTGGTTTGTTTATGAAAGCCTCAGCACCTTTAGCTGAAATTTCTTTGTCGGCCTCCTCCGCTTTTTTTAACGCGCTATCCGCAGTAACTCTCAAAAAAGCCTTAACCTTAGAGTCATATTTTTCAATTTGGGTTAAACAAGCTCTTACCAGTTCTACCGAAGTAAATTCCTTCTTTTTTAAACCTTCGATCGCCTCTAATACTGTAAGCTCATTAAGTTTACTCACGGTCGAAAACTCCTTTAGTAACCACAAGGTTTCGCGCAGTCTCCTTCACATTTTTTAACGCGTCTTCGCGGGGAAGAGTTACTTTTTGTGAACCGTCCTGATAAACATTTGTTAAACCCGTAACCTGAAATGTTTCACTAACTTTAGAAGTATCTAGCTCATCCAATATTTTTATGTAATCTAGAGTTTGTGATAATAATTGGGAAAATTTTTCTTCGTCGCCCTCAATGTTAAGTTTGGACATCTGAGCAATCTTTTTGACCTCTTCGATTGTTATTTTCCTGCTGTCCATAGTGTTCATATTAAAGCATTTTCGTGGATATTAAAAGGTTTTTGGGCGTTTACATTTGCAGGAGACGATTTACGCGTTCTTCTATCGGAGGGTGTGTAGAAAATAGGTTGCTTGCTGCTTTTCCCAGGTTTTTCACCGGGCTTACGATATAAAGATGGGCTGTAGCACCGTTGGCTGCTTCTAAAACTTCCTTATCGGACCCCAATTTCGTTAAAGCATCGGCTAATCCTTTCGGGTGTCTTGTTATGGATACCGCTGTGGCGTCCGCTAAAAATTCCCTGTTTCTGCTAATGGCAAGTTTTATCAAGGTGGCAATTATAGGACTTAGTATAAGTAAAACCATTCCGATGAGAAAAAATATGCTACCTCCCGAATCCGAATTGGAACTTCGTTTCCTCGAACCTCCGAAAAACGCTCCTCTCGTGAACCAATCTGATAAAAGCATGACTGTCCCTACTAATATGCTCACAATAGACATAAGGCGTATATCATAATTTCCGATATGAGACATTTCATGCGCGATAACTCCTTCAAGCTCTCTTTTTTCTAAGCGTTGGATAATTCCTGTTGTAAAACAGATTACCGAGTGGTTGGGATCGCGGCCGGTAGCAAATGCATTCATAGATGAATCCTGAATAACGTAAATCCTTGGCTTGGGTATACCCGAAGCTATACTCATATTCTCTACTAATTTGTGAAGATCCGGGCCGTCTTCAAACTTAACTTCTTTTGCTCCCGATATTCCTAAAACTATTTTGTCTGAGTTGTAATAAGAAATAAATCCTGAGATTCCGGAGAAAATAAGGGCACCCCCTAAAAAAGTCATGCCTGACCCATCGTAAAAATATTCACCTACAAACCAGCCTATTGCTGATACCACAGCAATAAACAAGGCGATGATTATCATTGTGTCCCGTTTATTTTGATTTATATGCTGGTACATGTTCATGATAGTTCTGTGTATCCTTCTTCCCAACCAAACTCGCTGTATTTTTCTCCGACGAGCATTTTTTCCATTCCGGACTTCACGACGGGTATCAGGTTGTCAGGAAGAGACGACTTATCGAACCACTCAATCCCGTCACATTTTTCAGGTTCGGTATTTTCCGGAGTTCCGTTCCACTTTTTAACAATAAAGTAAAAATACTGCCTGCTGCAGTCTGAGATCTTTGCAGGTATCGATAAAAAGTGACTGAACTCCAAATCTTCCTCGAGAACGTCAACTCCGGTTTCCTCTTTAATTTCGCGGCATAATGCCAACTTGTAAGATTCTCCTTCGTCGACGTGCCCTGCTACTAATCCATACCAACCGTCCCGCCAACCGGTGTTCTTTCGTTTTTGCAAAAGAACTTCTCCGTCTTTCTCAAAATAGGCCAAGACAGCAATCTTTATCTTTAAAATGTGCTTGTCCATCTAAGCTTAGAACTCAACTTTAACTGCTTCTCTGTCCTGGGCTTCTGCTTCAAAGAATGCTTCCTGCTTGAATCCGAACATTCCGGCAATCAGGTTTGAAGGGAAAGCAACAATCTTCTCGTTGTATTGTCTTACAACGCTGTTAAAGAATTGTCTGGAATAAGCGACCTTGTCTTCCGTATCGGAAAGTTCTTTCTGCAAGTTAATAAAACCTTCCTGAGCTTTCAGTTCTGGATAGGCCTCAGCAACGGCAAAAAGACTCTTTAAAGCTGAAGTTAACTGCATATCAGCTTCACCGGCAGCTTTAGGATCTCCTGCGGTCATCAAAGCCGCACGGGCTTTGGTAACATTCTCGAACACTTCCTTTTCATGAGCAGCATAGCCTTTAACCGACTCTACCAAATTAGGTATAAGGTCAATCCTTCTTTTAAGCTGTACATCTATCTGACTCCAGGCTTCTTTGATCTTAACTTTCAGTGTTGCGAGAGAGTTATAAATTGAAATCAAGAATACTGCGGCTAACGCAATGACAACTAATAGTATCTCCATAATGCACCTCCTTAGTTAACAAAATTACTAAAGCTATTATATATCTTTTTCTGAGGAATTCACTTCAAACGTATCCCGGCTTCTCTCACAAAGTCAGTAAAACCGAGCGTATTTAAAATATTTTTCTTTTCCGCCCAACCCCGGCGTGCGTTATAAATTCCGTACTTCATGTGTGAAAACTGATCTGTAGCGTGTGCATCACTACTTATCACCATTTTCACTTTCCAGCCGATTGCTTCCTTTACCAAATCGTCGGTAAGGTCTAAACGGTCGGGTTGAGAATTTATTTCAAGAATTTTGTTGTTATCACGGGCAGCTAAAAATATTTTATCCCACGCGGGGTCTACCGGATCTCGTTGATTTAGCAACCTCCCCGATGGGTGACCGATTATATTCACGTAAGGATTTTCTATTGCGGCCAGAAGTCTATCCGTTATCTGCTCCCTGTCCTGATTAAAAGAAGTGTGGATAGAAGCTACAACATAGTCCAGCTCAGAAAGCACTTCGTCGGGTAAACCTAATGCCGCGTCAGCTAGAATATTAACTTCATAGCCGAAGAAAACTTTAATAAAATTTTGTTTTTCGTTTATTTTATTTATCGCCGCCCGTTTCTTTTTTATAATATCCGATACTTCTTTGTAGCCGCGTGATGTAACGCTCGGTGCGTGGTCTGAAATTCCTAAATATTCGTAACCTAACGCGATGGCCGCATCTACCATTTCTTCCAAAGTGCTTACTCCGTCCGAATCAGTAGTGTGGGTATGAACTTCTCCTTTAATATCCTTTAGCTCAATCAAATCAGGTAGTTTATTTTCAATAGCCGCTTCAATTTCGTTAGAACCGTTCCTCAGTTCAGGCTCTATATAAGGCAGCCCTAAAAATTTATAAAAAGACGGCTCATCTGCAAACTCGTAAATGTCGCTTCCTTTTTTAATCCCGTACTCGGATAAAGACATATTTCTGGAAAGGGCAAAGTTGCGGAGGAGAATGTTATGTTGTTTGGAACCTGTAAAATACTGGAGCATGGCACCGTACGCTTCGGGGGTTGAAACTCTCAGGTCCACCTGTAAATCATTTTTAAGGACAACGCTGCATTTTTTGTCACCTTTTACTAAAGTCTCGGCAATTTCAGGAAATTGTAAAAAGTGCTTGATTGTTTTGTCAGGGTCGGTAGTAGCAACAGGTATATCCAGATCCCCGATTGTGGCGTTCTTCCTGCGGAATGATCCGGCGGCTTCAATGTGACCGAGTGCATCCAACTCCTTCATGTAATCGTAAATTCTCCCCACCGTTTCCTCCGCTCTTGAGTAGAGCACGCGTTGTTTCTCGTTCTTGGTCATCTTGAACTGACCGATAGACTCCAGTATGTCTTTTTCCGATTTTTCGCCGAAACCTTCAAGCTCTCTTATCTCACCTTTTTCTGCGTGTTCTTTAACTCGTTCAACTGCCCCCTCCCTTGTTTTTATTTTGAAAGCATTAGCAAGTTTAAAAGCTTTTCTTGCTCCGATACCGCGGATACCGATTAGCGCAAACATCCCTTCAGGTAGATCCTTTTTAATTGCTTCGAATTCTTTAACTTTCCCTGTGGAAAAAAGCTCATTTAGATGGCCGTAAATACTTGCCCCCACACCCGGAATTTCTTTCAGCCTGCCGTTTTCCCACAAGTCGTATATTGAAACTGTCAGGTTGTCGAGTATCGCTATAGCGTTCTGATAAGCCCTCACCCTAAAAACGTTGAAATTCTTCACATCCATCGCAGCTAAAACTTCTTTCATAGCTGAAATGACTTCTTTGTTGGAAATACGATTGGCGTTCATATGTAAATAATAGCAAAGTTATAAGAAGACGGTGACAAAAAAATGCGGTCTCTGTTGTTTATAAAAACAAGAACAGAAAACCGCATTGAAACAAAACGCTAACGTGGAACTCTTACGTACAACGTACTGCTAAGCCTACTAACTTCAGCTTTGCTCGGACGAAACCGAAGACTTTCTGAAATCTCATGCATTGTCTCCTCCGGAATCTGCTTAAAGCTTCCATCCGCTACCGAGTACTCAATCGGCTTACAGCACACATGGTTGGCTCCCGGCGCGTGTGTTTCCGTGTACTGTATTGACAGCAAACGTATCCCCTGCGCCCTTAACAAACTGCGAAACGAAAAAGCTTCAAACATTTTACCCCTCCTCAGACCTGATTTTTTGTCATTTTACCAGAAAAAACACCAACGCAAAATGTAATAAAAGCCGGATAGTTATCTAATTTATTGACCATATAACAACAAATTGCTAGTATAACACCAGCATTAAGGGGTCGTAGCTCAGTCGGTTAGAGCGCCGCACTGTCACTGCGGAGGCCGCGGGTTCGAGTCCCGTCGATCCCGCCATAGTATTAATCTTATTTCTGCCCTCATATGAAGGAGGTTCGTAAATGTCCACAGACGTAAAAGAAAAAGGTAACGAGAGAGACGGTTTGGCTTTGATAATCGGCGGGTTATTTATAGTTGCTTTGGTTTTCGCTGCATACAATTATTTCAACAAAAGCTCGGAAGAGATAAGTAAAACTCAGGAACAAGCAGTATTTCAAGAGGAAAACGGCGATTTCGAGGAGGTAGAGGGAGATATAAACGGAAACGCAGCGGCAGATAAAAATTTACCGCCTACAGTCGCGGGGACTATTTCGAAAGCTGATGTGAGTGGTCTTGTTAAAGCCGAGTGGGTAGCCAACAACTACCAAAAAGGTGATATTCAAGGGGCAACATACACAGTTAAATCCGGCGACACTCTGTGGGAAATAGCTGAAGGAGCTTACGGCGACGGCTCTCAATGGACAAAGATATTGGAAGCAAATAAAGGTGATGTGGGATTTTTAGTTAACGGGCAGCAGGCTTTGATTATTCCCGGTCAGGTTTTGGTTCTTCCCTAATTTTTTTACTTTCGAACTTAAGAACACCCTTATAGCTGAGGGTGTTTTTTGTTGTGCTCTGTTGTTATAATCTCTTTGATACGCGGGTGTGGCCTAGTGGTATGGCGTTTCCTTCCCAAGGAAAAGGTCGCGGGTTCGAATCCCGTCACCCGCTCCAGAAATTTGACCAACAGCCCGCAGGGTTGGTGGGCAAATTTATAGGGTGTAAGGGATGAGAATGCCGCAGCGAACGAAGGTGAGTGAGGCGGGGTCGACGGGCGTGTCAGCAGACACGAACCGGTGACCGAATCCCGTCACCCGCTCCAAAAAGGTTGGCGGGAGTTTATCTCCTGACAAGCTTTTTAGTCTGACGGGATGAGAATGCCGCAGCGAACGTAGGTGAGCGAGGCGGGGTCGACGGGCGTGTCAGCAGACACGAACCGGTGACCGAATCCCGTCACCCGCTCCAAATGATTGAAATTCAATCCACCCCGCCTTTCCAACAATATTCCAAACCTACAATACAATTCGCGCGGTTAAGTGTTTTTTTTTTGCACGTGTCGGGCTAAAAGAACGCAGTTATATTCTGTGATATACTGCAAAAAATCTGATTGAAGGAGAGATAAATTTATATAGACGCGCTAGAGCAAAACCGATAACCCCACTAATTCGAACTGCATAAAGAGAGGGAGAAAATGAACAACACTAATGGCACGTACCGCATGGTAACACAAGTTTGCACGATCAAACACTTCCAAAAAAGTGCACGCGGAAATCTTAAAGCAGTCACGTTCTATAAACAAATACCTGTGGGGACATTGTTTATTGACCAGGAGCCCCTGGGAGTCAGGGAGGTGGAGTTTCAAGACAAAGTAGCAACATTGAAAATCTACCGCGCTTATTATAAAAACGAGGAAGTCGCCTTCGTTTGTTATTACCTCGGTTTTGAACAATTGACAACTCACGAAGAAATTATCTCTGTGGAAGAAGGGAAAAAACTTTTAGAGTGATCTGCCATTAACGCTGAGATAACACAAAAACTATCTCAGCGTTTCTTTTATTCTGGTAAAATTATGACGTTGGCCGGTATAGCTCAGTTGGTAGAGCAGTCCCTTCGTAAGGGAAAGGTCACAGGTTCGACTCCTGTTATCGGCTCCATTTAGCCTCGAAACCCCCAACTAGACAAAATACACACTATGGGGTATAATTATCAGGTTAAAATTAAACGCAATTAATCCATTCATTCCAAAATAAGGAGCATAAAAATGGCTAAGATGATTGTTACTATCGTACTGCTTTTACTTGGATATTTTGCTTACCGTTACACGTCCAATTTAGAGAGTTTAGCAGGAATTTTCGCAACTGCTTTTGTATTCGCGTTCCTGCTTTTGGGCATAGTCGGACTATGGATTCCAGGAAAGCCAGAAAAAGACGATAGCACCCAAACAATGGCCCGAAAACCTCGCAAGTAAAAACGGGTTAACCACCGAGCAGACAAAGACCCCAACCCTCACCGGTAGGATCACTGTCTGCTCTTTTTTTGTGATAAAATTGAATGACTATGAAGCAATATTCCAAAGTAACGAAGGCTGTTATAGCAGCCGCCGGATACGGAACGAGATTTCTTCCCGCAACAAAAAATCAACCCAAAGAAATGCTACCAATCATAGATAAACCTATTGTTCACTACCTTGTTGAAGAGGCAGTTAATTCTGGTATTGAAGAAATAATCCTGGTCACAAGAGCGGGAAACCATATTATGGAAGACTATTTCGATAACAGGTCGGATTTGGAAAACTCCCTGGAAAAAGACGGCAAACTTAAATACCTTGAAATCGTCCAGTCCATACCCCAGATGGCTAATTTCGTTTATGTACGCCAGAAAAATCACCTTCCCTACGGTAACGGCTCTCCCCTACTTACAGTTAAAGAATTAATTGATAACGACGAAGCTTTTGTATATATGTTCGGCGACGACTTAACCCTTTCTGACGTACCCGTCACGAAGCAATTAATAGACGTTTATCACGAGCAGCATCCGGCAGCAGTACTGGCAGTTCAGGAAGTACCGTGGTCTGAGGTAGAAAGATACGGATCCGTAAAATATAAAGAAAATGCCCCCTACAAATACACCATGGAGAGAGGCTACGAGAAACTTCCAAAAGATCAGGCACCCTCAAATAAAGTGCAGTTCGGGCGTTTTGTCTTTTCCTACGATGTTATTGAGGCAGCTGTAAATACTGCAACGGGTAAGGACGGCGAACTTTGGCTCATCGACATCCTTAACGGACTCGTGGACGCAGGAAAAACCGTAATTGCGCAACCGATTGAAGGAGAGTGGCTGACGACCGGTGACCCTCTAAGATATCTGAAAACGACCTTGAAATTTGCTATGCAAAGAGACGACTTGAAAGACGAACTTAAAACTTTTATAAAAGATGAGATAATAAAATAGGATGGTAACAAAAAAATACAGAAGCAAACAATACGGTATGAGCGAACAAGAGCTTTCAAAGAAGCTTATTAAAAAGTTATTGGGAATAATCGGTTTGATTGTGTTCGTTATTCTAGCCTTGTTTGTGTTCGCCCCAACTTTCGGTTCGGCATTCGGGCTTTTATCCAAAAATAGAAACGCTAAAGAGGAGGTTGTAACTGTAAGAATCAGGCCACCAACTCTCACGAACGTCCCTACAGCAACTAAGGAAACGAAAATAAATCTGGCCGGATATGCAAATGAGGGCGAGACCATAAAACTTTTCGTGAACGGTCCGGAAGTTGCTCAGACAACCACTGGCGCCGACGGTATATTTAACTTCATCTCAATAGAACTTATAAAAGGCCGGAATACTGTTTTCGCTAAAGCCGTGAACGCAAAAAACGAAGAAAGCGAGGCCGGTGAAACTTTTACGATAATACTGGATACCGAAGCACCTAAAATTGAGGTAGATTCACCAAAGAACGACTCAACTGTAAGGAATTTGGATAAAAGAATCACTATCGTGGGCAAGGTCAGCGAAAAATCTACCTTAAAAATAAACGGCAGGATGGTTATTCAAAAACCGGATCTTACGTTCGAATATATTCTGGGTGTTAAATCCGGAGACGTGGAAATAAAGATTGAAGCAACAGACGAAGCCGGAAACAAAAGCGAGGAAACCATAAACGTTAAATATCAAGAGACGAGCTAAAGATTACCGCGTACATAATAAACATTATCTGTGGATAAAAAAGCGAGTTTATAAAAAGTGATTCCAGCATAAGTGCGGGAAGCAAGGTTATTATCACCAACCTATATTTTCTTTTTGAAAAAATGCTGTCGATAAACGGAAACGCGAGGGCAGAAACGTAAATTAACATACCGAATATTCCTGTGGTAGCTAAAACAAATAGAATGCTGGAGTCGGCACCGGCGCCCGAGCGCGTCGAAATATTATCTATTGTGAGAAAGCCGTAATCTTTCTGAGCATATCTATACGCATTAAATCCAATTCCCGTGAATAAATTGTCCCGCGATATTTGTAAAGCATTTTTCCATGAAACGAGCCTAAATCGCGCAGAATCTGCCGGATCAGTAATTCCCGACAACCTGGTCTGAACCCGGGGCACCAAAAAGTAAGCCAAAAAAGCCAATAACAAGCCTAAAAGCAGGAGTTTGCGTTTCTTTAATAGACCGAATACGAAAATTACAACAGCCAGCATTACCCAAGCACTTCTTGAGAAGGTAAGAAAGATGAAAACTAGAAGTGTGACTGCTGAAATCACCCTAAATCTGTCTTTTTTACCTTCAAAGATACTTCCTAAAATTAAAGTCAGTACAGCAACCAAGTAGGCTCCGAGAAAGTTAGGGTCGAAAAAAGTCGAAGCTACCCTATTTTTGTGCGGATCCCAGCCTAGCGAGGCGTCTAAAATACTAAAGTCAGGTAATACCGAGAGTTGAACCAAACCCGCAGCGCATAGAAAAAGAGCCGAGATATAAAAGTATCTTTCTAGCTGGTCACGTGTGATGTACTTATCAACGAGCATGTTGTAAACAACTAAGCCTGCTAACAAATAGGTGACATACCTTACTAAATAGAATGCCGCCGTTATAGCTTCGGCTTCTCCGTACCGGTAAAAATTTATAAGTAACGACGCCCCTGCCAATAACGAAAAAATGAAAAAGAGAACCGAATAACGTGGAACCTTTAAATTTCGCTTAAATAAAAAATAAATTATTCCATAAAATACAAAAACTACCGCGGCTAAATCAAAAGTGTAGAGGTCTCCGACCCGCGACAACTGACCGAGCGATAATGTCGCGAGTAGTAAGTATAAAAAGTATTTAAGCAGCATAGGTTTTACGCCACACTTTCCGGACAGTAACAATCAAAAGAACTAGTATCAAAAGCTCGGATAAATGGGTTATAAGAGCCGAAACATAGAAAGAATAAACAGGAATAAATATAAGATTCAGTACTACGTTAAAAACACCGCTGATTAGATAAATACCCGGAAGATACTTCTGGTATCCCAGTGTTACGATTACCCACGCCAAAGGCTGTGTGACGCTGTAAAGGACGAGTCCTGATAATAATATCCTTAGTACGGGAACTGAAGCAGAAAATTCTGCGCCGCCTAAAACATTAATTGCCAAAGGGGAAAATACATAGCCTACAAGTGAAAATACAATAGCGATGACAATTAAGAATTTGAGAGATTGCTTTAATGTTTTTTGTAATTTTTCCTTGCCTTCGGACATGCGGATTATCATTACGGGATAAACGGAATTCATAAAAAATGTCGGCATCACTAAAGCAACTTCAAAAATTTTATAAGGAAGTGCGTATAATCCTACTGCTTCGTTATTGGACACATTTAAAAAGGCCGGAACGGGAAGAACGGATAGTAACAATGAGTCAGCCTTGAAATTTATCTGGCTGAACACAAACATCAAGCCCAAAGGCAGGGAGCTGGATAAAAGATACCCCCAAACCTTCTTATCAAGTACAAATTCAGGTTTTACACCGAGCGATTTTACAAAAAAATAGTTTATTGCAAACGTAATAAAACCACCTATAACGTAACTGAAGCTAATCCACATTACATCAACTTTTGCCTGAGATAAAAAGAAAACTAAAATCAAAATAATGGCGTAGCCTGACAGGTACCCTATTGTAGAGAGGTCATACCTTAGTTTTGCCTGAAATATTATATTGGTTGACGTAAAAAGTGCCTGAGTAAGAACAAGAAGAAGGCTCAGAGTGATACCTGCTTTAAGTGCCTGAGAGTAAGGAAAAAACCTCGAAGCTACAAACAAAACAGCCATCAAAATAACAGAAAATATTATTCTAATGAGTAAAATATTTCCAAAGTATTTTCCGGCCTTACTCCAGTCCTTGGAGATCTCACGTGTAGCGATAGCGTTGATACCAAAGTCTACTATCACAAAAAACAAAGCTGGCCATGCCTGCATCAAACTAAACTGACCATAGATTTCTCTTCCGTATGTTCTGGTGATAATAATGGTGGCTAGTACCGTTATGCCTAAACTTACGACTTTCCCTACTAACTGATAAATCGTGTTGGCAGCTATTTTTTTACTTGCCGGAGAAAAGCTCATTACTCGCAACCCCCGACTTTTATTTTGTTAACTACAAGTACCGGGGGCTTCCCTTCTTCTTTTTTCATATCCCTGACAACATCGAAATGTTTGTAAGGGTCGTTATCTTGGTTAAGCCATGAAAAGTGATCAAAAGGAGGATCGTATCTTATTGTAAACGGCATAACTGCCCTCACCCTCTTATCTTTAAGCCAAACATCTTTAAATGCTTTTTCAAAATATTCGGAAATCGTATCTACAGGTAAATAGCTGCTGTTATATTCCGATCCTTCAGCATGGGCCCAACCGGTTTCAGTGATAAACACCGGTAAATCCTTTTCTACCTTAAGTACTTTTTTAAGATAACTTAATTCGGTCTCGTAGGCTTTTATGCTCCACCTTCCTTCGTCGTAAGGGTTGCCCGAAAAGTTCGGCTGGGGGTAAGAATGCGACGCCCAACCGTCCAGTTTTTTAAAAATTCCCGGTTCGGCAACTTCCATACGTCTCATATATTCCAAAGAATCCATGTGATTATCATCGGAAGGAGCAGTAACGTTAAAGGCACCGTTCAGCATAAAAAAATCGGGATTTTCTTCCTTGTAAACGTCGATCGTATAATCCAATATCTCCGCGTACTCTTTCGGACTCACCCGATCGTACCAAAACTTACGGTCATTCGGTTCATTGTAAACACTGACATACCTATACCGTACGGGCCAAACAAATCTGTTTAAAAAGGCGGCGGACTCCCTGGTTTGATCTTTGTAGTCATCCGGATCTACATCATGTAACTGAATGACCGGAATCAGATGCTTTTCATTGAGCTTCTTGAAAACGTTTTTCCATTTTTCGAAATTTTTATCTTTTACGTTATAAGGGATCAACACATAACCCCAATCGCCCTTACCGGAATTTACAAGTTCTGCGGCCCGGTCAAAAAATTCGTCAATTTCAGCATAAATATAGATTCCGAATTTATTATTTTCATTCCAAAGGGGGTCATTACCCGAGTACGTGAAGTATTCAACCTCCTGAACTTCGGCACAATTGGCCGAAGCCTCGGCTGCCCTCAGCCTGTCCGTGTATACCTGTCTCTGCATCTCTTCAATTTGCTTTTTTTCAGCAAGATAGCTTTTATACTCTTTTAGAAAGACAAAAGCCGATACCAGCAGCGTGCTCAAAACCAAAAAAAGGAGAATTGTCCAAAATTTATATCTACGGATATTTAGAATAGCCACAAACCAATTCTATCATTTATGGGATTTTATACCGAAAACATCGGCTGTATTTATTGAGATTTTATGCTTAAAATTACTTGGTGAGAGCAGAGATAAAAACAATTTTAGTACTATTTCTTATTGTTACGATATTGGGAGGGGTAAGCCTGCATATAAGCAAACTTAGCTATAAAAATCACCCCCTGACCCCTTATTCGAGCTCTTTCGACATTCTCTCTCTTTTCAAAGAACGCAAAAAACCTGCTTACAGGATTTATGGATACCTTCCCTACTGGACCTTGGAGAAACTGGAATTTATTGAGCTTGACAGATTAACTGATGTTGCCTACTTCGGTATTTACATAGACGGCGAAGGTAACTTTGTAAAAACCGTGCAAGACGCGGAGGGTATATGGATTGCAGAGCCCGGGTATAGAAACTGGAAGGAAAACGAGAAAGTCACGCAACTTGCTGACGCATGCAAAAAATTCGGGGTAAATTTTGCGCTGACGGTAGTAGCTCACAACGACGAAGATAACGATGCTTTTCTGGACTGCAGAGAATGCTGGGATAATTTACTAAAAAATATTTACACAGAACTTGATGAAAAAAATATAACTGACGTTAACTTAAATTTTGAATACGCCGAATATACGGGAAAAGACATGGCTGTAAAATTCTCCGAGTTTACAAAATACGCAAATCAGGAACTCGACAAAAGATACGGAAATTCTAATGTCGTTGTGTCCGCTTTTGCAGATTCATCGGTTAAGGATCGTGTAAGTTCTGATTTGGAAAATTTGGCTAAATACAGCGACGGCATCTTTATAATGGGATATGACTTTCACAGGCCCTCCTCGGATAATGCCGGGCCTGTTGCCCCGATCGGCGGTAAAGGAGTCCACGCAGAATACGACATAGAAACAATGCTGAAAGACTATTTGGCTGTCGTACCGCCAAATAAACTGCTGCTGGGTGTACCCTATTACGGCTACAACTGGGTAGTCGGAAAAGACGAAAAATACGCAGAAAGAATAAATGGAAATGACGCGATCGGATACTCCCAATCCCAATCTTACGAAGCTATTATGGACGTAATTATTAATATAAAACCCAGAATTTTATGGGACGATCTCGGTCAGGTGCCCTACTTTAGTTACATCAGTGAAGAAACCGGACAACTAAGACAGGTCTTCTACGAAGATCAAAAGTCTTTGGCAGTTAAATATAAACTTATTAAAAATAACGGATTGATGGGTGTGGGCATTTGGGCACTCGGATATGACGGCGGTTATACTGAACTTTGGAACTTACTTTACGACGAATTTATAAACTGAAAACTCTTTCTCTTACTTTTTTTAGTGCTGTATTAAAGATCTCATTTATCTGAGTTCTCCAAATTAGTGGGGAGGAGTGTTCCTCATGAAGACCTAAATATTCATCGACAAGCACGTTAAGGTTTTGTTCTACTCTTTGGTAAGCTTCCGAATTCTTGAAGATCTGAACGAGCGGAGCCTGGTTACCAAGCTTAGCGCATATATAAAAGGACAGTTCTTGTTCATCTTTATTCAAGCCGAAAGAGTCCCAACCCAGACCGGAGGCTTTTTCTCCAAAAGCATTATAAAGGTCTATCTTATCCTCACTAAACATATCATCCTCAAAGCCCGCCACTTCTATTGGATTGATACCCATTGCAGACAGGTACAAATAAAGTCTGGCACACTTTGTGCATTTACCGCACCAGCGCTTCTCCTCACTTCCGTCCCAGCATGACATTAGATAGGGAAAAGTTTCTTTGGCATAATTTTCGTTCAACACCGCAACTATAGCCAAATCATTTAGCCCTTGTAAAAATGTTGATGTATACAACTCGCCCTCCGACATAGCCTGTGTGAGTAATGACATTTCTTCTGTTGCCTGGTATGCCTGTTCATATTCCGGTACTACTTTAAATCCCTGGTCGTCGTAGTAAAAAGCGTTAACACTCTTTTCATTACTGAATAAAATGTACCCTGCCTTATATTTGTAAGCAAGCGGCAGACACATCAACGCCCAGGATGTCAGACTTAATTCCCACCCAAACCAGCCATCTCCGTTATCTCTCAGACCTTCCATAGGATTTTCCAGAAAATAAAGATCATTTTTGTTCTTTTTTAAGAACTCTTCAAATAAGACTTTTTTATGCGCCCCCTCGTAACCCAAAAAAGTTGGGTCATTGAAGAAAACCAGAATTGTGTTTAATTTAAGTTCTTTGCAAACATGGTAAGTTAAAAAGCTGTCCTTACCGAATGTAAAAGGTAGTATAACGTTCTCGTCGACGCTGATCGGGAACTCCGGGGGAACATCGGTGGTGTCGCGAAAGTACGCCCTGGAATTAAGCAGCGTTTTGAGCATAGGCATTACGCTCATGCCCCGCTTTTTATAGTAATACCAATATAGTGGCAGGTGCCTCATAAACGACTGCTGGGACCAGGAAAAGCACTGAGGATATCCGGTATTGTATTCGAGTCTTATATTTCCTTTTAGCAACATAGGTAGATGGGCTGTAAAAATATATGCGATGTTATCAAGCAGCTTTGCTTTATTGTCTTCCGGATAATTCTGCCAGATACCGTTGGGGTACTTCATTAAGTTATGTTCGTTAATCAGCTTAGATTCAATATTTATTTCTATACCTTCTGGTCGGTTGTACGAATTTATTCTTATGGGTATTTCTTTTTCGTGCCAAGCCTTGGAGTTTTTGTTCAGCATTGCAGGAGTTCGAAAAAACTCCATGTTGTCTACTTCCGGCATTGATATGGGATCTGAAAAATCTGAGGGCTGGCCTCCGGGGTCGTTATCTGAGTTATTAAAATTCGACGGTTCTTTGTTCTTCATTTTTTTACTTTTTGGAGTACTCTCCAGAATGATGCTACTTTTTGGAGTACTCTCCAGAATGATGCTACTTTTTGGAGTACTCTCCAGAATGATGCTACTTTTTGGAGTACTCTCCAAAATGAGTACTACTTTTTTACTATCTAATAATTCTTTGCTAAATATTTTCTATAGTCAATAATAAATAATTTCAAGTGAGCGGGGTATTAGAATACAACCAATCAAGTACACAAGTTTGATAAATGGTGGGCCCGCCTGGGATCGAACCAGGGACCTCTCGGATGTGAACCGAGCGCTCTAACCACTGAGCCACGGACCCGTGCGCACCTATTTTACAGCATTTTTTCTTTACGTCCTAGTTATTTGGCCAGCGCTGTTATAAAATTTCTTTATGGTTCGGAAATCCAGCATAAAAAATACAATCGCCGACATCATAGAGTTGTTCCTGATAGGAACGACCGTGTTTATACTCGTTTACATACTCGTAGGGCAGTTTCTTGAAGTATCGGGAAGTTCAATGTATCCGTACCTACACGACAGAGAACAGATAATAGCTGAGAAACTATCTATAAAGTTTGACCCTGTCAAACGCGGAGAGGTAATAATATTCTGGCACCCGAAAACCAAATCAGATCTGCTTGTTAAACGTGTCATCGGTCTCCCGGGAGAAATAATAAAAATTCAGAACGGTTTCGTGTTTATAAACGGTAAAAAACTTGAGGAACCTTATCTATCAGAAGCTGTGGTAACCCGAGCAACTGATTTTTTGACGGAAGGACAGGAACACAAAATTGCGGAGGATTATTACATTGTTATGGGAGACAACAGATCTGAAAGCACAGACTCAAGATATTGGGGCCCTATCCAAAAAGAGACAATAATAGGGCGCGCGTTGCTAGTGTTTTACCCGTTTGAAAATATAAGACTATTGAATGGTGGGAAATAAGGTAATTACTCAGACGCGACAACTTCGATTTTCTTTTTCTTTTTCGTAAGCCATGAAAATTTAACAACTCCGGATACCTTGCTGAAAATTGAAAAGTCTTTTGCCATAGCGGTATTTTTGCCGGGAGCAAAAGTTCTTCCGCGCTGTCTAATAATAATTCCTCCGGCTTTTACTTTGGAGCCACCGAATACTTTAACACCGAGCCTTTTACCCGATACATTTCCGCCCTGTCTTGCTTTTGATCCACCTGCTTTTTTATGTGCCATAGTTTATTTAGTCTCTTTCTTTGTCACTTTTTTAGTCTTTACGGACTTTTTGGTAGCTACTTTCTTCTCTACTTTCGCGGGCTTGGTGTGCACTACCTTTTTTGGAGTTTCAACTACTTTCTTTTCCTCTTCATCCTTTTTTCCACCCAGCTCAATTTTTTCAACTAAAAGCTCGGTCAAAGTATCTCTATATCCTCTGTTTTTTCTGTATCTTGACTTAGATTTAAACCTACCTACAACGATTTTGTCGCCTCTTAAGGCTCCTGAAATTTTGAGTTTCACGTGAGCGTCTTTTACGATAGGATCGCCCAAAATTGTGGTTTTTCCGTCGGAAAAAAGGAGAACTTCGGAATCTACTTTACCGTTTTGATTGTCTACAATCAGGGTTTCCCCTTCATGTACTTTATATTGGGCTGAGCCTATTTTAATTATCGCGTATTTATCCATAGAAAACATTGGAATCTTACACTAATTTTGAAGTTTGGGCAAGAATTCCCTTCAAACAGCCATATCGCCGCTTTGGGGATACCTATAATTCGCTTGTAGAACCCGCTACTATAAGCACATCGAACTCTTCGGTATCCGGTAAGGTGTCTTCCACCACAATTTCAGGGAAGGCATCCTCGGTGTCACCCTGCATGAGGTCTTTATAGGGCAGTTTGTCCTTTTTGAACCTAAATAACGTTGCGTCGCGGGTTTCGTCTGCTGTGTCGATATCGACGATTGTGTAACCTTTTTCCTCTAAGAGCGTCTTTGTTCTGGCGGCCAACCCGTTCAATCCCGAACCGTTTAATATTTTTATTTTTAAGTCAGCTTTATCCAACACCGGAGTGGGTTGTTCAGCAGCCTGGTTAACTTCCTGGGAGGTCTGCTCACTCAAAACGTTATCCTGGTTATTCGATGCGACCTGAGAGCCGCCGTCCTTATTGAAAAAAAGGAAGAAAGAAAGCAATCCTGTTACCACAAGTACCGAAGCCGCGCCGGCATAAACCAAACTTTTATTGCTTTTTACAACTACAGGAAGGGGCATTAAGTTTAGAAGGTTCATCTGGCAGAAAGATATGTCCGGCTCAGTATCCAGCATGTAGTTCACAAGCATGTTGACCTTAAATTCATCCTCGAACTCGCTGTTGACAGGCGGTATGCCTATTTCTGATACCTCAAAACCTTTAACATCAAGGTCCTGATAATTCAGGGTGTACACTTTTTTGACCGGTGTTTTTTTCTTGTACAACGATAGGTCTGATACGAAACCCTCGAGCTGTTCTGCGGTAATTTCTTTATCACTTACTCCGCTGTAGAAAATTCCATTTAGTTCCGACAAAGCCATTACGTGGCTTCCATCCACCCTGCATATAAAAACGGCGGGGTCGTTGGTACCCACATACTTAGGCATTAGCAATAACCAGGGAACGACGTTTTTAAGTGAAATACCTACTGCAAAAGCCACTTCCAATAAATTGTCCATGTAGGGTTTTCTTACACCGATGAACTGGTATAGAAACGGAGCTATTTTTTGATATGAAAAGTACAGATCCTCGAGAGGAGCTTCCGTAATTTTAGCTTTCATATCATTCAGTAACTGCTCCTGCTTGTCCCCATCACGTTTATTTACCATTATAAATCTTAGGATCGTGTCTTCGGGTTCTGTGATTACAATAAGATTCAATTTAGAAGGAAGGGTTTTGGTAATCTGAGAAATGCCTTTTTTAATTTCGTCGGCGTAACGCTGAATATCGGATATCTTGGTATCGGAAACAATGTCCTCAGCTAACTGTGTGGAATAAGTTTTTAAACCTTCTTTACCGATGTGAGTAAGCCTAAGAATATTGTTATTAAGTGACAGGTATACATCTTTCATATCTATAACTATAGCACAATTAGTTAACTTTTCGGATTGAAAACTCCGGGCCTACTACAAGTTTTGAAGCCTGTATTTTCTTAACAATCTCCTGACCGTACAGCTCTATAACTTTTACCGTTTCGGGATCAGAAGGATACGTAATTTCAATTATATCTCCGACTTTTAAACCCGCCTCTTTTCTTAACTCCTGTACTTTTCTCACAAAATCTCTCGAGAGACCCTCGTATTTCAAATCATCCGTGATATTTGTATCCAAACCGACAACAATACTGTTGAAAGACGCCGAAGCGTAAGCTGACGGCACCTCACTAACGTACTGAACCTCTTTAACATTAAGTTCGTCCAAAACAAGGGCAGATAAATCTTCGGGGAGTTTTTCCATTCCTGAGACTGCAACGGTTCCTAACGGTTGGCGAACAGAAATTTTCCTATCACTTCTAATCGAGAGTCCGCACGAAACCAGCTCCCTAACTTTTCTCATATCTTCCAGTAAACCTTGATTTAGCGCTATAAAGTCGTTGTCGTATTCGGGGAAATCTTCAAGATGAACAGATTCTTGGGCATTTCCTGCAGAAAATTTGTTAAGTGTTCTATAAATATTTTCTGACATAAACGGGATTGCCGGGGCAGATACTTTAGAAAAGCTTAATAGAACTGTGTATAAAGTACTTAACGCCTCTTGGTCTCCGGACGATATTCTTTCCCGCGATCTTCGAACGTACCATCTTGAGAGATCATCTACGAATTCTTCGAGCACCCTTACCGCAGCAGGAACGTGATACTGTTCCATGTTCATTGCAGTTTCTTTAGTTACCTCGTTGAGACGGGTCATGACCCAAATATCCAATATGTTGTCTGATTTTACAATCTCGGACTCTCTCCATTTGGATGGTGTTGCATACGTTTGAAAATATTTTGCTGAATTCCAAAGGGGGTTTAGTACATTTCTTAATTTTGTCCTTAATTCGGACTCTTCGAAATTTGCATTTTCCCCCATCATTAAAGGAGACCCCATTAAATATAGTCGTAATGCGTCTCCTCCGTAGTCCTGAAGAACCTGCCGCGGGTCTGCATAATTGTTAAACGTCTTGCTCATCTTTCTCCCATCAGAGCCGGCCATAATCCCGGTAGATATAGCGTTTGTAAATGAATTTGAGTCGAATACAGCTGTCGAGAGTATGTGCATCACGTTAAACCAAGCCCTGACTTGAGCAATATACTCGACTATGTAATCTCCGGGATAGTTGGATTCAAACTTCTGTTTATTATCGAAAGGATAGTGTATCTGCGCCCACGGCATCGATCCCGCGTCAAGCCAGGAATCAAGAACTTCCACGCGTCGTTTGTATTCTTTACCGTTCTTTTTGATTACTATTTTGTCGATGTAGGGACGGTGTAAATTTTCAACTTTTTGCCCGGACAATTCTTCGATTTCTTTAACAGAAGAGGCTACTATCCTATCACCATCTTCAGATTCCCACACAGGCATGGGAGTTGCCCAATATCTATTTCTGGAAATACACCAGTCCGGCTGTTGATTAATATTTTGTCCGAACCTTCCGTATTTTAAATGCTCGGGTATCCAGTTTATTTTCTCGTTTAACTCCGACATCCTGGGTTTAAGAGACTCAACATCTATAAACCAACTTTGCTGAGCTCTTTGAATCAATAAGGTGTCACACCTATCGTGATAAGGAAATCTGTGAGTAACTTTTTCGTTTTTAAATAATAGGCCTGATTCAAGTAAATCGTTTATTAACGATGAATCAGCATCTTTGTAAAAAACTCCTGTGTATGGATTTTCTTTTTCCGTGCCCGGCAAAAACTTTCCATCATTATCTATTGTAAGCATTAAAGTAAGACCAAAGTGCTTCCCCATCTCTGAATCGATTTCACCAAATCCCGGAGCACTGTGAACTATGCCTGTGCCCTCTTCCATGCTCACCATTCCGTCGTAATGATATATTTCGAACTCACCCTCCTTTGAAATGTAGTACCTAAAAGGGGGCTCATACTTCAAACCCATTAATTCAGCGCCTTTTATTTTTTTAAGTACCCTGTAATCAGACCCCGATAAAACGCTGTCATTACGGGCTTCCGCAATAATATAACTAGTACCACCGCTTTCTACAACGTTATAATCAGCGTTCTTATCGACTACTAAAGCCCGGTTTGAAGGTATGGTCCAAGGAGTGGTAGTCCAGGCTAAAGCAAAGGCATCTTTAAACTCACCGTCAGTGGTTATCTTAAATTTAACTGTGATAGCGGGATCCTCAACATCTCTGTATGAATTGTCCATCGCTATTTCGAAATTCGAAACCGGGGTTCCGCACTTCGTACAATATAAAGATGTACGAATACCTTCGTATATCAGTCCCTTGTCGTACAGTTGCTTAAAAGTCCACATTACCGATTCCATATAGTTTGTATCGGTAGTTCTGTATGCATTCTTTAAATCTACCCAACGTCCGATTTTATTAACGTACCATTCCCATTCTTCAGAAACTTCGCGGGTATAGTTGTAGCATTCTTCTGCAAATTTTTCTAAACCGAATGCTTCGAAATCGCGTCTATTTTTTATCCCCAGCTTTTTTTGTACTTTATTTTCTACGGTTAAACCGTGAGCGTCCCATCCCCAAACTCTCTCGACTCTTTTGCCTTTCATTGTCCAGTACCTGGGTATGATGTCTTTGGCAATTGAACCTAGAAGATGGCCATAATGCGGGAGCCCGGAAATAAAAGGGGGACCGTCGTAAAACACATACAAATTTTCTTTAGATTTATTTTCTACTGACTTTTCAAAAATCTTGTTCTGAAGCCAATACTGTAAAGTTTCCTCCTCCATTTCGGGAATTGAAATATTTTGTTGTGAGTTTTCCTTTTTATCCATAGAACAGTAGAATTTTATCAGATTTCAGACATTTCCAAAGATTCTTGCTCCGAAAAGAATCTATCGTTAGTGTAGGCCCTGTAAACTAAAAGACCCACCAAGGCTGTCATAATAAATACGAGCAATATAAGTAAAAATATGTAGGTTTTATTCATTATTTTATCTTCCATATTTTCTCTTTCTTACCAAGTTTTATATTCACATACCGCGCCAAAACAAACAATAGGTCCGACAGTCTGTTTACATAAGGTAAAAGAAATTTTAAAGACTGGCTGCCCTTGTAGGATACAAGGCTTCTTTCTAAAGACCTGACTTTTGCCCGTGCTAAGTGTATCTGAGAAGAAGCTTCGGAGCCGCCCGGGATAATAAAAGCTTTTAAAGGGGGCAACTTGGCGGAATACTCGTCTATCACACTTTCCAGATTCTTCACTTTTAAACCCCAATCAGCTCTATCCCGGTGAGATACCTTAAGCCCGGCCACGTACGAACCGATTAGAAACAGATCTTCTTGAACTGACTGCAATATGTCGCTTTCACGGGATTTTTTCAGAGTTACCAAAGCGCAGCCTAGTGTAGCATTCACCTCGTCCGAAAGACCCAAAATCTCAAACACCGGTCTTGATTTAAGTAAGCGTTTTTTGGAGCCGAAAAGCGCGGACGTGCCGGCGTCACCTTCCTTTGTATAAAGCTTCATAGAAAGATAATACCACTAACACCTGCTATAGCCGCATTCGTAACACTTTGCACACCCCTCTTCCAGCACAAGAGTGTAATTCCCGCACTCCGGACACATGTCGGTATTGGTAAACGAGTGGGGAAGTGCCAATTTCTCTTCTTCCCGGGTATTCGTCACTTCGGTGGACTCGGGCCCTTCTTCAGATCCTTTAGTTCCATTTTCTTTTACGGTGAAACCAAATTCCTCCGCCAGCACTTTAGCTACAGCATCGGGCAACGAACTAACCCTATTTTTACCAAAACCGATGGATTTTGAGCCTCCAATACCTGCAAGCTGAACTATAATCTCCCTCACGACCTCCAGGCTATATTGGGGCATACGGAGCCAACCCGACAATAACCTGCCTAGTCCTTCGGCCAATGCCGAAACATCACTACCCGCCTTCCCCACGTTAAGGAACACCTCCAAAGGCCTTCCTTCCGTATTTTTATTTATTGTTATAAAAGCTTTGCCCTGAGGGGTAATCATTTTGTAGGTAGTTCCACTCAATTTGTATCCACGCCTTATAGTTATCTCTTCTGACGGTCTATCTTTATCGGTCAGTAAGATTTCTTTATTGACCGGATCAGCTGTTTCCTTGTTTTCTTTCTGATCCTTCGTAGACTTCGTTTCTAATACTACCTCTTGTCTGCTCCCCGTAACGTAAACGGTAAGACCTTTACAGCCGGTTTCCCAACCCAGAACGTATACTTTTGCTACATCCTCTTTCGTCGCCCCTTCGGGAAAATTGCAGGTTTTAGAGATTGAGTTGTCTACAAAGGCCTGAATGGCAGCCTGCGTCATTATGTGTTCTTCAGGAGTAACTTCGGCTGAAACAACGAATGTATTTCTTACTGCCTCCGGCAACTCCAATATATTTTTGCAAGTTCCTGACTCGATTACTTTATCTATTATTGATTTTCTCGACTCGTCAGACAAATTTAAACTGTCTAAGGCTTTCTGAAAAAACCGGCTAACGTATGCTAAAGTCATCTTTCCTTCATTTCCCGCCGACTGATAAACATTTCTATAGTACGCAAGAGCAAAAACCGGTTCACATCCGTACCCCTCGACCCCCGCAACCGTAGAAATCGTTCCTGTTGGAGCTATTGTGGCCTGTGCCCCGTTTCTTATACCGTACAATTTTATTCCTTCGACAACCGAAGCCCAATCGATCCACGGTCTGCCGAAATTTCTTTTATATTCTTTAATAGGCTTCGGGGGTTCCCATTTTAGATTTTCAGGATCATAAATACTCCCATGTATTTTTCTAAAAGGACCTCTTTCTTTTGCTAACTCAATAGATGCCTTCATAGAGTAGTACCTTATGAATTCGGAGACTTGGGCTGCAAATTCCTGTCCTTCTTCACTGCCATACCTGATACCCATGGAGTACATCGCGTCCGCCAAAGCCATAAATCCTAATCCGATCCTTCTCACATCCATTGCCGCTTCTTTTATTTCAGGCACTGCAGGAATGTACTTATTAACCTCAACAACATTCTCAAGGAAACGGGTAGCTGATATTGTCGTTTTTTTCAGTTCTTCCCAATCCAACTTCCCGTCTGCGTTTAAGTGTTCTGCCAGGTTTATTGAACCCAAACAACAGTTTTCATAAGGCCCTAACCACTGCTCTCCGCAGGGATTGGTTGCCTCTAACTGGTACAGATGGGGGACAGGATTTTCCTTGTTAGCGGTATCAATAAATAAAACCCCCGGTTCACCATTTTTATGTGCACACTCCACAATCAAATCGAATATCTCTCTTGCTCTGGGTGATTCGGTTATCTTTAATGAATGGGGGTCTATCAAGTCATAGGTCGAGTCGTCTTTTACAGCCTCCATAAACTTGTCGGTGATAGCAACGGACAAATTAAAATTCTGAACTGCCCCTTCTTCAGACTTACACGCTATAAACTCACGTATATCCGGGTGGTCCACGCGCAAAACTCCCATATTAGCACCACGTCTTACTCCACCCTGAGCTATTTCACCAAAAGCTGCGTCGTATACCTTCAAAAATCCTACAGGTCCTGTAGCTATCCCGTTACTTGCAGCAACTCTGGAACCTTTTGGTCTCAGGCGCGAAAACGAAAAACCATTTCCTCCCCCACTTTGCTGTATGAGGGATGCAACACGCAGTGTAGAAAATATTCCATCTTTTTCCTTGCCCAAGTCATCCGAGATGGGTAAAACAAAACAGGCGGCCAACTGACCTAACGGAGTACCTGCGCCTGTAAACGTCGGCGAGTTGGGGAAAAATTTTTTGGAAGATAAAAGATTATAAAACTCTATACGTGATTTCTCGATATCAGTATACGAAGCATCGGGCGCAGCTACTACATTTGCGATACGCTCAAACATCCCTTCAGGAGACTCAAATACCTCTCCGTTTGAGTCCCTTCGTAAATATCTCTTCTCCAAAATCTTTTTTGCGTTCTCCGAAAAATCTATTGACGTATTCTTTGAAAAAACCGACCCATCCTCACGATAGAGAAAACTGCTCATAAGTTTATTTTTTATCTCACGAGCCGGCAATCTCTCACTGCCCATATCCAAAGATTGCCGAAACACGAGAAGACTATTCTAAATAAATACTAAGTATATAAATCAAAACAAAAAATCACTCAGGATACAAGGAAACGCACGTTGTAGTATCTCAATATTTGATTGTTATTATGCGGGAACGTTTTTTTAATTTGTTGTAGCTGCGGAACATCCACTATTTCTTTACTAAAAAAGCACTTTTGTACTCAAAAGCATCCTGCCTTTTGTACAAATGAACTACCTCTGTAATCAGATGCGTAATCACTTCTGTATTCAGATGCGTAATCACTTCTGTAATCAGATGCGTAATCACTTTTGTCTTAAAAAAGTGGGGATATCAAAACCTGTGCCGTAATCTTCGTCTTCTGCGTCATCGGGTTTCCACATTTCGGAAGGAAGCTTAGGCTGTTTTTTATCTTCAGGGGGAGTTTCAGCCTGTGGTGTCTGGGGGATGTTTTGTTGAAACGGCACTTCTGTTTTGTCTTTTCTCAAAGGCTGCCCGTAGTGCTTCTCCACGTATCCTGCCATCGAATCGTCCTCTTCGGGAACTTCAAATCCCGTAGCAATTACTGTTATCTTTAGCTGCCCCGCCAGTTCATCATCGATCGAAGTTCCGAATATTATATCGGCCTCTTCTCCGGCTATTCCCCTGATAATATTCGCTGCCCTATCTACTTCCCTCATAGTGAGATCCGGGCCACCCGATATATTGAAAAGTATGCCTTTGGCACCTTCAACCGATTGTTCAAGCAAAGGTGAGGAAATCGCTGCTTTGGCTGCAACTTCGGCTCTATTTTCTCCTGTACCTATCCCTATGCCCATTAAAGCAGTACCGGCATCTTTCATAATTGTCTTAACGTCGGCGAAATCGACGTTGATCAAACCGGGCATAACGATAAGGTCCGAAATTCCCTGCACACCCTGGTTTAAAACACTGTCCGATAGCCTAAACGCTTCAATAATAGACATGTCTTCGTCCGCAACTTCTAATAGTTTTTGGTTGGGTATGGTGATTAAGGCGTCAACTTCTTTTCTTAGCTCCATCATCCCTCTGTCTGCTGCCCTCATTCTTTGTATTCCTTCAAAATTGAACGGTTTAGTAACAACACCAATAGTAAGGGCACCCGACTCCTTGGCAATCCTCGCAACGGTAGGGGAAGCTCCCGTGCCTGTTCCGCCGCCTAAACCGGCAGTAATGAACACCATATTAGCTCCCTCGAGGTTGCTTTTTATAAGGTCGAGTGATTCTTCGGCTGCTTTTCTTCCAATTTCGGGATTTGAGCCCGCACCTAAGCCTTGGGTTAATTCCTGACCAATGGGTATCTTTATTACTGCTTTATTTATTGAAAGATCTTGAGCGTCGGTGTTTATTGAAATGAATTCAACACCTCTGATCTGATTTGACTCGATCATGGAGTTTATTACATTACCGCCGGCACCTCCGACTCCGACAACTCGAATTTTTGCAAAGCGTTCTATCTCAGGTTTAACTTGCATTGCAACACTATACCAAATTTACTTTCGGTATTTAAATTTTTTTAGGGCAGGAAAGATTTTAATTTGTCAACAAACTTCGAAAAGCTTTTATTCATATTACCCCGTCTGTCATCAAATGACAACAGCTGGCTACCTCTGAAAAGCTTTACACCATACAATACAGCACCGACTCCGGCGGCAGATGAAGGACCCTGAATTTCATCAATTAATCCGGTCACTCCTCTCGGAATTCCAAGTCTTACGGGCATTTTCAAATTAACTTTTGCACTTCTTTCGACATTTGCAGTTAAAGCACCGCCGCCCGTTACGACCACTCCTGCAGGAAGTTTGCCGTTTAAATTCACTTTAGTTATTTCAAGGGCGATGAGACGGAATATTTCTTCAAGACGGGCGTCTAATATCTTATAAAGCATTTGTCGGGGTAATCTGTCTATCTCAAGACCGAACTCAGAAACATCAAAATCCTCGTCTTTCCTTACGTTATCACTATTTCTTGATAGAACAGCTTCGTTACTCAATCTTATTTTTATTCTTTCGGCGTCCTCCAAACGGGACCTCAACCCTATTGCCAAATCGCTGGTGATGAGTTTGCCCCCAATAGGCAAAACCGCCGAATGCACCGGGCTTCCGTCCAAAAAAGCAATCATTGAAGTAGTGCCCCCGCCAATATCTACCAGCAAAGTTCCCAATTCCTTTTCGGTATCGGTTAAAACTGCCTCGGCGGACGCGAGCCCCGCGTAAACCATCTCTTCAACGTTTACACCTACTTGGTTTACACACCGGGCAATATTTCTTAACGCTATAGAAGCACCGTGTATTATGTTAGTTTCCACCTCTAAACGTACTCCCGACATGCCGACAGGATCTTTTATACCTTCCTGGGAATCAATTGAAAAATCACGCGGTATTACGTGTATAACCTGGCGCGTGGACGGCAAAGATACTGCCTGGGCAGCCTCTATAACGCGGGAAACATCTTCCTTGCTAATTTCATCGGTCTGATTGGGGGAAACGGCAACAACACCGTGCGAATTTAAAGTTTCAACATGGCTTCCGTTTATGGTAACAAAGGCGCTGGATACGGAAACTCCCGCCATACGCTCCGCTTTCTCAATACTGGCGGCGATTGCTTCTACGGCGCTGTCTATGTCGACAACATTTCCCTTATTTACGCCTTTAGACGGGACCTCCCCCGATACGCCAATTACCGAAACTCTGGATTCGGACACCGAAGCAATAGTAGTACCTACTTTGGTGGAACCTACGTCTATTCCTGTTATTATCTTTTCTTTGGGCATAATGTGGTTAAAAGCTACTCATATAATACTATTACTTTATCATAACGTAAATCAATTTTTATTACCTTTTTTCCCTCAAGAGTAAGATTTTTATATAGTTTTTCGAGTTTTTGAACAGAGCTCCCCACGTCCTTGGTATTGCTTAAATAGACATCGGTAGAACCCAGTTGCAGCCGTGAGTACCTTTCCCGGAAACTTATGCTACTGATGTTCAATCCCGCTTTACCTATCTCCGACAGTATCTCGATACTTACAGGGACAATCCCGGCTTCCAGAAAATCCCCAACCCGTATCTCTCCTTCGTATATTATTTCCGGAAGACCCATAAATTCATCTGATACCTCGCCCAGGATATACCCATCGGTGTCTATTAGATAGTGATTTGCTGTTTTTTCTCCCGAAGTTATTACGGCAACAGGTAACCGTTCTTCTATTTTTACTACCAAGGCGTCGGGGTAATCCAAAGATGCATCTACACTTTTTGCCCCAAGAAAATTGCTCTTCAACGTCCGCTCTAACTCCTTTGCGTCAACTGAAAATATACTCTGCCCTACAACTTTTTGTTCCGTAATTGTTCTAAAATCCTCCAGGTTAACGAACTTCCCACCCCCGACAATAGAAACCCTCTTAACTGTAAACCTGGGGTTAAGATATACATATTTATAGGACAGGTAACTAAATGAGCCTAAGATAAGTAAAATCAGAAGGATATTGATGGGCGCTCTATACTTTCTCGCTATTACCCGCGGACTTTTTACTCCTCTATGACGATTTTTTATTTTGTTAAGTAGTAGCTGGTTCCCGCTGGTCTGTTTAGAAATCGGGCGCCTACTTGGTATTACTTTGTGCGAGTTTATCCGCGAGTTCATAGGTTTCATATGCAATTATTTCCGGCGCTTTAAGATTCACCGCACTTGCTGCTCCCCCATCGTTAAGTTTGTAATTCTGAAGGTGCCCCAATACTTTTGTGACCGACGCAAATAAACTACCTTCGTTCAAGTCCTTTTCCTCCAGTATCTCAGCCAACCCATATTTTTGAAGTATTAAAGCATTTTCTTTTTGTTCGTTATGACTGACCCACGGTATAGGAATTAAAACACAGGGTTTTTCTAAAGCCAAAAGCTCGGTTATGGTGTGCGCTCCCGATCTTGATACTACTACGGATGCTTTGTTGAACGCTTCTCCGATTTCATCATCCATAACAAACTTCCTTAGATATAATTTACCGTTAGCCAAACCACCCACCTCCTTATAAATCATTTCCAACTGATCGTAGTCATTAAATTTTGAGTGATCTCCGCTTTGGTGTATTACATTGCATATAGACAAAAGCTCGGGGAGTGCTTCTTTAACAACTTCATTTATTGTATGTGAGCCAGCTTTACCGGCAGTTATATAGATAGTCGGAAGGTTGTTATCGGAATTAAACGAATCGGAGCCTATTTCAAACACCGATTTTCTGAGAGGTACCCCGGAGTATATTACCTTACTTGCGGGAAAAAACTTCTCCGAATCCTTCCAGCCAATACATATTTTTTTAACAAATTTAGAGAGAAGTTTATTAGCGTAACCTACTACCACGGTTTGCTCGTGTGTAATAGAGGGAATACCGAGAAACCACCCCGAGATAACAGTAGGCACCGCAAGATAACCCCCAAAAGAAAGAATTACATCCGGTTTTATTTTTAATAACCACTTACATGCTTGTAGAAAACCTAGCGGAACCCTAAGCAACCGTATAATATTAAATGTTTTATACACTTTTCCCGCTTTAAGATCGTAAAAGGGAATGTTAAGACTAGTAATTTCTTTAAATTCCAAGGAATCATGCTTATCACTGGCTGCAGAGCGCCTGTGACCAAACCAGTGGATTTCCGTACCGGGGTATTTCGATCTAAATTCCTCAATAACAGGCAGAGCCGAGCTATGATGTCCTCCGGTAATTACAATTTTCATTTTGAGTTATCCTTACCAATATTAGCTAAAATACCGAGTCCCATCAAACTAAAAACCATGCTTGAGCCTCCGTACGAAATTAACGGTATCGGGACACCTGTCAAAGGCAACAGTTGGGTCATTGCCCCTATATTTACGAAAAATTGAAGGCCAATCCAGGAAGTAATGCCGGAGGCTAACAGTCTTCCTCTTTGTGTCTTTGCGTTCTTGGCTATCTCAAAACCCCTGTAGATTAGATAAGAGAAAGCTATTATTACTAAGGCCGTGCCTAAGAATCCGAATTCCTCACCGATAATTGCAAATATTGAATCGGAGGCAACTTCCGGAAGGTAATAATATTTTTGCCGTGATTGCCCAAACCCAACTCCAAAAAGTCCGCCTGAACCAAGTGCTATTTGAACCTGTTTTATATGGTATCCTTCGGCCCTGTCGGTAGTGTCGAAACCTTTCAATTGAGTGAGCCATCTTTCTCTTCTATATGGGGAGCTTAATATCAGTAAAACAACTAATAACACCAACGCCGGAGAAGCTAATAACAAAGGTTTTATCGAGGCTCCGGAGGAAAAATACACGACGGTTCCTATAGCCGCAACCATGACAGCTGTGGACATGTTGGGCTGAGCTATTATAAGTAGAAAGAGCAGTCCTGTAGCTACTGCGTACAAACTAAAGACGTTTTGGTTTTCCTGAATTTTTTTAGGCAACATTACACTTAGGTACATTATTAGCGTTAGTTTTGCCAACTCACCGGGCTGAAAGCCCGCAACACCAAGTAAGGGTAATTTCGGTAAGGGAGGAGCGTTTAGATAAAACCATCTATTAGCCCCGTTTATACAAGGAGCAAAAAATATATCCGATGAGCACGGAAGCAGCGCAACGAAAGCAAGTAACAGGAGAAACAGTATGTTTGCTCCAAACATAAATGCCGTAATTTTGTCAATTTTTTTGTAATCCTGGTTGTAGAAAAAAAAGAATCCTGCCAGGCCCATTAACACCCACCCGATTTGTAAAAAAACAAATCTATATGGATCGTTGTAAAGACTGTCAGAGTGAATAATTGTGGAATCAGCGATAATAATTATGCCGAAGAGTAAAAAACCCAGTATTAGCAATACGAAAGACCTATCTTTTTTACTCATTGTGGGAACAGTTTTTGATTTCATAGCGTTACATTAGGGCAATGAAAATACCGGCAAAAGCAAAAAAGGCGCCGAATAACCAAAATCTCAATGTAACCTTTGTTTCCGGCCAACCGAGCAACTCAAAATGGTGATGCACCGGGGCATAGCGGAATAATCTTTTTCCGGTAATTTTTACCGAAAGCTGCTGTAAGGGGCTGCTTATTCCGTCAAATAAAAACACGGCGCCGATTACAATAAATGCTACTTCGCGGTGAAGAAAAACCGCCAACAAAGCTAAGGTGCCCCCCAGAACATGCGAACCTACGTTTCCCATAAATATCCTCGCGGGGTAAACATTAAAGTATAGAAAGGGCAAAAGAGCTCCCACAAAAGTGGCACAGAAAATAGCAATAGAGTTGTATTCAAGCACTCTGGACACTGCCCAAAAGGACAGGAAAGCGAAAAGAGATAATCCTCCTGCGAGGCCATCCAGCCCGTCAGAAAAGGCAACCGCGTTCAAAATTACGATAAAAAGTAAAAAAACAACGATGGGGTATAAAAAACCTATATGAACATCGCCAACGAGAGGAAACCAGAGATAATCCCACCCAAGCTTAAAATAGACCCAGTAAGCTACAAAACCGCCGATTAGACCCTGAACTATAAATTTCTTGTAAGTCTGCATACCGCTGGCGTCTGTACTCCCCACAACACGCCAGAATTCCTTAAAATATTGCCACGGTTTTAGAACTACGCCGAGCAATCCTTTGGGTCGACTATTCTTTTTCTTAAATAAACCCCGTAAATGATACTCAAAAAAACCGGGGAGTCCTGACCTTCTGTAAACCTTTGTGAAATCTTCGAAAAGCCCGAGTAATCCTGCTATGAGAGCAACAAAGATCGGTAATAGGGTTTGTGTGCGGGAGCGGTTAAATAATAATGTCAAAACTGCAACAACAGAAACCAGCACTAAACCCCCCATTGTAGGCGTACCCATCTTCATTAAGTGTGTCCTGGGGGCATCTACACGTACTTCTTCTCCCATTTGAAATTTATACACAAAATTTATCCATATAGGATACAAAATGAAAGATAACAACCCCGCAGCAAATAAAAATAATAAATCCAACATTATTCCCGCTGATCCCATATTTTTGCTCCTAAATTTTTAAGCTTTGACGTAAAATTTTCTATGTAACAATCAAGTACGTCTGTGCCTTCAATTTCACTTCTGCCCTCGGCGATAAGTGCGGCTAAAACGTGTACCGCACCGTACCTGAAATCTGTTATGTTTAGCTTCTCTCCCTTTAATTTTACAGGACCTACAGTTTTTGCAACTGTGTATGGTTCTCCTAACCTTTCGGTATCGTACGTATCATCACTAACGACTGAGATTATACCTGCTTCGGAGGGTTTCAACAGTTCAATTTTTGCTCCCATCCTATTTAGATCTTTCACGTAACCAAACCTATCTGTGTATACAGTGTCGTGTATATAAGATGTACCACTACACTGCGTCAAAAGGAGCGTTGCGGACGATTGCCAATCGGGAACAAAGCCCGGTGTGGGCGCAATAGTAAGGTTCGTAGCTTGGAGTTCTTCGTCATGCCGCCATATCTTAATTGAATTCTGCTCAAATTCGTACCTGGCTCCTACTTTTGTTAAAAAATTAACCAGCGGAACCATTACATTCCTGTTGATGTTCTTGATAACGACATTTCCCTTAGTAATTAAAGCCGCGATAGAGAAAATAACAGCTTCAGTTTTGTCAGGCTGCACTTCCAAGGATGCCCCTTTAAACACATTTACCCCGTTCACTTTTATTACACGCGGCTCCGAGCGCACCACAGCACCTCCCATAGCATTCATTAGTTCTATAAGATCGTCTATTTCGCATTCTTCCGAAGCGTTATTTATTTCAGTTTCTCCGGGAAGAAATGCTGCTGTCATAATAAGTGCGTCTGTTGACATGTGACTGGGAATTTTAAAATTAACATGCCCGGAAATAGCGTTTGCAGAAGAAATAAAATAATAATTCTCGTCTTCGTCAATTGTCACACCTAATGTTTTCCACACCTCCAAAATTCTGTTTACAGGTCTGGGTACGGTTAAGCCTGTCTTATATTTAGGAACGGAAGCCTTACCAAACCTAAAAAGTAAGGGGGGTGCCATAAGTAAAGAGGTTCTGTACTTAGATCCCAGATCAAGAGGGATTTCATAAGAAGTGATTCCGGACCCGTTGAGAATAAGCCTGCCGGCGCCGGCCCAATCGGCTTTCCCGCCGAGAGCACGAATCATTTGTATATCATCCTCTACTGCGTCAATTTTAGGAACATTCTGGAGAATTACGTCGTCATTTGAAAACATTGCCGCGGCCATCAATTTTAATGCCGAATTCCTTGTACCTGAAACCTGAACGGTGCCCAGTAAAGGAGAGCCACCTTCAATTATAGCTGTGCTCATGTCAGGATAGTTTGATTAGCAAAAACGAATTTGCTACAAGAAGAACTCCTAATGCGGCAGTTAAGATAAATACTGCCTTTTCCGCACCTCTTAATGACCTGTAGGCAGTAAACGAATTTTTAAGACCGGAAGAAAGTCCGGCATTTTTCGTTTGAACCAGGATCAGAAGTACCAGAATTATAGAAATTATTACCTGTGTTATTTTAAGTATCGACATCATATTATTTTTTAGAGCCGCTTAGCCACTCGAAGAAAGTATATACCATTGAGATAATAAAAGCAGAAAATAGGGCAGACCAAAAGGCTGTAAGGCTTTTCGATGGTAGCATAAAGCCAAAAATAATCAAATCCGACAAAGTCGTCTCTCTTAATGTAAAATCCGGCAAAAAAATAGTGAGAACATAAAGAGTTAGCGTTGTTAATATTGTCGCGATAAACAAAAATCCGATGCCTTTTGTGGGTAACCCAAAAGTGGCCAATAGGGGTTTACCCAAATAAAACAAAACGCTCAACGCAAAAGCTACTATTATAAACGTCTTCGGATCGTCACCATAAAACAAGGACGATAAAACATAGTTGGCGGAAAAAAGTGAAATCAAAATATACGTTAGGTTCTTTATTACGCCCCTCATATTTTAAATTATAGCGTGTTATTCAGCCGAACCAAAGATTTTCCTGCTTCTTAGCATATGGTGGTATCTCTGAGCAAACCTATGGCTTTCGTCCCTGAGATTTATCAAGAGTCTCATGCCGGGGTTATTGACTCCGGGAACAATCTCATGAAAAACTCCGTCGTAATATACAACCGTTTCTTCCTTTTTGGCTAACCCAATCATCGGAATATTCAAGTTTAATTTGGTCATCGCAGCCATGGCCGAAGATAACTGCCCTTTTCCGCCGTCGAGAACAATGAGTGAAGGAAGACCCCAACTGGTTTTCTTTTTATCGGTCTCGTGTGAAAGTCTTCTGTATAAAACTTCAAAAATCATATAAAAATCGTCGGGAGTATTTTTTGTTCGTATCTTAAATCTTTTGTACTCCCTTTTTTCGATTCTTCCGTTAACGGCTGTTACCATCGATCCGACTGCTTCTTTTCCGGAAATATTTGAGATGTCGTAGCACTCTATTCTTGAAGGTATTTGTTTAAGTACCGGTATTATTTTGACCAAATCTTCCAGCGCCGATCTTGCCAGATCATCCAGCAAGTAGGGGTTTTCTATATACTCTCCCGGAAGTCGGAAGCTCTGTCTAACATATTTAAATTTTTGAAGCGTGTTTCGAATTTCTGCTGCTTTTTCAAAGTTCTCTACAGAAGCAAAGTTTTTCATCTGCTTCTCCAAAGCTTTGATTAATTTGGATGTTTTTCCTGATAAGATGCTATTTATTGTTCTAATATTACTTCGATATGCCGGTAAGACGGCCATACCGTTTACACAGGGAGCCGGGCATAAGCCAAGATGACCGTACAAGCACGGCGCTTTCAACTTTTTATACTTCTCGTATTTATTGACGCTACAATCCCTGAAAGGAAATATTTTACGGAGCGTTCTTACTAACTGCCGCACTGTGCCTCCATCCGGAAAAGGGCCGTAGTGGTACTGAAACTTTCGGGTGTCGGGTTTTCTGAACGTTTCAACCTTTGGAACATTGATAGGCTTTCCATCTACATCAACTTTTTCCGGCCTGATCCCAACGTATAAATAGGACTTATCGTCTTTTAGACTGATGTTAAACTGGGGCAAATGTTTTTTTATTAGTTCGGCTTCCAGTATTAAGGCCTCCAACTCACTTTCTACTTCTATAGTTCTCAAATCGTGGATGTTCTCCACAAGCGCGAAGGTTTTAGAATTTTTATTTAGGTTCAGACCAAAGTAGGAAGATACCCGTGACTTAAGGTTTTTAGCCTTACCGACGTATATAATTTCGCCTCCGGAGTCTTCATAAATATAGACCCCCGGTGTTGTAGGCAATCTCTTGAGTTTTTCTTTTAGATTTGAGGAAACCACGAAGTTATTGTAGCATTTACCCATGCTTGGTAATGCTCTTAAAAAATTCCTGGCGGTCATTACATTGACCGTAATATTGTCTCCTATAGCGGGGGCGCAGACCGAAGAAAATTTCATTATTAATTACGATATCAGGTACGATGTGCAGGACTCAGGAGAAACTTTTGTATCACAAACCACCACAATTACCAGTTTAAAAAACGATGTTGTGCCGACTACCTATTCTTTCAAAACAAAATATCTCGATGTTTACGATATAGCTGCACAAACTAACGGGAAAAAAACCGAAGCCCGTAAAGAAACACCGGGAAAAAATGAAATTGTTATTACAGTTCCGTTTTCCACTTACTCCATCGGGGAAGGTAAACAGAATATAGTGACAATGACTTACAAAACTAAGGGAATTGCTTCCAGAATTGGAGATGTGTGGAATATTTACATACAAGGTATAGATACTCCGGATACCACGATCGTATATAATATTGTCCTCTCAGTTCCTCCGTCTATGGGACCCAGGATATTCGTTTCACCGGCACCGGCTAACGAAAAGTTTGAAAACGGTAAATATAATTATTATTTTACAAAAGAAAGTTTTTCATCTAAGGGGGTAACCGCGGCATTTGGAAAATACCAATCCCTCAACTTTCGCATTAAGTACCAGCTTAAAAATAACAGAATTTTAGGTTCGGTGTACGAAGTTGCTCTCCCTCCGGACATCAAAAATATCCAGCAAGTAAAATATGACTCAATAGATCCCAAACCGAGAAAAATAAGACTCGATAAAGATGGGAATGCTTTAGCACTTTTTTGGGTAGGGCCAAAAAGTAAGCTTGAAATAACTCTTACAGGCTCGGCAAAAATCATGGGAAGACAGATAAACCCGGATTTTGGTGGAAAAATACAGGATTTACCTAAGGAACTGGTAAGAGAATACACAAAGAATCAAAAGTACTGGGAATCCGATAATGATGAGATTAAGAACTTTGCCTCATCCATTTTAGACCCCAACTTAAATGTTTCACAAAATACAAGAAGGATTTACGACTATATTTCTTCCAATCTTACGTACGACCAAGCAGCGGCAAACCAAAATCTGGTAACCAGGAAAGGGGCCGTAGCGGCATTAACACAACGCGGTTCTTTCACTTGCATGGAGTTTACCGATCTTTTTGTAGCTACCGCAAGAGCGATGGGAATACCTGCAAGAGAAATAAATGGGTATGCTTTTACAAACGACAATGTGGAGAAGCCTATTTCGATTAGTTTGAAGGGCGGCGACACACTGCATTCCTGGGCGGAATACTACGATCCTTTTTACGGCTGGGTACAGATAGATCCAACTTGGGGAACCACTTCCGGAACTGACTACTTCACTAAGTTGGACACAAACCATTTCGCCTTCGTAATAAAAGGAAAAAGTTCCGAGTACCCTTATCCCGCGGGCGCGTACAGTTTTTCAGATAACGAAAAACTGGTTGATGTTGATTTTTCAGGAACTGCCAACTCCGAGAAAGATTTTTCTCCGGTACTTTCGATAACCCGTGCCGTAAATATTAATCCCATACAAATTGTGCGGGGTAATATCAGGCATGTTGTAGAAAACACAAGCGGATATTTTATTTACGATCTCCAGGGAAAAACACTGGTGCCGGGACAAAAAATGAACGTGTACCTTAAAAAAGGAGAAGATAGTATTCAGTTAAAAGATTTCCGGGACAAAAGTTATTCGATAAAAATCTTATGATCCTCTAGCACGATCCAACATCCTCAATGCTTCTGCAGTATACGAAGTTTTGTGTGTTTTAAGTTCTTTCAGAGTTCCGGAAAATATTAGTTTTCCTCCCATATCTCCGCCGTCAGGGCCAAGATCTACAACGTAGTCGCAGTTATCAATTACGTCCAAATTGTGCTCGATAACTACCACGGTATTTCCTTTAGCTGTGAGACGTTTAAATATTGTTATAAGATTTTCCAGGTCCGCGAAGTGAAGACCGGTTGTCGGCTCATCGAGAATATAGAACGTACTTCCCGTTGCTCTCTTGGAAAGCTCCAAAGATAATTTAACCCTCTGAGCCTCGCCTCCGGATAGTGTGGGCGCCGGCTGTCCCAATTTAATATATCCCAACCCGACATCAAATAATGTTTCGATTCTTCTTCGTATCTGCGGAATATTTTCAAAAAATACCAGGCCTTCTTCGACGGTCATATCTAAAACATCAGCGATATTTTTACCTTTGTAATTTATTTCCAAAGCCTCCCTGTTATATCTTTTTCCCTGACACACCTCACAATTAACATAAACGTCCGGCATAAACTGCATTTCTATCTTTATCTGACCCTCACCCCTGCAAGCTTCACACCTTCCGCCTTTAACGTTGAAACTAAAACGCCCGGGTCCGTAACCTCTTACACGCGCTTCCTGAGTTTGAGAAAAGAGATCTCTGATGTGGTCGAATACTTTTGTATAAGTTGCGGGATTAGACTTAGGAGTTCTTCCTATCGGACTTTGATCTATAGCGATAATGTTAGTTAAATTATCCGCACCCTCGAGAGATTTAAACGGCTCGGGTTTCTGATCCAGCTTCATTCCGAAACTTTGCCTCAATCCTTGATACAAAGTATCCATAATCAATGTAGACTTCCCGGAGCCCGAGACGCCGGTGATACAAACAAACTTGCCTAACGGAATAGAAAGGTCGATGTTTTTCAAATTTCTGCCGGTCGACCCTTTTAAAACTAATTTTTTACCTTCGATGGACTTCATTACTTTAGGAAGTGGGTCCAAATCCATAAACATCTCGCCTTTCATCTTTCCCTTACGGTCGTTTTTACCCACTATTATTTTTCCGGACAAGTATTTGCCTGTTAGCGAGTTTGGGTTTTTAATTATTTCGGGCGGTGTTCCTTCTGCTACAACTTTTCCGCCTTCCGAGCCGGCTCCCGGGCCAAAATCGAAAATGTAGTCACTTTCCATCATTGTTTCGGCGTCGTGCTCCACAACTAAAACCGTATTACCAAGATCTCTTAACTGGTGAAGTGTGCGGATAAGTTTTCCCTGATCTTTTTGGTGTAACCCAACCGAAGGTTCGTCCAAAACGTATAAAACACCGGACAAGCCAGAACCTATTTGGGAGGCCAGACGGATTCTTTGTGCCTCTCCCCCCGACAATTGAGATGAAGACCGGGCGAGCGTTAAATAGTCCAACCCCACGTCTTTCAAAAAGTTAAGTCTGTAGTTAATTTCTTTAAGTATCGCGTCGGAAATTTTATGCTCTCTTTCAGTCAATACCTTATCAAGCTTTCTTGCCCACTCTATGCTGTCCTTTATAGAGAGGCTGCTAATTTCCGTTATGTTTTTCGAATCGACCACAACAGATAAAGATTCTTTTTTTAATCTTGAACCGTTACAAACCGGACATTCCTCATCTATCATAAATTTCGCTATCTCGTTTCTAATATAATCTGATTCGGTCTCGCGGTGGCGTCTTACTAAATTTGGTATTACACCTTCAAAACCTGCTTCGTAAGTATGTTCGTGCCCTGTTTGCCCCCTGTAAGTAATCTTAAATCTCCTGTCACCCACGCCGTACATAATTATTTTTAGCGCTTCTTTCGAAAGGTCTTTAATAGGTGTGTCGAGAGAAAATCCATATACCTGAGCAACTTTTTTAACTACATTTTGTGTCCAGGTCTGGTGCTCAAATAATCTCTGCCAGGGCAAAATACCGCCCTCGGATATTGATAATCTAGGGTTAACAACCGAGTCTTCATTTACTCTTAACTGCATGCCGAGACCGTCACACGCGGGGCAAGCTCCGTGCGGCGTGTTAAAGGAAAAAGTGCGAGGCTCGATTTCCGGTAATGAAATATTACAAACAGGGCACGCAAAGTTTTCGGATAGCATGTGGTCTTCGGTGTCTCTTGGATTTTCCGGAAAATCAAAAGAAGAATCTTTTACTATCGTAAGGATTACCGTTCCGTTACTTAAACGTAAGGCAGTTTCTACCGAGGCAAAAATGTCGGAAAAAGTATTTTTAGCTTCCGCTGAGTCCCCGACCCTTTTGTGATTTACCGAGTGTCTCGAAATTAATCCGTCAATTGTGTGCTTGTTTGTTTTTATTAAATCGAAGCGTTCTTTTAAGCTCACAATATCACCATCGACTCTTGCTCTGACTATTCCCTGCTTTTTCAAATTATCGAACAGCGCCGAATATTCTCCTTTTCTGTCTTTCACTATCGGAGAAAATAAGAAAAATCTCACTCCTTTTTCTGATTTAAAATCTTTAAATTCGGAAATAATTTTGAGAATTGATTGGACAATCTCCGTAGAACTCTGTCTTTGAATTTCCCTTCCACAGTTCGGACAATGTGGGTGCCCGACTCTTGCGAACAGCAGTCTCATATAATCATAAATTTCAGTAATAGTTCCCACAGTAGATCTGGGATTTTTCGACGTGGTTTTCTGGTCGATGGCGATGGCGGGCGATAGCCCGTCGATTTTGTCGACATCAGGTTTATCCATAACTCCCAAGAACTGACGGGCATAAGATGAGAGACTTTCAACGTATCTACGCTGACCCTCAGCGTAAATGGTGTCCATAGCCAGAGATGACTTTCCGGAGCCTGAAACACCTGTAAGGACAACCATCTTGTTCTTCGGAATGTCGAGGTCTATGTTTTTTAGATTATGCTGACGCGCGCCTCTAATTAGAATGTGCGAGAGTGAGGTGTTTTCCATAACCAAATGATTTTACGGTAAAAGTTCGGGTTTGTGAAGATACTTAGTCCGCCTTCTCCGCCCTCTCCGTAGCCGGACACAAACTCTTCGGAACATTCGATCCCTTTATGAACACCTCGCTCCTGTTGCAACCCTCTTCTTTTTTAACAAACACGCCTAGTGGCATGTCAAAAACCTCGTTGGTTTTTCCTGCCAGCACCTCCGACATTATCCTGTTCCAAATTGGCGCAGCCCCTGTTAATCCGGAAGCCATGTATTTATTCATCGGCTTGTTATCGTTGTTCCCAACCCACACTCCTACTGTGTAGCTCGGTGTAAAACCAAAGGTCCAATTGTCCTTTATCAAATCCGTTGTGCCGGTTTTTGCCGCAATTTGTTTGCCCTCAACAGTAAGAAAGTTACGCGTTCCAAAGGCCGGAAGACGTGCCTGACTATCCGATAAAATACTCCACATTAAATAGGACACCTCTTCTGAAATGACCTGCCGCGGATAAACCTGCTTTTTCGAATATATTTCATATCCCCTGCCGTCCCGTATGGAAATAATAGGGGACAGTTCGGCATAAGATCCTTTTCTGGCTAAAGTCGTGTAAACATTGGCAAGATCAATTAGTCTGACTTCTTTTCCTCCGAGAGTTACGGACAGTCCGTAGGAGCCATCGACTTTCCAATTTGTTAATCCCATGTCCTTTCCCAAAGAAACAATATTGTCCGGTCCAACCGCTTTTGCAACTTTAACGGCTGGAATATTGTAGGAATTAGCCAAAGCAGCCCTTAAAGTAACGTTTCCGTGGTACTTTCCATCGTAGTTAACAGGTCTATATGGTTCGGATCCTTCGAATTTATATACAACAGGGGAGTCTTTTATAATCGTCGCCGGTGTGTAGGTATCGGCCAAAGCTAAAGAGTACGTCACGGGTTTTATCGAAGACCCGGGTTGTCTGTAAGAAGTTACAACGTCGAAAGCGCCCCATCCCGGTGCGAAGTAATCGTAAGATCCCACATAAGTTAATATCTCGGCATTTTTAACATCCAGAACTACGGCCGCTCCGTTTGAGAAACCGTATTTACCTCCCTTTTGTACTTCGTCAAACACTATAGCTTCGGCTTTTTGCTGAAGACCATAATCCAAAGTCGTGGTAACCCTCAGACCACCGCGGTTAACAAAATTGCTGCCGTACATATCTTCCAGAACTTTCCTGACATAGTTCACAAAGTGGGGCGCCCCTATAAAATCTTTTTGCGGAACAATATTCAATTCTTGCTCCAGAGCTGCATTAGCCTCGTCGCTATTGATATATCCTAACGAGACCATCCGGTCCAAAACATATTTCTGGCGTTCTTTTGCAACCCCCATGTCGTTCAAAGGAGAGTAAAGCGAAGGCGATGAGGGGAGTCCTGCTAACATTGCGGACTCAGCCAGATTTAATTCCCACGCATTTTTGGCAAAATATTTTTGGGCCGCTGACTGAATTCCCCACGCGTTACCGCCGTAAGCAATGTTGTTTAAATACATTTCAAGAATTTGTTGTTTGGAGTACGTTGCTTCCACCATCAGGGACAGGACAGCTTCCTTTAGTTTTCTTGAGAAAGTTCTTTCGGGGGTTAAAAGTACGTTTTTCACGAGCTGTTGAGTTATAGTAGATCCACCTTGTTTTTCTCCATCCACAAATGTTTTTCTGAAAGCTCTTATTATACTGTCGGGCCTCAATCCTCTATGTATGTAAAAAAGAGAATCCTCAACAGCAATTGTCGCGTTTACAGCATCTTCCGATATACGGTCAAGTTTTACAGGTTCATATTTTTTATCAGAATATATTTCGTAGAGTAAAACTCCGTTTCTATCCAAAATTTGTGTGGGGCCGTATTTCTGAGCAACAGTCAGCATTTCGGGATTCGGTAGTTCTTTAAACCACGATTGAACGACATACGGAATAAAAATAAGGAGAAGCGACGCCGCAAAACCTAAAATAAAAAGCCGTATGTTTTTAAAAACTTTTCCGGTATGGGAAAGTATGTGCGTCGGTACGTTTCTGATTTTTTTCAGAAACTTCGGAGTTCGAAATTTACGGATCTTTAGTTTAGGAAATTTTTTTATTAACTTATAAATTCTGTCGGGAATGCTGAGAAAAAAGTAGCCGATGTTTTTAGTGAGTTTAAGTAATAATGCACCAATTTTTATTGGAGTATTTAGCATCTATCTGAGCAGATTTTAGTTTATGAAATTGACCGAGTCAACAGGTAGTTTGTGTAATAGAAATGTTGTAATTACGCCTATTTCTCTACCCCTAAGGTATTTTTAACTACAACCACAACCCTGTTAAAATTTTTGAAGTTTTCTTCCATCTGTCCAAGATTCTCCGCTTCAAAATGTTTTGCTTTGGAGTTAAGAACTGACACAGTTTCAGCGAAGGATTTACTACGGACACCGAATTTTTTTAACACGTCTGATATTCTTTCGTCCCCGATGCCTAAAGCACCCTCTTCACCGGCTGCCCTTCTAGTTAAAAAACCGCTTTTTTCTGCAATCTCGTCCGCAGTATTTTTTATACGGCCCCGCGCATGAAAAGTTTCATATCTGTTTTTCATAAATGCGTGGTAATACTGACCGATATCGTCCTGGATTTTTATAAGGGATGCGAATTTTTCTTCCGCATTTTCCACCGAAACGTCTTCCAGCAGCTTCCTAATTTCAGACTCTTCTGAACCGGGGATACGCCTGGCCGACTCTAAAGCCATTGCATCAATATTGCGCTTAACTCCTGCCTGTAAAACTTGTGTGATTTCATGCATTTCCGTAAATGCTTTATACTTGCCCTGTCCCTCCCTATCGGCGCTTATAACGGGCTTAAGACCTTCAAGAATCCGATCTTGATAACGCCTGTCCATAATTTTGATTTCTTCCGCAGAACTTCCTATCTTTGCCAAAGACCGGCAAAGTTCTGCCGTCTGCTCTCCCAGCTCAAATTTAGATTCCGGAGACTCAGCGTCATAAATAAATGGATTTGCACTCATATTAAAACTCTACTATTTTGGAGGTTACGTTACAAATGTTAATTTAACAACTTCTTTAAATCCCTAACCCTGTCCCTCAGCGTTGCTGCCTTTTCGAAATTCAAAACCTCTGCTTCGTATATCATTTCCTTTTCTAAATTCTTAATTTCTTTTTTCAATTCGTTAGGGGGCAATTGGCGGTAATCAATATCCTCACGGCCGTGTCTTTTTCCTCTTTGTTCTTCGAGTACTTCCTCTAATTCTTCGTCTATCAATTTTTCGCGCCTGGGTTTTGAAATGTTTTGAGGCTCGAGACCGTGCTCAAGGTTGTATTTAACCTGAATGGCGCGCCGTCTGTCTACTTCCGCAATAGCTCTCGTCATACTCCCCGTCATGTTGTCCGCGTACATTACTACCTCTCCTGAAATATGTCTCGCTGCCCTTCCCATAGTTTGTATTAAGGAAGTTTCCGATCTCAGAAATCCTTCTTTATCCGCGTCGAGTATGGCCACCAAAGAAACTTCGGGCAGGTCCAAACCCTCTCTTAGTAAGTTGATTCCGACCAGCACATCATATTTCCCGCTTCTTAAATTGTCTAAAATATCGGTTCTTTCCAAAGTATCGATGTCGGAGTGAAGATAAGTTACTTTTATACCTTTTTCCGTCATGTACTCAGCCATCTCTTCGGCCATTCTCTTTGTGAGTGTTGTAATTAATACCCTTTCTTTTTTCGCGACACGTTCTTTTACTTTTTGCAGCAGGTCTTCGATCTGTCCTTTTGTCGGTAATATCGTAACCTTCGGGTCAGTAATCCCGGTAGGTCTGATAAGAATTTCGGCGACGTTATTATTCGATTTTTCCAGTTCCCATTCGTCTGGTGTAGCACTTACATATATAACCTGGTTAACTCTTTGTTCGAACTCGTCAAAGTTCAATGGTCTGTTGTCCATGGCTGAGGGAAGTCTGAAACCGTAATCAACGAGAACCTGTTTTCTCGAGCGGTCTCCGTTATGCATTCCTCTGATTTGAGGAACCGTAATGTGAGATTCATCTATGACCAGCAAATAATCCTTTGGGAAATATTCCATCAGCGAGTGTGGGGCATCGCCGGGATTTCTTCCGTCAAAGTAGCGGGAGTAATTTTCGATTCCTTTGCAATACCCGACCTCCTGAATCATCTCCAGATCGTAGTTGGTTCTCTGCTCAAGACGATAAGCTTCAAGTTGTTTTCCCTCTTTTCTTAAAAATTCCAGCCTTAGCGCCAGGTCTTCTTTTATCTGCGCCAAAGCAGCCTGACGGGTTTCCTCGGGAGCAACGTAGTGTTTTGCAGGATAAACAACTGCCATGTCCTGGTACTGCTGCTGCACGTACTGGCCGGTTAAAGGATCCATATAATTTATACTGATCAGAGTGTCGTCAGATAATTCAAGTCTGAGTGCGTGGTCCTGGTAAGCCAGGTAAACATCTATTACGTCCCCTGTTACGCGGTACGTACCTCTGTAAAAATCGTACTCAGACCGGTCGTAATAAATCTGTGAAAGTCTTTTTAATAAATCAATCTTGCGTATTTTCATTCCCGTCCTTAATTCCAAAGCTACTTTAGAATATTCTGCGGGACTACCCAGGTTGTAAATGCACGAGACCGAAGAAACAACTATGACGTCCTTTCTGGTCATTAACGAAGTGGTTGCAGAAAGCCTTAACTTATCAATTTTTTCATTTATGTCTGAATCTTTTTCTATATACGTGTCGGTTGAAGGTATGTAACTTTCTGGTTGGTAGTAGTCATAGTAACTGACAAAATATTCCACGGCGTTCCCGGGAAAGAATTCTCTGAATTCCTGATAAAGTTGGGCAGCCAAAGTTTTGTTGTGTGAAATTATTAAGGTCGGTTTTTGAACATTTTTTATAACGTTAGCGATGGCAAAAGTTTTTCCGCTCCCTGTAACACCCAACAGAACCTGATCTTTTATTCCGGAATCAAGTTTTTTTGTGAGCTGCTCTATTGCAGCGGGCTGATCGCCCGTCGGCTGAAATGGAGATGCCAGTTTAAACATCTTCAAAATTTTATCACACTTTTGGGTTTTATTTGGTTAATATTTGCATTTAAAAACGAAGCGTAATATACTGATTGCTGGTCTTAATCCCAAAGGAGGGGTAAATGGACGAGACGCGGTGGGCGCGTTACGAGGCCGAAGCACGTAGGGCGGCGGTAATGGTTTTCTGGGGAGAAGTTTTTAAGATTCTCGGAACTCTATTAACTTCCTGGGTGACTTACGTTGCGGCACTGATAATTTGGGGGCTGACGAAAATATTCTGATAGACCACAGCGGCCGGGCGTTTTTAAGGATCCACACCCATGCGACCCCGCCCGGTAACACATGCCGTGAAACCTTTTAAAGCTTCACGGCATTTTTTCTTCTTGACATCTTCGTATAATGTTCGGTAGTATAAAAATACCAAAGAAAAACCGTAACTATTTAAACAGGAGGATTCTTAATGAGCCCCGTAACCCTTTATAAAAGACAGAAACAAATTTTAGACTATATTTCCCAGTATATTCAGGTAAACGGCCATTCTCCCACCTTGCAGGAAATAGCTGACTCCATGGATCTTTCATCTTTAGCCACGGTACACGAGCATATTCAGGCGTTAGAGAAAAAAGGAGTCATTAAGAAGTATGATGGGTCAGTAAGGGGCATAGAAATACTCGACAGGACCTTTAACACCTCTCTTTCAGCCGTTGAGCTGCCTCTTGTAGGTTATATTGCGGCCGGTGAGCCTATTGAGGCTATAGAAAACTCTTTAGCAACCGTAACCGTAAGCGCTGACATCGTCTCCAAAACAAAAAGATGCTTTGTTCTTCAGGTTAAAGGAGACTCCATGATAGACATGGGAATATTTGACGGGGACCACGTGGTAATTCAACAGCAAGACACAGCAAGGGACGGACAAATAATCGTGGCATTAATAGACAATGAATTTGCCACGCTAAAAACCCTTTACCATGAAAAAAATGGACAGATTAGACTGCAACCGGCAAATAAAATGATGGATCCGATATTTGTAGAACCTAAAAGTTTAAGTATTCAGGGAGTTGTCACAGGAGTAATCAGAAGATTTAAGAATTAGCGTCTTTGTGGCCCGAACGTGATCTGCTTTTTATAAACTCAAGTATCATCGGCACCACTGACAAAAAGATGATGGCGAAAACGACCAGAGAAAAGTTTTCTTTTACCTGAGGTATGTTACCAAAAAAGTACCCCGCAAAAATAAAGGAGGCAACCCACACAAAACCCCCCAGAATGTTATACATTATGAAATGCCTGTAGCTCATTTTCCCGATACCGGCGACAAACGGGGCGAATGTTCTTACAATCGGAATAAAACGGGCTAAAAATATAGTTTTACCACCGTGTTTATCATAAAAAGCCTGCGTCTTATCTATGTGTTCTTTCTTAATAGGGAGTCTGGGGTTACTGATAATTTTTTCGCCAAAAAAATGACCTATCCAATAATTTGCTGTGTCCCCGAGGAAAGCTGCTGCCCATAAAAGGAAAAAAAGGAAAACCACATTGAAGGAACCCAGCGCGGCAAAAGCACCGGCGGCAAAAAGTAAGGAGTCTCCGGGAAGAAATGGAGTAAAAACCAACCCCGTCTCTATAAAAATAATCACAAATAAAATTGCGTACGATAGCGTGCCGTACTGAGCTATAATTTCGCCCAGATGCGTATCAATATGCAAGATAAAAGAAATTATTCCCGAAATTATGTCCATTTCAAGATGATAACATTTTGTGCTACGATTTAAAAATGATAGATACTGCCCTTCTGGACGATTATTATAAGAAATACGGTAAGAAGAAGGTCGATGAGGCGCTTAACTACCTGAGCTATAAAAGTGCAGACGTCATGCCAAAAAATGAATCCTCCGACAAACCCGTGATGTATATTTTTAGGCATGGGCAGACTGAAGATAACGCTAACTTTATATTCAGCGGCTGGCGCGATTCCGCACTTACAGATAAAGGTAAAGAACAGGCACTGGAACTGGCTGAAAAAATAAAGGACAAGAAAATCCACATGTTAGTCTCTTCTCCGCAAATAAGATCTGTTGATACAATGAAAATAGCTTGTTCACTTAATAAGGACGCCGCGCTATTAGAAATAAACACCGACGAACGCATCAAAGAACGCTCTTACGGCGTTTTACAGGGTAAAAGTAAGCTGGAGATTCAACTGGAAAACCCGGAATTATTGTTAAAAATAAGACGATCCTTTGACTATCAACCCGACGAAGGAGAAAGCATAAAGAGGGTATGCGAAAGAGTGAAATCGTTCTGTGACGAAATGATACCCTTGATGAAACAACACAACATAAATATCGCCGTATCTTGTCATGGAAATTCTATCAGGGGTTTTAGAAAGTATTTTGAAAATCTGTCGGATGAAAAAACAGCGACTGTGGAAACCCCATTGGCTAAAGACTACGCAGCGTACACCATCGAATAATTATTTGTTGTGAGCGTTGAATATCTGCAACAACCTATTATATTTCACTACCCTTTCGCCTCTGACCGGAGCACCTGACTTAATAAAATCCGCTCCTACCGCCAAAGAAAGATCCGCGATAAACGTGTCTTCGCCAGTTTCACCGCTTCTGTGTGAAACTATTATTTTCATACCGGCCTTCTGAGCGTTTCGGATGAACTCAAAAGTCTCGGACAAAGTACCTACCTGATTAGGCTTAACTATAACTGCGTTGGCTAACTTCCGGTCTACAGCACTTTTTAAAAACTTCGGGTTGGTAACAACCAGATCATCCCCGACAACCATCAGTCTGCTTCCTACCGATTTAGTAAACTTAGCCCAAGCCTCTGCGTCCCCCTCATAAAACGGATCTTCGAGATAAATTATCGGGTAGGTTGTGATTAAGTCGACATACATCTGCGACATTTTATCGCTATCAAATGTTTTCTTTTCCTCTTTTATAAGGTAAGAGTTATGCATGTAGAAAGAACCGGCTGCTACGTCCATGCCCATAAAAATCTGATCGCCTAACTTATAGCTTTGTGATGCTGCTTTAGAAATATATTGAAGTGCTTTGGAAACAGTTAAGTTATTCGGAGCAAAACCTCCCTCGTCCCCAACATCTACGTCGAGTCCGTCCTTAATAAGAATTTCTTTAAGATTGTGGTAAACCACAACTCCCATCTCCAAAGCTTTATCAAAAGGAAGTGTGGGCGACGGGATCGCCATAAATTCCTGAAATGAAAGGCCGTTATGAGAGTGCAGTCCCCCGTTAATTATGTTAAAAACCGGAACGGGGAATTTAAGCTTAGTGTTCGGATCTTTTTTTGGTGCATACAAACGGGCTAAGTACTCATAAAGCTCCATTTTTTTGGATTGTGCAGACGCTTTGGCCACAGCTAACGATACTGAAAGAATACTGTTACCACCAAGGTGCTTTTTATTCGTGGTGCCGTCCATGTCGAGGAGAATCTGATCTATTACGAATTGTTCCGTAGGATCTTCACCCTCCAGAACATCGTTAATGGCCGTACTGACAATATCAACTGCCCTTTCAACGGGGATATATACAGCCTCGTTCTCGCCCTTCGAAGCGCCATCAGGAATTGCCTGGACACCCTCGGAACCGTCATCTAACGTAACCTTTGTCTCGATAGTCCAGTCCCCCCTGGAGTTCAGTATTTTTTGGCAAGTTATACTTTTTATTTTTGGCATTTTATTTTGTTGCAGTCCGGTCACCCCGTATTTCACAGGCCTGCTGACCTGCTTATCACTTCTTCTTCTTGTCGCCCAATACTTTTTTCTCGGAGTTGTAGACTATCTCCCTGGTTTTTTCTATTACATCGGGACTCACCGAAACTGAGGTCACACCCCAGTCAACGAGCATCTCAACAAGCTCGGGGAAAACCGAAGGTGCCTGTCCGCAGACGGAACAAGTAACTTTCCTTTTTCGGCATGTCGTAACGATTTTTTCAAGAGATTGTAGTACAGCCGGATTCATCTCGCTGTAGGCATCTGCTACTTTCTCGTTATCGCGGTCAACACCCAGCGTGAGCATTGTGAGATCGTTGGTTCCAATTGAAACACCGTCAATTCCTTCGTCCAAAAACTCATCCAGCAATATAACGTTGGAAGGAATTTCTACCATCATCCAGAACTTGAAAAGACCGCTTCTTCTCAAACCGGCGGCACTTAACAATTTTTTAACTTCTCTGAACTGCTCAACAGTACGGACAAAAGGCATCATAACCCAAAGGTTTTTTAGATTCTTTTTGTTACGTACTCTTTTTATTGCTTCTACCTCCATTTCAAAAACCTCCGGTTCCTTGAGATACCTTGAAACTCCCCTGTACCCGATCATCGGATTAGGCTCTTCAGTTTCAAACTCTTTTCCTCCTGTGAGATTCGCATATTCGTTCGACTTAAAATCGTTGAATCTGTAAACAACCGGCCTTGGATAAAAAGCTTCGGCGAATTTCTCCAAACCGTCCGCCAGTTGATTGATAAATTCTTTCTGCTTTTTTTCTTTGATAAATTTCATCGGGTGTTTACCGATCTGCGCCATGATGAATTCCGCTCTCAGTAATCCGACTCCATCTACGTTTCTCTGCGACATTTCCGTTGCAAGTTCAGGCTCAGCCAGGTTCATATAAATCTTTGTTGCTGTTTTAATGTGTTCCAGATCCAGTTTGGATTTTTTTACGTCTTTAACTTCAGAAATATCTCCCTCATAAACTTTTCCTTCAGCCCCATCCACGGTTATCAACTCCCCGACTCTTAATATTTTAGTAGCGTGGCTCGTACCTACTATTGCCGGAATACCAAGCTCACGACTTACAATGGCTGCGTGGCTGGTCCTCCCCCCGAGATCCGTAACAATAGCGCTTGCTCTTTTCATTGCAGGCACGTAGTCAGGGTTGGTCATTTCAGCAACAAGGACGTCTCCTTCTTTAACAATGTTTATTTCGCTGGGTTTTTTGACGATTTTTACTTTACCTACCCCGACTCCCGGGGAAGCAGCCAAACCTTCTAAAATAGCTTTGGCCTTGTTACCGGTCTCGATGGCAATTTCGGTCTCTTTTTGCACAAGTGTTGTAACCGGTCTGGACTGAACGATATATATTTTTCCGTCTTCAATTCCGTATTCAATATCCTGAGGTCTTTTGTAATGTTCTTCAATTTTCATTCCGACGTGTGCAAGTTCAACAATCTGTTTGTTGGTCAATTTCTGAACCTGCTGATACTTTTTTGAAATGGGCGTGTTACCGGCTAATGTTAATTGCCAGGTTTGTTTGGCTAAATATCGCGAAGTTATTTTTCCGGACTTTTTGTTAACAATATATTGATCGGGAGTAACTTCTCCTGAGACAACGGGCTGGCCTAATCCAAAAGCAGCTTCTATGGAAACCTCTTCCTTACTATTTGTTAACGGATTTACTGTAAACATAATACCTGAGTAATCCGACTGAACCATTAGCTGCACCGGTACCGCAATTCCTACTTTTAAGTGAGAGTATTTATTTGTTTCCCTATAAAAAATGGCTCTTGCCTCAAAAAGTGACGCCCAGCATTCTTGAACCTTCTTAACAACATCTGACCACCCCTTAACATTAAGGTACGTCTCTTGTTGGCCTGCAAAAGAAGCGTCGGGTAAGTCTTCTGCAGTTGCAGAGCTTCTAACCGCTACGTACCTGTCGTTCTCCCCGCACAATTTGTGATAATAATCCTTAATTTTTACAGCTAAGTCGCCGGGCATATCCGCAGCCATTATCGCAGTTTTTATTCTTTTTGAAGCCTCCTGAAGTTTTTTAGAGTTGTCGACATTTAATCCCGACAGCTCATGCATTATTTTTTCTTTTAAAGATGTGGAATTTATGAAATCAAAGTACGCTCCCGCCGTAACAACAAACCCGTCGGGAACAGGAATCTTGGCGTTTACCATCTCACCAAGATTGGCGCCTTTCCCTCCTACGATACTTATATCTTTCTTACCAACTTCCTTGAACCATAATATTTGGGCAGTTTTTTTATTCATATAAGACATAATATATCAATTTCTGAGCATTTGGAACTGTTGCGGGTTTTAAATTTGAAGGTTGTGAGTCTTTAGTAGTTCATTTACCTTGGCTTTTAAGGAGTTAAGTTCCTCTTCGCTATCCGCTTCCATTCTGATACCTAAAAACGGCGAAGTGTTTTTAGCGCGTATTAGAAACCAGGATGTGTCGGTAACATTTGCGCGCACACCGTCTACAAAATTTTCTCTTGTGTAGTCATCTGAAGCTTTGACTACTTCTACGATTCTTTCCATAATGACGAACTTGAGATTGTCGGGACAAGGAACTTTAATTTCAGGAGAACTGACCCTCTCAGGAAATTCTGACATCAAGTCCTCTATGCCGGAATTCTCCGTGTCCATAAGCTCCAACACTCTGCAAATGGCGTAAATTCCGTCATCATATCCAAAATATTTGTCTCCAAAATAAGTATGGCCCGAAAACTCAACACCGAACACGGCTTCTTTGCCCGTAACTTTTTGTATAAAGTACGACCTGCCGGTCCTCATAATCTCGGGCTTTCCGCCGTATTTCGTTATTATGTCGTCAGCCAAAGATGTGCATTTAACATCGAAGGCTATAGTAGCGCCCGGGTTACTTTGCAGGATGTGTTTACTAAAAAGCAAAAGAACACGGTCGGTAGCGTAAGCTTTCCCGTCCCCGTCTACCATCAAAAACCGATCTCCGTCACCGTCCAGTCCAAACCCGGCGTCAGAACGGCTTGAAATAACCGCAGAAACCGTTTGCTCTACCATGTGAGCCTCTTCGGGATCGGGTGTTCCGTTGGGAAAACTGCCGTCAAACTCCAGGTTAACCGGAACCACTTCCACCCCCAAAGCGTCGAGAACCTCCTTTGCAACCCCTCCGGTAACACCGTTACCCGTGTTTAGTACTACCTTGAACTTCTTTTTAAAATTGAATTTACTCTTAATAAAATCTACGTACTTTCCGATTAAGTCTTTTTCGGTAAAAGAGCCTTTTCCTGTCATGTAGGCTTCTTTTTCGATAATGTCGGCCACTTCTTTTATTCCTTCGCCGAAAACGGGGTTGGCGTTGGAAAACTCTATCTTCACACCGTTATATTCTTTGGAATTGTGACTGGCTGTGGTGTAAACACCGCCGTCAAATCCTTCGGTAGTTGTAAAAAAATGTATTAATGGATAAGGAACGGTCCCAACAAAAGTAACGTTGCAGCCGGTTTCCAACAACCCCTCACAAAGTTTTTTAGTGAGAGACTCCGAACTTATTCTGTTATCCATCCCTAGAACTATGTTAGGTAGATTATTACGTCTGTAGATAGTGCCGACAGCTTTGCCTATGTGAAAAAAAAGGTTTTCGTCAATATCAGTACCGTATACACCGCGTATATCGTATTCTCTAAAAATATTTCTGTTTGGTTGCATGTTAAAGAGGCAGTGTGAAAATGAATTTTGCTCCGGTAGGTTTATTTTCCTCCACTCTTATATCCCCTTTGTGAGCTTCCACTATGGCTTTCACTATAACCAACCCGAGACCGGTTCCTTTTTCTTTTATTTTAGAGTGGTTTGAAGTCTGACTAAAAGGTTTGAATAAGAGTTCGCTTTCTCCTTCAGGTATCCCTATTCCGGTATCCGTAACAGTAACCTCTGCGTGGTGATCAAATCTGTTAGCAGATACGGTCACCTTACCGCCCTCAGGTGTAAATTTTATGGCATTAGACAAAAGATTTCCCATAACCTGCTTTATACGCTCGGGGTCGAAGCTAAAATTGCCAAAGTTCTCGTTAAGTTCGATCTCGAGTTTAACTCCTTTTACCTGAGCCAAAGGATTAAAGTAACTCCACTCTTCCTTCAAAGTATCGTTTAAGTTTGCGTAAACCTTATTTATTTCGAATCGCCCGGCGCCTATTTTAGAGACATCCAGAATATCGGCAACGATTTTAAGCATGCTGTTGGAGTTCTCTTTGATCTGAGAAAGAAGACCGTGAATTTGATCTGCATCCAACTCCCCTGCTTCCTTTAACAAAAGATCGGAGGCACCTTTAATAACAGAGAGAGGGGCTCTAAGCTCGTGCACTAACATGGGTATATAGTCCTTATTACCACCGAATAAGCCGTCCGGTGTACCTCCGGACGCTTTAATTTTACTAATCTGATCCAACAGCTTATTTAATTCACTTGATTTTCTGAAAAGGATAACGGAAATGATTAACAACAGAACAGATTCAGCTATTATGAGCCATATATTATAAGTTTCCATATAGCATCTATCCCGTTACTACAATACCGGTGTCCGGAGTTTCCCCCAAAAGGACAGCAATTTTCTCGGGTAATTCCGAAGGTACAACGTTGTATTTCATGTAATAATCCTCGGCACCGTACTCGACTGCCTTCTTTATGTTCTCATCATTACCAAAATTAGTAAGCATGACCACTTTTATTTCTTTAGTGTCCATGTTTTCCTTCATTTCCTTCAATATGTCCAGACCACTCATTCCGGGCAATATTATGTCCATAAGAACCAGATCCGGCTTTTCCTGAATAATTGCGTCCATTGCCCTGGAACCTTCAGCCACGTGGGCAACGCTGTAACCTTTCATTTTCAGGGGTACGGAGAAGATATTAAAGAAACCCTCGTCGTCCTCTACAAATAGCACTTTCTTTGGCATAAGCTAATAGTACAAGAATATTAGCTGTTTGTTCAATACTTTTCTTAGACAGAAAATTAAAGCTAAAAACATCTTGGAGGTTCTAATATTTAAATGTATATTTGTCTAATTACGATATATTGAGGAAAAGCTTCTTTCTATGATTAAGAAAACTCTCATATTTCTATTTCTAATAGTCGCGTGCCTTGCTGCCGGAGCGTTTTATGTCTATAACAAAACTACTGTAGGTAATGGAAAAGAAGTACATCTTATACCGAACCCGTCCGAAAGCGTGTTTTCGGGGGATAAGCACAAGGAACCTCCTTCGTACGCAAGCGTTTTTCAAAAAAACCCTCAAATAAACATATTGTTAATAGGTACCGATACAAGTCTCGAAAGGCGGAACAACGGACAGTACGGATATAACTCGGATGCTACGGTACTTGTGAGCGTAGATACAGTTACAAAAAACGTTCTTTTAACATCTATTCCACGGGATTTGTGGGTTAACGGCAATAAGATAAACGCTCTTTTCGTAACATCCGGTTGGCCGGGATTAAAAAAGGCCTACGAAGACATAACGGGTCTCCAAATCGAAGGCTACATAGCTGCAGATTTTGACGGATTTCAATGGTTCGTCAACCAAATAGGCGGTGTTGATGTAGATATAAATACATCTTTCACCGATATTTCTTTTCCTAACTGGCAGGACAGTGATGTCGTACAGGTTTCGTTTGAGCAAGGCAGCGAAGTTATGTCCGGGGAAAGAGCGCTGACCTACGCGCGATCCAGAAAAGGGAACAACGGAGAAGGAAGTGACCTTATGAGGGCAAAAAGACAACATCTCATTCTCCGGGGAATCGTTAACTCTTTCGAAAATCCGCGTAATATTTTTTGGCCAATGGATATCTCCGGTTTTTATGACACTGTGACAAAACATATGGAAACAAATTTAACTTTGGAGGACACAATCTATCTTTGGGATTTTTACTCCTTCAAAGATGAATACAATATCCAATCATTCGTGATCGACGATGTATTTTTGTATCACCCGGGGATGTACCCGGACAGCCCTTACACGGCCTGGGTTTTTATCCCCCGTAACCCTGATTACTCCGATATTCATAATGCAATAAGAGATAAATTGACAGGAACGGAGGCACCGGTAACCGCAGAAGTGTCCGTAACCGCAGAAATTCCGACTCAACCCGAACAGATAGCTACGGAATAGAAAGATTTTTGTAATGCTTTAGCAAAAATTTTGTTCCGTCTTTTACTATACCTACAAAATCGTAGCGCCAATCCGCACCTAATAAATGGTGCCTTAATAAAAAATAATTAGAACTGTGATACCACTTTATCTTTTTTCTGCGAGTAAGCATCGCCGAAGGATTATCACCCGTCCTTTTTGAAAGTGTTTTTACTTCAACAAAAACGAGTTTGTTCTTAAAAGCAACGATGTCCAACTCACCCGCGTAACAAAACCAGTTTCTTTTTAAAATTTTGTATCCCCTTGATAATAAGTATTTTTCTGCAATCCTCTCTCCTTCCGAACCTACTTTTTTATTTAGAGAACCGGTCACCCGTCCACAATATATTAAGCGGGTAAAAAATAAATATCCGTTGTTCTAATGCTATTGGGAAATTTGTTGCACTTGAATTCTGTCAGGTGCTATACCGTAAAACTTTACAAGTTCGGACATTATATCCATCCATAACGGTACCGCCGTAAGAGAGGCGTAGACCGATGTTTTAGGCTCTTCGAGTTTAACGATCATCGAAACTCTGTGTTTACCTGAAAGGAAACCCACAAAAGTCGCGTTTGTTTTATCCGCAGAGTAACTACCTTTTTCCGGTATTTGGGCGGTTCCCGTCTTTCCGGCGATTTTATAGTCTTTTAACACGTAAAACTTTGCCTCGCCACTTACCGCAGCATTTTCGAGCATTGTGACCATCTCTTCAGCTGTTTTTTCTTTAATGACTTGCCTTAATTTCTTCGGTTGCATCTCTAGAATTTTTTTGCCATCGTCGATTTTTGTAATTATCAAAGGTTGATACAAACTTCCCCCGTTTGCAATCACATTAAACGCATTTAGCACCTGGAGCGGGGTGGCCGAAATTCCCTGGCCAAAAGAAATGTTAGCTAGTGTAATATCCGACCAATCTTTTATTTCGGGCAAAATACCGGTGTCCTCACCCTGAAGTTCTATGCCGGTCTTTTTTCCGTATCCGAAGTTGACCAAGTAGCTTCTCAGGTTCTCAGTACCTACTTTATGACCCACCCATGCAGCACCGATGTTATTCGACAACTCCAACAACTGCTGAACCGTAAGCACGCCGTGATGTTTTAAATCCCAGTTGTCCACTTTGTACCCTGAATAATATACGGGCCCGGAATCCTCGTAAGTTGTAGTTGCAGATACTAAACCCAAATCTACAGCTGCCGACACAGTCATCGGTTTCATCACCGAACCGGGCTCGTATGTTTGTTGAATTGAAAGGTTTCTTCGCTCAACCTTTTTGCGGATCTGTTCCCCGTCCTGGATAACTTCCGAATCAGCGACCGAAAAATCAATAGGGTCATAGGTGGGGTAATTCGCCATAGCTATAACTTCAGCTGTATAAGGATTCATCACTATCACATTCCCCGACACTGCATCATATTTCTCCACACCATCTTTTATCATTCTCTCAACCATATACTGCACAGAACGGTCTATTGTCAGCACAATATTTCTGCCGGGTAAGGGGTTGGATTTTCTATAACCTCCGGCTAAGATCGAATTCCCTGCTGCATCTTTCTCTTCGAGAATTCTCCCCGGTTTCCCCTGCAAATCCTCATTTAGTGCACCCTCTATTCCGTAATAACCGGTCTTTTCGCCTTTTTCGTCACTTGCTACAAACCCCAAAACGTGACTTGCCAAAGTTCCCTCGGGGTAATATCTTATTGGTTCCTTTTCAAAACCTATCCCCTCAATTTTTAAATTCTGAATAGCTAACATTTGTTCGTGAGATAAATTTCTCTTTAGGGGAACCCAGAAAAGATCTAGATTCAACGCATCTAGGACGTGTTTATTGTAGTAATCAAAGCCCTGTTTTACCACAGGGGTCGGACCATCAACATTTTTTTCAACATCGGGTTCAACGGAAGCCAGGTACTCACCTAAAGAACGGGCTACCTCTGTTTTATTCTGAATAACTTTGGGCTCCCCGTACATTAGATAATTATCCACAGTACCGGCCAGTAAAAAACCATCCGCGGAAAATATATTCCCGCGTCCTGCAGATATTTCCTGAGCTGCCCAATATTGATCCTGCCCCATTTTTTCAAACTTCTCGTGTCCTAAAACCTGAATTTGGAATAAACGAAATATAACTGCTGCAAATCCCAGCAAAAAAAGCACAATTAAAGAATTAAGCCTCAGTTCAAGAGATGCTCTTTTCTTAGTCCTCGAATTTTTCATCTATGATTATTTTACCTTGAAAGTGAAGCCACTTGACCGGCTGAAGATAAATCTAGCGTCATTAACCGCTCTTTCATTGGTTTAAATCCCATCTTTAAAGCTTCGGATTCAACATACTTCATTGAAGAGAGCTCGGAATCCTCGTATTTAAGAAGCGTGATTTCTTCTTCCAAAGTCAGCTGGCTATCGAAAGCACCCTTGAGGTCGCGGTTTTTAATTGCGAGATCGTTGTAGAAGTACATCCGCGCAACAGTACTGGATAAAAAAATAGCGCAGCAAGTGAAAAACACAAGGTTGCAGGTTTTTTGAGTTTTTTCTATTTTATCTATTCTGCACATCTTTCGAATACGCGCATTTTTGCGCTTCTTGCCCTGGGATTCTCGCTTATTTCCTCCTCTGTGGGCACCAGAGGTTTTTTTACTACCTTACTCAACTTGGGCTGCGCGTCCAGACCGAATTGTTTTACGATACCGTCTTCCAAAGAATGGAACGATATCACTACGATTCGGCCTCCGGGCAGTAGAAGACGCGCAGCCCGGGGCAGTGAGTTTTCAAGATTTTCAAGCTCGTTGTTAACTGCGATCCTCAGAGCCTGAAAGGTTCTGGTGGCAGGATTGATTCTCCCGCGCTCATAGTCTGAAGGAGCTGCAGACTTTATTATTTCCGCCAGTTGGCGGGTAGTCTGAATCTTCTTCAACTTACGAGCTTCCACAATAGCTTTCGCAAATCTTCTCGACATCCTTTCGTCGGAGTAGTTGAACATTATGTTGGCCAAACGTTCTTCGGGCAGAGCATTTACTAGATCTGCTGCCGTTACCCCTAAGGTTGAGTCTAACCGCATGTCTAAAGGCTGATCCTCCAAAAAGGACAATCCTATGTTGCTCTCTTCCAACTCGTACGTACTGTAACCAAGGTCAAAAAGTACGCCCGAGACAGCTTCGAAACCGTTGGACAAAGCAATTTGCTCGATGTCCTTAAAGTTCCCGGTGACGCCGGTGAAATTTTCATCCAGTCCAAGCTCTTTTATGCGATCCGCGGCCCTCTGCAATGCTTCCGGATTTACATCCAAACCAAGAACCGTCCCTCCCATTTTTAAGATCTCTGTGGCATGTCCTCCGTCTCCGAGAGTGGCATCGATATACTTTGCGTTTTTATTAACTTTTAAATGTTCTAAAACTTCATTTAGCAAGACCGGTTTGTGATACATTTCCGAAAGTTTAGGCAGTAACTTCTCCGCTAATTTTCTCCAACCGGGCTGTCCAGCTATCTAAATTCCAGATTTCAATGTGATCGCCAGCACCGACTACCGCTAAGTTTTTTCCTAATCCGGCGTATTCCTTAAGATTACCCGGTATAACAACTCTTCCCTGCGGGTCTATCGTTACTTCTGCGGCGCCCGAGTACATATACCTTTTTATGTCTCTCGTTCTTGCGTCAGTTATAGGATTTTCAACTTGCTTCTGAGCCTCTGTGGCCCAATCTTCCTTATCGTAAACAAATACGCACTTCTCAAATCCCCGGGAAAGAATCACTTCTTCCCCTCTGATTTGATCCCGAAGTTTCTTGGGCAGGGCAATTCTTGATCCTTCGGTGATATTCGGTTTGTATTCCCCAAGAAACATTCTCATAGTGCTATTCACCATTCATCACCAATTTATACCAATATGCTCCACTGAGTATCCATTGTCAATACAAAGGAAACCCGAAAATGCGGCACTTAAAAGAAAACTGAGGGGTGTGGTTTTGCTATAAATAGAACGTAGTGGGTGGCGGGAATAAAATAATTTTATTGCGGGAAGTTACTGGCTTGATAAGTAAAATTCAAGGTCGGAAGTAGCTATGCGCACCTGTTCCATGGTGTCACGATCTCTAACTGTGACTGTGTCATCCTCCAGTGTCTGATAGTCGATGGTTATACAAAATGGAGTTCCTATCTCGTCCTGAGAGTAGTATCTTTTTCCTATGTTCCCCCTGTCATCCCATGCGACAGAAATACCTTCCGACACAAGCGTTTCGTGAATTTCACGGGCTTTTCCCACTACTTCCTCTTTATTTCTCACAAGTGGGAAAACCGCCGCTTTATAGGGAGCCAGTGCGTGGGGCAGTTTTAGAACAGTTCTTCCCTCCTCTTCAGAATAGGCATTGGCCAGGATTGCCAAAAATACACGGTTAATACCAAAGGTCGGCTCTATAACGTGAGGCAATATTTTTTCTCCGGTTTCAGGGTCTGTGTATCTAAGTTCTTCGCCGGATTTTTCCATGTGGTTTTTCAGGTCAAAATCGGTCCTGTATGCGAGACCGAAAAGTTCTTTTATTCCAAAAGGAAATTCGAAATCCAAATCTTCGGTTTTCGCAGAATAATGCGCCCTTTCTGCATCAGTGTGTATCCTCCACGACAACTTTTCTTCAGGCAACCCCAGAATCAATGCCCATTTCTTCATTTCTTCTTTCCAGTAATCGAATAAAGCCTGCCAATTATCTTTAGTGGGATTAAAAAAGTATTCAAATTCCGCTAAGTTGAACTCCAAGGTTCTAAAAATAAAGTTACCAAGAGTTATTTCGTTCCTGAACGCTTTCCCTGACTGGGCAATCCCGAATGGAAGTTTCGGTCTTATGGTATCCAGGACATTTCTGAAATTTACAAACATCCCCTGAGCTATCTCTCCCCTTAAATATACGGTTGATTGAGAATCAGTAACGATTCCGACATTCGTTTCGAAAAGTAAATTAAACTTCCTTGGTTTTGTCCAATCTCGCTCTCCGCATTTTGGACAAGGTATTTTGTTGTCCTCTATGATTTTTGATAATTCTTCAGGTGATAATCCTTCTACACTTCTATCTTCGCCTTTTGCCTCAAAGTAAGATTCTATTAAATGATCTGCTCTTGTGCGCGTTTTACATTTCTTGCAATCAATTAGAACATCGGTAAAACTGGCTGTATGGCCTGAAGCTTCCCAAACTTTCGAGCTCATTAGTATGCTGGTGTCTAAACCATGAATATTAGCACGACGGGTTACAAAGAAATCCCACCACGAGTTTTTTATATTTCTGAGCAGCAGAACGCCCAGCGGACCGAAATCATAGGTATTAGAAAGACCTCCGTAAATCTCGGAACCGGGAAAAACATAGCCTCTTCTTTTAGATAGTGAAACAATCTTCTGCTGTAGATCTGCAATTTCAGACATAAAGCCAGTATATAGCACCGGAAGTTAATTTCCAATATTATAGGTAGTTATAATCAAAGCAACTCCCGGCTTTTTATCCTAATTCCGAAGTGTTCGTCGATAAGTGCTGAGGTTATGGTGTTTATATCTTTTAAAGTTTTTTCGTCCGTTTTATACAACTTGTTCTCAGTAAGTTCCCTAAGCTTACCCACCGTTTGGGTGGAAAAACTAAGCCCGTGGTGAGAACAATCTCCGCAAATAAACCCGCCCCGGGAAGAATCCAGATACAACTCCGGTCCCTTCTTTACCAAATCACTTTTACACCTAAGGCAGCTCTCGGTATTTAATCCATAACCCATTAGAGCAAGGTAATGAATTTCAAAAAACCGTACCGCGAGGATAACATTTTCCGGAAATCGGGAAGCTATTTTTAGAAACTTTACTAATAATTCGAACGCTGCTTCCGCATTCCCGCCCTCCTCGGTAGTTTTATGTAATAGTTCGACAACGTAAGAACATTGGGTACTCAGCGCATAATCGTTTTTTAATTTTCTGAAGCTGTTTAAACCGGAAACTTCATCTATCTGGCGCATTCCGCCTAACCCCTCAGACAAACCGACCTTCACAAGATTTAAAGTGTCCAGATTACCTGCCCGTCTCGAAGAAATTTTCCGTACACCCCGGGCAATCGCCGATATTTTACCTAAGTCTTTGGACAATAAAGTGTATATTTTGTCGGAATCTTTGTAGTTGATGCTCTTTAGCACAACGGCAACAGTATTAACTTTTTTCATCAGGCTAATTCTATCCCGCCCGGTGCCGGTCGTAAAATCGGTATAAACTTCGGGACTAGTTCTTAATCGTTATCTCTTTAAAGTTAACGAGTTCGACATCAACCGACTTTGTACCGTAGGTCACTTTATATTTATCTCCGTTTGTACCCGCCTGTTTCTGGAGATACAAGTTATATTCTTTGTCTCCAACCAGGTCGGAAGGGATGTAGTACTTAAAAGTGACTTCTTTTGTTTCCCCCGGCTGCGCGGTTACAAATGCGCTATACCAAACTCTGTTGCTCTCCTGGTCAGTCATTGTACCGTCTTCGCTTCCGTCTACCGAGATAAATTCAGACCCTATAGGAGCATAAACTCTGACCCAATCTTTAAATTGTTTAACGAAAGGGGCATATTCTCCGTCGGGAGTTTGGTAATTGTAAACAATATTAACTGTTCTCAACCACTTATCTCCGGATTTTTCCAACTTGTGATTAACCGTTTTCTTAACAAACCAGTTCGTTTTGTCCCCGCCTAAATTTGTAGAAACCACCATTGAATAATCACCTTTTGTATCCTGTTTTATACGTCCGCCCATATCGTATTTGTCTATCAACGCCTGAGCTTCCGGATCAAAGACGTACGCCTGAACGTGCTTTCTCGTTGCCAGACTGGCTGCTTTGTCTATTAATTTCGGCCACAGATTTTTATCGGATTCGAACACGTTTGTAAGCATCGCTTTCATAAGATATCCGAGAACCCTTTTTCTTCCGGCCTGTTCTTTAAGAGCCAACGAGGCAATTCTTTCCAATTCCAACACAACGTTATCTTTTGTGTATGTGATCCCGTTAACTGTTACCGGTCCCGTTACCTCAAGTAACTCGCTTATGACCTGGGTGTCTATAGCAAAAATACCATCAACAGGCTTGACCTCGACCGGGTTAATACGTCCTGCCATGTTATAAAAGCGCAGAAACTGATCCATGGAGGTTATGAAATCAGGAGAATAGTTCATATCCCTGGCGTACCATCTCTCAACCAGCAAATACTTACTGTAAGCTGCGGGCGGATCCGGGAAATCGTATGTGGCGTCAATCAAATCCAAGGTGAGATCAACACTATACATATCTTTTGAAGTAAAGTCAGAGTCAAGTAACCCGTTGGTAATCTTAAATGTAGCGTAGTTGGTCATAAAACCGCCCGTGGGTCTTATCTCTTTATCATTCTGCATTATAATCATGTAACGTTTGGTGGGTGTCCCTACAGCCAAAACTCGCGGAAAAATAGTTAGAGCTTGTTTAAGATCCGGCGCGTAATCATCAGCCTTAGATAAAGTGTCTTTAACAAAAATTATATTCTCCCGTATGGGCGTGCCTCTGAAACTTTCGGGATATTTTTCTACTTCAATTGGTTTGAGCTCGTCTCCTACCTTAGATACTTTTGCAATTACACCATCCATTTGCCCCGCAACTTCGGGCATGATCGATATCCACCCCTGAAACGCCTCCATCAAACCCCGCTCTTCGGGTACTTCCTGATCAGCCGATATCTTTAGTCCGGCTGCATCCGCAAACGGGAGTACTACCTTTTCGACTTCACGCATCGCGTCTATTGCATAGAAACCTGCGTTTATAAACCTTTCCGAATCCGCATAGTACTCATTAATTCTGAATAATTTCTGATCTTTTGCCCAGCCAAAGCTGTCTTCTCTTTGCTGTCTCAAAGACTTGAGGTTATTCTCGGTTTTATTTAGGGTAGCGTCCAGGGCAACCAAATCTCTGTTCTGTAAAGCTTCCCCTATTTTAGCCGTATCTGATTTTAAAATATTCGCAGCCGAATAAAGAGCTAGTGCGGGTTTAACAAGGTAAATATAAGAAAAAACTCCAATAATACCTATGATGACGAGGAAAACGACTGTTCCAATCCCCAGCTTTTTAGCGACACCCTTGCCACTCTTTTTCGTACCTGCTTTATAACCTGCTGCACCGGGCTGAAATGATGCCCCGCCTTCCGAACCTAAAAATTGCGAATTATTCATACTAAACGGCTCCTTTTTTCGTTAAAACTACATACGGTGTCTTCAAGACAATTAATATATCATACAATATTGACTTGTTCTCTGCATATTTCGCATCAAGTTTCACTCTCTCCACAAAGCCTATTGTAGACCTTCCCGTAACCTGCCACGGTCCGGTAATCCCGGGCTTAACCGATACTGCTTTATCTACAAGTTCTGCTGTACCCGGAAACTTTAGCGCCTGATCTTCGATCTCGAAAAAATAGTATGCCCTCGGGCCCACGATACTCATCTCACCCTTTAAAACATTTATAAATTGGGGCAGTTCATCTATGCTGTATTTCCTTAAAAAAATTCCGCCTTTTATAATGCGCGGGTCTTCCTCGGCGTTTAGTTTGTAATTATTTTCCACGTACTTTTTGTAAAGTTCCTGATTCTTAACAAGGTAATCGTGAGCGTTAGGGAACATGGAACGGAACTTCATAAACTTGAAAGGTTTTTTGTCTTTTCCCACACGATCCGGGATATCGGCAAACACAGGTCCCCCCGGAGAAACAGCTTTAATCCAAATCGACACCGCAATAAAAACAGGGAAAAAAAGAACAAGACCTACCAGCGCGCCAACTATATCCATTATTCTTTTCAGGATTTTGTACATATCAGATCGTTTACCTTTTCAAGTATACTACATCTAAAGTTCTCGGAAGAAAATTGTTCCGCACGTTTTATACACGAATCCGAATCAAAAGTCATCTTTTCAAACCTTTCTATGCAATTAGATAAAGATTCTGCTGTCTGTTCTTCAAAAAATACCCCTGTTTTTCCTTCTACCACCGTTTCCAGTGCACCCCCCGCTCTATAAGCAATAACTGGCTTTCCCGAAGCCATGGCTTCCAGTGGTACTATACCGAAATCCTCTTTTTGAGTGTTAATTAAAGCCCTGCAACCTGATAAAAGCTCCCATTTTGTTTCGTCGGGCACCCTGCCTAAAAATTCCACGTTTTCTCCGGCAAGCGACTGTAACCTTTTCATATCTGGGCCTTCTCCCACTATTTTAAGTTTTTTTCCTATTTTCTCGCACGCCCGGATAGCAATATCGACACGTTTCCACGACACAAGGCGGGTGAGTATTAAATAGTAACCCTCCTCGGCACTAGTTTTAACTGTTAAGGGCGGGGAGCAAAAAGGGTGGGTTATAGGACTTTCAACGCCGTGGTATTTCTTTAACCTTTCCTGCGTAATTTTAGAATTCGATATCACAAGGTCCACTCTTTTCATTGCCGGAACATCCGCCAGTCTCATTAAGAAAATAAACGGTCTTATGAAAAACATCGCCGTCCCTTTTAAAAAATAAGGGACACCGAAACTTTCATTTTCAAAGTAATCAAAAGGCTCCCAGAACATGCGTCCGGGTGTATTCAAATAACAAATATGTTTGGTTGCTGGATTTGTAATCGCAAAATGCGCGTATCTGGAAGAGATAGAAAACACCAAATCGTAATTTGAAAAATCAAAGCTTTCGATGGCTAAAACATGGTAGTAAAAAATTGAATAGTAACGGTTTAATTTTGAAGCAAACGGAAATCGATTCAAAAAGGAAGTGATTACACGTCTATCTTTTTCCCTAAAATAATCAAGCCATTTTTTTGACGCAACCGTCGTGTAAATAGGAGCTTCGGGAAAAATATCAGATATAGCTTCTATTATTTTTTCGGCCCCGCCGTGTTGTACAAGATCATCGCACACAATTGCCACCTTCATGTTAACTTCCATTTTATACTATAGCGCTATATTCCGTTTGTAATATAATCGATATAACTATGAAAATCGGAATAAACGGGCAAAGACTTCTTATTCAAGATCCTGCCGGTCCGGAAAGATACACTTACAACTTAATTAACGCACTCGCAAAGTTGGATAGGGACAACGAATATAAAATCTATTTCAACGGTGAACCGGGAAAAGAATACTTCTCTCAACTTATCTACTCCAACAACTCATTCAAGCCTGTGATTGTGAAAAGCAGGGTGTCGTGGACACAGTCGGGGTTGGCTAAAGAATTAAAAAGAAATCCCGTCGATGTGTTTTTTACTCCTGTTCATACCATGCCAATTTACAGAAACAAAAAACTTAAAGTCGTGGGCATGATACACGGTCTTGAATATAAATTCGTAAGCAAAAGTGTAAGTTTTATAAAAAAATTAATGTTAGGGAGGCCGGAAGAATATTTAGCCAGAAAATCACATGCTTTGATAGTGCCTACAATAGCCACAAAAAAAGAAATAATTAAACGGGGTTGGGTCGGAGAAAATGATCCCAAAATTTATATTGTTCACGAGGGGGTAGGTCAAAATTTTTATAAACGTGACGAAGCAGAAGTTAGTGCTGTGAGAAAAAAATATAATTTAGGAGACAAAAGATATCTCTTATTTGTTTCCACAATCCAACCAAGAAAAAACATCCCGCTAATGATACAGGGATATGCGGAAGCTTTAAAAAAGAACCCGGACCTTTCCGACACACATCTGCTTATAGTAGGCAAAAAAGGATGGGGCGCCGAAGAATCTTATAACGCACCTAAAAAGTTCGGTGTTGAAAAAAATGTTTTATTTCCGGGCTTTCTACCCGATGAAGATCTTGCATCGTTATTTTCGGGGGCAGAAGCGTTTATAAGTATTTCTCTGGAAGAAGGCTTCGGCTTACCTTTGCTAGAGGCGATGGCCTGCGAAACCCCGGCGTTAGTATCAGATATCCCGGCTTTCAAAGAAGTAGGAGGCGAATTTCCTTTATACGTTAAACCGAACGATTATGAAGAAATCGGAAATTCGATAGCTCTTATATTTCACGGAGGGTATAAACCGGAAAGAATTTATGGAGCAAAATTAAGGGCTCAGGAATTTACCTGGGATAGAACCGCTCAAAAAACTTTAGAAATTATTCAGCAGGTTGCGGAAAACGCCTAACGTAATTTTCGCTGTATTTTTCCAATCGTATTTTTTAACATTTTCATACCCGAGCCTTATTAAATTTTCCCTAACGGCTTCGTCTGTAACTATCAAATGCAGTTTTTTAAAAAAATCATTTTTATCGGCAGTGTCAAAATACAAAACTGTGTCCCCGTAAATTTCTCTGTGACACGGGATGTCGGAAATGACCGAAGGCAGTCCTACTGCCTGTGCCTCTAAAGGAGTCAGACTAAAACCTTCTTTTAGTGAAGGAAAAACATATGCCGAAGACTTTTTACGTAGCTCACTAATCTCGGCGTCAGTTACGTATCTGTTCATTCCGGGCATTAAAATTTTATCCTGAAGATTCTTGGATTTAATTATTTCTGCAATATGTTCCGAGAATTTGTCTTTTTTACCTACTAAAACCAACTGGTAATTGTTTGACCGGGCAAACTCTTCAAATACGTCAATTAAAAATGGCACGTTCTTATGTTCATACATGCTGCTTATATATAAAAAATAAGGCTGAGTGATACCGAACTCATTAAAAATTTCCGGGGAGGCCGGGTGGTCTTTGAAAAAAACCGGGTCGACGCCTTCATACGCTACAACAAACTTATCCGGTGAAATTCCCGGGTAAGCTTTAATAAAATCCGCACGCACATCCTGAGACGGAACTATAACTTTAAACGAACGTTTAACCGCCCAATAAACGACCGCTTTATAAACCCATTTCTTAAATCTGAAATAAAACTTGGGTAAGGTCGTGCCACGCTCGGTGCTGAAAGAATGCATTATGATATCCGGTATAGCAGTCACAAGTTTACCAGGGTACAACACAGGAATATTAAAATGCGGAACATAAAAAATATCCGGTCTGTCCTTTAAAATTCTAAAAAGGAAACCGGTCTGCTCCTGCCACGAATACCATTTGTAGTCTGCCAATACTTTTCTGAAATTTGGGGAGGACGGTTTATATTGCTCAAAACCTTTCGGCCTTAGATAGATAACGTACTCATTTGAGGTGTCGGATTTTTCCAGCTGTTCGATGATATTTTTAACATATCTGCCCGGACCGGCTTCACCGAGAAAACGGGCGTCTATTGCGATTAATCTTTTTTTTCCGGAGCTCACTTTATTCCTTTTCTCCAGTTCACATATCTTTGCTTGTTCATACGATAAACCTTCAGAATCCTTGTAGTAGCAATGACAAACATACTTACAATTAAAGGGTATTTCTTAAAATAATGTTTTCTATAGAACAACTCCATCGCGTTAGTGGACAATTTCTGAAGTTCGACGCGGAATTTTCCCAAAGTTAATTCCTGATCGCGGAACTTTACAACAGGAACTCTCATTGCGACGTCCTGCGTTTCTTTTCTGATTCCGATTGTCACACCTTTCCAGTGTTCTGCCCGGAATTGCGGAAGGTACATGAGTTTAAAACCTGCTTCTTTAATTCTGTAACAATAGTCGATGTCCTCGCCGTATAAAAAGAAGGTTTCCTCATCCCACTTCCCGATTTTTTGTGTTGCTTTACCCGACACGAATAAAAAGTGTGTTATGCAGGTGTCTATTTCATGTTCTTTGTCTAAATCTTCGTAGGTCATGAAGTATCCCGCGAACGTTTTTGATTTGGGAAACATTTTGTCCAGACCTAAAAAGTGAGTCATTGAAACAAACGGCGTAGGGAATCCGCGGTGTCCGTCCATATCCTGAATTCCGCTTCTTAATACCAATTTAACGGCAGCTGCTCCGACATCGGCGTGTTCAGGAGCTTCGAAATATTCGACAAGTCCTTTGATTGCCCCTTCTTTTGGAAATCCGTCGGTGCCTAAATACAAGTAATACTCACCGGTTGCTACTTCCAGGCATTTATTTAAGGCGAAAGCTAAACCATAGTTAGGAAGTCTCAAAAGTTTTACCCAGGGAAATTCTGTTTCTACCATTTCCGCAGAGCCGTCGGAAGACGCATTGTCTGCTACAACTACTTCCAGATTTTCATAACTATCTTTCAAATTCTCCAAACACAGTTTCATAACATCTTTGGTATTTGTGTTGACTATGAGTACTGATACTTTTTTGTGTTCCATAAATTCCATATTATCATCGTAATCGGAAAAAGTGCAAAGCTACTAAAGATGCACTTTTAAAAACGATGTAAAAAAAATTAATACACAAAGTTTTGAAAAGAGGGCACACATTGCATTGTAAATGTGTGCCCCGTCGTTCATTCGTTACTTAGTTAACAACCGTGCTTTCGCTCCGGAATAATAGATATTATCCAGGTAAGAACCGATGCTAGCGATACAAACACGATTGGAAACACAAACACAAATAAAACATTCCACAGGACGTGTGCAGTCCAAGAAACTATCAAATTCTGAGTTGTAATTCCCAGATATCCAAATAGTGCCCCGGCTGCTCCAGCGATAACGAAACCGACAATTCGCGCAATATTCGAAAAAACGGTTCTTCCTTGTAAGGGCAGTTCAGAATTTTTCGACGAGGTAAATTCCTCCGCCAAACTTTTGTGCCGGGGACCGTGCATTAACGCAAACAAGAAGCTGCTATATATGATCCCCAGCCAAGCGGTGGCGTCGACCCTGTCAAAAACAAGAATAAGGGGTAGACGGGAAATGAGCTCCTCTAATCCCGCGTTAGCGATTATCCACATGACTGCCAGAGCAACAGCTTTAAGCGACATCTTTCCGTCTGCAATCCCGCTAAATATTTGCCGGGTTTTTTTGAACCGTAATATAACGAATATTACTGTGCACACCAAAACGACTGTGAGCACTTGCAGTTGCATTCCGAACAACTTGTCCAGTATCTGCTGATACATCTCTCCTCCTATTCAGTTTTTATGGATTTGGTTCAATTTTTACTCAAACTGGATTTGAGTCTCATAATATTAACACACTCAGTTAAATTATACAAACCTACGTTCGTGTTTCCTTTTTCCATAATTTGACACGATATTTTATATGTGTTAACCTGCGTTAGATCTTGCGTGATCCAGTCACGCGGACAGTATACAATTAATACAGATGCCGTTGGACGAAAAAAAATTTATAGAAAAGATATTGCCCACGGGTAAAACACCTGAAGAGATAGGTGTGGAAAACCTCGACATAATTAACAAAAAGTTGAAGGGGCTGATGCCACATTTTGCTAAACGTGGTATTCATCCGAAGGAGTACACAGTGCTTGGTGTAGACCACGTGGAAGATTTCGAAGGAATCGTTAAGGTCGCATCAGTTGGGATGATACCTCCGGGTGAAAAACGTCTGGAAAGAAAGCGCAGACACATTGTGGTGGGAGATGCTCTGCCAAGAGTAGTCACGCCCATAGTGATAAAAAGCGGTTCTCAAATTTACATGCTTTTGTGCGCTCAGGATAGGATAACTTTAGGCGGAAAGATAAGCATTGAGGTCTATAGAGGGTCGGTTCCTGAAAATACAGCTGCCGATCAGTTAGGTTTAAGTCTTGTGAAACGTAAGTTACCGAATTTGCCAGAAGAGGCGGATTTATTAGAAGTAAGAGATCTTGGATATTTTTGGAACAACACAGGAATAAGCGGTGTTTCTTCTCCGGTGCAGGCGTTGTTTTACGTTACAAAACAAACGATGACTGCAGAGGAGGTTAAACACTCCATTAAGTTGGAGCATAGTTTGGACCCCGATCCAAAAACCGGTCCTGTGCTACCTGCGACTGAACCGGTACTAAAAAGCATTGAAGAGGTAAAAAGCAGGATGGACGAATTACTAAAACTTGATTTGTCCAAAATGGAAAGTGAGCCCGAAGCTTACTTGAACGATCTGTTTACGATGACGGCTTTAACAATGCTGTTCAGATCGATTGAGCTTCAAGGCCTGCCGTATTAACAAGCGGATCCAGTTCGCTTGAACTTAGAAAAACTGAACCAACTAACAACTAAATAAAAGGAGAGAACGATGATTAGGATTTGTAATCCGACGACAGCCCCGCGCGGGATGATTTTGCCCGAGCATCTGTTTGATTACCTGGGCCTTGATGAAAATGAACGCCCGGCACAACCAAATGTGATTGCAATACCATTGGATTCGCTGGAACCAGGAAAAACGTACTTTACCAAAAAAGGTAAGGATCTGGTGCCTTTCGTTCCGAAGTGGGGGTTGGACGGCGACACCGTAACTAATCCGGGATTCGGGGCCTATCAACACTACGTGCAGGCCAGCATTGGCAATAACGGAGAAATTGCAACGGTAGATTATGACTTTTACCGGATTGCGGACGGGGCACTTGACTCTGAAGGAAACGGAACACCGGGAGCAGTAGTTTTCCCAGTATTTTTCCTGGAAAACAATCCCGAACCATATATTGGGTTCTTTCTACAGTGGCGCCCGGTAATCAAAAACCTCACTACAGGAAAACACGGGTGCTGGGCTGCAACGGTACCGGGAGGGTTCGGAAAATTAACCAAGCTCTCAGGTGACACCGCTCGGGAAGAAGCAGCAGAAGAATTCGGTGCAGAACTTCTCGACCTTCGCGATATCGGCTATGCAAGCGACAACCGTGCAAAAACCGAGACACCTATCCGTTACATGCTTGCACAATTTCGGCTTGCAGGTAACGCACCGGATGACAGCCACGAAACCATTTTCGGAAAATTTGGTATTTCCTTCTGGAAATTCCCCCTCGGGGCAGATGGAATTATCAACACCGCTTGGGCATTTGCGGCTTCGGCACTTATGACCAAGTAGCTTCGAACCCGAAACACAGAGAATAAAAAACTTTGTGTTTCGGGCAAAACTAATTTTTCTCACGACTGCGTGGGCGAAATTACTTTTGTTTTATTTATTTATTGAAGAAAGGCAATGTTGTTATGCAAAAAATTCTAATAACCGGTGCTTGCGGTTTTATCGGGCACCATTTGGTAGAACATGTTTTAAAGAACACGGATTGGGACATCGTGGGATTGGACCGTTTAGATGGAACTTCCACCTTCAACCGTATAACCGACTTTGAAATATGGGATGAATCAAAACATAGAATAAAAATGGTCTGGCACGACTTAAAAGCCCCTATTAACGAGTACGTAAGTGCCGAAATAGGTAAAGTGGACTACATTATCCACTTAGCTGCCAGTAGCCATGTCAACAGATCCATAGAATATCCTATGGAATTCGTTATGGACAATGTTGTAGGCACCTGTAACTTGCTGGACTATGCAAGAACAGTCAAGGATATTCAAAAAGTTGTGTATTTTTCTACCGACGAAGTGTTTGGTCCTGCTCCCGACAACGTTGAATATAAAGAGTGGGATAGATATAGGGCCAGCAATACGTATGCCGCTTCCAAAGCAGGCGGTGAAGAATTGGCGATTGCCTACGAAAACACATACAAACTACCGGTAATTATTACGCACTGCATGAATGTATTCGGAGAAAGACAACATCCGGAAAAATTCTTACCGATGCTGGTAAAGAAAATTCTTTTCGACGAAGAAGTGATAATTCACTCTGATCCAACAAGAACTAAATCAGGTTCCAGATTTTACATTCACGCAAGAGATGTGTCTGATTGCCTGTTGTACCTTTTGAATCATGAAACAAATAACGGAGATAAGTTTAACATCAGGGGGTACAGAGAAGTTGATAACCTTGAACTTGCGCAACTTGTGGCAAAAATAATGAACAAGCCATTGAAATATCAGATGGTGGACTTTCACAGCAGCAGACCCGGTCACGATCTAAGATACGCGTTAGACGGACAAAAGGTTAAAGATCTAGGATGGGAACCGAAGTTACCTTTCGAGGAACGCCTGGAAAAGTGTGTTAAGTGGATGGTAAATAGGCCTAAATGGTTATTAATTAACAACAAAAACTCTTAATAGCTGAAGTATAATTTGTTTGCGAGTTGTAAATAACATATGCAGAAAAAAATACGTACATTAGAAAAAACCAAAATTAACGGTGTATATATTTTTCGCCCCCACACCCACGAGGATGCGCGCGGAATGTTCGTGGAGGCTTTTACGATTAGCGTCCTGGAAAAAACCTTAAAGAAAAAGGTTAAATTCAAGGCGTGGAATCATTCAAAATCCAAAGCCGGGGTGTTGAGGGGACTGCATTCGGAAAATACTTCTAAGTTAATCTATCCAAATACCGGTAAGGTCTTTTTGGCTGTTGCTGATATCAGAACTAAATCCAAAACCTTTGGTCATGCTCTAACTTTTGAATTTTCAAGAGAAAATCCTTTTAGTATATTTATCGAGGCTGGTATCGCTGTGGGTTTCTGCCCCGCAGACAAGCATGACGTTGATTACCAATATCTTATGACAAGTGAATATTCCCAGCTTATCCCAAAAGGCGTGCTGTGGTGCGACCACGACCTGAACATAAACTGGCCCTTAAAAAAACCCGTACTTTCTGAACGGGATAAAAATAACCCGACGTTAAGGCAGTTATTTCCGGGAAAATTCAAATAATGAAAATACTTGTGACGGGGGCAACCGGACTTGTTGCTACCCACTATCTAAATTACACAGGAAAATTACACGACTTTATATGCCCCGATGAGAAAGAACTAGACATTACTGATGCGGTTTTGGTTGAAAACTACGTAACCCGCGTCAAACCGGATTGCTTAGTTAATTTCGCCGCCTACACCGACACCAAAAATGCCGAAACCCAAAGAAATGATGAAAAAGGCTCGGTTTGGAAAATCAACGTAGACGGTGTAAAAAATCTGGCTGAAGCCTGCAACAAAAATGGAACGCATCTTATTCATATAAGCACGGATTTAATATTTTCCGGAAAAGACGCCGCCTCGGAAATGTATCACGAAGATGAAATCTACGGTTTATTTTACGACAAAATATCCTGGTACGGAATAACAAAACTGGAAGGTGAGATAGCCCTAGTTGAAAACTCAAAAGATTACGCAATCATCCGCATAGCCTACCCATTTGCAGGCTCGGCGCACACAAAAAAAGACATGCTGCACAACATAATTCATCTCTCCGACTCAAACAATCTCAACCCGATGTTCGCGGACAACACCATAACCCCTACCTATATCAACGACCTCGCCAAAGCATTAAATAGAATTATAAAAGGGCACCTCACCGGAATTTTTCACGCAGTTTCACACGAACCCGTTTCTCATTACGAATTCGCAAAATACGTGCTGGAAAAGTCCGGGCGCGATTTTTCGAAACTGGAAAAAGGTTCACTAAAAGAATTTGCACAAAAATCCGGAATACCCAGACCTTTATATATCAACTTGGATACGACGGGAACAGAAAAAAGGCTCGGGGTTAAATTCGGTACCTGGAAACAAAACGTCGACGACGCTTTAAAACTACTAACATAATGATAATATAGGATTGTGCCAGCTAAATCCTTGAAAAAAATCTCATTAGTAGGTATGGGAAATATATTTAACGCCGGGCTTGGTTTCCTATTCCTAACCGCAGTGGCGCGCACCCTGAATCTGGAAACATTCGGTAAGTACGCGTTGATTTCTACCCTTCTTTTAACCATTTCGAAAATTGTGGATTTCGGCGCAAATTCGGTCTACGTTGCAAGATCGATAACCGAGCAGAACACCAAACTGTCCAATACATTGTTTACTTTAAAAGTAATTCAGTTTTTGGCATCGGTCCCGATTTCACTAATCTGCCTAAAACTTTTAAACGTATTCGACACAGCAACATCACTTATTTTCATTCTCGGAATTCTTGCTTACACAATGAACTATCTTTTCTATGCATACTTTCAAAAAGCAGAGAAGTATGCGAAGATGGTTTTACTAAATACGATTCCTCAATTAGTAAAGGGAGTTTTTGCTGTTTTATTTTTTACATCGACTATAATTCCGAACTTTAATCTCGCCTTCGGTGTTTTTTCGTTGTCTATTTTCGCCGGTATATTTTTATACTTCGCGCTGCCGGCCGAAAATAAAAAGTTCGAACTAAACATCGCTGGAGTTGCCGCACTTTTTAAAGAATCTTCACCCGCCGGTATATCTCAGATAGTTTATGAAAGCTGGGGAACTTTTAATAACGCGATTGCAAAATTTACAAAAGGTTTTGGGGACGTGGGAATACTTTCTCTCGCCAACAAAATATCTAATTTATTTTCACTGGTGTCGTTATCGGTGTTTGCGGTTTTACTGCCTAAAAATGCTACCCACAAACTGAGAGGTACCAAATATGATTACAAAGAAACTGCTTTAATAGCGGGCGGAATTATCGTACTTGCTGTTATATCCATTACAGGTTCGGAATTATTTATAACCACAATCTTCGGTGAAAAATTTTCAGGCTCGGTAAGACTTTTGGATATTTTAATTCTCGCCGCCGCGGTATCGGCTATTCATACATTTATTGAAAATCTTTTCTTTGTGGAAAGTAAAACAGGATATATTATTGCTGCGACTATAGTGAAACTTTCAACCTACGGTCTTACCGCCTTGATACTCGTACCCTATCTATCTTTATACGGAATTGCCTGGTCCAACTTGGTAGCAGCGGTAGCAGGGTTAATAACAGCCGTTTACTTTATCTCAAGGTTCAGGGAGTCACCACGACCTGAGGTACAGCCTGAGCATCGTATTCCTTCTGAGATATGAAGTACCAAAGTACCCAGTCACCGCGCTGCTCAACAATAATAGGCTTGTAGTTAAATCCGACGACATTTTCACTAAATCTTCCAGTCTTTGTAAGGAGGATAGTCTTCTGGTCATACACAGGTATAGGCACCCGGTCGTATTTTTCGGCAAGAAAGTCCAGGACCTCAAACGGACCGTCGGTGTAAAACAATGCTAAAGGAATGTCTATTCGGTCAATATAAACTTTCGCCGCAGTACCGAACATCGCGTCTTTTGTAACAAGCAATTCGGTTTGCGGACCCGTAAGATCCGAAGTATAAACAAGCCCGCGGTAATAAAAAAGATATGACAGAGAAACGGCTACAATTAAAAAGACCGCCAGCGTTTTAAACCAGAGAGTGTCAAATTTCTTAAACCGCCCCATAAAATATCTTAAAGACTTATCGATGAAGGAACCGACTATCAGCGCAAGCGGGGGATACAAAGGAATCACATACCAAACCAACTTTGACTTGGCTATAGAGAAGAAGAAAAATATAAACAGGGTCCATATCAACAAAAAGACATAAACCCGCTTTTTCTTGAGCGCTCTGAATATTGCAAAAGGAAAGGCGGCCAATAAAACAGCAAACCACAAACGCATGCTCACCTTCAGAACAACCAGGTACCATAAGAAAGGTCTGTCTTTATCTTCGATGGATGTAACTGCTCTGTCCCAAACATGGTAGCCGAGATACTGATTTAAAAATGTGGTTCCGAACATTTTGTATGTGTAGATATGCCACGGTAATGCAATAACAGCCCAACCCAACAATATAAACAGTAAAGGTTTGAGGGCTCTTACCGACAACGTAGTTTGTTTTGTTATTAATAGGTAAAGCTCACACAAAATTATGACCGGGAAAGGAATAAGCCCCACAACACCTTTGGTCATAACCGCGAATCCTGCAAACACTCCCGGAATTAACCAAAGAAAATTCTTTTTCTTTCCCCGTACAAAAATATAGGAAAGTAGAGAAGCCGAGATAAAAAATGTTGCGGTCACATCCGTCATGGCAGTGCGTGAATAATATAAATATTGGGTTGTTGTTAATAAAACGAGGGCGGAAAAAAAGCCGGCTGTTTTGTTAAACATTTTTTTACCGGCGAAATAAACCATCATTATAGTAAAAAATCCCATGAACGCACCAGGTAGTCTCGCAGCAAGAGGTATTGTTCCAATCGCGGACATGACTAAAGACATTGCCCACATGTACAAAGGAGGTTTTTCGTACCAGACTTTGAGAGGCTTCCACTCCTGTACTAAATATTCTCCGGAAGTAACCATATTTTTAGCAATCTTGGCATAAATTGCTTCATCGTAAGGTATTAGGTGATTTTTTCCCAATCCTGAAAATATGAGAGCTGCGGCCAAAAAGGCAAGTACCAACGGTACTATTTTGTCTGATCTGAAAAAGTATGAAAAGACAATATTTCTACCGTATTTTTCGTAAACTGTTCCCGCACCCCACGCAGCGATAAATGAAAATACAATCCAAAAAAATTCTGAATTGTATGAATAGAAAATTCCCGCAGTCAGCCACCCGATAATTGTTGAGAAAAATACTGTACTAATTAAAAATTCTTGCTTTTTTTCTAATTTCAAAGCCCCATACAATAAGGCAGCCAGTATGGAGAACATGAACACACTGAAGGTCGTTATTCCTAAGATACCCGTCTCAGCCAAAAGTTCGCCCCAAATGGTGTGCGCGGGTACTCTGGTGTTTAATGCCGCCGGGTCGCGGTTAAAGTAGGTCGGGGCGATTTTTGTTCTGCTAAAATGCTCAAAGAATGAGCCATACCCTCCCCCAAGTATCGGGTACTTCTCAAAAATCTGGCCTGCGCCGGTTAAGAGCATAAAGTGAGAGTCAAAAGAATCCATGCGGTAATGAAAATACTGTCTAATCCGCGCTCTGAACGGACTGGACTTTACGGTGTACTCTTTTAAGAACGGGATTGAAATAACGGTAAGTACAATAAACAAATATAAAACTCCTTTGCTGCCTATTTTCCTGAACAAAAGCGTGGAAATAAAGACCAGAAAGGTAACTCCTGCCATTATCCAAGCTGTACGGCTGTTAGTAAGTAAAAGAGCGGCAAGCATGGAGATAAACATCAAAACATCAACCGCCCTACCCTTTAAACTCTTTCCGGTAAGAATCAAAACACCCAAGAGCGGCAAAAGAGCCGACAACAAAGCCCCATAATGATTAACATCCCAAAAAGTCGCTCCCACGCGGGGCAAATTACCGGGAATATTCCAGAGCGCTCCAATAATTACTCCCTTGGTTTCGTATAACCAAAACTGAAACCACCCGAAAAGAGTTAATGTAAACGCCGTGTAAATAAAAAAACGGAGGTATTTTAAAATTTGGTCGGGGCGGTTCTTGTACGTAAAATAAACGAGCAATACCATCGCGACCGAAGTTGTAAAAAACCCCAGCAAAAAAATGGAGGATTGAATGTTTTTGGAATTTACAATTGAAATTAAACGAACAAGCCAAAGAAGTACGAAAGAAATCACAATGGGATCTCTGATTTTTTTACGCAGCGAAGAAAAGTCTCTTTCTTTTATTAACCACACTACAACCCGGGTTAATACAGCTGCAAGAAGCGCAAGCATGAACGCTCTTATCGGCATCAAGTCCCATCTGTAGAAACTGAAAAGTTCTTTGTGAAGAAGCACCGAAAGTAAAATGAGTATATATACCGCGAAATCCAAGTTGCGGAGTATTAAAAAGTACGAAAGAATACAAATTGTTGCGATTATTGCGATTTCTGCCATTTTTTTAGAACTTCCCTGTAAACCTCTAGCGTTTTAGCCGCGGCTTTTTCCCAAGTATATTCTTTCCTTAATTCATCGGCAATTTGGGGACGTGAAGCCTTTAGCTGGGTTTTTATCGCCTGCGCTATAGAATCCACGCTTCCGGGGTCGCAGTACGAGGCATAGTCTTTGAGATACTCTTTGGCCCTTTCACCTGAAGCAACGGCGTTTGCCCCGCAAAAAAGGGATTCCAAACTCGTTAGGCCGGTGGTTTCAAACCAGCTGGCGCTTACCCCAACTTTGGCGTTTCTATAGTAAGCAGGCATATCCTGATAAGGCACTTTCTCAATATGATGAATCCACGGACACTCGGATTTTTTATCGTTAAACATTCGACCATACTCAAAATGTTTTAATCCGGTCGAAACACCTATAAGAACTAATTGCAGATCCTCACCCATCTCTTCACGCAGTTTTTCAACTGCAGAGATTACAGCCAATTGATTTTTTCTGGGCTCGATGCGACCAACACAAATAATGTAGTCGCTCAAGTTGAGAGGATTTCTATTTTCGGTTTCGGCGTCCGTTTCGCTAAAGTTTCTGCTTACCCCGTTTGGAACTTTCACCGCATCTATTTTCACCCCGAATGTTTCTTCCAGATCTTTTGTTTCCAGGTCAGTCTGCACCAAAACTTTTTCTGACATTTCTAAAACTTCTTTTTGCATTTTTTGAAATCCGTGGATCACACTAATGAGAGTGGGCTTTATTTTTTTAGGGTCAGTCAGACTTCTGTAAACATTTTTAAAAGTGTCGCGGTGGAATTGATTGTTAAAAAGAACCTTAGAAATTCTGCGGAAGTCGAACACGTATTCGTCGTCAAACCTCTTCACTTCTTTTATGCTGTGATGAATCGGCGATAAAATTATCGGTTTTCCCGCCTCATGCGCCTTTTGGGCGTATAAATAGGTCTCCGGTGTCCAATCCAGTTGAAATAAATGAATAAGATCATAGTTTTGGGGGATAAAGTCTTCATCAGTTCTGATTTCAACGTCTATCCCGAGGTTTCTTAATTCACGGGCGGTATTTTCAACCTGTACTTTATCGCCGCCTCCGTGATCCATTAAGTGATACCGGCCTAACATTAATATTTTCATTTTTTGTTGAGCAGCCTTTCGTAAAGAGAGACATAACTTTTAGTAAATGCTTCGATTGTATAAAGCTCCCTGACTCTTTGCTTGCCCTGCAAATGAGGCCGGGTTTCGTTATTAACATATTTTTCGTAAGCTTCTATCATTTTTTCCGAGAGGTCGGAAGGGTCACCTGCACGGAAATATGTAACGGTGTCTCCCGCAACTTCTTTTAATACTTCCAAGTCCGAACATATGACGGGAAGTTCCGAGTACATAGCTTCTATTAACACAAGACCAAAACCTTCGGCCAGTGTCGGAAAAACAAAAAAATCAAATGACGAATAATATTTCACCAAATCTTCGGGAGGAAATTCTCCTGTAAATATAACTTTATCTTCAATTCCTTTTGTTTTTGCCAATTCCCGGATTTCATCTTCCGACTCCCCTCCCCCGGCAATGAGTAATACAAAATCTTTTGAGTGGTACATATCGGTGCCCAAAAACTTTTTGTAAGCGTCCAACAATATATCGTGCCCCTTTTCTCTGGAAATTCTTCCCACGTTTCCGAATACAAACGCATTTTGATTTATCCCGTACTTTTTTCTTATCTCCTCCTCGTAATCAGTCCTTGTAATCTGGGAGATGGTAAGTTTCGTTGTATCTAAGCCATTTGGTATGACAATAATCTTGTCTTTCTTCATACCCTCTTTGATTTTTACTCTTTTTTTAGACTCGGTAAGGGCGATTTCCGCGTCAGAGAAACGGTTTACAATGAAGCTGTAAAACGTTGAGTCTATTTTTTTTCTGGTCGGGCTTATCTTCCATTCGGAAATAGGTGTGTGGACGTGTGTTATTTTAACGGGAGTGTGAGCGTTTCTCGCCGCGATAAGTGCGTTGGCAGCAGCCTTTAACTCGTGCGCGTGAATTACATCTATTTTGTTGTCCACTAAAAATGAAGTCAGCTCTCCTATATAAGGGCTGTCAAAATCGGAGGTTATGCTTTTGTGTGTTACTTTCGCTCCGGCTTCTTCGTAAATATCCGCGGGTTTTCCGACAGGGCACCAAACAAAAACTTCGTTGCCCTCTCCCAACATTCCTTTAATTAAGTCAAGAACGTGTTGTTCCATTCCCCCTTGTTTAGATGAATTGTGTGAATAAAGTATTTTCATCACTTCTTGATCAGGTCGCCGATTATCCGTAACATCCTCTCGACTTTTCCGTCCCAGTCATTGCTCTTTGCAACTTTTTGTCTCGCAGCTCTTTTTTCGGCGTCGTCCTCTTCTAAAGCTTTTCTAACGAACTGAGAAAATTCGTTATAGCTTTTTGCAATGTAACAAACATCGGCGAACGGGGCGTATGCCGGAAGATCGGTAACTATGGTGGGCAACCCGGCTGCCAATCCCTCATGAAATTTTACAGGAAAACACCCGCCGACAGTATAGTCATTAAGTCTGTACGGAATTATGGTAGCGTCAAACGCGGCCACGTAGTTGTGTATGTCGGAAAAAGGCTTGGTTCCGAGGAAATGTAAGTTAGGAAGTCCTCCGAGTCCGAGCTCTTCTAAAGATCCCTCTCTATCTTTTAAAGCGATGGGTCCGATAATAACAAAAGAGTATTTGGGGTAATCCGTAACAATCTTTTTCATAAGGTCCCGGTCAAACTTATAATCATCAACTGCCCCATAAAAACCTACAATCGGGTGAGGAATCGATTTAATGTCATCGGGAAATACTTTTACACTTTCTTTTATACCTGCGAACTTCGGGTAATCTCCGACGTTGGGAGTGAAATAAACATTTGAATTAAATTTTTTAAGTTTGTCCACCAAGCCGGGAGCTGTTGAGAAAACCACATTAGCTCTCATCGCGAGGGCTTGTTCCTTTTTATTTATTGCTTCTTTTTTCTCAGGAGAACTATATTTTGGGAATCCTGCGTAATTATCAACGCAGTCGTAAACCAGAAAATCGTGTTCGATATATTTAAGGTAACTTTCAAGACCTGCGATTTCGACGTGGTATACCCAAAGAACTGTACTGCGGTCGGGATTGAAAAAATTCTGCGTAGCTTTTTGGATTGCTTTGCCGTGCATTTCTGCGTGCTTCTCGTGCGCCGGAGAAAAATCCAGAGGTGAATATACAACCACATTTCCGGTCCTCTGTTTTTTAGTAAGAAGTCTTGGAAGACTCCACTTGCCCTGCAAAACCTGGCGCATAAATAAACGCCCGGTGTTAATAGGGGGATTGACGAACAAAACGTTGTGCCCCATCTTCTCCAGCCTTGTCATGACGTGCTTTTTGTTCGTCCAGAGGGGATAGTCCCAAAGTTGGTTCGAAAGGCAGATTATGTTGTATTTTTCACCTTGCTGATGCATAAGCCGAGTCCGCACAATATCCTATCACTATTAGATATTTCAGTCTAACAGACATTGAGGTCATTTTAGTCTATTTTTTTCCGACTATAAACACTTTGGACAGGCGGAAGCCATTAATCCGAGTTTTACTAACACCCGTCTGATATCAAATAAAAACTGCGAATCTTTTATCGACCAAAGCCAGGATGTGTTTTCAAACCCCAGATCATAGGCCGCGTGCCATATTCCATCGAAAAATAGTAAACCGTAAATTTCGATAAATACCGATAAACCGAATAAAACGAAAAAAAGCTTCTTTGTCTTTTCAAAATATACGGAATTAATGTAGGGGATCATTAAGAAAATAAAGTAAGGAAGGACGTCGCCCGACATCCTATAACCGAATGACCAGCCTCCATACCAATGCTTCCAAAGGCTAATTACCAGCGTATGCAAAAGGATGATGACGGCGAATATTTTGTACAAACCGGCCTTATCAATTTTGTTCTTAACGGCGAGATACAATCCGTAAATTGAAAAGATAAACACGGGCGAAAAAATCAGTATCCCCTTACTGGGAGAAAGCCACACGCCCAAAAAACTTACCGGAAACGGGGAAAGCCATGAGCCGAAAAGTTGGTCGGAGTAACCCTGGTTTTGGATGTCGTAATAAAAAACGGAGTTGTACCAGAAAAAGAACGAGGCAGCGATAAAAAGCCCGGAAGTGAAAGTGGTAGCCGATTTAAACAAGTTATCAATTTTGTGAAGGTTCGTAAAAATTAGATAAAGCTCGATTAACAATATGGGAAGACCCGCCGTCGGTCTGGATAAGAAGGCAAAACCGAAGAATAGTCCTGAGAACAACATATTTATATACGCATTTGGATTTTTTTGGTGTTTCAAGAAAAAGTAAATCCCCAATATAGAAAGCAGCTGCAGGGTTCCGTGCTGCCACATTGCCTGGGATAACATCGCAAAATTTACCGTAGCAAATAAAAACACAGCAGTGAGAATTTTTGACTTTTTCTCTTCTAAGTCAAATCCTTCGCGCAAAGTTTTGAACATAAACAAACCGGCCAGAGCCATTATTAAAGCTCCCGACAAATGACCGAGTAAAGCTAGGTTGTCCCAGGTTAACGGCATATTGAATATTACGGGAAGAATAAACACCGGAATTGAAATAATCGAAGTAACTATCGGAAATGCTGTTATATAGTGGCCGTCAATTTTTCTTAGGTAAAACGGGGTAAGGTCTTTTTGAAAATCTTTGTCGTCGGGGTGCGGATATCTGTCTCTCATCATCACATAATATTTATCAAGATATAGTGTTTGATCTTTAATGATTGAGATAGTTGTGAAAATAGAGGGCACCGTATCTTCGCTTTGAATTATCAGGGAGTTAACATTGCGAAAGCCGGGTATTATAAAGGGTATAAAAAACACTGCGAGAGAAATTAGAAATATCTTAAGCTGCGTCATTATTGATTAATTATATAGCAGTAAAAGGATAAAGAAATGGGGCTAAAAGGTTGAGCAGTTCTTTTAGCCCCTGGGTGCTACGGAGTGGAAAAGGAGGGGAACCAATCTCGTAGCGGATATATTCTTTTACATTCCGGGAAGTTTAGGATTCTCTTTCCGGATCTGCTGTTGACGAACGTATGTACTTTTTCTTATGCAATGTCCATCCAAATGGTAACGCACTTGCTCAATTAAAAGCGTACCGGAAAGATGGCGGTGACAATTAGGGCATACGTCAGGAACAGCGTCAAAACGATTTGTATCTCCCATCTCTCTGCTCCAATCTCTCTAGGATGCCTGAATATTAACACATCGGGGAGTTGGTATCAAACTATGGGTTCGTACCTAATATGAGACTTAGCTCTGTGTCCGCAATCTTCTCCCAACTGTACTTTTTAACGAATTCCCGGGCTTTTTGGGCCATTTTTGCCCTTTCTGAGCCGTTTTCCAAGAGATACGCTACTTTTTCCAGTAGGTCGGATTTGTCCCCTATTTTGGCGTAAATTACGTTGTTTTCCCAAACCGGGCGTAATTCCTTAAGATCGTAACAAACCACCGGAATACCTACCGCCATCGCCTCCCCTATGACTATTGCCCAGTTTTCTTCGTAAGACGGCAATACAAATACTTTAGATTGTCCTAGAAGCTTAAATTTTTTCTGCGGGTCATAGATAACGCCTGCAAACTCAATGTTCTTTTCCATACCTAAACTTACTGAGAGTTTCCTGGCTTCTTCCCCGTCTATGCCTTCTCCGATTATTAACAATTTGGCCCCGGGTTTTCTCTTTACCAGCTCTGCCCACATCTCTACCAGATCAAGTACGCCTTTCGTGCGCTGAAGACGTTTCATAAATACCGCATCATATATTTTCTGCTCTTTTTCTGGAAAGTATGAATCTATTTCTTCGGGATTTACTCCGCACAAAACAAAATAAGCCGGTCTGCGGTTGAATATAGAATTTTTCAAAGAACTTAACGTGTCTTCAGAAACCGGCAAAAGAACATCGGCGTTAAATCCTGCAAAAAAGAGACCGAGTCTTTCGCTAATTAAAAAAAGCAGTGAAAAAAGAAATTTAGAATTTTTCCTTTCCCAAAAGCGTACGGGAGGAAGCCAATGAGTTACAACTCCAAATCTTATTTTGGAAGGACGAAGAAGCTTTAACATAAACCCCGGAAAAACATCGTAAATTTGCTCACTGCCCGAGTACACGATACCCTCTTTGAAGGAAACTAAAAGTGTGGGTAGATGAAACAGCATTTTGAATATTCTGGTGATTATCTCCAACCTGCCGGTACTAGAAGAATTAGAAATGCTATGCAAAATAACCGGTAATCCCATTTTTTCACACAATACTTTTCCTCCTTTGCTCGACATCAAATGAATTTCGTAACCTTTTTTTCTCCAGCTTTTTGCCAGTTCTATAAATCTGCTCTCTCCTCCGGTTACTCCCGGTTCGTCCCCAACTATTGAATTGGCGATGATTAGGATTTTCATTCCGTCTTAACTACTTTCAAGATTATTGACCTTCCTAATGCAGGAAATATTTTTGCAAGTAGCGCAGACGATATTGAACCGGAAAAATTTACGACGTCTGAAGTGCGTTCGACAACTTCTAGGCCGTGAAAATTTAAAAAATCCAGTAAAAGATCAAACGTGAAATATCTCAAATGACCTGCAGCAAGTTTCCCTGCATGTGTAAACGAAGCTTCGAAAAACGGGTTTCTTCCCAAAAGAAGTAAAATTCTTCTTGCCAGCGAAGCGGTATTGGGGGTAGTAAGAATCAGATAACCGTCTTTTTTTAAAATTCTTTTTATTTCTTCAACAAAACCGTCGGTGTTAACGAGATGCTCCAGAACCTCCCCGGCAAACACAACATCGAACTTGTTGTCTTCGTAAGGTAGTTTTTCTTCTATGTTAGATTTTACAAATTCAATTCCGGCACTAGAAAACTCTGGAGAAAATGCATCCGTCGCGTCGGTTGCCCAAACCTCATTCCCCAATGCTTTTATTTTTTTAGAAATTGCCCCGTTGTATGCTCCAATATCTAGCGCCTTCTTATTTGTTCCCACCATCCCTAAGGCTTTTTCAATTCTTAGATTTTCCGGCCTCGATAAACCGGAACGGCTTGCATCAGAATATTGAATTGCTGAAAAAGACTCCGAATTCATTTTTTTACTCCTTTAAGTGCTACGGCCATCGTTGACTTTGTTAACGGAAACTCCCTGTTGTTCAAGTTGTCTACCGCCTTTAGAAAACTAAAACCTTTGTTTAGTATAAAGGAAGAAAAGGTTTGGCGTTTCGTTTCACCCTCTTCCCATTCAAACTTCTCCATGGATTTTTTTACATCCTCGGATACCGGCATTTTTGTGTAAAGGGTTTTGCCCAGCCATAAAATCAAATGGTTGAAGGGGACACCGAAATGTGTCAGAGCTTTCAAATCTTCTACCAGAAAACCCGCTCCTTCGGCTAAACTTTTCAGCTCGGAAGGAAGATATAGGCGCTTGTGATCCTTTGCCCAAATTCCTCCCCAAAAACCACTCATGGGGCTGAAGTGGCCCAGACCAAGTCCTTCTCGGATTTTATTTAAAGGGTCCCACAATAACGGATAGTTTTTGTTTGGAACCGTGATGGCTATAATGCCGCCGGGTTTCAAAACACGGTAAAGTTCTTTTATCGCGGTTACGTCATCATCAATATGCTCCAGCACCTCGGTACATACTATCTTGTCGAAATAGTTATCGGGAAATCTCAGTTTAGTTATGTCGCCCTGCTCCAAACTTACGTTTTTTCTTCCGTCCAACCATTTGTGGGCTAAGGAAAGAATTTCAGGATCGTAGTCTACGGCAGTTATTTTGCAGTCATATAAATTGTCAAAAACCATAGAGTAAAATCCTTCTCCACAGCCCATGTCGAGAATGTTTTCTCCCGGCTGTATATCTAAATAGTCGAGCATAGTTATAACGCGGCGTTTAAAATTTAAATCGCCGGTTTTAGATAGGATTTTTTGACGTACCCGGTCTGTTTCTTTATTCATTGCTTTCGTAGGAATTTGTAATAATAGTTGCATTTGAAAAACCCAAATATTGCAAAGCATATTGTCTACATTTGTTAATGCTTTCTTGAGTCTTTGGTTGGGCAAGCAATCCCTGCAAGGTGTTTGTTAAAATTTCCGCGTCAATTTGCGCGGGCATGTAGTGAGCAACCTCTTTAGATAAAAAAGTAGGGGGTGAGCCGCGTTCCGGTATGACCGGAATGGTTCCGGTGGAAACCGCCTCACATAAAGTGATGGAATAGCCTTCGTCGTACAAATAAGGTGAAACGAAATAATCGGCGAGAGAGTAAAGATCCAGCAAAGTCTCGCATTGTTTCGGGTCACTCTGGTTTAGTACTCCCATATATTTTACGTTTGCACTTTTTGAAACCACGGCATCTACGGTTTGCTGAAGCTGACCCGCCCCTACTAAATAAAAATTAGCATCTTTTATTCTTTCAGCAGCCTTAAGGTACAAAAGAACACCTTTTTTCTCTATAAATCTTGCGACCATTAAATAATTTATTTTCTTATCGGAAGTAATTGAAAGTTTTTGGCGGTCGCGGGGTTTGAAAACATCGGTGTCTACCCAGTTTCTGAATGCTTCGATTCTTCTAGCCGGTAACCCGATTTTTATTAATTCCTGTTTGGAAACTTCCGAGACCGCAAGTATCTTGTCGTAAAAAGATAAAATACTCCAAACTAGAATTTTCAGTAAACGCTTTCTATTTTCAAAAGAGTAAATTGCGTGTGTACTCACTACCATTCTTTTATTAACCAGTAATTTACAAAAAACACCGATAGTGGCGGCAACCAATCCGTGAGCGTGTATTACATGTATGTGTTTGTGATTGACGAGATAAAAGATAATGGATTTTATAAAAAGACCGGGGAAAACGTAGGCGAAGACTAAAGGAAATTTTGTTTCGAGTTGTTCGAAGAGGCCTACACCAAACCACTGTACACGATGAATCTCATAATTCTCCCCGCGTTCTCTTCTGGCACCTTTTATTTTTGTCGCAAGAGGTTGATAAGTAAGAACTATTGAGTAGTATCCATTCTTTCCTAAATACTCTATCAAACGGTCCAGATGAGTTTCTACGCCGCCTATATTCGGTCTAAAAAAAGGACAAATAATGAGTACGTTTTTCTTTTTCGGTTCCACTGAGGAAATTATACATTAGGGGGCAATAAGTAAAGCTCCGCTTCAGAAATGGAAAACTTGCTTTATCGTATTATAGAAGTAAACTACGCATTCAAGACAGCTTTATTTCAAAATTTTATATATACATGCATCAGTTCGTTTTCGTATTAACTCCACAATTGTGCTGGATTCACCGAAAGACTCACAACTCTCCCCACTATCACCAAAAGGAAATACTACTATGTAGTCCACCCCAAGATTTCTTGCTTCCAATCGCCCCTCAAAGGTGTGTAAATTATTCGTGAAAATCGAAGAGTCGAAGATACCTGTGACATAGGAAGGGGGGTTTATCAACTTTCTATTGTATACCGGCAATTCATATAAAGCCTCTTTTGTCTTGTTGTAAGGATACACTGCAATAATAGATTCTATATCAGTGTCAGAAGCGATTTCCATATAAATTGGGTGGATATCTGGTTCCTTGATTATCTTTATAGGTATATAGGTCTCTAACAACGCCAACCACAGCACGAAATATATTGCCCAATTAATTTTTTTTGATAAAGTCTGTTGCTTTGACAACCACGAGAATTTTGCAATGAAAAAAATCATAATTACTTGCAATGCTATGACCAGCCTTGAAGTAACCCGAAACATTGGGAATACCTTATACAAAAGATAGCCTGGTGTAAAAAACTTTATGCCTGAAACCGTAAAAAACGGCGGTAACATAAGAAATAAAATAATCAGAGCATTAATTACACTAAGCACGGTCCAAAATCTCTCCTCAGTACCTCCTTTTCTATAGGTGAGCAGTATAGAAATTAGACTAATTAGCATAAAGCTGTAGCCAAAAAAAAGCTGTGCGTGCTCACCGTGGAAATAGTCATCTAAAAGAAAATATTCTGTCGTTGAAAATTTATCTACAAGATTTGACGCAAATCTGGAATAAACGGGATTCTTGTAACTCGGGGTAAAAAAATACCACGGCCTAGCACTAAAGGTTACAAAATCCTCAACTGGACGTGTTAGGTCTTTTGGATTTGATACCCCAACATCAGTACGATTGTAGTTTGCTATAACAAAAGGCAAGTATGTTAATAAAAAAATCGAAGCTGCAGTCAGCGAAGTAACAAATACATTTCTGATAATGATTTTAGATTTCTTTAGGTCCCACTTTACTAGAACTAAAGCAAGGAGGTAACCAATGTTGTACGTAAAGAATAATAGTATGTTAACAAATCCAATATAATTTGAAACCGCAGCGGAAAACCACAAGAACAAACCAAGCAAAAATGCGTGTTTAATTGACCTGTCTGAGTATTTCCAAAACAGATAATAACCCAACAACACTAACCACGTATGGATCAAAGATATGTGTATTCCTAGGTGACTCCACAGATAGCCTGAAAAAGTAAAGATCATAGCTAGAGGAAAACAAAACCTCGATCTTCTTAAAATTAAAAAAGCCACGATAAAGTTAAGACAAAGAACAAAAATATTGTAGTAATTGAAAAACCCAATACCCAGTAATCTAGAAAGTGTGGAAACAAAAAACCATGTTATTGGCTCGTTGCTAGTTATCGGATTAATTAAAAACGAAAATAGCTCCCTGTACACAGAGTAACTAGATACTAAAGCAATACCGCCAGAGTTGAGACGGGACCAAACTAAAGCCAAGACTTGATCATCTATGCCGCCTAGTATATACATTCCACGCCTCCTTGAGCACAAATAGTAACAACATTATAGCGGTGAAAGCTACACCAGACACAAAATATAGCTGGGGTAGAAAAAATATATGAAATGTATTGGTATCATTAGCGAGTAAACTAGAGTCTATTTCCCAAACGTTAGAGTATCCGTTAAAAACACGGTGACTAGTTTTTAGAGGGTTCATAAACATACTTCTAAATACATGTAAACCATCAAGCCTACTTTCCGATCTGTATACTTTCCACATTTTGTTAAAGTTTTGGTTCAAATATAAAAAAGCCCGAGAATCTGATTTATCTATCGATACAGAGTAGTGCACCGGACTTAGTTTTGTATATTGAATGCTAGGTACTTTCTGTAACGTGTTAGATTCCTGCACTAAGAATAAATTCGGTTCTATTTTCTTAATAACCGCTGTATCCACTACTTCTGTGTCCGGTTTACCTTGTCCGATATAATAGATCCATGCTTTAACGGATCGGTTGGAAGCCGGGTACACCCCGGATATTAACGACGATGATGGCAAACCTGCGTCTTTAAAAAACACGTCTTCCTTTTTTACAACATGCTTAAATAATAAATGTAAACTATGGGAACCTTCTTCTTTGTAATCATCTATTTCTTCCACTACGCCAATTGTGTCACTCGGGTTGATTTTTAATCCTACGTTTATAAAAATATTGTAATCATTGCCCGGAGTCCAGTCTTCTATAGAGAGGAGGTATACGTTTCTCCCCGTGCCCTCCCGATCCCAAAAATCAGATTTGACTTCCTGCCACTCGCTGCTTTGCGTAAGCTTAGTTCTTGGAGGTGTGTCCAAAGTTATTACAGCGGCTTCATTCTCAACTGTTTTGTAATCAGAGAAAATTGCAACCCCATCCTCGATATTTGAAAAAGATGAATATTTATCGTTATTCAACTTAAACCCATCACCATCGTAATCATTTTCGGAATCAAGGACAGAAACCGGTACACTTACCATTGGTCCCAGTTTCCCAAACCCGTAGCATTGCGGACCTAAACAACCACTTGTGTCATCGTATCTGGCAATGCTGAGCAGCTTATACAACGTAATACCTGGTTTCCCATCAAGATGCTCCGAATACCTCCTGGAGTAAGATATCACTTTATCCACTACTTCATAGTAAGAGGCCCCTCGATCTTGTACCTTCACTTCATCTAAAATATTTAGAAGTTCGGTACTAATTTTTTCATACTCTTTGATTAGCGCACTTTTATGCTCAGGGAATATTATTGACTCTTCCGCTCTTTTTGCAGAATTCCAGTTTAGAAGATCTATTTTCTCAGAATATCCCGACGCATTAAATAACTCCACACGTTCCTTTGCGGTCATCAAATACCACGAAGGTGTGAATGGTTCTTTTGTAATGACTGGGGTAGCCCACCCGTTATTCCAAACCTCTGGTACCGGGTATTCTGTGTAAAGCGATAAACCCTCAAAAATTTTAGAGTCATACGTGCTAACACCGGAGTACTCGCGCGAGGTCACAAATCCACCGCCGGAATCCAAAACCCTACGAATAAACGGTAGAGAAAACATACTTTCATAATCTTCCCGTCGCGTCAGTATTCCAACAACATTTGTTGCAACGCCTACTTCAGGAAATGGTTTTGAGGAGTTTGTGTAAACATCGGCGTTTACCCCCTCGTATTCTTTTTGTGCTGTAGTTGCCAAATATCTTTCTATGGCTTTACTAACAGCAGACCTTGAATATTTAAACACGTCTCGGTGATATTGTAAAAATATGTCGTGGTGATAAATATAGTCAGTGACGCCCAAAAGGTTGGCTAAACGAACAGCAGACTCCGGATTAATAACAACCCACTCCATCATTGACACTGGCAACTTGGCCTGACCTCCAGGAGTGTCTGGTTTAAAAAGAAAGTAGGAAAAATGTCCTCCTTGGTAGTTTGACTCTTCCCACTTATAAAAAGTTCCGATGTACTGTTCCAAGTATGGTAAGACGTAAAGTCTGCCTTTCTGTTCTAAATGCCCTGAAATCACTTTGTATTCTTTAGGTATTTTTGTGTAGTAAGAAGAGAGTTTTGAATCAAAACTCTTTCTGAATAGCGTACCGCTATAAACAGGGTAGCCGACTACAAACACATACACGAGCAATACAGTATTTAAGACAACAAGATGTGAGCGGGATTTCAAACCGGCTTTAATTTTTAAATAAGAAAAATATACTAATAGCAAATAAATAATTGCAAATAAAGGTCCAAATTTATCCAATGGGTTCCTAAAACCTACTCCAACTGGAGTTTTTAATATCAAGCTATAAAAAATCCCGCCTATAAGCGTGTGTGTCCCCGACAGTACTATTAAAAACAACGCAGTAAATATCAACAGCAACGTAGCAAACCTATCCAGCTTGAACCTGGAATTATAAAAATATGCCAATATAATCGCCACGGGTACAAAAAATACAGCGTCCGCTTGCTTATAAAAATTTGCGTAATCGTAATAATATTGAGACTGGTATTTAGAATACAAAACCCAAAAACCTTTTAACTTTAATAACTCAAGAATGGAGGATTTTTTAGTTATGGCTTGTACAAGGCTTAAAACATTCCCTTCAAAGCCTATATTGTTACTAGCAACTGCCGATGCTTCGGCTACTAAACCTGAAACGAATACAGGTATCCAATACAAGTTTGGAATAACAACCGCTAAGAAATAACAGCCTATTCTTTTGAGTGCCGATCGGGTATTTAGTACATGGTTTTCCAGACGGTAGTAGAACATTGAAAAAAGAAACGACATAGTCGAAACAGTAGCAAAAAAAACCGGATTGCTACACCACGAAATCCCCCAAGAAAACAGACCGAGCAAGAAATAATTTTTTTTTCTACCTTCTGCAACCCCTATAGTTAACAACGTATAGTAAAAAAAACCAGGAGCTAATAAGTATGGAAGTAAAGTTAGGGAAATATTTGACCAAAACACTGTTAAGGAATACGGATTGAATACATAAAGAAATGCCATCAAAATCCCGTACACGGCCGACCCGCCCATAAAGCGTGTGACTATTTTATAAAAAAATAGCGCTCCCAGAAAAATTAAGAACGAAAAATGTAAGTATTGAATTATCTCCAATGGTATTCGTAGTAGCCATAGAGAATATATCGAGAATTGATATGGAATCTGCATTATCCCCCTGCTATATTCCGATCCTAAACTATTTTTTGAGGTCCAGGCATACAAGTATCTTGTAAATACTTCGGGAGAATACTCCATTGGGAAAACATAATCGGAGTGGGAAATCACGTAGCCCGGTTTAATCCAAAAAAGTGGAATGGCTAGAGATAGCACGAGAATTACAAAAATAGGATTTTTAACGTACTTTTCTAAGCGCATATGTTGTTACCTCCCTGTCGAAAAGCTTTAAAATAGGGTAGAACAGAATAAACAGTGGAAGAAATATACTGCGTCTAACCGACCAGAATAAATCCAATGGGTAATCGTACGGTTCCCTGTACATTTTATCGATGATAAAACCGTTACGTGAGGCGAGCGTATATATTGACTTACTATTGAATAGGTACAGGTGTCTCGGAGAATCTAAATGAAACCAAAGCTTTTTCCCCACAAAGTAACCCAAGCTGGAATAATTTGGTACTTGAATTAATAATATCCCGTCGTCGTACAAAAGACCTTGAACTCTTTGCAGCACTGCTCCGGGATCTGTTGTATGTTCTAAAACGTTCCACATAGTAACACAATCGAACATACTTTTTCCGAAGTTGTGAGATAAAACATCCCCCCGGTGCACAACAATAGAGGAATTTACGGAAATCTTATCTACTTCAGGGTTCATGTCTATACCTGTTTTTATAAAAGATTTGTCGGATACGCTTTGAAGAAAAGAGCAATCTCCACAACCGATGTCTAATATGTTGATCTTATCTTTATTAGTATACTTAAAAATCATTTTTTCCTTTATAAAAACGGATATCTTAAATCCCAACCTGGTGATTTTCGAAATCAATTTATTGTTTCCTGTACCGTAGTAACCTGAACCGTAATTATCTCTGTAATACTTATTATCAATAACCACACCACTAAGAAACATAACGTTGCATGTAAGACATTTGAACATTCTAAATTTTAAATCTTCAGAATTAATGTAGCGACCGTGTGTGTCGAAAGTCTCCGAAATAAATTTCGTTTTTTCGCTTTGGCATACCGGGCACTTGACCTGACTCCCCTCACCTAGTTCTATATTGCTTTTAACATAAGAGCACGTTTGTTCCCACATCCATTTTTCACGGATGTAATCATACGCTTCTTGTGAAGTACGGAAGAACAGAGAGTCGTCCTTCAAAAGGTTAACGATGAGTTGGGCAAACCCTTTCTTATCGTGTACCGGAGCTTTCAACATTCCGCGCTCGTAGTAAGTTTCAAAAGCCTCCAACGCGTAACCGACAGCAGGCAATCCCCAAGCCATGCCTTCGGCACACGCCATACCCCCACTGTCGTATGTTGCGGGATGCAACATAATTTTACTGTCTCTGAATAGTCTGAATTTGTCCTCGCCATTTTTATATCCCGCAAGATCGATATTATTCTCTAACCCAAGCGTGCTAATTTTTTTAATCAAGTCCTCTCGTAGCTCCCCATCACCAACAATTACGAGCCGCACCCCAGGGATTTCCTCTACAACATATTTCCAAATATCTACGAGATCCATTACCCCCTTTTGCATATGCAGTCTTCCAACAAAAATTCCATCGTAGGCTCTTTCGGTGTAGCTAATTAACTTGTTTGGTTTAAGATACTCATCAATGCTCACGGTATCCACCCCGCCCCTTACGACAACAATTCTGCTGCTGTCACGTTTTTTAGTAAAAAATTTTGGTGCGTCCGGTGAAGATGTCACTAGTATATAATCTGCGCAGTGTTTAATTACCAGGTACATTGGAAGTTGTATTAACTGGTAAACCAAGCCCTTCAACAAGTGCTTACCGCGATATGGGGAATCAGCACCAAAAATTTTTGGGGCAAACAGGTAAAACCCCGCGACCCATTTTATCCTCGGATTTATTAGTTTAGACAAGAGACCTCCCAACGCATCGGGAAAAAAATCTGAAACTGTGTATACATAGTCGTAACTATCTACCAAGCTCTTGTGCGATAAAAGAAAAAGTAACAAATTTTTCACCCTCACTATAGAGTTAATAATCAGACCGGGCAGACTCAAATTGTTATTTGTATTTACATTTTTAGAAATTTTAAAAAACTTGCTCACTACTGTACGGGACTTTTCTAATTGAGTCTCCGCTTCTTCAGATCCGATAACAGAAACGTTCCCCCAATACTTTGCGAAGTTATTCCATATGTTATCTCCGCCGCTCATGCTCGGTCCCTGCGTCCAGTTTGCAATAAATATGTACTTACTCGACATCGGAAATTCCTAAAGCACGTAAATATATACCGGAGTTAACTGCCCTACCGTACTTTTTTATCGCGTGTTGCCTACAAAAATCTCTGTCAAATTTTTTATATTCTCCGCTTTCATATAATTTATTCAACGAAGTCGCGAAGTTTTTAGAACCGTTTTCGAAATATAACCCAACATCCGAAGGTATCTCAGCAATGTTGGGGGTTATTTTTCCTGAGTAATTTGAATACTTTGGGCTCATTATGGGTAACCCCGAGAATAGTGACTCGATTGCAACTCTTCCAAGATAGTCCTCATCCATGGAAGCGTAAATAAGTATGTCGGCAGCATTAAACCACACTTTTAATTCCTCCGCTGTTTTATAACCCAAACAACTTGCGTTTTCAAACTTACCGACTTTTTCGTAGACGGCGCGCTCGTCTTTCCCTCCACCTACTATTAATATTTTTATATTTCTATTTATGTCCGGCAAAGCATCAACAAGTTCGTATATTCCTTTCTCTACAGAAAACCTACCTACGAAGAGAGCAACAAAAAAATCGCTTGCTATACCAAGTTTTTTCCTCGTTACTTGTCTATCTGCTATATAGTAGTTTTCTTCGTTAATCCAATTGTAAAAAACCTGGATGATTTCCTTTTTCACACCTATAAATTTCAAATTTTCTGCAGTAGATTGCGATAGAGCCAAAACAACTCTGCTTTGGTTCAAAACAGAAGCTAAAAAAGATGCTTTATAGCTACGGACAAATCTATAATTTGTGTGTATGTTTGTAACCAAATCTACGGAAAAAAGCTTTTTAAGTGCGACCCCAATTACTGCGGCCGACATACCGTGGCACAGAACGGTTGAGTATCGCTTCGAAAATACCATCTTTACGATAGAACCTAACAGTAACCCTGTACCTAAATAAAAAAATTGTAGTATTGGATGTTTTTCGAGTCTGTAAAAAAGGCCAAATTTTGGCCACGGTAACCTTATAATCTCCAGCCCTTCTTCACTGCAGTATATTGGGGCAGTTTCCTTCGCTATAAGCGGCTGGTACGTTATCACTGTAAGAGCAACATGCTTTTGCCTAAGCAACGCAACAACTTCCGTTAAGAATGACTCTACGCCACCTACGTTCGGACTAAAAAAAGGGGTAATAAGTAGAATTCTCACTTTTTTCTCAATCATTTTCCAAAATCCAACACGGTGTCACAAATTATAGATAATTCCTCCTGCGTTAATTCTGAAAACATGGGTAACGAAATTTCTTTTTTGGCCAACATCTCCGAAACAGGAAAATCTCCCTCTTTGTAGCCAAGGCTACTCAGTGCTTTTTGGAGATGCAGGGGGACAGGATAGTGTATTTGAGTCATGATTTTCTTTTCAGACAAGAAAGCCATCAATTCGTCTCTCCGGTTGCTTAAAATTGAATATATGTGATATACGCTCTTACCCCCGGGAATTATTTTTTGAGGATGGAAATCAGTTAGCTTACTGTCGTAAATAGAAGCTAAACGCTGTCTCATTAAATTCCACTCGTCCAGGTGAGACAACTTTACTTTTAAAACAGCCGCCTGTATTTCGTCCAACCGGCTGTTGTATCCAAATTCTTCGTGATAGTATTTTTTAGGTTGCCCGTAATTCCTTAACCGCTTAATTTTTTCATAAAGATCGGCATCAGACGTGCAAATTGCCCCGCCATCACCATAAGCACCCAAGTTTTTACTAGGGTAGAAACTAAACACTCCTATGTCACCGAAAGTTCCCAATTTTTTGCCGTTTAAAACAGCCCCATGAGCTTGGCATGCATCCTCAACTAAACGTAGGTTACACGAGTGCGCTAACGAAATAATCTCCTCCATAGGCGATGGAGCTCCATATATATGTACAGGTAGTATAGCTTTAGTTTTTTCTGTAATCTTTTTTTCAACTGCGGTAACATCCATCTGGTATGTATGCGGGCCAACATCGACAAATACAGGGGTTGCTCCAACATCGATAATTGCTAGCGCTGTTGCGATAAACGTATGTGTTGTGGTAATAACCTCATCTCCCGCACCTACCCCGATTGCGCGGAGTGCAATCCGAAGACCATCTGTTCCGGAATTGACTCCAACAACAAAAGAAGAACCAAGGTAATGCGCAAAGGATAATTCAAATTCATTTAACTCGGAACCAAGAATAAACTCTTGTCTTTCCAACACTCTTTGGACAGATGAATTTATTTCGTCCTTTATATCTTCGTGCTGCCTTTTTAAAGATAAAAAGGGAATTGTATTATCAGGAGAGCTTGATTTCATCATTGATTTTGGTGTAGTGCCTGCCGCACTTTGGACATAAATATGTTTTTTTGAAATCCTGCACCTTCAGTCCACAAAAACAGATGTTTCCTTTAAATAGCGCGGGGTTCCCATAAACTATTGAGAATGGCGGTACCGACTTAGTAACCACTGACCCGGCCCCAACCATTGCCCCCTCACCTATAACCACACCCATTAGTATCGTTGCATTAGCACCGACAGAACAACCCTTTTTAAGAATCGTCTTTTCTGATATAAATTCTTTATTTTTAGAACGTGGGTAACGGTCGTTCGTGAACGCAACTGCGGGACCGATCATTACATTGTCTTCGATGCTTATCCCATCCCAAATATAAACTCCGCTTTTTATCGTAACGTTGTCACCTATCGTGACGTCGTTTTCAATAAAGCATTGGTCACAAATATTAGCATTTTTGCCTATTGTTGCCCCACCTAGTATATGAACATTCGCCCATACTCTAGAGTTTTCCCCTATATTTGGTGTCTCTACAATGGCCTCTTTATGAATTGCAACATTCTTACCAGGTTCGTGAGGTTGTACATTTGCTGGAATTATTTCGTGACTAATACTATCCGCCGCCTCCCACTCATTGTTAGCGTAATTCAACAGTGAAGCGTTTTTCGAAAGACTTACAAAAGTATGAGCAACTTTCGGCCCAACCTCTAGCCTGGTGTAACTATCCGAATCTCCATCCAAAATAAAGGAGGCTGTCTCTCCACTTTCAACATCCTCGAGATACACTTGTAGCCTCCCGCTCACGACCCCAAACCACTCTCGCCACTTTATGTGGTAGTGATTTCCCCTCACTATATTTTTCTCATCAAAGGTGACGAAGTAAATCTGACCGAACTGCTTTAGTTTACCTTCAAGGTCAGCATTTCGTAAAAATACAACTAGCTGACCTCGGTCATCGTTATGCTTTTCGAATTTCTCCAGTTGATAATCCACGATGGTGCAATTGTACCACCCAAGATGCCGACAATGTACTTTACCCGCTTTATTTGTTGTACTTTATACTTTATTATCACCTCATAGTACAAATTCCACCCATTTTACATGCACTTTAGTAATTCGATGCACATACATAAAATCTTTCTTCTAAGATTATTAAAAATAATAATATTGTTTTTACCGGCGGTATTAGTATTTCTTTCTCTGCACAGATATCTAGGATATAACTCGAACAAGGTATTTTTAGGAGGTGAGGGGATGTACTACTTGGATTACAGGGAGCCAGTTAAGTCTGGCGGGTATGCCTGGAAAGACTTAGAAAATGCAGGATATCCGAACCCGCTCATTCAACTCAACTTTCCGATATATAACATATACGCCGTATTACAAAACTTAGGGGTTAATTATAGTATTCTAAACTTTTCACTCGTATATTTTTCTTATACCGCACCATTCTATGCGATGTTTTTCTTGCTGTATTTTGCATATAGAAAATCCTGGTCACTATCTAGTGCAGTTTCCTTATTGTATCTACTCAATCCCTTCACAATATCTCATTTAAGTAGCCTGATGATATGGAATATAGCTCCCCTATACACAATTCCACTGATTTTTGGTGTGATTCACATATGTTTAAATAATATTAGGAAATTAGTATTCATATTTTCTTTATTCGTAACAATCTTTTCCTACAGCTTCGCCAATATCCCGTATTTAGGAATTTTTCACATAGCAATAATAATAGCGTTGCTAACAAGCAGATATTTATCCGGCAATAAGGTTTTATATAGAAATTTGTTAAGCAGGTTTGTACTTATTGAAATGACATTCATTATATGTAGTTCCTGGTGGCTTTTGCCCCTCTTTTTTAATTTATTTACAGGCCGTGTAACCTACTCATTAGATTTTGTTTTAGACTGGCTCAGCCTAAATAGAAATCCGAAGCTATTTTTTAATCTACTTACTTTCACACATTTACCATCAACACTGGGGTATTACTTCCATGTTAATTATTTTTTAAGAATAATTACCTATATACCTTTTGTTACCTTTATTTATCTTCTGGTTAAGATGAAACAAAGGCATGCTTTAGGAAAGTTTAAACTTTTGCTGGTAATTCTTTTTATTTTAATTTTTTTGGTACAGGGAACGGATAGCCCGCTCGGATTTGCATATATATTATTAGTAAAATACTTACCTTTGTTTTCAATTTTTAAGTCACCGTTAGAAAAATTTGGGTTGTTTTATCAATTTTATTTTTGCGTACTCATTGCATTGATGGCGCCGGTTGCCGGTAAAAATAAAGTCCAATTTGCACTTCTAATTTACGCAATTTATTGTTCGATTCCTCTTGTTACTAATAAATTTATACCCGAACAATTAATTGGCGAGGCCCGGAAAATAAAAATTACAAGAAACGTTGAAGTCAAACAAACGTTTAATAATTATATTAGCTTTTTTAAGAACCACGAAAACACCGATAGAATATTAAGCTTCCCTGGTTCTAGAAATTATCAAGTTGCCATACCTACGGGAACGGACTCTTACTATCTGGGTATGGATCCTTATTTATACTCGGTAAACCATTCTTTTTTAACATCCTATGCCTCCGACTTACCTTATAGGGAAATTTATAAGAATCTCTCTAAACCATACTTTAAAGATTTGTTAGATATTTATGGTGTAGGGTACGTAGTATTTAATAAAGATATTGTTCCGTGGGATAAGTTTGTCGAAAGTGAAAGTTCCAACGACTCACTACTTACCTTCACTAAAAATTACCCAAAAGAAGCAACCGAAGATTTAGGAAATATAGAGATATTTGGGAATAGCACCGCTTCACCAATGGTAGGCGCGGCAACCCAAACTACTAAAATTGAAAGTAGAAACAAGTACTCGGAGTATTCAATCTTGCTGTTCGAGCCTGGTTTAAGCAGAAAGGCCTTGTTTTTCAACGATAAAATTAAAAGTACCGATTGGGACTACAAATATATAGACTGCATCCCACAAGAGAATATATATTGGAACAGTTCTTGGAGATGGCCAGAATCCAACACGGACCCAAAATCAAAAACTTACTTGATAATGAAGGTTAAGGAATTTCTACAATTAGCAACCACAAAAAGTCCCGAAAGCAAAGCAGTGTTGTTGACTTGGTTAACTGCAAAAAGAACAAACGAGTTACTAAAGTATGACCTTGGCGATAAAGAAAAAATGGAAATAATTCATATAATAGAAGGTAACTACAATAAATATTTAAAACTGGTTACGAAAAATCCCTCTATTGATACGTACTCAACGGATATGTATTGGAATAGGATATATTCGTACTTACAAAATTACGGGCTCCTTTCTAAACAGGTAGTAGGTTTAAGCTTTAGTCGCATACCCGATAGAACCAACAAGCAAATAAATAATTTAAGACCTTCGGTTTCGAATAGCATTGATAGCAAATCTACAAACGTCACCTGCATGACAGGCGAGGACGTATTTAAAACAGGTCCCTACCAGCTATACTCACTGAAGATAGATTTGAAAGATAAGGTGCTTTTATCATCAGACAATCGAAGTGTGCCGATAACATACAACCGACAAAACTACTCTTCCCCTAATTATAAAGATTCTAATGAAGTATATTATGTTGGAGATTTTAACCTCGGGGACGATACTTTGCTAAATATTAACCCTCAGACGAAAAGAAATAATAAAGGCAACGTCGTGGTCGAAAACTTTCATACCGATCGATACTTGATGTATTTTGAATACCCTAAAGATATCGAGGATTTTCAATTATTACTAACCCCGGACAACTTGAAAGGAGACACATCGATTATTTTTGATAGTAGCGAAATTAAAGATTCAGATGTAAACCCAGCTGATACACAAAGTACAAATCAGAATTACTGTAAATATAAAGAATCTACTAACTGTATTATGAGAATACAAAAGATATTAAAAATCCTTCAAAATAGTACAATTTCCGTCAGTTTCACCAGTCCTTTGAACAAAAACGCTACGGACAGTGCTGACATTATCGGTAGCCTGATTGTCGAGAATTATCCGGAATACAAATTCATAGTTAAGCGAATAACAGTAGATCCGGTGCAACAAATAGAGTTACCAAACCTCTCATTTAAAAAAATCAACCCCACGAAGTACGTGGTTGATATTAAAAATGCTAAAAATAATTTTATTTTAGTGTTTAACCAGTCTTTTGATTCTAACTGGAAAGTATATTTTGAAGGAAAGGAAATTGGCACAAATCACAACCTGGTTAACTTTTATGCCAATTTTTGGGATATCAATATTAAAGACGCAAACGGTATTCAAGACTTCCAGTTGGTTATAGAATATTACCCTCAAAAGTTTGTTTATATAGGGTCTGTAATGACCACTATTTTTATTTTATTTTCAGGTGTGTTATATTTTTTACGCTTGCAAAAGAAGTAGTGTTGTACCTTATGTCTTAGGCATATATAATCACTGCCAATGAAACATTTGTTCAAAAATTCACTTTCTATATACGAGTATTTTGTTGACTATCTTTTAAGAAAATATCTGAGAAAAACAACCGAAGTGTTCGATTGCGGCTGTGGAAACGGAGACCACACCTCAATCGCTAAAAGATACTCGAACAAAGTAACTGGTGGGGATTTTGTAAACTTTTTAAATCCAAAATATGATATCGAATTTCGGAAAATAAGCGAGGGTTACTACGGAAACAAAAACGAATTTGACGTTGTAATCTCGTTTGATGTTATAGAGCATGTAAAAGATCCGCATTTATATCTCAAAATGCTGGCGGATATTGTAAAATCTGGCGGCGTAATAATAATAGGAACGCCCAACAGGCTCAGACTATCTAACAAAATTATAGAATTGATCCATGGTAAAATAACATTTCCAAGAAATTTAGGGTATCACCTTGAAAGTGGGGGCGAAATTATTCATATCCAAGAGTTTACAATGCCCGAACTCATCGACTTGGGGAAGGGTGTACCGGGGTTAAAAGTCGTGGAGAAATTAAGCGGCTTCCTAGGATTGTATACTCCGTTAGGTGCTTTAGGAATCAAATCAACGGGCCAGCACAGCCTGATAAAATTTGCGCAACACTTATTCATTGTTTATAACGTAACAAAATGATGCTTCGATTCATAGAGAAATTTTCAACAATCTGGTTCGCTTATTCTAAGCGTCAGGTGCAAAGAGTACTTGGTAGGCGCTCTTATCGGAATCCAACAACAGTGCTCTACGAAATATTTTTCGCAATAAACTAATACTGCCCACTTTCCTATAAAAGAAGTTACCTGAAACAGTTACAAAAAACATAACCAAGAATCACCCAATCCAGTTAAACACTTAGAGTTTTCTAAAGTTGAAAAACACCTCTGTTATGAATACCCTAGACTCGATGTTTAGCTTCAAGGGGAGGGCGCATCCAAACCGCCACAATACCGGAGTAAAAGACATGGTACAAACTCCATCTAATTTAAATCCGAGGCTGTTGAAAATATTCGTATAATAATGAGGCAATTGCATATTAGTGTGGAATCTATCGTACAAATGCTTAGTAGAAGGGAAAGGCACGGAAAACAGAACCCTACCACCAGAATTTAATAATTCATAAATATTTACGGCTGCCTTACCCATGTTATCAATATGTTCGAATACGTCAAATGCTATGACTACATCGAATTTTTCCTCTAGTGGCAAGGGTTTTAAAATATCTAGTTTGTAATATCTGTTTTGTAACCCACACCCACGGTAAATACTTGAATTAATATCTGATGCAACCACATTATTAAATCCTTTGTCATTAAGTAATTTAATAAAACCTCCGTGCCCACTACCGATTTCTATTATTGACCGAGTCTTATCTTTCTCAAAGTCCGAACAAACTCCCTTAACTGAGATGTAATAGTTAAGAAACCACTTAGAGCTGACTTTTAACGACACGTTTCTATTGTAAACTTCGTCATAATACTTGCCACTCGAATAACTACTTGAAACGGGTTGTGTCACTGCCCCCACCCCTCCCTACTCAACTCCGCACTTTTAAAGTAGCGGCCCACACGCCCTGTCCCATAAACCCACAAAGTGATCCAACAAGCGGCGGGATGAAAAAACCAGGCAGTATCAAATTTTTTAAATAATCCTGCAATCATTTGCACAAGTAAAGGTACCACCAATACGCAAGACAAAACAAACTTTACCATTCCCCACGGATTTTTCCCGCTCAAGTCCATATCTCCCCAACTAAATTCGCGGTCTTTCTTCTCATTTAAATGAAAAAGGTAGTCTTTCACACGCCTCTTTTGTTTCCTTGCAAACTTTCCGATATCACTTCCGCAGAAATTATGAATTATTCCGTTTTTTACTTTAATAAATTTAACCGAGCCCTTGTCCTTTATTTCCTTCGCCAAGATATCAATATCGAACAAATAGTCGCCTGTTACCCTGCTTTTTAAAAACTCAGTTCGGAAAACAGTTCCGTTTGCCCCAATTGTAGGTACTCCCCGTCGGTCCAAGCCCAAAAGCAAGTAGCCGCCCATGTCTTCTTCTTCGTGCTCCACTTCCGTCCACTTGCCGGTTAGTAAATTCACCCTATCGTAGTTGCCTAAAAACATTACAAACGGATCGTTCATACCGATTAACGCACAATATCTGTCTATAAATCCGTTTTCTTTTCTCCAAATATATTTCCACGGCTCGCTTCCTACCGCTTCAACGTGTTTCAACAAAGGCTCAATCATCTGACCCAACCATCCGCTGTCCGGCAAAATATTATCTGAGTCTATTAACACCGCGAAATCCCCCGTGCAGGCCTTCAATGCTGCCGCTTTACCTGCCTCTCCGGTCTTTAATTTGTTTTGTACAACAACCGCCCCATATTCCTTAGCTAATTCAACCGTTCCGTCAGCAGAACCGCCGTCAGCTACTACTATTTCGATTTTTTCTTTGGGGTAGTTCTGATTATTTATTGATTCCAAGCAATTCTTTAACACCGAAACGGCATTAAGTGTGGGTATCAGTATGGATATTGTAGGGGTTTCGGACAAATCTTCTGGCTGATTTTCCATTTGTATATTGTACTACAACAGCGTTCTCCCGAGCTCCCGAAAACTAAGCGGATTTTTGGGCTTTGGCTACTACTGTCTGACTTAAAAATGACAAAAATTTAGGCGGCCTAACAACCCTATACTTAACCGTAACCGGATGGTACAAACCCAGCCAGAAATTCTCTATATCAACCCTGCCAAACTTAGATTTACTATATAAATTTTCTAAGGATCCCTTTGTATATTCTCTTAAGTGAACGCAATCTCCAAGCACATCGGTTGTACCCAAAAACATGGGAAAAACCGGAAACTTACCGGTAGCAATTGTCCTGACCCAGCGTCCTACTCTGAACAAATTCGGTGTGAATACATAAGCAACTCCTCCGGGTTTTAACACTCTGTACATCTCGTTAATAAAATTCAGGTCATTTTCTACGTGCTCTAAAACGTCAAAATTTGTAATTATATCGAAGGAATTATCAGTAAAACTTAATTTATCCTTTTCAATGATATTAAACGGAAATTTACTTTTGTTCTCAGGTTTTCTTGCATCTGCAATGTCGCAGCCTATTACGTCGGCTCCACGTTTGCAAAGTTCGTAAGTTGTGTCACCGCCTCCGCAGCCAATATCCAAAACTTTCTTGTCTTTGAAATCTATCTTGTCCAAAAATTTGAGGAAATCCAAGAAATAATAATCGGTCTTCATTTCCATTTTTCTATTGTACTACAACCTAAACAAGCTAAGCCCGATTTACTATCATAACCGATTTTGATATACTACAGGCATAAAAATCGGAGTGAAAGGGAGGGCGAATGTACGATTTTTTCTTTTTCACGGTAGAGGGGTTTTCTACTGCACTGGAAAGGCTACGCAGGAGCGACAAAAGCTGGTACCACTGCTCCGAAAAGCTCCTCATCAGTTTTTATGAGGGATGCGACGCTGATTTCCTGGTGGGAGAACTTGCACTACTGGGAGTAGGCAGCGGAGCATACAAACTAGAACGACCGGACAGGAAGAAGGGAGGAACCGAACAAAGCTCGCGCACGTGTTGAACAACACATCTCTTTATCAGATAGCTAAACGGCACAGAAAGGCAAGGGAGGATATGTACATATTTTTTTGTTCGCCTGATGATTTGAGCAGAGCAATGCGGATTGGCGAAAAAATGCACGTGTTTGAAAGTCAGCATTATACTGTAGACGCGGAAAAAAACCGGATAACCTTTGACAGCGCGTATCCGGAAAAAGTCCATATGTTTATAGCGGCTATCAAGCACGCTAATTCCTGCCCTGACAAACAACCCATCTGCTTTAATATCGCACGCTAGGTTATTTTTAACCGACAGAACATAAGCCCGTTGTTTTTACCAAAACACAACGGGCTTTTTTTATTAAACCGTGTCCTCTTTTTGGCATATACGGCTGATTTGAAAACACAGCCTTATGCTGTTAGAATCCCATACACAAAGATAAATCCGTAAAAAAGGAGAGAAAATTATGGGCAGACACGTGAGGCGGGGTTGAGGTAAACCTGTCTTCATAAGTTGGAAAAAAGACGGTAATCAGACTGCATCTCAGAAACCAAATACAAAGGAATACTTTCCGGCGAATCCGAGGCGAGCTAACCAAACCTAAAAAGGGACTGACGTGATAATTTTTATGTCTTACGATAACGCGTTGGCAGCAAGCAAACAAGTGGTCGGGCTACTCAGAACCGAGGGGTACAAAATTGAGTATCTTAAAGTTGAAATTGTCAAAAACAAAAACGGATTTTTCATTGAAGCTTCATCTGAGATGGATCCGTTGATGGCGGGCCGGTTCAGGCACCTTCTTAAGGAATACACGAAAACGTACCGAAAATACATCTCAATCTGAGGAGGGGAAATGTTATACAGGCTCGGTAACCTGGGAAAAGGTACGGTAGCATACGCTTCACCGAAGGCTCTTGTGTGCCATACAGGAAGGTTGTACATAAACTTTAACGTAAAGGTGACGCTGGGCTACGACTCTGTGGGAGACAGAACTATGCGTGTTACTATGCTCGGAAAAGGAGTGCTCGTAACTCTGTGCACCATACCGAAAGGTTTCAACATACCTGTTTTGGACAGGTGGGTAATCTTGGGCACGAACTTTAGACCTGTCAAACTTGAGAAAATCGTGCGAACTAACTGCAACTAGAAAGGAAGAGAAATGATAAAGCTCAGGGAATTACCAGTTAACGCAAGGGTATTTGTTTCGCCGGGCGCGTTTATCAAATTTGAGGAGAAGTTGTACATAAATCTTAACTCTCAGATAAACGCGGTTTGTGATCCTTCGCGATACTTTACCGTAGAGGTCACAAGGCAGGAACAGGGGGTTTTGGTAAATATGAGCACCTTACCCGAACCACTCCTCGCACTGGAAATTGTCGACAAAATCTTTAAGAGAATAATCGACGACCATTTCCATCCAATTACCTTGGAAGGGTATAGGTTATTCGATACGTGCTAGCGCTCAAAGCCACGGTGTTTACTAAAATAAACTCGTGGCTTTTTTGTAATCAAATGCGTACACATTTTTTGGAAGAGTTTATTCTTTCTTAGCTGCTGCACCCGCAAACATACTTTTTAATGCACTTCCCCAAAACTTAGGAGACAACCAATTTACCTTTGTCTGCTCCTTATCAAAGTCCAATAGATGGCCTAATAGTTTCCAGGCTGAGTAACCTAAAAATTTGACGTCACTCCAATTTCTTACCGAAAGTACTTTTCTTAAAATGTACTGAGGTGTGAAAAATGAAGAATAAAGTGATTGGGTTAATTCGTACAAACGTTCGTTTGAAAACGGTATTTTCATAACAGGCGCTCTCATATCAAACTTTTCATAGTCCTTTGCCCCGACCTGCAACCAATCTTTCTCCACACACTCCTTATATAAAGGAGTCCCGGGATACGGTATTACGATTGTAGCCTGCATGGTGTCAACGTAGCCCCTTTTAAAGAGATCTTTGGCCAAGTCTATGGTCTTTTGAGCCATTTCCTCGGTTTCCCAGGGGTAGCCTAACATAACGGTTACGTGGGGCTCCAAACCTGCCTTTTTAGCTATTCTGGCGCCTTCTGCAATCTCTTCTACCTGCAGTCCTTTATCCAACTTGTCCAAAGTAAACTGATTCGCCGATTCCATTCCATACAAAATAAATCTGAAATTGGCTTTGCCCATGAGTTCGTAATACTCGGAAGTTAAAGCGTTTAATCTCATGTTGCAGCCAAACACAACTTTCTTGCTGTAACCGGACTCTATCAGAAGTTCGCAGAACTTTTTCAACGGCGGGCCGATAAATAAAGTTCCCGCATCATCAAAAATTTCTTTGACGCCGTAGTTGTCGACAACATGTTTAACTTCGGCAAAAAGCCTTTCGGGGGAAAATCTTCTATAGAAACCTTGTGGATTTAAAGTGTGATCCCAAACACAAAAAGTGCATCTATTCCACCAACAATCTCTTCCTGAATACATGTAAGTTGCAGGCGTATATTTATAATTTCCGTTCGCGTATGCGTAAAGTTTCCATTTTGTTAAGTCCCGGTCTACAAACGGAAGGTCATCTAAATTATGTTGCAGTTCTAAAGGTCCGCTCTGCCAGTATTCTTCTTCACCGGAAATTTCTGATTTATGCATTTTCAACCACTTGGGATCTACGGATACTTTTGTATCCCCTTTTCTACCGTAAACTCCCCCGGGTAAGTAGCTGTGGCTACTTATGGCTTCAACGGTATCGCTCAAAAGAAAATCGTAATCGCCTCCCGTTATTATGTAATCAACTTTGCAGGCGTCTAATGTTTCTACGGGGTTCCAGGTAACGTGGTCACCGACCAAAATAACTACCATATTGGGGAACTTCTCTTTGATATCATCTATTATTTTCCAGTGAAATTTCAAGACAGGAGCTTTGGTCTCCATCATAAGATAATCGGGCTGTTCTCTTTCAAGATCTGCAAGCCATTCCGTGTAGGTTTTCTTCTCCGCGATGCCGTCCATCCACACCACATCATATCCTCGTTCTTTAGCTAGTGACGCAGCATAAGCCGGAACCATGGGATAAATGTATGTGGGAGCATTAAAGTACTGGAACTGTCTGTTCTGGGATAATAATGGCACTCCCTTGTACTGATCTATTGGAGGATACCCTATTGCAATTTTCATCTTGAAAACCCTTTTTTCATTTGTTTAGTATATATAAAGCAATCGGGAAGTTCAACTAAGATATCGACAACTATCTATTTGTTTTCCGGATATAAAACGTTACCTTCGAGGTCCTCAACAATAATGGCTGTAGTGGGACATGACTTAGCACCCTTAATAATTTTTTCTGCCTCGTCCCAAGTTCCTTCTTTCGCGTACACAATACCGTTTGCATCCAAATCAAAAGTTTCCGGCGCGTGTATTATGCAAGTCGCCGCACTAATACATTTCTCGTTTATAACTTTAATTATTACTTTCGAATTCGGATTTTTATATGTAACAGTTTCTTCCATTTTTATCCTCCTAAATAATTTCCCGTTGTTTTATCGACGCCCCTCAATTTTAACGCAGGTTTTTTCAATATGCCAACTATAAAATTTATTCCGTACACTATATGAGTTAGAAAAATTCCTAAAGAAACATAAACCGCTCCTTTTAGATTTTTATCTTTGAAAAAAACGCGGGCACCTTCGCAAATCAACATTGACAGGTATAGGACCAACCCGATTAGGTACAGCTCCCAAAGCCGGGGTAAGGCTAAAGATATGAAAGGACCCAGAACCAAGCCCGTTACAAACGCCGAAGGGGCAAAATAGGAGGGAAGCCTGGACGTTTCGGGAAAAATCCTGGCAAACTGGCCTCTGTGGCGTCCATACCTGGATATTTGCTTTAGGTGCGGGATAAAAAGGTTCCTTCTGTGATGATAAACCACCGGTGAGGGCTCATAGTTAAACTTTCTTCCCTGAGACTTTACCAGATCAAGACAAAGCTTGGTGTCCTCCCCAGGCCAAAATTCAACGGGAAAGCCCCCTACCCCATCGAATACTTTTTTCCGCACAAATAAGTTTACTGTGGGGTAGTCATCGATTTCCATACTTTTTCCGGGCGTATGCCTGTAAACCGTTCCGGCACTTGCCATCCAGGACTCCAGCACCCTCCCCGACATTTTTTCCAAAAACTCCGCATCTTTCGGTGTCATGGCGGGTCCCCCAAGAGCGTACGCTTCCTGATTTTCAAAAACTTCAACTGCCCTGTCTAACCAATCTTTTTCCGGATATGCGTCATCGTCCAAAAAAGCTAATATGTCTCCGGAAGCTTTTGCCGCACCTATATTTCTTTTTTCACCGGGTCCTATAGGGCCGGAATTTATCAGGATAAATCTTGAGTCCTGAAAATCATAACTCTCTTCCTCGTCGGTAATGATTACTACTTCGAAATTTTGGTAAGTAAGTTCTTTCAGGTGAGAAATATTCTCTTTTAAAAACTCATTTATTTTTCTGACGGGAATAATAATGCTGAACTTATTCACCTCTCAACTCTCCTGTATTGACGCGCATATCCAACTCTTTGTCATAGACCCACTTTCTGTCACTTTTGTCATCGTAATATTTTAAAAAGTTCAATCTGTAGAAAACGGCGGCGGTGTCTAATAACATGTTTCGGATGTGCCGGTCGAGAAAGAAAAACGCCGAAAATGAGGATTCAGAAAAATCTATATTTACATATACCGGAGCTTCGTAAATATTATGAAAGCCCAAATGGCTTGCTACGGCCAATAGCTCGATGTCGAAAGCAAATTCTTTTATTACAAGCCTGGGTAATACTTTGACCAGAACTTCCCGTTTAAATACCTTCAGCCCCGTCTGAGTATCCTTCACGTGTAAACCGAAAAGTAACCACACCAAAGTGTGATAGCCCCAGCTATAAACTCTTCTCACAATAGGATATTTAACCTTAGATGCCGGATGTTTTTTGCTCCCCACAATAATATCCGCTCCGTACCATTCCATGTGTTCGAGAAGCATTGAAATTCCGTTGGGGTTAATGTCCATCCCTGCGTCTATGAACGAAACGTAATCGCCCGACGCCCTTGCCATACCGTATCTGATTGCGTAACCTTTTCCTCTATTTCTCTCATAACAAAATGCTTTTAATTTTTTATTTTCCAAAGATTTTGCAATATCGTATGTTTTATCAAGCACGCCGTCGACAACTACTATAATTTCAAAATCCCACCTGGTTTGAAGCATAGTGTTCAGTATATTTTCAAGATCTTGTTTGATGGTTTTTTCTTGTTTATAGGCAGGGACAATTATCGAAACAAGTTTTTCAGATTTCTGTTGCTCTTTTTCCATTGTTACCTACTATAAAAAATACGGAAAGAAGTACTAAGCTGATTATACCAGCATATATGTCGGCACTGATTACATTGTACAAAGTCGCGTGATTTGAGTTTATTAGTACATACTGGACGATTAAACCAGGCAGCAACAGTAGGAACACGGAGGTTCTATTGACGGCCAAAAAGAACAGTACCAGAAAGTTAATCACTATATATAAACCGATGAATAGCGAGAAAACCGGCAAGTACTCCACCGAGTTCATAAATCTTTCTCCGAAAAATAGTCTGGTCAGAAAAGAAGGAAATAATGAGAAGGCTACCAATCCTCCGGCGACCAATACTAACTGAAGTGATAAAAATTTAAAAAACGCCCGGCCGTAATTTAACCCCCGCGCAGCCAGCGAAGAAATTGTAGGGAACATTACCGTAGAAACTGCACCGGCACCGAATAGAAAAATTTTACCTAAAGTAACAGTACCCGCATAATATCCGGCCATTTCCGGATCAAAATATTTTTTAACTAGAATTATGTCTATATTATTTAGAAACATTAATCCGAAACTTACAAACATTACCGGAAGGCTGAACGCGAGTAATCTTTTGTAGTCCTCCATTAAGCTGATGTTTTCAAAAACCGTTAAGTTCTTGCGTAAAATAAAAAATGCGGTGAGTAGCGCTAACACACCGGCAACAAACATTCCTCCGAACGCTCCCGCTAATTTAAACCCTAATAAAACGGCAAGAACAGAAAAACCAAAACGGTAAAAGCTCGACAACACATTGAAAAAGGCGTAAGCACGGTATCTTAGCAAACCCTGAAAGTACGAGGCCGGTATTGCCCCTGCGAAAGCCAATCCCATCGAAATACCGTAAACGGTAATAAGAACGGTGTCATTGATTTTTAGTTGTTCCGAAATACTAAATCTAAGTAAAAAAATCGCTAGTGATATTCCAACCCCCAGCACCAGTGAAATTACAAGAAGTTTCCAGTACATTGCCGTAAGTTTTTTTGAATCCTGCCTCGAAGAAAGTTCCGAAACATATTTTATAAGTGAGACGCTGAAAACTCCCGCAGGAACACCCACCAAATATGAGAGAGAAATCAAAGCATTAAAAGTTCCGAAATCGGCAACTGAAAGTATTCTACCGAAAACAAATTGCAGTAAATACGAAAAAATAGAAGCCAAAACACTACCGACTCCTATATATACCGTACCCATCAGATACTTATTCGTTTTAACTTTTTGTATGAATGCCCCAATCATAATGAAGTTCTCTCGTACACTTTATATACTTCAACACCACGGAGATAGATGCTATCTACATACTTTAAACCGAACCTTTTCTCTTCCCCGGAAATGTCGCCCCATACAGGATAGACAAAGTACTTCGTTTTTACCGCGAAAGGCGTTAAGTCCTCGATGACCGCGTATCCCCCTATTACACGGAAAAACGGGTGAATCTGGGTATAATATTTTTCCTGGAAAGCTACGGTTAAAGCATTTCCTGCCTCCGATCCGCTCAGAACTTTTTCTAAAGAAGTGTTGCCGTAAACAGGGTTCAATCCGTCTTCGGTCATTTTCTTTTCAAAAAAGTTTATAACTTGTCTTTCCCCGATTAGCCACTTAGGCTCCAAGACGTTTATTCCTGTTTTAAGGCCGCCGAACATCGGGTTGTAATACGACATGTAGTCAGGATGGAGGTAGAATGCAGGTATTGCCGTGGCAATTACCAAAGGAATAAATTTCAAGAAACTTCTTCCTTTTATTTTTTCCAGTAGCCAAATCCAGAACAAAGACGTGATTAAAGACAACATCATAATATTCGGTAAAATGTAACGGTCCAGTTTCTTTGACGGAATTATTAACTGCGCGAAATAAAATCCTACAAACAACAAAACGTAGAGTAAAAACTTGCGTTGTCCTTCAACAAATATTTTTTTCCAAAATATTGCGGTTCCGATTAAACCTAAAATTAAAAGATAAGAAGAGCGTAAACCCAAAACTACGAAATAGTAGAAAAAGCCCGGGTCTTCTACAAGCTTTCCGAAATAGAATTGTACGTGCTCCCTTTCAATTCCGATTTCCGACACCCCGCGGTAGAGCGCTGCCAGAGCCTGCCCGGGAAATGCCCACATAGCGGGCCAAAATGCCGTGAACGTGGCTAAAAATATAAGAAGCCACAATCCGATTTTCGGTAAAGCGGTGACAATATTTTTCCTTCCTTCTATCAGCAATATAAGCCCCGCGTAAGGAAACATAAATAATGCTGAGGTCTTGGTTAAAAAAGCCAGTCCCGCGAATACAGCCGAAACTACCAATCTTTTTTTCTTGCCCATATCCAGTGTGTAATAGTAAAGCCACAAAAAAGACGCCAGCATAAACGTCGACATCAATCCTTCCAAATGGAACTCGCGGGTTAAAGCAAGGTAGAACGGTTCAAGAGAAAGTAAGGTAACTAACAATAAAGCTTTTCTCGCCCCGAACAATTTTTTGAGTACGAAAAGTGAGAGACCCAGTGTTACCGCTATTGCAGTCACCACGAAGAGTTTTTGCACAAAGTGAAGCTGAAAAATCATCGCGACGCTATTTTCGGCAGGATTACTCTCGGAATAAAAATTGTAAACTTTTATTGCAGCCGTCCCGAGCCACATTAAAGTAACCCCGGGATGATATTTCTGAATTGTCTTTTCTAAATCCCAAGTAAAGACACCGGTGCCGAAATCGTAGCTACGCGCCTTCCATTTCCATACATCGGTATTAAACGTATCGTTCCCAAGATCAGGAAGCCTGGAGGCTATAAAAAGAAGGGCAAAAAGTATTTCAAGTAAGTGGTTTTTAATAAATTTAATCATTAGCGGATCATCTCCTCGACCGTGATATACGGGCCAATTCTACCTTTGTTAGACACCTCAAAAAGGGCTTTGCCCGAAGAAACTCCTTTGTCCGTTTCGATGTAATAATAACGCGTTCCTTTAGGTAGTTTTGTTGCATCTTTCACCGCATTATTAAATACATACTTCGCTACGGGCTCTACATCCGAGCTTCCGTAAACTACCCGCGTACCCAGCGGAACTTCTGTCTCCAGAAATTTTTGCAACTCCAGCCGTGTGTCGTTTCTTAAAAATCTTACTGAATTATAAACGGACAAATAGAACGGAGGTAAAAATAAAATGAGAATTATCGGAAAATATAATGACTTCATTCCCAGACTCGCCTTATTCATAGCCCACACACAGAAATAACCGAATATGACCGAAAAGAACGGGTATGTAATGAAGTAATACTGCGAACGGCTTTTTTCGAAACCCGAAATGTAATAAATTAGGGCAAACACCGTAATTATTAAAAACATCAAAGACACGTCAAACCTGGAAAATTTTCCTCTTAAAAATCTAATAAGAACAAGGCCGGAAGTTAGAAACAGCCCGATCAAAATTGTGTAACCTAGGTCATCCGATATTTTAAAACTTATGTCCGTGAAAAATTTTACCAGATGCTCGGAAAAACTTACCGAACCCACGTTGGTGAACTGCCAAAAAGCTCCCACTGCCGAGTCGGTCCTGCTAAAGGTCTTATAGTCCAGGATGGCATACGGTGTACCGAGGACAAACCCCAAAAAGGCAAAAATGCCGGCTAAAAAGAGGTTCAAAATCGTCTTAAAATAGGGAAAATCGCCCCTTGTATCGGAAAGGCGTATTTTGACCAAAACCCAGCGTAAAAACGCCGCCAAAGGTACTGTAACGGCTCCCAGACCCCCGTTATACTTGTTCGAGGCGGCGATCCCTATAAAAAACCCCGACATTATATAGTCTATAGGATATCCGTGGACAAGAATACGCGCGGCAAAGTAAACCCCCCACGACATAAAAAACAACATGGGCGCGTCAGGGAGCGAATAGTGGGAATGCCACACGTGAAAAGGGATTAAGGTAAAAGCCAGGGCTGAGAGGAGACCGACTTTATCGCCGAACAGAACTTTTCCGGTTTTATATATTGGAATCACCGTTAACGCCCCAAGCACTGCCGCAAAAACGCGCGTTATAAAATAGAAAACGACGGTGTCGTCCCACATGAGCGGAAATATTTTAATCATAAAGTTTTGAAAGTTATAATCGATTGCGAGATCCCGGATCTTAGCAAAAACCAGATAAACAAAATAGTTAGCATATATAAAAAAGTGAGGCCAGTCGAAGTGACCGGGATTCGGATCAAACCTCACATCAAGAGCAGACCGGACTATTGTAGGTTCGTCGGGGTGGAAAATAAAAGGGAATCCGTGACTTATTCCCGCTAGTCTTAATGCAAGGGCAAGAAATATTATCAGGTATAAAAGACTACTTGTCTTCCTTGACATATATTCTCCAGTACTCCAATCCGTTAACGTAAAGCGATGAATCTTTCCTGAACCTGGTTCCGCTTTTTAAAACTTTTTCGGGCATTTCTTCGTTTATTCCTAAGACTAATAGTTCGTAATCGCTTACCCCGTTAATCCTTATATCCGCTACTTTTGAGTTCGAGTAAATTGCTTTCATAGGCTTTGTGTCTATAAAACCCAGCTCCGGTTCACCGCCGTACTTCTCTATTATGTAGTCCTTAAGTGCCGGAACCGCGATGCCGAATGGTTTTTGGGCAATAATCCTGTTTGCCGATTCAGCAGTACCGAACAACGGGCTGGTATATGTAAAGTAGTAAGGAAAATCCACGACCGCGGGTAGGATGTAAAAAAGAGTAAATGAGAATATTGCCAGGCTCATGAATATTTTCTTTAACCTGGTCGTTTTTATTAATAAGTAAAATCTTAAAATTCCATGAGCAGCTAAAAGCGCTAAAAACGGATAAAGCGGAAGCATGTATCTATCAAGTTTTTTGGACGGGTAAATCATGACGAAAAAATATCCGAGATAGAACATGGCAAGATAAAGGTAAGGGTTGGAATATTTAGAGGCAAAAATTTTCATAACCGCAGTAGCGGACTTTGCGCATTTTATTAAACAAAGCGCGAGTCCGGTTATTAAAAACGGCGTAACTTTAATTAGAAGCACCAGCGGATAAAATAAAATCCCCGCGTCCTGTGTTGTTTCCCCGAATACTATCTGTTCGTGACCTTTTCTTATTCCTACTCTTTCAGACTCGGCAAATATCTCCGTCATGTAGTAAACCGGCCTTACCCACAAAGCGGGAAATAATAAAAAGGTTGTTACGATAAACGCACCCAATATTGTACAAAAGTATTTCAAAAGTCCTCTGAGATCTTTTTTATTCGCAAAGTAAGCTGTTGAAAAAATCAATACAAAAAAGAGAGCGCCTATACCGATGCTTTTGGTAAGAAATGAAAGTGACAAGAACACCCCCGTCAGAATTGTCCCCTTATAGCTAAAATTCCTGAGATTTAACCAGCTTATAAGCAAACCTATAAGCACAAACAGCGCCAGCAGTATATCCATGTGGTACAACCTGGAATTGCCCATAAAAAAGGGTTCCAGGGAGAAAAGAAACACCGAAAAATAGGCTATTTTGAACCCAACCACCCGCGTTAAATAATATAAAAGAATAAAGGTCAGAATTAACTGGGCAGCCACCACCGAAACTTTAGCCACGGTATTAAAGGCCAGGAAGTTGAATTGATCGTAAGTGGTTATCCCCGTGATTTGTTTATAGATCTCAATCGGCACTCCTGTAATCCACATTAAAGTGACGCCCGGATGATAATGCTGGTAAGTTCGCTCAAAATCCCCCGATTTTAAACCGACAATAAATTGCTGCGACCTATAATGCCAGTTAACTCCGTCGGGGTTTATTTCGTCGGGGCCAAGAAAAAGAAAACGCGTTAAACCAAAGACCAGTATAAAAAAAATGATAGCCACGTGCTTATTGGTAATAAGACCGGTTAAACGTTCCCGTATTTTCATATTATTTCTTCAACGCCCTCACAAATTTTTTCGCGTATTCAATTCCGCTTTGAACTTCTTTTTTAGTCAAATAGCCCGGAATGAAAAACGCCCAAATTAACATCCCGAACAAAAACGGAAAGAATGCAATCTTCATATTTAACGGCAACATTGCGATCATAGAAATTGAAAACGCCTGCGCAAGTATCGCTAGATGATCAATGTTAAAATAGCTGAACTTTAATTTTTTTCCTGTAGCAACACTTATATATAAAAAAGACATCGCAGAGCCGAAAGCCATTCCCCACGCCATGCCCGGAAGGGCGCCGATAGTGCGGTATGTTCCGAAAAAGAAAGCTGCGGTTGCCGCTATCAGCAATGCAAACCCGGCTATCATATGTTTAACCATTTTTGCCGGAATCAAGACGCTGGATTTTACAATATTGATGAAAGAATATAGGATAAACGCGAATATGACCGGTGCAATCAAAACGTAGGAATCCTGATACTTATCCCCTCCCACTACCAGGTTCACGATTTCGGGAGCCCAATATGAAGCAAACGCGGCTGCTGCGATGACGCTTATAAAAATCTTGTCGAAATTTTTAGTAAAAAGTCTTTTGAAATCCGCAAAATCTTTCACATATTTTTCGGAAAGAACGGGAAGGCTTACATCCGTAACAGCATCAGAAATACTCATTAACTTCTTTGCGTACAAAAGTGCGAACGCAAAAATAGCTATAACTTCCGGAGAGTTAAATAATCCCAGAACGTTTGTTCCAAACTTTTCCCAGTTGGTGTAAATAATTTTCACAAGATAAATTGCCATACTTATTGAAAATATTTCTTTGAAAAGACGGTTAAAATCTGAGCGGCTCGGAAACTGCATACTCCCTCTTAAAGGTTTGAAAGCTATATAACCCAAAATAATAGAGCTCAGGACATTGAACATGAAAAAGGCGTAGAAGTAGCCGTTTACCCTGTAAGTTAAAACAAGCGGTATAAAGATAACCACGCTCGCGGCGGCAATTGCGATTTGATATAGAAATAGCTGTTTAAATCTTTTTGTACCGGATATAACCGAGTTTAGAATACTCTGCACTCCCTGGAAAAGTAGTGTAAGGGCATAAATTTTAATGGGAAGGACAAGAACTTCATTTTTGTAAATATCAACCGCCACATAATTCGCCGCAAGAAAAAGCCCGATAGCAATCGGAACGGTGATGGCGTAACGTATTACCGCCGAAGTTATGAATATTTTAAAAACTTCTTTGTCGTCAGATGCCGAAGAAATTTCACGGGTGCTTGCTGAAGCAAGACCCAAGTGTTGATAAATTCCGAGCGCGCCGCCTATTGAAATCGCGAGCTGTATAACTCCCCACTCCCCCACACTAAGTACGCGGATTATCACAAATGTCTGCACCAGTCCCAAAAGCATCGCCATGGACCTTGACGCAAAACTAATTATTTGCCATTTTCCGAGTTCTTTCATATTTCTACTGTATAAGTATATTCCCTATGTATAAATTTCGGGTCTTTACTTTGTTGGACATACCGACAAAAACTCTATAATCTCCGGGGTCCAAGAAAGAAGGGAAATTAACATTCAGATCTTCAATATAGTAGCGGTCCGAATCCCAGTCGGCAGGTTGAATTAGCGAGAAAGACGGAAGACTCGCAATTTCGTAAAGCTCTCCTGTCTTTTCATTCATAAAAGTCATATACATTACAAAACCGTTCAGAGAATCACTCGTTCTTTTGAAAAAGACAAGTCTAAAATTTTCGGCAACTCCCCTTGTAGCTTTTGCAGGGTAATTGTAGTCGGCAATTTCGGTTCCGAACAAAATATTATATTCATATTTTGCCGGATAACTGAATTTTTCCTGCATCGGAAGCAAGTCGGTTTTTTCGTGAAAACCTACTTTCTTAAAAACAAATAAGTTTCCACACCCGGTCAACAGTTCATAATCCTTGCTTTTAATAATTTCGGCAGTAACATCCCGCACTAAACTTGTTTCAACATCTAAAATAGTCAGGATCTTGCGGGAAAAAACATCGACTATCACATAGTCAGCGCTGGTGTATAAGGCCGGAAATATTGCGTAGGTTTCCCTGAGCGATAGATGTGCTCCCAAGTAGTCGGGTCCTGTGACCGATGCCCCGTCAGGTATCAAACCGACGATCTTTGCGGCGCACGCAACGTCTTTGTTGTCCAAATCAGGAAGTTTAACCACTTCCCCCACCTTTAGTTTGCTTTTCCAGACAGCTTCCGGGTCCGATTCCGCTAACACTCTTTTTCGTATGGCCTGATCAATCCAGAGGTAAACCGGATTGTTAAAGGCGTAAGACGTGTGTATGCCGGAAATAACCATAGCTACTCCGAAAAGTATCTGAACGCCTTTTATCACGCGGGGGCGTCTTTTTCTAAAATTCCCCAAAGCGTCGGCAATCATTCCGATGGCATAAATCGAAGATATAAAAAGAACCGGAATTATCATGGAAATTCTGTGGTTTGTTATCTCTGCCGTACCGACACCGTCAGCCGAAGTTAAATAATTTATTAAAAAGTCGGGAGCGGCTATAACTAGTATCTGAGGGTACGCTAATGGTAAAAATAAAACGGGGTCGAAAGTTTTTCTCAAATTATCAATCCTGTCTCCTCCGAAAAATATTCTGATTGCTTTCCGATGGTCCAAAACCATTCCTATGAGGACGTCGGTATAGGATTCGCCAAAGGCATCATATCTGCTTAAAAAGTAGTTGGGTTTTGACACATCGCGTGTGGTGTCCCCCGCAATACCTATTTCACGGGCAAACTTGTTATACCCCATAACTCTATATTGAGAATATGCCGGAATTATTATAAAAAACGCGGTTACAAACCATACTGTAGCTACCACAAACATGGACAAAGCGAGCTTTCCTGTGATTGTCTGATAAAACTTTTTTCCTTCTTCTTTGAGCGGTCTGAAGAAAAGTATGAACAACGAATACATCACAACATATAAAGGGAGCTGTTCTTTTCCTGCCATCGTAATAACAAGAAGCACCCAAAATATAATTAAGTTTTTTTTGCTAAAGTTTTTCTCTTTGTACATTTTCTCGAAAACGTAGAATGCTCCGAAAAAGAAAGGAACTGCGGCCGTAACTCCGTGAAATCCCGTCCACGCGTTTAGATAACCTAAAGCCGGGTATAAAAGGTATGAGATGCCGATCATCGCTGAAGCAGCTTTTGAACCCAATCTCAAATAAGCTATTCTGTAGACCAAATACGCTGCCAGGATGAGTATTACGAACTGTGAGACTACCAGCGTAAGCGGGTGTTGATACACCGCGAATAAAGGAAGAAATAATAATAGTATCGGGTCGACGTGACTCATCGCCCATCTGGGTAAGTTTGTTCCGAAATAATCGGTGAGATACATAAATCTCCCGTGCATGGTATTCCAAAGCATCTGGGACATATTACCGAGATCAAATTTTCCGAAATCAAAATTGTTGTAGCGGAAAACATTTATACGGAAATTTACGGCAATATTTATCACAACAAATGCCGTGAGTATTAATATAAATCTGTTTTCCCTAATAAACTTTATGATTTTCATCTTAACCGTCAATCCATAAATCTATATTTTATGAGTGTGAACAAAGCGTGTATTCCGTCCCGCCAGGTTATTTTTTTACCCTCGTTGTGAGTGCGCCCTCTGTATGAGATCGGAACTTCCCGTATCTTTAAACCCGACTTCAGTATTTTTGCCGTTATTTCAGGTTCAAAATCGAATCTTTCGGATTTTATATTTACATTTCTGACAAAATCTCCCGGCATTAGTTTGTAACAAGTCTCCATGTCGGTCAGCATTACACCGAAAAAAATGTTTGTAATTAATGTCAGTATTTTGTTACCGAAGTAATGAAGAGTGGACATGTCCTCGTAGCTCCCTGAAAATCTACTTCCGTAGATTACTTGAGCTTTATGCTCGTCTAAGGCACGGATAAGTTTCAGGTAATCATTGGGGTCGTACTCAAGATCGGCGTCCTGCACAATTACATAATCACCGATCGTATGTTCAAACCCAACCTTTAGAGCGTGCCCTTTTCCCCTGTTCTTCTCCTTATAATAAAAATGGACATCGGGATGGATCAATTCAAGTCCCTTTAAAATATCAATCGTACCGTCGGTAGAAGCGTCATCTACCACGATTATTTCCTTATCCAAGCCCTGCACAGCTTTGATTTCGTTCAAAATTTTCTCTATCGTGTTTTTTTCGTTGTACACGGGAACAACAATAGATAGCTTCATATTTAATCCTTCCGTTCAAACTTTACTATCTTTGCAAAAAACTCCGCACCGTTTACATTATAACCAAAATCTTTCACAGGTTTCAGGTAGGGTCTGGATTCCAAGTCGAGCTCCATTGTGGTGTTGTGCTCGTTCGTGATTAAAAAGTAATCGGCTCCGGTCGATAGTAAGGCCTCGTAAGTTAAGTTTTTCTTGCTTTCAGTGTTGTAATAAAAGCCTGAAACTTTCGGCGTATCCAGAACATTTAGATAGAAATCGGAAATACTGCTCACGTCGTTGTAGGCAATCTTACCCTCAAGATTTTTCGATGCATATTCTGCCGCATTTTTTACTGAGATAAATATATCTTTGTGCAGTTTAATTACCGAACCGGACCAGAGTGACATGATTATTGCCAACGATACTACCGAAAGCCAAAATTTCTTTTTTACTATAAAAAAGACAACGGCCACCTGTAACACAAATAAAACACCCAACAACACTTTGTCTAAAACAAGAAATTGAAGTTTCAGAAAAAACTGAGATCCTGCATACAATAACAGTAAGGACGCCGCAGTTAAGTAGATTTTTTTATTTTCTTTTCCGTTTTCCCACCATTTTTCCAAACTCAAAGTTAATATAAGGATTAACAGAGGAACGACAGCGACAAACAATCTGGGTATCGCTGCCGGCCACAAAAGTATTAATAAAAGTTCCAGGAGTAGAAATATGGAAACGTGGAGATTGTTTGTAATAAATTTCCACACATCTTTTCTAATAAACGAAAAAGCCGGGACAAAGCCGTAAATCGCTAACAAACTCGCTATATAAATCCAGATTATTTTTAAGTCGTAAGCACGGCCCGCAGGTTCCTCCAAATATTCAGATGAGAACGGGCTTCGGTACAAAAGCCAGGGCAGAACAACAACCAGGACCCCTAGTCCGTAATAAACATAAATTTTGAGCTTTTTTCTGTGTTCGATAAACAAAGATAAAAACAAAGAACCCGCCAGAATATATCCTTCGAATCTGGTGAGAATAGAAAATCCGGCAACAATACCGAGAATAAATAATCGTTTAAAACTCCAACTGTCCTTCCATTTTTTATATAAATAAATTGCGAGGAGAGCTAAAAGCGCAAAAGGAACATCCGCCATTACTCTTATCGACCAATATAGAAAATCCGGATTAAATAAAAGGAGAAGCATTCCCAGAAAAACAAAACGTTCGTCTTTTATAAATTGTCCCAAAAATTTTCCGAACAAAAACATTCCCGCCAAACCGGCTACGAACATAAATCCTCTTGCCCACATTACGGAGTTCACGGATTCAGGTCTGACAGCTAAAACAATCGAGTACAAAGGAGGTCTTTTTTCATCTTCGGGATAACTTCCGTCTCTGATAAATTCAGAAGCTCTGAGTATTCTATACGAATCCCCCCACTCCGCCGTGTTCGCGTTCAGCAAAAGAAAATGCACGAGTATGAACAAAACGTAGGGTAGGTACTTAAATATAGTTTTTGATTGCAAAGTCATATATCCCGTCTATTCCTTCTATTTTTGTATTCCACGAATGTTTGGATCTAATGAGTTGAACATCGACGTCTCTTGGTGTGCCGGTAATTTCCAGAATTTTATTGGCGATTGTCTGCGGTTCCAGATTTTCGAGATAAAACACTCCTCTTATGTCCTCACTGATTTTGAAACCGGAAACCAAACAGGGAATACCGCACGACAGTCCCTGCATAACAGCTTTGGGTAATCCCTCCCAGGATGATGGCAAAACAAATATATCAGACACCTGATACGCGATGGGCACATGAGGATAAGGAGTATAACCGGTCTTTATTACTCGGTGCTCAACTTTTTTCAATTTCATCTGCTCATTAAGTTTTTCTAAGTATGTGGGATCGCCTGTACCTGAAAGAAGAAGTTTATAATCCTCCGGTAATAATGCGAGAGCGTCAATCAACAGGTGTATATTTTTTCTCTCGTTCATCACTCCGTGGTTAAGTATTACCTTGTCGAATCTGTCGAAACCGATTTCCTTACGGGATTTTTCTTTTTCTTCTTCGCCCACGGGCACAAACATTTCTGTGTTTACACCGGTCTCGATTAAGAAACATTTTGCCGGATTTGCACCGTAATATTCCTGCGCTTCCTTAACATTGTCCGCGCTAACAAAGACACACGCAGACGCAGCTTTTACAGCCATCTTGTCTGAGAAAACTGCCATCGGCCAACCCAACATTCTGGACATGGTTTTAATGGGTTTTCCTTGCTTTATAAAAGTCTCCCACCTGCCTTTCGCCGTGTTGTGAAAGTGTACTACTAAAGGTATTTTAAGTTCCTGAGACCACGGAAGATGCCTTTTTAAAAACACTCTATATGCGTAGAGCCACACAGCAAAGTGTCCGTGACAGTGAATAACATCGGGTTTATTTGTTTTTCTGTATTTTAAATAGCGGAAAAAAAGGACGACGCTGCTGGTAAAAAAAATGGTATTGGGGTACGGTTCGCGGTTTATTGCGTTTATTTCCAAACCATCAAGTTTTATGGGGCCGCCTGAGTTTGTCCACTGTCCGCAAAACAATGTTACTTTATGCCCCTGCTTAAGTTGGGCAGCCGTGATTTCATATGGATGGGGAGCCAATCCCTGCCACGGATTCGGCCAATCGTAAACTATTCTTAAAATATTCATACTTTTAATTCCTTAAATATCTCCTCATAAGAGTCTAACATCTTATCAAGGGTAAATCTCCCCATTGCCTCATTTACGGCGTTAACACCCATCCTCCGTGCCAAATCCGGGTTATCTTTCAATTCGTTTAACTTACTCCTGAATACGAAGAATTTACCGGGATTTACAAGATACCCCGTTTCTCCGTCTGTCACGGCATCGGAAACCCCGCCCAAATTAAAGGCTACAATGGGAAGCTGTCCGAACATAGCTTCAACCAGAACCATCGGAAATCCTTCCAAACGTGAAGTCGGAAAAACAAAAGCATCAAATCTCGCGGGGTTATACATCCGCAATACCTCGGCGTAATCGAGCTTGCCCCTCAATGTTATTCTTCCTCCGCTTTTTCCCGAAATAACGCCCAGCTCTTCCTGCAAATCCCCGGAACCTACAATATCCAAAGTAAAATCTTTCATATCTTCGCGGACAATTATTTCAGCGAGCTTCCCGATACCTTTTGAGCGGATGAGTTGACCCACATACAGTAAACGGAATTTTCCGACGGCTCCTCTATCGCTTTCAACTGTTTCAACCTGCAAAGGTTTTATCCCGTTATTTATAACCCTAACTTTGGCATCCTCGACAAACGTTTCATCAATCAAGGCTCTCTTTACAAAATTAGACACCGCCACAATTACACTGGAACCGTGAACAAATTCTCTTTGTACGGTAAAGAAATTTTTCAAAACATGCGGAAGGTCAAGAACAGCTTTTAATAAGCCTTTGATCGACGGGTCACTCTTAAACTTCGTTTGGAGCTCCCCGATCTTTGTTCCGTGCGAAATAGAAATTATGGGCAAACCGAATTCTTCCTTATTTCTGATTACACCCACTGCCCCCGAACTCTGCCCAACGATTAACTCGAACTTTTCCTCCGGCTGTAATTCACGGAATACTTCGTACGATTTCTCAACCCAGCTGTCTTTTTTTGAAACTGTCACCGAACTATAATGAGCCTTTTTGCACTCAACAAAAATGTATTTGACTCCGTTTTCAATTGCCAGTTCTTTTTCTTTTATAATTCGGGGAGTAAACACCGTAACTTTGTGTCCGCGTAAAGCCAGCCCCTCGCATAAAAGCTTATTCTGAGTTTCCAGTCCTCCGTAAGAACCGCTGAAAGTCGTGGATTTAATAAATACGGCAATCTTCATTTAAATAGACTCCTTTATAATAAGATCTTCCATATGGGCAACATTTACTTCTATGTTAAATTCTGCAGTAACTTTCCCGTACGCTTCTTCCGCCAACCTACCGGCAAGTTCCTTATTATTCAAAATACTTTTCAGACTCTCAGCCAAAGCAACCGGATTCCTTTGAGGAACTACAAGCCCGCTCACTCCGTTCTCAAGAAATTCCTTAGTACTTCCTGAATCCGTGGCCACAATGGGTAAACGCGAAGCTGCTGCCTCTAACAAGACATTTGCTATACCGTCGGCGTCACCTTCTTCGGTGTTTATGCCTGAAAACACAAAAACATCACTTTCAGAGTAATATCTTTGGGTTTCGGAAAACGGAAGGCCGGTGCCCCCACCTAATATTTCAATTTGTTCCGACAATCCTAAGGCTCCGATTTGCTCACTAAGTTCTCCGTACAAACTTCCCGGACCGATGATAAGCATTTTGAATTCCACACCGTCGTCATGAAGAATTTTTGCTGCTTCCAGTAAATATTTTTGACCCTTCTTTTCTTCGAGACGCCCGATGTTTAGTATTAAAGGGATTTTAGCGGTATGTTCCGATCTCCCGAACTTTGATGTGTCTAACCCATGATATTTCAACAGAATTTTGTGAGAGTAGTCAGAACCAACTGCCCCGACACAACTCTCGTGTGCGTGTTTATTGCATATCAAAACAAATGCTGCGTTCTCCGACTTTTCTTTCATACAATGGGGGTTTACCGTCACATCCTTAGCGTGAGCGGAAATTGCGTAGGGAACGCCGAGCACAAGCGCGGCCACCATTACAATAGTGCTGGACTCGCTCATAAAGTGAGCAATTATAAAGTTAGGTTTAAACGGGGAAAATATCTGCGCGTATCCCATTCCTTTGAGCAAAGTGTAATACTGACGAATTTTGGGCATATGACACGAATTTAAAGTATCCAAAGCCTTGGAAATATTTGTGCCGGAAGTAAAAAAATACCTCAGCGAGAATAAAACATCCGGAAGGGAAAGTCTTCTATACCTAACCAGGGGTTTGAGAACAGGACTGAACTCACCCGAACCTTTCAATAAAGACATTATCAAAAGATCCAGGTTTCCTCTTTCGGCTATTTTAGCGAGCTCACGTTCGATGAAAGTTTCCGTCAGCACCGGAAATTCCGGTACAAATACAAGAAGCCTCTTTTTAGTGCTGCCCGGTTGAACCATTGGTGTTAAGTAGTACTGTTTGATACAGATTCCTTGTATCTATTTTAACCATACCGTTAGTCCTTTTACCAACAGCAAAATATGTAAAGCCCGCGTCTTCAACCTTTTTTCGGTCAAGAAGATTTCTTCCGTCGAAAATAACCGGCGATTTTAGTAGTGACTTCACTTTATCTAACTCGACGGTGGCAAATTCTTTCCACTCAGTAAGCACGAACAAAGCATCGGCTTCCTGCATAGTTTCATACTTGTCTAAACAATACTCGACATTTACAGAACCTAGCACTTGTTTGGCGTTATACATTGCCTCAGGATCATAAACTTTAAGGGTTGCGCCCAAACCACGTAATTTTTTACACAGTTCAATTGAGACCGAGTCTCTTATATCATCGGTGTTTCCCTTAAAAGCCAATCCCAATATTGCAAATGTTCTTCCGGAAAGATTTTTACCAAAATGTCTGAGTACTTTATTCATGAAGTTCTCTCTTTGAGCTATGTTAACTTCCATAACGCTTCTTAAAAGCTTAAAGTCGTAGTCCTGATCGGTTGAAGTTTTGTACAAAGCGGCAACATCTTTCGGAAAACAGCTTCCGCCGTATCCGATACCTGCGTTAAGAAATGCCGCACCCACTCTTTTGTCCAAACCCATACCTTTTGCCACTACCGAAACATCCGCTCCGGCTCTCTCACAGATTTGAGCAATTTCATTAATGAAAGAGATCTTGGCTGCCAAAAATCCGTTTGAAGCGTATTTAATCATTTCTGATGATCTGAGATCACACTCAACAATGGGGGCGTTCAGGTGTTCATAAAGCCTTCTCATAACTGAATGGGCTTTCTCTGTCTCGGCACCAATAACTGTTCTGTCTGGCTTAGCCATATCTTCAACTGAAGAACCTTCCCGTAAAAATTCGGGGTTGGACGCAACATCAAATTCTAACTGTGAGTTCGGAAGATTCTCTCTGATAATCATTTTTACTTTTTCGTTAGTTCCTACCGGAACTGTGCTTTTTGTAACAATGACTTTATAACCGTTCATGCTCTTTCCGATATCTTTTGCAACTTCCCACACTTGTGAGAGATCTGCAGCACCTGTATCGCTTTGAGGTGTACCGACGCAAATGAAAACAATTTCAGCGTCCTTAATACCATCAGCAATAGAAGTTGTGAACGAAAGTCTATTCTGTGCAATATTTCTTAAAACTATCTCAGATAGACCGGGTTCATAAATAGGCATTTCGCCTTTTTTAATTCTATCTATCTTTTCGGTGTCTATATCAACACCAACAACATCATTACCCCAATCGGAAAAAATTGCTGCACCGACCAAACCTACATAACCTGTACCTATTACGCATAGTTTCATAGTTTATAAATTTCACCCCGAAATATATACTTTATGACTTTATGAGGGGCGTTACTTGGCAGTGTTGTAAAGGCCCATAATATCGTGCAGCCTTATCTTCAAGACGTCAAATCCCATCTTAATGGAGTCACGTACGGGGCTTACCCGCGTGGTCTTAACGTGTGTCCAGACTATCGGAACTTGTTTGACATTATACCCTAGTTTCTTGGCTAAGTACAAAACCTCCACATCCCATGCTCCGGTGTACGGTTTGTCCAATTCCTTGGTGTTTTTACCGTAAACTTTCATTCTCCCGAAGATATCCTTAGCTACAGTACCCTTGAAGAGCTTAAAACCGCACTGGCTGTCTCTTATTCCGGGCAAAGCTACAATTTGTATCATGAGATTAAACGCTCTTCCCATCGCGTGTCTGTAAAAAGGTTCTCCCACCCTTTCCGCACCAATTCCTTCTCTCGAAGCGATAGCAATATCAAAATTCTGATCGGTAACCCATACGGCCAATTTTTTTAATTCCGTCATAGGAGCTGAAAGATCGGCGTCGGCCATGTATACCAAATTTCCGACCGCCGCATTCATCCCGGTTAAAACCGCGAACCCTTTTCCTTTATGAGGATTTCTAATCACTCTGACCTCGGGATTTTCCACGGAGTACTCTTCTACTATGGAAGCTGTGGCGTCTTTACTACCATCATCAATGACAATAATTTCAAAACTTTGACAAAACGTTCTCATAAAGTTCACAGCCTGCGTTAAAGATGATGATATTTTGTCCGCTTCATTGTACGCGGGGATTACTACCGAATAATCCATATATTGTTACCTTTTATTAACCTTCCAAATTATTTTACTATAAACTGTGAAATTCCATATCAACCCGAAAATTATACCAATTAAAAAGGCTGTGTTTGAAACGAGAGCTGTATCTCCGAACGTGCTAACGGAAAATCCTACAAGTCTTGAACGGACCGCTATAGGTATAAAGGAAGATACGATGTACAAAATAAATCCCAGCACTTTCTTTTGTACCCCGTCGATTTTTCTTTCCCCGAACGACCAATAGTTATTCAATAAAAAGGTCACTATCATGGCTACAAAACCCGAAGCCACGGCAGAATCACGTGAGCTCAATACACTAATTCTGAAAATATTGAACAGCCCGGCGTCAACTATAAATCCTATTCCGCCGACTACGAGAAATCTTACAAAGTTTTTATTCTCGTTGTACCTAAGGGTAACGACAACTCTCAAAGAATCCCGCAAATTATTTTTTTCCATTTTTGAATCACCGCGGTCACGTAATCCGAATTTTATCGGAACTTCTTTTATTTTTGCGCCCAATCTGTGCATTTTGAACAGAAGGTCAATTTTGTATGCAAACCCCTGCGACAATATTGCTTCCAGAGGCAACTTATCTACAAATCCTTTTACGCGCGACGCTTTAAAACCTGAAGTGAAATCATTAACATCAAAGATTCCCAGAACAATTTTTGAAAAAATGTTTCCGCCTACACTGAAAAATTTACGCTTAAACGCCCATTCATCCGGAATGCTCCCGCCCTTTGTAAACCTCGAACCAATAACATAGTCGTAACCGTTATCTATCTCATCGACAATTCTGACTACGTCTTTCGGGTCGTGCTGAAAATCCGCATCCATTTCAACAATAACATCCGCTTTTAGTTCATTCATGGCTTCTTTGAACCCATAAACATACGCGGCTCCCAGGCCCGCTTTGACTTTTTCCATCAGCAAATGAATATTCGGATTGTTTTTCATTTTTTCACGTACTACTTCCGCGGTGCCATCGGGTGAATTTCCCTCGACCACAAGAATATGGAAATCGTGTTGAGATCTTTTTAAAAATTCCTGCTGAAGAACATCTGCAAGCCTTCCGATATTATCTGCTTCGTTATAAGTAGGTATTACAATAACTATTTTCATATTTAGAAACTCAGGACAGTATACAGCAGGAAAAAAATGAGTACGCCAAACACCGCGTACTCGGCTGCGATAAATTTGGTCAGCCTTCCTTCCACAGCATGATGAATAATCCCCCAAAGAACATAACCGAAGGAAGCAACCCCGGATAAGAATATCAGTACCCTGTGGTCATACCTGAAGTAGTAAAACAACAAACTTATTATGGCAGCGAGGGACAACAAGACTGCATATTCAACTAAGTGTGTGTCAGTCTTTTCTTTCATAAAACTATCCCCGGAGTCAGAACAAACCAGATACTGGCAACCACAAGTACCAAAATACCCAAATGGGCAACTGTGTGCCCCGTAAATTTGTGAATTCCTTTTCTCTTTGAATACCATACGTCCAGAGCTAAAAGTGTGCCGACAAATCCGCCGAAGACCGCACTGACGGTTTTGGTAGCCACAGTCACATCAAGAGCGGGCTTTTCCGGAAGTGCTTGTGTATACACGGGCTGTTGTAAAGACTCTGAGGTGCCCTCTGTTGCGGGCAATTCTACCCTTTCAGATACCGCTGCCGTAGCTTCTTTCTCAAGAACAGTTTGTTCTTCATAAACTGATGCTACCTGAGCAGCATTTCTTGGTCTTCCGAACATCTGTACTACCAAAGTTGTTTCATAGCCTTCTATAACTCCGTTAACTACGGCAAACCCTATTTCATCATAGTTCGGGCTTAAAAGATTTTCTTTGTGGGAAGTAGATTTCATCCACGCTTCGACCACATCTTTTGAGTTGCTAAAATTCTTTGCCAGGTTTTCTCCCGCGTAAATATAATCGTAATTCTGACCCAAAATAAAATCCCACGGTTCCGTGCCATCGGGGGAAATGTGCGCCCAATACTGATCCTTAAACATATCCTCAGCCTTTTGGTGCGCAGCTGAAGTTAACGCAGAATTTAAACGCAGTTCGGACAACCCTGCGTCTTTCCTTCTTGCATTCGTATATGTTAAAAGGTCTTTTACCGTAATGTCCGAAGCGTAACCTAAAACCCCGGGCACTACTTTAGGTAAAAACCTAAACACGCCTGCGATAAGAAGCATCGCCAGACAATATATAACGATAGCTCTGTTAGAAAGTAAAGTTGCCCGCTTCTGCTGCTCCGGATGGGGTAAAAAGTGGTGCACAAACTGGAATTTTTCGATTGATTTAGGCTGTTGGCGCCAATCTTTTACGATATTAGACTTCTTTTTTCCTGTAAGCACGGACATCAAAGAAATTATATCTCAAAGGTACAGAAAGGACTAGAACGGACGCTTTTGGTAAAAAAAACTAACTTCCGTACCCGGTAAGACTATAGGTTGACAATATCTTACGGGGTGCTAGAATTACATTTATCAATAGATGTGACAAAGGCAGGGTACGTTAGGTAAAGAGGAGGAAAGAAATGGAAACGAAGTATGTGGTCGCCAAGATTTTAACGTGGGTTTTTATTCTGGCGGAAATAGTTTTGGTGGCAGTCTGTGTTATTCACAGAACAGACGTTACACCGTCACTAAAAGCCCTTTTTGTTTTACTCCTGTTCTTGGGTATAGGTTTTTGGGACAAATATGCTCATCGACCGCAAGACCAGGATGATTAGTTTCAAGTACGCAGCACCTCAAATTTGGAGAAATCTAAATTATGGGGTGCTTTTTTTATTCTTGAAGTTTCTTTTTTACTTCCTCAAAAACTTCCTCCGGAGAGCCGGAACCGTCTACCTCAATAAGAATACCGTCGGAACGGAACTTCTCTATTTGAACGCTTGTCTCGTTTTTAAAAATCTCGAGTCTTCTTAAAATCGCTTCTTCTTTATCGTCATCCCTTTGCTTAAGTGCTCCCCCGCATTTATCGCAAACTCCTTCGACTTTGGGAGGTTTTGACACAATGTTATAAACAGCACCACATGACTCGCATGTTCTTCTTGTGGATAACCTTGCCAAAGAAAGCTCACGAGGAATGTTTATTAAAAAGACTTTGTCGTACGTGGGATCAAAAAATACCAAATCTTCTGTCGTCCTCCCCCAACCGTCCATGATGTATCCTTTTTCGTAGCCGGGACCTGAAACAGTTTCTTTTAAAATCTCGGCAACTTTGTCCTGGGGCGCGAGATGCCCGGCTAAAAGCGCATCATTAATCTCCCGGTACCACGGATGCCCCGGTTTTAGGTCGCGTAGAGCCTGTCCTACTGATACCAGAGGCAATCCGAGGTGTTTACTCAGCATTTCGCCCTGTGTACCTTTTCCTGAGCCTACGGTCCCCATTAATAATATTTTCATTTAGCGGTTTAAAGTCCGGGGAGTCCGAGATCCTGCAACTGCCCCCTCATTTGTTTCTCAACTTTTTTGTCGACGTCCTTAAAGGCATCATTTAACAACTCTCTTAAAACCTTGTCGTCCTGTCCGTCTATTTCCAGTTTTTCGATTCTTTTGTCGCCTCTAATTACTATTCTCAGCCTGCCCTTTTCGGAGGTAACAAAAATATTCTCCATTTGTTTTTTAATACCGGACTGGGCTTTTCTTAATTTATTTATGTCTTTTAATTTATCGAACATCTTTCCTCCTTAGAACAAAAACTTATCGTAGCTTCTTGTTACCATTAACGATTCTGTCTGTCTAATTGTCTCAAGCACAACGGACACCACGATGAGTAAGCTCGTACCTCCGACGGTCATGGCCGTAGATCCTGCAGCTCCCTGGAAAAAGAACGGAAGGATTGCGATTAAACCAAGAAACACGGCCCCCGCCAGAGTGATTCTATTTACAACGCTTTTGAGATAACGTGCGGTGCCCATTCCAGGTCTGATTCCCGGGATGAAACCTCCCCGTTTTTTAACATCGTCCGCAATTTTTTGAGGGTTGAATTGTATACCTGTATAAAAGAATGTGAACGCAACAACCAATATGAAATATAGGACGTTGTAAGCAATATCGTTTTGACCGAAATTAATCGACAGAAATGTTCCTATGTCCTGCAAAGTGCCGTTACCAGAACCCACCAAAGGACCTGCCAGCAGGGAGGGTACCATAACTACGGAAACTGCAAAAATAATGGGAATAACACCGGCCTGATTGATTTTAAGCGGAAGGTAGTTAGTAACCTTCTGACTTCTGGTGCCTGTTCTGCCGTACTCAATTACCAGATTTCTGGTACCCTCGTTGACCAGTACCACGCTGGCAACAATTACTACCGCCAGAACTGCGAATAAAAGGGCACTGAAAACTGTGTCTGATGTGAGTGTAGCAATATATGCATAAATTTGTTGAGGAAACCTACTGATGATTCCCACGAAGATTAACAGTGAAACTCCGTTTCCTATGCCACGTTCCGTAACCAAGTCACCGAGCCAGACTAAAAACATTGCTCCTGCAGACATTGTTACCATTAGAACCAGAAGATCTATAGAGCTAAGTATCGGAATTGCCCCCTGTTTGTTTAACAAAAAATATATTCCGTAAGCCTGGATAATCGTCATCGGCACACTAAGGTATTTAGTATAAAGGTTTATCTTTTCTCTTCCGTACTCCCCCTCTTTTGCCATCTCCTCGAGCGAGGGAACCATAACGGTTAAAAGCTGCATAATAATGGACGCGTTGATGTAAGGTCCCAACCCAAGAGTAACAATGGAAAAGTTTTGAAATCCACCTCCGCTGAAAAGGTCGAACATTCCAAATAACGCGTTGCCGGATAGAAATGATCTAATGGTAGCAACGTCTACGCCCGGAACCGGAACGTGCGCTAAAAGTCTGAATATTACAATGATCGAAAGGGTAAAAATAATTTTTCTTCTTACTTCAGGGTATCTGAATAGTTTAATCATTTAGGGTAGAGCCCGATTTTTTTGCTTCCTCAAGTGCTCCTCTAGAATAGGTGAACCCCTTAAGGATCAGTTTCTTTTTAAGGCTTCCTCCACCAATGATTTTAACACCCTGGCGTGTAAGAGTTCTAATGATTCTTTTCTTAAGGAGACTCATTGGAGTTACTTCGGTACCTTCTTCGAACTTGTTCAATTCTTCTAATCTTATCCCTACAGCTTTTTTTAAAGATTTAAATCCGCCGAGCTGGGGGAGTCTTTTATAAAGAGGAACCTGACCTCCCTCAAATCCTACCGCTAAGTTATGGCCGGTTCTGGACAATTGACCTTTCATCCCTCTTCCGACTGTGTGGCCGCCTTTACCTGAACCGTAACCGCGTCCCAGTCTTTTTTTGCTTCTTTTTGTTTTTAAAGATACTAAGTTAGATAGATCCATATTTTATCCTTTTAATTTCTTCAGGGCTTTTAAAGTACACCTTACGTTACTTATTTTATTGTTTGCTCCGATCATTTTAGCTGAAATGTCTTTTATTCCTGCTAATTCCAAAACTGCACGTACTGCGCCGCCTGCAATTACTCCGGTACCTTTAGGAGCCGGCTTTAAGAAAACCTTGGCTGATTCATACTTTGCAAGAACTTCATGAGAAATTGTGGGGCCGTTCAATTTGATTTCGACCATCGATTTCTTTGCTTTACCTATAGCTTTGTTTATTGAACTCGCAACGTCGGGCGCTTTTCCATAACCTACACCGACCCTACCGTTGTTATTTCCGACAATAGCGAGTACCGCGAAAGCAATTGTGTTGCCTCCCTTGGTCTTTTTGGAAACTCTTCTGATCTCCAGGACCTTCTCTTCAATTTCATCAAATTTCGTTGTGTTGACATCTGCGGTCATCATAATTTTAAGCCCCCTTCTCTGGCTCCGTCAGCTAAAGCCTTTACTCTTCCGTGAAATCTGAATCCGTTCCTGTCGAACACCGCTTCTTTTATCTTGTGTTCTATCGCTTTTGCTGCCAAAGCTTTTCCTGCTTCAAATGCGATTTCCGTCTTGGTTTTTCCTTTAACAGTTTTTTCAACCTCTACGGACACCGCTGCAATTGTATGCCCTTTTACATCATCAATAAGCTGGGCGTAAATGTGCTTGCTAGTTCTGAAGACGGAAATTCTGGGAGTTTTTCCCGTTCCTGAGATCTTTTTTCTGACTCTCAGTTTTCGTCTTTCAATATTTGTTTTTCTTAAATTTACTTTATACATATATTTATATTACTTAGCAGACTTCGCTGCCTTTCCCGCTTTTCTTCTAACTTTTTCGCCTGCATATTTTATTCCTTTACCTTTGTAAGGTTCCGGTTTTCTTAGTTTTCTAATCTTAGCCGCTGTAAGTCCCACCAGATCTTTGTCTATTCCTTTAACTGTTAAAGTCTGATTTTCTCCGACCTCGAATTTTATGCCTTCCGGAGCTTTTATTTTCACCGGATGGGAAAAACCCAAAGTAAGCGAAATCGCGTCGGGAGCTTCCTGTTTAACCCTGTAGCCCACTCCGATAAGTTCAAGATTTTTATTAAAGCCGTCTGTAACTCCTTCGACCATATTGGCAACCAAAGATCGGGTCATTCCCCAAAACGCACTGGACTGCTTGGTCTCAATGGCTATAGAAACCTTTGCTTCGTCGCCCTCAACCTGTACCGCTATTTCAGGCCTTACGTTAAGCTTAAGTTCGCCTTTGGGACCTTTTACGGTAACCAGCGAATCTTTAATCTCAAATGTGACCCCTGCGGGTATTTTTACAGGTAGCTTTCCTAATCGGCTCATATTAATAAACCTCGCAAATAATCTCTCCGCCAATTTTTTTCTTTCTGGCCTCGGTAGAACTCATAATACCTTTTGATGTTGACACGACCATAACACCGAAACCTCTTTTGAAAGTACCGATTTCATCGGCCCCTCTGTATATTCTTCTTCCGGGTTTCGAAACTCTTCTTGCCTCAGTAAGAGCAAAAACGTTATCGTCTATTGCCAGCTCTATGTGCAATCTCTTTACGGTCGTCTTTTCAGGTTTAAACACCTTAACGCTTTCCAGAAAACCTTTTTCTTTCAGGACTTTGGCGACTTCTTCGCACTCTTTTGAATACCTTGTTTCCACAACTTTCTTACCCGCCATCGAAGCGTTTTTTAAAGAACTTAACATGTTAGATAATCTGTCCATTGACATAGAAGTTACCAGCTGGCCTTTCTTATTCCGGGTAACACGCCTGAGTGCGCGAGCTCCCTAAAACACTTCCTGCACATTTTAAATCTTCTGTAGTATCCTCTGGGATTTCCGCAAAGAGGACATCTGTGGTACGCTCTCGAACTAAATTTTGCTTCTCTTTTTTGTTTTGCTATTAATGACTTTTTTGCCATATTAATCGTCCTTCCTAAACGGCATTCCCAAACCCGCAAGTAAGTATTTGTTATGTTCAACATCGGACGTGCTGAAAACCACGGTGATCTGCATGCTTCTTAAACCTTTTGTGGTGTTCGGGTTAACCTCCGGGAAAATAACATGTTCTCTGATGCCAAGGGAATAATTTCCATTGCCGTCGAAGGACGTGTCCTCTAACCCTCTGAAGTCCCTTACTCTGGGTATCGCGATGTTAATTAATTTATCAAGAAATGCCCACATTCTCTCGCCCCTTAAGGTCACTGAGTAACCTACTATATCACCTTGTCTTATCTTAAATCCAGCTACCGATTGACGGGCTTTTCTTGGATACGCTTTTTGTCCGGCTAAAGATGAAAATTCCTCCAGGAATGACTCCAATGCTTCCCTGTTTTCCCTGAAAGGACCCACGCCGGAGTTTATTGAAACTTTCAGTACTTTCGGCAAAGCCATGACATTAGAAATTTTTAGTTCTTTCATCATCTTCGGTGCTATTTCTTTAATGTATTTTTCTTTAAGTCTGTTCATTTTCCTTTTTTAACCTCAATAACTTCACCTGATTTTTTATTTATTCTGTATTTTTTTCCGTCAATTATTTTGTATCCGACCCTTACCGGATCTCCGGACTTTTGATCTATCAACATGACGTTAGAAACATTGACCGGTTTTTCCATACTAATAATGCCACCTTCTTTTGAAACTTTACCCGGCTTTACGTGTTTCTTTATAATGTTTACTCCCTCAACCAAAACTTTTCCTTTGGCAAGCAACACCTTTAACACTTTTCCGGTTTTACCCTTGTCTTTTCCTGCTATTACTTTTACTTTGTCGTCTTTTAATATTTTCATATTCTTACCAAACCTCTTTAGCCAAAGATACAATCTTCAAAAGTCCTCTGTCTCTGATTTCCCTGGCTATCGGACCGAAGATACGGGTCCCGATTAAGTTTCTATCTTTGTCTACAACCACGGCTGCGTTGTCGTCGAATCTAATGTAGCTACCGTCTTTCCTTCTAACCTCTTTTTTTGTTCTCACAACTATGGCTTTTACAACAGTGTGGTCTTTTACAGTACCCGCGGAATCGGCACCTTTTACAACAGCAGTAACCAAGTCGCCTATCCTGGCAACGGTCTTTCTTGAACCGGGAATGCCAATTATTTTTAGTTTCTTGGCTCCGGAATTATCCGCTAGGTTTACTGTAGTACCGATCTGCAGCATATTATTTTTCCTTTTTCCCCGGCTGTTTAATCACTTCCACAACTTTCCAGGTAACTTCCTTGCTAAAAGGTGCACATTCCTCAACAATAACTTCGGCACCTACGGGCACTCCTATCTCGTCTCTGGCTTTCAACCTCTTATTTGTTTTAACAGGCTTACTGTATAAAGGGTGCCTGGTGGAAATATCTATTTTTACCACTACAGTTTTCTGCATCTTGGTAGAAACAACCTTTCCTTGTATTCTTCTTGCGCTAGTAGTTTTTTCAGTCATACTAATTCCCAACCTTTTCCGTACTTAAAATTTTATTCTCATTAATAACTGTAAGAATCTTAGCCATGTCTCTTCTGAGCAATCCTGCCTTTTTAACATTTTTCTCCTTGCCCTGTAAAGTGTTTAAGGATACTTCTCTTATTTCCTTCTCCAGGTTTTTCTTGGTGTCTAATAATTCTTGTTCGCTTTTTTGTCTTAATTCTTTGGCGTTCATATATTTATTCCTTGGTCACAAACCTCATTTTAATAGGGAGCTTGGCTGAGGCTTTCTTAAAAGCGTGCTTGGCCAATTCTCTTGTAACACCGCCTATTTCAAATACTACTTTGCCCGGTTTTATAACGGCAGAGTAGTGATCGGTATTTGCTTTTCCGCTTCCCATTCTGGTTTCTGCAGGTTTCGCAACAACCGGCTTATCGGGGAAAACTCTAATCCATAACTTTCCTCCTCTTTTGGTTTCGTGCATGACGGCTTTTCTTGCTGCTTCGATTTGTCTGGACGTTAAAAGTCCCCTATCTGCGGCTTTCAATGCGTAATCACCGTAAACAATCTTTGATCCTCTCACAGCAATACCTTTATTGTTACCTCTTTGCTGTTTTCTAAATTTTACTTTCTTCGGCATCAACATAGTTAAATCGTCTTTTCACCTTTATAAATCCATACTTTTATTCCGATTGTTCCGTAAAGTAAGTGGCAATCAATTTGAGCGTAATCAATCTCCGCTCTTAAGGTTTGAAGCGGGATGGAACCCAGCGTGTACTGTTCCGATCTGGAAATTGTGTTGGATCCGCTTAAAACTCCTGACAATCTTATTTTTATTCCTTTTGCTCCCTTATCCATTGCTCCGCTCAATGCGAACTTTACGACTCTTCTGTAAGGCATCCTTCTTTTTATTTGTCTTGCCAGGTAATCTCCGACAAGCTGGGCTTCCATTTCAGGAGATTTAACTTCCTCGGCTGTAATCTTAACTTTGGCCTTTGTAAGTTTCTTGATTTCTTTTTCAATTTCTTCTACTCCGGTACCGCCTCTTCCGATGACTACTCCGGGTTTCGATACTCTCACTGTTATGCTGATGTCGTTTTCAGTTCTTTCGATATCCACCTCTTTTAAACCGGCCATTTCCAATTTCTTTTTTAGGTACTTTCTTATCTTTATATCTTCGTGTGCTACATCGGCATAAGAAGATGAAGGCGCGTACCATCTGGACTGCCAGTCTCTTGATATTCCTAATCTGTACCCAATCGGGTTTATCTTTTGTCCCATATTATTTAACCTTTTTTCCTACCTGACTTAACCCAACATAAATATGACTTGTCCTTTTTATAATGGGGCTGAATCTTCCTTTTGCAACAAACTGTCCGCTTTTTGAAACTGGGCCGCCGCTCACCCAAAGCTCGGATAATACCAGGCTTTTTTTGTCGAATTTGTTGTTGTTTACAGCGTTAGCCTCGGCAGATTTTAGCACTTTAAGCACCAAAGCGGCAGCTTTAGTTCTATCAAAAGCTAGAATCAACTTAGCCTCTGCTACCGGCTTTCCTCTGACAAGATCCATTACCGGGGCTACCTTCTTAGGCGATATTCTTGCTTTCATGTGTTTTGCGTATACTTCCGACTTGTTCATATATTTATGCAATCTTCTTAGAAGAGTGAGCCCTGAATGTTCTCGTAGGTGAGAACTCTCCTAATTTGTGGCCGACCATTGATTCAGTTACAAATACAGGAATATGCTTTTTTCCGTTGTGTACTTCGAATGTTAATCCCACCATTTCAGGTACGATGGTTGACCTTCTTGCCCATGTTTTTATAGGAGTTCTTGCTCCGTTGGAAAGGGCTGTCTTTACCTTCTTCATTAATTTTTCGTCTGTATATATTCCTTTTTTTAATGACCTTGTCATAATTTATTCCTTTAGAAGATTAAGTTATTTCTTCTTCTCCCTCTTTTTAACTATGGTGTAATCAGTATGAACACGCTTTCTGCTTTTAACACCCCTTGTTTTCCATCCCCAGGGAGATAAAGGTGCTGGTCTTCCGATACCTGTGGTACCGTACTTGCCTGCGTGCGGATGGTCCTTCTTCGGATTTGCCATCGCAACACCACGAACGTGGGGTCTAAAGCCCAGATATCTTCTCTTTCCGGCCTTTCCTAACCGCACATTCCTGGTATCGGGATTGGATAATGTACCGACCGAAGCGTAGCACTTTCCGAGGATTTTCTTTACTTCTCCGCTCGGGAGCCTCAGATTAACATATGCCCCTTCTTTAGCCAATACCTGCGCCGAATTTCCGGCTCCTCTTGCTAACACTCCGCCACCTCCGATGTTTAACTCGATGTTGTGTACGGAAGTACCCAACGGGATATTTTCCAAAGGTAGCGCATTACCGGGCGTAAGCTCGGCTTCCGGTCCTGAAACTACTTCCATTCCTATATCTAAGCCTTCGGGAGCGAGTATGTATCTCTTCTCTCCGTCAGCAAAATTGACCAAAGCAATGTTTGATCCTCTGTTGGGGTCATACTCAATAGATGCTACTTTAGCGGGTATCAACAGTTTGTTTCTTTTAAAATCGATTATTCTGTATCTTTTTTTGGTGCCCCTCTCTCTGTATCTTGTGGCAATCCTTCCGCGGTTTCTTCCTGCCGGGCCTTTTAATGTAGATGTTAATGCTTTTACAGGTCTGGCTTTACTAACCTCTCTTACGAGTGTTTTTCTTGTTCGTTGTCCCTGACTTGTAGGTTTATATCTTTTAAGCATTTGTTTATTCCTTGGGCATTATATCAATTGTCTGACCCTCTTTTAACTTTACCGTGGCTTTCTTCCATTTAACTCTTCCTGTTCGCCTTCTTGTTCCTGAAACTCTTCTGTTTTTACCGGGGACCACAATTGTCTTTACTGCAGTGACTTTGACTCCGTACATTTTTTCTATTTCTTTTGCTACAGATTCCTTATTTGCGTCCATGGCAACCTTAAAAGAGTAGAAACCGTTTGTTGCCTGCGCGTAAGTTTTCTCGGTTACTATTGGTTTGTAGATTAAATTGTTTAATCTCATTTTTTAAACCTCTCGTTTATATCAAGTATGGCGTCTTTTTCAAATAGAACTGTTTTTGCGGCGATTAAATCGTAGGGATTCAATGATCCGGCGTAAGCTGCTCTAATTTTTGTTAAGTTTGAAATACTTTTCATTACGTTGTCGTCTTTTTTATTCCAAACGTATAGAACAGAACCTTTGAGTCCCAGTGTTTTCAAAACACCTGACATTGCTGAAGTTGAAATTTTTTCCAACCCTAATCCGTTTACAACAAATAAAGACTCGCCGGTCTCCTTTAAAGAAAGGGCTGATCTCATGGCCAATTTCTTCATTTTCTTCGGCAATTTCAAAGTCCAATCCTTTGGAAGGGGACCGTGAGTAACACCTCCGTGAACCCAAATAGGGCTTCTCGAGGATCCAGCTCTTGCGCGGCCGGTTCCTTTTTGTCTCCAGGGTTTTGCACCGCCCCCAGCTACCTCTGCTTTGTTTTTTACTTTGGAAGTTCCGGTTCTCTGGTTGGTTGTATAAACTCTTATATACTGCGCTAAAACGCTGTTGTTGGGTTCGATTTTAAATACCTCATCATGAAGGTTTATTTCTTCGACTTTTTTACCTTTGTTGTCTAATACTTGTTTTTTCATATTTACTTTAACTCGATTGTAATTTTAGAATTTCTCGCTCCCGGCACGGGACCTGAAACCATAAGCTGTTTCTGATCGGGCATTACTCTTACAATTTTTAAACCTTTTATCGTCACTCTGTCTCCGCCCAACCTTCCTGCCATTTTTTTACCTTTTCTTACTCTTCCCGGTGTCTGACTGCCGATCGAACCCGGTGCTCTGGGTTTTGTGCTTTGTCCTCCGGTAGCAGGACCTCCGGAAAAATGCCATCTCTTCATTCCGCCTGCAAAACCTTTTCCTTTTGAAATGCCGACAATATATACGGGCTTGTTTTCCATATCGGCAGTAAGATCTTCACTTATTTTGCCGATTACCGTTACAGGAATTACCTTTCCCGTGTCGAGAAATATTTGGCTCATGTTAAGTTTTATTCCTTTTATCTTTTCTGTCATGGCAAAAAATTAGCGCCCAAGGGGCGCCCACTAATGTAACCCTTGTTATTAATTACTTTTGCCGGATAAACCGGCTATTTTTAAACGTTTCCTGCATTGAGCGACTTATATTACCCTAGATTACGGCAAAAATCCATACTTTTACCGCTTTCAATCCACAACTTACATCTTCATCGTTATACCGACACCCGCCGGCAAACTAAGCTTTGACAGGCTCTCTACGGTCTGTGCTGTCGGATTCAGTACATCAACCACTCTTTTATGGGTTCTCAGCTCAAACTGCTCCCTGGACCTCTTATCAATATGTGGCCCTCTGATAACTGTGAACTTCTCTATTCTGGTGGGTAGGGGCACCGGTCCTACTACTTTGGCTCCGGTTCTTATCGCTGTATCCACTATCTTTGAGCAACTAAGATCTATGATCCTGCTGTCGTAGGAATTGAGCTTTATTCTGATTTTTGTTTCTTTTTGAGCTTTAGCCATTTTGATGCACCGATAGAGCTGCCCCCTTCCGGGGGCAGTTCAAAACTTTTTCTTTATGCTGTTACTTTAGAGATAACTCCTGCTCCTACAGTATGTCCGCCTTCTCTTATAGCGAATCTCATACCATCTTCGAGTGCCACCGGTGTAATGAGTTTAACTTTCATGTTTACTTTATCTCCGGGCATTACCATCTCGACACCTTCGGGGAGAACAATCTCACCCGTAACGTCAGTGGTTCTGATATAAAACTGTGGCCTGTATCCGCTGAAGAAAGGTTTCTGTCTTCCGCCCTCTTCCTTGGATAATATGTAAACCTCAGCATCGAAATCTGTGTGGGGCTTGGTGCTGCCGGGCTTGGCCAACACTTGTCCTCTTTCCACATCGGTTCTCTCAATACCTCTAAGAAGGATACCTACGTTGTCTCCTGCGAGACCTTCCTGCATCTGCTTCTTAAACATTTCTACTCCGGTAACTACTGATTTCTTTGTATCCTTAATACCTACGATTTCGACTTCTTCGTTTATCTTTATCTTGCCTCTCTCGATTCTTCCCGTAACGACAGTTCCTCTTCCTGAGATTGTGAATACGTCTTCAACGGGCATTAAGAAAGGCTTGTCTAGCTCTCTGACAGGAGTGGGTATAAATGTATCAACTGCCTCCATAAGTTCCTCGATGCTTTTTATGGCGTCAGCGTCACCTTCCAGAGCTTTCATTGCGGATCCTTTGATTATCGGTGTGGTGTCTCCGGGGAAGCCGTACTTGGTCAATAATTCTCTTACTTCGAGCTCGACGAGATCAAGAATCTCTTTGTCCTGAACCATGTCTGTCTTGTTCATGAAGACGACCATAGCAGGAACGTTAACTTGCTTCGCTAACAAGATATGCTCTCTTGTTTGAGGCATTGGTCCGTCAGGAGCTGAGACCACGAGTATGGCTCCGTCCATCTGGGCGGCACCTGTGATCATATTCTTGATGTAGTCCGCATGTCCGGGTGCATCTATGTGGGCGTAGTGCCTCTTATCGGTCTCGTACTCGACGTGAGTAATATTGATCGTGATACCTCGGGCTCTCTCTTCGGGAGCCTTATCGATATTCTCGTAGCTAATGTATTGCGCCTGACCTTTTCCGGCAAGCACTTTAGTGATAGCTGCGGTTAATGTGGTTTTTCCATGGTCAACGTGACCAATGGTACCTATGTTTACGTGTTCTTTATTTCTTATAAATTCGGCCATGTTAAATTATCTATCCTTTCGAAATTATATAAAATTAATACTTTAAGTTGTTTAGACTAATTCGACAACTGCTAGTTAACCAGATTAATACCGAAAAATCAAGCATTTTAGGGAAAAAGCCTATCTCCTGCTTGTCTTTACGATTTCCGGTAAAACGCTGGCGGGAACTTCCTCGTAGTGGCTAGGCTCCATAGCAAAAGAAGCCCTTCCCTGCGTCATACCCCTCAACTCCGTAGCATACCCGAACATCTCGGCTAAAGGAGCTGTACTGGTTATAACACGGGCATTTCCGCGCTGTTCGGTGCTTTCAATCTTGCCTCTTTTTGAGGACAAATTACCGATAACGTCTCCCATGTAGTCGTCGGGTGTTACCACCTCAATCTTCATTATAGGTTCAATTATGAAGGAATCGGCACTTCGCTGGGCATCTCTAATGGCTTCGATAGCAGCCATCTTGAAGGCCATTTCCGAAGAGTCAACTTCGTGGAAAGATCCGTCGTATAAACTGACTCTCAGGTCAACAAGGGGGTAACCGGCCAAGATACCGCTTTCTACCGCTTCCTTGACACCTTTTTCAACTGCAGGAATGTATTCCCTGGGAATTGAGCCACCGACAAGCTTGTCCACAAATTCCAGCCCTTTTCCTCTCTCCAAGGGTTCGACTTTGAGAACGACGTGACCGTACTGACCACGGCCGCCCGACTGACGGATGTATTTACCTTCAACATCAACTGCTTTTCTAATAGTCTCTCTGTAAGCAACCTGAGGTTTCCCTGTATTTACCTCGACACCGAACTCTCTTTTCATACGGTCTACAATAATTTCCAAGTGGAGTTCACCCATTCCATAAAGAACGCCCTGTCCTGTTTCTTCGTTTGTTTTTATTTTTAAAGTAGGATCTTCTTCCAAAAACTTTTTGATTGCCACGGACATTTTATCTCTGTCAGCCTTTGATTTAGGTTCCAACACAAGTCCGATAACCGGTTCTGCAAAACTTATGGATTCCAAAACAATCGGGTACGCCTCACTGCACAGAGTATCACCCGTAACAGCATCCAAACCAACCGCGGCACAAATCTCACCTGCTTTTATTTCGTGCAGTTCTTCTCTGTGATTTGCGTGCATCAGAAGAAGTCGTCCTATTCTTTCTTTTCTATCTTTAGTCGAGTTATAAATGTAAGAACCGGCGGTTATTTGTCCGGAGTAAACACGGAGATAAGTTAATCTTCCTACATACGGGTCAGTTTGAACTTTAAACGCCAGAGCAACAAAGGGGCCGTTCTCATCATGAGCTAGCTTCATTTTTTCGCCTGTAGATTGATCATAACCTTCCGTATCGGGGGTATCTATAGGAGACGGGAGGTAAGCAACAACACCGTCTAAAAGTTTTTGAATTCCCACATTTGATAAAGAAGCTCCGCAAAATACAGGATAAAGTTTGGCCTGAACGGTTAACTTTCTAATACCTGATTTAATCTCTTCGATTGTCAGCTCTTCCCCGTTCAAATATTTTTCTATAAGCGAGTCGTCGCTCTCCGCAACTTTTTCAACTAATTTCTGTCTGAAGTCTTCAACTTTCTGTTTCATATCCTCGGGAATATCTATTTCTACAATATTCTCTCCAAGATTTCCTTCGAACTTAAAAGCTTTTCTTTCTACTAAATCTATGACTGCGTTAAATTCATTTTCTATACCGATGGGAAGTTGTACCGCGACGGCGTCCTTGGCAAGTTTTTCAAGAACAGAATCAACGGACATATAAAAATCTCCGCCGATCTTATCCAGTTTATTTACAAAAAATAACAAAGGTACGTGATATTTCTGAGCCTGTCTGAAAACTGTTTCCGATTGAGGCTCGACACCCTGTGATCCGTCAAGAATAATTACACCGCCGTCAAGAACCCTAAGGGATCTTTCAACTTCAGCCGTAAAGTCAACGTGGCCCGGAGTGTCGATAATATTTATTCTGGTGTCATCCCAAAAACAAGTGGTAGCCGCGGACGTGATAGTGATGCCTCTTTCGCGCTCCTGAGCCATCCAGTCCATCTGGGCAGCACCCTCGTGAACCTCACCGATTTTATGAGATTTTCCGGTGTAATAAAGTATACGTTCGGAAGTGGTAGTTTTTCCCGCGTCAATATGAGCAATGATGCCTATATTGCGAATTTTTTCTAAAGGGTATTGCTTGTTGGATGTTTCGGCCATATTTATAGAAACCTTCGTTAATAGAAATTAGTAATTATCTCCTAGCAAAATGTGCAAATGCCCTATTGGCGTCAGCCATTCTATGAGTGTCGTCACGTTTCTTAATAGCATCGCCCATACTTTGATAGGCATTGTTAAGTTCTTCGTAGAGCTTTTCTTCCATCGGTTTACCCTTTTTGTTTCTCGCGGCTGTGATAAGCCATCTTAATGCCAAAGCTTCCGATCTTTCGTGTTTTAACGGCATAGGCACCTGGTATGTGGCGCCTCCCACTCTTTTAGATCTGACTTCCTGTTGAGGCATTACATTTTTAACAGCTGTTTCAAACATTCTGAGGCCTTCTTTTCTATCTTCGTTAAGACGGTCAATGGCACCGTAAACAACAGATTCGGCGATGGATTTCTTTCCGCTCTGCATGACTATGTTTATCATCCTGTTAACAATTTTTGACTTGAAAACCGGATCTCCTAACAACATTCTTTTCTTTGCGGGCTTGCCTCTCATTTTTTAGCCTCCTTAGGTTTCTTAGTACCGTAGATCGAGCGTGAAGTTTTTCTTGACTGAACACCGGCAAGATCCAAGGTTCCTCTGACGATGGTGTATTTGACACCTGGAAGATCCTGAACTTTTCCGCCTTTTACCAAAACAACTGAGTGTTCCTGAAGGTTGTGACCTTCGCCCGGAATATAAACAGTTACTTCTTTCTTATTTGACAACCTTACTCTCGCAGTCTTTCGAAGTGCTGAGTTAGGTTTCTTCGGAGTTTGAGTTCGCACCAAAAGTACAACACCCCTCTTGAAAGGACCCTGTCTCTTAATCGGGCGTCTTTTCAAGGTATTGAATGCTTCCTTCAAAGCCCTTGTCGAAGACTTTTTAGATTTGGTTTTTCTGCTTTTTCTAAGTAACTGGTTTATCGTAGGCATAATTACTCCAATCGCGCACGGTCACCTGTCGGGATTAATCTACCAATTATCACGTTTTCTTTCAATCCCAAAAGATAATCAACCTTACCAGACGACGCTGCGTCGGTCAACACGTTACTGGTCTGAATAAATGAAGCTGCGGACAAGAAACTATCAGTATTTAACGAAGCTCTGGTGATACCGAGCATTGTCAGTTTACCTGTTGCAGGAGCTCCGCCGCTGGCAATAACTTCTTCGTTAACTTCCATAAATCTTGCTTTGGTGCTTAGTTCACCCTCCATAAATTCCGTGTCTCCTACCTCATCGATTTTAACGTGATTGAACATTTGTTTTACGATAATTTCTATATGCTTATCATTAAGAGCAACACCTTGAGATGCATAAACTTTCTGGATTTCTTCGATGATGTATCTCTTGGTCTCGTCGACTCCTACAGTTCTGAATAAGTCAGTAAGATCCAGATTCCCTGCAGTCAGTTTTTCGCCTTTCGCAACTATTTCCCCTTCTTTGACTATGATTTCTTCAACCGGGTCCACCAAGTATTCGGCGGCATCCTCATCACGGTCTGAAGGAATGATTATAATTTTTCTCTCATCGCCGCTTTTAACTATGCTTACGGTACCGGTAACATCCGACATCAGCGAAAGGAATTTAGGGGCTCTTGCCTCAACCAACTCTTCAACTCTGGGCAAACCTTGAGTGATATCTTTTCCTGCAATGCCGCCGGTGTGGAATGTTCTCATTGAAAGCTGAGTTCCGGGTTCTCCGATTGACTGGGCTGCCGCAACACCTACTGCTGTTCCCATGTTCACAAGTTTTCCTGTCATTAGATCGTTACCGTAGCACTTACCGCAAAGGCCTCTTCTGGTCTCGCAGTGCATCGGGGATCTAATAACAATGTTCTCAATTCCTTCGGCTTCTACTTTGGCTACGTCTTCGCGGGTAAGTAGTGTCCCTCTTTTTACCAAGGTTTTTCCTTTAACTTTTACATCGGTAGCAAGGTATCTTCCGATAACTCTGTCTGCAAAAGTTTGAAGAAGGGTTCCTTCTCCTACCTTCATTGTTCTACCGTGTTCGGTTCCGCAGTCTTCAATACGGACTATAACATCCTGCGAAACGTCAACGAGTCTTCTTGTTAGGTAACCTGCGTCTGCTGTCTTCAATCCTTTGTCTACCAATCCCTTTCTTGCACCTTTTGCACCGATGAAGTACTCCAGTGCCGACAATCCGTATTTGTAATTACCAAGAATTGGAACTTCAACTGTCTTTCCTGATGTGTCGACAATTAAACCCTTCATACCGGCAACCTGCTTAACCTGGTCTCTTGAAGCTCGGGTTGAGCCTGATTTAACCAAAACTTTAACAGGGTTGTCATCGGCCATTCCATCCCAGATGGCTGCATCAAGATCGGAAATGACTTTATTCCATGTATCCTCTTTAAGCCTTGAGGCTTCGGCTCTGGTTATCAAACCTCTTTTGTAGTTAGACTCAATCTCAGCTACCGTTGATTTTCCGCCGGTTATAATCGAAGTTCTGGCCTGAGGAACCTGTATATCGGACAAAGAAACCGACTGACCGCTGATAGTACCGAATTTCAATCCGATGTCTTTAAGGTCATCAATAAATTTAACAACAACTTCGTTCGGTTCAGTCTCAAATGTTTTCTGCAAAATAGCATTGATTTGTTTCTTATCCATTGTCTGATTAACATATCCGAATCTCGCCGGTACGACTCTGTTGAAAATAAGCCTTCCGTATGTAGTTTCCAAGATTTCTCCGTTAACACCTATTTTTATTTTTTGTCTCAGGTTCACCTCTTTATTAACATCCACCGCGTGCATAAGTTCGTATTCGTCCGAGAATACTCTTTCGAACAGGGGTAACTTCTCTTCAATAGATGTAATGTAGTAAACACCGAACAACATAATTTTAGTAGGTATTGAGATAGGAGATCCGTTCGAAGGATTCAACAGATTGTTGGTAGATATCATTACTGTTTTGGCTTCTTCTATGGCCTTTTCTCCCAAAGGAACGTGGACGGCCATCTGGTCTCCGTCGAAGTCGGCATTGTAGCCAGAGCATACACAGAGATGCAACTTGATAGAATTCCCTTCCACAAGTTTCGGGTAGAATGCCTGGATGCCCAATCTCCAAAGAGTAGGTGCACGGTTCAAAAGCACGGGGTGTCCCTGAACAACTTCTTCAAGAATATCCCAAACTTCAGGCACACGTGATTCCAGATAATACTTCGCGCTCTTTACGTTGGGAGCATACCCTCTTCCGAGGATTTCTCTTAAAACCATAGGCTTGAATAACTCAAGAGCCATGTCTTTGGGAAGTCCGCATTCGTTTAATTTCAAATTGGGTCCGTTTATGATAACGCCTCTACCTGAGTAATCGACTCTTTTTCCCAATAGGTTCAATCGGAATATTCCCTGTTTACCCTTGATCATGTCGGCAAGTGATCTTAATTCTTTTTTGCCTCTGGTCACTCTGGTCTTTTGTCTCTGCTTCGATGCGTCGAAAAGTGCGTCAACAGATTCCTGCAACATTCTCTTTTCGTTTCTGACAATAATTTCGGGGGCACCTAAGTCTAGCAATCTTCCCAATCGGTTATTTCTATTGATAAGTCTTCTATATAAATCGTTCAGGTCGGAACTTGCGAAACGTCCGCCTTCCAACTGAACCATAGGTCTCAAATCCGGCGGAATTACAGGAATAATCTCCATGATCATTCTGTCGGGAGATATGCTTGCTTTTCTGAATTGTTCCACGACCTTTAATCTTTTGTTTATTCTTTGAGCCTTCTGTCCCTTGGAAGTAGTCAGGTCTACTCTAAGTTTCTCTGACAGATTATTAAGGTCCATGCTCTTTAATATGTTCTGCAAAGCCTCCGCGCCAATCTCGAGTTGGGCGAATACCTCCAGGTAGTTTACCAGCTGGACGTACTCATTCTCTGAAATGACCGAGTACTGCTCGACACTCTCAATCTTTTTCTGAACTATCTTGAAATGTTTTTCCTGTTCTTCAATCTTTTTTTCGTACTGAGTTCTTACCTGTTGAGTTTTTTCTCTGATTTTTCTTTCTTCTTCGGCACGTTTTATTTCTTCCGGAATTTTTGCGATGGTTTTTAAAGCAACTTCTATTTCCTGTACTTTGCCGTCAGCTTCTTTATTTATTGTGGCTTTAACTTTTTCGAAGTCTTTTGTAATCATGTCTATGGCTTCTGCCTTCTTTTTCCCGTCCATCACGGTAACGATGAATGACGCGAAATAGACAACCGATTCTACATTTCTCGGTGTTAAATCAAGCAATAACGCCATTTTTGAAGGAATGCCTTTGAAGAACCAAACGTGAGCTACGGGAGAAGCGAGCTTTATGTGTCCCATTCTTTCTCTTCTCACTCTTGAGTGTGTTACTTCAACACCGCACTTATCGCACAAGACACCTTTGTATCTAATGCCCTTATATTTTCCGCAGTAACACTCGTAATTCTTGGAAGGACCGAAAATACGTTCGTCAAACAATCCCTCCCTTTCGGGTTTGAATGTTCTGTAATTAATGGTTTCCGGCTTTGTAACTTCACCGAATGACCAGCTCAGTAATTCCTGGCTTGAAGCTAAGTAAATTTTTATGGCGTCGAAATCTTTTAGTTGACTAATGTCTTTCATATATATTTGCGGAATTATTCTTCCGACTCCGCCTCCTGCTCGGAAATTTCTTCACTGGCTGTTTCTACAATTAATTCAGCAGACGGATCTGCTACTTCCGGTATAGCTTCCTCAGCCACTTCGGCCGGGCTTGAATTTTCCTCTGAGGAATAAGCCTCAAGTCCCAAACCTAATCCGTTAAGTTTTCTGACTAGTAATTTAAATGTTTCAGGAACCGAGGATTCCGGAATTTCTTTTCCCTGCACCATCGCGCTGTAGGCCTGAGTTCTTCCCAGCATGTCGTCTGATTTGATGGTCAGTATTTCCTTAAGAATATTCGCGGCACCGTATGCTTCGAGAGCCCAAACTTCCATTTCCCCGAATCTTTGTCCGCCGAATTGAGCTTTACCTCCGAGAGGTTGCTGTGTAATCAAAGAGTAAGGACCTGTGGATCTGGCGTGCATCTTTTCTTCAGACATATGTATTAGTTTTAGAATGTAGGTATCTCCGACAACGATCTCGTTGTGGAAATATTCACCGTTTCTTCCGTCAATAAGTTTCATCTTTCCTGTTACGGGAAGACCTGCTTTTCGAAGTTCTGCCTCAATAAGCTCTTCGGGAATTTCCTGCAAAGAAGGGACTTCGTAAGTCTTACCTAATGTTTTTCCTGCCATTCCCAACGAAGCTTCCAATATTTGTCCGACATTCATACGTTTCAGAACTGCTTCTGAAGAAAATATAATGTCAACCGTAGAACCGTCATCAAGCATAGGCATGTCTATTGAAGGAACGATTGCTGAAATAACACCTTTATTACCGTGTCTCCCCGCCAGTTTGTCCCCGACGTCAATTTTCTTTTGTTGGGCTACGTAAACCGTGATTCTCTCTATAGTTCCCGCGGGTAATGACTCATTGTCTTTTTTAGTAACTCTTTTTATTCCTATGACAACACCGTGCTCACCGTGTGGCATATATAAAGATGTATCACGTACATCTTTTGCCTTCTCACCGAAGATAGCTCTTAGAAGTCTTTCTTCAGATGTAAGATCCATTTCACCTTTAGGGGCAACTTTACCGACTAGAATATCGCTGGATTTAACTTTGGAACCGATGGCAACTATCCCGTCCTCATCAAGATTTCTCAATGATTCTTCGGAAACGTTGGGTATGTCCCTTGTTATTTCTTCCGGTCCTAATTTAGTTTCCTGTACGGAAGTCTGGTAGTCGGATACGTGAATTGAAGTTAAAACATCTTCTTTCACAAGTCTGTCCGAAATAACAATTCCGTCTTCAAACTCCAAACCTTCATAAATCATGTAGGCTACTTTCATATTGGTTCCGATGGAAAGTTCGCCATTATTTACTGCGGGTCCTTCGACAAGAACGTCTCCTGCTTTTACTTTTTGTCCTGTTTCAACGACTACATACTGGTTAAAACAAGTATCGCTGTTGGTCTGCTCAAATTTAGCGGCTGTGTATTCTACCTTGGAACCTTTTCCTCCGCGGCCGTATTTAACTACAACTCTTCTGGCATCGGCAAACTCAACAACCCCATCGTCATCTGCAAGAATAAGTGCGTTTGTATTACGTGCAATCTCACCTTCAATTCCTGTACCTATAATAGGCGTTTCAGGTCTGACCAAAGGAACAGCCTGTGACATTTGCTGGGTTCCCATGAGTGCTCTTGCAATATCGTTATTTTGTAAGAAAGGAATAAGTCCTGCAGCTACGCCCACAACCTGTCGGGGAACAACTTCGATGTATTCAGCTAAAGCGGCATCGCCTAAGAAAAAGTTTCCACCTTTTCTCAGAGGAACTTGTTTATCAGTAATAAAACCTTTTTCATCCACCGCTACCGACTGGTCTGTAATGTGAGCGTTTTCTTCGTCGTAAGCAGCCAAATATACTATTTCGTCCGTTAATCTGACATCGCCTGACGGCTTTTTCTCGAGTTTAATGTAAGGAGTTTCCAAAAATCCGTATTCGTTTACCTTGGCGTAAGAAGCTAGGTAGTTGATCAAACCAATATTCGGACCTTCCGGGGTTCTGACGGGGCATACTCTTCCGAATGAGGAGTAATGAACGTCTCGTACTGAGAAACTCGCCCTTTCCTTTGTTAAACCCCCGGGTCCCAAAACTGAGAGTCTCCTTAAATGGTCGAGGGCGGTTAATGGATTTTGCTGATCATGAAGTTGTGACAGCTGACCGGTCGCAAAAAAACTGTGAACCGCTGCGGCTATAGCTCTGGGTGATATAAGAACACCAGGTTCGGGAAGAGTTTCCCGGGGTGACAAAGACATTCTCTCTTTGATATTCTTTTCCATTCTCAAAAAACCGATTCTCATCTGCCACTGTAATAGCTCTCCCACGCTCTTTACACGTCTGTTTCCTAAAAAGTCGACGTCGTCGGGAACTCCTACTCCGTTATTTAGTTCTATTATTCTTGAAACTATTTTTAATAAATCCTCTAAGGTAAGCAATCTGTGGTCAGGATCATTTGGTATGTTTAAACCCAAGGATTTGTTTAATTTAAATCTTCCTACGTGGCCCATACTAAACCTTCTTTTATTAAAGAACATGGCTGCCACAAGAGCTTTAGCGTTTTCCAACACCAGGGGCTCTCCGGGTCTCATTTTTCTGTATATTTCGATGCAAGACTCCTCAAAACTGGATGCAGGATCCTTTGCCAAAGTCTCGTTTATGTAGTTTATCTCGGGATTAGATTCGACCCCTTCGAAAGCTTTTCTTATGTCTTCATCTTCCTCAAGTCCGAAAACCCTCAATAAGGTAGTTACGGATATCTTTCTCTTTCTGTCTATCCTTACACTTAAAACACCGTTCCTTGAAGTTTCGAATTCCAACCAGACACCGCTCTTTGGCAGTATTTTTGCCCCGGCAAGAAACTGTCCCGTAACGGGAGACGGTTCTCCCGTAAAGAGAACTCCTTCTGCACGAATTAATTGGTTAACGATAGTTCTTTCAACGCCGCTAATAACAAAAGTGCCTCTTTCGGTCATTAAAGGCAAATCGCCCATATATATATTGGATACTTTCTTCTTTTTTGTAAGTGGGTCTTCAATTGTGGCCTTGACGTACCAAGGCGCGTCGTAAGTTCTGCCGGTTCTCTTGGCTTCGGGTATGGATATATTTGCCTTCTCAATAGAAGGATCGGAAAGGGTAACTACCCATCCTCTGCCTGAGCTGTCCTCAACTGTACCCAACTCCTCAAGAATCTCTTTTAGACCCTCGGTCATGAGCCAGTTGTATGAATTTAATTGTATGTCTGCTAAGTTCGGAAGATTTAAAGCTATTTTTCTTTTAGAAAAGGTTTCTCTCATTAAGTTTTCCTCTAAATTTGGCCGTAAAAAAAATTTTACTACAAAAATGCGCTTTTATTAAGTTTTTCCGTAATTTCAATATGAAAAGTGGACCTTCTCAATATGAAAATGAAGCTTTTTCCAATAGAAAATCGACCCCAAAGGTCTTATTTCACAAAAATATTGGAAATGCTTTAGAACAGTGCGAAAACTACCACATCCCGAAAAGGTTGTCAACATCTAATTTACGAACCCTGCCTTCCCTATCGGCCAAAACCGGAAAACCACCCTTCCGACGATATCCGAAGCTTCAACCATGCCGAAAACCCGAGAATCCAGAGAATTGCGCCTATTATCCCCCATTACTACGTAGTGACCCGCTTCGACTTCCACAGACCTACCCTCCAGCAAAAACTGACTTCCACCTACAGTACAACCGTTAGAACCCAGGTATTCCTCGTCCAGAGTAAACTGCTTACCATCACGGTAAATGTAAATTTTACACTCAAACACCTTAATGATGTCACCGGGTAACCCGATGACCCTTTTTATAAAATGCTTAGAATCTTCGGTAGGGGGTACGAGCACAACCACCTCTCCTCTTTCATAATCTCTAAAATTTTTGGATATTTTATCTACCAGTATCCTTTCGCCTGTTTCGAAATTCGGTTCCATACTCGCCCCCCAAACTACCTCAACAGAACCTATCGTTATGTATAATATAAGAACTACGACAAGCGAAGTTAAAAATGATTCTGTTATTTCATAAAAATGTCTCTTTATATTCATGCAGGTTTTATGGTATTTATATAATATATAAATATGCAAAACAATGCTCAGAAAGAAATTACATCACTTAAGGATTTTTTTCAAATCGCAAAAGAAAACTGGGTTACATTCTTTTTACTTCTCTTACTAGTCTTAATAGCTTACGGAAATATGGCCAGAGGTGGGTTCCTGAATATGGACGACGAAAAAGGTATTTTGTACAACCCGGATATCGGGAATGTAGGGAAAAACTTTAGTTCCGGAATGCTTTACAGCATGGAGTGGTCTTTGGTACATTCCGTTTTCGGATTAAAACCGGGGGCATTTCATATGTTTTCGGTGTTTACCCACTACATTAATGTGGTGATTCTGTTTCTCTTTGCCTATGCGGTCTTTGACAAACAAAAAGCTTTCATAGCCAGCCTTCTATTCGCAGTACACCCTGTGGCAAGCGAAGCCGTGGGGTGGCTATCGGCAATCCACTATCTGCATGTTGTTTTCTTTACCCTGATTACGATGATTTTTCACTATCTTTTCTGGAAATCAAGACAAAAAAAATACTACGTCGCAGAAATTGGCATCTTCATCCTAGCTTTGGTAGTACTTAGAAACGCGTGGGTACTCACGTTACCTTTCTCTATGCTTGTTTTTGACCAGCTTATACTAAGAAAAAAGATTAATCTTAAATCGGCTCTTTGGATACTTCCCTATTTCATTTTGGCGGGCCTTCACGCCTACATAAATTTATTCGGAGGTTTTACCGCCAGGGTTACAGATCTAAAACAAGACTACTATTACAACCCGTACACAGCTACCCCCTTGTTAAATAGGACACCCTACATAGTCTTCACTGTAGCAAAGCTATTGATATCACCCCTGCCGTTAACGGTCTACCACGAAGGAATATACATAAGTATTGTTTCTTATATGGCAATGATTGCGATCACACTCGCCGTAATAATAGGAATATTCAAACTATATAAGAAGGCTCCCCCAGTAGCAGGACTCGTCCTGATTATCCTCATCTCAACTCTGCCTTCATTCAGTCCGGTAGCAATTGCCTGGTTTATTGCTGAGAGATATTTGTACCTTTCGACAATGGCATTCTGTTTAATACTGGCTTTTTTCATCCCCTACTTAGAAAAATATACGGGAATAAAGAAATTCACCTTTTATACTGTTGCACTGTTGTTAGCTTTCTACACAATAAGAACGGCAATCAGAACCCAGGATTTATTAAGCACGAGTAACCTATGGCACGCAACTCAAAAAGTATCACCTTTCAGTTTTAGAGTTTACAACAATCTCGGAGATGTTTACGCGAAAGAGGGAAGATTTGATCTTGCCATAGCAAACTTCCAAAAATCAATTCAGCTGGACCCCACTTTCGCGGACGCCGTTCACAACCTAGGCTATGTATATTTACAAATGAAAGATTACGATAACGCCTGGAAGTATCTTGAACAATCTTACAAAATGAATCCCAGAATGTTTGGGGCAACTTACAAAATGGGAGTGATAGCTTATTATAAAGGTGATTATGACACAGCCAGAGCGATGTGGAATAAAACTCTCGAACTCAACCCCGGAGATGCAAATGCTATTTACGCGCTGGATATGCTGGAGAAAGCTGTTTCCGAAGTAGCGCAATAAAGAATCCGTCGAAATACTTATCCGGTAAAATCCTCGAAGCGCGTGAAATCCGCTCATCTAATTTATCTCCTTTGTGCAAAGTAAGACCCTGCACAAGCGTAAATTTTTTTATTCCGGTTTTTATCTCTACCATATCCAAGTCCGAAAATTTTTTAAGTGCCCAATTCACAACTGCTTCGTTTTCTTCGAAAGAATAGGTACACGTAGAATAAACCATAAGTCCGCCCGGCTTGAGCATGTTGTATCCGGAAGCAAGAATTTTCTTTTGTAGCATCGATATTTTTTTAGGAAGCTTAGGATTCCAAAATTTAAAAGAACCTTCATCCGAAAACCTAACATTACCTTCATTTGAACACGGAACATCGACTAAAACTTTATCGAACGTTCCACAAATCTGTGGGTATCTGGTACTCAAACCGACTGCGTTGGATTTGATAGTTATCACGTGGGAGTATCCCTGTGAAAGTAAATTCTTTTTCATTGAATAGAAACGGGTAGAATTATTTTCAACAGCGTATATATTTTCCGGCTCATCTGTAAGTGACGCTATATAAGAAGTTTTACTCCCGGGACTCGCGCACAAATCCAGTATCTTTTCTCCGGGTTTAGGATCCAGTACGTTCACACCCAGCATACTGCTCAGTCCCTGAACATAAACAACTCCGTTTTTAAAAAGGTTGGTTTGTGAAATTTTTAATCCGTGAAGTGAAGATAAATTTACGAAAGAACCCGCTAACGGGCCTTCGGTAATTTCAAACTCGGTCTCCCGCAACTTCTCCAACACTTTATCAACACCCGACTTCTTTGAATTTATCCTGAAAGTTTCGTACCTCGGACCGGAAATTGCATTCAAAACGTATTCTGCTTTATCGCCGAAAATCTCATTTAACTTATTAACGAACAACTCACGTTTCGTTAAGTTATTTTCCATGACAGTGCTTTAATTTACTAACGCAAGTTTTGCCCATGACAAAACTTATACTTCTTCCCGCTCCCGCATGGGCACGGATCATTTCTTCCGACTTTAACTTTACCTGACAATACCTGCTCTACTTTCAGAGTCCTCCCCATCTGATCTACCACCCTCGGACTGGAATTTCCCGATGCTTCTTCAGCCACACCGGTTTCCAGCTCGCCGTGCTGATAGCTTAATCCGGACAAAAGATTATTTTCCGCCGAAGACGCCCTTACTACGGTGCCTTTACTTGCCTTACTCAACCTCTCCCCCACAAAAGCGTAAATACGCCCCAGTAAAATCTCAAACCTTTCGTGTCCCTCTTTTTTATATTCCACCATCGGATCTCTTTGGGCGTAGCCTCTTAATCCTATGCCGTCACGCACCTGATCCATATCAACAAGGTGATCCATCCAAAAATTGTCTATAACCGGCAAACTCCAGTCGGATAAAATATCGAGCCAGGTATCTTCTCCAAATTCTTTTTCTTTTTCGGTCCAAAGTTCTTCTGTCAGAACGGACGAGGATGCAAGTTTCTGCATTAACCAATCTTTATGTTCGGTAGTACCTGATTCAAGTTCTAATATTCTTCTTCTCAAAGAATAAATAACTTCACGGTGTACATTTATAACGTCGTCCATTTCAACAACTTGTTTTCTGCGGTCGAAGTTAAATCCCTCTACTCTTTTTTGAGCATTCTCTATAGACCTGGTGACCAGTCCTGCTTCCAATGGAACTGTTTCGTCGATACCAAACCTGTCCATCATTCTGCTGACCTGCTCGCCGCCGAAAATTCTCATGAGGTCATCCTGAAGTGACACAAAGAATCTGGTTTCTCCCGGATCTCCCTGCCTACCCGAACGTCCTCTTAACTGATTATCGATTCTTCTCGAGTCGTGTCTTTCAGTTCCTATAACATACAAACCGCCTGCTTCTACAACTTCCCTTTGTTCATCCCCGACTGCAGGATCTCCTCCCAAAATAATATCGACTCCTCTTCCCGCCATGTTAGTTGAAATAGTCACCCCGCCTCTTCTTCCTGCCTGGGCAATTATCAATGCCTCCCGTTCGTGGTTCTTAGCATTTAATATTTCGTGCGGAACTTTTCGTCTCGACAAAAGTTCGTGAAGTTGTTCGCTTTTTTCAACAGAAGTTGTTCCCACCAAAACCGGCTGTCCTTTAGCATGTCTTTCTACTATATCATCAGCTACGGCTTTGAATTTTGCGCTCTCCGTTTTATAAACAACATCGTTCTGATCTTTTCTTGTATTTGGTTTGTTGGTAGGAATTACTACAACATCGAGTTTGTAAATTTTGTAAAATTCTTCGGCCTCGGTAGCAGCGGTACCTGTCATACCGGCGAGTTTCTTATACATTCTAAAATAGTTTTGATAAGAAATTTCCGCTAAGGTTTTTGATTCCTGCTGTATTTCCACTCCTTCTTTTGCTTCAATGGCCTGGTGAAGCCCGTGAGAAAACCTGTTGCTGGGTAATAATCTTCCGGTGAATTGATCGACAATAACAACCTTCCCGTCCTTAACAACATAATCCCGGTCTTTTTCATAAAGAGCGTGAGCGGTCAGAGCTTCCTCCATTAAATGGACCATTTCGAAATCCTGCTCATACAAATTGTTTACTCCCAGCAATCTTTCAACACGTCTAATACCGAGATCGGTTAATGTTACGTTTTTATATTTTTCTTCAACTTCGTAATCAGAATTTTTCGCCAAAGTTTTAACAATACGGTCGGCGTCGAAATATCTTGAAGATGGTTTGGCATCAGCCGCTGAAATTATTAAAGGCGTCCTTGCTACGTCTATTAATATGGAGTCGACCTCGTCAACAATGGCAAAGTTGTGAACACCGAACTCTCCGTTAGGATTTGTCTGCACCATGGAACCCAGCGAACGAACCATGTTGTCCCTAAGGTAATCGAAGCCGAACTCGTGATTTGTTCCGTAAACAATTCCGCATTTGTAAGCGTCCTGTCTGGAAACTTCCCGTAAATGCACTGCATAGATGTCGTCGAATTCAGTTCCTTCAAAACTTTTGTCGTAAACAAAAGCCCTCTCCTGCATGATTACCCCGACACCAATTCCGAGATAGTCATAAATGTCGCCCATCCAACCTGCGCCGTGCCTGGAGAGATAATCGTTGGGGGTAACCAAATGAGCTCCCCGCCCCGTCAAAGAATTTAAAAACAATGGTAAGGTCGCCGTAAGAGTTTTTCCTTCTCCTGTCTTTTGTTCGGAAATCTTGCCTTCGTGTAAAACCACACCCGCCATCAACTGAACGTCGAAATGGCGTTTTTCCAAAGTCCTGACCGATGCCTCGCGTACAAATGCAAAAGCTTCGGGAAGGATTTTTTCCATAACTTTTTTCTGAGCCTCGGCGTCTAAACCCGACAACTCTTTCTTCCATTCCTCTATTTTCAAAAGCATTTCTTCCCGGCTCATGTTTTTAACAGATGGTTCGAAGGAGTTTATTGCAGCTACAAAGGGTTCTATCTTTTTCAGCTGTTTTTCGTTTGAATCAACAAATAACTTAAACATATCGAAAATGATTATATCACCGCTAGGTTAAGCAGGTACTAATAGAGATATAAAAATATAAGTAATAACGAGAGCGCCAAACGGTAAACTACGAAAACTTTGAGCCCGTGGGAGTTCAAATATTTCATAAGACCTGAAACTGCAAGATACCCGGAAACAGCGCTTGAAAGAAATCCGGATATTAAAATTCCCATACCTGCGCCTGAGTAATCTCCTAAAGCATCGGGGAGTTGAAAGATACCCGCGGCGGCAATTATCGGTATAGACAGTAGAAATGAAACCTTTGCTGCCTGTAATCTGTTCAACCCCGACAAGAGACCTCCCGATATAGTTGCCCCCGATCTTGAAAATCCGGGAAATAAGGCGAGACATTGAAATAAACCTGAAGTTAAGATTTTCTTAAAACTCAGCGCAGGTGCGGGTAATGCTTTATCTACAAGCTTCGTTTTTTTCTCGGCTACGAGCATAAGAATTGAACCCAGTATTAAAAAAATGGCCACGCTTAACATACTTCTAAAAGTCGCTTCGAGAAAGTCACCGAGGAAATATCCTCCTAACCCTGCGGGTATGGTCGCGATAAGTAGCCACATGACCAACTTACTTTCAGGAGAAAATTGTGAAAAAAATCGGCCGTATTTCTTAAAATCCAAGAGCAGCGAGTTAAACATCCCACGGAGGTCTTTGTAAAAATAAACAAGAAGAGCTGTTAACGTACCTAAATGGAGCGTGGTATCAAAAGCCAAACCACCTTGTTCCCACCCCAGTAACTCGGGAAATATAATAAGATGCCCGGAAGATGACACGGGAATAAACTCGGTTAAACCCTGAACTATACCCAAAACAACTGATTGAAAAAAAGTCATTTATAAAGGTCAGACTTTTCCGTAGATTAATACGTTGTCTGAATTTGTGTAACCTGCAACTACTAAACAAGTAACGTTTTGCAAAAAATCACCAAGATATTCGATGAAGATATTTACATCGTCCTGATGGTGGTCAAGGTATATCCTGTTAAAAATTAAAAGACCGCCGGGTCTGACCATTTTCTTTACCGAAGTAATAAAATTCCCGGATTTTCCAAGATCCGGATACTTCTCGCCCTGAAAGATGTCGACAATACACACATTAAAAAACTCCGGCTTAAGGTCAAATTCCTCCGGTTCAATAACAACCCTCAGTGCGTCATCTATTATTACTCTATGGTTCGGGATTGAATCCAGATCGAAATAGTTTTTCGCGATATCCACCATAACAGGATCGATTTCGACGCTAACCATATTAGGAGCGTTGAATTTTTCGGAAATTAAGTGGGCCATTGTACCGCCGCCCAAGCCCAAAAGGAGTATATTTTTAAAATCCGGGGCGTTTTCTTCAAGGACTTCAATGACCTTTCCCCAAACAAGACGGTTAGCTGAGGGAGATGTATGTGATATCGATTGATCTATCTTGTCGACTTTGATTTTACGGGTCTTACCGACTTCCCAAACCTGCACCTTCCCGTTAAATTTCGACTCTGTTTCGTATATGATCTTCGGCAACTGAATCCCGTCAAAAATGTTCATATTGACCCATACTATCAAATAATTTTCTGTTTGGGCAGAATTTTGTCGAAATTTACATATTTTCTTAGAACTTCGGGAACAGTTATGCTGCCGTCCACGTTCTGGTAGTTTTCGATAACGGCAGCTAAAAGCCTTGGTGTGGCTGCAACGGTGTTGTTTAGGGTGTATACGTATTTCAGTTCGCCTGCTGAATCTCTATACTTTATGTTTAATCTCCTGGACTGGAAATCTCTAAAATAAGAGTCTGAGTGAGTCTCCCGGTAATTACTCTGGGATGGAAACCAAGTCTCCAAATCGTACTTTTTCACCTGCCCGGCACCCATGTCTCCGGTGCACATTAAAAGTACCCTATAGGGAAGGTTTAGTCCTTTTAGGACATTTTCGGCGTGATTTAACATTTTGTCATGCCATTCTCTGGTTAACTCTTCGTTAGCAGTTGTCAACACTACCTGCTCAACTTTGTTAAATTGGTGAAGTCTGAAAATTCCTTTCGTGTCTTTGCCATAAGCACCGACTTCTTTTCTAAAGCACGGACTCAACCCAAACAGCTTCACGGGAAGATCGGATTCGTTCAGGACTTCGCCGGCATAGTAAGAGGTGAGAGATACTTCAGCTGTTCCGATTAAAGCTTTGTCATCTTCCAACCTGTAGTGGTCATCTTCTCCCCACGGGAAATAGCCTGTTCCGGTGAAAAATTCCGGTTTTACTATCCACGGAACACTGAGCATTGTGTAACCCTCTCCGAGCATGAGGTCACATGCGTATCTCAGGATGGCCTGCTCAAGCTGGGCGCCCTCATTTTTTAGAAAGTATCCTCTGAATCCGCCGATTTTTGTTCCTCTCTCAAGATCCATAATGTCCAGGGACAGCCCAAGGTCTACGTGATCCTTAGGTTTAAACGAAGGCTCTTTAATACTTCCTTCTTCCCTAACGACCTTGTTTCCGCTCTCGTCCTGCCCCACGGGTACGTCATCGGCAGGAACGCTGGGTACCCAAAGCATCATTTGATCAAAAATCGACTTAATTTCGGTTAAGTCCTTTTCGAATTTAATAAGCTCCTCCTTAACCGCCGTAGCCTCTGTAATAAGCTTGGGCCTGTCTTCAGCAGCAACTTTTGAAATACCCTCGGAAAGCTTGTTTCTAAGGGCTCTGTGCAATTCCACCTTCTTCAGAAGGCTCAAATACAGGTCGTGGGTTTCTATTAACTTGTCTATAGAGATGGTTTTACTGAGCTGCTTGTCCTCAACGGCCTTTTTGACTAAATCTTTGTTGTTTTTAATAAAATTTATGTCCAGCATAGGAAATCCCTTTTTGATTGATTTTTACATATACAATGGTAATATAGATTTCGTCGCTGGAAAAGTCAATGAAACCTCAATATCTCAATATTGGGACCGACAAAAACACCCCGGGAAATCCCGGAGAGAGTTTGTTGACCTATGGTAACGCTTCTGTTACAATCAAGCGCGTTCGTTGAGTCAGAAAGCTAAATGAGCACAAAAGAAGTAATAACAAAAGATGGAAAAATAACAGAAACCCACATGGGAGGGATGTTTAAGATAGAACTTGAAGATGAAACCAAGGCTTTGGCTGTCGTTTCGGGTAAAATGAGGAAGGCCCACATTAGGGTTTTACCGGGAGATAAAGTTAGAATCGAGTTCTCCCCACACGATCTGACAAGAGGCAGAATCATTTATAGGCTGAAATAACTCAATAAAGAAAGAATTTTTGAAACATGAAAGTAAGATCATCTGTAAAGCCAATCTGTAAAGATTGCAAAATTATTATAAGAAGCGGGGTAGTTAGGGTTATTTGTAAAAGAAACCCTAAACATAAGCAGAGACAAGGTTAATTATGCCAAGAATTAAAGGTGTAGACATACCGGGAGAAAAAAGAATAGAAGCATCCTTGAGATATATCTACGGTATCGGACCGACAATATCTAAGAAAGTACTCGAAAAATCAGGCATTAACCCCGACACCAGAGCCAAAAACCTTACCGACGAAGACGTAGCAAAGATAAACGCAGCTATAGCCGCCATGGAACTTCATGTCGAGGGAGAACTAAAAAGGCTGGTTAATCAAAACATCAGACGTCTGCAGGAAGTAAAATCCTACAGGGGACTTAGACATCTGGCAGGACTTCCCGTAAGGGGACAACGCACAAGAACTAATTCCCGAACGAGAAAAGGTAAGAGAAAGACCGTAGGCGGACAGAAAAAGAAATTAGCGAAGAAATAGGATGCATTTCGGGGATTACCCCAAAAAGTAGGATGCATTTCGGGGATTACCCCAAAAAGTAATATGGCTCAAACAACAAAGAAAACAAAAAAGAAAGAAAAAATAATAACTCCGAGCGGGAGAGTCTATATCACCGCGGGTATGAATAACACCATTATTACGGTAACCGATTCTGAAGGTAACACACTATTTACAGCCAGCTCAGGAAGCGCGGGGTTTAAAGGATCAAGAAAATCAACTCCTTACGCTTCAACAAAAGCAGCTGAAATTGCAGGTTCCGCAGCTTCAAAAGCAGGCGTCAGAGACGTCTCAGTCTATTTAAAAGGAGCAGGACTGGGCAGAATTTCTTCCATCAAGGCTCTGAAAACAGCAGGTCTTAATGTCGTGTCAATTTCCGATCTTACCCCCATCCCTCATAACGGATGCAGACCGGAGAAAAAGAGAAGGGTCTAATAATATGGCAAGGTATACCGAAGCAAAATGCAGATTATGCAGAAGAGAAGGCGTAAAACTGTACTTAAAAGGTTCAAGGTGCGAATCAGATAAGTGTGCTATATCAAAAAAAGCGCAAGCTCCCGGACAACACGGAACAAGAAGAAAGTCAGTTTCAGAATACGGAAAACAGTTAAGAGAAAAACAAAAAGCAAAAAGAATCTACGGAATTTTAGAAAAACAATTCAAGAACTACGTTAACAAAGCCTTGAACTCAAAAGGTGTCTCAGGTGATATCTTAATGCAGCTGTTGGAATCAAGACTGGATAATATGGTCTACAGAAGCGGCTTTGCAGCTTCCAGAGCACAGGCCAGACAATTTATAAGAAGAGGTTTATTTAACGTCAACGGTAAGGAAGTAAACATTCCTTCAATGGCACTTAAAATCGATGACGTGGTAAAACCGGTAAGCTTTGAAAAAATACAATTAAGAGAGGGCATTGTACTTCCTGAATGGCTTGAGGCGAATATTAAAGAAAGGTATGTAAAATATTCGAGACTTCCTATGCCGGAAGACACTCAGGAAAAAGTAGATGTGCAGGCAATTATAGAATTTTATTCCAGGTAAATTTTTAAAGGAGGAATTGATGATAGTCACTAAAGAAAATTTAAAAATAAACCCGATAAAGGAAAGCAACGAAATAAGCACTTATTCCGTTGAACCTCTCCCTACAGGGTTCGGACACACGCTCGGGAATGCCTTAAGACGCGTGCTGTTAACAGAAATTGAAGGCGCCGCAGTAACACAAGTAAAGATTTCGGGTGCTTCGCACCAATTTACTACCATCCCCGGTGTAAAAGAGGACGTAGTTCAGCTTACTTTGAACATAAAAAAGCTGAGATTCAAGATACACACGGACAATCCTGTTGTAGCTACTATCAGAAAAAAGGGTGCAGGAGTAATAACAGCTAAGGATTTAGAGTTACCCTCAGATCTGGAAGTAATGAATAAAGACCTTCACATCGCTACTCTCGCCGATTCAAAAAGCGAGCTTAATGTCGAACTTATTGTTGAACCGGGCGTCGGATACTCACCCATGGAGGAAAGACAGACCTCAAAGGTCGGAGTAATTGTGCTGGATGCACTTTTCTCTCCCGTATTAAACGTAACTTACGAAGTTGAACCTACCAGGTTCGGCGACAAAACAGATTTGGATAAACTTCTGATAACTGTTGAAACAGACGGAAGCGTACTTCCAAAACAAGCACTTGTTAAAGCTTCCGCTATTCTTAAAGGCTACTATGAATCCTTTGAGAAGTGGGAACTTGAAACAGATAAGAGTGTTGAACCCGAGGAAGAAGATGCAGCAGTAGTCGATATAGAAGATGTTGCCGTAGACGAACTTCCTCTTCAGACAAGAACTATCAATGCCCTTAAGAAACACGGCATCGATACTCTTAAACAACTCGCAAAGAAATCAGATGACGAAATCGCCGACATTAAAAATCTCGGAGAAAAGTCACTTGAAGAAATAAAAAAACTTCTAAAGAAGGAAGGTCTTAGATAATCAGGAGATTATAAGATATGAGACACAGAGTAGAAAAGAAAAAAATGGGAAGACCCGAAGGACACAGAGGATCACTCGAGAAGAATCTTGCTGTCAGTCTCATAATGCACGAGAAGATTGAAACAACCTTGGAAAAAGCCAAGTTCGTGAAGCCTTTCGTAGAAAGACTTATTACGAAGGCAAAAAAAGGCTTTGCTTCGTCCGACAAAATAGTGGTATTCAACACTGTAAAAGACCTGAGAAAGAATCTTACAAACGAAGAAGCAATCAAAAAACTGATGGATAACATCGCAGGACGCTTTGAGAATAGACCCGGCGGTTACACAAGGATAATAAAGACAGGAAACAGAGACGGAGACAACGCTAATACTGCCAGGATTGAACTATTACCTGCGGAAAGAAAAGAAGAAGCTCCTAAAGAATCAAAGAAAGCCGAAAAGAAGGTTGAAGCAAAAAAGACAGAAAAGAAGGTAAAGAAAAATGATAAATAAAACAACAGCAGCTAAAAAAGAACAGAACAGAAAGTGGTATTTTTACGATGCCTCAAATAAGGTATTGGGAATGCTTGCTGCAGATATTGCGAAAATTCTTATCGGTAAAAATAATCCTGAATACTCCCCTAATCAGAATACAGGCGGAGTGGTTGTAGTTACCAATGCAGAAAAGATTGCACTAACAGGTAACAAGATGAAAAAGAAAGTCTACATTCACCACACCGGTTTCCCAAAAGGACTCAGGGAAGTGAAGATTGAAAAGATACTGGAAAACGATCCGGCACAAATATTAGTCCGAGCCGTAACAGGAATGCTTCCTAAAAATAAACTACGAAGTGAAAGATTAACAAATTTGCATGTATATGCAGGCCCCGAGCACCCTCATAAAGCTCAGGAAACAGCGAAGTAAATATGGTAAAAGAAAAAGTACAAGAAAGAGCAAAAATAGAACCTAATTTCTTCTCAGGCACCGGAAGAAGAAAAACAGCAGTAGCAAGAGTATTTATGTGGGACGACAAAGGCGAAATTACGGTCAACGGAATGGATATTAATGAGTACTTCCCGTCAGAAAAAGAACAGATAGCCTGGACAAGACCTTTCCATATTCTCGGAATTTCACACCCAAAAGCAAAATTCAAAGCAAGCATTAAAGTAGCAGGCTCGGGTAAATCAGCTCAGCTGGGAGCCGTAGCACATGGTATTTCCGTAGCTCTTTCACGCATGAACGAAGAATACTCCGTAATGCTGCATAAACAGGGACTTATGACCAGGGATTCAAGAATGGTCGAAAGAAAGAAACCCAACTTACACAAAGCCAGAAAAGCTTCGCAGTATTCAAAGCGTTAATTTTCAGCTAAAACTTTTTCAAGGTTTTCGACAAAATTCTTAACTGAGATTATTTGATCTCTTAGCTTACACTTCTCAACCTTGTTCATATATAAAATGGGAACAGAGAAAATTTCCGATATCTCAGTAATAATTTTTTCCGGCGGGACTGCACGTCCGGTCTCATAAGCGGAAACCGTCTTTCCTGAAACACCTATCTTTTTTCCAAACCTGTATTGGGATAATTTAAAAGAGTTTCTTATATCTCTGATCTTTCCGCCGATTTCTGACATATATAGTCTGGGTAGAATTTAACATATTGTAATGAACATTGCAATAACCTAGATTATGTATTATGAATATTCTGGAACTTCCCGAAGAAGACAGACCCCGTGAAAAACTTTTAAATTTAGGAGCAAACACAATGTCTGACGCCGAGCTTATTGCCTTAATACTCTCCAGCGGCGGAAAAGGACAATCTGCTCTTGAACTCTCCCAAAGTCTTATAAAGGAAGCGGGAACGCTTGCCGAACTCTTAAATTTTCCTATTCAAAAATTAGTGAGTCACAAAAACCTTGGAGAGGCCAAGGCAGTAAAAATATCCGCCGTTAGGGAACTGGCGACACGTTATAACAATAAAAATAAAAGCATTGTCAGGATTTCGGCGCCGGGAGATGCGTACGAATACATTAAATCCAGCCTATCGGGAAAAGAAACCGAGCACCTCTATTTAATTGCTCTTAACGCAAGAAACACAATCATCAATAAAAGCCTGATTTCAGTAGGAACCGTAAACGAAACACTAATTCACCCGCGCGAAATTATAAAGGTCGCAGTAATGAATAACGCCGTCTCAATAATATTAGTTCACAACCACCCGTCAGGAGAACCCTATCCAAGCACAGAAGATATAAAAGTAACTCACAGACTGGAAAACGCATGCAAACTAGTCGGAATAGGTTTTACCGACCACATCATTGTGTGTGACAGTTCTTACTCCAGCATGAGGGCACAAAATTTATTGGGAGGGGGTGAAAATAATTGAAAAATAATAACAAACTAGGATTGTACTTAGCAGGACTGGCAGTAGTGTTAAGTATGGTTGCAGGAGTGACGTTCGCAGCTTTCACGGATAAAGCGAAGGTGTTGGGCTCTAACTTCTCTATCGGAAGTGCGGACATTAGATTTTTGAACGATCTTCCTCTTGGCACCGACCCCACAAACCTTGTTGATGAGCTTCCCGGGCCGACGTTCGGCAATATCGGACAAACATGGTCAGCCGACTACCCTATTAAAGTAATCAACAACGGAACCTCCGGCGTCAACCTGGCGTCCCACGCTTACTACGAAACCGCAAACGATCCGGCTGACTTAAGATCTGATATTAACGTGGAAATATTTGAGTGGAACGACGCTAACGGCAACGGAGTTCTGGACACAGGGGAGGTAGGAATGAGTATGGGCAAGAAAACAATAGTTAAGTGGAAAACCGAGGGGATGGGATTGGGACAATTTAATCCCGGGCAGTTAAAAGCTCTGGTGCTTAGGTTCTCCACGGAAAACCTAAGCAGTACAAAACAGGGTAAAACTGCTCTGTTTGATTTTGAGTTCGAATCCGCGCAACTGTAAAAGTACGCGGCTTAGGATAAATTGTGGACAGGTACTACCCGATTATTTTAATAGTCTTACTTTCGATAGCGGCAAAGCTGTGCGGTGTTTCATTGTTTTACGTTTTAACCGAATCTATGAAACCTGCAGCCGGGAAGGGAGACGCAGTCATAACAGTGCCTGTCCGCAAAGTAAAAATAGGAGATATTATCTCTTTCGAGCAAACTCAAAGCGTAATAACGCACCGCGTGATAAGCATACATAACGAAACAGGCGGTACGTATTTCATAACAAAGGGAGATAATAATACATACGATGACCCCTTTCCTGTTTCCGGAAAGGAGATTTTGGGAAAAGTCATTTTTGTAATTCCTTCCGGAAAGATAATTAATATCCACTACGTACCCGTACTTTACTGGCTTTTGGGTTTTACGTTCGGCATTCTCATATACACACTCCGTGTACAAAAAGCCCCTCAACTCTGATATTCTTATGTTATGAAGTCTCTGCCCAGACTGCCTCACGAATTTTTAATATGGTGGCTTTTAAAAGCTCCCCGAAGAATACTTAAAATATCTTCGCGTCTTATAGCGCTGACCAACAATCAGATCTCCTTTACTACGAACTTCAGATTATTATTTGTGCCGCTTTTCGGCGACTACACGTTGGTTGGAAGATTTATAGGTTTTACTATTAGAATTGTCTGGATAGTATTCGGCTTTGTTTTTTTCCTACTGCTATTGCCGGTGTGCGCCCTTTTTCCCGTCGCGTGGTATTTAACCCCAGCTTTCGTTTTTAAGTACGGCGGTCCTCAGTATGCCCTAGCTTACGTTGTGGCACTGTACCTTCTCTACCTACTAAGAAACCGCGATACTCCCAGAATCAGAGTTCGGGAAAATACAAAAGAAAACTTTCAGGCGTCCTCCAGAAAAAACGTGCTGGTAGCTTTAGAAAAACTGGACTCGGAGCAAAGTTCGGGAATGAAATGGCTATTTGATCTCGATTCCTCGGAAATAATATTCAAACGCTCGGAAATAAATAAGGATCTTCTCTTTGAAAAACTTAGATCCGCCCCTTCCATACAAATATCTGCTCTCGGTCAAGCTGCTTTCGCGGACGCGCTTAGATTTAAATCTAAATACATAGAAACCGATTATCTTTTGCTTGCACTTCTAAATAACGTTCCGAAAATCGACATTATCTTGTCCTCACTTAATACTTCTATTAAAAATGTAGCGGGAAGCATTGAATGGGAAAGTGATAAAAGAAATGAGAAAGATAAAATCTTTATTTGGCAGGACGACTACGAGCTTTTATTTACAGGGGGTTTCGGAAAGGGAATGCTCGGAAGGGTTACACCGACACTGGACGCCGTTTCCCGTGACTACACAAGAGAAATAGCGCTGGGAAGATATAAGAGAATCCTGGGCCGTGAAACCGATATAAAAAACATTGCTCAAATTCTTAGCGGGTCAAAAGAAAACGTGCTCATTGTAGGTGAACCCGGAAGCGGAAAAACTACGCTTGTGAAGGGAATCGCACAGAGAATTATGGAAAGCAACGAATACAAAGCCGTCAGTAATCACAGACTGGTTAGCCTTGATATCGGAGGTCTCATTTCCGGAACTACTTCTCCCGGCAAAATAGCTGAAAACCTTAATAACATCATGGGTGAAGTAAAAAGCTCTGGTGACATCATTCTATTTATCGACGAGATACACAACCTTGTGGCCGGTGCGGGAGATGCCGACGCGGAAACTTCCAAGATTTATACGATGCTGGAACCCCATCTTGCGAATGACAAAATAAAATTTATTGGGGCAACAACCGTCTCCAACTATCGAAAATACATAGAACCTAACGGAGCTTTCGCCCGTTTATTCCATTTAGTACAAATCGACGAGCTTCCTAAAGATGTTACCGTAAAAATACTTGAAGCCAAGGCCGACAAACTTGAAAGTAAAGAAAATATATTTGTAACGTATCCTGCACTGGTAAAAACCGTAGATTTGTCAGAAAAACTTATGCACGAACGTGTTCTTCCCGACAAAGCCGTCGATATTCTAAACAGAACTTCTACAAGGGTGTTGGGCGGTTCAAGGTTACTCTCATCTTCCGAAGTTGCTACCGAGATAGCGGAGATTACAAAAATTCCCGTCGAGACCGTAACTCAGGATGAAGCCCAGAAACTCCTCTCTATTGAAGACACTATGAAAAAGATGGTAATCGGACAGGATGAGGCGGTACGGCAAATATCTACAGCCCTCAGACGTGCCCGCGCAGGCATAAGAGATGAGAATAAACCTATTGCCAGCTTTTTGTTCGTAGGAACAACGGGTATAGGAAAAACTCAAACGGCAAAAGCGTTGGCTAAACATTATTTCGGTCACGATACTAACATGATTAGACTTGATATGAGCGAGTATCAACAAATCGACAGCATGAACAGACTATTGGGAGATACTGCCGGAAATAAAGGGTTACTCACTGAGATGGTACGCACAAAACCTTTTGCACTTATATTATTGGACGAAGTTGAAAAAGCTCATCCCAATATTCTTCTTACATTTTTACAGGTTCTCGATGAAGGAAAGCTTACGGATAACTCCGGAATGGAAATTGATTTTACGAACACAATAATAATCGCGACGAGTAACGTCGGAACAAAATCAATTCAACAGGTATTTTCCGAACACGGAACTTTAGAAAAAATGCGGGAACGGGCACTGGCAGATGTGCGGGAAAAGTTTGCTCCCGAATTTTTAAACAGGTTTTCGGGAATAATAGTTTTCAATCCTCTCACAGAACAAAACGTCAGAGAAATAACCCTTCTTATGCTGGATAAAGTAAGGGAACTCTCAGAGGAAAAGGGTATAAACGTGAGATTTAAACAGGATTTGATCGACGTTCTTTCAAAAAAAGGGTATTCTCCCGAATGGGGAGCAAGACCTCTGGCACGGGTTATTGAAGACACGGTAGAAACGTATATAGCAACTAAAATGCTCAAAAAGGAAATAAACGCCGGAGACCAGGTATTGCTCGGTACTGAAGCAATGGATTGAACAACGCCGGTGGTATAATCTCATAGTTATGCAGGAAATACTTCGTGAAAGACTTGAACAACTTAAAAAAGGCCTATTTATCGAAGAAAAAAGAGCCAAAATCAAAACCCTCGAAGAAAGGGTAGCTGAAGAAGATACCTGGAAAAACTGGGAGGAAGGCAACGCAATTACACGGGATCTCTCCTCATTAAAAAAAGACATCGAAGACTACGAGATGCTCGAACTTATGGCCGAGGAAGGTGACAACGAAAACTTTGAACGCGAACTTCACCGTCTGGAACTTAACACTTTCTTTAAAGAAAAACACGACCAAAACGATGCAATCATTACCGTACATTCAGGACAGGGCGGAACCGAAGCAATGGATTGGGCAGCTACACTATTTAGAATGTACAAACGTTACGCAGAAAAAAACAAATGGGAATGGCACGAAGTTCATGCTGTTCAGGGAGACGAAGCGGGTATCAAAACAGGCACCGTCGAAATAGCAGGCAGATACGCATACGGATTTCTTAAAAATGAGTCCGGGGTCCACAGACTGGTCAGACAATCCCCTTTTAACGCCGATAATTTGAGACAGACCTCGTTCGCCCTCGTAGAAGTAATTCCTTTAATAAACGAAGATGTGGAAGATATTGAATTAAAAGACGAAGACGTTGAGTGGGATTTTTTCAGGTCAGGCGGTAGCGGTGGGCAGAACGTAAATAAAGTATCCACCGCAGTACGGTTAAAACACAAACCTTCCGGAATAATCGTTGAATGCCAGGAAGAAAGATTTCAAGGAAAGAATAGAGAGAAAGCTATAAAAATTCTTAAGTCAAAACTTTACAAACTGGAATTGGAAAAAATAGAAGCAGAAAAAAAGAAAGCGAAGGGTGATTACAAAATGCCCGGGTGGGGAAACCAAATCCGCAACTATGTTTTACATCCCTACAAACTTGTGAAAGATCTTAGAACTGATATAGAATCAACTAATCCGGAATATGTGCTCGACGGAGGACTTGAAGAATTTATTGACGCAGAAATCAGGCTCTAACTACAAACTCCAACCTGAAATTTTTATTCCTGCGATCACCGCTATCGCAAACAATAGAAACGCAAAGTTTTTTATCATGTCTTTTTTAATCTCGGCTGTAGGAAGTTCGTGGTACCCGACTTTCGCAGTATTTTTTTCTGCGGTCTCCACGGATACTTTTGACGGTACAATTCCCTGACGGGCAGATTGTGCACGTGCTATCTCTGCCAAACGTCTCTCTTGTCTTCTTAATTTTGATGCTTTTTTATTTCCCATAATGGACTATTCTACCAGATTTTTAAGATACCAGATCATCCATTTCGTCCGAGTACGAAGACATCCCACCGGTCAATAATTCTCTTGCTCTGCTGCCGCCTGCCGCAGGTCCTACAATTCCTTTACTTTCCATATCATCTATAATCCTTGCTGCGCGTGAAAACCCTATTGATAATTTTCTTTGTAAAAGAGATGCAGAAGCTTTACCCATAGAACTTACAATATCTACCGCCTCGTCGAACAACGGATCTACGTCATCCCCCCAGGAACTGGAACCGGTCTTACCGTCTTTTTCCATTGCCGCGCTAAGTACTTCTTCCAAATAATCGGGCTCAACTCCCTGAGTTCTCAGGTAGTTAACGAGCCTCTCTATTTCTTTCGCGTCGATATAGGCACCCTGCAAACGGATAGGCTTTTGGGCGTCGGGAGGTACGAAAAGCATATCTCCTCTAGTCAAAAGCTTCTCTGCCCCCGGCTGATCGATAATAACTCTCGAATCCACCTGACTTGAAACGCTGAAAGCTACACGCGTAGGAATGTTTGCCTTTATTATTCCGGTGATAATGTTTATAGAAGGTCGCTGAACAGCTAATATAAGGTGGATACCAGTGGATCTGGCCATTTGCGCGAGTCTCACAACCGCTTTTTCTACCGAATTTGTATCCTGCATCATAACTTCAGCAAACTCGTCTACTACGATTACAATGTAAGGCAGCGCCTGGAATCCTGAACTTTCGTTGTAAGAATCAAGATTACGCACCCTCGCCTGTTCAAACAATTTCAAACGTCTCTCCATTTCCTGAACTGCCCACTTAAATACTGCAGGAGTCTTTTCCATATCAACAACTACAGGAGTTATTAAGTGAGGAATATCCTGATAGTGAATTAATTCGTTTCTCTTGGGGTCGACTAAAATTAACTTCACTTCCTGCGGAGAAGCGCGGAATAGAATTGAAAAAAGAATATTGTGAATGAAGATAGATTTTCCTGAATTTGTAGCACCGGCAATTAGCATATGGGGCATCTTTGCGATATCGTAAACATAAGTTTTTCCTGCGACATCCTTACCCAATCCGATAGCAAGTTTCGTCTTCATATTTTTCATAGCATCGGAGGTTATTATTGATTTAAAATTGACCACGGATCTTACGGTATTAGGAACTTCTATTCCTATCTCGGACGTTCCCGGAATAGGAGCTTCGATTCTCACCAAACCGTTAGGAGAAGCAAGCGCCAGAGCGAGGTTTTCATGCAACGAAGCTATCTTAGACACTCTTATTCCCGATTTGGTTTTCAACGCATATCTTGTAACGGACGGACCGACTTTTGTATTTGCTACCTCAACGTCTATTCCGAAAGATTTTAATGTTTCTACTATCTTTTTTTCGTTAACCTTAGTTTCAGAAGTATCCCTGGTTTCAGCAACCGGTTCTATTAGTAAATCTAACGGAGGTTCCTTCCATATTTTATTTGAAGGAGTTGTTAAAAATCCCCCCGGAGATATGGTAGCAATTGTCGACGTAGCACCCTCGGGAATGATCACGGGAACTTTTATAGGTTCGTAGTGAGAAGGTATTACCTCAAACTCCGGCGTTTCCTCAGCTTCCTCCATCTCTGACAACACAAGCGCGGGAGCGACTTCAACATTCTCTCCGTTTATATTAAATTCATCCTCTCCAACTTCTTCAAAATCCCCGGCTTCTTCTTTTTTAAACGGCCACATACCGCCGAACGGCAATTTGAACGAACCTTTCTTCTCTGAAACAAAACCCAGCACCTGGTCCAAAGAAACATCAAATATTAAAATGGCCGATATCAAAACTGCCAAAATAAGAAGAACCGCAGCTCCGTATATACTCACACCACTTGCCAAAAAAGAACTGATTTTGTATCCGACCATTCCTCCGCCTAATCCGCTTTCAGCAGCCTCTAAAGCATCATTTTTTTTAATAAAAACGTGGAAAAGGCCGGACAAACTCAAAAGAGCTAAAACCAGTCCGGTAACTATTCTTGGCTCTTTTAGCTTTACTTTCAACCTTTGAATAAATAAGGATCCGGAGATTACGAGCAAAAAAGGAAGGATTATCGACGGTTTCCCGAATAAACCTGTCATAAAACCCACTATTTTTGCGTTTATCGAGTAGGAAGGGGCAAAAAAGGCTATGATACCGAGCAATCCCGCGGTTACGAGCACCAGTGCCAATACCGACCTTATAGTCTCGGGTTTTACACTGAAGCCAAGCTTAAATTTCCTTTTTCTACCTCTCTTTGGCATTGGGTCAATTATATCATTACGACAACCAAAGTTACGCAACCAAATAATGCATAAGAAGGTGATTTACGTCACTTTAATCTATGCTAAACACTCAGTGCGTGGACAATAACTAACGGAGAACTTCTTGTTTCCTTAAAGAGAAAGTCCTGAATTTCACTTTCAAGCCTCTTTTTCTTTGCAGGCCACTCTAAGGGTTTCTCAGCTAGTTTCTCAATTGTCTTGGTTACAAACTTTCTCGATTTATCCATAAGTTCCTGAGATGCTTTTACGTAAATAAACCCGCGTGTTACTACTTCCACATTGTCTTTTAAGAGATTCCCATCTTTGGATGGGATTACCACCACGAAAACTCCGTCGGAAGATAACTGATCCCTGTCTTTTATAACAACAGGATTGATGGTGCTACCCGATCCCGCAGTGTCTATGTAAACCGGAACGGTTGCGAGTCGTCCTGACTTTCTGGCTCTGCCTGAGGAAAACTCTACGGTATCTCCTTCAAGACACTCGAACACGCGGTCCTTTGAAACTCCTAATTCTCCCAGCATGTTTGTGTAAGCGCGCATTCTGGTAATTGTTCCGCCGATTGGGATAAAGAATTTTGGTTTTACGACAGATGCAATTGTCATCAAGTCGCCTTTTGTTCCGTGACCGGATACGTGGAGGTTATCCTGAATTCTACTGTAAACTACTTCCGCGCCGAACAATGTAAACGCCGACATTACTCTTTCCACAGCCACATCAACTCCCGGAGGATTCGGGTCGGCTGAAAAGATTACAATCGGATCTTTTTCCAAAACTATTTCTTTGTGTTCTCCCCTGCTTAATCTTCCGAGTGATGAACCGGGCTGTCCATAACAACCGGCGATAATGTAAACAACATCGCCCTGAGGAAGTCTTCCCGCTTCTTTTTCTTCAACAAAAAGATCGTCGTGGAATTTGATTACTCCCAGCCCCCTGGCAACTTTTACACTTTGCTCGATAGAACGTCCGCTTAATACAACTTTTCTTCCGTGCTTTAGTGCCGCCGTCATTATCTGACTCATCCTCGAGATATTTGAGGAAATGGTTGTGATAAACATCTGTCTTTCCGGGTTACTTTCAAAAAGATCGGTGAATGTGTTTGACAAAGAACTTTCACTTTTTGAGTATCCTTCTGTTAAAACGTTTAGACAGTCCGATAATAAACACAAAACTCCCTGCTGTCCGTATTTACCGATAGTGTTCAAATCTATAGGCTTATCCAAAACCGGCGTCCAGTCTATCTTGTAGTCAGCCATGTGCAAAACAACACCTTCCGGGGTGTCGATTGCCAAGCCCATTGTAGAAGGCACTGAGTGATTAACACCGAATGCCGTAACTTTAAACGCGCCTGCCGTTACAGTTCCCGTACCGGGCTCCAATAAAGTGAAACGGGTTCTTTCCGCCAGATGCTTAAATCCTTTGTCATTAAGCCTTTCTTTCAGGAAACCCTGTACCAGCTTACTGGTAAATATAGGTACATCGAGTTGATTCAGCAAAAACGGTACTGCCCCGAAATGGTCTTCATGACCATGCGTGACAAATAATCCCCGTATTTTGTGAGAATTTTCCAGTATGTAAGTAAAATCCGGTATAACTACGTCAACCCCATAAAGGTCGCTGTCGGGAAACCCGACTCCGCAGTCCACCAAAATTATATCGTCGCCATACTCATAAACCGTTAGGTTTTTCGTGACCGACTCAGTTCCGCTTAAAGTTATTATTTTAAGCCTGTTCTTTGCCGCTCCCTTTTCTTCTTGTGAAATTGAATTTACGTATTGTTGATCCATATGATAAGTTTACAAACCCAGAACAAGTTGTCCATCATCTATTTGTTGGTCCGTTTGCACAGGTATGTTTTTATCTCCTTTTTTAATTAAATCTAATATTTGCGGAATCCTCTTAAAATCTTCTACAAATCCGCGCATCATCTCAGGATTCCTTAGAGCTGCTGCGGGATGGTAAACCGGATAAACATTAAAGTTTTTAGTACGCAATAATGTACCTCTGTCGTGGGTTATTCTTCCTTCCGGATAAAAGTAATTCATTGCAAATCTTCCGAGCGTCACAACCAGCACCGGTGAAATTATCCTCAATTGGTAAGCCAGGAATTTTTCACACGCGGTTATTTCATCGGGTAGTGGATCGCGGTTTTCGGGAGGACGGTGTTTTACTATATTTCCGATCCACACATCTTTCCTCGACAGTCCTATATCGGACAGTGATTGCTCCAATAGCTTTCCTGCCCTTCCTACAAACGGTCTGCCTGTCTCATCTTCGGTACGCCCCGGGGCTTCTCCGATAAAAACTATTTCACTACTTGTATTTCCTTCTCCGGGTACGGCGTTCAGCGCACCGGAATGAAGGCGGCATTTTTTACAGACTTTTACAGCCAAATTGACATTTTCCATCATTTCTTCTTTGTTCATATTATTTGGGGAGATAGTATTTTAAATTGTCTGCGTTTATAAAAACCTTTTCCGCTTTGCCCTCAACAATTTCCTTAGCAACTTTCCTGCACATAGATTCCAACGTTCTGGTAAGACTTCTGATTCCGGAATCGTAACCGAACGGTCTTATTATTCCCGGCCAAAGATTGGGGTCTATAACTATTTCTTCCGGTTTCAATCCGGAATTCTCGATAACCTTTGGAAATACATAATCTCTTGCTATAATCATTTTTTCGGTATCAGAATATGAAGGCATTTTAATAATTTCCATTCTGTCCAACAGAGCTGTTGAAAGAGGACCGAGATTGTTTGCCGAACAAATGAACATTACATCCGACAAATCTACGGGGAAATCGATGTAGTGATCCCTGAACGCTACGTTTTGCGCAGGATCCAAAATCTCGAGCAAAACTGCCATTATGTCGGACTGTAATCCTTTTTCACCGCTGGCTTTCTCTATTTCGTCAAGTAAAATAACGGGGTTTTTAACTCCCGAACTAATCAAAGCTTTTATCACCAATCCGGGCTCTGACTCAGGAAATGCCTTACTCCTACCTCTTATCTCAAGGGTGGAGCCGATGCCTCCCATAGCGATTCTTACAAACTTCCTTTGCATAGCCTCGGCTATAGAAATAGCAAGTGTGGTCTTACCTACACCTTGCAGACCGACCATTAATAGAATAGGTGCCCTTCCCAATGCGTCTTTTTGGCGTTGTTTCAAAAGAATAAGCGAAGACATATATTCCAGGATTCTTTCCTTTACATACTCCAGACCGTAGTGATGCTGATCCAAAACCTGCTTTGTAACAGCAAGGTTAAGTCTGTCCTCAGTCTTAGCTGCCCATGGAATAGAGGTCACAATGCCAATATACCTCGCTAAAGTGTCGTATTCGGTCGCGTAGTGCCCCAGATTGGCCATTCTATCCAATCTTTGAATCATTTGGCGCAAACGGTCGGCAAGATCCTCAGGAATACCCTTTGTTTCGTCTACCTTTGCGGTTAACGTTTTTAACTCTTCAAATAAAAAGTCTTTTTTTCCTTCTTTTTCACTCATATTGTACAAATCCGTAGTAACTTCCGGATTTCATGTAACTAAGCACCAGTGCTTTAAAAGACTCCGGCATGGCACCCGTATCAAATTTATTAACATATCCTACACCAATGTCGGTAAAGACAAAAATCTTAGATCTTACGGTTTCCGGGATTTTATTCCTTATGTTCACGAAGTACGAATTTAAATCTAAACCTTTCTTCAAACCTTTTGCAACCTGCATGATCTCATCACCCATCTTAGTGCTGCTTGTAACAATCACAAGATTATCCGAAATTATTTCAGAAAATTCTCCCGATATGTATTTCTTATATGAACCGGGTTGAACTTTGCTTTGCGGGAAAAATAAAATACTAATTCCGTTTGTACTATCAGGCTCCTCTGCAGGATTAACTACAATTACAAATGGGGAGAGGTTTGCGGTTTTTAGAAAATCCTGATCAAAAGAATTTTCAACTCCGAAAAATTTTAAAGCGTCGGTAAAATCCGAAGGAGAGTAGAACACTACGGCAAAATTTGTGTCAAAAGGAAGAAAACTTTCAACTTCTATGCCTTTGTCACCGCTTGTTACTTCTTTTTCCGCCACAGTAGTTACAACGGGCGCGTTATTCTGTGAACTTACTGCTTTGGGAAATACTGTTTCTACCATAGTTTTACCGTTGGCAACTGCCTTATTTGTAAGATAAGTGGATATGATTATCGAAGCTACCAACAATAAGAATACCCCGGCGCCCGCGAGTAATCCCCAAACGGAAAAGCTCGGACCGGCGGTTTGTTTCCTTTTTTCTCCACCAGAGAGTTGGTAGTAGCGTTTGTCCGTCATACCTGCGGAATTACCAACTACGGCACCGCAGGAGGAACAAAAAAACACATCTACCTTTGACAAATTTCTTCCACACTGGGGGCAGTTTCTCGACATCAAATAAATTATAACAGCTTACAGCGTAAAGGTTATCAATTCTCTAAATCGTCAGATTTAGGTTCGAGTGCTTTATGCGACAAACTGATCTTTCCTTCAGGACCGAGTCCTATTACTTTAACTTTTACTTTATCTCCGGGTTTGTACCAATCTTCTACTTTTTTAACGTAGGAGTTGGTTATTTCGCTGACGTGCATTAACCCTACTCTGCCCGGTAATATCTCAACAAGTGCTCCGAAGTCTAAAAGGTCTTTGACTGTTCCTTCAAATATTTCTCCGGTTCTTAATTCTCTTGTAAGTCCGTCGACTATCTTCGCTGCTTTTTGAACATTTTCCATATCAACAGCGGATATTATTACCGTTCCGTCTTCTTCGATGAAGATTTCGGATTGTGTAGTTTCCTGTATTTCCTTAATGACCTTCCCACCGCTTCCGATTACCATTCCGATCTTTTCGGGGTTAATCTTGAGCATGGTGGTCTTAGGTGCGTACTTGGAAACTGTATCCTTGGGAGTACTGATTGTTTTTTCCATTTCATCCAAAACTTTCATTCTGGCCTCTTTGGATTGAGCAATAATGTCCTTAAGGATTTCAACCGGTATCCCTTTTACTTTCATGTCTGCCTGTATTGCGGTAACACCGTTTCTTGATCCGGTCATCTTGAAGTCTAAGAAACCATACGCATCTTCAAGATAAGCTAAATCGGTCATAATCTTGTAGTTGCTAAAATCGTCAGTCGTTATAATCCCGACTCCGACACCTGCAACCATTTCCTTTATCGGAACCCCCGCGTCCATTAACGCTAAGGTTGAACCGCAGGTGGCAGCCATCGAAGATGAACCGCTGGATGAAAGCACCTCGGAAACAAGTAGAACGGTATAAGGAAATTCTGTTTGACTGGGTATTACAGCTCTCAAAGCTTTTTCGGCCAACATTCCGTGACCTACTTCTCTGGATTTAGGAGCTCCCATTCTACCCGTTTCTCCTGTCGAAAAAGGAGGGAAATTGTAATAGTGAATGAATCTCTTGTTAAATTCTCCGTACATATTCTGTACCAGCAGCTCCATAGAAGGAGAACCAAGTGTACAGACAGTTAAAGCCTGAGTTACGCCTCTTGTGAAAAGAGCGGAACCGTGAGTTCTCGGCAAGAGACTAACTCTGGAACTGATATCCCGTATGTCTTTCACGCCTCTTCCGTCAGGTCTTTTTCCTTCATCAAGAATCAAGTGCTGGATCGATTTCTTTTCCAGCTCTTCCAGAGCCATAACCATATCAACCTTCTTGTACTTTCCTTCAAGGCCGGTCAGAACCTTTTCTTTCATTTCTTCCCTTTTCTCTTTTAGTTCGGTTTTGTCGAACTCCATTCTTATAATCTTATCTAAGGTTTCTTTTGCAATTGCAGATACGTCTGCAATTATTTCCGCGCTTAATGCTTTAGGTTCGTATTTATAAACCGTGTGCTCGGGATTTACTTCCATCGCAAACTCTTTAATAAGTTCAAACACCGGGTCGGCACCGTCACGTGCAAAATTAATAGCGCCGAAGATATCGTCTTCGGGCAAAATATCTGCTTCAGCCTCTACGGCTAAGAATTTTTTCTGATCACCTACGAAGGAGATCATCATATTCAACTTAGAACCGTCCTCTAAAACAGTGCTGCTCGGATTTATAATATAGTTTCCGTCAACTTTTCCGATTCTTAAACTAACCATAGGTCCGTCCCACGGAAGTTCACTCGCAGATAGGGCTGCAGAAACAGCCGTCATCGCGGTAAATTCAGGATCAGCGTCAACATCAAGTGACAGTATGGTAGCAACTACCTGTACTTCATCCATGTATTCTTTGGGAAACAACGGTCTGACAGCGTGATCAATCAATCTTTTGCTGATTATTGCTTCATCGGTTGCCCTTCCGTCTCTCTTAACAAAGCGGGACGATTTTATAGTTCCGCTCGCGTACAACTTTTCCTCATAATTTACTGTTAACGGGAAAAAGTCTATGTCGGGCATAGGCGCGCTATGCACAACGGTAGCCAAAATAACGGTATCCCCGTACGAAGCCTTAACAGCCATATCGGCCTGTATTGCAAGCTCACCTGTCTCCAGAACTAGGTTTCGCCCTGCGAAATTTATTTCTTTTCTTACGATTTTATTCATTTTTGTGTAAGCCGGGTGATAAATGTGGGGATTAAGACTTAAAATATTACGCACATACTGTGTGTGCCCAATACATTAACTCCTAATCCTGATCTAACGTCCGGACTTAAAACTTAATTACTAATGTCTGACTCTAAATTACTTAGAAAGCTCCAACTTTTCAGAAACTGAAGTAAATCTTTCCTCGTCCTTCTTTTTAAGATAGGAAAGAAGTCTTCTTCTCTTGTTAACCATCTGGAGCAACCCTCTTCTTGAGTGGTTGTCCTTCTTGTGGGCTTTCAGATGCGTAGACAACTTCGTGATCTTCTCGTTCAAAAGCGCAATTTGAACTTCCGGAGATCCGGTGTCGGCATCGTGTAGCCTGTTGGTCTTTATTATTGAAGATTTTTTATCTTTATTTAAAGCCATAACCAAGATGAAATCCTATCAAAAAAGAGCGTAAAAATCAAGGTTTTTCTTGTAATTTAGCGGGAAATGCCCATTGTTAAGGCCTTTGCCGAACGCTGGTCAATAGTAAGACCCCATTTCGGAGCTTTATTTAGTATGAGCAGGGATAAGGTCTCCATAGAGGCATCGACGGTATATATTGTCCCAAATCTGGTGTTCAGGGAGTTATTGTCTATGTTTAAAACCTTAGACTTTGAAATCTCGGCCTGAAGTTGGTCTTTTAAAGCACCCGTGTCTTCGGGACTTTGGACGCCTATAGTAATGTAAAGGTCAAAATCCGGCCCTGTAATCTCAGCTTTTACCTTACTAAGATCGAACCCATGATCTACGGGAGTCAGGTAGAAAGATAAAACGTCATTTTCGGTTGTGTAATTTACTTTAGAAGCTGTGGTCCCTGAGTAATCTATTGAGACAACCAGGCTTCTGTTACCCATTGAGGTACTGATGTTTATGCCTTCTGTTATGCCCTCAAGCCCCGCGGGTACGGTACCGGGATATAAGATGGCAGCGTCTTTACCGGCGCCTGATAACATCCTATACAACCCTACGGCTGAAGCAAAAGAGTCCGCTCCGTCAACGACGGAAGGTACAATAGCCACTTTATGGGCGGTTCCGAGTAGTTCTTTAATTTTAGTTTCTAAATCAAGTTCAGGCATATATATGAAGCGAATTTTGAGGTACTCCCCAAAAGAAGTGCACTTTTTCTTCGCGACAGGAGATTGTACATCAGATAACCTATATAGTCAAAGCGTGGAAATTAGCTGAAACGGGGCTTAACGGACTTCTATCCACATTCCTACTGCAACATTTTCGAAGTGGGGCTTAAGCATAACGCCGCACTCCACATCCTTACCTATAATTTTTACCTCTTCCTGGCCTTTGTGCAGGGATTTTATAGTACCTGTGTAAAGAGGAATGTCGTCAGAGGTAAGATCAGAAGGATCTTTATCATAAAAGGACACCCTTACTCCTGATTTCAAAGCTCCGGCTAAAACCTTTGTGCCCACAATTACATCACCGGACGGGAGTTTGAAAAGTTTGATAACCTGCCCTCTACCTTTTATTTTTGATTCCGCATCAACAGCCGTACCTTCAAGTATATTTTTGGCGTCGTCGATAAGGTCGTATATTGTTAAGTAAGTTTTAACCAAAACCTTATTGCTTTCGGCTACATTCGCTGCCGCAGAAGGAAGTCTGATGTTAAAACCCAGCACTATTCCTCCTTTTGCACTTTGAGCCAATATAACGTCTGATTCGGATATATCACCGGTACCACAGTATAAAAATTTCAAAGCGTAGGTTGCCCCTACCGAAGAAGAAATAAGATCGGCCAAGCTACTTTTAACAGCTTCTAGTGTTCCCTGAGTGTCGGCTTTAAGAACAACCGCGACGGTTTTCTTAGCATCCTTACCGATTATCTCTGTCTGGTCTTCCTGCACGGCAAGTTCTGCCAACTCACTGCCTTCATAAACAATTAGGTCTCCTACACGGGGAACCTTACTGAAACCCAGTATTTCAACAGGGGTTGAAGGACCTGCAGTTTGAATAGTGGCTCCTTTATCGTCAGTCATTGCCTTTACTTTGCAGGAATAACCTCCGGACACTATTTTATCTCCGAAGTGCAAAGTTCCGTTTCGGACAATGCAGGATACTACCGCACCTTTTTTCCTGTCCAAACGTGATTCTATTATTATCGCTTCCAATTCTCCCGCAGGATCGGCTTTTAACTCGTGCATTTCTGCTACCGTAAGTATTGCGTCTAATAACTTGTCTATGTTCTGACCGTTTTTAGCGGACACCTCAACGCTGATACACTCTCCGCCCCAGTCTTCGACCAGGATGTTTTCAGACGCAAGTTCCTGCTTTACTTTTTGGGAATTGGCTCCGGCTTTATCTATTTTATTTATCGCAACTATTATGGGAACGTGAGCGGCAAGCGCGTGGGAAATGGCTTCCTTAGTCTGAGGTTTGACACCCTCGTCTGCTGCTACAACTAAAACTACGATATCGGCTGCCTTGCCTCCTCTTGCTCGCATTTGGGTAAAAGCCGCATGGCCCGGAGTATCTATAAAAGTGATTTTTTTATTTTTATGTTGGATTTGGTAAGCACCGATGTGCTGGGTTATTCCGCCGTATTCTTTTTCCTGTATATTGCTGTGTCTGATAAAGTCAAGAATGCTGGTTTTGCCATGATCGACGTGACCCATAACAGTGACGATGGGCGCCCGTAAATTCTTTTCAGTTGTAGTTTTAGTTTTATCGTTAGACATTTCAAAACCTTTATATTAATTTTGCTTTTGGCAAAAAACAGCATCATTATTCGACAGGTGTATTCTCTTCAGATTGTACATCCTGAGGTTCTTCGTTTCCAGATTCGACGCCTTCTTCCGAAGCTTTTTCAATTTCTGCCGCAGCTTCTTCTTCTTTACGAACTCTGTCTTTTTCTATTTTCTCATCTTCAGTTTTCTTTATTGCCTCATCCCATACTCCTACGACTTTTTTGTCTTCCTTGGCTCCTATTTTTATCGCTTCTCCTGACTCGGCTGAGAATATTCCGGCAGCTCCCTTAATATCGATTTTCCACTTTGTAAGTTTGTTCGCGAGACGGGCGTTCTGGCCTTCTTTTCCGATTGCCAGACTTTGCTGCTCTTCAGGGACAGTAACTACCGCGCGTTTGTTTTCTTTATCCAAAACCACTTCTGCTACTTTAGCAGGAGACAAGCTCGCGGCGATAAATTTTTCAGTTATGTTATAAAAAGGAATGATGTCGATTTTCTCACCGAAAAGTTCCGCGATTATTGCCTGAACCCTTACACCTTTTTGTCCGACGCAGCTACCCACAGGATCTACTTTGTCGTCTTTTGAGGAAACGGCCATCTTAGTACGTGAGCCGGCTTCTCTTGCGATTGCTTCGACAACAACAACTCCGGATGCTATTTCCGGTACTTCCTGTTCGAAAAGTTTTACAACAAATTGCGGGTCGGATCTGCTGACAACAACTTCGGTGCCACGTGTACTTTCCTTGATGTCTTTAACCAAAACTTTTAGTCTTTGATTGATTCTGTAATTTTCAAAAGGAACCTGTTCGCCTGAGGGCATGACTCCCTGCGCGCGCGTCTTTCCCAAATCAAGAGTGACCATACCATTATCAATTCTGAAAACGGTACCCAACATAATTTGTCCTATTTTTGCTCTGAATTCGCTGGTAATAACTTCTTTTTCGGTCTCTCTTATCTTTTGCAAAATGACTTGTTTGGCTGTCTGAGCTGCGATTCTTCCAAAACCCGAAGGTGTAACGTCTTTTTTGTCTTTTATAATCTTCACTTCTCCGGTATCCGTGTCCAGGTCTACCTCTATCTCCTCAAGTTCGACTTCTTCCCCAGCTTCTTTTCTGTCTTTTTTGTACGCGGTAGCCAGAGCCGTTTTAACCGACTCGATAACACTTTCCACGGTAATGCCTCTTTCGGCAGCTACCTGGTTCAACGCAGCATTAAATTCCGATATTGCCATATATTTCCTCTTAGTAATAAAAAAGTGGGTGACACCCACTTATCAACCAAATATTACGCTTATACCGGTTGATGATACATCAGCGTCGGCGGGCGGTCAACTTGTTCGGCAGGCTACTTACAGAGTTCCCAGCTCTTCCAGCAAACTCCTCTGCTTCTTGTTCAAGGTCTTCGGAACGACCACCGCAATCTGCACCATCACATCTCCCTGCCCGCGCCCGTGCAGCCGGGGCATTCCTTTGCCTCTGATAAGGAGTCTCGCGCCGTACTGGGTACCTGCAGATATTTTAAGTTTGGCTTTACCTAGGGCATCGGAGCTGGCCAGGTCCACTACCGGAACTTCGACGGTCCCACCTATGGCCGCTGTCACAATGTCTATCTCAGCTACAACATATAAATCGTCACCGGCCACCTTAAACCCCTTCGGAGAGGGAACTTTCAGCGTTATAAACAGGTCGCCGGCAGGTGTTCCCGAAGGCCCCGGCATGCCTTTTCCCGTAAATTTGAGCTCTAATCCATCCCGGGCACCTGAGGGTATTTTTATTTTCACCTTCCCGCTTTCAATGGATACTTCTTTTTCAACGCCGAAAACCGCCTCTCTGAACTCTATGTTTAATTGGTAATAGAGACTTTTTCCACGTCGGGGAGCACGCTGTCCGCCGAATCCCCTGAAACCGAACATGCTCTCAAAAATATCGAAGGGATCAAAATCACCGTATTCCGGGTTCCCTCCGGCGTTCGGACCATTAGAAGTATAAGTATAGGTAAACGGTCCCCACTGTCCGCCTCTACCTGCGCCACCTGAAAAGCCTCCGAATCCTTGATTAGGATCCGCAGTGCCGTAAGTATCGTACATCTTACGTTTTTCCGCGTCGCTCAAAACTCTGTAAGCTTCATTTATTTCTTTAAACCGCTTCTCGGCTGCTTCCTTGTCTTTTTCCGAAACAACGTCGGGATGATGTTCTCTTGCCAGCTTCCTATACGCCTTTTTTACGTCCTCTTCCGAGGCGTTTTTATCTATTCCTAATACTTTGTAGTAGTCTTTTCCGTTTGCCATACTGGGATATTTTAGCACTTACAACACTTAATTGTTAAGAAAAAAGAAACAGCCCCTTATTACGGAGGCTGTCTCGAAGCGTAACTAAAGTTTACTCAAAAGAGTTACTTTACCGCGTCCTTCAAACCTTTACCGGCTTTGAAAGCGGGAGTTTTGCTTGCTGGGATGTGAAGAGGAGCTCCAGTCTGGGGATTTCTTCCCATTCTCTGTCTTCTGGGTCTAACTTCGAAGGTTCCGAAGCCAGTCCAGGTTACCTTTTCACCTTTCTTCAATGCTGCGGTGATAGATTCGGCGACTGCGTCAACTGCTTTAGCGGCGTCAACTTTTGTCATTCCTGCTCTATCGGCAACTTTAGCTTGTAATTCCTGTTTTGTCATTTACTAAGACACCCCCTT